>Ga0209581_1000062_pt1 | contig 392584 bp, 358 predicted proteins | sample Coa_R2_FD_187160 | JGI IMG/M metagenome (GOLD analysis project Ga0209581, IMG submission 187160) | Surface soil microbial communities from Centralia Pennsylvania, which are recovering from an underground coalmine fire - Coalmine... | ecosystem: Environmental > Terrestrial > Soil > Unclassified...
CTTCTGATGCCCGAAGCCGCCCGGGAGCGGGTTGCAACGCCGCCCGCGGGCACCGCCCTCCCGCTCCCCGCGCCGACATGCCTTCGGCGCAGGCCCTTTGGCGAGCGGGATTGGCGGCTCATGTAACGCAACCAGTGACCAATGTCAACACTGCGGTGACATCACGATTGCGTGTATGGACGGTCCCCGTTAGGGGCTGTTGTCAGCTTCGGCATGACGTCTGGAGCAAGCCTTGTTCACACCGGGTTTTGCAGGCGGCTGGCGAGCGCGCCCGCGGAACCGGAGCGCCTGGAACGAGACTCTGGCTGAACGATTAACCGTAGGCGCTGGATGTCGATTGAAGATCAATGTCACGACACGCCAAGGCAGACACCGACCAACCGGTCACACTGCACCGGACCATCCAGATGATGCTGGGCGAGAAGCTGCGCGCCTATTATCGGCGGCCGAAGAAACTTTCGCACGAACTGTTCGTGCTAATGATGCAGATGAAGGAACAGGAGCGGCGCGCTGCGGCCACACCAGGGGGCGGCAAGCCGCAGGCAGCGGAAAGCTGACGGGCAGTCGGTCTCCTGCAGCGGTAGCTCAGCTGCGATGCGGACAGTCCTCTCCTCCGCGTGTCGCGCGGTCTCCTCCCCCGGCTATCGCGGAGAAGGGTGATCAGAGCATTTTCCGGAAGCGGATAGCGGTTTTCCGTCAAAAAATCGACAAAACAAAAACCTTGGAGCGTTTTTCCCATTCCATTGAACCGGAAAGCGCTTTCAGAAAAATCCCAGCGACTCGCAGCCGGTACCGGCTTTGAAGCTGCCTTTGTGGCGCTTGTTCGCAACATCGACGATGTGCACCGAGCCGTCGCCCTGACACGCGACGAAGAGTTCGTCACCGCGGAAGGCCATATCCATCGGCTGCGAGCCGACTTTGATCGCGGTCTGCTCTTTAAAGGACGGCTCGACCAGGCTGACCGTGTCGCTGTTGAGGCTGGTCACGCCGATGATGCTGTTGTCCGGCGCATAGCGTGCGATCTGCGCGGCTTTCGGCACGTCCTTGAGCACGACCTCCTCGCGCACTTCGCCCTTTTCCGTATCGATCAGGAATAACGTCGGCTGCGCATCGTCGACCGCGACCACGGTACGCCCGTCGGGCGAAATGGCGATGCCGGCGAGCGGACGCGGCGTCTTGATCTTGCCGAGCAGTTTCCGCCCGGGCAGATCGATGACCGACACCGTGCCGTCTTCCTCGTTCTCGGTATAGAGGCGCTGCCCGTCCGGCGCGATAATCAAGCGATGGCCGTTGGTCGAGCCGGAATCGATCGCCGTGACGACCTTGTTGGCCTTGCGGTCGATCACCGCGACGACGGCGGAGTTCTCGCAGGTGATGTAGATGAAACCGTCCGGCCCGAGCTTCAGCGTATGCGGCGCGACATAAGGATGAAGATCGATGGTCGCAACATGCGCGCGCTTATGCAGATCGAACACGCAGAGCTCGTGCTGCGGATTGGGATTGCGGCCGTGAATGCCGTCGCCGAAGATCGGCACATAGGCCAGCGGCGGCGCGCCGTCGGCTTCCGGCACGACCAGCAGTTCATGCACGGTACGCTTGAAGCCGTCGATAACGACTTCGGTTGCGTAGGTCTGCGGGTTGAGGAACAGAACTTTCGCGCCCATCTTGTCGACGGCGATTAGCCCGTTGGATTGGCTGTTGCTGTTGGCCATCGTTTTATCCTCGACCTTCTTGGATCGACGTTACGCCGCAATACGCAGGCAAGCTGCCTTTGGCTTACATCCATGATTCGCCGACCGAGGCGGACCTGTCCATTGATTGTACGGCTACCATTTTGCCTGAGAGGAATTCGAACTCAAGGACGGCCAAACGCCACCGCCGAAGGCGGTGACCCATAGTCCGTTGCGCGCAAAGGGCTGTGGTCATCCATGACTTCGAATTCCTCTCAGGCACCGCGTAGCCGTGTAATCAATGAAGGCCTAGCGCTAACAGCGCTGTCCAAAATAGCTTCGAGACAAAGCAGCGATGAAGCGACCCGTACAGGCATCTTCAGAATTGGATGCTTCATTCTCAATGACTATGCCAGTCACACGCCCAAATACCTGTCCATCACATCCGGAGCGGCGCGCAACGCCTCGGGCGTGCCTTCGAACACCATGTGCCCGTTATTGAGTACATAGGTGCGGTGGGCCAGGGTCAGCGCCGCGCGCACATTCTGCTCGACGATGACGATGGTCTGGCCCTGCGCTACCAGCGCGCGGCAGACTTCGAGCAGGTTCTGCACGATGATGACGGCAAGGCCTTCGAACGGTTCGTCAAGCAGGATCACGCGTGGACGGCGGATCAGTGCGCGCGCGATCGCCAGCATCTGCTGCTCGCCGCCCGACAGCGAACGGCCATAGCTGCCGCGCCGCTCGCGCAGCCGCGGGAAGATCGCAAAGATATCGTCCAGCGGCAGCGGCTGCGGCGCCGACAGCGCCGCAAGCTCGAGATTCTCGGTGACCGACAGGCCGCCGAAGATGCGGCGCTCCTCCGGCACGAGCTGCAGGCCGCGCTGGGCAATGACGTGGCTCGGCAGTGCCTCGATCGCCGCGCCCTCGAAACGGATGGTGCCCGAGCGCGGATGCACCGCGCCGGCCAGCGTCTTGAGCGTCGTGCTTTTGCCGGCGCCGTTGCGGCCGAGCAGCGCCACCACCTCGCGCTCGTGCACCGCCATCGAGACGTCGAACAGAATGTGAGAATCGCCGTAATAGCTGTTGATGCGCTCGACTTCGATCATGGGGGCGCCGACACCGCCGTCCATCGCCGCGCCCGCAGCCTTGATCACTCTCGTCATGATAGGACCGCTCCGCTCATGATAGGCCCGCTCCGCTCATGGTAGGCCCGCTCCGCTCATGGTAGGCCCGCTCCGCTCATGGCAGGCCCGCTCCGCTCATGGTAGGCCCGCTCCGCTCATGGTAGGCCCGCTCCGCTCATGGCAGGCCCGCTCCGCTCATGGTAGGCCCGCTCCGCCGAAATAGGCTTCCTTGACGCGCGGATCGCCGGAAATGTCCTTGACCGTGCCCTCGGCCAGCGTCCGGCCTTCCGTTAGCACCGTAATCCGCTCGGCAAGCGCGAAGACGGCGTCCATGTCGTGCTCGACCAGAATGATTGTGCGGCCCTTGCGCAGGCTGCGGATCAATTGCTTGACGCCTTCGCGCTCGGACGGGCTCAAGCCCGCGAGCGGCTCGTCCAGCAGCAGCACCGAGGGGCGCGAGGCGAGCGCGAGGCCGATCTCGATGCGCCGCTTTTCGCCGTAAGCGAGCGTGTTCACCACCGCATCGGCACACGGCGTCAGAGCGAGCTCTTCGATCAGCGCCGCGACGATCGCTTCGACTTCGGCAAAGCCGTCAGCGGGGCGAAAGATATCGAGCCGCAGGCGGCCGCGGGCGCGGCCCAAGGCACCGATGCGCAGATTCTGGCGCACCGTGAGATCGGGGAACAGCTGGTTGATCTGATAGCTCTTGGACAGGCCATTCTGATACGCCGCGGTGACATCGCTGCCGGTGACATCGGCGCCATGCAATAGAATCGTTCCCGAATCCGGCGTCTCTTCGCGCGCCAGGAGTTTCAGGAACGTGCTTTTGCCGGCGCCATTGGGCCCGATAATGGCGTGCAGCGCGCCCTCCGGCAGGGCAAGCGAGACGCCGTCGACGGCGCGAATGCCGCCATAGGACTTTCTGATGTCGCGCGCATCGATCGCAAGCGGCGCGGTCGCCGAGGCCTGCGTGCCGTCGGCAACCGGCAATGGCGCGAGCAATCTGTCGCGCACCGCCGCCGCGACACGCGGCGCCGCAGCCGATGCCGCTTCGCTCTTCGGGGGGTGCGCGCGCGACCATAGCCGGATGATGGTGCCGACCACACCGTTTGGCATGAACGTCACCAGGATCACGAAGACCAAGCCGAGAATGAACTTCCAGAGATCGCCGATCGCCGGCAGAAGCTGCAGCAGATCGCGCAGCGTGAGCCAGATCGCCGCTCCGATGGTCGGCCCGATCAAGGTGCCGGCGCCGCCGATTATGGTCTGGATCACGAGCTGGCCCGAGGTTTCGAGCGTAAAGGCATCCGGCGGCATGTAGCTCTGAAAGATGCCGAGCAGCACGCCGCCGCCGCCGGCATAGGCCGCAGCCAGAACGAACACGGCAAGCTTGTAGGCCTGAACATCGTGGCCCAAAGCTGCGGTGCGCAGCGGATTCTGCCGGATCGCGGTGAGCACTGCGCCGACCGGCGAGCCGGTGACCAGCCGCGCGAACAGAAAGCCGAGGAAATAGCAGCCCGCGACCAGCTGGTAGCTCGGCCACGAGCCGGCGAAATGATAATCGAGCCCGGCAAGCGTGATACTCGGCGCGGTCACGCCGGGCAGGCCGTTCTCGCCGCCGGTCCATTTGGATAGCGGTGAATTCTCCAAAAAGAAGGACAACTCGCCAAATGCCAGCGTGATCATCGCGAAGTAAATGCCGATGCGCCGCAGCGCCAGATAGCCGACGATGACGCTGAACGCTGCGGCCGCCGCGACGCCGATCGCCATCGCGAGCCACACGCTGTGCAAGGTGCCGCTGGTCAACAGAAACGCGGTGACGAAGCCGCCGGTGCCGTAGAACGCGCCTTGGCCGAACGACAACAGGCCGGTGCGGCCGAACAACAGATCGAAGCCGATGCCGAACAGACCCCAGATCAGAATGCGTGTGAGCAGATCGACCGAGCCGAGCCAGCGGTCGAAAACAAAGGGCAGGATCGCGAGCGCGATCGCCATCGCGATCTCCGGCCACCAGCGACGGAGTCCGGTGACTGCCGGCATCAGGCGCGCCCCAGCGTGCCGAAGAGGCCGCGCGGCCGCACGATCAGCACCAGCGTCATCACCGCATAGATCGCCGCCTGGGCATAGGCGGGATTAAACAGCGTGGTCAGCGAGAGAATCTCGCCGACCACAATGCCCCCGACCACGGCGCCTGGAAACGAGCCGAGACCGCCGATAACAATGACGACAAAGCACTCGACCAGGAACGGCTCACCCATATTCGGGATCACGGATGACAGCGGCGCATAGATGACGCCGGCAATGCCGGCCGCCATGGCGCCGAGCGAAAACACGACCAAAAACATGCGCTGCACATTGGTGCCGAGGAGCTGCACCATGGTCGCATCCTCGATGCCGGCGCGCACGACGAGCCCGATGCGCGTGCGATACAGCAGAACGTAAAATGCGAGCAGCAGCACCGCGACCATGCCGATCACCTGGACGCGGTAGAGCGGATAGAGAAAGAAGCCGAAATTGACGATGCCCTGACCCCAGCCCGGCAGCGGCACGCGCTGGCTGAGCGGACCGAAGATGTAACGCACCGCCTCCACCATCATGATGCCGAGACCGAAGGTGACCAGGATCTGATCCTCCGGCGGACGGCGGTAGTAGAAGCGGATCAGGCCGCGCTCGAGCGCAAAGCCGAGCGCAAGCAGCGCCAGCGCGCCCAGCGCCAAGGCCGCGCCGAACGATCCCCAGGCGCCGAGCGCGACAAAGGCGACATAGGCGCCGAGCATGAACATCGCGCCGTGCGCGAAATTCAGCACGCCCAAGGCGCCAAGAATGATGCTCAGCCCGCTCGCGATCAGCGCCAGCAGGCTGCCCAGCGCGATGCCGTTGAAGGCTTGCGAGAGAAATTGCGGAAGCGTCGGCATGACGAGAGCCTACTGACAGAGCGGCACCGCATTCGGTCCGTCATCCCGAGGTGCGCGCAGACGCGAGCCTCGAAGGATGAACGGCCGAGGCGCCGCGACTCACGCCCCTGACGGCTCGGCGCTTCGCGCTGAGCCGTCAGGGTTGACCGTGCGTGCGCGGCGCGTGCGCGCCGGCTACGCGTTGATGTCTGGCATCTTGCAGCCGGTCTCGGCGATCGGCGGCAGCACCTGTTCGCCCGGCACCAATTGCAGCACCTGGAAGAAGTCGTCCGGGCCTTTCATCTCGTTCGGCTTCTTGCCGACCATGACCGGCACCGGCCGGACCATCTGGTGGTCCGCGGCGCGATAATAGACGTCGCCATAGATCGACGGCACCTTCTGGCCGCTTTCCAGCGCCTTGATCACCTCGATCGGATAAAAGGTGCCGGCGCGCGCCACCGCGTCGGCCCAGACCATGAGCTGAATGTAGACTTCGCTTGCGCCCCATTCCGGCTTGTAATGGTTCTTCTGCTCGAACTCCTCGACGAAGAGCTTTGCCAGCGGATAGGTGTCCTCTTCGGTCCACCACCAGGCTTGAGTGCCGTAAGCGCCGCCCATGATGGAGGCGCCGAGCTCCTTTGCCTGGAACTGCGAAATATTCGGCACGACATATTTCATCTTCGAGAGCATGCCGAACTGCTCGGCCTGTTTGGTCGAGGCGGTCGCGTCGGCGCCGAAGGCGACATTGACGAAGACGTCGGCGCCGCTATTGGCGATGTTGAGAAGGTAAGAGCTGAAATCGGTGGTGCCGATCGGCGCCAACTGCTCGCTGGCCATGGTCCAGTTGCCGGCTTCGGCGGTGAACTGCTTCATCGAGTCGTAGACGCTGTGGCCGTAGGTGTAGTCCGGCACCAGGTAAGCGGCTTTCAGATTCTTGCCGAGCTCTTTCGCCAGCACCGGCGCCAACGCCTTGGCGGCCATATAAGCCGACGGCTGGGCGCGGAAGCCATAGCGCTGGCAATCCTTGCCGGTGGTGTCGTTGGAGCCGGAATTGCCGACCATGAAAATGACGTGCTCGCGCTGACCGAGCTTCATCATGGCTATGGACTCGGCGCTCGACACGCCGCCGGTCAGCATGATCGCTTTGTTGTCGCGGATGAAGCGGGTCGCCGCCTGCACGGCGGTGTCCGGCTTGGTCTCGGAATCGGCAAAGCCCGACTGAATCTTCTTGCCAAGCAGGCCGCCGCCTTTTTTCAAGGACGGAATCTGATCGGTGATGCGGCTGCCATTGTTGAGATGATCGATGGCGAGCTGAAAGCCGAGCTGCTCGTCCTTGCCCGAGGCCGCATAGGGCCCGGTGAGCGGGAACACGCCGCCGACGAAAATGCTGCTGCCGCTCACACCATCGGGATAGGTGCCAAGCGCCGGGTAATTTTGCGCCCAGACCGGGCGCGTGGTCTTGGTCAATATAAGACCGGCCGCGGCGGCGCCGAGGCCGGCCTGCATCAGGCCGCGCCGCGACAGCGAGCCGGACAGGCGGCGCGAAGCGGCGGATTTTCCAACGCGATCGGAACGACGATCGGGGGAGGTCTTGGACATCGGATGTCTCCACGACTTGAGCGGTGCCGGGGGCGCGCGTTTGCAGGTCCCAAAACAGCGGCGGGGCATGCATCCGCGGCTCTTTAGCTTGAGCTTGCCTTTTGCTTAGCCTTCCCCGCGAGTCTGCGCCAGTGGGAGGTGCCGGGCCGATGCCGGAGCGACCGCGGGTGATAGTGTCACAGCCTGCGAGCGGTGCGCTTATCCGAGCAGTATTCCGCAGCGCCGCGAAGCGGCGAGCCCGGAATCGATGACCCCTGCCTTGCAATCGAAATCCGGCGCCACCTTTAAGTCCGTCCACATTCGTGATTATGGATTTTAAGCCCGCGGGCTTCGCCCGTGTCCTGGAACGACCGTGGGGAGGACATTATCAATGGTCGCCGTCGCATCACATGCCGTCGCATCGCATAATGTCACGTTCTTAAGCCACAGCGACCAGGGCGGGCGCGGCGATGGCGTGCAACTCATGGTGCATCGCGGCTTCGCCTATATCGGCCACGGCTTCTCCAACGGCATCACCGTCATCGATGTGCGCGACAAGAAAAATCCAAAAACCGTGAACTTCCTGCCCTGCCCGCCGAATACGCGGGCGCACCATCTGCAGACCCACGGTGATCTCTTGCTCGCGGTCAACGGTCCGAGCGTGTGGACGATGCAGGTGACACAGGAGGCCTATTTCAGCGGCACCTCGGGCCAGCAGCTCGCCGGCCAGACATTCACTTCTGGCCTGCGGGTCTATGATCTCGCCAAGCCCGCAGCGCCGCGCGAGATCGCGTTTCTGCCGTTTGCCGGCTTGGGCCCGCATCGCATCTGGTATGTCGGCGAGCGCTATGCCTATGTCTCGGTGCATCTGCCTGAATTCTCCGACCACGTTCTGGTGATCGTCGACATGAAAGAGCCGACGCGGCCTGTGCCGGTCGGCAAGTTCTGGCTGCCCGGCATGTGGACGGCGGGCGGCGAAATGCCGACCTGGCCCAAAGGCAAGCGCTATGCGCTGCACCATGCTTTGGTCGCCGGCAATCTCGCCTACAGCGCTTGGCGCGACGGCGGCCTGGCGGTGGTCGATGTCGGCGATCCGAGCAAGCCGACGATGCTGGCCTATCGCAACTGGGATCCGCCGTTTGGCGGCGGCACGCATTCGCCGCTGCCGCTGCCGGACCGCAATTTGCTTGTGGTCGCCGACGAGGCCAATTTCGCCGACTGCAAATTGGGCCTGCGCTATATCTGGGTGTTCGACGTGCGCGAGCCGCGCAATCCGGTGAGCATTTCGACCATGCCGATCCCGCACGAAGCGGATTACTGCAAGAAAGGCGGCAATTTCGGCCCACACAATCTCTGGGAAAACCGGCCCGGCGCCTTTGTCTCTTCGCGCCATATTTTCGCGACCCTGCACAATGCCGGCGTGCGCGTCTACGACATCAAGAATCCGTTCGCACCGGTCGAGGTCGGCTATTTCGTGCCGCCGAATCCGCAGCGCATGTATGACCCGCGACCGAACCGGCCGCAGGTGATCCAGTCTTGCGACTGCTTCGTCGATGCGGAAGGCACGATGTTTGTGACGGATTCGAATGCCGGGCTCTATGTGCTCCAGTTCGAGGGGAAGTGAAACGACGCATGTGCAGTCCGATGACCAGCCGGTGCAAAGAGTGCAAAGAGCCAGTACCTTGGCGCGCCGCGCAGTGTCCCCTTTTACGGCGAAGAAAATCTTGAAACGAGGTTTGGAAGGTGGTTTGTCAGGCACGCCCCCTCCGACCCTCATTGACAGTGGGACCCCGCCCTTCCACACTCCCTCGTTGAAGAGCCGCTCAAGCGGCCGAACGGGGTAAACGGGGGAGGGCCACATGGCGACTGTCACGACCGCGCAAATCGACGGCGCGCGCAGCGGACCGCAGACCATAGAAGGATTCGTCGGTACGGCGCTCGATGGCGCAAAGATTTCGCCGCTTCATATCAAGATCATCTCGTTGATCGCCGCCGGCTACTTCTTCGACGTCATCGATTACATCGTGCAAGGCTCGCTGTTTCCCGACATGAAGGCGTCGGGCTTTGCCGACGCGCCGGGCTTTGCGCTGATCGTCAGTGCCACCACTTTGGGCATGTTCATCGGCACCACGCTGCAGGGCGAGTTCTCCGACCGCTTCGGGCGGCGCTTCGTCTATCAGTTCAATCTTCTCTTGTTCGGCACCTTCACCGTGCTCGGCGCGCTGGCGCCGTCGTTGCCGCTTCTAGTCGCCTGCCGCTTCATCGCCGGCCTTGGGCTCGGCGCCGAGCAGCCGCTCTGCTTCGCCTATGCCGGCGAATATTCGCCGAAGGCGATCCGCGGACGCATTCTTGCGATCATTCATTTCGTCGGCGGCGCCTGCGTGTGGCCGATCTCGACGCTGTTCGTGCTCGCGTTCCGCGATCAGATCGGCTGGCGCGGCGTCTGGCTCTGCTTCGGCATCGGCGCGCTGATCGTGTGGGTGCTGCGATTTGCGCTGCCGGAATCGCCGCGTTACCTCTCGACGCACGGCCGCGGCAAGGAAGCGCTCGACGTACTGGCGCGGCTCGGCATTGCCGGCCCCAAGGAGCCGCTGACGACTGACGCGGCGAGCGACACCAAGAGCGATCCGTTCGCCGTCGTGTTCAGCAAATATCCCGGCCGCGTCATTGCCGGCATGATCTGCTTCTCGGCCTTCTTCGGCGTCGCCATCGGGCTCGGCTCCTGGCTGCCCGGCATCATGACCGACAAGGGCTTCACCATCACCAAATCGCTGCAGTACACGCTGGTGATGAATCTCGCGGTGCCCTGCGCCAGCATCTGCATGATGTACACGCTCGACAAGTTTGGGCGGAAGATCACCTCGATCTGCGCCTTCATCGGCGCCGGCATCATGGCGATCGTGTTCGCCAATGCCGGCAGCGACCTGGAGCTGCTGATCGCCGGCTTTGTGATGATCTTCTTCATCCAGGTGGCCGGCAATGCGATGCAGATCTTCGCGTCCGAAGTGTTCCCGACCAATGCGCGGGCCTCGGGCTTCGGCTGGGCCGCCGGCATCGGCCGCCTTGCCACCGCCGGCATCGTGCCGGGGATTCTCCTGATCCGCACCGCGTTCGGATTGACCGCGGTCTTCGCGGCGCTCGCCACGGTACTGGTGATCGCGGCGGTCGCGGTGACCCAGCTTGGGCCGGAGGCACGGCAAAAGAGCCTCGACGAGATCGCGCCGCCGACCGGCTAGCAGCGCACCTCGTGCCGTCTGACGCAAATTAAGTGTCGCCGCCGCCCGCGACGACACTTTTTCATTTCAGGCCTCCTTTGCCGCATAAAACATTCCACGTTTCAGTCTAATTTTGGCGCGTTTTTATATATATATTATCTATAAAAAGAGTAATGATATATGCGGCTACGAGAGGCCCGGCGCGGCGAACAAACGATGATTCAAAAGCAACGGAGACGGTGATGAAGAAGGTGCTCTTGGGAGTGACTGTGTCGGCGCTATTAATCGGCGCATCGTTTGCCGGTGCGGCGCGGGCTGCCGACATCAGCCTGCTGAACGCCTCCTACGATCCGACGCGCGAGCTCTACGCAAACCTCAACGACGTCTTTGCGACGAAATACAAGGCCGGCGCCGGCAAGAGCATCGAGGTCAAGACGTCGAACGGCGGCTCGGGCGCGCAGGCCCGCGCCGTGATCGACGGGCTCGAAGCCGACGTGGTGACGCTGGCGCTTTCCTATGACGTCGATGCCATCGCCGACCGTGGACTGATCGCGCCGGACTGGCAGTCGCGCCTGCCCAACAATTCCTCGCCTTACACGTCGACCATCGTGTTCCTGGTTCGCAAGGGCAATCCCAAAGGCATCAAGGACTGGGACGATCTGGCGAAGCCCGGCGTGCAGGTGATTACGCCGAACCCAAAAACCTCCGGCGGCGCGCGCTGGAATTATCTCGCCGCCTGGGGCTATGCGCTGAAGAAATACGGCAGCGAGGACAAGGCCCGCGAATTCGTCAAGGCCATCTACGCCAATGTGCCGGTGCTCGATTCCGGCGCGCGCGGCTCGACCGTTACCTTCGTCGAACGCGGCGTCGGCGACGTGCTGCTGGCCTGGGAAAACGAGGCATTCCTCGCCGTCAACGAGCTCGGCAAGGACAAATTCGACATCGTGGTGCCGAGCCTGTCGATCCTCGCCGAGCCGCCGGTCGCGGTCGTCGACAAGGTCGTCGACCGCAAAGGTACGCGCGAGCCTGCGGAAGCATTCTTGAAATTCATCTATTCGGAACAAGGTCAGACCATCGCCGCCAAGCACTATTATCGGCCGCGCGATTCAGACGTCGCAAAAGCGTTCGCAGACAAGTTTCCCAAGCTCGACCTGATGACGATCGGAGATTTCGGCGGCTGGCGAAAGGCGCAGGCGACGCATTTCGCCGATCACGGCGTCTTTGACTCGATCTATCAGCAGTAATGCCGAGGTGCGCGTGAGCACGGCAGCATTCCTGAGGCGGCGGACGCCAAGCGTCATTCCGGGTTTCGGATTGACGCTCGGCGTCACCCTGCTCTGGCTGTCGCTGATCGTGCTGATCCCGCTTGCCGGCCTGTTCCTCAAGACGACCGAGCTGACCCTCGCGCAGTTTTGGACGGTGATCACGAGCCGCCGGGTCCTGCATGCCTTCGAACTGTCGTTCGGATTGTCGCTCGCGGCGGCGGCGGTCAATCTGGTGTTCGGCCCGGTCGTCGTGTGGGCCGTGGTGCGCTATCGCTTTCCCGGCCGTCGCCTGCTCGACGCCATTGTCGACATTCCCTTTGCTCTGCCGACCGCTGTCGCCGGCATCGCGTTGACCGCCCTTTACGCGCCGTCGGGCTGGATCGGCGGGCTATTGGCGCCGCTCGGCGTCAAGGTCGCCTTCACGCCGCTCGGCATTTTTATCGCCTTGATCTTCATCGGCCTGCCCTTCGTGGTACGCACGGTGCAGCCGGTGCTGGAAGACCTCGACAGCCAATATGAGGAAGCCGCTGCCTCGCTCGGCGCCGGACGCTGGACCACGGTGCGCCGCGTGGTGCTGCCGACAATCCTGCCGGCCTTGCTCACCGGCTTCGCCCTGGCGTTTGCCCGCGCAGTCGGCGAATACGGCTCCGTGATCTTCATCGCCGGAAATCTGCCGAACGTCTCGGAGATCGTGCCGCTTCTTATCGTTATCCGGCTCCAGGAGTTTCACTACGCCGATGCTACCGCGATCGGCGCAGTGATGCTGGTCGCCTCGTTCATTCTCTTGTTCCTGGTCAACGGGCTGCGGCGCTGGTCCGAGCTGCGCATCGGCAAACGGACTTGACGCCTCATGTGCTCGGTTCAGGTCACGGCACCGATGAAGATCAATCCGAAAGCGCCGGGCATATCGGCGAGCTTACCGGCGCCAATTCCGGCCCAGCTTTCGACGCAGGCGGCCGCCGCGCCGCGGCACAGGGTCGACGCGCGCGAGGACGCGCCGTGGGTGCGTTTCATCGTGGTCGCGGTCGCGGTGGCCTTCATGGGCCTGTTCGTCGTGCTGCCGCTCGCTTGCGTCATGACCGAGGCATTCGCCAAGGGTGTTGCCGCTTATTTCGCCGCGCTGACCGATCCCGACACGCTTGCAGCGATCACGCTCACTTTGCTCGCCGCAGCGATCTCGGTCGTCGCCAATGTGGTTTTCGGCGTCATCGCCGCCTGGGCGATCGCCAAATTCGATTTCAGCGGCAAGAATCTTCTGATCGCGCTGATCGAACTGCCGTTCTCGGTCTCGCCGGTGATCGCCGGCCTGGTCTTCGTCCTGCTGTTCGGACTGCAAGGCTATTTCGGCGGCTGGCTTCTCGCCCATCATGTCAAGATCATCTTTGCGCTTCCTGCCATTGCGCTCGCGACAATCTTCGTCACCTTCCCTTTCGTGGTGCGCGAGCTCGTTCCGCTGATGCAGGAACAAGGCACCGAGGAAGAGGAAGCAGCGTTATCGCTCGGCGCCTCGGGCCTCACCACGTTCTTTCGTGTCACGCTGCCGAACATCAAATGGGCGCTGCTTTACGGCGTCTTGCTGTGCAACGCGCGCGCCATGGGCGAATTCGGCGCGGTCTCGGTGGTTTCGGGCCATATCCGCGGCCAGACGCTGACCATGCCGCTGCAAGTCGAGACGCTCTATGACGGCTATCAGATCACAGCGGCTTTCGCCGTCGCCTCGCTGCTCGCGCAGCTCGCCATCGTGTCGCTCATCGTCAAGGTCGTGCTCGAAGCCCGCCTGGAACGGGATTGACGGAGTTGAACGCATGAAGATCTCGATAGCCGATGTCAGCAAGCGCTTCGGCGCTTTCGCTGCGCTCGACCGAGTCAATCTCGAAGTCCGCTCGGGCGAGCTCCTGGCGCTGCTCGGACCTTCGGGCTCCGGGAAGACGACGCTCCTTCGCATCATCGCCGGCCTCGATTGGCCCGACGAGGGCCAGGTCCTGTTCGACGGCGAGGATGCGCTCGCGCGTTCGGCCGGCGAACGCCATGTCGGCCTCGTCTTTCAGCATTACGCGCTGTTCCGCCACATGACGGTGTTCGAAAACATCGCCTTCGGCTTGCGCGTCAGGCCGCGGCGCGCCCGCCCAAGCGAGGCGGAAATTCGTGCCCGCGTGCAAAAGCTGCTGGGCCTGGTGCAGCTCGGCTGGCTTGCCGACCGCTATCCGAACCAGCTCTCCGGCGGCCAGCGGCAGCGCATTGCATTGGCGCGCGCGCTCGCCATCGGGCCGCGGCTTCTCCTGCTCGACGAGCCGTTCGGCGCGCTCGACGCCAAAGTGCGCAAGGAATTGCGGCGCTGGCTGCGCGACCTGCACAGCGAGATGCATGTCACCTCGATCTTCGTCACCCATGACCAGGAAGAGGCGATGGAAGTCGCCGACCGCGTCGTCGTCATGGACAAGGGCCGCATCGAGCAGGTCGGAATGCCGCAGCAGGTCTACGAGCAGCCGCGGACGCCCTTCGTGCACGAGTTCATCGGCGAGTCGATCATGCTGCCGGTGGTCGTCCTCAACAACACCGTGCATTTCGAGGGCCGCCCGATCGGCGTCGATGCGCAGGGCGCGCCTGATGGCGTCGCGACACTCTTCGCGCGCCCGTTCAACATGACGATCCTGCGGGACGCCGCATCCGACAGCCTTCACGGCGAGGTGCGCGGCATTCACGGCATCGGCCCGGCGCGTCGGATCGACGTCGCCCTTGGCGGCACCCAGACCGTCATCGAGATCGACGCGCCCCGCAGCCACAATTGCGCAATCGGTCAGTTGCTGTACCTGCGCCCGGCGCAATATCAGCTGTTTCCGAGCGAGTTTTAGTTTTTCCTCCCCCGTGAAAACGGGGGAGGGGACCGCCCGAAGGGGCGGGGAAGGGGGTGCGAGCGTCAATGCAATGCAAGTCGTGGACGTCATGCTCAACCGCGAGTCAGACGCCCCTTCCAACACGCGTTGCGTGGTCCCCCTCCCCCACTTTCGTGGGGAGGAAGATTTTAGCTAGCGCAGATTGCCGCAGAAGCGCTGGATGCGCGTGCAGGCCTCTTCGAGCGCCGAAGTCGCGGTCGCATAAGAGATGCGGAACGCCGGCCCGAGCCCGAACGGAGTGCCCTGTACCACCGCGACGCCCTCGGCTTCCAGAAGCTCGGTGACGAAATCCTCGTCGGTCGCGAGCTTCTTGCCGGTGGGCGCGGTCTTGCCGATCGCGCCGGCGCAGGACGGATAGACATAGAACGCGCCTTCCGGCTTCGGGCACTCGATGCCGTTGGCCTGATTGAGCATCGACACGACCAGATCGCGGCGCTCCTTGAAGATTTTGTTGTGTTTGCCGATGAAGTCCTGCGGCCCGTCGAGCGCCTCGATCGCGGCATATTGCGCGACCGCGGTCGGGTTCGATGTCGACTGCGACTGGATCATCGCCATGGTTCTGATCAGCTCCTCCGGCCCGCCGGCATAGCCGATGCGCCAGCCGGTCATGCAATAGGCTTTCGAGCAGCCGTTCACGGTGAGCGTGCGCTCATAGAGCCGCGGCTCGAGCTGCGCCGGCGAATAGAACTTGAAACTGTCGTAGACCAGATGTTCGTACATGTCGTCGGCCATCACATGCACATGCGGATGGCGGACGAGCACGTCGGTGATCGCTTTCAGCTCGTCGCGGTTATAGGCGGCACCCGTCGGATTCGACGGCGAGTTGAAGATGATCCATTTGGTCTTGGGCGTGATTGCGCGCTCCAGCGCCTCCGGCGACATCTTGTAGCCGGACTCCATGGTGGTCGGCACCTCGACCGGCGTGCCGCCGGCGAGCAGCACCATGTCCGGATAGCTCACCCAATAGGGCGCCGGAATGACGACCTCGTCGCCCGGATTGATGGTCGCCATCAGCGCATTGTACAGCACCTGCTTGCCGCCGGTGCCGACGATGATCTGCGACGGCTTGTAATCGAGCTCGTTGTCGCGCTTGAACTTGCGCGCGATCGCAGCCTTCAGCTCCGCCATGCCGTCGACCGCGGTGTATTTCGAGGTCTTGCCCTCGCTGATCGCGCGGATGGCGGCGACTTTGATATTGTCGGGCGTGTCGAAATCGGGCTCGCCGGCGCCCAGCCCGATGACATCGCGGCCGGCCGCTTTCAGCGCACGCGCTTTGTCCGTGACGGCGATGGTGGCCGACGGCTTAATGCGCATGACCTGATCGGCGATAAAGCCCATTTGCGAATCTCCCGATTCTCCTGCGTGGAAAAACCGCGGGTGTTCCTAATCGTCGTGGCCTGCACAGGCAAGGGCAAAACCCGCGATTCTCCCTCACATCTGCGGCATTCGTCGATTTTGCGCATGTCCTCATTTCCGGGACATGCTTCATGCGCAACAGTCCGTTAAGGCCGCCCTGGCCTAATGGCGCGATTGGCTCGTCAGGAAACCCTCATGGAGCGGGCGCTCGAATTGCTGCGGAGCGGGGACTGGCTCACGCGCGAGCGCGTCCGGCTTGTCGCGATTGCGCTGCTGATCGCCTCGGCCGCGAGCCTTATTTATTTGGTGCTGACTGCGCACAATGGCATTGATCGGCAGGGGCGGCCGCTTGGCACCGATTTCTCCAACGTCTATGCGGCGGGCACCTATGTCGATGAGGGCAAGGCCGCGGCGTCGTTCGATCCGCAGCAGCAGTTTGCGCGCGAGCAGGCAATGTTCGGCGCCGACACGCAATTCTATGGCTGGCATTATCCGCCGTTCTTTCTGTTCGTCGCCGCGGCGCTGGCGCTGATACCCTACGGAGTTGCGCTCGCGGCCTGGCAGGCGGCCACGCTTGCGCTCTACGTGTTGACGATCGCAGCCATTGTTTCGTCATTCCGGGGCCCGCGCAGCCGAAACCCAGAATGCATGATCCCGGTCAACGAAGAACAGGCACCAGCGGGGAAAGTAGAGGCCGGAAGACCGCGGCTGTGGATCCGCGCTCTCGCCCGCGATGCTGGCCCGGCCGGAATGACGAGTGACTGGCTTCTCCTCGCCCTCGCCTTTCCCGCCGTGCTGATCAATATCGGTCACGGGCAGAATGGGTTCCTCACCGCCGCGTTGCTCGGCGGCGCGCTGGTGATGCTCGACCGCCGCCCGATCCTCGCCGGCCTGCTGTTCGGCCTCCTGGTCTACAAGCCCCAATATGGTGTCATGATCCCGCTGGTGCTCGCGGTCAGCGGACGCTGGAAGTGTTTTGCCGCGGCAGCGGTCACGGTCGCGGTGCTGGCGCTCGCGGCCACGCTCGCGTTTGGCGCCGACATCTGGCGCGCCTTCTTGGCATCGACCGAGTTCACCCGCACCGTCGTGCTCGAGCAGGGCGATACCGGCTGGTACAAGATTCAGAGCGCGTTCGCCTGGGCGCGCATGTGGGGCGCGCCGATAGCGCTCGCTTATGCGGTGCAGGCCGCCGTGATCATCGCGATCGGCGCCGCGCTGATCTGGCTCTGGCGCAGCACCGTTCCCCATCCGCTCAAAGCCGCGGCCTTGTGCCTCTCGACCATTCTCGCCACGCCCTACAGCTTCGACTACGACATGATGGTGCTGGCGCCGGCCATCGCCTTCATGGCTGCGGACGGTTTTGCCCGCGGTTTCGGTCCCTGCGAGAAAACCATGCTCGCTGCGTTGTGGCTCACGCCGCTTCTCGCCCGCAGCATCGCTCACATCAGTCTAATTCCACTCGGCGTGCCGGCAATGCTGGTCGCGTTTGCAATCATATTGCGGCGCAGCGGATGGCCTTTAGCGATGGCATTCTCCGATGCCTCCACTACAATGCACAGAAGCCCCGGTGGGACTTCGCGCAGTCACGATAGCGACCGACATCACGACCGAGTGAGCGATGGCGTTGGCTGCCCATTGCGCGGCAGCGACAAAGGCCACGACATCGCCGCCTTAAAGTCGTAAGGCCGCAACACTCGCGCGCTACCGCGGCGCGGTGAATTTGGACGCGGTTTACATGTTCACGCTCTACTCGATGCAGCGTTCCGGCAACAGCTACAAGGCGCGGCTCGCCTTCGCGCAACTCGGCGTGCCCTATCGCCTGATCGAAGTCGACATCCTCAAGGGCGAGAGTCACACGCCGGAATTTCTGGCCAAGAATCCAAGCGGCCAGGTGCCGCTTCTGGAAGTTGCGCCCGGCCGCTTTCTCGCCGAATCGAACGCGATCCTCTGGTACATCGCCGGCGGCACGCCGCTCGCGCCGGAAGACCGCATCGACCGCGCCGAGATTCTGCAATGGATGTTCTTCGAGCAGCACAGCCTCGAGCCCAATCTCGGCGCCGCCTATTTCTGGCTGACGCTGGTCAAAGGCGGGCGCGAGCTGCAGCGGCATGCGCTGGAAGACTGGATGGAAGAAGGCAATCGCGCGCTGGGCGTGATGGAGAAACATCTCGCGCTGCACGATTTCTTCGCCGCCGATCGTTACACTATCGCCGACATCGCGCTCTACGCCTATACGCACGTCGCCGACCAATGCGATTTCGACTTGGCGCCGTTTCCGGCGATCCGCGCCTGGCTCGAGCGCGTGGCGAATGAGCCCGGTTATGTGCCAATGGATTATCGGCCGGAGAGCGCGATACCCGCGTGATTTTCCGAATCTGCATAGAGTGTCGTCGCCTCGTGAAACCGGGCGCCCATCATCCCTGCGCGAGCGGTTCTGCGCCGTTCGTGGTCATGGATTTCTCGCGGAAATGACTAGGCAACCGCAAAGCCACATGCGGAAAAAATTGCGGTGTTACGTTCCGCCGTTAACCAGTCATTAACCAAAATCACGAATTCGCCTTTGTTCTTCAAACACTTCGCCAAAGTCCGGCCGGCCGCGTGCCGGCATTTCACAGCAATGTCACGGCAAGCCAAACTGATTCGCCCGCCGACCTTCTGAACGGAGAACTGGCGGCGACGCGACAAGGATTACCGCCTATGACTGCACTACCGGCCAATGTCGGCTTCACGCCCCCGCCTTCCGACACAGCCAAAGCCACGCGGCGCCGCGCCGGCATCGAATTGTTCGCAACGGTCGCCCTGGCGATTTCGCTCGCCATTGCCGCGACCGCCGTATCGATGGGCATGGCAAGCGCCCACGCGCCGCTGATGCAGATCCTCTACCGGACATGATAAGGCGACTGCGGATCGCCGAACGCCGATCGAATTCCAAGAGGCTCTCGGCTCAGCGGGCGCTTATCGGCGCTGCGCCTGCAAATCCGGTGTGTCGGCGGCCGCGTTCCGCGCCCTGATCATGTCTTCGACAGCATCACTGCCGCGCCCGCGCCCCGGCAACGGCCGGGACAGTCGAAACGCCAGGGGCGAACCGGGTATCGGGTCGCCACCGCCGCGTTTGATCAGCCCGCGCGCGGTGAGCTCGCGCAACGCCTTCACAAGCTCCTGCGCATTCACCGGCATACCGGTGTGCGCGGCCAAGCTCTGCAGCGTGATGGCGCGGCCGTCACGGCCGTAACGCACGAACACCGCGAGCAGTTTGCGTTCGAATTCTCCCAGGTTGCTCAAGGGCACATCGCTCATGGCCACCCTCCTTCAACTCGTGGCGGCGCCGTCTCGTAGCGGGCGCCGTCCGCTGATTGCGGGCTGGGTGCGGGATCGCACACAGCCGCCGCGGCTCCGCCACGTTTCAGCGGCGAGCGATTTAGGGGAGGATCGACGATTTTCAAGACCGCCCCGCAAGAGGCGAGAAAGAGGACCATGCAATCGTCCGGACCAGCACACACCGCGCCGCGCGGCGCGGACTTCAGCGCGGTGATCACCGACTAAAGCGACGTTCGGTCGCATCTTTGGCATCATTGCAGCGCCGGAACCGGGCGCCTCGACCCGCATTGAAATTTACGCCAGCATCAAATGGTTACGTGAATTGCAATGCTGCACGCGGCACCGATCGCGGTACCGGGGTCGCCGCATGTGATCGTCGTCGGCAATGAGAAAGGCGGCTCCGGAAAGACGACAATCGCCATGCACGTGGCTGTTGCGCTTTTGCAGCAGGGACAGCGGGTCGGCACAATCGATCTCGACAGCAATCAGAAAGGCCTGACGCGATACATCGAAAATCGCCGCATCTGGGCCAATTATCGGCGCATCGAGCTTGCAGCGCCGCTGCATCGCGATATCCCGCGCGCCGAGGGCAAAAGGCTCGAGGACAACGAGGCCGAGGAATTGGCTGCCTTCGAGGCAGCCATCGCGAGCGTCAGCGAGAGCGTGGACTTTCTGGTGATCGATACGCCTTCGACCGACACTTATCTGATGCGGCTCGCCCATCTGATTGCCGACACGCTGTTGACGCCGCTCACCGACAGTTTTCTTGATTTCGGCACGCTGGGCGCGATCGACCCGATCACCTGCGAGATCACCGCAATGGGCCACTACGGCGCGATGGTGTGCGAGGCGCGCCGGCATCGACGGCAATTTGATCGCAGCCAGATCGACTGGGTGGTCATCCGCAACCGCTCCTCTTTGAGCCGCCTGGTGGAGCGCAGCCTCGGCCAGCTCGGAGGGCGCCTCGGGTTCAGACATCTCGAAGGCTGCGCCGAGCGGGTCGTCTATCGCCAGTTCTTCACCTCGGGCCTGACTGCGCTCGATCCACTCGACCAGGCTACTTTGGGCGACCGGGCAAACCGATCGCATCAAGCCGCGCAACAGGAGACGCGCGACCTGATCGAGCTTTTGCGCCTGCCGATCAACGATCGGGCTCGACGCCGCGCCGCCGCGCGCGCGGAGTGGTTCGCGTCGGCCAATGCGCCGCTGGCCGCGGACGACGTGCTGGCCGACTGACACCGCCGCGCCGCTACTCTGTCTTGATATCCGCGGCCTTGATGATCGGCCACCATTTGTCGATCTCCGCCTTGTGATAGGCGGCGAGCGCTTCCGGGTTCTGCTGCTCGCGCGGAAAGATGACCTGGCCGAGCTGTTCGAGATGCTGGCGGATGGCGGGATCGGCAAGCGCGGCTTGCACCGCCGCCACGAGCCGCGCCACGACTGGCTTCGGCGTGCCTTTGGTGGTCCACAGCGCGTGCCAGAACGAGATGCTCAATCCGGGAACGCCGGATTCGATCATGGTCGGCGTGTTCGGCGACGGCGGCCAGCGTTGCTCGTTGAGGATCGCGAAAGCCTTCATCTTGCCTGCGGTGACATAGGGCAGGGTCGAGGTCGCTTCGAGACACGCCAGGTCGATCTGGCCGGCGAGCAGATCCTGTATGGCCGGCCCGGCCCCGCGATACGGCACGAATTGCAAATTTGCCGCGGTCTTCTGCTGGAAATAGATGCCGCAGAGTTGCGCGGCGCTGCCGGTGCCGACCGTTCCGAACGTCGCCGGCGCCGTCGTCGATTTGACCCAGGAAATGAGCTCGGCCGCCGTATTGGGGGGAAGGCTCGCTTTGCCGAGGATCCACAGCGGCGAGGCCGCCAACAGTGAAATTGGTTGCAGATCTTTCACGCTGTCATAATCGAGCGCATAGAGCGCGGGCGCGCCGACATGGCTCGACCAATTGCCAATGCCGATCGTGTAACCGTCGGGATCGGCGTGAACCACGCGGCCAGCGGCAATCGTGCCCGCCGCGCCGCTCACCGTCTCGACCACGACCGCTTGGCCCAGCGTGTTCTTCATGCCGTCAGCCAGAATGCGCGCCAGCGCATCAGTCGGCCCGCCGGGCGGAAAGCCGATGATCATAGTGATCGGACGGGATGGAAAGTCGTGCGCGAAGGCAAGCACAGTGCTTGCCGCCAGCGCGGCGAGCGCGCCGATGATGCGTCTCATTGCTCTCCCCACGCGTCTGCGCGCACCGCTCCGCCTGGCGGTGTTCGTTCTGCCACCGCAAGTCTGACACGAGCGCTCGCTCGCTAATAGGTCAGGACCGCTGCCGTGACGCCAAGCGCGCCGAACTGGAAGACTCACAGGAGCGCCGCGCATCGTCCCTCCCGCTGATTGACGCCGCCTCCATGCAGCCTGTAACCATCCGCAAATGTTCGCCCTTTTCGAACGAATCCTGAGGCCGACGGCACCGCCGGAACGGCCGGAACCGCCGGGGCGCCTGCTCGCTTTTCTGTGGCATTTCGCCCGCCAGGCAAAATGGCTGTTCGCGGCCTTGTTCGTGGTCGAGTGCTTGGTCGCGCTCGGCGACAGCGCGGTTCCTTGGTTCATGGGCCGCGTTGTCAGCATGGTCACCAACCTGCCGGCCGACCGATTCTTCGCCGCAGCCTGGCCATGGCTTGCCGCCATGGCGCTGGTGCTGCTGATGGTGCGCCCCGGCGTGACCTTGATGCGCTATCTGATCAACAACCAGGCGCTGGCGGCGCCGTTCACCGGCCTGGTGCGCTGGCAGGCGCATTGGCATGTCGTGCGCCAGAGCTGGGCGTTCTTTCAGAACGATTTTGCCGGCCGCATCTCCAATCGCGTGATGCAGACCGCCCCCTCGGTGCGCTCGACCCTGACCGCGACCATCACCACGGTCTGGTACATTATAGTATACGGCGCCTCGGCAGTCGCCCTTACCGCCAGCGCCGACCGCTGGCTCGCCGTGCCGATCCTGCTGTGGTTTGCCGCCTATGCCGCGCTGCTCGTCTATTTCGTGCCGCGCATGCGCGACCGCTCCAAGGTGAGTTCGATCGCGCGCTCGGAACTCACCGGCCGCATTGTCGACAGCTACACCAATATCCTCACCGTCAAGCTGTTTGCTCGCACCCGCGAAGAAGATCAATATGTGCGCGACGCGGTCGACCGCCACGTCGACCTGTTCATCGCTTCGCAGCGGCTATTGACGATTTTCGGTACCCTGCTCGACGCGCTCAACGCGCTGTTGATCGCCGGCGCAGGCGGGCTGGCGCTTGCGCTCTGGCGTTTCGGCGCCATCGAGGTCGGCGCCATCGCCATGGTGCTGCCGCTGACCTTGCAGCTCACCAACATGTCGCGCCAGATCGCGATCCGCATCACCGATATTTTCGAAGATATCGGCGTGGTGCTGGAGGGCATGATGACCATCGCGCAACCGCTGCAGCTGGCCGATCCGGCCAATGCGCGGCCGCTCAAAGTGCGCGCCGGGCGCATCGATTTCAAGAATGTGAGTTTTGGTTACGGCCGCGAGACCGGCGTGCTGCAGAATTTCAATCTCACGGTGCATCCCGGCGAGAAGGTCGGCCTGGTCGGCCGCTCCGGCGCCGGCAAGTCGACCGTGGTCAATCTGCTGTTGCGCTTCTTCAATCTCGAGAGCGGCGTTATCCTGATCGACGGCGAGGACATTTCGCATCTGACGCAGGAATCATTGCGCGCGCAGATTTCGGTGGTGACGCAGGACACATCGCTCCTGCACCGCTCGATTCGCGCCAATATCCGTTACGGCCGGCCGGAAGCCGGCGATGCGGAGATCGAGCGTGCGGCGCGCCTCGCGCATGCGCACGAATTCATCGCCGATCTCGAAGACTGGCAGGGCCGGCGCGGCTATGACGCCCATGTCGGCGAGCGCGGCATCAAGCTTTCCGGCGGCCAGCGGCAGCGCATCGCGATTGCACGCGTAATCCTCAAAGACGCGCCGATCCTGGTGTTCGATGAAGCGACCTCGGCGCTCGACAGCGAAGTCGAGGCGGCGATCCAGTCTTCGCTCGGCACCCTGATGCAGGGCAAGACGGTGATTGCCATCGCGCACCGGCTGTCGACCTTGGCGCAGATGGATCGTCTGGTCGTGCTCGACCATGGTCGCATCATCGAGCAGGGCACCCACAGCGAACTGATCGCGCAGAACGGCCACTACGCCGCGCTGTGGCGCCGCCAGGCCGGCGGCTTCATCGATGCCGCAGAGACCATGCAGGCGGCGGAGTGACTTAATAAATCCATTCGGAGATGAGTGTGGCGATCGATATGAGGAGCACCGACAATCCGGTCAATGCTGCCGCCCATTGATTGCGCCTCGTCCCCATCCTGCATGCTTTAGCGAAGGGAGTATTGGGACTCGGTACAACACCGAAGAACGCTGCACCCGGCTCTCCAGGTTGCGGTGTTTTCCAGGCAGCGCAAAACCAAACGACTGCAGCGGCAAAGCCAACTAGACCGCCTCCCAAGTCGAGTGCAGCTTTCACGGTTAGGATCCGACGACGCAAGGGCCAACGAGCTTTAGCTACGGCTCTTCGATAACATATCGCCGGTGAGGACACATGCGATTGGTAATGACGCAGATTTCCTCATTGATTGCTGGCCCACAGGCGCCGCGCAGGAATCCAAAGTCAAGGATGCGCGTCGCGCACCACCTTCGGCGGCCCTTTGGACCGTCCTTGACTTTGGATGCCCTCGCGCAAAATGGCAGACAAGCAATCAATGAGGACGTGCTAATGAGGACGTGGCGCTGCACAGCGCTGTCGCAGATGCATCCGAGCCAGGACAGATAGGCCGTGCCATATGCGCTCACTGCGGACCAGACTGCTCGCGCTCTGGCTGATGCTCGCGCTCTCGGGCACGGTCAGCGGCCTGCTGCTGGTCGAGCTATACCGGCAATCGACCAACGCGCAGGTGGCACGTGCCGAAGATATGGTCGCGCGCGCCTGCCGCGAGCTTGCCGCCCGCTATCGATCCGTCGCAGCGGGGTGGCACGACGTCGGAGATGATGGGCGCAAAAGCGAGCTCGTCGCGGCGGTGCAAACAGCGCTCGGCCCATCGCCCGGCGTCGAAGGCGGCATCTGGCAAGCCGATACCGGTTCGCTGGCCTATGCGTTTCCGACCTATGAGGGCAGCGGACCGAAGACCGATTTGCCGGTCACCGAGCTTCCGACCATCAGGCGGGTCAATGCCGATGTGCTGCGCGAGGATCGCCCGGTGACGGTGCACATGGTCGGGCGGTCGCAGGTCGAGATCGTCCACGCCTGCCCGCTGCATGGGCCGGTTGCCGGCGCGACGGCATGGACCATGATGCGCGCCTTCACCGGCGCGAGCCGCGCCTACAATCAACTTCTGATCGGACTAGCCGTGCTGGCGGCCACGGTATTCGGCTCAGCCGCCTGGCTCGGCGGCATTCTTTATCTCTGGTCGCGCCGGATCGGTCGGCTGGAATTCGAGCTGGCCGGACGCGATGCGGGCGCCGGCGATTTCCCCGCGCTGACGCGAACCGGAGAACGCGAGCTCGACCGGCTGGTGGATACGCTCAATGCCGCGGGCGCGCGGCTCGCGCATGAACGGCGTCGCGCCAGCGCGGCCGAGCGCCTGGCGGCCGTCGGACGGCTCGCCGCCGGCTTTGCGCATGAAATTCGCAACCCGATCGCCGCCATGCGGCTGAAGGCGGAAAACGCACTGGCGATCGATGATGACGGACGCCGCGCCGCCGCCCTGCAGTTCATCTTGCAACAAGTGGGACGGCTCGACGGGTTGTTGCGCGATCTTTTGGCAATGACCCAACAGCGCAAGCCAAAACCCGCGCCAATCGACCTTGCCGCGTTTCTGGAGAAGACCGTGCAGGCGCATCGCGAGCTCGCCGCCGGCAAGAACGTGAAGCTCGCGGTCGCACCGGCGCCGCCGGCAATGCCACCGCCTGAATTCGACGCCGAGCAGATGCATCGCGCTCTTGATAATCTCATCTTGAATGCGATCGAGAATGCGCCTGCGGGAGGCTCGATAGCAGTAGCAGCACACTATAGCGTCGGCGCCTTGCACCTGCGCGTGCGCGACACCGGGCCGGGCGTTGCGGATGACATTCGCGAGCGAGTGTTCGAGCCGTTTGTCACCGGACGCAGCGAGGGAACGGGTCTAGGCTTAGCGGTAGTGCGCGAAATTGCCCGCGCGCATGGCGGGGAAGCGCGGCTTCTGCCGACGGATCATGGCGCCGAATTCGAAATCGAGCTGCCACTATCGAGCTGGCATCACTGAGGTCTGCGTCCCCATCGAGGTTTCATGATCCAGGTTTCATGATCGAGGTTTCATGATCCAGGTTTCATGATCGAGGTTTCATGATCGAGGTTTCATGATCGAGGTTTCATGATCGAGGTTTCATGGCAAACGTCCTGATTGTAGATGACGATGCGGCCTTGCGCGAGGGGCTCGCCGAGACCGTCGCTGATCTCGGGTATTCGCCGCGCCTTGCCGCGTCCGGTCGCGAGGCGCTCGCGGCGCTTTCGGCCGATGACATCGGCTGCGTGCTGCTCGATCTGCGCATGCCGGGCGGAATGGACGGCATGGAGGTGCTTCGCTGCATCCGGCAGCAGCGCGATGCCCCGCCGGTGATCGTGCTGACAGCCTTTGCGACCGCGGAGAACACGATCGAAGCGATGCGGCTTGGCGCCTTCGACCATCTGACAAAACCGATCGGTCGCCTCGAACTCGACGCCCTGCTGAAGCGGCTGCCGCAGCGTGGCACCGCACCTTCGGTGCAGGAGGGCGCAGAGAGCGGCACGCTGATCGGCGCAAGCGAAGCGATGCGCCGCGTGCAGAAGACGATCGGACTGGCGGCCGATAGCGACGCGACCGTGCTGATTCTGGGCGAGACGGGGACGGGCAAAGAAGTCGTTGCCCGCGCGCTGCACCAACACGGCGCCCGCAAAGCGAAGCCTTTCATTGCGGTCAACTGCGCCGCCATACCGGCGGAGCTTCTCGAGAGCGAGCTGTTCGGACATGTCAAAGGCTCCTTCACCGGTGCGACTGCCGACCGCGCCGGGGCGTTCCGTGCGGCAGCGGCCGGCACGCTGTTTCTCGACGAAATCGGCGACATGCCGACGACGATGCAGAGCAAGATCCTGCGCGCCATCGAAGAGCGCCTCGTCACGCCGGTTGGCGGCAAGCCCTGCCGCTTCGACGCCCGTCTTGTCGCGGCGACGCACCGCGATCTGCCGAGCCTGGTCGCGAGCGGCGAGTTCCGCGAGGACCTCTACTATCGTCTCAACGTGGTGCCGATTGCGCTGCCGCCGCTGCGCGAGCGACGCGAAGATATCTTGCCGCTTGCGGAGCATTTTTTGCGCGTCGAGGCCCGGCACGGCGCGCCCAAGCGCCTCAGCGCGCCGGCCGCGGCTTTGCTTGAACAGCATTCTTGGCCCGGCAATATCCGCGAACTGCGCAATGTGATCGCGCGGGCCTGCGTCTTGGTGCGCGGCGACACGATCGCGGCGAGCGATCTCGACATTGCCCGATCATCGGACGTTCCCTCGCGCGACGACCTTTTGCAAGGCGATTTGCCGTCCGCCGTCGCCAAGCTCGAAGCGGCCATGATCCGCAAGGCGCTCGCAGCCTGCGGCGGCAATCGCGCCGAAGCCGCGCGCCGCCTCAACATCAATCGGCAGCTGCTTTACGCCAAGATGCAACGCTACGGGATTGTCGAGCCCGCAGCGTCCGCAAAGCAGACACCGCCTGTCGGAAAAGCCGACGGCTGAACCAGTCCGTTCCGAAAAACCCTTCAATTTCAGTCGCAGAACGCTGGCACGCCGGTTGCTCAAGAGCCGACGAGCTTCTTTTTCGCGCTGCAAGCAGAGCATCATGCATTGGATTGATCCGAATTGCCTGCCCGAGAGCAGCCACGGCGAGGTCGAAGGAGGTTGGGCCGGACCGCCACAGTCTGAAGCTCGTGCAGACGCCCAAGCACAAGGACCAGACCAGGCACACGACAAGCCCAAGCAGAAAAGGCATCACGAGGACGAATTCGCGCGGTCCGGCGCAGCGGATGCGTGATTGGGCTGCGATGAGCGAAACGCAAAATTCAGTGCGATCATGGCGGGCCGACCGCGCTCTCGATGCGCTGAATTTCTTTCTGGCGGATGTGCGAGGGGGGCTTGGCCCCTACCTCGCCGTCTACCTGCTCACCGTCCGCAACTGGAATGAGGCCGCGATCGGCCTCGTGATGTCGATCAGCGCGATCGCTGGCATCCTGATGCAGGCCCCCGCCGGCGCCTTGATCGATGTGGTCAGCGCCAAGCGTGCCGCGGTGGTGTCGGCCGCGCTGGTCGTAACGCTGGGCTCGCTCGTAATTCCCTTGCTGTCGTCTTTCTTTGCAATGGCATTTTCGCAGGCCATCGTCAGTGCCGTCGGATCCGTTTTTGCTCCGGCAATCGCGGCGATTTCGCTCGGCGTCGTCGGCCACGCCCAATTCGCTCAACGCACCGGCCGCAATGAGGCATTCAATCACGCCGGCAACGCTTTTGCCGCGACGCTCGCCGGCGCCGCCGCTTATGTGTGGGGACCGACCGCCGTTTTCTTTCTCATCGCGGCCATGGCGGTGATCAGCGTGATCAGCGTGCTGATGCTGCCCGCCGCCGCCATCGATCACGACCTCGCCCGCGGCCTGCATCCCAATCCGCACGAGGCGAGTCGGGGGAGCGACCACCCTTCCGGCTGGCAAGCGCTGCTGACCTGCCGCCCGCTGTTGATTTTCGCCGCGTGCACAATGCTGTTCCATCTTGCCAACGCGGCCATGCTGCCGCTCGTCGGTCAGAAGCTGGCGCTGCAGAACAAAGCCGCCGGCACGTCGCTGATGTCGGCCTGCATTGTCGCGGCACAGTTCATCATGGTGCCGATGGCAATATTGGTCGGACGCAAGGCGAATCTGTGGGGCCGAAAACCGCTGCTTCTCGCCGGATTCTTTATTCTCGCGATACGTGGCGCGCTTTACACCCTCTCCGACGATCCGTATTGGCTTGTCGGCGTGCAATTGCTCGACGGCGTCGGCGCGGGCCTCTTTGGGGCGCTGCTCCCGCTGATCGTCGCGAATCTCATGGAAGGAACGGGTCGCTTCAATGTCGCGCAAGGCGTGGTGATGACGGCGCAGGGAGTTGGCGCCTCGCTGTCGACGACGCTCGCCGGCGTGATTGCGGTCGAGTTCGGCTATTCCGCCGCATTTCTTGTGCTTGCCGCCGTCGCGGCTGCAGGCGCGGCGCTCTACTGGCTGGCCATGCCGGAGACGTGGGTGCCGGAGAGCTGGGTGCCGAAGACTTGGAGCCCGCAAACTCCGATCCAGAAAATCTCGATGCAGGCGACTGGGCGAACAGACAAAGAGCCCGAGGCGGAAAGCCAAAACCCCGTTCTTACACAGGCGGCCGAATGATGATCTCCGTTACATTCGCCACCGCAATCATATTCGTCTTCACTTATGTCGGCGTCGCCCTGGGCAGCATTCCCGGACTGCGTCTTGATCGCGCGGGCATCGCGTTGACCGGCGCGGCGCTGATGATGGCGGTCGGCGCGATCACCCCGGAAGAAGCTTATCGCGCCATCGACCTCGACACGCTCGCGCTGCTGCTGGGCATGATGATCGTGGTGGCGCATCTGAAGCTGTCAGGCTTTTTTCGCCTGGTCTCCGGCTGGGCGCTGGCGCATGCCCATTCGCCGCTGCTGCTGCTCGCAACCGTGGCGGTCACAACCGGCATTCTGTCGGCTTTTCTTGTCAATGATACCGTGTGCCTGATCATGGCGCCGCTAGTCGTCGAAGTGACCCGCTCGCTGCGCCGCGACCCGATTCCCTATCTGCTCGCGGTCGCCATGGCATCGAATATCGGCAGCACGGCGACGATTACCGGCAATCCGCAGAACATGATCATCGGCATGATCTCGCGCATTCCCTATTCGGCCTTTGCCGCAGCCTTGACGCCGGTAGCGGCGGCGGGACTCGCGCTCGTGACTCTTTTGCTGGCCGTCCTGTTTTGGCGGGAATTCCGCCGTCCAGCGCAGCTCGTGGCCAAGCCGTCGCCGCCGCGCCTGCATCAGCCGCAGCTGATCAAGGCGGTGGTGGTCACACTGGGCGTGGTCGCCGCGTTCTTTGCCGGCGTCCCGGTCGCCAAGGCTGCGCTCCTCGGCGGCGCGCTGCTGCTGGTGACGCGTGCCATCAAGGCCCACAAGGTCTACCGCGAGATCGACGGCGCGTTGTTGCTGATGTTCGCCGGCCTCTTCGTCGTGGTCGCAGCGGCGGAAAAGACGCTTCTCACGCCGGAGACGATCGGCGCGGCGCAATCGCTCCATCTCGGCAATGTCTATGTTCTGACCACAGCAACTGCGCTGCTCTCCAACATCATCAGCAATGTGCCGGCGGTCTTGGCGCTAAAGCCATTCGTCCAGGGGCTTGCCGATCCGAATCGGATTTGGCTTGTGATTGCGATGAGCGCAACATTGGCCGGCAATCTCACTCTCGTCGGCTCCGTGGCGAATCTCATCGTCGCCGAGCGCGCCCGCGCCGCCGGCATTACCGTCTCGTTCTGGGCCTATTGCCGCGTCGGCATTCCGTTGACAGTCGGCACGCTTGCCATCGGCGCCTGGTGGCTGAGCAAGACCGTGGGCTGATGCGCAGCGCTGCCGTCGCGTTTAGGGCGCACTTGCGCGGTCCGGGACCGCAGCCGGAGGTGGTTGGCCGGGGGCTTGGGAACCGCCTGCCGCTGCGACATGCCGCCGCATGCCCGTCGCAATTGGCCGCTATCCCTCGGACGTTTGCACCGTTGAATCGGAGAATTTGAATGCGCCGTCCGTTCATCGCCGCCGCGATTGTTTATGCCGTATTTGTTCTTCTTGCCCCGGCGAGCGTCGCACAGCAGGGGCTGCCCCTGCCTCCCGGCGGCTTCAAGCCGCCGCCGGCTGCTCCGGTCAAGCCCTATCAGACGGTCGCGGTGAGGCCGCCGGGGGCATTCAACGACCCCGGCTTCATCGCCTTCCGTAAGCAGCTCGCCGATATCGCCGCCAAGAAAGACCGCGCGGCGCTGGCCAAGATCGTCGCGCCGAATTTCTTCTGGATGCAGGAGAAGGACATGGCCGACAAAGGCAAGCCCGGCATCGACAATCTGGCCAAGGCGGTCGGCCTCGACGCACAGGACGGTTCGGGCTGGGACGCGCTGGCCGCCTATGCCAACGAGCCGACGGCAACCGAATTGCCGCAGCAGAAAGGCGTGTACTGCGCACCGGCCGATCCACAGATCGATCCGAAAGCTTTCGAAGCGCTCGGCAAGGCGACCGGCACCGATCCTTCCGAATGGGGCTACGCCGTCAAAGACGGCGTCGAGGTGCACGCCGGCGTGCAGCCGAATTCACCGGTGGTCGACAAGCTCGGCGTCTTTCTGGTGCGGGTGCTGCCCGACACCGGCCAGGGCTCCAATCCGAATGCCCCTTTGATGCTGCATGTGGCGACGCCGTCCGGCAAAACCGGCTATGTCGACGCACAGCAACTGGCGCCGCTCGGCAGCGATCAGATGTGCTATTCCAAGGATGGCGGAGGCTGGAAGATCGCCGGCTATTTCGGCGGCGCGTCGGATTGAGGCGTCATATCCGGCGCTGGCACCATAATACTACCAGGCCTGGAGACCCGGCTTATGGCGGCTCCGCTTGCGCATGTTGAAGGGGCGAAACATCCGCAGCACAATGCGGGGTCATGAGGGTGGGAGAAATGACAGGCAGGCTGGCTCCGTGGATCGCGGCGGCGATCCTGTGCGTGTTGCCGATGCATGCGCCGGCGCAATTGGCGCATCAGCCGCCGATCTTTCAGTATCAAGTGACGGCGCCGGACGTTGATCCGGGCATCGATCACGGCAATTCCAGCGCCGGCCTGCCGGAGGAATTCCAGAAGCAACTGGTGTTCTATCGCTCGCAGCAGCCGCCCGGCACGATCATCATCGATACGCAGGAGCGTCATCTTTATTTGATCCAGGACTCGACGCATGCGTTGCGCTACGGCATCGGTGTCGGGCGCGACGGCTTCACCTGGCAGGGGCTGTTGCAGATCTCGCGCAAGGCGGAATGGCCGGACTGGCATCCGCCGCCTGAAATGATCGAGCGCCAGCCCTATCTGCCGCGCTTCATGGCCGGCGGTCCGGGCAATCCGCTCGGCGCGCGCGCCATGTATCTCGGCAACACGGTCTATCGCATTCACGGCACCAATGCGCCGGAGACGATCGGACAAGCGGTGTCGTCAGGCTGCTTTCGCCTCGTCAATGACGACGTGATCGACCTCTACAATCGCGTGCAGGTCGGCACCAAAGTGATCGTTCGACAGGACTGAGAATCGACAATTGCAGCGCCGCGTAGCCCACCAACCCCGATCGGCCCCGATCGGCGGGTTACGCCTTCGGCCAGTCCACCCTGCACTTCTTCTTACCGTGCCGACGCTGCAGCAGCAGCCACCGACTGCGCGGTCTGACCGAACAGAATGGCGCGCTCCTCGGCGGTGCGGATGCCGCCCTGATTGGGATTGATCTTCGGCACCCATTCATAGGCCTTCACCACCGCCGGCCGCGCCTTGATCGCTTCGAGCCAGCGCTTGAGATGCGGGAAGTCGTTGATGTTCTGGCCCTGCCGCTCCCACGGCACCACCCAGGGATAACAGGCCATGTCGGCGATCGAGTACTCGTCGGCGAGATATTGATGATCGGCAAGTCGCTTGTTCATCACGCCGTAGAGGCGGTTCACCTCGTTGCGATAGCGATCCATCGCATATTGAATCTTGTCGACCGCATAATTGCTGAAGTGATTGTTCTGGCCCGACATCGGGCCGAGGCCGCCCATCTGCCAGAACAGCCATTCCAAAGCCGCAGTGCGCCGGCGCAGATCTTTCGGAATGAATTTTCCGGTCTTGTCGGCGAGATAGAGCAGGATGGCGCCGGACTCGAACACCGAAATCGGCTTGCCGCCGTCGGCCGGCTGGTGGTCGACAATGGCGGGAATGCGGTTGTTCGGCGAGATCGCCAAAAACCCGGCCTTGAACTGCTCGCCCTTGCCGATATTCACCGGAATGATTTTGTACTCCAAGCCGGCCTCTTCGAGGAAAATCGTGATCTTATGGCCGTTCGGCGTGGTCCAATAATGTACGTCGATCATGATGCGCCCTTCGTGGTCTGCCCGGTCTGATCTGCCTTTGGGCTGGGGGATTGTTATTTGGCGGCTGAACTTTAGCGCTGCAAGGCTGCGCGCAGAAGCGCCGGACCGGGGGAGCAGATATGAACGTTGCGGCCCTCATGGGCGATTCGGCCCTTAGGAGCCGCCCGGTCGAACCGGTTACCCCAAACGCCTATCTGTCTGAGCCAGTAACAAAATGACAACCCTGCGGCGGCATAGTCGCCGCCGATGTCCGCAGCCTCGTCTACGGCCGCCGCCTGCGCGCAGGCACGCACGCGCGGCGACCCCATGCGCGTCCTGACCTTTGCCAGCCTGTTCTTCGCCGCGCTGACGGCGATCGCCTATATCGTGACGTTGTCGTGGGTCGCGCCGATCCCGCGCGATGCGACATCGCTCGTGGTCGGCCGGGATTTTCTGAATTTCTGGATGTATGGCCGTGCCGCCTGGGCGAGCGATCCGAGCCGCTTCTATGATCCGCGCCTCTATAATGAAGCGCTGCAGGCATTTCTGGGACCGCATTATCCCGGACAGAACTGGTCCTATCCGCCCAGTATCATGCTGCTCGCCGCCCCGTTCGGTCGCCTCGGCTATCTGCCGGCGCTTGCATGCTGGATGGCGGTCGGTCTCGGCAGCATCATCGGCGTGCTCCGCGGCCAATTCGCCGACAAGGGCGCGCTCGCTGCGATCCTCTGCTCGCCGGCCGCAATCTTCTGCCTGATATCCGGACAGAGCGCGTTCTTGACCGCAGCGGTACTGCTCACCGTCATCGCCTGGCTGGATCGCCGACCGGTGCTCGCCGGCCTGCTGCTCGGCCTGCTTACCGTGAAGCCGCAGCTCGGCCTGCTCTTTCCGATCATGCTCGCGGCCTCCGGCCGCTGGCGCGTCTTCTTTGTCGCCGCCGCGACCGCGCTGATAATTATCGTCGCAACCACGGCCATCTTCGGTGCGCAAGTGTGGATTGACTATGTGCAGAAAGGCCTGCCGGTGCAAAACCTGGTGTTGGCCGACCCCGATCGCATCGGCACGCCCTATTATCCGACCATCTTCATGAATATGCGCGGCTTCGGCGCGAGCTACGCGACCGCTATGACCGTGCAGGCGTGCTTTTCGCTGTTTGCCGTCGGCGCGGTATATTTCGCTTACCGATGGCGCAGCGGAACTGATCCGCTGCTCCTTACGGCACTGCTTTTCGCCTGCTCGATCTGCGGCATTCCCTACCTGCTGCTGTATGATACGCTTCCGATCACCTGCCTGGCCGTGATGCTGCTCGCGTCCGGCAAATGCGATGCGCTCGGCCAGGCTCTCACCAAGCTCGTGTTTTGGCTGCCGCTCGTTCAGGCCGCGCTCGGCCAGTTTCACATTCCCGGCGCGGCACTGATTCCGGTTGCTTTTGCGCTCTACGCGCTCAGCCGCCTGCAGCCGCGCGCTGACGCTGCCGCGGCGCCATCTACGGATTTGCTGCCGCTCAGCCGGGCTTGACGGCCGTCGGAGTCGCCATTCCGCGTTTCAGCGCAATTGCGAAAAGCGGCACGACAAACAGCGGGCCGCAGGCGAAGCCCGTGGCGCGCGCCAGCACCGCGGCGGCCAGCGGCGCGACGAGTATGGCAGCCGAGGCCCAGAACAGAAACGCCGGCGAGGCCTCTGCACGTTCGGCGTCCCGCCACAGGCAGGCCACGGCCAGGGTACCGAACACGAGATCATAATCCTGCAAATAGGGTGTTGCGAGGCAGGTGCCGAGAATCAGCACGGCGTTTCTGCTGCCGCGCGACGCCGCATCGTGCCGCCACACGATGGCGACAGCGAGCGCCGCAGCCGCGCCGGCGACAGCCTGAACGAGATAGGCCGTCGTCACATCTGCGCCGAGGCGGCGCGCCGCGACGAACACCGACAGCATGCGATGCCATACGCCGCTGCCGTCTTCGAGAATCATGTGCCTGAGCACAGTCAGCTGCCGCACATAATCAGCATAAATATCGAGGCCGAACCACACGACGCTCACCGCCACCAGGACCACGACGGTCGCGGCCGCTGCGGCAAAGGCGCGCCAGTGATGCCCGGCGATCAGCGCCACCGGCAGCAGGAGCCCAAGCTGCGGCTTGACCGCCAATAGCCCCAACAAGCCGCCGGCCAGGATCGGCTGCCGCTCGAGCAGGCCGAGCCCGGCGCCGAACAGGGCGGCGCTCCAAGTCCCGTTCTGTCCGGCAACCGCATTGACGAAGACAGCCGGCGTTGCAAGCGCGAACAGCAGACCCCGGCCGCCCGGCAGGGCCAGCCGCAAGGCGCCGTACAACGCAGACCAGCCGAGGCCGATCCACAAAGCGAGCGCGGGAACATAAGCGACAAGCGCCAGCGGAGCGGTCACAACGAGCATCACCGGCGGATAGCTGTAATGAAAGGCGCCGAGATGGGGGCCGACGACGCTCTGCTCAAAGGCATGAAAGGCGGCGCGGTCGTAAACGTCAGCGGCGCGGTGATGCAGCGCAAGGAAAGCGCCCGACCAAAAGTTGACAAAGTCATCGCCAAACGGCCGGCCGGCGCCGTCGGTCAGAGCCTCACGGGTCTGCCGCAGGAGATCGATCAGATAAGCCGCAGCGGCGACCGCCACATAGCAGCGGATAATTTTGTCCAGCAATGCCGGCGACGGAACGGCGGCCTGGCCGCACCATGCAGCACGGGCGGCGAATGACTTTTGGGCAGCCGCCGAATCCACGAGGAAAGACCGTCGTTGCAAGAGACCGGCCGATCAGAAACGATTTCCCTTGCCAATCGGTAAATGCCGCCGCGTTGCTTCATTGCAGCAGCAATCGTGCTAGGTTGCGGCCAGCCGAACGAGCCGAGCAACTGCAAGGGAGGAAGCATGATTACCGAAGTCGCCCAGATCGACGTCAAGCCCGGAATGGAAAGCGAATTCGAGGCCGGCGTGAAAAAGGCCGCGCCGATCTTCCAGCGCGCCAAGGGCTGCCGCGGCATGGAATTGCGGCGCTCGATCGAGAAGCCGTCGCGCTATCGGCTGTTCATCAACTGGGAGACGGTGGAGAATCACACGGTCGATTTCCGCGGCTCGGCGGATTTTCAGGAATGGCGCAAGCTCGTCGGTCACTGCTTTGCGTCGCCGCCCGAAGTCGAGCACGTGACGCAGGTGATGCGCGGATTCTGACAGCGGCCAGCGCGATTTATTCGGCGCGGTAGCGCGCCACGGCCGCATCATCCCAGACCAGTCCATTGCCCGGCTGATCGGATGCGAGCGCACAGCCGTCGACCATGCGCAAGGGCTGCTGGACGATTGCATCGGCCCAGTCGACATATTCGAGGTAATGACAGGTCGGCGTTGCGGCGAGCAGGTGTGCGCTCACTTCGGGAAACAGGTGCGACGACATCTCGACACCATGCGCGGCGGCGAGCGCGGCGGCGCGCAGCCAGCCCGTCACCCCGCCGATGCGTTCCAGATCCGGCATCACATAATCGCTGGCGCGCGCCGCAAGCGCCGTCGCCATCGCCGTGACCTCGGAGAAGTTCTCGCCGATCTGCACCGGCGTCGCGAGCGCGCGCGCCAAGCGCGCGTTGCCGACATAGTCGTCGTGGCGGATCGGCTCTTCCACCCAGACGACATTTTCGGCGTCAAGCATGCGGCCGCGCTCCAGCGCCTGGGCGACGCTCAGCGCCTGATTGTAATCGACCATCACGTCGACGCCGTCGCCGAGGCGCTTGCGGACCGCGTCCAATGCGGCGTGATCCTGCCGCAGCGTGGGGTAGCCAAGCCGCAGCTTGATGGCGCGAAAACCGCCGGCGAGCAGCTTTTCCGCCTCGTCGGCGACCGCCTCCGGGTTGTCCATCAGGCCGAGTCCGCAACTGTTATACGCCGGAACGGGCTTCGGCGCGGCGCCGATGAAACGCGCAAGCGGGAGCCCCGCGGCAATGGCAAGCGCATCCCAGGCCGCCGTGTCCAACCCGGCCAGCGCCATGCGCACGATCCCTTGCACGCCGATCAGCGCAAAGCGCTTGGCAAGCTTGCGCCAGAGATCGAGCGGTACCACGGATTCGCCCTGCACCGCCCGCTCCACCTCTTCGAGAATTTTTATGATGGCCGGCGCTGCGGCAGGCAGATAGCAGAACAGATAGGAGCGGCCGGTCACGCCCTCCTCGGTAAGGAGATCGATCAGCAGAAGCGGTGCAGTGGTGATGCGCTGGCGGCTGGTACCGAGCGCATAAGTCATCGGCACATTCACCGCCGTCGCCTTGATGGCGCGGATCTTGAGAACGGGCGCCAAGCTGCTCATTGGCTTGTGATTGTCGCGCCGCCAGGGCGGCCGTTTTCATAGAGCGCCAGCACGTCGTGAACCGCGCGATTGGCCGGCGTCGGCACCCCGAGCGCGGCGCCCATTTCGGCGACGCCGCCGCTGAGCCAGCGCACTTCGAGCGGCCGCCCGCGTTCGAGATCGTGATGCATCGATGATGTCATGTCAGCCGGCAGCCCGTCGATGAAAGCGAGCCGCTGCTCGGCAAAATCGCCCGGCAGCGCGACGCCCCGGGCGTGGCCGACCGCGACGGTCTCACGCATCAGATCAAGCAGGAATTGCCGCGTGCGCGGATTGCTGCGGATGGGTCCGAGCGGCAGACGGATGCTGGTCGTGCTGCCCGACAACCCGACAAGAAAACAGAATTTCTCCCAGATCGCGCGGCGGATATCGTCGCTGATCTCCGCATTAATGCCGCCGGCCTTGGCCGCGGCGAGCAGCGCTTCGGCGCGCGGCGAACGGCTGCCGTCATATTCGCCGAACACCATGCGCTGCATGGTGCCGGTCTGCGCGATGACGCCGGGGCGCGCAATGGTCGTGGCCATGTAGGCAACGCCGCCCATCACGGCGGCCGCGCCGAAAATCTGCCGCAGCATGTCGTCCTTCTGCACGCCGTTCTGGAAGGAAATGATGCCGGTCTGCGGGCCCATGATCGGCAGCAGCGATCGGGCGGCGGTTTCGGTGTCCCACAGCTTGACGCTGAACAGCACGATATCCACCGGACCGATCGTGCGCGGATCGTCGGTGACATTCACCTTGGGCAGGTGCAACGGCTCGTGCGCGCCCTCGATGGCGAGGCCGTCGGCGCGCATCGCGTTAAGATGGGCGCCGCGCGCGATGAAGGCGACGTCGGCGCCGGCCTTCGCCAGCCGCGCGCCGAAATAGCCGCCGACGCCGCCCGATCCCATGATGGCGATACGCATGGACATTTTCCGTTGGAGCTCCGTTGCCGCCAATTATGCGCCGATTCTCATCTCAGGGCGCGCTGTACATTGGCAATGCGCGCCGGCGCACCGAATTCGCGGCGGCAGACTGCGGCGAGCGTGGCGATGCCGGCGCCAATCGCCGCGTGCGACGGATCGGCGAACCACGGCCGCGCGCGTGGCTCGTATTTGGCAAGGCCGTTCCATTTCGCCGCCGGCGGCGGCAGGCCGGGCGCCAAATAACGGCGCGAAGTCGAACGAGCTCATAAAGGCGTTTCCTATCCCCTATCATCCGCTGATCTCCGCGCAAGCGCGCGCAAGCGGGAATGTCCGGAGAAATTCTAGTTGGGCCGAGACAGACGGCCAAGTCGCCGATATCCTTCGCGTCGTATTGCAATTCGGTGATGCGCCTTCTGCAGCTGATCGCCCTGCTTGCCATTTCGGGGCGTCGCGCTCACGGTCGAACCTGGAATCCATAATCCTTGCGCCGGCAGTATGCTTTGCGGGCTCCTTGTCTTGCTCGGCCCCGCAATGACGGCGGCGGCCGCCCGCCGACTGCAGCGCGCGCGAACCCCGCTTTCCTCGCTTGAAGACTCGACCCATATTGTGACGATGGCAAAGCGTCCCGATCTGCGACATCCGGCGAAACACTCGAAGAAGGACCCCGCGAAGCCGACGCGCGCCAAGGCGGCGCGGCCGGACGTGCCGGCGCTCGACCCGTCGCTTGCGGAACTTTTGAATCCGGCGATTGGCCGGGGCCGCGCCGGCGTCGGCTCGCAGACCGGCATCGAACCCGAGCAGCGCGACGAGCGCTCTGGCTTGCAGCCGCCGCCGAACAATTCCTGGGACCGGCGCCGCGATTTCTCGAATGCGCATCGGGCGCGCAAATCGACGCAGCAGCCGGGTTTCCGTGAAGCGCCGCAATCAGGCTACGTGGCGAAGCAAGCCATCGACATCGATCCGGAGCTTGCCGAGGCGCTGGGATTCGGCGGCCGCGATCCGAGCCGGCCGCTGATCGGGCGAATCCAGGATGAACCGGACGAGGGCCGCGACGAGCTTGCGGATATTTTTGAGCGGCAGCGCGAGAAGCGGCATCGCCCCTCGCCGCAGCCGGTGACGCCCGGCGTGAGCGCCTCGATGCAGGCGCTGGAAAAACTGCTGCGCGAGGACCGGCCGGAATTTCGCGACCGCGACGGCGGCAAAAAGATCTGGACGCCGCACCGGCCGCCGCGGCCGGAAAAATCCGAAGGCGGCCGAAAACTCGTCATCAGGTCCGATTTTCAGCCCAAAGGCGATCAGCCGCAAGCGATCAAGGAACTGGTCGAAGGCATCCGCCGCAACGAGCGCACGCAGGTGCTGCTCGGCGTCACCGGCTCCGGCAAAACCTTTACCATGGCCAAGGTGATCGAACAGACGCAGCGCCCCGCGCTCATTCTCGCGCCCAACAAGACGCTGGCGGCGCAGCTTTACGGCGAGTTCAGGAGCTTCTTTCCGGACAACGCGGTCGAATACTTCGTGTCTTATTACGACTATTACCAGCCGGAGGCCTATATCCCGCGCACCGACACCTATATCGAGAAAGATTCGTCGATCAACGAGCAGATCGACCGCATGCGCCATGCCGCGACGCGCGCGCTGCTGGAACGCGACGATGTGGTGATCGTTGCATCCGTCTCGTGCATCTACGGTATCGGCTCGGTCGAGACCTATTCGGCCATGACCTTCACCATCAAGCATGGCGAGCGGCTTAATCAGCGGCAGCTGCTCGCCGACCTCGTGGCGCTGCAATACAAGCGCACCGCCGGTGATTTTTATCGCGGCTCGTTCCGGGTGCGCGGCGACGCGATCGAGATTTTTCCGGCGCACTTGGAAGACCGCGCCTGGCGGGTGTCGCTGTTCGGTGATGAAGTGGAATCGATCCACGAATTCGATCCGCTCACCGGCCAAAAGACCGACGAGCTGGAATTTGTCAAAATCTACGCCAATTCGCATTATGTGACACCGCGACCGACGCTGCTGCAGGCCATCGCCGGCATCAAGGCCGAGCTGCGGCAGCGGCTCGATCAGCTCAACGCAGCGGGCCGCCTGCTCGAAGCGCAGCGGCTCGAACAGCGCACCATCTACGATCTCGAAATGATGGAAGCGACCGGCGCCTGCGCCGGCATCGAGAACTATTCGCGCTATCTCACCGGACGCAAGCCGGGCGAGCCGCCGCCGACTCTGTTCGAATATGTGCCTGACAATGCGCTGGTCTTCGTCGACGAGAGCCACGTCACCGTGCCGCAGCTCGGCGGCATGTATCGCGGCGATTTTCGGCGCAAGGCGACGCTCGCCGAATACGGTTTTCGTCTGCCCTCCTGCATGGACAATCGGCCGCTGCGCTTCGAGGAATGGGACGCGATGCGGCCGCAGACCTTGTGCGTGTCGGCGACGCCCGGCCCCTGGGAGCTTAACGAATCCGGCGGCGTGTTCACCGAGCAGGTGATCCGCCCGACCGGGCTGATCGATCCGCCGGTCGACGTGCGTCCGGCGCGCACGCAGGTCGACGATCTCGTCGGCGAAGTGCGGCAGGTGGCGCAGCGCGGGTACCGGTCGCTGATTACCGTGCTGACCAAGCGCATGGCCGAGGATCTGACCGAATACCTGCACGAACAGGGCATCCGCGTGCGCTACATGCATTCGGATATCGACACGATCGAGCGCATCGAGATCATCCGCGATCTGCGGCTTGGCGCTTTCGACGCGCTGGTCGGCATCAATCTTTTGCGCGAGGGCCTCGACATTCCGGAATGCGCGCTGGTCGCCATCCTCGACGCCGACAAGGAGGGCTTTCTGCGCAGCGAGACGAGTCTCGTACAGACGATCGGCCGCGCCGCACGCAATGTCGACGGCCGCGTCATTCTCTACGCCGACACGATGACCGGCTCGATGGAGCGCGCCATCGCCGAAACCGAGCGGCGGCGCGAGAAACAGCAGGCGTTCAATGCGGCGAACGGCATCACGCCGGAGAGCGTGCGCAGGGACATCGCCGACATTCTCGACAGCGTCTATGAGCGCGACCACGTGCTGGTCTCGACCGGCGTCGCCGGCCAAGATGGCCGCTATTGCGGCAATTACGAGAGCACCGCCACCATCGGCCACAATTTCGAGGCGGTGATCGCCGATCTCGAAACGCGCATGCGCGCCGCCGCGGCCGATCTCGATTTCGAGGAAGCCGCCCGCCTGCGCGACGAGATCAAGCGCCTGCGCACCACCGAGCTCGCAGTGACGGACGATCCGACGGCGAAATTCTTGCCCTCTCCTGCGGCGGCCGGGTCGCGTCGCGAAGCGATGCGGGGCGGGGCGGGCGGCGGCAGCAGAGCGCACAAGCCCGCGCTCGATGAAATGGGCATCGCGCTCCATCACGAAGTCGTACCGCACCGGCCCGGAGCCAACAAACGCCAGCGGGCAAGCGGCGCCGCAGGCGCGGCAGGGACGCAAAGAAGCACGCCGCGCAAACCTGATCTCGACGAGATGGGACCAGGCATCGAATCGATTCCAGGAAAAGGGTCAGGACCGCGCTCGACGCTGGGCCGTCCCGGCATGCGCGGCGGCTGGAAGTCAAAGCGGCGGTGATGAGAGAATTCGTCATCCTGAAGGTGGCCGCGCAGCGGCCCTCGAAGGATGCGCGGCGGAAGCGCCGGGGCAGTCGCTCTTCGAGGCTCGCTTCGCTCGCACCGCAGGATGACGGTTCACTTGACCGCTGGCGCCGCGTCGGCCGTCTCGAAGCTGATGCCCCAGCGGCGCGAGCAGGCGCGCAGCCAAGGCACGACGCCGGGCACCACCGGAAATTCCAGCGTCTCCACTTTCACCGCATCGAATTTCGCCGTAGCGCCGTCGCCGAGCGCCGCCGCCAAGGCGGCGCCGTGCTCGGGAAAGATCATGATCTCGTCGTTGCCTTCCACTTGCGCCGAGAAACCCGAGAACGGCCTGCCGTCGATGATCAGCGCGGCATCGACCGCTGCGCCGCCCGGCAGGTTCAAGAACGAATCCTTGAGCAGCAGGGTCAGTCCCTTGTTGCGGCTGACGATCAGGAACGTGCCGATGCGGTGTGCATTCGCGCCGCCCGTCGCGTAGTGCTGCCGAATCATGCAGGCGAGCACCCGGCCGTCGTCGCCGCGCAATTCGGACGCGTCCCAACCGGCGATCTTCTGCCTGTCCTCGATGCCGGGCGGCCCGGCGGGCGTGGGCACCGCGGAAGCGACTTCCGGCGAGCGCGGCCGCGGCACCGGCAAGGGCGGCGCTTGCGGATCGGTCGGCTTGTCGAGCGCGATCTTGAATTGCGTGCCACACTGCTTGAGCCAGGCATAGGCGTCGCCGGGCAGGCCGAGCTTGATCGGGCCGGTGTCGAGGCCGCCGCCATCGGTCCGCAGTTGCACCGTGCCCGTCGTGGCCAATGCGGCAAACACCGCGGCGGCATCGCCCGGATGAAAGGCAAGCTTGTTGCCGCCGGCCACCGTGAAGCCGACTGCCGGAAATGACTTGCCGTCGAGAATGACCTCGGCTTCATCGTCCAGGATCGCCTCGGACGGCAGCTTGTCGTCGTCCAGCCCGAAGGCAAGGCCGGCGCCGGCGCTGATGTCGACGCTGAGCGCGGTGTCGATCGTGCCGCGCGCGCCGGCGCGCGGCCGCTGCGCAACCATCACGCATTGGCGCACCTTGCCGTTCGGGCCGATTTGCGGCAGCGCGCTCCAGGCGCCGTTTGCGGAGGCGCCGCTTGCAGAGGTGCCGTCCGCAAAGTGCACCTGCTTGCCGGCGACCGGTTTTGGCATCTCGGCGCCATAGGCCGCAATCGCCATGCCGGCAGCGGCGTAGAGAAATACGACCGCGCCGAACATCAACAGGCGAACCAAAATCTTGTTGCTCGACATCGCCCTGCCCCACTGTTGCCGACACGTGAATTTGCGGGAGGAGCCGGCGCTGTTTCGGGGTTCAGCGCCGGCCTTCAACCCTGTTAGACGTCATGATCGGCCGCCACGTTCACGGCGTTCTTCACGCAGGCTGCAATGATCGGTTTTTCCGCGAGAAATCGCCGCGGCTTATGTTGCCTGCATACGCAAGGGCGGCCGATCCGGATTTCTTCCCAGCCTTCACGACTGCGTGATGCCGCAGGTGATGATCGGACGTCGCGGCGGGGAGCTGATTTCGAGGCCGGATCGCGGCCAACCAATTTTTCGGCCACGCAGAGATAAACGCCCGACGCCGCGGAACTGTGCGGCGCCGGGCTTTCACGCGCCCGCCAGGGAGGCGGATCGGGGCGCGCTTGACGAAGTCACACGACAGAAACGCGGCGCGGCACGGGGCTGTTTCGTTACTTCGCGTTCATGTTCCGCGACCGGGCGTCGCGGCGCGTGCATCAGCGGCGAGGTCCTCGGCGCGCGCCGGGCTGATGCGGCGGGATGCGGGCGTGGTGGCGTCGCTTGAGAGCCCGTGGAGCTGAGGCTGAACGCCACCATGGTCACGCCGTTCAGGCCGATAATTGCATTCGTAGAGCTCTTGCTTACCCGTGCTGCCCTTTTCGGCACGGGAATGATTCGGATATGTCTTCCACTTCGGATGATAATTGTCATCCGCTTCATGACCCCACATTGTCCAATTCTTTCGCGTTCCCCGAGCAAACAATTCAAGAAATGGTCCGGGGCCGCACGCTTTAATAATTTCGTACTGTTCATCTGGCTTGCGCGAGTGCTCGCGCTTGCGCGTCGCCAGTAAGTTCACTTGCCGCCGACCGGGCGCAAGCGTGCGGGCGTTTTTCCCTCGCCCGCCGAATAAAATTAATTCGGTGACATTGCGAAAATAAAATCCGACGCCGCGGCCATCGGAGCCGCCATCCTTCCGAATCTTGTGCCAAACGATGTTTGATTTGTAAGTGAAGCCCCACGCCTTCATCACCGCGAGGCCTTCGGGCAGTAGAGCGTTTGGGCACCAAAGATAAAGGTGCGCTCTTTCCGCCGCGATACTTGCGACGGGCAAAGCCATAATTTCTTCGAAGGTGAGCGTGCGATAACGTGACAGACGCCGGTGCTCTGGCGCGACTTTGCCGGTCTTATTGGTGAATTGCCATGGCCGGTCCGCGAGAATGGTCGCAAACCTGCGGTCACCCACAAATCCGAGGAGGTTGATGCCTGCGGCGTCGATAGAGTCAGAAAGCATCGGCAAAAACTGCATCCCCTGCCGCGGCGGCATGCGCGCTGAAGGCGGCTGTTGTTTCGTCATCCTGAGGTGGCCGCCATCAGCGCGTTTACGCGCGTCTTCGACGCGCTATGGCGGCCCTCGAAGGATGCGGCCCGGGCGGTGCAGCCGTCGCCCTTCGAGGCTCGGCGCTCCGCGCCGAGCGCCTCAGGGTGACGGTACAGGGTCACATCCCGGGCTTGGCGAGCGTGTCGGTGGCGGCTTTGGCGATCTGGCCGTCCTGCGCCGAGAGCGCGCCGGAGACGCCGATGGCGCCGACGATGGTGCCGTTGATCACGATCGGCAGGCCGCCTTCGAGCGGGGTGATGTCTTTCAGCGCCAGGAGCCGCAGGCCGCCGCCGCCGGCGGCGATGGCGTCGTCGAGCGCCTTGCTCGGCCGCTTGAACTGCAGCGCGGTGCGCGCCTTGCCTTGCGCGGCTTCGGCGGCGGAGAGCTGCGTGTTGTCGATCTTGTGGAACATCACCAGGTTGCCGCCGGAATCAAGAATGGCGATGGCGACCTGCCAGGAATTCTTCATCGCTTCGAGCTCGGCCGCGGCCATCGCGCGCTTGGCCTGGTCAAGCGTGATCGGCGGGCCATAGGGCATGGTCGCGGTGGGCGGCTGGGCCGGCGGCGTTGCGGGCGCGGCGCCCTGTTGCTGCTGCGCCAGCGCAGGCGCGGCCGCCGCCACAGCGCCGAGGACCAGCGCGCTTGCCAAGACACAGGCGGACACAAAGAAGCGGGACATCGGCAGAGCCTCCCAATTGCGCCGAATCGAGGAACGGCGCGCACAATAGGGGGCAAAAGCGGCGGGGAAAAGGACGGGAAGGAGGCTTTGACGCCGTTGATCTGACGCCCACGTCCTCATGGGCGGAATAATCCTTGCATTGCACGGTCGCACGAGAGCGGTTGACCGTGCAATGTATGGATTGGTGGCTGCTCAAAGCCAGCCACTTCACCCTCATCTCACCCTTATCGCGCGGACACCGTCCGCTGTCGTCTGCGCAATCGTGATCGCCGCGCCGGCTGCCCATCGCGCGCGGCAATGCCTATATTTCGCTTGCCGCTCATGCCAGCCGGTCCGCGCAGGAGACGCCGTCATGTTCTCATTCCGCAAAAAGCTCGAAATGCCGTCGCCCGCCGAGGCCTTGCCCGGCCGCGCAACGCCGATCCCGACCGCGCGCACGCATTTCGTCAACGGCCGGCCGCTCAAAGGGCCTTATCCCGACGGCCTGGAAATGGCGATGTTCGGGCTCGGCTGCTTCTGGGGCGCGGAGCGCAAATTCTGGGAGCTCGGCGACGGCGTCTATGTGACCGCGGTCGGCTATGCCGGCGGCTTCACACCCAACCCGACCTACGAGGAAGTGTGCACCGGCGCGACCGGGCACAATGAGGTCGTGCTCGTGGTCTACGATCCGAAGAGGATTTCCTACGAGCGTCTGCTCAAGACATTCTGGGAGAATCACGATCCGACGCAGGGCATGCGGCAGGGCAACGATATCGGCACGCAATATCGCTCCGGCATCTACGTATTTTCGCCGGCGCAGCGGGTTGCGGCCGAAGCCTCCAAGGCCGCCTATGCCAAGGCGCTCGCCGGCGCGCGAATGGGCCCGATCACGACCGAGATCCTCGACGCGCCGCCGTTCTACTTCGCCGAGGACTACCACCAGCAATATCTCGCCAAGAACCCGCACGGCTATTGCGGACTTGGCGGCACCGGCGTGAGCTGCCCGATCGGAACGGGCGTCGCGGCGTAGTCGCCAGTAACGCGCTTTCCCTTTACGGTCCGTCGTCCTGGGTGTTCGGCGCGAAGCGCCGAGCCGCGAAAGGCGCAACGGCCGGAGAGTCTTCGGCTTCGTCCTGTCGCTTCGCTCGCACCTCGGGATGACGGACGAACGGCCTGAAAGCCGCTTCAACTGAAAACGAACGTGTTCTAAGACTTCCCGACTGCGAGCATGGAGGCACCATGGCCTGGCCCGACGGACGTTACACCCAGGCGGCGATCTTCTTCAGCCGCTGGCTGCTGGCGCCGTTTCTGCTCGGCCTGTTGGTCTGCATGGTGCTTCTGATGTACCGGTTCTTTGCCGACCTGATCGATCTCACCGTCCAGGTGCACAGCACGAACTGGCACGATCTGGTCACCAGCATCCTCAACCTGGTCGATCTCGCGCTCACCGCCAATCTGATCCTGATCGTGATTTTCTCGAGCTACGAGAATTTCATTCGCCGCATCGTAGCGGCCGATCATCCGGATTGGCCGGAGGGGCTGACGCAAGTCGATTTCGGCGCGCTGAAGCAGAAGCTGCTCGGCTCCGTAGTCGGTATCGCCGCGGTCGATGCGCTCGCCTGGTATTTCGATCTGGAGAAGCAGCTCGACACCTCGAAGCTGATCTGGGTGCTCGGCTTCCCGATCGTGTTCGCGCTGGTGATGCTGATCCTGGCGATCGCCGATTGGCTGAGCGACAATCGCAAAGCGCGGGCGAAATAGGCCGGCCATTCGCAAGCGAGCATGACCCGCAACAGCGCCTGGACCCGTCTCCCGAGGGGCAAGCGAAAGCGAGCCTCGAACGATGGCGGGCCGCGGCGCAGGGGCTTCTTGCCGCTCCGTCGTCCCGTCGCCCTGGTGAGGGTTTGTTAACCATAACCGGCGTTAATCTGACCTGACTTTGGCTCGAACGGGGTCGGATGACGCGTATGCGGGTCACCCGCTTGCTTCTGCTGTTCTTCGCCGTGGCGCTAGCGGCAGGAGGATGCGCGCAGCAGCCGCGCGCCCGCTATGCGGCACCGGCGCCCGCCCCGCAAGGCATCGACAACGTTGTCTACGGCTCGCCGGCAGCCGCAGCGTCCGCTTACCGGGTCAGCCCGGCCTATCCAACGCCGGCTAACGCCGCAGCGCCGGCACCGGCTTACGGGCCGGCGGTCACTGCGGCGGTGGTGCGGCCGACCGCTGCCGCCATGGTGACGCCGGCAGCGGCCGTCGCCGCTCCGACGGCGGTACCGGCCGCCTACAGCGCCCCGTTCCGGCAAGGCGGCTACGCGCTCGATTCGGGCGATCGCCTGCGCGTCGTGGTATTCGGCCAGGACGGCTTGACCAACTCCTACATCGTCGATGCCAGCGGCCATATCGACATGCCGCTTATCGGCACCGTGCTGGCGCGCGGCCTGACCACCGATCAGCTCTCCGCACGGATCGCCGAACAATTACGGCAGGGCTTCATCCGCGAGCCGCATGTTGCGGTCGAGATCGAGGCCTATCGGCCGTTCTTCATCCTCGGCGAGGTTACGCAGCCCGGCCAATATCCCTATGTCGCCAATATGACGGTCGAGACGGCAGTGGCGATCGCCGGCGGCTTCAGCCCGCGCGGCTATCGCAAGAGCGTCATCATCAGCCGCAATTTCGGCGGGCAGACCTATCGCTTCGAAGTGCCGATAACCTACCCGATCTGCCCGGGGGATACCGTGCAGGTGCAGGAGCGCTGGTTCTGAAAATTGCCTTGCGTTTCCCGGCCGCAGCGCGGCATGCAATGCTGCGCGGCTGACCGGGGATCGTTGCAAACTCAGATTTTGCGAAGCTTCCCGGATCGGCGGTGCATGATTGCGTGCCGCACCGCCTCGGGAAACCGATCACTTCACGTGCTTGGCCAGAAACGGCATCGCCCGCGACCAGGCGAGCTTGGCTGCGGCTTCGTTGTAGCTGCCGCGCTCGTCGCAATGAAAGCCGTGCTGCGCATCCGGATAGACATAGATTTCGCAGTCGCCGCCGCGTTTTTGTTTGATGAGCTCGACATCGCTCATCGGGATCGAGGCGTCCTTCTCGCCGAAATGCATCTGCGTCGGAATCTTCGGCTTCTTGTCGGCATTCTTGGCGATCTGGCCGCCGTAATAGCAGACCGCGGCGGACAGGCCGTTGAGATCGCAGGCGGCCAGGAAGGAAACGGTGCCGCCCATGCAGAAGCCCATGATGCCGACCGGACCGCCCTTTTTCAGCTCGTCGATCGCCGCCTGCACGTCGCGCAGCATCGCGCCCCAATCCGGATTGGCGACAAATTTGCGCGCATTGGCGATCTCGTCCGGGGAATAGCCGGACTCGAAATTGGGCTGCTGGCGGTCGAACACCGCGGGCGCGACCGCCGCATAGCCTTCGCCGGCGAGCCGGTCGCATACCGCACGAATGTGATGATTGACGCCAAAAATCTCCTGGATGACGACGACGCCGCCCTTGCGCGCGCCGGCCGGGTCGGCCCGATAGGCTCCGAGCTTGAAATTATCGGACGAGGTCAAAGTAAAGTGCATACCCAAGGCGATCCTCCTGTGACTTGAAACAAACGATCCCGCAGCAGCCGGCCAGCGCCGCCGCCGGCGCAAGATACAATGTCGCTGATGTCGGTTAAATGGCGTGTGCCTACGATTGTAGATCGGGTAACCTCACCGCGCGACGACGATGAAATCCGTGCCCTCGCCGGTCTCGGAGCCGAGGCCTTGATCCGAAATGATCAGCGAAGAGCCGGGCACAATCATTTGCGAGATCGCGTCAACCGCGTCCTGCGGAATGGTGATGCGGGCGAGCGCCTGCTGCGGCGTCGAGGGCGGCGGTAGATCGCCGGCCTCCTGCGCTTCATTGTGCCGCTTGCGCCTGGAGCGCCGCGCGTATCGATCGTCTTCCTCATCGCGCATGATGCGCAGCGATCTTGCGGGCCGCGCCGCCTCGCCTGGCAGCGACACCACAGTCCAGCGAAACGTCTTGTTGTCGGGCAGATATTCCATCGCGGTGAACACGTGCGTGCCGAGCGGCTGGTCCGGATTGTCGATCGTCACCGGCGCCTCATAAACCGGCTCGAAATTCTGCCGCACATAAATTTTCTTGTCCCGGCGGCTGATGAAAATCGCGATCGGCGATCTTTTTGCCGCCGGCGCTTTGGCGCTGTCAGCCGGCGCGGCTGCGGGCGCCGAAGTCGCCTCCGGTGTCGCAATGACGGGGATCGGCTGGGCCGTCGCTTCGGCTTTCTCCGGATCGGATTTTGCCGGCGCGGCTGCATCGGTCTTCGCCGGCTGTTGTGCCGCAACGTCGGTGAAATACGTCCCGGAATTGCCGTTGCTGCCGCGCAGGCCCAAGGCCGCGGTCTTCCCCGCGGCGTCGGAAGAAGCGGCATCGGGCGCCTTGTCCGCGGCGCCCTGCGCGGCCCTTGCAGCATCGACCGCGGCGGGCGCAGCGGTGGGAGCCTGATCCTTATGCACGAACAGATGCGGGTCGGCGAAATCAACCGGCTTGAGCTCGCCATTCGCAATGATCACCCGCGCGCCGATCTTGGTCAGCTTGTAAAGCCTGACCGCAAAATCGTGCGGCATGCGGATGCAGCCGTGCGAAGCGCGATGGCCGATATTCTCGCCTTCGTGGAGCGCGACGCCCGACCAGGTGATGCGCTGCATGAAGGGCATCGGCGCGTTGCTGTAGAGATTGGAACGATGGAAGACCTGCTTCTGGATGACACTGAAGACGCCGAGCGGCGTCGGCAGGCTTGGCACGCCGGTCGCGATCGAGGTGTCGGCGACATGGACCCCGTCGCTGTAGAGATGCAGCTTCTGCTGATTGATCGAGATGATGATGGTCAGCGGGCCTTTTGGAATGTCGCCGAACGGCTCTTTGCCGGCGGTATCGAGCTGCTTTCTTTCCTTCTCACGATGCTCCGTCTTGTGATGGAAATAATAATGATACGGCACCCAATAGGGCGACCAATATTGGGCATGCGCCGGCGCGACGCCGAGCGCCAAGCTCGGCGCCACCACCATGCCGATGGCCGACGCACCGAGCATCAATCTGGCAGGCCACCAGACGACGGGCGCGCCGCGGTGCGAGCTATATGCGGTGCTCAACGCGATCCCCCGAACTGCCGGCATAACACCAAAGGCAGACGACACCGGCCAATGACTGTAACGGACGCGAGCGCTCCTTTCCACATAACGATGAATGGTTGAAGGAGTTTTGACAATCGGCACGGCACGAGCGCGGTTCGTTGCGACGGCCGCGGTTCGGCCTCGACCTCTCTCCGCCGCCTAAGTCCTTGGGACAAGAGAAAAAGCCCGCGCCAGCAATTCATAGGAATGGCGGCGCGCGCCATGATCATAAACCATCGTGGTGATCATAAGTTCGTCCGCCTGGGTCGCCTCGCGCAGGCCGAGCAGGCGTTCCTTCACGCGTTCGATACTGCCGACCACGAGCCGGCTGCGCTGGCGGGCAATGCGCTCGCGGTCGATTGGCGTATAGTCATAAGCGGCCGCTTCCTCGGGCGATGCGAGCGGCAGATATTCGCCCTTGGCCCGGCGCGCATAATGCAGGTCGGCGCTCCCTGCAATGCGTTCGGCCTCGGCATCGGTGTCGGCCGCGATCACCGCCGTGCCGAGTATTGCGTAGGGCGTGGCGAGCGCCGGCGACGGCTTGAAATGCTCGCGATAGCTCAGCATGGCGCTCCTCGCATCGTAATCGGCAAAATGATGCGCAAAGGCGAAGCCGAGGCCGACGGCGGCGGCGAGCTCCGCGCTGTAACCGCTTGAACCAAGCAGCCAGATCGGCGGCAGCGCCACATCGGTTGGCACGGCACGCACTTTGCGAAACGGATGGCCCTCCGGAAAGCCGCCGCCCTCGAGCAGCAACAATTCCTGAAAGCGCTCGAGAAAGTCATCGCCCTCCCGCGGATCCTGCCGCGCGCGCAACGCATAGGAGGTGACCGGATCAGTGCCCGGTGCGCGGCCGAGCCCGAGGTCGATACGGCCCGGATACAGCGCCTCCAGCACTTTGAACCGCTCCGCGACCATCAACGGCGCATGATTCGGCAGCATCACGCCGCCCGAGCCGACACGGATATGCGATGTCACCGCCGCGATCTGCCCGATCATGATCTCGGGCGCCGAACTGCCGACATTGGCGAGGTTGTGGTGCTCGGCCACCCAGTAGCGGGTGTAACCGAGCCGATCGGCAAGGCGCGCCAGATCAAGCGAATTGCGCAACGCAACCGAGCCAGGCGTGGCCGTGGTGACGGGCGACAGATCAAGGATGGAAAGCGGGATCACGCGAGACTCTTGCTGCCTGGAGCGCCGGGCAGACTTATCAGCCTCGCACTGCGGCGCGCGTCAATGCCGTCGGCGGGCGTGCCGGCTATGCGCCGGTCAGTTCACCGGATCGTGGCGTCGGGAGAAGCAGCTTTTGTCGTGCGGCGCACTTTCCCGACCCTGGGCTTGGCCGTTGCATTGCGCGCCGTCGGCGTCGACTGAAATGTCGGCTGCGTGAAGTTGTTTGGTTGGACATAAAGGTTCGGCTGCACATAAGCGTTGACATTAGGCTGCAGCAAACCGGGCTCCATCAGGCCCGAATTGGGATTGGTCACGAGCTGCAACGGCCTCGCCCGCGGCTTGCGCGCGGGACGGGGCTTGATCGCGACTCTGCGCGGCGTTTTGACCTTGCGCGACGCTTCCGCCCGGGGCTTCGGCGGAGCCGTGCTGGTGCTTGCGGGATTGTCGGCCTGGCGAGCGATCTGTTCGTCCCGTTGTATGTTCTGAATGTTCTGGACCGCCTCCAAGCCACTTGCCGGAGCCGACGGCGGCATCGCCGGCGGCGACGAGGCGGCAATCGCACCGGGCGCACCGCCTTTGCCGGCCTCGACCTTAGCCCCGCCCGCTTGCGGCACATCGTCCGCAGCAAGGGCGTCGGTGCCCACGTCAGTGGACGTTGCTTTTGCAGGAATCCGCGTCGTCTCAGGTGGCGGGTCCTGTTCCGTCCGAGGTGCGCTTTGCGTCGCTTCAGGTGCTGCGTTTCGGGTGACTTCAGGTGTCGCACCCTGCGTCGCTTCGAGTGCTGCGCTTGGCGCAGTTTCAGGTATCGCACTCGGCGTCGCACCGGGCGCTGCGCTCGGCGTCGTTTCGGGTATCGCATTTAGCGTCACTGGGGGCGCTGCCCTCGGCGTCGTTTCGGGCGTCGCGCTTTGCGGCGCATCAGGCTTTGGCGACGGCGGGACCGGCTCAGTTTGGCGATCCAAGGCTGCGGTCGTGTCGGCCCGTGAGCCGGGCTGCGGCGGGGATTGCAGCGCCGGCCCATGATCGGGTGCGACCGGCGTTATCTTTGCGCCGGACCCCGGTGCAGGTTTCACCTGAAAGCGCGTGCCGAATGGCGCCGGCCTGACGTCGCTCGGCGTCGATGCCTCTTCCAGCGCAAGCTGCAGCGGCGGTTTGCCCGTCGGCAACGCCGAGAACGGCTCGTGCGCGATGCTGAAGGCCGCGAACAGACCCATGAACAAGGTCATGCCGCAGACGACGGCAAGCAACGAAGCCGACATCGCCACGATCATCAATCGGACGCTGGGGAACATTCCACCTCGCAGCACGCCCGTGCGCTAATCCAAGGCGAAGCACGCGGCACTGGGCTCAGATCGTCGCGAGGGCGGATTCAGATCACCGCTTTTTATCCGTGCCACCGCGCCGACGTGATCAGCAGTCAGCAGCGCCCGGCCAGCGCGGCTTTGGACCCGCAGGTTGCAATCCCGACATTAGCTGAGTCGTTGAAAAATCAATCACAAAAATGATTCGCGCAACGGGCGGAAGCGACTTGCGCCACCCGTTGTGACAATCGTGCACCACCGTGATGGGGATAGAACGCCGCCTGCGGATTCAGCGCGCGACCGGCGCTTGCACAGCCGAGGCGCTGGTCTGCGCGCCCGGCAAGACGACCACGCGCGTGCCGACACTCACTCGGCTGTAGAGGTCCTCGACGTCTTCGTTGGTGAGCCGGATACAGCCCGAGGACACGAAGCTGCCGATGGTGGACGGCTGATTGGTGCCGTGAATGCGATAGAGCGTATTGCCCAGATACATGGCGCGGGCGCCGAGCGGATTGGTTTCACCGCCCGCCATGAAGCGCGGCAGATAGGGTTGGCGCTCGATCATTTCCTTTGGCGGAAACCAGTCCGGCCATTCCTTCATGCGGCTGATGCGCTCGGTGCCGGACCACGTAAAGCCTTCGCGGCCGACGCCGATGCCGTAACGCAGCGCTTTGCCGTTGCCGAGCACGAGGTAGAGGTAGGTGTGCGGCGTATCAATGATGATCGTTCCGGCGGGCTCAATTGTCGTATAGTCGACAATCTGGCGGCGGAACTGCGGCGGCAATTCCTTGGCCGGGCCCTGTTCGGGTTGCACGTCGGGCGGCAAGGCGGCGACGACCGTACCACCCTGCGGCTGCGCTTGCGGCGCGGGAGCCGCTTGGCTGCGGGTCGAGCCGGTGACATCGGGGGCGCCGACGATGTCGGCAGGCGGCCGACCGTAGGCCTGCCCATTTTCCTCCACCGGCATCGGCTGCGGCGCATAGAGGCGGCCGTAGGCATCCTCTTGCAGCGGGGTGCCGTCAGGGGCGCGATAGACCGGATGGCCGGCATAGGGTGGAGGCGGAGGCGGCGGGTAAGCTCCGGCGGGCACTGGATAATATTGCGCGGCGGCACCGCCGAGCGCGCCGGCAAGGACCGAAGTCACAGTGGACAGAGCCACCATAGCGCAAAGTATGGGACGCAAGACGAACCCCCGACCCCTCGTTCCTCGCCTGTTTTGCGCGCGACATTTGGCCAGAACAAGGCATAACGAGGAGGTCTCGGGCGCCAGTCCGGCCGCCGGCGGGCGAGTTCCGCCGCGATAGTGAACAGCTGGTGAAGGCTTGGCTTGTTTGGCCGCGCCGGACATGTGTTAATTGAGATGAGGCCCGGGAAAATGTCGGTCGTGACCCTTCTCTCCGTCCTGAGAGCGTCGCCGCGGCCGCTGGCTCGTGGGGGCAAGACCATGGCGTGCATCTGTTCAGGACTGTCTCCGGCAACTGCTCTTTTTTCGGGCGCCGTCCTACTGGGCGCTTTCGGCCCGGCTCTCGCGCAGAGCCCGGAGATCGGTGAGCTCAAGGGCAAGATCTTCGACGCGAAAATGGCGCAGCAGACATTCTCACGCGGCTTGCGTCACTGCGCCGAGCTCGACGGCTCGAATTTTTATCTGCAGCAGCGCGACCGCGTGCTCAATCTCGAAGAGTATCACCGCTCCTTGACCAGCCTTGCTGCGGCACACGTCTTCAACCCCGAAACCAAACGGCCGTGGAGCGAAGCGGACGCCGATGCGCGCTGGGAGCAGGTGAAGAAACAGGCGCTGACCGACAAGGCCAATTGCGCCTTGGTGGCGAGCCTGCCCGAGCTCGAGAAGAAGCTCGACGCCTTGCAAGGCCAAGCTGCCACGCAAGGCAAGTGACGGCGCGCCGCCAGCGGGCCGTTGACCGGCGAACCTCTCTCCCCGCTCATGGAGCAGCGCGACGCTGTCCGTGCTAAAAATGCACGGAAGCGTCGATGAGTCGATGTTGCGCTGACGCGGAGGCCTGCGTTGCAGTGCGCATCAAGCGCGTCGGGTCGTCGAATCAATTTGGCGCGGGCGGGCTGGTGACGCGAGCCGGGCCAGGAAATATCTTTGCACGCGAGTCTGTGGCGCGGCGGCGCAACTGCGAAGTAAGGGGCTTGCCGGCAGCCTTGATCCGCGGCCGGATGGACACAGATAATTGGGCGGCAGGCAGATAACGCGGACGAAACGAGGGACAAATCCGATGCCGTCGGTGAGCGACTGGAAGGTGCCGGTCTCCGTACAGCCGAAGCCGGAGGACTACGACTACGATCTCGACGAGGCTCTGTCCGCGGTGGTCGCGCTGCGGGCGAGCGTGCCACAGGACGCATTCACGGCCGAGACGCTCGGGACCGAACGCGCCGGCAATGGCGTTTTCATTCGCGGCAACGGGCTCGTGCTCACCATCGGCTATCTCATCACCGAAGCTGACACGATCTGGATCACGCTCAATGACGGCCGCTCGGTGCCCGGACATGTTCTGGGCTTCGATCAGGAGACCGGCTTTGGTCTGGTCCAGGTGCTCGCCAAGCTCGATGTGCCGGCGCTGCCGATCGGGCACTCCAGCACGGCCACGATCGGCGAGCGCGTCGTTGTCGGCGGCGCCGGCGGACGGCAGCGCTCGGTCGCCGCCCGCATTGTCGCCAAACAGGAATTCGCCGGCTACTGGGAATATGTGCTCGACGAGGCGATCTTCACCGCACCGGCCCATCCGAACTGGGGCGGCACCGCGCTGATCGGCCCCGCCGGCGATCTGATCGGCATTGGCTCGCTGCAATTGCAGCAGGCCGTCGAACGGGGCCAGACGCAGAACATCAATATGATGGTGCCGATCGACCTGTTGAAACCAATTGTCGAGGATCTGGTGAAATTCGGCCGGCGCAATCGGCCGGCGCGACCGTGGCTCGGCCTTTATGCCACCGAAGTCGAAAATCGGCTGGTTATCGTCGGCCTAGCCGACCGCGGGCCGGCGAAAACGGCCGACATCCGCACCGGCGATATTGTCCTTTCAGTTGCCGGCCGCGATGTGCGCGACCTCGCCGGCTTCTTCCGCCGCATCTGGGAGCAGGGCCAGGCCGGCGTAGAAATTCCGCTCACCATCTATCGCGACGGCGAGACCATGGACCTGCGGGTGAAGTCGAGCGAACGCAATCGGTTTCTTAAAGGGCCCAGTCTGCATTGATTTAGGACGGGCAAAATCGCCTTTTGCGGCAAAGAGCGCGGCCACCGCGTCGCGCGATTTTGCCCATGCGGCCCGACCGCAACAGGCGGAGCCCACCCTAGGGCTTCTCTTCGAATAACGCCCGCAAGCCTTCGCGAAATGTCGGATAGCGCAGCGTCACCCCGAGCTCGCGCTTGAGCTTGTCGTTCTTCACGCGCCGGCATTCCTGCCAGAAGCTCAGCGCCAGCGGCGACATTGCGGCGGCGGCCACCTCGAATGAAATTTCCGGCGGCGCCGCGACGCCAAGCAATTGCGCGGCAAAGACGACGGGATCGGCCGGCGCCGAGGGCTCATCGTCCGCGACATTGAAAATGCCCGACGCACCGCGCGTGAACGCAGCATCAATCACCTGGGCAATATCGGCGACATGGATGCGATTGAAAATCTGTCCGGGCTTGACGATGCGGCGGGCCTTGCCGCGCGCGATCTGCATCAGCGCGTTCCGCCCCGGCCCATAGATACCGGCGAGCCGCAGCACCGCAACGCTCGCGCCGCTTGCCTCGCCGAGGCGCTGCCAGGCGCGCTCGGCCGCAAGCCGCTGCCGCGCACGCGATGATTGCGGGCTTGCCGGCGTCTGCTCGCCGATCCATTCGCCGTTGCGATCGCCATAGACGCCGATGGTCGAAAGGTAGGCGACGGCGCGCAAGTTGCCGGCGCGGCCCAGCGCTTGGCCGTAGGCGGCAAGCACAGGGTCGCCGATTTCGCCCGGCGGCACGGATACGAGGACATAATTCGCGTCGACAATTGCCGATGTCAATTCAGGCTCAGGCCGCATTCCGTCGAACACGACAGCCTGAAGGCGCCCGCCCTCAAAGGCGTTCAAGACTGCGGCGCGTTCAGGGGAGCGCACGGTGCCGATGATGCGCTCGAATTTCCCGCCAAATGCCGCCACGAAATGCTCCGCGCAATAACCAAAGCCAAAACAAATGAGCGTGGCCATCGCTTAAGGCTCACACGCCGCGGCCCATTCGGCGACGACTTCGGGCTCGCTTTCGCGCCCGGCACGGATTGCGGCGGCGCGCTGCACACGCGCATGATCAAGCCGCCCGAGCGCCCAGATCGCCGCGCCGCGCACCAGCGGCGAGGCATCGTCCAACAACTGCTCGGCCTGCTCGGCAAGCGTGCCATCATCAGAATTGCCGATCGCGATCAGCACATTGCGGACAAAGCGGTCGCGCCCGATGCGCTTGACCGGACTCCTGGCGAACAGCACGCGAAATGCCGCATCGTCGAGCCGCGCCAGATCGGCCAGACGTGGCGCGCGCAATTCCGCGCGCGCGCCAAGTCTCATCTCGCGGCCCGCCGCGGCAAATTTGTTCCAGGGACAGACCGCAAGGCAGTCATCGCAGCCATAGATGCGATTGCCAATGAGCGGCCGCAGCTCGCGCGCAATCGGGCCTTTGTGCTCAATGGTGAGATAAGAAATGCACCGGCGCGCATCCAAACGATACGGTGCCGGGAACGCCGCGGTCGGACAGACATCGAGACAGGCATGGCAATTGCCGCAATGGTCCGCCTCCGCCGCATCGGACGGCAGATCCAGCGTGGTGAAAATCGCACCAAGAAACAGCCACGAGCCGAATTGCCGCGACACCAGATTGGTATGCTTGCCCTGCCAGCCCAGGCCGGCAGCCGCGGCAAGCGGCTTTTCCATCACCGCTGCAGTATCAACAAACACCTTGATGTCGCCGCCGGCGCGCTCGATGAGCCAACGACCGAGACTCTTCAGCCGCGGCTTGATGACGTCGTGATAATCGTCGCCGCGCGCATAAACCGAAATGTCGCCGCGCGTGCGCTGCCCCAGGATCGCCAGCGGATCCTCGTCTGGCCCGTAATTCATGCCGAGCATGATGATCGAGCGTACCTCACGCCAGATCGCGCGCGGATCGCCGCGCCGTTCGGCATGCGCCGCAAGCCACGCCATGTCGCCATGGGCACCCTCGGCAAGAAAGGCGCGCAACCGCTCGGCGGCCAGCGGAATGGCTGTCGGCCGGACGACGCCGACGGCATCGAAGCCGTGGGCGTGCGCGGCGTCGATCAGCTCGGCTTTGAGCGCTGCTGGAGTCAGAAATCGAGATCGCCGTAACTCGCCGACGGCGGAAGCCCCGGCAGCGTCTCGAGGAGCAGCGCGCGGAACGAGGGCCGCGACTTTATCCTCGCGTACCAGTTCTTCGCTGTCTCGTCTGCGTCCCACGGCACATCGCCCAGATAATCGACGGCGGACAGATGCGCGGCCGCCGCCAGATCGGCATAGCTTAAATTGTCGCCGGCCAGCCAATCGCGCGCGCGAATGAGCCAGCCGATATAGGCTAGATGGTACTTGATATTGGCTTTTGCAGCACGCAGCGTCTCGGTGTCCGGCGAGCCGCCGCCATTGTTGTAAGGGATGTAGCGCTTATAGACGCGCTCCATGACCAGTGCGCCCGAGACCTCCTCGAAGAATTTTTCGTTGAACCAGTTCATCAGGCGCCGCACTTCGATGCGTGCATTGGGCTCGCCCGGCAACAGACGCGCATCGCCCGCGGTGCCGCCGAGGGTCTCGTCGATATATTCGGCGGCGACGGCGGCGCCGGCGACCGGCGGAGCGCCTTCCGCCACCAGCACCGGCGTGGTCCCGGCCGGATTGAGGGTCAGAAACTCTTCGCGACGCTCCCAAACTCTTTCTTCGACCAGCCGCACCGGCTGGCCGTATTCTTCGAGCACCAGCCGCACGAAGCGCGAATGCGGGCAGATCGGATGATGGAACAGCGTCAGCATGCCGCAGCGAGACTTGCCTGAATCGCGCGCGCAGGTCAAAACGCGGCACGCCGGTGCCGATTGTGGCAACTGCAAGGAAGAAAGCCGATTTTGCGGCCTCAGGAGCCGCGTTCCGCCGTGTGTGGACGGAATTGGCCGGTCTTGCGGAAACGCCAGAGATAGGTTGGGACGATGGCCTCGATCGACTCGGGGATGATGCCGATTCCTTCCAAAGTACGGCCGTCGCGCTTCGCCTCATCAGACACGACATTGTCGCGCTTGAGCAATTCGACCTGATCCGGGGTAATCGGCGGCTTCGGCAAAAACTGCAGGACGCTTCCTTGCAATTTCATCAAGGCGAACGGCAGCGACAAGAGCAAGCGGCGGCGCCCGATCGTGGCGAGGACAAACTGCATCAATTCCTTGAACGTGTATACGGCCGGCCCGCCAAGTTCGTAGACCGCGCCGGCTTGCAGGTCGCCGTCGACCGCACGCGCGATCGCCTCACCGACATTGCCGGCGAAGACCGGTTGCATGCGGGTGTGACCGCCGCCGGGCAGCGGCAGTGCCGGCGACAATCGCGACATGGCGGCGAAGCGATTGAAGAAGCTGTCCTCCGGGCCGAATACGATCGACGGCCGCATGATGATGGCGTCGCGGTGCGCGGCAAGCACGCGCTGCTCGCCCTCGGCCTTGGCACGCGCATAATGCGAGGTGGCATTCGGGTCGGCGCCGACCGCGGAGACATGGACCAATGGAGCGTCGGCCGCGACCGCCGCCCTGGCGAGTGTTTCCGCGCCCTCCGTCATCACGGCGTCGAAGCGCTGCCGGCCGCGCTCGAACAGGATGCCGACAAGATTGACGGCAATATCGGTGTCGCGCAGCGCCGCCGCGACCGAATCCGGATAGCGCAGATTGGCCTGGACCGCATGGATCTGGCCGACCCGGCCGAGCGGCTGCAGAAAGCCGGCGAGCTCGGGACGGCGCACCGCGACGCGGATGCGATAGCCGCGATACGCCAGCGCCCGTACCACATGGCGGCCCACAAAGCCGGAGCCGCCGAATACGGTGACGAGCGTCTCAAGCTTGCTCTTCGTGCTCATTGGCCGCGAGATAGCTGATCGGCTTTCTTCTGTATAGGGGATGGCGGATATGAGGATGGGCAGGCATAGGAGATGGCAGACGCCTGATCTACTGGCTCTTTTCGGAATGCCGCCCGGCCGGCCGAACTTAACAGGCGGTTGATTGACAAGGCGGTGACCGCTCCGTACCTATCCGGCACCGACGAAGTCCGCACTGCCCAGGTGGCGGAATTGGTAGACGCACTAGTTTCAGGTACTAGCGCCGCGAGGCGTGGAGGTTCGAGTCCTCTCCTGGGCACCACGCGGTGCGGCCCCCACGAAACGCCATGGGCCGCACGGAGGAGGTCCTGTTCAGGTTAGAAAGCGACAGCGGCGTCCAGGCCGGTCCTTCGTCCGAGCCACGCTATAACCGCGGTCGCAGCGATTCGACGGCCTGCCGTGCCGCCGGATCGAGACCGGCACCGCCGGCATCGAGATAGGCGACAATCGCCCGGCGCATGCGCGGGTCCCAGAACTTGACGATATGCTCGGCGATTCTGGCCGACGCCGTGTCCATATCCTGCGATTTGAAAAATGTGCCGATCTGGTTGGCCATGTAGACCAGCTTGTTGTCGGTGGTGGTGCTGTGCGAAATGCGGTTAGACGAGGACATGTGCGGCGTGTCGTTCCTGGATGCGCTGCGGTTTGGTGAAGATTTCAAAGCCGTCCTTGCGGGCGATCGCGACGAGCGTGATGCTGGAAGCCTCGGCCGTGCGAACCGCAAGCGCTGTCGGGGCGGATACGGCAACCAGAACCGGGATGCCGATCGCTGCCGCCTTCTGGACGAGCTCCACCGACAGTCGGCTGGTGAGAATGCAGATACCGCCATGACCGCGCATGCCGTTCCTTCCCAGTGCACCCGCAAGCTTGTCCAGGGCGTTGTGGCGGCCGATATCTTCGCGCAACGCCACCAGCCCCTGGCCCCGGCGATAGAACGCCGCGCCGTGCACGGCGTGCGTGATCTCGTTGATGGCTTGCAGACCAGGAAGCGCATCGAGTGCCGTCATGATCTCTTTGGGCGTGAAGGTCGAGTCGTCGACGACCGCGTTGGGCGTCCGCATGGCTTCGGTCAACGTTTCGATGCCGCACAGGCCGCAACCCGTCGGACCGGCGAGATAGCGGCGCCGTTCGCGGAACGCCGTGGCATGCGGCTCGATCAATCGCATCCGCAGCTCGACGCCAATCGACTCCTCGACGATGTCAAGCGACTCGATCTCGGCGGGCGATTGAATAATGCCCTCGGTCAGACTGAAGCCAACGGCAAAATCTTCAAAGTCTTGCGGCGTCGCCATCATCACCGCATAGGATGAGCCGTTATAGGTGAAGGCTACCGCCGTCTCTTCCGGAATCGTACGCTCGCCCCGGGCGCGTCCACCGGCGCGCCAACACATCCGCTCGACGGGTCGGGTTGGATCGAGCAAGGCTTACTCCGCGGCCCCGGCAGGAACGATCCGCCGACTCCGGCGGGTCAGACTCTCGTACTCCTCCTGCCATTGCGACGGGCCGTTCGACGGCGAAACCTGCACCGCCGTCACCTTATACTCGGGGCAGTTGGTCGCCCAATCCGAAAAGTCCGTGGTGACCACATTCGCCTGGGTATTCGGGTGATGGAACGTCGTATAGACGACGCCCGGCGCCACGCGCTCCGTGATCCGTGCCCGTAATGTCGTCTCGCCGGAGCGGCTCGCGAGCTTGACCCAGTCGCCGTCGCGGACGCCGCGTTCTTCCGCATCGTGCGGATGGATTTCGAGGCGATCCTCCTCATGCCAAATAGTGTTTTGGGTTCGCCGCGTCTGCGCACCGACATTGTACTGCGAGAGGATGCGTCCGGTGGTGAGCAAGAGCGGGAAACGCGGCCCGGTCCTCTCGTCGGTCGCGACATATTCGGTGATCAGGAATCTGCCTTTGCCACGCACGAACTGACCAATATGCATGACCGGCGTACCCAATGGCGCCCTCTCGTTGCAGGGCCACTGCACCGAGCCGACCTCCTCCAGAAGCTTGAACGACACGCCGGCAAAGGTCGGTGTCAGCCGCGCGATCTCGTCCATGATTTCCGAAGGATGGCTGTAGTGCATCGGATAGCCCATGGCGTTGCTGATCATGCAGGTGATCTGCCAGTCCTCGTAGCCATTCTTCGGCTCCATTACCTTGCGCACGAGCTGGATGCGGCGCTCGGCGTTGATAAAGGTGCCGTTCTTTTCGAGAAAGGTAGAGCCCGGCAGGAACACGTGAGCGTAATTGGCAGTCTCGTTCAGGAACAGGTCCTGGACCACGACGCACTCCATCGCCGCAAGGCCCGCGGCAACGTGCTTGGTGTCCGGGTCCGATTGCAGGATGTCCTCGCCCTGGATGTAGATGCCCTTGAACGTGCCGTCGACCGCCGCGTCGAGCATATTCGGGATGCGCAGGCCCGGCTCCTTGTCGAGCTCCACACCCCAATCGATTTCGAACATGTGGCGGACGGAGTCGGTCGAGATATGCCGGTAGCCGGACAACTCATGCGGAAACGAGCCCATGTCGCAGGAGCCCTGCACATTGTTCTGGCCGCGCAGCGGGTTCACGCCGACGCCGGGTCGACCGATATTGCCGGTCGCCATGGCAAGGTTGGCGATGGCTATCACCGCCGTCGAGCCCTGGCTGTGTTCGGTCACGCCGAGCCCGTAGTAGATCGCACCATTGCCGCCGGTGGCGTAGAGGCGCGCCGCTTGCCGAATGTGCTCGGCTGGCACGCCGGTGATCTTGGCGACCGCCTCGGGGCTGTTCTTCCGATCGGCGGCGAACTCCGCCCAATGCTTGAACGCATCCCATTCGCAGCGCTCGCGCACGAACTGCTCGTTCACCAGTCCCTCGGTAACAATGACATGCGCCAGCGCCGTCAGCATGGCAACGTTGGTGCCGGGTAGCAGCGGTAGATGATAGGCGGCCTCGACATGCGGGGTGCGTACGAGGTCGATCGCGCGCGGATCGATTACGATCAGCTTGGCCCCCTGGCGCAGCCGCCTCTTTAGCCGCGAGGCGAACACCGGATGGGCATCGGTGGGATTGGCGCCGATCAGGATAACAACGTCGGCGTGCTCGACGGAGTCGAAATCTTGGGTGCCGGCCGAGGTGCCGAAAGTGTTGGCGAGCCCATAGCCCGTCGGCGAATGGCAGACGCGAGCGCAGGTATCGACGTTGTTGACGCCAAAGCCGGCGCGCACCAGCTTCTGCACGAGGAAGGTTTCTTCGTCGGTGCAACGCGACGATGTGATGCCGCCGATGGACTCCCGGCCGTAGGTTTTCTGTATACGCTTGAACTCGGAGGCCACCCGGGTGATCGCCTCCTCCCACGACACCTCACGCCACGGTTCGCTGATCGTCTCCCGCACCATGGGCTTTAGGATCCGCTCCTTGTGGTTGGCGTAGCCCCAGGCGAAGCGGCCCTTCACGCAGGAATGGCCACGGTTGGCCTTGCCGTCCTTGTACGGCACCATGCGGACCACCTCGTCGCCGCGCATCTCGGCCTTGAAAGAGCAGCCGACACCGCAATAGGCACAGGTCGTCACCAGCGAACGATCGGCGGGTTTCTCGGTCGTCTGGGCAGCGAGCACGCTCTTCTCGATCAGCGAACCGGTCGGACAGGCCTGCACGCAGGCGCCGCAGGAGACGCATTCCGATTCGAGGAACGGTTCGTTCATGCCGGCCGAGACGATGGAATCAAAGCCACGGCCCGAGATTGTCAGCGCGAAGGTACCCTGCACCTCCTCGCAGGCGCGCACGCAGCGCGAGCAGACGATGCACTTTGCCGGGTCATAGACGAAATAGGGGTTCGACGCATCGATACCGGCATTGGGATGGCGCGCGCCGTCGAAACCATAGCGCACCTCTTTGAGACCAACCGCCTCGGCGATATCAAGTAACGCGGCGTACTTGCTCTCTTTGGTGCTGCGATCGAGCGACGCGAGCGAATAGTCGGAAGCGTAAAGCTCCATCACACCCTTGCGGATAAGCTCGATCCGCTCAGTTTTTGTATGGACGACGATGCCGGGTGCGACCGGGGTGGTGCAGGAGGCAGGCGTGCCATTGCGCCCCTCGATCTCAACAAGGCAGAGCCGGCAGGAGCCGAACGCCTCCAGCATGTCGGTGGCGCAGAGCTTCGGGATTTCGATGCCCGCCTCCATCGCGGCCCGCATGATCGACGTGCCCTCGGGCGCCGTCACCTGTTTGCCGTCGACGGTGAGCGTGACGGTCTTTTCGGATTTCGATTTGGGCGTGCCGTAGTCGATTTCGTGGACGAACGACATGGCAAGTCTCCTTATTCCGCAGCCCTCAAGCGCGGCGGCGCGCCGAAGTCCTCGGGAAAATGGGTGAGCGCGCTCATGACCGGATAGGGCGTGAAGCCGCCGAGCGCGCAGAGCGAGCCGAACTTCATGGTGTGGCAGAGGTCTTCGAGCAGCGCCGTATTCGCGGCACGGTCGCGATCGGCGATGATGCGGTCGATCACCTCGACGCCGCGCGTCGAGCCGATCCGGCACGGCGTGCACTTGCCACAGGATTCGACAGCGCAGAACTCCATGGCGAAGCGCGCCTGCTTCGCCATGTCGACGGTGTCGTCGAACACCACGATGCCGCCGTGGCCGATCAGCCCATCGGCCTTGGCGAAGGCCTCGTAGTCGAACGGCACGTTGAACAGCGCGCGCGGAAAATAAGCGCCGAGCGGACCGCCGACCTGCACCGCGCGGGCCGGGCGCCCTGTGGCCGTGCCACCACCAATGTCCTCGACCAGTTCGCCGAGCGTGACGCCGAACGCCGTCTCGTAAAGTCCGGGATATCTGATATTGCCCGCAAGCTGGATCGGCATGGTGCCGCGCGATTTGCCGATGCCGAAATCTCTGTAAAACGCGGCGCCTTTCTCCAGGATAACTGGCACCGTCGCGAGCGACAGCACGTTGTTGATCACGGTCGGTTTGCCGAACAGGCCCCTGTGCGCGGGTAGCGGCGGCTTGGCGCGCACCATGCCGCGCTTGCCTTCGAGACTGTCGAGCAGCGCCGTCTCTTCGCCGCAGACATAGGCGCCGGCCCCGACCCGCACCTCAAGATCGAAGGCGTGCACCGAACCGGCTACGCCCTTGCCCAGCATTCCACTCTCGCGGGCGGCGGTGATGGCATCGGTGAGGACGGCGACGGCGTGCGGATACTCGGAGCGGATGTAGACGTAGCCTTGCGTCGCACCGACCGCGATGCCGGCGATTGTCATCCCTTCGATCAGTACGAAGGGATCACCCTCTATGATCATGCGGTCGGCAAAGGTGCCGCTATCGCCCTCGTCGGCATTGCAGATAATGTATTTCTGATCGGCCGCCGTATCCGCCACGGTCTTCCATTTGATGCCGGTCGGAAAGCCTGCGCCGCCGCGCCCGCGCAAGCCCGATTGTGTCACCTCTTCGATCACGGCGGCGGCTGGCATCGTCAGCGCGCGCGCAAGCCCCTTGTAACCGCCGTGCGCGCGGTAGTCGTCCAGCGAGCGCGGATCGACGATGCCGCATCGCGCGAAGGTCAGCCGCGTCTGCTTTTTGAGAAACGGTAACTCTTCCGGGCTGCCGAGGCGGCGTTGATGGGCGCCACCGTCCGCAGCAGCCGCCTTCAAAATGTCCGCGGCGTCAGCTGCGGAGACCGGACCATAGGCAATTCTACCTTTGGTCGTCGCAGCCTCAACCATCGGTTCGAGCCAATGCAAACCGCGCGAACCGTTGCGTACCATGTCGAGTTGAATCCCGCTGCGCTCCGCGGCAATCCTGATCGCGTCGGCTACCGCGTCGGCGCCGACTGCAACGGCGGCGGCGTCGCCCGGTACGAAGATGCGAAGGCCGCTCATCGGTTGGTCTCCGCGAGCAGCATGTCGAGTTTGTTTTCGTCAAGCCGTCCCACGACCTTGCCGTCGAACATGGCCGCTGGCGAGACGGAACACAGGCCGAGGCAATAGACCGGCTCAAGGGTCACGCTGCCGTCAGCAGTGGTGCCGCCGAAGTCAATGCCGAGTGTGGCCGCGGCGTGTCTCCCAAGCGCGTCACTGCCGCGCGCCTGACAGGACTCCGCGCGACACAGTTTGAGCACGTGGCGCCCGGCCGGCTTCTGCCGGAAGTCATGATAGAAAGTTAGAACGCCATGCACCTCTGCGCGCGAGAGATTCAATATGTCGGCGATCAGCGGCTCAGCTTCGCGGTCGATATAACCGAACTCATCCTGCAAGGCCTGGAGGATCGGCAGCAGCGCTCCGGGCAGTGCCCGCCTGTCGACGATAATCGCGCGGGCTGTTTCGGCATCCCAGGATGCGTAGGAGGGCACGGCAGATCTCCCTGCCCTCGGGGATTCGCTTAATATGCGCAATTAGACATATATCACCGAAGGCTTGTTGTATAATGTCGGAAAATGAGCCACGCCTTCAATATGTCGATATGCGCATATGATCGATCCGCGTCCCACACTCGACCTCGATCTGGTCTGGAAAGCCGGGCGCCAGCCACGGAAACCGATCGACCCCGAGCTTTTCGCGCTGCTCGAGGCGATCAAGAACACCGGCAAACTGACCGACGCGACCCAACAGGTCGGTATGCCCTATCGCCAGGCCTGGGGGCTGATTACGGCGTGGTCCGAGCGGATGAGCCAGCCGCTCGTCAGCAAGCAGCAAGGTCGGGGCACCAAGCTTACCGAGTTGGGGGAAAAGCTCCTGTGGCTGCGCGAGCGCATCAACGCGCGGCTCACGCCGCATTTGGAAAGCGCAGCCTCCGAGGTCGAACAACAGCTCAGGGCCATCCTCAAAGAGGCGAATCCGGCGTTGACCATGTTTGCAAGCCACGACCTGGTGCTCGCCGAGCTGCGTGAATTCCTGCGCACGCGGCCTGGACCGAAGCTCGATGTGCGTTTTGTCGGCAGCCTTGAAAGCGTGGTGGCGCTTTGCAAAAATCGCTGCGAGCTGGCGGGCTTCCATATTCCCGAAGGAGCGCTCGGCCGCGAAATCCTGCGCAAATACGAACCGTGGCTCAAGCCGCGTGCACAACGCGTCGTTCACTTCGTGCGCCGCAACCAAGGGCTGCTCGTTCCAAGGGGTAATCCGCTTGGCCTTTACACGCTGAAGGATGTCTCGTCCAAGGGCGCACGCTTCATCAACCGCCAGCGCGGCTCCGGCACGCATCTCGCACTGCAGCGGATGCTCCAGGAGCAAAATATCGAGCCGAGCGAAATCAACGGTTACTACACCGAAGAATACACGCATCTTGCCGTCGCCGCTGCGATCGCGAGCGGGGTCGCCGATGTCGGCATCGGCATAGAAGCAGCGGCGCGGCGGCTGAGGCTCGATTTCATTCCGCTATTCGTCGAAGACTATTATCTGCTCGGCAAGCGCGAGACCTTTGAGCGCGCCGACGTTGAAGCCATTGTGGCAAGCCTCAAGTCGCAAGAGTTCGCGAAGCAGGTTCGCGATATTCCCGGTTATGATACGCTGCAGACCGGCAAAATCTCGAATGTCAGCGATGTCTTCGGCTGACCGTCCGAATTGCAATCCGCAACGCCAATAAGCGGGCGACCGCGAGTGACGGATCGGCAACCTGCTTCGTCTTTTCCAACGAAGCCACCCGGCATATTCTCGTCAATCAGCGTGCCGGAGCTGAACCATAAACGCGCGCTCACCACTCCCCACAACCCGTTTCGACCGCCTGTCCGCCTGAAATGCAGCTGCAACAGAATGCAAGCATGCGCGGACACGAGATGTGCACGACGCGGCCGATGCAAACTTCTGCCGATTTCATCCGCTTTCCTTTACGGAGGGTCCTGCTAGAACAGCCATCCATTCTCGCCACGCCATTCCCGCGACAGAGATGTGACCGAAGAGACGTGACCATGGCCAATGCGTGCACCGACGGCATCGATACCGGCTTCGTGGCCTTGGGCTACTTCAAGGTCGCCATCCTCGGCGTAGTCCAGGGCATCACCGAACTCCTGCCGATCTCCTCGACCGCCCATATGCGGCTCGTGCCCGCCGTGCTCGGCTGGCAAGATCCGGGCTCGGCGTTTTCGGCCGCCATGCAGCTTGCCGCTTTGGCCGCGGTTGTCAGCTATTTCTGGAGTGACGTGCGCGACCTCGCGGTCAACTCCATCGCGGCGACGCTACGCGGCCAATTCCGCGATCGCTCGTTTCAATTTGCGCTGTGGATCGTGATCGCCACGATCCCGATCATCATCGCCGGCGTGGCGCTGTCGAAAACGCTCAATACCTGCAACTCGCCGCTGCGCGCCGTCAGCGTCATCGGCTGGGCCTGTCTGGTGATGGCGGCGCTGCTGGCGCTCGCCGAATTATGGGCGCGGCATCGGCGCACGATCAAGGACGCAACGTTGATCGACGCGCTTCTGGTCGGCATTGCCCAGGTCGGCGCGCTCGTTCCCGGCGTGTCGCGCTCCGGCTCGACCTTGACAGCGGCGCTGGCGCTCGGCTTTGCGCGCGAGGAGGCGGCCCGCCTTTCCTTTCTGCTTGGCCTGCCGGCCATTGCGCTGGCCGGCCTGAAGGAGATCTGGGAACTGCATAAGATCCATATCGACGCCTATGCCTGGAGCGTCCTGTTTGTCGGCATCGCGGTCGCCGCCGTGTCGGCCTTCTTTGCGATCTGGGGCTTAATGCGGATTCTGGAGAACTTCTCGAGCTGGCCGTTTGTGATCTACCGGTTCTTGCTTGGGCTTGTGATCCTGCTCGGGGTGGCGGCCGGCTGGCTCGTTTGAGCTGGCGAAGGCCGGATTAACCGATCGTTAACCATGTGGCCTCCACTTTGCGCGTAAGCACAAAGCGGCTCACAGGGCTTCCTCTCTTGGCTTTCACCGGACTAGCGGTGCAACACGACGGCTGGCAGAGGCAGGCCGACCACCTTGCGCTGACCCATAAGGCGGTGGGGCTGGCCGCGGTGGTGGTCGCCGATCAGGCCCGACAGCGCCCTGCATTGCTGGGCGCAAAACATTCCCGCGCATCCGGCCGTCGCATATCCGCAGCGGGGAAGCCGCAAGAGCCACAAGCCGCAGGCGACGGCGCTGCCGTCGCCGGGCTGCCGCCCGACACCGACCAATCGCCGAACCGGGTCGCCGATCCCGGGCGGCATGTCAGCGCTGTATCAGGAAGTCCTGCTCCTCATGTTGAGCTTGCCACCGTCAAAAATCTGCTGGCCAGAAAAACCGCAGTCGTCGCGCTGCTCGACGAGCGGGTGCGCCGGCTTGCGGCAGAGGCTGCCACCAAGGACAGTCGGCTTGCGGAGCTCGAAGCGAGCGTCGCCGCGCTGCGCGAAGACGTTGCGCATCGCGAGAACGAGAATCGTTCGCTGCACGCCTCGCTTGATCTGGCCGGCGGCGAGAACAAGCGCCTTGCCGGCAGCCTTGCGAAAAGCGTCGCCGAGACCGCGGCGCTGCGCGCCGAGATTGCAACAATGCAGACTTCCCTCGCTGCGACGCGGACGGAGCGGGATCGCCTCGCCGCCGCCGCGCGGGATGCCAACGAATTGGAGGTCGCGGAATTTTTGCGCTTGAGCCAAAGCGCCGCCGAAATTGACGGTTTGCGCGCCGAGCTCGAACAGACGAAAGCGCGGCTCGCCGCAACCGCGGCCGAGCGCGACAAGCTGGCGTCAGCGCTCGATGCTGCGCGACAGCTGCATCACAACGATTTGCATGCGCTGCGCAGCCGCCTTGAGGCCGTGACGTCCCGCGCCGCGGCGGCCGAGAGCCTGCTCGGCGACATTGAGCGCTACCTGCTTGCGCGCGCCAAGGCGACGGCGAACAAAGGTGGCAGTGCCGCCGAGCCGGCGCGCAAGGCGGCGAGTAAGGCGCTCGACCTCCTGGAGGCGAAGATCAATGACGTGCAGAAATACGAGCAGGAGCGCGAGCAATCGCGGGCGGCACTCAAGGCTGCAACCGGATCGCTGTTGAATCTCTTTGAGACGCGCCTTGCCGCATTGGCCGAAGCGCAGAACGCCATCGAGGAACTGCAGCAGCGGCTTGCCGCGGCGCAAGCCGATGCCATTCTTCAGCAAACCAAGATCGATAGCCTGACCGCGGCGCTACACAGCGAGCGGAGCGGTCGCGCCGCAATAGAAGCGAGCCGCAGCAGCGCGCAGAGCGACGACTGCGCACCGTCCCGTGAGCCGGCCAATCGCGCGGCACCCAACAATGCAGGGCCGAATGAACGAGCGCCGCGCGATACCCCGTCGCTGCTTGCGGGCACTATTTCGTTTTGACCCAATCATCTTCTGCAAGGCCAGCCAGAGCCGCGAGCGGCGCCGAGGCGGCGGCGAGATATCACTCGCTTCGCGTCAAATTTAAAGACAATTCCAGAAGCCAGGCGGCTATGAATAGAACGACCACGGCAGAGCCGATAATGTCCGACCAAAACTCTTCCATCGGCGATCCCGCAAAGCTGACGCTGGCCGGAGCCAAGATATGGCGCTCGGCATTATGTCTACGCGCCGGTTCCCTATGAAAGCATTCCGTACGCGATTTCCATTTGATGAAACATCGTGTTGCTTTTTCGAAGGAAAGATCGATCCAGGCGGCGCGCAGACGCAGGGTCGCGCGCTCGCGCACGCCAATTCTCAAGGCTCACCCAGGACCCTCGACACGGTTGCCCGGCGGCAAAAATTGCGGCAATCAGGAGCCGCGGAGCGGGGCCCTTCATCACCTCAAACGGTTCGGTATTCATGCTCTTGGTTACCGGCGGGGCCGGATTCGTTGGTTCGAACGTTGTCGCCGATCTCAACGAGGCCGGCCGATCCGATATCGCCGTCAATGACGTTCTCGGCAGCGAAGGCAAATGGCGCAATCTCGCCGGCCGGCAGCTTGCCGATTTTGTTCCGCCGGCAGACCTGGCGCGCTGGCTCGAGGGGCGCAAGCTCGATGCCGTCATCCATCTCGGCGCGATTTCGGCGACGACCGCAACCGACGGCGACGCCGTCATCGAAAATAATTTTCGGCTTTCGCTGCGTTTATTTGATTGGTGCGCGTCGAACCGAGCACCATTCATCTACGCCTCCTCCGCTGCGACTTACGGCGACGGCGCGGCTGGCTATTCCGACGATTGGTCGCCCGGTGCGCTCAAGCGGCTCAAACCGATGAACCTCTACGGCTGGAGCAAGCACCTGTTCGACCTCGCCGTCGCCGATCGCGCCGCCCGCAAGAACAATCTGCCGCCGCAATGGGCCGGGCTGAAATTCTTCAATGTCTATGGCCCCAACGAGTACCACAAAGGCGACATGATGAGTCTCGTCGCCAAGCGCTTTGACGATGCGCGGGCGGGCAAGCCCATCCAGCTGTTCAAATCGCATCGCGCCGGCATTGCCGACGGCGAGCAGAAGCGCGACTTCATCTATGTCGACGATGCAACGGCCGTGGTCCGCTGGCTGCTGCAGACGCCCTCGGTATCGGGCATATTCAATGTCGGCACCGGCCAAGCGCGCAGCTTTCGCGAGCTGATGGCGGCAATGTTCGCCGCCTTGGGCCGCGCCCCAGCGATCGACTATGTCGACATGCCCCCTGCGATCCGCGATAGCTATCAGTATTTTACGCAGGCTGAGATGACGAATTTGCGCCGGGCCGGCTATAACGCGGACTTCACGCCGCTCGAGACCGCGGTGAAGCTTTATGTGACCCGCTATCTTGACCGCGCCGATCGCTATCGCTGAACATGATCCAAGAACGGGGGGCGGCAACGCGCATGTTCGATTTTGACGAAGCGCTCAGGCTGATATCGCGACAGACGGTGCTCTGCGTCGGCGATCTCATGCTGGACGACTTCGTTTACGGCGAGGTCACGCGCATTTCACCGGAGGCGCCGACTCCGGTTCTTGCCGTCGGGCGCAGCGAGGTCGAGATCGGCGGCGCCGGCAATGTTGCACGCAACATTGCCTCGCTTGGCGCGCGCTGCTTGTTTCTCGGCGTCATTGGCAAAGACGACGCCGGCCGCGCCATCACCGAGGCCTTTGCCAGATTCGACGACGCGATCGTGCCGCGCCTGGTGACCGATGAGAAGCGGCACACGACGCGCAAGGTGCGCTTTGTCTCGGAACACCATTCGAGCCACCTGATGCGGGCGGATTGGGAGACGACGCAACCGGTCAGCGCCGAAATCGAGTTCGCCATGCTGGCCCATGCCGAAGCCGCGATGGCCAAAGTCGGCGCCGTGGTCCTGTCGGATTACGCCAAGGGCGCGCTGTCGCCAAAAATCATCCGCGCCATCATCGATAAGGCGCGGCAGCTCGGCAAGCCCGTCATCGTTGATCCCAAGGGCCACGATTACGGCATCTATCGGGGCGCCACAGTGATCACGCCCAATCGCCAGGAATTGGGCGCCGCGGTGCATCGGCCGGTGACAACAGAAGCCGAAATCGCAACTGCGGCGGCCGAGCTCGCGCGCATGGTCGAGAGCGAGGCCGTGTTGGTCACCCGCAGCGAAGAGGGCATGACGCTGCACGTCGAAGGGCAGCGGCCGGTCCACATTCCCGCCTATCCGGTCAAGGTACGGGACGTCTCAGGCGCCGGCGATACCGTGGTCGCGGTCATGGCCGTGCTGCTGGCGATGAATGCGCCGTTCGAGGCGGCAATGCGCGCCGCCAATGCCGCGGCCGCGGTCGTGGTCGGCAAGCGGGGAACGGCTGCGGTCTCGCTTGCCGAGTTGCGGCATCGCATTCTGCCGTCGGCATCGCTCGCGCCCGAGGACAAGATCGTATTCGACTGGTCGGTGCTCGACGAGCGGCTGGCCGAATGGCGCCGGCTTGGGCTGCGGATCGGCTTCACCAACGGCTGTTTTGACATTCTGCATCGCGGCCACACCAAACTGCTGGCCGAGGCGCGCGCGGCCTGCGACCGCCTCGTAGTCGGTCTCAACAGCGACGCGTCGACCGCACGTCTCAAAGGCAAGGGTCGGCCGATCAATCCGGAAGAGGACCGCGCCGAAGTGCTGGCCGCTTTGGAAGCCGTTGATCTGGTCGTGATCTTTGCGGAAGACACTCCGCTCGAGCTCATCAAACGGGTGCGGCCGACGGTGCTGATCAAAGGCGCCGACTATAAGCGCGACGAGGTGGTGGGCCGGGAGATCGTGGAGCAAAGCGGCGGCACTGTCATCCTCGTCGATCTCGTCCCCGGCCACAGCACGAGCGCGATCGTCGAGCGCACTAGACCGGTCAAGCAGGTGATCGAGAGCTGAAGTAAACGAACTCGGCCGCGCCAGCGGACTTCACCGGCGCCGCGGCGATGCAACCATCGCCGATCAGATCTGCGGATCGGCGCATCATTGCCGCAGCGGCACAAACCGTGCGACCTCAGCTGCGAGCGCGCGGCGGCAGGTCGAATGAGCCGCAGGACAAAGTTGCTGGTCCTTGGCGATTCAAAGAACGAATTTCCCGGATCTGGCGGCACTCCAGCATTGCCGGGGGACTAGGCCCTGCGCGCAGGATGCGATCGGCCCCCGGGGACGATCTTGATTGCCGAATGGGCATGAGATGCCTATGTTCAGGCCCGCAAGGCCGCGATGGGTGAGGCTTTCGAACGCAATTTGGCGCACCGGCCGCAGGTGACGGTCCGCCGAAGACTGTCCGCGCCAATGGGATTTATTTCGGGTATCGGTTGCGTCGAGTGAATCATGAATGATCAATCGGCCATCCGCAGCACAGTGGCAACGGCGCTTCCCAAGCATCTGAAGCGGCTCGAATCGGAGTCGATCGAGATCATGCGGGAAGTGGTCGCCGAGTTCAAAAAGCCGGTGATGCTCTATTCCATCGGCAAGGATTCCAGCGTGATGCTGCACCTGGCGCAGAAGGCGTTCTATCCCGCGCCCTTGCCGTTTCCGGTCCTGCATGTCGATACGACCTGGAAATTCAAGGAGATGATCGCCTTTCGCGATGAAACGGCGCGCCGTCTCAAGCTCGATCTCATCGTCCACATCAATCAGGACGGGATCGCGCGCGGCATCAATCCGTTCACCTCGGGCTCCGCGGTCCACACCCACGTCATGAAAACCGAGGCGCTCAAACAGGCGCTCGACAAATATCAATTCGATGCCGCCTTCGGCGGCGCGCGCCGCGATGAAGAGAAGAGCCGCGCCAAGGAACGCATTTTCTCATTCCGCTCCAAGGATCACGTCTGGGACCCGCGCAATCAGCGGCCGGAGCTGTGGAATCTCTTCAATACGCGGGTGCGGCCCGGCGAATCGATTCGCGTCTTTCCACTGTCGAACTGGACCGAGCTCGATGTATGGACCTACATCATGCTGGAGGCCATTCCGGTCGTGCCGCTTTATTTTGCCAAGGAACGGCCGGTGGTGCGGCGCAACGGCACCTGGATCATGGTGGACGATGCGCGCATGCCGCTCGAGCCCGGCGAGATGCCGCAGATGCGGCTCGTGCGCTTTCGCACGCTCGGCTGCTATCCGCTCACCGGCGCCATCGAATCGCCCGCGGCGACGCTTTGCGACATCGTCGCGGAGATGGAAACCGCCCGCCTGTCGGAGCGGCAAGGCCGGCTGATCGACACCGATGAAACCGCTTCCATGGAAAAGAAGAAGCGCGAGGGGTACTTCTGATGGACTTTCGCCTCGAGCGCTCGCTGCGTACCGAGCAGAGCAAAGATCTCTTGCGCTTCATCACCTGCGGCTCGGTCGATGACGGCAAGTCGACGCTGATTGGCCGGCTCCTGCACGATTCCAAGCTGATCTTTGAGGACCAGCTCACCGCGCTTGCCAAAGATTCCGCACGCCACGGCACGACCGGCGAGGATCTCGACTTCGCGCTGTTGGTGGACGGCCTCGAAGCCGAACGCGAGCAAGGCATCACCATCGATGTCGCCTACCGCTTCTTCTCGACCGCCAGGCGCTCGTTCATCGTCGCCGACACGCCCGGCCATGAGCAGTTCACGCGCAACATGGCGACCGGTGCCTCGGGCGCCGACCTTGCGATTATTCTGATCGACGCGCGCAAAGGCGTTCTGGTGCAGACGCGGCGCCACTCGTTGATCTGCGCGCTGCTCGGCATTCGCCATGTTGTGGTCGCGGTGAACAAGATTGACCTGGTCGGCTTCCAGCAGGAAGTGTTCGACACGATCGTTCGCGACTACAAGACTTTTTCTGCCGATCTCGGCTTCGCCACCATCGCCCCGATCCCGATCTCGGCCCGCTTTGGCGACAACGTGACCGCTGTGTCGGAAAACACGCCCTGGCACCGGGGCCCATCGCTGCTGCAATATCTCGAGAGCATCGATATCGAAAGCGAAAATCTAACCAAGCCATTCCGCTTCCCGGTGCAATGGGTCAATCGGCCGAACCAGGATTTTCGCGGCTATGCCGGAACCGTCGCGTCCGGGCAGATCAAGGTCGGCGATCCGGTGGTCGAAGCGGCTTCCGGCCGGGTGTCGAATATCGCGCAGATCATCACCTTCGATGGTCCGGTGCCGGCCGCCTCAGCCGGCGATGCCGTCACGCTGACGCTCACTGACGAGCTCGACATCGGGCGCGGCGACGTCTTGGTCAGCCCCAAAACGCGGCCGGAAGTCTCCGATCAATTCGCGGCGCATGTGATCTGGATGAGCGACGAGCCTTTGGTGCCCGGCCGCTCCTACCTCAGCCGGATCGGCACCAAGACGACACCGCTGACGGTCACCGCCATCAAGTACAAGCTTGACGTGAATACACGCAACCATATCGCCGCGACCACGCTCGAGCTCAACGATATCGCGGTGTGCAATCTGTCGACGGCATTTCCGGTGGCGTTCGATCCCTATGATCAGAATCGGCGCACCGGCGCTTTCATCATCATCGACCGCTTCACCAATCACACGGTCGGCGCCGGCATGATCACCTTCGGCTTGCGCCGCGGCACCAATATTCATTGGCAGCCGCTGCTGATCGGCAAAGCCGAGCGCGCGGCGCTGAACAAGCAAAAGCCGGCGATCATCTGGTTCACCGGCCTTTCCGGGGCCGGCAAGTCGACCGTCGCCAGCATCGTCGAGCAGCGGCTGCATGCGCGCGGCCACCACACCATGGTGCTGGACGGCGACAATGTGCGCCACGGGCTCAATCGCGATTTGGGCTTCACCGAAGCCGATCGCGTGGAGAACATTCGCCGTGTCGGCGAGGTCGCCAAGCTCATGGTCGAAAGCGGTCTCATCGTGCTGTGCTCCTTCATCTCGCCGTATCGCGCCGAGCGCGAGATGGTGCGCGCGCTGGTCGAGGCCGGCGAGTTCATCGAAGTGTTCGTCGATACGCCGATCGAGGCCTGCATGCAGCGCGACCCCAAAGGGCTTTATGCCAAGGCGAAAGCCGGACAGCTCAAGAACTTTACCGGCGTCGATGCGCCCTACGAGCCGCCGGACAATCCGGAGATCCATCTGCACACCCTCGGCCAGACGCCCGAACGGCTCAGCGACATCGTGCTGGCGGCACTGATCGAGCGGCAGATCGTCTCACGCCAGCATTAGGGCATTTTGCGGAAAAATGGGTAGCGGTTTTCCCGTAGGAAAATGCGACAACACAACAACCCTGGAGTGTTTTCCGATTCCATCGAATCGGAAAACATTCCACCTGCCACTGCGAACTTTGGGTGTTGCTGAGGCCACGGCGGGCCCGCAGCGACTGTCAGGCCATCAGCCTGAGCCCGACGATGATCAAGACGAGCGCCAGCGTTACGCGGACGATGCCGTCGCTGGTGTGCCCCGCCAGATAGCTGCCAAGGACGATGCCGGGCAGCGATCCGATCAGCAAGGTCGATAGCAAGCCCCAATCGATCGAGCCAAGCCACCAATGGCCGACGCCGGCCAGCAAGGTCAGCGGTACCGCATGGGCAATGTCGGATCCAACGACGCGGGCCATCGGCATTTTTGGATGCAACATCAACAGTACCGTGACGCCGATGGCCCCGGCGCCGACCGAAGTCGACGTCACCAATACGCCCATCACCAGCCCGAGCGCGATCGTCAGCAGACGCGCCCGGCGCGGATCGAGGTTGGCGAGACGCGCCGCATAACGCTCGCGAATGGTCCTGCCGGCGAGCAGAAAGGCCGCGGTGAACATGAGCATCGCGCCGAGCGATAGGGCCACGAGGTGCTGTGCCGTGGCGCCCTTCAAGTCGAATTGCGACAGAACGATCAATGTTGCGGTCGTAGCCGGCACGCTGCCGATTGCCAATAGTCCGACCAGCGACCAGTCGACGGTTTTAGTTGCGCCGTGGACAAGCGTGCCAACCATCTTTGTGGAGGCGGCAAAGAGCAGATCGGTACCGACCGCCGTTGTCGGGTGAACGCCAAAGAGCAGAATGAGCACCGGCGTCATCAACGAGCCGCCGCCGACGCCGGTCATGCCAACGAGCACGCCGACGCAAAATCCAGACAATACGTAGAGCGGATCGATGGCGCCGACCAGATTCATGGCTTCACCTCAGGAACCGCAGCGACGAAGACGAATTGGCCGGCCGCCATCGTGCCGGAGTGCGGCAGGCGTGGCAAGCGGACAGCGGACATCTCGCCGCGCGGGGCGGCAGATCATATTCCTACTATATTTATAGATTTTGTGGACAAAAGGCAATGCGCCGTCAGGCGGCTTTGAGCGACGGCAAAACACCTTGCAGTTGCGCCAAGTCCTTACCCTCGCGATCGCGGCGCGAGAGCAGCGGCCTGTTGCAGCCCCAGTCGATCGCCAGCGCCGGATCGTTCCAGCGCAAAACGTGCTCGTGCGCGGGACTGTAAAATTCATCGCACTTGTAAAAGCACTCCGCGATGTCCGACTGCGTAATAAAGCCGTGGGCGAAGCCCGGCGGAATCCATACTTGCCGCCGATTATCCTCGTTGAGTTCGATCATGACATGCCGGCCAAAGGTGGGACTGCCGCGCCGTACATCGACAGCCACATCAAGAATCGCTCCGCGCAGAACCGTCACCAATTTCCCTTGGGCCATCGGGTTCTGAAAATGCAACCCTCGCAAGGTGTGCTTGACCGAGCGCGACAGATTATCCTGCACGAACGGCCGCGCCACGCCGCAGGAGGCGTAGCGGGCCGACTGATAGAGTTCCGTCACAAAGCCACGTTCATCCTCAAAGAGCTTCGATTCGATGATCAGAACGTCAGGAATCCTTGCTTTTGTGATGATCACCTGGCTTGCTCCCGGCGCTGGCGCTAAAGCCCAGCGAGCCGGCGGAGGATAGTCCGCCAAAAATCGCGTTTACCCCGCGGGGGCGCTGATTTAAATAGGCCATCGAGGTGGCTTGACATTCTCGACATTTTTGGGGCCGACCAAAGCAGCCTGGACGATAGCCCCGGGTTCCTTGAGTAGGCGTTTGAGGGGCAAATGAAGGGAATAATTCTGGCCGGCGGCGTGGGCACGCGACTGTACCCAGTCACATCCGTTGTCTCCAAACAGCTGTTGCCGGTCTTTGACAAGCCGATGATCTATTATCCGCTGGCTACCCTGATGTTCGCAGGGATCCGTGATATTTTGATCATTACCACGCCGCAGGACCAGCCGCTCTTTAAGCGCTTGCTGGGCGATGGATCGGATTTCGGCCTGCGCCTTGCCTATGCATCACAGGATCGCCCGCGCGGCCTCGCCGATGCTTTCATCCTCGGCGCGGATTTCATCGGCGCGGATCGCGTCGCGCTGATCTTGGGCGACAACATATTTTATGGCAACGGCCTCTATTATTTGCTGGAGCGCGCCAGCGCACGAACCAGGGGCGCCACGATCTTCGGCTATATGGTCAAAAATCCGGAGCAGTTTGGCGTCGTTCAGCTCGACGAGGCAGGCAAGGCCCTGTCGATCGAGGAGAAACCGTCGCGGCCGAAGTCCAACATCGCTGTCACCGGGCTTTACTTCTATGATAACGACGTCGTGCGCATCGCCTCGAGTTTAAAACCCTCCGCTCGCGGTGAACTGGAAATCACCGACGTCAACAAAGCCTATTTGAAGCGCGGCGATCTGGCCGTCGAAGTTTTGGGACGCGGCTTTGCCTGGCTCGATACGGGCACCCACAGCTCCTTGGTGGAAGCGAGCCATTTCGTGCAAATATTGGAGCAGCGCCAAGGATTGCGTGTCGCCTGCCCGGAGGAGATCGCGCTGCGGCTGGGCTATATCACATTGGAGCATTTCAAGATGCTTGCCGAGCGTTGCGCCAAGAGCAGCTATGGCGAGTATCTGCTGGGGCTCTACGAAGCCTTCGTCAGCGGCGCCGCGGTGATCTGATTCATGCGCTTTGCGGGCCAAGTCATCTTTGTCACCGGCGGGGCGGGTTTTATCGGCTCGGCGCTCATTCGCCGTCTCCTCAGCGATACGGACGCTTTCGTCGTCAATATCGACAAGCTCACCTATGCGGCCTGCCTCGACTCCATTCCTCAGGCGATGGGACATGCCCGGTACCGTTTCTCGCAAACCGACATTTGCAACGGCGCGGCCTTACGCAAACTATTCGAGACCTTCCGACCGCACTCGGTGATGAATCTCGCCGCCGAAAGTCATGTCGATCGATCGATCGACGGGCCATCGGATTTCATTCAGACCAACATTCTCGGCACCTTTACCCTGCTGCAGGAGGCGCTGCGCTATTGGCGCGGTCTCGACCGGCAGTCGCAAAACGCCTTCCGTTTTCATCACGTTTCAACGGACGAGGTCTTCGGATCGCTTGGCGAAGCCGGGTTGTTTGACGAAGGTACGGCCTATGCGCCGAACTCGCCCTACGCCGCCTCGAAAGCCTCGTCCGATCATCTGGTTCGCGCCTGGCACGCGACATACGGCCTGCCGACGCTGATCACCAACTGCTCGAACAATTACGGGCCGTATCAGTTTCCCGAAAAGCTGATTCCCCACATGATCATCAAGGCCCTCGGCCATGAGCCGCTGCCGGTCTACGGCGACGGGCAAAATGTCCGTGACTGGCTTTATGTCGAGGATCATGCGGCGGCTCTGACGCTTGTCCTTGAAGCCGGCCGGATCGGCGAGACCTACAATATCGGCGGGCGCAATGAGCGCACCAATTTGGATGTGGTCAGGACGATTTGCGACTTGCTCGACCACAAGGCGCCGTCAGCCAAAGGATCGCATCACAGGCTGATATCCTTTGTCCGCGATCGGCCCGGTCACGACCGCCGCTACGCCATCGATGCCTCGAAGCTCGAAGCCGAGCTGGGCTGGCGGGCGACCGAAACGTTTGAAACAGGACTGGCACGGACCGTGGCGTGGTATCTCGAAAATCGTACATGGTGGCAGGCCATACTCGAGCGCGGTTACAAGGTTCAACGCATTGGCCTGTCTGAAGCCAGCGCCTGAGCTTGCGAACAGCGCTGTACGACCTGCGTCAGCGGCCTAAAGCGTCCGTTAACACGCTAATCATAGTTTCTTGCCGGGCGTTCGCCGATTGAACCGAATTCGCCACGACGCTACATTGCGACACGCCATCAGACAGCGGGATCGATATGACGTCTGAGCTCATCCGTGACTATTTGCTTCGATCGAGGGACGTCGTGCAAGCGGCCATCGATGAGCCTGAATTTACGTCGGTCACCTTGAAGATCGTCGATTACGTAAGTGCTGCTCTCGCCAGGGGCCACAAGCTTCTCCTGGCCGGCAACGGCGGCAGCGCCGCCGATGCGCAGCATATTGCCGGCGAGTTTCTGTCCCGCCTGAACTACGATCGCGCGCCGACGGCAGCCATTGCCTTGACGACGGACAGCTCGGTGCTGACCGCCATCGGCAATGACTATGGTTACGAGAAAGTCTTCGAGCGGCAGATTCTCGGTCTCGGCAGTGCCGGAGACGTGTTCTTCGCAATTTCCACGTCGGGCCGTTCGCCGAACATATTGCGCGCCATCGGCGCCGCCCGGCAAAAACGGCTGATCGTGGTCGGCCTGACCGGAAAAGCCGGCGGCGACATGGCGTCCTTGTGCGATGTCTGCCTGCGCGCGCCGTCCGATTCGACGCCGCTCATTCAGCAGATCCATATCACCGCCGCGCATATCGTCTGCGGCCTTGTCGAGGCCCGCCTGTTCCCGCGCAGTACGCAGACCGCGGCCAAAAGCGTCGCCTCCGTATGATCGGCCAGGCGGCTATTCTGTGCGGCGGGCTCGGGTCTCGGCTGGGCAGCCTCACGGCAAATACGCCTAAGCCGCTCTTGAAAGTCGGCGAACATCCCTTTCTCGACGTGCTCCTGTTCGAGCTCGGCCGGTACGGCGTGAGAGAAGTCCTGCTGCTGGCGGCTTTTGAGGCCAGCCAGATTGCCGCATACGCGGCATCGACGCCGATGCAAGCACGCTTCGGCCTAAAAATCGACGTCTCGATTGAACCCGAGCGGGCCGGAACCGGCGGCGCGCTGTGGCACGCCCGCGATCGGCTGCGCGACGCGTTCTATCTGCTCAATGGCGATTCGTGGTTCGACATTAATCTTCTCGCTTTGGCTCAACAGATGCGCGCCAGCGAGCAGGCGATCGGCGCGATCGCCGTGCGTCATCTTGCAGATGCGGCGCGCTATGGCAGCGTCGTCTTCACGGCCGAAGGCCAGATCCTCGACTATGCGCCGCGTCCGCGGCAGGCCGGCGGCGGGTTCGTCAGTGGCGGCGTCTATGCCTTGCGATCGATCGTCGTGAGCCATCTGACGCCGCGCTGCTCGCTCGAGGAGAATGTGTTGCCGCAGCTTGCGGCGGCGGGAGCGCTGCGCGCCCTGCCATCGGACGCCTATTTCATCGACATCGGCGTGCCGGACACGTTTGCTCGAGCCCAATCGGAGATTGCGGAGCGACGCCGCCGCGGCGCCGTTTTTCTCGATCGCGACGGCGTGCTTAACCACGATGACGGCTATGTGGGATCGCGGGCCCGCTTCCGCTGGATCGACGGCGCGCCCCAAGCCGTCAAAATGCTCAACGATGCGGGCTTGTTTGTTTTCGTTGTCACGAACCAGGCGGGCGTTGCGCGAGGACATTATACCGAACGCGACGTTGAGCTCTTGCACAGCCAAATCGCGCAAGAGCTCGCAGCGAGCAGCGCTCACATCGATGATTGGCGATATTGCCCGTTTCACCAAGACGCCGTAGAGCCGCGCTATCGCATCGCCAGCCATTGGCGCAAGCCCGCGCCCGGCATGATCCTCGATCTGCTCGAGCACTGGCCGGTGCGGCGCGAGGCAAGTTTTCTGATCGGCGACAAGGAGAGCGATTGCGCCGCGGCGGCCGCTGCGCGCATCGAGGGCTATATTTTTCCAGGCGGGAATCTGAAAAGTTTTGTGTCGCAGATCATGGCTGAGCAGGCCCGTGCCGCATGCGTTGCCGGGCAGTGAGACGCGGGCGCTCAGGCCGCGGCCAGGCGCCGAGCGCTACAAAAAAGGTCAGCGGCTGGTGACCCATGATTCAGCGCCGTTCTCGGTGAACTGGATCGGCATCGCCAGCGAACCCGCTTCATTGAGGGCGCTTACCAAGCGATAGCGCTGCTCCGGCTGGGTCATGAACATCAGAAAACCGCCGCCGCCTGCGCCGGAAACTTTGCCGGCAACAGCGCCGTTTTTAAGTCCAAGCTCAAAGGCTTCTTCGACCTTTGCGTTGGAGACGAATTTTGACGTCCGCTGCTTGGCCTGCCAAGATCGGTTGAGCAGTTGCGCGACCTCGTGGATGTTGCCGCCGAGCAAGGCCTGCTTCATCTCAATCGCATCGGTCTTCAATTGATGCAGCGCCTCCACCGCGTTCCGGTCGTTTTCACTTGCCGCCTTGACTTGGTCTTGAATGATCGCGGAGGCGCGCGACTGCCCGGTGAAGCATACGATAATCGAGGCTTCGAATTCGCAGAGATAGGACCGCGAGATGCGCAGGGGGTTCACGATGACCCGATCGCCGGGCAGGAATTCCATGAAATTGAGGCCGCCGAACGCGGCCGCGTACTGGTCCTGCCGCCCGCCGGCGAGCTTGGCGTCGATGCGTTCGATCTCGAAGGCGAGCCGGGCTACATCATAGCTGCCGAGCGGCAGGCTGAAGGCTGAACGATAAGCCTCCACCAGCGCGACGACCAGCGCCGACGAGGAACCCAAGCCGGAGCCGGGCGGCGCATCGACCGACGACGCGACGGTGATCGCGTGAATATTGCCGCCCAGATAGTCACGCACCATGCGGTTATATACGGCGCGATGCAGGATCAATCCGGAGTCGAGCGGCAATTGCGCTGCAAGCGGAGCGATGTCCTCATGTTTGACATCATGCGCCGAGAAGCAGAGTTTTTGATCATTGCGGAAGCTCAGATGCGCATAGGCGTAGCGCGAGATCGCCGCATTGAGAATTGCCCCGCCATGAATGTCGCAATATGGCGACAGGTCGGTGCCGCCGCCGGCTAGCCCGAGCCGCAACGGCGCACGCGCGCGAACGCTCAGTCCATGTCCGTGGCGCGGCTTGGCGCGACTGTCGATCGCGGCGGCGACTTTGGCGCCAAAAGCGTCAGTGCGTAAAAACGCCGGAATATTCACGGCAGCCTCGCAACCTTAAAGAAGAGACAATGAACGAGGGAGTGTTAAGGCGCCGCTAAGATCGAATTTGCCGGGACATTTCCGGCGTTTCGCGGCGCTTTCATCGGAGCAGGGCCGTAGGGTCCCGTCGAACTTCGGAATTCTTTTCTGTGAATAATGTCGGCGCGACGAACACCTCGTGCGATGTCGTCTGCTAGACTCAAAGAGGGGATGCAGTTGCGGAGGCGTTGTCATGTCGATTGCCGAGTCCTATCGAGCGATTTCCACGGACCTGCGGCGTGCCGCGGAAAGGATCCAGACCGAAGACGTGCGCAGGGCTTACCTCGCCTTGGCCGATTTATGGTGGAAGCGAGCCATGCAGCTTGATGGCGCGCCGCTCTCGGCCCGCATCAATGATTCATCTGCGGCCATTGATGTAGCCGCCTGAGCCGATCGCTGTGAGCTGCCGCGTGGCAGCGCGGGCACCTAGAGCGACCGCTTTTGCCATTCCCCGCATGGCGCGGCAGGTACGATTCTCAGGCGCAAAGGGGCGCGCAATCGGCCTGGGCCGCTATGTCCTCGGCCGCTTCGACCGGGAGCGAGCATAACTTGCGGCCCTCGGCATTGCACACATTGATGGACCAGCCGACCCAATCCCGGTTGAGGCTATTTTTCAGGACCAGCAAATTCTCCTGCGCAAATTCGATCGCAGTTTGCGAGCTTTTGAATTCATACCCGAGATAGTCGAGTATGACCTTATCCTCGCTGGCAAAATCGAAGAAGAAGCGCATGATCGTTCATCCTGGAAGTCGCAAACTCATCCATAGCAATGGCTCGCTAGCAAGCTTTTAAGTAAGTCGTTAAACATGGAAGAAATCGATCTTGGCGAAGTCTCTCGGGCCGCATCCCGAAATCATCGATCTTGACGACGTTGCGATTTCGCTCGTGCAACGGTCATGGGATTTTGTAATTCAGCGGCGCAACGAGATGCAGCCCGGCTGATCGCGAGGTGCGAATGCCGCGCTGGGTGACGGGCCTTCTCGAGACGACTGAGCGGCACGCCGACGCGTAAGCCTCGTTTACCGAGACTGACGGATTTTTGGACGGCTCCGGCTTGCCGGGGCTACAAAGCTGCTAGGCGCCTCTCGCCGGGCGCGCTCCTTGCGCTAAGAACATGATCAAAGTGACGACGATCATCGCCGCCCTGAGCATGGCCCTAGGCACGGCCCCGAGCGTCGCCCGGGCAGCGGCAGAACCGGCCGCCGCAAATTTCACGGCCGTCTCCCGCTTCACCGAAGTCGGCTATTTTCCGCTCGAGGCGACGCCTTTTTGCGGCTTCGGCTATCACTATGCGTGCTGGTATGGCGCCTATGGCGGTCGGTATTGCGGCTGCTGGGCGGGCGGCGCGCATCCCGCTTGTCCCTACGGCTATCATTTCGCTTGCCGCTATGGAGCCTTGGGCGTCGCCTGCGCGTGTTACTAGGCGGCTAGGTCAAAACGCATAGATGCGGAAACCAATTCGGACACTGAGGATCGACCAACATGCTCGGCGGCGTCCAGGACCAGATTGCTTTAACGCGCAACTAATCTTACCGAATTTCGCGCCGCCTCGCGGCGGCGCGACCATCAGGCCACAGCTGCGAAAGAGAAGCCCCGGCTCGGTTGAACCGGGGCTCCCTGCTGTTGTCGGAGCTCAGACAATCACCCGACGATCCCGACCTAGCCGATGCTTTGTTTCCGAGCTGTTACTTTGGAACCGCAATTGCCCAACAGTCGATATTTGATCAAATTTTCCGTTTTGGTCGTCCCGACATTTTTCCGGCCGCGGCAGCAGCGCTGCACGCCGCAGCGCCGGTAGTTGTCGTCAAGCTCCGCGCGCGACGTCCTTAATCAATCGCTGAAAGCTGCGATTGGTGAAAAATCTGTCGTCAAGTCTATCAGCACAATACACACTGCATAAAGAATACTGCTTCAAGCAATCTTCAGCATAGACCTAAAACGCCTCAGCACTTCATTTTTTTCAAACCATCGCCCTCCACACTCGCCACAACGAAATCTAACGGCGTCAAACGGGGACGGTGGTGCGTATCAGCACATTAGTCATGATTGGCTTCGCGGCCGTGTTCGGCCTGCTTGCGGTTTTCCTTGCGCAAGTGTGGCTGAACAACGAAGCGGCGCAGCGCCTGAAATCGCTGGAAGCGCAGCGCAAGGCCGAGCCGCCGGCGCGCACGATCGTCGTCGCCAGCAAACCGCTTCGCTTCGGTGACGAGCTCAGCGCGTCGTCGATGCGTGAAGTCGCCTGGCCCAACGACGCGCTACCCGCCGGAGCCTTTGCCAAAATTGCCGATGTTCTCACCGGCAAGCGTATCGTGCTGACCGCGATCGACGCCAACGAAGCTATCTTGAAGACGAAGGTTACCGGCCCCGGTCAGCGGGCCACGCTCTCGGCGCTTCTGGACGAGCACATGAAGGCGGTCACGGTTCGCGTCAACGACGTTGACGGCGTGGCGGGCTTCGTGCTGCCCGGCGACCGTGTCGACGTGCTGGTCACGCGCACCGACAAGGACAACACGCTCACGGACGTCGTTGCGCAAAATTTGCGGGTGTTGGCGATCGACCAACTGGCCGACGATCGCAGTGAAAAGCCCTCCGTGGTCAAAGCGGTCACGCTGGAAGTCGACATCAGCCAGGGCCAGAAGATCGCTCTGGCGGCGCGAGCCGGCACGCTGTCGTTGTTGCTGCGCAAAGCCGGCGAAATGGTTGATGAGGCGTCACGCCGTGTTTCGCTGAGCGATCTCGGGCAGTCGGCAAGCTCGCGCGATAGGCGATTTGCCAACGTAGGCGTCAATCGACCGTCGCGGCAGGAGCGCACGGAATACTCCGTGCCGATCGAGGGTGGAGTACCGCGCTCGGCTTCGCTATCGGCGACGGCAACACGCGCGCAGTGATCGGCAGGACGCGAAAACACATCCGGAGAGTTTGGGACAATTCAGGTGGGCGGGGAGAGCAAGATGTTCACACAAACGATCACTGCATGGCCGTTATGGAGCAAGCCCGGTACCGGGCACCCGCGGCGCGGCTTGCAGCACGCATGCTTGTGCTTCGCCTTAGCGATCGCCTGCGCGGTGTCGCCCGCCGCCAGCTCTCGGGCGCAGGCACCTGCAACGGTTGTCGCGCCGCTGCACACCTCAACGGTCAATGTCATCATCGGCAAATCGCAAGACGTGCGCACCGAGCGCGCCTATGCCGATATCACGGTGGGGAATCCGGACATCGCCGATGCAAGCCCGCTTACCGACCATTCGATTTCGATTCTCGGCAAGAAGGCCGGCACGACGCGCGTATCGGTCTATGACCAGGACAAGAAGACGGTCGCCATCTTCGATGTCGAAGTCTCCTACGACGTTTCACGTCTTTCAGTCGAGATCGCGCGCCTGACCCATGGCAGCATCAGGGTTTCCTCGGTCGACGGGCGGATCATGCTGAGCGGCACCTCGCCCGACGCCGTGACTCTCGATAAGGCCGTGACAATTGCCAAGCAGTTCGCGCCCGACGTCATCAATACGGTCGAAGTGACGCAGGCGCAGCAGATCATGCTGGAGGTGCGCTTCATCGAGGCCTCACGTCAGGCCAGCCGGGAATTGGGCGTGCAATGGAACGTCTTTGGTCACAGCGTGCTCGCCAATGTCGGCGACCAGCTTCCGGCGTCGCAGCTTCCGGTAACAAGCCCGAACGGCACCTTCCAGCAGACCGCGCTGGCCAATGCCGGCATCGGCGGGCCGAATATTTCTCCGGCTCAGGCGACGATGTCGTCCGTAGTCGCGGCTGGCGTGCTTTCGGGTACAACGCCGTTCGGCTTCCTGATCGGCCGGCTGGTGGGCGGCTCGATGCCGCTCGATGTGGAGCTCAATGCGCTCGAGCAGCGCGGCCTGATCCGCGAACTTGCGCAGCCTAATTTGACGGCGTTGTCGGGCGACACGGCAAGCTTCCTGGCCGGCGGTGAGTATCCGATCCCAGTGCCGGGGCAGCTCGGCACAATCGCGATCGAATACAAGAAGTACGGCGTCGGCCTTGCCTTTACGCCGACCGTGCTGAATTCGGGCCAGATCAATCTCGTGATCAAGCCGAATGTGAGCCAGATCGATCCGAGCCATTCCGTCGTGATCGCCGGCATTTCAGTCCCTGCGCTGACGGTGCGGGAAGCCTCGACCACCGTCGAGCTGCGCGACGGCCAGAGCTTCATGCTCGGCGGTCTTCTGCAAAACATGAGCCAGAACAACCAGGATCAGTTGCCCTGGCTTGGCGATGTGCCCGTGCTCGGCGCGCTGTTCCGCAGCGCGGCCTATCAGAAGAACGAGACCGACCTGGTCATCATGGTAACGCCGCATATCGTGCATCCGCTGCGTCCGACCGATCCCGTGCACACGCCGCTCGACGGCACCCTGCCCGGCAACGACGTCGACTTCTTCCTGATGGGAAATGCCGAGGTCAGCCCGGCGCTCGCCCGACTCGCGGTCGGCGCAATCAACCGGCCCTATGTCGGCCACGTCCTCGATCTGCCGAAACAGGGAGGCTTCTATGTCTCCGTCAAGGACTGAACGCGGCCATCGCGTTCTTGCCATTGCGGCGATGCTCGCCTGGTTGCTCGGCGGATGCTCCGATCTCTATTTCGATCGGCGCGAATCCATCGCTCTGGGCGCCGGCGATGCCGTCGCTGCAAACGCAGCCGAACAGACCATTGATCCGTGGCCGGCCAGCAGCCAAAACAACAATCTAAGGTTCAATGGCCAGCGCATGCAGCGCGCCGTCGAGTGCTACCGCAACAACAAAGTGACGCCGCCGGTCGATATCGACCCGTCGAACGATACGTCGGCTGCGCTGGTGCCGCCGCCACCGCCGCCGACATGCAGTGCGTCGAACGGAGCTCCGCCGACATCCGACGGCAACAATCAGTGGAATGTCGGAACAATTGCCGCCCCGGCTGTTGTCGCAGCACCGAAATATTAGGCCAGAGACAGAACGGGTCCCGAGCCAATGCTGAGCCCGAAGCGTACGGATCGAGCGGACGTGTTGGTGGTCGCCGCCGACGAAGATCTGGCGCGTTCGATCGAGATGACATTTGGCGTCAGTCAACACGTCGACCTCGAGATCGTGCCCGGCCCGCTTCCGGCAGGACTCGACCCCGCGCGCGTGGCACGTGCCACCGTGGCCGTGGTCGAGGTCGCCGCGCAAGACGCCGACCAATTCATAGCATTGGAGCGCCTGATCGCCGACACCATAGACTGTCCGCCCGTCGTCGCCATTACCGATGAATTCGATCAGACCATCGCGCGGCGCCTTATGCAGATTCGCGTTGCCGATTGCCTGCAAAAGCCGGTATCGCCGAGCGAACTGGCGCGCGCCTGCGCACGGGTCGCGCGCAAGCCAACCGCCAGCCTGCGCGAGGAGGAAGCTCAGATCTTTGCTTTTTTGCCGGCGGTCGGCGGCGCCGGCGTCACTACCCTTGCCGTGCAAGCTGCGATGCTGCTCCTCCACAGCGGCGGGAAAGTCAAGCCTGCGACCTGTCTGGTCGACCTCGATTTTCAGCACGGCGCTTGCGCCGATTATCTCGACGTCGAGCCACGGCTCAATCTGAGCGAAATCGAGCCGCAGCCGGAGCGGCTCGATCGCCAGCTGCTCGAAGTGATGCTCTCCTATCACGCTTCCGGGCTCGCCGTGATCGCCGCGCCGAACTGCCCGGCGGAAATGCGTTCATTCGATCCGCGCGTCGTCACGCGACTGCTCGATCTGGTATCCGTCAATTTCGACTACGTCGTCTTCGACATGCCGCGAACCTGGTTCAGTTGGACCGACAATGTCCTGCTCGGCTGCAACAAGCTGTTCATTGTGGGACAGCCGACGGTGCCGGGCCTGCGGCAGACCAAGCAACTGGTCAGCGCGATCTGCGAGCGCCTGGACGAACGCGTGAAGCCGCAGGTCATCATCAATCGTTTCGTGCAGAAGCTGTTCGCTCCCGGACTGCGCTATAGCGACCTGCAAAGGACCATCGGCGAGCCGCTGGTGTCGTGCATTCCAAACGATTACGCCTTGGTGCGCGAGGCGATCGACCGCGGCGTGACGCTGGAAGAGGTCAGGCCCGGCAACAGGATTACGCTGCAACTGCGCAAGCTCATTCTCCCGCAGGAGAAGCAGGCGCGCGGCCGCGCCCCGCTCGTGGGCAAGAGGCTTCGTCTGTCCTTTGCGCGCTCTTAGGGTGCGCCGCACGATGTCAGTCGGGTGAACCCATGCTTGGCCGTTTTTCAGCGCGGATTGCGCAACCTCCGGAGCCGCCCGACGCAGCCGAGCGCATGGCGGAGCCGGTTGCGGCGCTGCCGGCAATCGCCGTGCCTGTTGCGGAGCCGGCCCCGCCGCTTGCGCCTTCGGCAACGCTGCTGAGCGAGCGGCTTCTGGATGCCAAGGTCCGGCTGCATCGCAAGCTGCTCGAGGAGATAAATCTATCGGCGTTGGAGAAGCTGCCGGAAGAAGAGGTGCGCACGCACGTCCAGGAGCTTGTTTCGCAATATGTCGTCGCCGAACGGCTCGCGCTCAACGCGCAAGAGCTCAGCGAGTTCGCTTCCGAAATCCTTGACGAAATGACCGGGCTTGGCCCGCTCGAGCCGCTGCTCAAAGATCCCGCTGTCAACGACATTCTGATCAATGGACATGAATGCGTCTATGTCGAGCGCCAAGGCATTCTCGAACCGACACTGGTTCGCTTCAAGGACGAAGGTCATCTGCTGCGCATCATCAACAAGATCGTGTCCGCGGTCGGGCGCCGCGTCGATGAGGCGCATCCCATGTGCGACGCCCGCTTGGCTGACGGCTCGCGCGTCAACGTCGCAGTGCGGCCGGTCGCGATCGACGGACCATTGATGTCGATCCGAAAATTTTCGAAGAAGCCGTACAATCTCAACAAGCTTGTCGAAGTCGGGGCGCTGCGGCCGCAAATGGCCGAGCTGCTCGCCTCCGCCGTCCGCGCCCGCGTCACCTTGATCATCTCCGGCGGCACCGGCTCGGGCAAGACGACCATGCTCAATGCATTGTCGGCGTTCATTTCAGAGAAGGAGCGCCTGATCACCATCGAGGACGCCGCCGAATTGCAATTGCAGCAGCCGCATGTCGGCCGCATGGAGACGCGGCCGCCGAGCGTCGAGGGCCGCGGCGAAATCCGCCAGCGCGATCTCGTCAAAAATGCGCTGCGCATGCGTCCCGACCGGGTGATTCTGGGCGAGTGCCGCGGCGAAGAGGCATTCGACATGCTGCAAGCGATGAATACCGGCCACGAAGGCTCGATGGCCACCATTCACGCCAATACGCCGCGCGACGCCATTTCCCGGCTTGAGCAGATGGTCGGCATGGCCGGTTTGCCGATGACGATCGCCAGCATTCGCGCGCAGATCGCCGCCGCGATTCGCGTCATCGTTCAGCTGTCGCGGCTGTCCGATGGCAAACGCCGCGTGATGAGCATCGCCGAAATCACCGGGTTGGAGGGCGAAATCATCCAGATGCAGGAGATTTTCCGGTTTGTCCGGACCGGCATCGCGCCGGACGGCACCGTGCAGGGTCACTTTCAGGCCACCGGTGTGCGGCCGCGCTTTCTCAACGACCTCATCGCGTTGGGCATAAAACTGCCCGGCTCCCATTTCGATCCGTCGCAGCCGCTCTAATGATGTCGCTTGATTTCAATCCCATTTATCTCGTCTGGATCATGGTCGCGCTGTCGGCCGGGCTCACGGCCGAAGCCGTCTATATCGCCTTTGCGTCATCGACGAACTATCGCAGCAGGATCAATCGCCGTCTCATGCTGCTGCAGGATCATACCGATCGTGAGGCCGTATATATCGAGCTGCGGCGGCAACGCGGATTGACCGGCGAGGGTAATTACCGCGTCGGCCTCACTGGATTGAATCGGCTTTTCCTGCAATCGGGCTTGACCATTGGGCTGGTGCCGTTCCTGACGGGCGTGGCGGTCTTTTCGGCCATTGTGAGCCTATGCGTGCTCATTTTTCGCGGTGACACGCTTGAAGCTTTTCTCGCCGCCGTGCTGTGCGCGACCGTGCTTCCCTATTTCACGCTCCGCCTGCTGCGCGCCCGGCGCCTGGGGAAATTCGAAGCCCAGTTTCCCGACGCGCTCGACATTATCATTCGCAGCCTGCGCGCCGGCCACCCGGTGCCGGTCGCGATCGCCATGGTCGGGCGGGAAATGAAAGATCCGATTGGCAGCGAATTCGGTATCGTGTCCGACGAAGTCACCTATGGCGCAGACCTGGAGACAGCGATGCGCAATCTCTATGCGCGCATCGGCTCGGACGATCTGCCGCTGTTCGTGACCGCCGTCGCCATCCAGAGCTCGACCGGCGGCAATCTTGGCGAAATTCTGCAGAACCTCTCCGATGTCATTCGCCAGCGCTTCAAGATGCGGCGCAAGATCAAAGCCTTGGCCGCGGAGGGCCGCGCGTCGGCGCTGATTTTGACCTCTCTGCCGATCGGCGTCTTCCTGGTCATTCAGTTCATCGCGCCGGAATTTTACGGCGCCGTCTGGAATGAGCATCTGACCAAGGTGTTGCTGGTCGGCGCCCTGGTCTGGATGATGCTTGGCGACTTCATCATGTACCGCATGGTGAACTTCAAGATTTGACGGCGGGAATTTCGATGCACGAGAGCTTGATCGATGATCCAAAATTCATGGTCAGCGTGCTGATCTTTCTGGCCGCGGCAACGATCGCGTTTGCCGTCATGGTTGCGGTGCGGGCGCGCGAGGCCGTGCGCCGGCGTGCAGCGCGGGTCAACGGCCAAAGCAACGCGGATGCGCGGCGCGGCTTGCAATATTCGGGCCTGCAGGCGGCGCAGCGGCTGATCGATTACGCCAACGCGCATTATGTCTCGATCGGCGACGAAGATCTGAAAATCTTGCGCAAGCGGCTTGTTCACGCCGGCATCTACAATCCGCAGGCCACCGCCTATTTTTTCCTTGCCCGCGCCGTTTGCGCGGCGGCATTTGCTGCGCTGACCGGGTTCATCATTTCCATGCTCCTGCATGCGGGCGCCACGAGTTTTTGGCTCTTCATCATGTGCGGCGGTTTCGCCGGATATTTGGCGCCAGGCATTTATCTGGACAAACGAACGTCGGCCATGCGGCTGCAATATCGCTGCGGCTTTCCGGATTTCATGGACCTATTGGTGGTCGCCTCAGACGCCGGGCTGAGCCTCGAAGCCGCCCTCGACCGGGTGCGGTGCGAGCTCAGCGGCGCCTATCCGGCACTCGCTGCCAATATTCACATGACCAACCTGGAAATCCGCGCCGGCCGGACAATGACCGAAGCGCTCGAGCATTTTGCCGATCGCCTCGGCCTGGAGGAGGCCCACTCATTCGCGACGCTGATCAAGCAATCCGACGAGCTCGGCTCGAGCATCGGCGACGCGCTACGGATCTACAGCGATGACATGCGCCACAAGCGCCTGTCGCGGGCCGAGGAAAAGGCGCACAGCCTGCCGGCCAAGCTGACCGTCCCGATGATGGTCTGCGTGTTTCCAGTGCTGTTCATTGTCATTCTCTGCCCGGTGATCGTAAGGCTCGTCACCAACAACTGGTGATTGCGTCGGCGGCAGAAACGCCGCGCTTACAGGCACAAAAGCAATCATTAAGGATCAGCCGCTAAGTTTTTGGCCTCGGGCATCGTCAGCCTTGGGAGGCAGTCCTGCCGCCAAGCAGAGGAGATGGCTGGGGTGCGTCGAGTTGTATCAGGCGTTTTCGAGCGGTCGAGGCTCGAGCTGCTGGCCGTCGCTTGGCTGACCGCCGCGCTTGTCCTCGCTGCCTGCTCCACCTCAGCCAGGCTCGGTGACCTCGGCAAATCGGCCGACGACGGCGCGCCCGCAGGCGCCGATCAGGGCGACGTCACCAATTCCATTGTCACCCAACCCGCGGAGCCCGGCCCGAGCGGAGAGCCGGTCGCGCCGCTCGCCGCGCCGGGCAAGCTCGGCGACGATCCGAACGACGATCTGCAGCTGGGCAAGAAATATTTTCGCAGCAACAACTTCGGCCTGGCGCAACGCAGCTTCCAGAGCGCCGTCGAGAAGCATCCTAATGATGCCGAAGCATGGGTCGGGCTCGCCGCCTCCTACGATCGCTTGCGCCGCTTTGACCTCGCCGACCGCGCTTATGCGCAAGCCATCCGGCTGATCGGCCGGACCCCGGAAATCCTCAACGACCAGGGCTTCTCCTTCATGCTGCGCGGCGACTACGCCCGCGCCCACAGGACGCTGCAGGAAGCGCAGGCGAAAGATCCGGGCAATCCTTATGTCCGAGCCAATCTGCAGCTGTTGGAAGAGGCCTATCGCAGCGGCAAATCGGTACAGTGACCCGGACGCGTCAGTCGGGATCACGCGGCGCAGTGGCGGCGGCGAAGGGGGCAAGGCCTATTCAGAGCGCGTAACGCATTGGGCGCCGGCGGCTTTGAGATTGCCGCACAATTCGTCAGCCTGTCCGGCGCTCAGGGGGCCGACCTCAACGCGAAAGAACGCGCCTTGATTGGCGACGTCGGCCCGGCGAATGACCGCGTCGCGATCGCCCAGGAGGGACGGGAATCGCGCTTGCAGGCCGCGAAATGCCATGCGTGCCTCCGCCTCGCTGCGCTGTGCGGCAAGCTGCGCGTAAATCCCGCCGGAGCCCTCGCCCGGCGCGGCAGCCGCCATGGCGGCGCGTACCGCGGAGCTGTTCGGATCAGCGGGCACGAAGGGGCCGCCAATGCCGGACCGCGGCTTGGCTGAATTGAGCGCGGACAGCGATCCCACCGAGCGGGTGCGTGACGGGTCGAACGGCGGCTGCGCGGCGCGCGTGCGGGCAGCGGCGGATTTTTTTGCCGCCTGTCTGTCCTGGCCGGGCGGCGTGACCACGCCCAGCACTTTGGTCGAGGGGGGCAGCTGCAACGTCAGATCGCTGTCAGCGGCGCTCAGCAGGCCGGCGCGGCGACGGCGCTCTTCGGCCGTGAGGCGAAGCGTGAGCTCATCCATTTCACGCTCGAACTGCTCGGCCGTGATGAGCTTCTGATCGACCTTCTCGGATTCCGCTTCACGCGTATCGAGCCAGGTCGTGATCAGATCCATGTGCGGATAATTGGCCTGCTGCCAGGCGGCAAAGATCTGCGGATTGGAGCACTGCGCCGATTCCTTGTAGCTCTTCAATTCGCCGCGCAGGCGTCGTTGCCGGCATTCCTCGATTGCGGCGCGGCTGCGCTCGAGCGGCGCCTGCATCATCGGCGCGGGCGGCGAAGGCGCCGGTGCGGCTGCAGGCGGCGAAAGGGAAGCCGACACGGGCGGCGGCGGTGGCAGCGAATCCTGCGAATCCTCCAGCGCCTGCGCGCGGCTCACGGCAAGCGCGAGCACCAGCAAGGAAACAGAAAAACGCATCATGACACGACCCGATCGTTCTTGATCACCAGGCGTAGCGGAACGTTCCCGTTCCGGCGAAGCTGTAGGCGTTCTGCCCGACCTCGGCGTCGAACTTGGCGGACAGCGACACGCCGTTGCGGTATTTCACCTCGGCCAACAGCGAGCCCAGCCCGAGGTTGGGCGGCGGCGTGATGCCGGTCATGGTGAAACTCTGCGTCGGCAGCGCCACGAATTGCGCGCTGAACGACGTGCTGCTCCACCAATCATGCGCATAGCCGATGCGCGCGCCGAGCCGCACGATCGCATCATTCCCGGCCGGCATGAACTTGTCGGCCCACAGGCCGACCTCGGCGCGCTCGTTGGTCTGGGTCTGCGCGTTGTAGGACAGGGCAAGGGTCGAGGAGCCGCTCTCGGAATAAGACGGCGTGCGCAGCGCGGAAAATTCGCCGGCAATATAGGGCGTGATGCCGGCGTCCGGCGCCCCGAAGCGGTAGCCGCCCTCGACCCGGCCGGTCACGCCATTGGCGTTGAAGCTCGCCGTGAGGTTGGCGACCGTCGGCGTCGTGATGTTGCGCGTCGTATGCATGGCGTTGAAGGCATAAGCCAGCGTGCCGGAAATGTAGGCGTCGCCGAAGCGATGCGAGCCATAGACGCCGGCCTGGAACGTGTCGCTGGTGCCGGAGCCCTGGCCGCCGGACAGGCTCCAACTGGCGGCGCCGCCGCCGAGCGCAAAGCCGAGCACGGTGTCGGCGCCGATGCGGAAATCGATGCCGGAGGCGATGCCGCCGCCGCCCGTGCTCGCGGTCGTGCTGCCGCCCGCGGTGCTGTCGCCGGTGATGTGGCTGTAGCCGCCATAGGCCGAGGCCCAGACGCTGTGGCTATAGCCGGTGTTGAGCGAGCGCATCAGCGCATCGAGCGGCTCGTGCGGCGTCACCGCGTCATAGGCCGCCTTCTCTTCCGGCGTCTGCGGTACCTCCGGCGCAAAGCCGAGCGCCGGCCCATAGCCCGCGACGCTCCCCGTCGTGCCGCCGCGATTGCCGATATTCGGATTGAGCAGGGTCGTCGCAAACGACGTCTGCATGTCGTTGACGGAGAGCTGGCCGCCGGAATTCAGCGCGCCGGATGGGGCAAGCGGAGAGAAGGTGGCCTGAACGGCGGTCGGCGTGTATTTGATGGATTCGCTATAGGCGTTGCCCAAGGTCGTCGTTAGCGTCGATGGCGTTGAAGCAAAGGTCCCGTTCACCTTGCCTGCGGTGAGCAGATTGTACGTCATGCCCACCGTAACCTGAGAGGCGGCGATTTTGAGCGCTGCGCCAGACAAATTGGCCGTACCGGTCACGGATACGGAGCTGTAATTGCTGCCATTGATGGTGACCAAGTAGACAGACGCCGTCGCGAAGGTGAGACTGCCGTTGATCTTCAAACCGTTCGCGCCAGATGCTGTCGCGCCAGGCGCCAAAGTTCCGGCGCCGCTGAAAGTCACGCTCGAGAGCGCGCCGGTCCCGGAGAGCACGCTTGTCGCGTTCATGGTGAGGAGGCCCGACGAACTGATATCGCCAAGCACGGAAAGCGCGCCGGCATTGACTGTCGTGCCGCCGCTATATGAACTGATGCCGGTCAGCGTGAGTGTATTGCCGCCGGTCACCGTCAGAGCGCCGGGCCTACCCGACACGGCGTCTGCGATTGTTCCCTTCAGCGTGAGATCGCCACCGGTCGTGTCAAACGTGCCACCCGTGCTGCCGAGATAGATCTTGTTGGCGAAGGTCAGTGCGCTCGATGTCCCGAGAACGCTCTTGGTGGCGTTTTGGAACGCCCCGCCGTTGAGCGTGACGGGGCCCGTGCCGACTGACGCGTTGTTGGTGACTGCTAGCGTCCCGCCGCCGACCATGGTGCCGCCTGAGTAGGTATTGCTACCAGACAGCGTCAGCGTTGCGCCTGCAACGGCCAAACCGGTCGTCACGCCCGTGGTGCTGCCGTCGACGATCGCGCCGGAGAACAATCCGCCGTTGTTGACCGTAAGCACCGCGGTGGCGGGGCCGGGGCTTACATTGGTCGGATCAGAAAGATTGGTGACGGTGCCGCCGCCGGCCAGCGATGCAACGGCCTGGTTGGTGCTGCCAAGATCAAGGAATGCATTGGCGACGATCGTGGCCGCGCTCTCGGCGCTGAAGGCGTTGGTTGCTGCGCCCTTTAGCGTGCTCCCGGCACCAACTGTGGTCGCGCCGCTATAGGTATTTGTGCCTTGCAGTGTGGTGGTCCCGCTCGACAATGTAAGCGCCGTCGTCCCGCCGATATTATTGACCGTGCCGCCCGTCGAGGTGATGCCGTTCGAGCTGGTTAGTATGCCGTTCTGAATCGTGCCGCCGACAAGGCTCACGGTATTGATGGCCTGAGCGTAGCCGCCCAAATCGAGCGTACCGCCGGCGTTGATCGTCGTCGCGCTCGCCGCGCTGAAGGTATTCTTAGCGCCGCCGATGACCGTGCCGCCGTTGATGCTGGTCCCGCCGCTGTAGGTATTGTTGCCGGTTAGCGTCATGCTGTAGCCGTTGGTGACGGCCAGGCCGGTCAGCACGCCCGCAGCCGGAGTGTTGGCCTGACCATCTTGGATCATACCGTCGAAAGTGGATGACCCGCCGGCGCCGGCGATCGTCAGCACCGCGGTAGTGCCGGCCTTGGCATTCAGGGGATTAGTCAGGCTTGTGACGGTGCCAGCGCCCGTAAGGGCTGCGATCGTCTGGTTCTGGCTGCCGATATCGAGCGTGCTGTTCGCCGATACGACAACGCCGGAATTCGCGCTGAACGCACCTTGCCCGCCAGCCGCGAGCACGCTTGCCTTGACGCCGTCGCCAACGATTGTAAGTCCCGAATAGGTATTGAGGCCCGATCCGCTCAGCGTAAGCGAGCTGCCGCTCGTGAGGGTCAGGCCGGTCGTTCCGTGGGCACCATCCGTGATCGCACCTGAAAACGTCGTCGCTCCTTTGCCGTTGATGGTCAGCGCCGTATCTACGTTGGCGTTGTTGGTGACAATGCCCGCACTCGCGCCGGAAAGCGCGCCAATGAAGACATCGTTCCCGTTCAGATCAAGCGTAGCTGTCTTAGTCGTTGCAGGCGTCCCCACCGTGACGGCGCTGCCATTTCCCAGTGCTGTGGAAGAGCCAGCTATCAATGTGCCGTCAACGATCATTGTGCCGCCGGTGTATGTGTTGTTACCGGACAGCGTCAGCATGCCGGACGCATCGTCGTAGGTCAGCGCGGTACTATTGGTCTTGCCGTCGGTGATCATGCCGGCAAACGTCGTGATCGCTCCGGTCCCGCCGACCGTCAGCGTCGCGTTCTGGCTGCCGTTGTTGGTGACTGACGAAATAGTGCTGTCGCTCAGCCCCGGCGACGGAATGTCGGCGCCCGTCGGTATCGACGGTGACTGGATTGTACCCGGGATACTTACGTCAGCGCCGTTCAGATCGAGTGCGACCGGTGTCTGCGCACGCAGCGGCGAGGCGAGCAAGGCTGCGCCGATAAAGGTCAAGCACTCGAGCAGCGCGCCGCGCGGGCGCATCACATTCCTGTTTGTTTGTTCGAATTGATTTGCTTGTCCGGATCGGCGCGACGTGTCGTGTGTTTGTTCAAACCGCTGCGCCGTCCCCGCGGGAATCCGCTCCCGCGCCGCACAACGCAGCAAATCATGCCCCCGCGCGGCGACCGACCGCGCTCTACGCAACGCGACTTTCCGCACGCCCCCAGCCCCCAACAGACGGGATGGTTACCAATAGCTTAACGGAAGTCCGGCCGTCTACTTTTGCGTGTAACAGGCGGGTGCAGGCGCACCTTATGGTTAACTCGTTTTTTTGTGTTTTGTCAATCGCTTGTCATGCATCCGCACGACGGAACCGCCGACGCTCTGACAAAATCGCTGCCAAGGGTTGCAAATATGTCGGCGGTCCGCCGAAGTGCTTCACACGCTCGGCAGTATTGAAGGCCGCTGCGGGCTTCGGCACGTTGTTACCGTCCTTGCGCCCGCACTCCTTCGCCAGGGCGTCAAAAGCCTGGGCGAAGCCGTTGAACGACGGCGGCACCGTCACATAGTCCCGCCCGCATCGGCGAGGGACAATTTGCCAATGCCGCTCGCGGCGCGCGCAGTTTCTTGAGCGCGTCGTCTTTTAGATCGAATTCGGCAAAGCAGCCGCCCCACACACAGCGCGCGAACGGTACTGCAAGTCCGCCTTTCACGTTTACGCTCACAAGATTGCGGGACTTCAGAAGACGCAAGGCGTCGTTCACCGCGCAGGCGTTTGATGCGCAATCGCACCGCCTGCCGCATTTTACCGGGCGCGCGCCGCGAAAACCACTTTCGGCATTTACCACGTATCGCAGAGCCGTGACCCAGAGCCATGCGATCGCGCACCGCGCCGCGGGCGACATGACATGCGCCGGCCGGATTTGGTCCTCGCCGAAAGCGGCGGCGCGCGAAGGGGATGCTTTTACTCAAATTCGCCCGTGCCGTTACGCCATTGGGCGCCTTTTGCTTGGCGGTTTATCGCTCGCTTGCGCGCAATCTGGCGCAATTGGCGGCGGATTATGTAACGGAAAATCCATTGAATCGTGGCGTTGTTGACCAGCCGCAGCAGCTGAAACGGCGAGGCTGCGCAGGGCAGGTCGGGCCGGTTTCGCATGACGGCGCGCAGAACAGCACAGCGTAATGCCTTACGGCCGAAGCAATGGGTCATTCTGGCCGCTTGCGGCGCCTCGCTGGTCGTGATCATCGCGCTCGCCGGCCTTAATCACCGGCCAAGCTGGCAGCTCAAGCCCGGGACCGAGGCGGAAGAATTGGATACGGCGTTCCGGCAATCGCGAATTGGAACGGTGGTGTTGGGAGGGCGGGGACAATGCCGCCGCTACCGCTACGACAATGAGACGAGCGCAACCATTCCTGAAGGCGGCTACTGCGATCAGACGGTCCGACTCGACGACGAGGCGAACCAATCCGCTACCGCGACGCGCCGGCTCGATGCGTTGAGCAAATCCTTTTTGGGCCGCTAGCCGCCGGCCCACGCTTTGGCGCCGCGCTTCTGCCACCACCGGTTGCAGACCCGGGCTTTTCAGCCGAATTTATCAGCCGTTGAGGGTCAGGCTTTAGACTGCGCACGAATTCCTCTATAGCCAAACGCCATGACCATCCGCCTGCATCGCGGCGATCTGCCGGATATTTCGCGCTACAGCGGCGCCATCGCAATCGACACCGAGACCATGGGGCTTGACCTCAATCGCGACCGGCTTTGCCTCGTGCAATTGTCGCCCGGCGACGGCACCGCGGACGTGGTGCAGATCGCCCCGCATGCCGGACCGGATTCGGCCCCGAACCTCAAGCGGCTCTTGGCCGATGCAAAGCGTTTGAAGATTTTTCATTTCGCGCGGTTCGATCTCGCGATGCTGTGCAAGACCTTCGGTGTCATGCCGGAGCCGGTGTTCTGCACCAAAATCGCCTCGCGGCTGGCGCGGACCTATACCGACAAGCACGGGCTGAAGGACCTGGTGCGCGAGATTTTGGGGCATGATCTTTCAAAGCAGCAGCAATCGTCGGATTGGGGCGCCCCCACGCTGAGTGAAGCGCAGGTCGCTTATGCGGCATCCGACGTTACGCATCTGCACGCGCTCAAGGACAGGCTCGCCGCCATGCTGGCCCGCGAGGGCCGGGAACACTTGGCGGCGGCCTGTTTCCGTTTCCTGCCCGAACGGGTGCGGCTCGATCTTGCCGGTTTCGCCGCCGAGGACATTTTTGCCCATTCCTGAGCCCTGCCGGGCTTTTTGGGCCCACAAGGCCGGCCCTTTCGGCGACATATTCGGCCGGCAAATTTGGCGAGACAAAACCGCACGAAGCGTGGTCTAAAGCTTGCGAGTCGGGGCGATGTTCGAGGGGGTCACGGCTTGGCTATCGCCTATCCGGAGAATGCCGCAAAAGCCAAGGGACTGCCGGCGAATTCCCGGGGCAATTTCGAACGAACCTACCGGGCCGCGCTGCGGCACAGTCGGCGCGTGCGTCTGTTGCGCATCAGCGTGCCGGTCGGCATCGCAGCGCTGCTCTTGAGCGTCGCGGCGATGAATTACATCCCGCCGATCGGCGGGTTCCGCCTGCCGGGCGAGCTCGGCAACCTCGTCATTCACGGCACCAGGATCACCATGCAGCAGCCGCATCTGACCGGCTTTACCGCGGATTCGCGCGCCTACGAATTTTCCGCCGACGCCGCAGCGCAGGACTTGACCAAGCCTGATCTGGTCGAGCTGCAGCAACTGCATGCGAAGATGGAAATGCAGGACAAGAGCATGGTGGAAATGACGGCGGTCGGCGGCATCTATAACGTGAAAACCGAGATCCTCACGCTCAACGACGATATCGATCTGCAATCCTCGAGCGGCTACGCCGGCCGCCTCAGTGAAGCCGTGATCAATGTGCGCAAGGGCACGGTGGTGTCGGACAAGCCGGTCTTTGTAAAAATGCTCAATGGCACGCTCACCGCGCAGCGGCTCGATATCGCGGAAAACGGCAGCGTGCTGCGCTTCGGCGGCGTATCCATGACGCTGCAGCCGGGCAAGGACAAAGAGAACGATACAGCGAAGGCTGGCGAGCAATGATCCGGCAGATGCGCCGCTCGACATTATTGCCTATGACTCTGGCGATCGCGCTCATCGCGGCCGCAGCGCCAGTCTCCGCGCAGCCGAATTCCGCGGCGCCCGGGCCGTTCCAGGGCCTGACCTCCGACCAGAAAAAGGATCAACCGGTCCAGATCGAGGCGGCCACGCTCGAGGTGCGCGACAAGAACAAGACCGCGACATTTTCCGGCAATGTGCAGGTGGTGCAGGGCGACACGACGATGAAATGCCAGCGTCTCGTGGTCTTTTATGGCCAGGAAATCGGCATCGCCGCGGACGGCAACCCGGCCGCGACGAAGGTCACGACCTCCAAATCCACGCCGGGCATGCCCCAAGGCGCGCAAAATATTCGCCGCATCGAGGCACAAGGCGGCGTTACCGTGATCACCAAAGACCAGAACGCCAGAGGCGATCTCGGAGTCTATGACCTGACAACCAAGACCATTACTTTGACCGGCAATGTGACCATCAGCCAGGGTCAGAATGTCATTCACGGCGAGCGGGTCGTGGTCGATACCACGACGGGCAACGCGCGCGTCGAATCGAGCTCCACCCCTGGCGTCGCTGCGGGCTCCGGCCCGCCCCGTGTCCGGGCGCTGATCCAACCGAACAAGGGTCAAAATGGCGGCTCCAATGTCATGACCTTCGGACCAGGCCACACGAATTGACCAGCCCCTTGGCCGCGCCCGGACCAATGAGAGGCGGAAAATCGGGTAAAATCCGCTGTATAACCGTATAATGGGCGACCCGAAGGCGAGCTCTTCGAAACCGGCGTGGCAGACCTCCTTTCATATTTTCGCCGGCCCAAGCCACCTGCGCGGCGCGGGCCGGTCGATACGTCCGACCTGATCGATCTCGGCTCGATGGGCGGGGCGATCAGCAATGTCTATCTCGACATCGCAAGCGTCGCGCCGCCGGAAAGGGCCCGCGCAAGGCCTGCGCCGGCGCCGCAAGCCGCGCCGCCGCAAGCCTTGGTGCCGCCGTCCCCTTCCCCGCCGCCCAATCCTGCGGCCCGGCCGCAGCGACCGCCAGCGCCGGTCAACGGCCAGCGGCCGGCGCCGCCGCGGCCACGCCGCCGGGTTGACGGCAATGGCTCCCTTCCCAGCGACCGCAAGGGACTCCTCGCCGTGCATGGAGTCGAGAAGAGCTTTGTCGGGCGCAAGGTGGTCAAGGGCGTGAGCTTTTACGTGCGTAAAGGCGAGGCAGTCGGCCTGCTCGGCCCCAACGGGGCGGGCAAGACGACGGTGTTCTATATGGTCACCGGCCTGATCAAGGCCGATCAAGGCCGCATCGAGCTCGACGGCTGCGATGTGACCAAATTGCCGATGTATCAACGGGCGCGCCTCGGCATCGGTTACCTGCCGCAGGAGGCTTCGATCTTCCGGGGGCTGACCGTGGAAGACAATATTCGCGCGGTGCTCGAAGTGGTCGAGCCGGACGCTAAGCGCCGCGCGCGCGATCTCGATGCGTTGCTCGAAGAGTTCAACATCGCGCGGCTGCGCAAGACGCCGTCGATCGCATTGTCCGGCGGCGAGCGACGGCGCTGCGAGATCGCGCGCGCGCTGGCCACTCGGCCGAACTACATGCTGCTTGACGAGCCGTTCGCCGGCATCGATCCGATCGCGGTCGGCGACATTCAGTCATTGGTGCGGCACCTGACAAACCGCGGCATCGGTGTGCTGATTACCGATCACAATGTGCGCGAGACGCTCGGGCTGACCGATCGCGCCTATATCATCTATTCCGGCGAAGTGCTGATGGAGGGCCGCGCCGACGAGATCGTCAACAATCCGGATGTGCGGCGGCTTTATCTCGGTGAGGAGTTCAGGCTGTGACCGGCGGGCTCAGCTCGCCGTTCCGCCGCTCGCGCCGCGCGGCTCGCCGGCAATCTGATACGAGCTGGGCGCCGAGATATTCGCGCCGGTGCGAATCTCATCAATGACGAATAGCGGCCGCCGCTTGGCCTCGAGATAGAGGCGCCCGACATATTCGCCCATCAGCCCGAACAGAATGAGCTGCATGCTGCCCAGAATCAGAATCAGCGTCGACAAGCTGGTCCAGCCCTCGACCACATGGCCGAAGGCCCAGCTGCCAAGCGTGTAGCCAAGCATCAACAGGCTCAAAAAACCCAAAACCATGCCGAGATAGGAGGCAAGCCGCAGCGGCATGATCGAGAATGATGTCAGTGCGTCGAAGGCAAGGCCGAACATGCGGCTCAGCGAATAATTGCTGCTGCCGGTCCGCCGCGGCGCCCGGTCGTAGGCGAGCGCGACCTGCCGCAAGCCGATCCAGGCGACCATGCCGCGGATGAAGCGCTGCTGCTCCGGCATGGCATTGAGTATGTCGATCACTTTGCGGCTCATCAGGCGGAAATCGCCGCTGTCGAGGGGCATGTCGCCGTCGGCGAGCCGCCGCAGCAGCCGGTAGAACAAGGCTGCGGTGCCGCGCTTGAGGATTGTTTCGCCTTGCCGCTCACGGCGCTGACCATAGATCACGTCTGCTTCGAGGCGATCCATTAGCCGCCACATTTCGCCCAGAAGCTCCGGTGGGTCCTGCAAATCGGAATCGATGGTCAGCACGCGATCGCCGCGGCACGAATGCAGACCTGCAGTCATCGCGCGCTGATGTCCATGCCGCCGCGACAGGTTGATCGCCACCAGCTGCGGATCGCGCTTGAGCAGCTCCAGCATGATCGGCCAGGTGCGATCGGCCGAGCCGTCATTGACGAGGATCAGTTCATAATCGCTGCCCGCAATCTCTTGGGCGGCCGCCGTCATGCGGCGATGAAATTCCTCCACACCCGCCGCTTCATTGTAGCAGGGCGCGACTATGGAGAGTCGCGGGCGCGGCCGCGTCTCGCCGACTGTCATGGATACGCGCACTTGCTCGTTCACTGCTGCCTCGCTGTCGCGCCCCGCATCAGGGCGGATCGAGCACGGGCTTGGTCGGGCCGGACAGACCATAGACCTCGTAGTCGCGAATCGTGACGCCGCGGCGCGTTCGCGGCAGAGTCGCAAGCAGATCCACCTTGCCGAAGCGGTCGCGCAGCATGGTCACCGCCGCACAGGGTGTCTGGCAAACATACATGCTGGTGCCGTTGAACAGGGCCGGATCGGGTTGCGGTAAATCGACATATCGCATGCGCTCGTTGATCTGCGCAACCGGCGGATGCGACGGCAGGTAGAATTCGAGCCAGCCCGCCACACCATATTCCGTGGTCAGCACGATGGACGCCCCGATCCGTATGCGAATCTCGTCGATCTTTGCCGCGAGCTCGTTCCAGCCGGCACCCAGCGCGCGCGCCGTCGGATCGATGCGGCCGAGCGGAACGACGCCGAACATCGCCTGCAAATAGAGACAGGCGGCAAGGCCGAGTCCGATCGGGACGGCGAGCCGCTGCGACCATGACACGAGTGGCGCCCAGGTCGCGTCCCATTTGACGCGCTCGGCTGCGACCGCCGCGGCGATGACGAACGGCACGTAGATCGGCTCCGGCCAATTGCCCTCCACGCGGTCATGAAAGCTGTGCCAGACGAAATAGAGCACGATCGGCCACACCATCGCATTGATGAAAATGCGCGAGCTGCGCGGACCACCCTCGCCTTTCATCATGCCGGCGAGGCCGAGGCTGCCCAGCACGAAAATCGGCGGCGTCGCCATGCCGATCTGGGTGGCGAAGAATTCGCCCAGATAGCGCAGCGTCCAATGACGCACAACGAGTCGATTGAACTGATAATGGTACGAGGCCCAGCCGTGCTCCGCGTTCCAGATCAGTGTCGGTGAAAACACCGCAATCGCGATCGCGCCTGAAATCCACGGCCACGGCGTGAACAGCCATTTGCGTTGCTCCGGCACCAGCAATAGCCAGGCCAAAATGCTGATCGAAAAGAACACGGTCGTATATTTTGACAGCATGCCGACGCCGAAGGCGACGCCGATCGCGAGCCACCATTCGCCGCGCCCGGTCTGCAGCAGCTTGACCAGCGTGAACAGCAGAAACGCCGTCGACACCACCAGCGCATTGTCGGGCGTGGCGAGCGCCGAACCCGCCGTCATAACGATGGTCAGATTGAAATAGAGCGCCGCAGTCGCGCCGACCCTGTCGTCATTGAACAGGATCGTGCCCGAGCGCCAGATCGCCCAGCTCGCCGGCAGCGCCAAGAGCACGCCGATCGCGCGCACACCCAATTGGGTGTCGCCGAACAGCATTGTGCCGAACCGGATAAGAACCGGATTGACCGGAGGATGATCGAGATAACCGCCGACAATATGCTTAGACCAGAGCCAGTAGAGGCTTTCGTCAAAGCTCAGCGGCACCATGCCGGCGAAGAAGAGGCGGACGCCAACAAGCGTGACAATGGTGGCGATGACCACCGTCTGGTAGCGTCGCTGCGGTACCTCTGTGACGCTCAACGAAACCACGCCGACCCCTCACCCCGGCACGCCCGACGGGCAGCCCCGGGCATTCATAGCAGGCCCGGCTCGATCCACAAACGCTGCGGCATCCGCCTCGTAATTGCGCGTGCTGAAGAAATAGGCAGCAGCCGCCGAAATGAGCTGTGCACAGGTCAAGGTGGGCAGCCGGAGCCGCAAAAACGGTATCCGGGGAGGGAATTGGCGCGCTTTGGGTCGGACGAAAATAGGCTGGCGACACAGCCAAAGTTTTGCGGTAGGAAGGTAAGCAAGAATCGGACCAATTTGGCCGAATCGCGGAGCTTTTTTCAGGCTTTATGGCACTTTCGCAGAGATTGCAGATCCGGCAGAGCCAGGCGCTGGTAATGACGCCGCAGCTGATGCAGGCGATTAAGCTGCTGCAGCTGTCCAATCTCGACCTGGTCGCCTATGTCGAAGCCGAACTCGAACGTAACCCGCTGCTCGACCGGGGTGCGGAGGCGGAGCCGGCAGGCGAGCCCGAGGGCGCCCCAGCCGCCGAGCAGCCGGCCATAGATCGCGACAGCGGCGCCAGCGGCGGCGAGCCCGGCACAGCGTTGGACAGTCATGGCGGTGGAGACGCAGCCGAGGATCGCGCCACCGACTTTGACGACGACGGCGAGCCGATCTTGCCGCGTCCAAGCGAGGGTCCGGCAGGCTATTCGGAATGGGCCGCCACCGGCTCCGGCGGCCGCGATGATGCCGATTACAACCTCGAAGCATTTGTCTCGACGGAGACCACGCTTGCTGACTGGCTGCGCGAGCAGCTGACGCTGGCAATTTCCGATCCGGTGCGACGCATGATCGGCCAGTACCTGATCGATCTGGTCGATGAGTCCGGATATCTCGCGGGCGATCTCGCCGCGGCGGCGGAGAAGCTCGGCACCAGCCTCGCCGAGGTCGAGGCCGTGCTCGCCATTCTGCAGACATTCGATCCGCCGGGAATTTGCGCCCGCGATCTTGCTGAATGTCTGGCCATTCAGCTCAAGGACAACAACCGCTACGACCCGGCGATGCAAGCGCTGATCAGCCGCCTCGATCTGCTGGCGAAGCGGGATTTTCCGGCGCTGAAAAAAATCTGCGGCGTCGGCGACGAGGATCTCGCCGACATGATCGCCGACGTGCGTCGGCTCAATCCCAAACCCGGCCTCGCCTTCGGCGCGGCCGTCGTGCAGCCGATCATACCAGACGTTTTTGTGCGGCCGGCGCCAAACGGCGCCTGGCTGGTCGAGCTCAATTCCGACACGCTGCCGAAGGTCCTGGTCAATCAGAGCTACTATGCCGAAGTATCGGCAGCTGCCCGGCGTGACACTGATAAGTCCTATCTCGCCGATTGCCTGCAAAGCGCGACCTGGCTTGTGCGCGCGCTCGATCAGCGGGCCCGCACAATCCTCAAGGTCAGCAACGAAATCGTCCGCCAGCAGGACGCTTTCTTCGCGCATGGCGTCGAGCATCTGCGCCCGCTCAATCTGAAGACCGTCGCCGAGGCGATCGGCATGCACGAATCGACAGTGTCGCGCGTGACCGCCAACAAATACATGGCGACCAGCCGCGGAATCTTCGAGCTGAAATATTTCTTCACCTCGGCCATTGCCGCGGCGCACGGCGGCGAAGCGCATTCCGCCGAAGCGGTACGTCATCGCATCAAACAGTTGATCGATGCAGAGAACGCAACCGATGTCCTGTCCGACGACACGATTGTGGAAAAGCTGCGCGAAGCGGGCATCGATATCGCGCGGCGCACGGTTGCCAAATATCGCGAAGCCATGCGCATTCCGTCGTCGGTGCAACGGCGGCGGGAGAAACAGGCAGCGGCCGCCAATTGATGCGGCGCCGCGCGAGAGACGGGGCCGCTGTTGCGTCGCGTTGACACTTTGCCCGCCGATACCTAGGTCGAATCAAGCGGTCGAGGGGATTTTTCGGTCGCGCTGCCGATCGGGGGTCGCGGGCCGCGTTCGTCAAAGGGCAGCCAGGAGGCGGCCATGACTTTTCGCGTGTCTGGAAAAAATCTCGACATTGGCGAGGCACTGCGCGACCGGATCAGCGGCCGCATCGCCGAAACCGTGCGCAAGTATTTCGACGGCGGCTTTTCGGGACATGTCACGCTTGCGCGCGACGGCTTTGGCTTTCGCACCGAATGTGCAATCCATCTTGACTCCAAGATCACGCTGCATGCGGACGGCATGGCGCCCGACGCCTATGCCAGCGCCGATCAGGCGGCGCTGCGGATCGAAAAACGGCTGCGCCGCTACCACCGCCGACTCAAGGATCATCGCGCCGAGCGCAATGAGGGCCGCGTGATCGACGCGGCTAGCTACATCATCGCCGCGCCCGAAGCTGAGAGCGAGGCGGAGGTCGACACCTTTACCCCCGTCATCATCGCCGAATCGACCACGGCGCTGAAACAGCTCTCAGTCAGCGATGCGGTGACGGAACTCGACATGACCGGCGCGCCGGTTCTGGTTTTCCGGCATGCCGCCCATGGCGGAATCAACATTGTCTATCGTCGCGCCGACGGTCATTTCGGCTGGATTGATCCGCCGGTCTTGCCGCCGGCGGATGCCCATTGACGCGGTGACACGCACTCCTTATGGTCCGCCGCCTTTCCGAGCATGACGCCAGAGCTGGGCGCGGTCCGGGCGCCGGTTTGGCGAATACTTCGTGCTCAGATTCGAAAGTAAAGTCCGGTTCCACCGGGACCATTAAACCCCGACACCGCCGCGCTGCCTCGCTTCTCTCAGGTTGCAACTCATGACGCTTACCGATCTCGTCGCGCCCAATGCGATCATCCCGGCGCTCAAGGTCAACAGCAAGAAGCAGGCGCTGCACGAGCTCGCGGCGCGCGCGGCCGTGCTGAGCGGGCAAACCGAACGCGCCATATTCGAGATATTGATGCAGCGCGAAAAGCTCGGCTCGACGGCCATTGGCAATGGCATCGCGATACCGCACGGCAAGCTGCCAACGCTCACGCGTCTGTTCGGACTATTCGCGCGGCTGGATCGTCCGATCGATTTCGAGGCGCTCGACAACCAGCCCGTCGATCTGATTTTCCTTTTGCTGGCGCCCGAGAGCGCCGGTGCCGACCATCTCAAAGCGCTTGCGCGCATCGCGCGGCTGCTGCGCGACCCTGCCATTACGCACAAGTTGCGCGCCTCGCAGGATGCCGAGTCGCTCTACGCCGTGCTGGCGATGCCTTCGGCGTCCGCCGCCTGACTGGACGACAGCCAGCAGACAACGGAGGGCGGATCGCCGTCCGTCCTCCGCGTCGGTCGTCCCGAAAACTGAATTCAGTGCACGCTCACCGTCTCGAGCGCTTGGCTCCAAGCGTTGGCGATCGCCGCCTCGCGGCTGTCGGTCAACATGATCGGCGTACCGTCGGCGGCGTGCAAAGCAAACAGCATCTGCCCGGGCGCCATTTGCGGCAATTGCGCCTGCGGAAACAGTGCCCGGACGTCCTCGAACCGAATCGACTTCACATAAGCGATGCGACCGTCGCCGAGTTGCGCCAGCGCCTCGGGTGAAATCTGCAGGCCGGCCTCGTTTCGAGTAATATCATTTCTATTATTCGTTGCGTTCATGGCCCTCGACTCCTTTCTGGGCTTGTCGAGTCCTGTTCAAGTTGCGTTAATCGCATTCTTTGATTGAGATCGATTTAACGATGCGCTCCGGTTGCGGGCGCACGAGATCAATCGATAACAATCCGTTTCTCAAGTCCGCACCCAAGACCTCCATGCCGTCTGCCAGCACGAAAGTGCGCTGGAATTGGCGTGCGGCGATGCCGCGATGGATGTATTGGCGGCTCTTGTCGTCTTGTTGGCGGCCACGGATGACGAGTTGGCTCTCCTCTACGGTGACATCGAGCTGGTCGCGGGTAAAACCGGCGACTGCAAGCGTAATGCGCAGGCGTTCGGGGCTGTTCCCCTCGCGCGGCACGCGCTCGATGTTGTAGGGGGGATAACCGTCCGCGGCCTTGCCGACGCGATCGAGCACGCGCTCGATCTCGTCAAAGCCAAGCAAGAAGGGACTCGATAGCGACGAAACCCTGGACATGGCTTCAAAGCCCCTGGTCAGCGACTTTGCGGGGCCCGCTTGGGCGCCCCCAGGGCCGGAGGGAACCCCGTCCGGCCTCGACTGGATATGGCGATCGGGAACAAGAGCTTCAAGGAGCCGGTCAAAGGCCTTTTGCTCCGGTTTTAGGGCATTTTCAGCGGTCCCGGCATGGCGCGCTCGGCCTCGGCCACAAGCTGCGCTTCATGCCGGTTCACAAAAATGCCGCCGACGATGAAGGCCGCGATGGTGGCGACGACGAGGACAATCACAACCGGCCCCTGCAAGCGCTCGAATTGGCGGCCCAGCGCATAGGCGGCATAACCATAGCTCAGCGACCAAATAACAGAGCCTGTCACGTTGGCGATCATGAAATCGCGCCACGGCATGACATTCGCGCCGGCGAAAATGCCGGCAAAGGTGCGCAGCACCGGCACGAATTGCGCGACAAAGACGATTTTGCCGCCGTGGCGCAGAAACAGATATTGACCGAGCTTGATCCGACCTTCGGTCATCCGCACGTAATTGCCGTAGCGCAGCAGGAGCCAATAGCCGAAGCCGCGACCGATGGCATAACCGATGATGCGACCGACGATCGCCGCGGCGGCCGCGACAATGATCACCCCGACGATGTTGAGGTCGTGTTTGGTCCCGGCATAGATCGCCGCGCCAAGCAACGCGGTCTCGCCGGGAAGTGGAACGCCGATGCACTCCAGGCCGACTATAGCGGCGACGGTCACCAGACCGTAGACGTGAACAAGATGTTGGATGAAGTCCATTACAGGGCCGGGGAGCGGAACACCGGTTACTTATACATGTTCCAGGGCAAAGAGAACCGCTTGACTTTGACGTTATAGCTCGCACAGGAACAGCCTGCGTGCGACGCAACATCGCTATTTCCGCAAGGGGCGCCGCCCGGGCAGAACAGTATTGGAAATCGCAGGGGCGGCAAGGCAATGGCTTGGGGGGCCGCGCAGACAATCGCGCTGTCGCAGCTTGTGCCTTAGAAATCGCAGGGGCGGCAAGGCAATGGCTCGGGTGGCGCCGCCGCCGAATTGGCATTACGGTGATCGAGGGCAGACGCGAAGGGGCCGAAAATTCAATGCGGGGCGCTGCGGTTTGGCGTGCGAGCCTGTATTTTGCCGTGATGCTGCTCCTTGGCGCTTGCGGGCATAGTCTACAGCTCGGCGCCGACGACGATAACGGCGCCAACGCCTATCCGACCCACTACAGATCCGACATTTTGAGCGCGATGCACGCCTATCTCAACGATCCGACCGGGATTCGCGATGCCGCCATTTCCGAGCCGGCACTGAAGACGACGGGCAATCGCACCCGCTATATGGCTTGCTTGAGATTCAATGCCAAAAAGAACGCCAGCGAATATGCCGGCAGCAAGGAGGTCGCCGCCGTCTTTCTCGCCGGCCGCTTCGATCAGTTCATCGAGAATGCAAAAGAGATCTGTAAGGATGCAGCCTACGCGCCGTTTCCGGAGCTGCAAAAGCTGCCGCCGTAACCGCGGTTGAGCCCGCATCGGGCCGCGCCTACAATCGCCGGAGAAATACCCAAGGAAGGGACAATGCTGAAACGTCATTATGACCGCGCCGCGCAGGACATCGGCAACATCATCAATCTCGGCCACGTCAACGTTTCGATCAGCGATCAGCATTTGGCGACCCATTACTACGTCACCGGGCTCGGCCTGACGCGCGATCCGTATCTCATGACCGGCGCCAGCAATATGTGGGTCAATGTCGGGATGAGCCAATTCCATTTGCCGACGGGCAAGCCGGAAATTCTGCGTGGCGTGGTCGGGCTCGTGGTGCCGAGCCGCGAAGAGCTGCTTGATCGGCTCACCCAAGTGCGCAAGGCGCTCGCCGGCACCAAATTCGATTTTCGCGAAAACAACGATTGCGTCGAGACGGTTTGTCCCTGGGGCAATCGCATTCACCTGCATGCGCCGGACGAAGAGCGCTTCGGTCGCATTCAGCTCGGCATGCCTTATATTCGCTTCGATGTCCGCCCCGGCACCACGCAGCGCATCGCACGCTTCTATCGCGAAGTGATGCGCGCGCCGGCCGAAGTCATCAAGAATGGGACGGCGCCCGAAGCGCGCGTGCAGGTCGGCGAGAAGCAGTACTTCTATTTCCTGGAGACCGACGCGCCGGAGGCGCCGTACGATAACCATCACGTGCAGATCTACATCTCAGACTTCTCGGGCCCGCATCGCCGGCTCAAGGAGCTCGGCCTGATCACGATGGAAACCAACGAATACGAGTATCGCTTCACCGACGTGATCGACCTCGACACCCGCGAAGTCCTGTTCGTGGTCGAGCACGAGACGCGCAGCCAGACCAACCCGATGTATGGCCGGCCGCTGGTCAACCGCAATCCGGCGCAAACCAACATGGACTACAAGCCTGGCCACGACAGTCTCGGCTGGGCGATCCCGTGAGCGCCTAAATGCGCCGCGCGCTGGTGATCGGCGGCTCGCTCGGTGGGCTTATTGCCGCGCATTTGCTGCGCGGCATCGGCTGGGACGCGACCGTGTTCGAGCGGAACGACGAGGAGCTGGCGAGCCGCGGAGTCGGTCTCGGCACCCATCCCCAGCTGATTTCGATCCTGCGCCGTGCCGGCGTGGCCTTTGACGAGACGATGGGCATCAAGCTGCGCAGGGCGGTATGCCTCGATCGCGATGGAACGACGCTGGTCGAGCAGCCAACGTCGCGCACAATGAGCGGCTGGTCACGACTCTATCGCGCACTGCGCGAGGTGCTGCCGCCGCAGGCTTATCGTCTCGGCCAGACATTCACGCGCGTCGAGCAGCACGACAATAGCGTCACGGCAATATTTCGCGACGGCACGCGAGAGCACGGCGATTTATTGGTCGGTGCCGACGGCGTGCGCTCGACCGTGCGCATGCAATTTCTGCCGAAGCTTGAGCCTGCCTATGCCGGGTATCTCGCCTGGCGCGCCGTGCTCGACGAAGCCGAGGTGCCGCGCGATGTCTGGCGCGAGCTTTTCGAGCTCTACGCGTTCTGCCTTCCGGAAGGCGAACAGTTGATCAGCTATCCGGTGCCGGGACGCGACAACGACACGCAAGCCGGCCGCCGCGCCTACAACATTGTTTGGTACCGACCGGCGAATTCGGAGAAACTGGCCGATATGTGCACGGATGCCGAGGGTCGGCATCATAGTGGCGGAATCCCGCCGCCGCTCATTCGCCCCGATATCGTGGCGCGGGTCAAAGCAGACGCGAAGGCGCTCATTGCGCCGCAAATCGCTGCGATCTTCACTCAGGCAAGGCCGTTCTTTCAGGCGATCTATGATCTGGAATCGCCGCAACTCGTGTTCGGTCGCGTTGTCCTCGTCGGCGACGCGGCTTTTGTGACGCGCCCCCATGCGGGCGCCGCCACCACCAAGGCTGCGCTTGATGCGGCAATTCTCGCCGATTCTATCGCCCATGCCGGCGACGATCTCGATGATGGATTACGGCGTTTCGAGCGCTCGCAGTTGGCGTTCGGCAGCGCCATGGTCGCGCTCGGCAGGGCGGAAGGTCTCTATCTCAGCGCCCAACTCAAACCGAGAAATCACCGTACCGCCGAGGAACTGCATCGGGACATCGGCTCGGTCCTCCATGCCCATAGTAACCGCAGCGATCAGGTCGGCGGCATTGTCGCCGCGCACGGCCTCGATACGCGTTTGTGATCATGCCGCTCGTGGAGCACGCCATGGCCGGGCCGTTATCAGGTGTCCGCATTCTCGATCTCACCGCGGTCGTCGCAGGTCCATGGGCGACACAGATGCTGGGCGACATGGGCGCCGATGTGATCAAGATCGAGAGCCCGGACGGCGATACCACCCGCTATACCGGACCGGCGCGCTCGCCCGACATGGCGGCGCTCTATATGGGGCTCAACCGCAGCAAGCGCGGCTTGGTGCTCGATCTCAAGCAGGATGGCGCCAAGGCTGCGCTCTGGAAGCTGATCGCGCGCGCCGACGTTTTTGCACATTCGATGCGGCCGCAGGCAATCGCCAAGCTCGGCTTCGGCCACGAGACTGTTTGCGCCCGCAATCCGCGGCTGATCTACGCGGCGCTGCACGGCTATCGCGGCGGCGGGCCCTATAGCGGCCAGCCTGCTTACGATGACGTGATCCAGGGCCAATCCGGCGTCGCCGCCCTGATGTCGGAAATCGCCGGCGAGCCGCGTTATGCGCCGACCATTCTCGCCGACAAGACGACGGCGCTGACGCTCGTGGGCGCAATCACTGCGGCACTCTACGCGCGCGAACAGACCGGCCGCGGCCAATTCGTCGAAGTGCCGATGTTCGAGCAGATGGTGGCGTTCGTCATGGCCGAGCATTTATTCGGCCATTGCCTCCGCCCGCCCTCGGGCCGGCTCGGTTATACGCGCGTGCTCGGCACTTGGCGGCGGCCTTACAAGACCAAAGACGGCCACATTTGCATGATGGCCTATACCGAGCGGCATTGGCGCAAATTCTGGGCGATGGTTGGCAAGCCCGAGGTCTGCGATGATCCGCGCTTCAACAGCATCGCCGCGCGCAGCCACAACATCGTCGCGCTTTATGAGCTCGTCGGCGCCTGCTTTCTCGAAAGGACGACGGACGAATGGCTTGCGCGGCTGCGCGAGCTCGAAATTCCCTCGGCGCGGATGTCGAGCCTGGACGACCTCATGACCGATCCGCAGCTCAAGGCCAGCGGCTTTTTCCGTGCGGCCACGCATCCAAGCGAAGGCGACATTCTATTCGCCGATCTTCCGACCCGGTTCAGCGACGGTACGGCAACCGGCGTGCGGCTGCAGCCACGGCTCGGCGAGCACAGTCTCGAAATCTTGCGCGAGGCAGGCGTGAGCGAAAGCGAGATCAAGGCGCTGCTCGCTTCCGGCGCAACGGTCGACGGGCCACCAAAGCCGCAAGCGACGGAGTAAGCAGCATACGTCATTGCGAGGAGCGGCCGCCATGGATCGCTTCGTTTTGCTTGCAATGACGACCTAAATGTCCAGCGTATTCGACGCATAGATCTCGTCGATCCCGACCAGCCGCGGCGTGAGATTTTGCTCGAGCGAATATTGCGCGATGGTCTCGATCACCTTGCGGTTGGCTCTTACGCCATGGTGGACGAGCCTCGATGTGGCATCGCCGGCAAGAAGGCCGGCCGCCAAATGATCGGTCACGTGCGCGATGCGCTGCGCATCGGCAATCTCATTGGCCTTGTTGAACGCCTTGACGAGATTAAGCGCGACCCACGGCTCCCTTTCAAAAAGGTCGCGGCGCATCACGGCCTGATGATTGATCGGCAATAGTCCGGTCTTTTTGTAGAAGCGAATGCCTTCGGCAGTCGGATCGGGAAACAGATAATTGAAAGCGGGATGGTTGCTCAGATCGGCGCGGCTGCGATCGACCAGATTGCGGTCGGCAAGATAATGCAGCACCGCGTCGAGCTCGCCCGCAAGCATCATCGAGCCGATGCTTTTCCCGGCGGGAATCTGATTGACGATCACGCCCGGCGGCGGCGTAAAGCCGGTAGCGCCGCCGTGGCTCATCTGCGGCGTGCGCTCCATCCAGAATTCCATGTCCTGCGGACAGACGCCGAACTCGTGCTGCAGCACGCCCCGCGCCCACAGCGCCGCAGTCTGCTGATATTCCGGCACGCCGACCCGCTTGCCCTTCAGATCCGCGGGTGTCGCGATGCCGGCACTCTTCCGCACCAAAATGCCGGTGTGGAAGAAACGCCGCGTGGTGAAGATCGGCAGGCCGACGAAACGCGTATCGCCGCGCGCGATCGCGATCATGAACGACGAGCAGGACATTTCCGAGATGGCGAATTCGGCAAAATGCAGCTGGCGCCAGAACAGCTCGGAGGGATGCAGCACAGTCGGGATGAGATCGACGCCGTCCGGCTTCACCGTGCCGTCGATGATCGGCCAGGTCCGCGGATTGGACGTGATGCCGATGCTGAGGGCGAGATTCATGGGTGACGGCGATTTGGATGCAGAATTTTCCGCTCATTCCCGCGCAAGCGGGGATCCAGCAACGGGTCCCCGCCCTACCGGGAAAGCGCGGCAGTGAGGCGGCCCTGAAGCGTTTCCCGATTCGATGGAATCGGGAAATGCTCCAGGTTTTTTGTTTTGGCGCATTCTCCTGCCGAAAACCGATCCCCACTTTGCCGGAAAATGCTCTAATACCGATACGGCTGGTGCTCCCAGAGCGGAAATGCCGAAAACACGTGCGGCTCGTTGGCCGGCGCCGCCGGATGCAGATAGGAGCGGTCTAGCTTGCCGAAGCTCGTGACGCCAAGGAGCCCGAGCGCGCGGACCACCTCGTCTTCCATGATTTCCAGCATGCGCACGACGCCGGCCTGCCCGGCCGCGGCCAGACCGTAGCATTGCATGCGGCCGAGCCCCACCAGATTGGCGCCGAGCGCGAGCGCCTTGACGATATCGGTGCCGCGACAAAAGCCGCCGTCGACGACGACCATGGCGCGGCCGGCGACCGCTTCGACGATTTCGGGCAGGACGTCCAATGAGCCGCGGCCGTGATCCAGCTGGCGGCCGCCGTGATTGGATACGTAAATGATCTCCACGCCGTGATCGAGTGCGATCTTGGCGTCTTCGGCAGTGGCGATGCCTTTGATGCCGAACGGGATCTTGTACTTGCCTTTCATGCGCTCGACCGTGCGCCAATCGAGCGCCGCCTGGAACGCGCGGCCCTGCACGCGGCGGCGGCCGGCGGTGACGTGGCGCTTGGCAAGGTCGCGCTCGCGCCGGCTGTAATGGGCGACATCGACGGTGATGCAGAAAGCGGCATAGCCGGCTTTGATCGCGCGCTCGACATGCGCATCGGCCCAATCGGCGTCGCCGCGGACATAAAGCTGATACATGCGCAGCGCATTGGGCGCGGCTTGCGCCACCTCTTCGAGCCCCGGATCGCACACGGAACTCAGCATATGCGCGACGCCGAACTCGTCGGCCGCCTTGACCACCGGCTCGGCGCCGCCGGGATGAAAGCTCTCGAGCGAACCGACCGGGCACAGCACGATCGGCAGCCGCAGCTTGCGGCCGAGAATTTCCACCGACGCATCGACCTTGCTGACGTCGCGCAGCACGCGCGGCCGGAACGCGACCGAGTCGAGCGCCATGCGGTTGCGCCGCAACGTCGTCTCGGTCTCGGTGCCGCCGACGATGTAGTCCCAATCATTCTGATTGAGATTGGCGCGCGCTTTGCGAATGAGCTCGTGAAGATTGTAAAATTCGCTCGCTGCAGCCGCATTGGCCGCAACGCGCGCTTCCTCCTGGTTCTGATTGGTCATTTGCTGGCTTGATTTTCGCTTGTGACGTATCCGGCGGGCCGATAGGTTGACCGGCCGCCTCGGGCCGAAGATGAGCTGGAAAACGCGAAAGCCTACAGGCGGCTGCGCCGCAGTTCAAGAATCGCAAAAGGCGGCCATCACGTTGCGCTCACCTCAAACAGTGGCGGTCCCGACAGGACTCGAACCTGTGACCTTCGGTTTAGGAAACCGCTGCTCTATCCAGCTGAGCTACGGGACCGGAGGCCTCGTTTTGCTTTGGCCGCGCGTGGGCGTCAATGCGGGAATCGTGTCGGGTGGTCCAGCCGAGACCGCGCGGCCGGCATCTTGGCGCGCATGAGCACGAATCCGCGCCCCAGTACTGCCGCAATGCGGCCGTTCGCTTGCCCTCCATGGGGTGGTGGCGGGACGGCATCCTTGCGGCCGCAGTAATTGCGGCTCTTTGTGGACTGAGCGGCGCACAGGGGCAAGAGCTGCAAGCGACCGCCCAGGTGGCGCGCCAAGTCACGCGCGAGGTCACGCAAGATGTCACGCAGGGCGAGGTCCTATGCGGCGGAACTGTGCTGGCAACCGCTACAGTCAAGCGCGTCGTCGATGGTCGGACGTTCATGCTGGACGATGGGCGCGCGGTGCGGCTCGCCGGCCTCGAAGTGCCGTTGCCGGCCGCGGAACACGAGGGGACGTCGGACGGCGGCGCGCCGCCGGGCGGCCACGCAGCCAAAGCGGCGCTTGAAGCGCTGGTCGGCGGGGACGAGGTCGTTCTGCGGCAAGCCGAAAGCGGTCCCGACCGCTATGGGCGCATGCTTGCCTATGTTTACGCCATCCGGGACGACGCCGCGCTGTTTGCCCAAGGCGAAATGGTAGCTTCCGGCTTCGCCCGGGTTGCCGAGCAGGTCGGCCGCGGCGCCTGCGCCCAGGAACTCCTGCGGCGCGAAAACGCCGCCCGGAAGGCCAAGCTTGGTCTATGGGCCGATCCGTATTATGACGTGCTCGACGCACATGCCCCTGAGGATGTGCTGGCGCAGCGAGGCCGGTTCGCTCTGGTCGAGGGCCAGGTGGCGTCCGTGCACGAAAGCGGGGCCACGATCTACCTGAATTTCGGGCCACGGTGGTCGCACGACTTTGCGGTTACGATATCGAAGCGAAATGCGCGTAGTTTTACGGCTGCGGGTCTCGATGTGAAGGCGCTCGCCGGGCACCGCATCCGGGTTCGCGGCTGGATCGAGGCGCGTGGTGGCACCGAACGCAATCCGGAACGCAGCCCGTTGCTGGAGGCGGCGAGTCCGGAGCAGATCGAGATCGCGGATCGCGGCGAGTAGACCGGCGCTTCGACAGTCGCGTGCCGGAATGATGTGTAGGACGGGACGGCTAGGAAATGACTTGCAGGAAATGACTTGCAGGAAATGACTTGCAGGAAATGACTTGCGCCAGCGGGCGGGCGACTTGCGCAAGTGACTGGACAGTGCAGTGAAACGGGGACCGGTGGGATCGGCAAAGTTCGGGCTCTGGCTGCTCGGCGACAAGCGCTGGCGTGCGCTTGGCCGATGGAGCGGTCATTTGTGCTTGGCCGCAGCAGCGCTTTTCCTGGCCGCCTGTACCGCCTCACCGCCAGTGACGACGCCGCAGGCCGCGGTCGCGACGCCGGCCAAACCGGCCGATGCCGCCATGCCGCCGGCGGTGCTGCGCGAGCATCAGCGCATTCTTGCGACCTACGGCGGGGTCTACAACGATCCGCGCCTGCAAGCCATGCTCGAACAGACCGTCGAACGGCTGGTTGCGGCTTCGGAACGCCCCGACCTGCACTACAAAGTCACCATGCTCAATTCGCAGTCGGTCAACGCCTTTGCTTTGCCGACCGGCCAGATCTACGTCACGCGCGGGCTGATCGCGCTGGCCAATGACGAGTCAGAGCTCGCCTCTGTGCTCGCCCATGAAATGGGTCATGTCATTGCGCGCCACGCCGAAATTCGCGAACAGCAAGTGCGCCAGGCCGACCTGGTTAGCCGCGTGGTCACGGACGTGGTCAGCGACCCGGCAGCGGGCGCGCTGGCGCTCGCCAAGTCAAAGCTTGCGCTGGCGAGCTTTTCGCGCGCCCAGGAATTCGAGGCCGACGCCATCGGCGTCGGCATCGCGGCGCGTGCCGGTTATGACCCCTATGGGGCGGTGCGTTTCTTGACCTCGATGGAGCATAATTCCGATCTCAAGCCGGAGCAGACCGGCAGCATCAATCCGGGCGCGCCGGATTTTCTGTCATCTCATCCGGCGACGCCCGAGCGCATCAGCAATGCGCTCGCCAATGCTCGCCAATATCGCGCGCCTGCTACCGACAACGGCAAGGAGCTGGCGCAGGCCAGGGCAACCTATCTCGCCGACATTGACGGCATCGTCTATGGCGAAGATCCGAGTGAAGGCTTTGTGCGCGGGCGGCATTTCCTGCATCCCAAGCTGGGCTTCACCTTCACCGCACCCGAGGGCTTCACGCTCGACAACACCGCGCAGGCGGTGCTTGGCATCAGGCATGGCGGCGGCCAGGCGCTCCGGCTCGACGTCGTGCGCGTGCCGGCCGAGCAGTCGCTCGCCGAATATCTCACCTCGGGCTGGATCGAGAATATCGATCCCGCAACTGTCGAAGACATCACGATCAATGGTTTCCCCGCAGCGACCGCCGCCGCCAAGGGCGACCAATGGGACTTCCGTCTCTATGCGATCCGCTTCGGCAGCGACGTGTATCGCTTCATCTTCGCCGCCAAGCATCGCACGCCGGAGACCGACCGCGCCTTTCGCGAATCCGTCGGCACGTTTCGCCGCATGAGCCTCGCCGAGATCGAGGCGGCGAAACCGCTGCGGCTGCAGATTGTCACCGTGGGGCCGAACGACACGGTGGAGAAGCTCGCGAGCAGAATGGCGGTCGCCGACCGCGCCGTCGACCGGTTTCGCGTGCTCAACGGGCTTGATCCGGGCGATAAGCTTAAGCCCGGCAGCCAGGTAAAAATCATTGTGGAATAGCCATGTCTTGATGCGCTCGGACCCACCTATTTTCCGAACGAACAAGCTTCGCTAAGATGCGCATGAGAGGCCGCCAAGGCCCGGGGGATACGCCCAGATCTTAGGGGGGATGCGCATGTGGGTTTTGAAGCGGGCGGAGCCCGTTGCCGTCGCGGTTGCCCTAACGGCGGTCGTTACCGCGGTGCTGTGGTTTGTCAGACAGACCGTGGGCGGCGAACAGCATCTGGTGTTTTTCTATTTGTTGCCGATGGCGCTGGTCGCCGTGCTCTACGGCAGCGTCCCGGCGATGTTATGCGCGGCGGTCGCAACCCTGTGCGCGGCCTATTTCCTTTACGATCCGGTCTATAGCTTCTATGTCGCCGACCCATTGGACTGGGGCGAACTGATTTGCTTCGCCGGCCTGGCTCTGTTCGGCGCGAAATGCACGGCGGATTTGCTGCAGCCGACGCGGGATCTTTCGCGCCGGCATCCTGAGCCTGGAGCGTAGAGCGCGGCGCGCGTGTATTTCGTCGATACGCGGTCCCTTCGACCGAAACACCCGACGCCTCAGAACTGGGTCGCGAGCTGGTCGAGCCCCATGACATGCGCCAGGTTGCGCACTTGCTCTTTCTGCTCGTCGTTGAAGCTCATGATCAATGGGACAGCGGCCGATTTGAGCCCCTCGACCGCATTCGGATCGACCGCCGCGACTTGCGTCCCCGTTGCGCCGCGCGGATGCGCTGCCGGCGCATGCGTGTAAGTCATATTGCGTAACGCGGCTTCGACCGCCGGCCACATGCGCTCTTGATCCGGCGTCAGGTTCAGGCGCTGCTTGATGCTGGCGATCTGCGCATCGTTGAACATGTACCCTGAGCGATCGTTGCCGCGCCGGTGCGCCGCGGCAGGTTTCAGCGTTGCAATCGCCGGCGCCGGAACTGAGGGTTGCCATGCCGGCTTCGGTTGCGACGAGAAATGAGACGAAAACGACGGCGCGGCGCGCAGCGTGTCGGTTGGTTCCGCGGCGGCCACTTGCCCGAAATTTTGCGGTGTGGCCGCCGCGTCGGCGGACGGTGAAACGGGGCCCGCTACGGACTGCGACGTCCTTGACACGGGATCAATGGGCTCCGGGCTCAAGAGCGCGAGCTGTGCATCGCGGATCAGACCGTCGGCGTCCGATCGATTGGCGGTTCTTGCGGCACTCGCGTCAGGCAACGCCGCCGCGCGCATTGCGGCTGCGCCATCGGGCATGGCATTGACCGCTACGGCGCGGTTCCACTCCTGCGGGAAGCGCAGCGCCACTGCCTCCGCCGCGGAAAGATCGGTGCTGCGCAAAACGGTGATCTGCGCGCTGCCAAGCAGATATCCGACGAACCCTGCCAAAAGGATGGGAGCCAGCGCAGAGGGTTGCCGGTGGCGCTTGAGCGCTCTTTTCCCCCGCATGTTCGGCGCCTCTCCCCTTGCTTGCGCGACCCCTGTCTATGTCCTTTCAAATGAAGCTTAATTTATGACTAAGCTGCGGAGTTTTGCCGGCGCGCAAGCGCTCAAGTCGGCGCCTGCACGCGAAGGAACGCAAAACGGCCCGGCAGAAAACTGCCGGGCCTTCAGGCTCTGCAGAAAAGACTGCGCGTTATGCCGCTTCTTCCTCGACCACGGCCTCTTCTTCGGCCGTTTCCGGCTTCGGACCGCGGCGCGGACCTTTGGCAAGCGCCGCTTCGATCTCCTTGATCGCCTCGGTCTCGGTGATGCGCTGCACGGCGGCAACCTCACGCGACAGCCGGTCGAGAGCCGCTTCATAGAGCTGGCGCTCGGAATAGGACTGCTCCGGCTGCGACTCCGAGCGATAGAGATCGCGCACCACCTCGGCGATGGCGACGATATCGCCCGAATTGATCTTGGCCTCGTATTCCTGAGCGCGGCGCGACCACATGGTGCGCTTGATGCGGGCGCGACCCTTGAGCGTTTCAAGCGCTCGCTTGACCATCGGCGTCTCGGCGAGCTTGCGCATGCCGACGGATGCGACCTTGGAGGTCGGCACCCGCAGTGTCATCTTGTCCTTGACGAAATTGATGACAAACAGCTCAAGCCGAGCGCCTGCGATCTCTTGTTCTTCGATCGCTACGATCTGACCCACCCCGTGAGCCGGATAAACGATGAATTCGTGTGTCTTGAAGCCTTGTCGTTGAGTAGTCTTCTTCGCATTCATTCCCAAAGTTGCTCCTTCCGCCTCCGGCTTGTGCCGATGCGCGGGCTTCGCCACGGCAACCCTGGCCCGCGCCAGAGCTCGCGTGGAATGAGTGGGCCTCCGGCTCGCGCGGGAGGAGGGTTTCGATGTCTTCCGGCTCATGCCGGCCGCACTTTTCTTCGAACGACGACGAGTTTTATCAGCCACAGCTCTCGCGTGGGTCGCACGCCTCTATTGACGGTTCCTCGAAAATCTCCCGAAAAAATATGCTCCCGGTCAGGTGGGAGCAGCGTCTCGGGGGCCTTATTCATTATGTTTCATGTATATAACACATTTTCGGCCAAAATCAAAGCCTTAACACGTCGCGAAACCGTCGCATCGGCGCCGCGCCCTTTGCATCATCGGCAATGGTTAATGCCTGCAATTGCAGGCAAATCAGTCGCCGGTTCCGGGATTGGGCGAGAAATGCTCTTCGAATTTATTGGGCTTGCCTTCCCATTCTTTCGCGTCCGCGGGAGGTGCCTTCTTGGCGGTAATATTCGGCCAGCTTTTTGAGTATTCCGCGTTGATGCCCAACCACTTCTCGACGCCAGGCTCGGTATCGGGCTTGATCGCCTCGACCGGACATTCCGGCTCGCAGACGCCGCAATCGATGCACTCGTCGGGGTTGATGACCAACATGTTTTCGCCTTCATAAAAGCAGTCCACCGGGCAGACCTCGACGCAGTCCATGTATTTGCATTTGATGCAATTGTCGTTGACGATGTAGGTCATCTGAACACTCTGAACGGCCTTTTGCAGCCTTGCTCCTATCGTATGGGTCAGGTGCGCGCAAGCAGCGCTACCACGCGAGCGCGAGGGAACGATCCGAGCTTTACGCCGAGGCCTCGCCACCCTCCGCCGAGTCGTCACACAAGTCTTCATATAGGCCCGTGACGGTCCCCGCGGGACCCCGGCGCTCGGCAAAGCCCCTCACTTTGAGCACGCGTACCCGGTGGTCGAGCGCCACTGTCACCACGTCGCCGGCACGGACAAAGCGCCCCGGCGCATCGATCCGCACGCCGTTGACACGAACATAGCCGGCACCGGCGAGTGCCGCGGCGGCATCGCGCGTCCTTACCACGCGGGCATGCCACAGCCAGCGATCGATGCGCTGACGCTCGGTTTGCGCCAAATCAGCGTCTCTCCTTTTCAGCGTCTCTCCTTGGCGTCTGCCTCGAGCTGCGCCTTGAGCGCCGCAAGCTTGGCAAACGGCGAATTCGGGTCGGGCGCCTTGTCCCGTTCGCGGCGCTCGAAACGCTTGACCTGACCGCCGCCCTGGCCGCGCTCGCGTTCCAGCGTAGCACGATGCTTGTGACCCTTGCGATCATGGTCCTGATCGGCGAGGCGCTTATCGCCCCCGTGCCCCCGATTCCCCTGGCGGCGGCGCAAGCGACGGCCTCGCTCAGCCCCGGGCGCCGGCTCCTGTTGTTCCGCCCGAGCACCTTGCGCGGATGAAGGGTCACCGGCGGCCGCCGGCTCTGCATTTGCCGCAACCCCCGTCCGGCGCGCCTGTCCGTCGCGTGCGTCACGTCGGGAGCGCGGGCGACGGCGCTCGCGGTCGGCACGCGCGCTCCGGCCCGGCATCCAGACTTCGATGAGAGCCGGCGCCTCAGGCGCGTTTATTTCGGTCGCGCCAGCGGGTGCGGGCTCGGCGCTTGCCGGCTCTGCGCGCGACAGTTCGGACGACGGCGCAGCGCCTTGGTCCGACGCAGTTGCAGGTGCTTCGCCGTCAGGCGCCGCAGATAGCGTGTCGACCGCAGAAGCCGGTTCCGACGGCGGGGCTGGTTCAGTCGATACCGCAGTGGCTTGCGACCCCGCTTCGTGCACCGGCTCTGCCGCAGGCGTGACGTCGCGGGCTTCCGGCGCCATCGCCGTGGCGAATCCGGTTGCGCCATCCGCAGATTCCGGAACGGTGGCCGCCGCGGCTTGCGGCGGCTCCGGCGGTTTCGGCCGGCGATCCATCCGGTAGCCGAGCGAGCGCAGGATGGACGCAAAGTCTTCGCCGGACGCGCCGGTCAGCGATGTCATGCTGCCGACCACGGTGAAGCCGCCCCCGATAACGGCACCTGGCGGCTTCGGCCCAGGCGCGCCCTCCCGCCACGCCAAAGCGGGACGGATCAGATCGGCAAGACGCTCCAAAATATCCACGCGCACGGCGCGCTCGCCGCACACGCGATAGCCCGCCGTGCGGTAGAGGCCGGCATCGATCTCGCGATTGACGGGAACCGAGGTGCGGCCAGAGCCGGCAAGATGCAGCAGTTCGTCGCGGCCCTTGATGTCCCCGCCGTCGTTCTTCAACGCCCAAAGCTGCGTCGCCAGTGTGCGCGGCGCCGGCTTCAACAGTCCGGGCAGGTAAATGTGATAGGCGCCGAAGCGCACGCCATATTTGCGCAGGGTGGCGCGCGCGGGCTGATCAAGACCTTTGACCTCTTCGGCGACGCGTGCGCGATCGAGGACGCCGAGCGCCTCCACCAATTGGAAGGCGACGCCGCGCGCGATGCCGGTCACGTCCTCGGCGGCGGCGAGCTGCAACAGCGGGCCGAGCAGCTTTTCAATATGGGATTTGACAAAGGCTTCCAGCCGCACTTCGACGCTGTCGCGCGGCGGGCCGGTGAGATGTTCGTCGGCGGCAATCCGCACGCGCGGGCGTAAAACGTCCTCCCCGGCGACAAGCTTGCCGACCGCGGCGCCGGTCCAGCGCAATGTGCCGTCGGAAGCCAGCACGAATTGTTCATCGGGCGCCTCGGCCAGTCGCGCGGCGCGCGCTGCGATCTCGCCGGCAAGAGCCTTCTGCGCGGCGTTGTGCAGCGCCTTGGCGTCCGATCCGCCCGACGATGCCTCCGGTACGAAGGTGAAGCCATCGAGCCGCCCGATGATATGGCCTTCGACTACGACCTCGCCGCTCTTGTTGAATTGCGGCTCGAACGTCGCGTTCTCGCGCAGCCGGCGTATCAAGACGCTGGTGCGGCGATCGACGAAGCGCTCGGTCAGCCGCTCGTGCAAAGCGTCGGACAGCCGATCCTCGACCGCGCGGGTGACGCCCTGCCAATGCTCCGGATCGGCGAGCCAGTCCGGGCGATTCGCGGCAAAGGTCCAGGTGCGGATATGCGCAATCCGCGTCGACAGCGTATCGATATCGCCATCGGTGCGATCGGCCTGCAGGACCTGCTGCGCGAACCAGTCGGTGGCAATTCTGCCTTCGCGCTGCAGATAGCCGAACAGCGTCACCACGAGCTCGGCGTGATTGGCCGGCGCGATCTTGCGATAGTCGGGAAGCTGGCAAACATCCCAAAGGCGTTCCACGTCGGCGGGCGTGCCGATCATGTTGCGCACGTCGTCATCGCGCGCAGCATGATCGAGCACCAGAATGTCCTCGGCGACGGGCGCGCGGGCCAGTGCGCTTTCGGTCGGCGCCGCCGCAAGTGTCGCCTGCAACGCGCCAATCGAGGAAAAATCCAGGTCGCTGTTGCGCCACTGCACGAGCTTGACCGGCTCGAATGTGTGGGACTCGAGCGCATGCACGAGCTCGGTATCGAAAGGCGGGCAGCGCCCGCTGGTGCCGAAGGTGCCGTCGCGCGTGGCGCGGCCGGCGCGGCCGGCGATCTGTGCGAGCTCGGCGGGGCTGAGCTTGCGGTACTGGTAGCCGTCGAATTTGCGATCGGAGGCAAAGGCGACATGATCGACGTCGAGATTGAGTCCCATGCCGATGGCGTCGGTCGCGACCAAATAGTCGACTTCACCCGATTGATAGAGATCGACCTGCGCATTGCGCGTGCGCGGCGACAGCGCGCCGAGCACGACCGCTGCACCGCCCCGCTGGCGGCGGATCAATTCGGCGATGGCATAAACTTCCTCGGCCGAGAACGCGACGACGGCCGAGCGGCGCGGCAGCCGCGTGAGCTTCTTTTCACCGGCAAAGGTGAGCTGCGATAGCCGCGGGCGGCTGACAATGCTCGCGCCAGGCAAGAGCCGCTCCACGATCGGCCGCATGGTGGCGGCGCCAAGCACGAGGGTCTCCTCGCGGGCGCGCCGGTTGAGCATGCGATCGGTGAAGACATGGCCGCGATCGAAATCGGCGGCCAACTGGATCTCGTCGATCGCCAGGAACGCAACATCGAGATCGCGCGGCATGGCTTCGACGGTCGCAACCCAGAACCGCGGATTGGGTGGCTTGATCTTCTCTTCACCGGTGATCAGCGCCACCGCCTCGGCTCCCACGCGCTCGACCGCGCGGTTGTAGACCTCGCGCGCCAGAAGCCGCAGCGGCAGCCCAATCAGGCCCGACGAATGCGCCAGCATCCGCTCGATCGCGAGATGGGTCTTCCCGGTATTGGTCGGACCAAGAACGGCGGTGACGCCGGCGCCACGGGCACGCAGGTCACGGTCGGCAGGCGGCGAAAACGAAATGGGCATTAAGGTCCCGGCATTGACGCAAGCTTGGGCGCAACTGAGCGCAGCGCTTCTGTATCACAATGTGACGCCGAACAGGCCTGTGCTTAAGGTGTGGAACGAGTCTGGAACGAATCGCGCCCGAATCGGCGACTCCCCGCCTGTTCGAATTCGTTCACGGCGATATATGGCATCTGGAGTGCGATTGAATACCAGATCGGGTGGAATCGATGATTCCAAAGCGCTGTTCCAGGGCCGGAAGCCTTAATGCGTCGCGCGATCACGATTCCGCGGGGAGTCAAGGATCAGCCTCCTGTGGATAGCGGGGACGCTGCAACGCCCCGAGTCACCTTGGGCGCGCCTACTGGGTCTTGGCGGCCGCGTGCGCGGGTTGCGCGATAGATACAAATTCGGTCGCCTGCAACAGACCGGTGCCAAGCGGCGTCGGCATGGAGAAGCGGAACGGCACCAGCACGCGTGTGCCGGAAATCGGCGCCAGCCAGACTTCGGCGTCGCGCAGTTCGATCAGATATTTGATGGCCGGCCGGTTCGGCACATAGCCCGAGATCGGGGTGAAATAGACGGCGCAGACCACCGCGGGGCCCTCATAGCCGCGTTCCGCCTTGACGGTTTCGATGCGCTTGAACTCACTGCGCAGATCGTAGCGCACGCGCCCGTCGAACACCGGAACCCTGCGGTTGCAGGCTTCGGGCGAAACCGGATCGCCGCTGCCGGGCACGCGGTTGAGCATCGATGTCATCGGATCGAGCACACCGTGGCGGTCGGCGTCGGTGAGCGGTATACGATCCGGCACCGGCGGCAATGGCGGCTCGACGGAAAAATCCGTCACGTTGCCGCCGACCAGCGTCAGCCGCACGTCATCGACCTTGCGGTCGTAGATGATCGTCGCCCCGTAACTTGCGGGGATCGGCTGACCGCCGCTGACACTGCCGCGGACGGCGCCTGTGCCATGCGCCCCGGTGAAGAATTTTACGAGACCTGTGGTCGCCCCGCTCGCCGCAACGGTGTAGTGATTGTCGGAAATCTCGATGATCCAATTGCCATGGCCGATTTGAAGGCCGGCAAGGGTCGCAACATATTCGGCCTCGAGCCGGCCCTGGACACCGGCCTGACGATTGCCCTCTGCCGCGATCGCGGAAAGCGTTGCGCGGCCGGGGAAATCGACGGCAAAGCGGGCCAACACGAAAAACGCCGCAGTGAGTGCGGCGGTGAAGGCCAAACGGCGCAGCGGTAATCGAGGAGCGGACAAGCGTTTTCTCTACAGGCGCAGAGCTAGCGCAAAACGGGAACCGGCGCCATTGTTGTGCCGGAGAATACGCCGTTTCTGTGGTTTCCGGCGCGCCTACCAACGCGAATTTCAGCGGAAAATCCCGCGCGAAGAGCGGATCAAGCCGTTAAGCGCATCATAATGGTCGTAGCCGTCCGGCACTGGCGCGGCGAAAGGCTCAACCTTGACGCTTTGGGCCGGTCTGACTATAGCTGCGCCGCCAATCTCCCCCTATCTTTCGGCACGCAGCCCATGATGCGGGAGCGAAAGACGTTTCGCGCGACTGGCATCTTTGGATTTGAACGAGCACTTTGAGCGAGAGGGCTTAGAATCATGGCGTGGCGCTGCGAACTCACCGGCAAGGACCGTCAGATCGGCCACAAGGTGAGCCATTCCAATCGCAAGACCAAGCGGCAGTTTCGGCCCAATCTGCTCAATGTCACCTTGATGTCGGATTCGCTCGGCCGACGCGTGCGGTTGCGCATTTCGGCCAATGCCCTCAAGTCGGTCGACCATCGCGGCGGCCTTGACGCCTTCCTGCTCAAGGCCAAGGACGACGAACTCTCGCCGCGTGCGCGTGAGCTCAAGCGCCAGGTCGTGAAAAAGCGCGCGGAGGCGGCGTCGGTGGCGTAACGTGCATCGCCTCGCATCCCGCGACCACATGAGCGGCCCTTCAACCTGAAAATTTCAACGCTCACGCGTTCAACCGCCACCGCGTGCCCGGCCGCACACGCTCAGCCGCCGGATGCTCCTCGAACAGTTCGGCGAGTTTCTCGGTCATCACGCCGCCGAGCTCTTCGGCGTCCACGATGGTCACCGCACGCCGGTAGTAGCGCGTGACGTCATGGCCGATTCCGATCGCGATCAGCTCGACCGGCGAGCGCGTCTCGATATCCTCGATGACCCAGCGCAGATGCCGTTCGAGGTAATTGCCGGGATTGACCGATAAAGTGGAGTCGTCGACCGGCGCGCCGTCGGAAATCATCATCAGGATCTTGCGCGATTCCGGCCGCGCCAACAGCCGCCGATGCGCCCAATCCAGCGCCTCGCCGTCGATGTTTTCCTTCAGCAAGCCTTCGCGCATCATCAGTCCGAGATTTTTGCGCGAGCGGCGCCATGGCGCATCGGCGGCCTTGTAGACGATGTGACGCAGGTCGTTGAGCCGGCCTGGATTGGGCGGCTTGCCCTGCGCAAGCCACGCCTCGCGCGACTGTCCGCCTTTCCACGCCCGCGTCGTGAAACCCAGAATCTCCACTTTGACGCCGCAGCGCTCGAGCGTGCGCGCCAGAATGTCGGCGCAGGTCGCCGCGACCGTGATCGGCCGCCCGCGCATCGAACCGGAATTGTCCAGCAGCAGCGTCACCACGGTGTCGCGGAAATTCGTGTCCTTCTCGCGCTTGAATGACAACGGATGCAGCGGATCGACAATGACGCGCGTGAGCCGCGCCGGATCAAGCAGGCCCTCGTCGAGATCGAACTCCCAGGCGCGATTCTGCTGCGCGAGCAACAGCCGTTGCAGCCGATTGGCCAAGCGCGCCACGACGCCTTGCAAGTGCGAGAGCTGCTTGTCGAGATAGCCGCGCAGGCGATCGAGCTCTTCCGGCTCGCACAGTTCCTCGGCCCCGACCGTCTCGTCGAATTTCGCCGTGAACGGGCGATAATCCGGCCCGCGCGGCTCGTTGCGCTGCGGCCGTGGGCGCCACGGCTCGGCCGCGGTTTCCGATTCACCCATCTCGGCATCGTCGGCCATTTCGGCAGCGGGTGCATCGACCGCTTCCGACGAACTGTCGGGCAATTCATCGGCGGAAGCCTCCGCCTCGCTGGTCGTCTGATCGCTCTCGGCGGAATCGGTCGCCTCACCGTCCTCGCCGGTCTCGTCTTTCTGAGCCTGGTCGTCGCCCTCTTCGCCTTCTTCTTCGTCGGATTCGCTCGAGCGATCTTCGCCCATGTCGAGGCAGTCGAGCAGGTCATGCACGACATCGCCGAACCGCCGCTGATCATTGAGCACGCGCTCGAGCCGATCGAGATCGCGGCCGGCGCGCTCTTCGATCAAGGGCCGCCACAGATCGACGAGCTTGCGCGCCGCGGCTGGCGGCGCCAGGCCGGTCAGTCGTTCGCGCACCATCATGGCGAGCGCGTCCTCGATCGGCGCGTCTGCGCGATCGGTAATGTCGTCGAATTTGCCGCGATGAAAGCGATCGTCGAGCATGGCGGCAAGGTTCTTGGCGACGCCGCCCATGCGGCGCGCGCCAATCGCCTCGACGCGCGCTTGTTCGACGGCCTCGAAAACCGCGCGCGCCTGCTGGCCGCCGGGCGCGAGCTTGCGATGCACGACCGGGTCATGACAGGCAAGCCGCAGCGCGATCGAATCGGCGTGGCCGCGCACAATCGCGGCTTCGCGTTCGTTCAAACGGCGCGGCGGTTCCGGCAGGCGCGCTTTGCTGCCGGCGACACCGGGCCGTTCCGAGGCGAAATTGACTTCGAGATCGCCTTTGCCGGCGATCGCGCGCAGGCAGACGCCAACGGCGCGTTTGAACGGCTCGGTCGGCGCTTCCTTCGCGGCGGTCTTCGGTTTGATGTTCGAAGTCATCGGCTGTCAGTCGGGGGTGCCGCGAAGCGGCAAACCCGGAATCCATAATCACAATGTTCGCAGTCTGATCTCATGGCCAGGGATCACGCCGTTGCCGCTTTCGCGGGATACGACGTCATGAAAGCGCCACGTTCACCGCGCTCTCCGGCAACTCCTGGCCGAAGCAGCGCTGATAGAATTCCGCCACCAGCGGACGCTCAAGCTCATCGCATTTATTGACGAAGGTCAGCCGGAAGGCGAAGCCGATATCATTGAAGATTTCGGCATTCTCCGCCCAGGTGATCACGGTGCGCGGACTCATCACCGTGGAGATGTCGCCGTTCATGAAGGCATTGCGCGTCAAGTCGGCGACCCGCACCATCTTCGAGACGATGTCGCGGCCCTCCGCCGTTCGATAATGCTTCGCCTTGGCGAGCACGATGTCGACTTCATTGTCGTGCGGCAGATAGTTCAGCGTGGTAACGATCGACCAGCGGTCCATCTGGCCTTGGTTGATCTGCTGCGTGCCGTGATAGAGGCCCGACGTGTCGCCGAGCCCGACCGTGTTGGCGGTGGCGAACAAGCGAAACGCCGGATGCGGCTTGATCACTTTGTTCTGGTCGAGCAGCGTCAGGCGACCGGAGGACTCCAGCACGCGCTGAATCACGAACATCACATCGGGCCGGCCGGCGTCATATTCGTCGAAGCACAGGGCCACATTGTTCTGCAGCGCCCACGGCAGGATGCCGTCGCGGAACTCGGTGACCTGCATGCCTTCGCGGATCACGATGGCGTCCTTGCCGATCAGATCGACGCGGCTGATGTGGCTGTCGAGATTGACACGCACGCAGGGCCAATTCAGCCGCGCGGCAACCTGTTCGATATGCGTCGACTTGCCCGTGCCGTGATAGCCGGTGACGATGACACGGCGGTTGCGGGCAAAGCCGGCGAGAATGGCAAGCGTGGTCGGCCGATCGAAGCGGTAATCCGGATCGGTATCGGGGACGTATTCGTCCGGCTCGGAAAAGGCCGGCACTTCGAGATCGCTGTCGATCCCGAAGACCTGGCGGACGGAAACCTTCATATCCGGTAAGCCGGACTCAGCATCTGTGGCAAGACTCATCGTTCCTCCGTGACCACGGCAGGCAGCCCTAGGGTTATCGGCCTCGCGGTTCCGAGGCGCGCCAGGACTGTCACCAGCGGTCGGATTGGCCGGACAGGTTTAGCAGAAAGGCCCAAGCCGGTGAAAGTGGCGGCAGCCGCCGTGGAAAAGCCACCACAGCGGGCCTTTTGGCGTTCAGCAGAAACCTGCCGATTTCAAATAGTTGTAGGCTTGAATAATTTCCCGCAAGCGCGCTTCTGAGCCGCGGTCCCCACCATTGGCATCGGGATGGTGGCGCTTTACCAACATCTTGAATCTCGCTTTGATATCGGCGCGGTTGGCGTCGGCTTCAAGGCCGAGCACATCCAGCGCGCGGCGCTGCGCGTTGAAAATCTTGCGGCCCTCGGCCGCGCTTCGTGCATGGCCCGCACCATGGTCGGTCCGGCGCCCCCCTGTCTCGCCGAACAGGGAGAACGGATCATTTGTCGTTTCCCAATCGATGCCGTGGAAATCGCGCGCCGCGCGACGTGCGCGCTTGCCGCCGAGCGCGCCCATTTTCCATGTCGGCCGGTGGCCGGTCAGTGCTTCCTTCTGGTATTGCGCAATCGCCTCCTCGCTCATGCCGGCGAAAAAATTGTACGAATTATTGTATTCACGGACATGTTCGAGACAGAACTGCCAGTATTCGTTGGCACGCAGCCGACCCTTGGGGGCGCGATGCGTCGCCGGGCCGCTGCATCCGGGCCACTGGCAGGGCGGCAGCTGCGCGCGCAAGCGGCGGTCCTGGTCCGGCTTCACCCGAATGCGATCAAACAGCGGCGAGTCGTTGCTCATCATTGCGATTATGCGGGAGCGTCGATTAAACCTTCAAGACTTGACACGCGACAAATCGGCCTATCGGGATTATCGCAGCTTGACCCATTGTTGACCTTATCGTGACACTGCCTAGATTTCGACGCGTGCGTGACGGTCGTGATGCGGATTTTCATGCGCGGACGCCGCCAAGGCGGGTTTCAAGCCGACTTTCCACACGATGCGTTAAGGCCTCCAACAATGGGAATGCAGGATATCATCACAACAAAGCTGCTCGCGGCCTTCGCGCCGGAGAGCCTGCATGTCGAGGACGAGTCCCATTTGCACCACGGCCACGCCGGACACCGGCCGGGCGGCGAAAGTCATTTCCGTCTTTATATTGTGTCGAGCGTGTTTGCAGGAAAGAGCCGACTCGAGCGGCACCGCATGATTAACGCCGCCCTGGCGAGCGAGCTCAAAGGCCGCGTCCACGCGCTGGCCATCCACGCGCAAGCGCCGGGCGAGGCGAAATAATTTTGGCCTACTGCTCGGAGAGCTGCGGCACGTAATCGATTTCGCGCAATAGACCCATCAGATCGAGCGCATGCGTGAACATCGCCAGCCTGCCGTCGGCAGTGCGCGGCCATTGCTCGGCCGGCCGATCCCAATAGAGCTCGACGCCGTTGTCGTCGGGATCGCGCAAATAAAGCGCTTCGCTCACGCCGTGGTCGGAGGCGCCCTCGAGCGGGATCTTGGCTTCGATGAGCCGGCGCAGCGCATCGGCGAGGCACGGGCGGGTCGGATACAGAATCGCCAGATGATAGAGGCCGGTGGTACCGAACGACGGTGGTGCGCCGCCGCGGCTCTCCCAGGTATTGAGCCCGATATGATGATGATAGCCGCCCGCGGAAATGAACGCCGCCTGCGCACCGATGCGCTGCATCAGGTTGAAACCGAGCACGCCGCAATAAAAGGCGAGCGCGCGATCGATGTCGGCGACCTTGAGATGGACGTGACCGATGCGCACTCCGCTGTCGATCGGCGCGCTGGTTTGGTCAAGCGGAATTGGATTGCCTCGATTATTGCTCATCAGTTTGCCTTTGCTGTGACCTTGCGGGTCAGCGGCGCGACCCGCAAGGCTGTGATGCGATTGCGGGATTTGCGCAAAACCTGAAAGCGGAAGCCGTGGAAAGTAAAGCTCTGCCCTGGCTCGGGAATGGAGCGCGCCTCGTGGATGACCACGCCGGCGATGGTCGTCGCCTCGTCGTCGGGAATGTTCCAATCCATGACGCGGTTGAGATCGCGCACCGGCACGCCGCCGTCGACGTTGACCGAGCCGTCCGGCAGCGGCCGCACGCCGGGAACGGCGATGTCATATTCATCGCTGATGTCGCCGACGATTTCTTCGACGATATCCTCGATGGTGACCAAACCTTCCAGCTCGCCATATTCATCGACAACCAGCGCAAACGGCGTCTTGCGGTTGCGGAACGCTTTGAGCTGTTCGCCCAGGGGCGTGGTGTCGGGCACGAACCAGGGCGGCCGCGCCAGCGCTTCAATGTCGATTTTTTCGATGTCGCCCTGGGCGGCATGCAGCGCCCGCCACACCTCCTTGGCGTTGAGCACGCCGATCACATTGTCGGGCGAGTCCCGCCACAGCGGAATGCGCGAGACGCCGGCGGCGAGGATCGCGTCGATCAGTTCACGCGGCGGCTCGTCGGCATCGAGCATCACCATCTTGGTGCGATGGACCATCACATCGGACACCGTGAGCTCGCGCAGATTGAGCAGCCCGCCCATCATGTCGCGATCGAGCTTAGCGACCACGCCGGCGCGATGCAGGAGATCGACCGCGCCACGCAATTCCTCGTCGGGCGAGAGAATCGATTGGATCTTGCCGACCGGCATGCCGAGGCCGCGCAACATGTATTTGACCGCCGACTCGACGACCCGAAGGAATGGCGAAAACCAGCGTACCGTGCGTTCGACCGGCTGCGCCACCAGAAGCGCGACGCGATCGGGTGCATTGAATGCGGCCGTCTTCGGCAGCACTTCGGCGAAGACGAAAATCAACAGCGTCATGACAATGGTGGCATAGATTTCGCCGGCATTGCCGAAATAGGCGAGCAACAGGCCGGTCAGCAAAGTCGAGGCCGCGATATTGGTGAAATTGTTGGCGAACAGGATGGCGCCGAGGAGTCGTTCGCGGCGCGCCCACAGCCGATTGACTATGCCGGCATCGCGGTTGCCTTGCTTTTCCAGCCGCATCATGGCGGCGCGCGATGAGGCCGACAGAGCGGTCTCGCTTGCCGAGAAAAACGCCGAAATCACCAGGCAGATAAAGACCGCCGAGACGGTCACCCAATCAACGAGGCTCATCGTTCCGTAAGCTTCTCGCCAAGAAAGGTGCGGACTGCGCCCGCATCGACGCCATTCTCCACGAAAGCCGCGCCGATGCCGCGAACCAAGATAAATGTAAGCATTCCCCGTTTGACTTTCTTGTCCTGAGCAATCAGCTCCATCAGCCGGTCGAGGCTGGGCAGCGGCCCTGAAACATCGCAAGGACGAGTGGGCAGGCCGACCTCGGCCAAATGGCGACGCGCGCGTTCGGCTTCGGTCGCCGGCAAGAGGCCCTGCTTGGCCGAAAAGGCGAAGGCAAGCGCCATGCCGAGGGCGACTGCTTCGCCGTGCAGCAGCCGATCGGAGAAGCCGCAGCCCGCCTCGAAGGCATGGCCGAAGGTGTGGCCGAGATTGAGCAGCGCGCGGTCGCCGGTCTCACGCTCGTCGCGCGCCACGATCGCCGCCTTGGCGCGGCAGCTCACGGCGATGGCGTGTTCGCGTGCGGGACCGCCGGCGAAGACCTCGCGCCAATTGCTTTCAAGCCAGGCGAAGAACGGCGCATCGCCGAGCAGCCCGTATTTTGCCACCTCCGCATAGCCGGCGCGGAATTCGCGCTCAGGCAGGCTGTCGAGCAGAGCGGTATCGGCGAGCACGAGAAGCGGTTGGTGGAAGGCGCCGACCAGGTTCTTGCCATGCGCCGAATCGATCGCGGTCTTGCCGCCGACCGAGGAATCGACGTCGGCGAGCAAGGTGGTCGGTACTTGCACATAGTCCAAACCGCGGCGCACCACGGCGGCGACGAAACCGGCCAGATCGCCGATGACCCCGCCACCAAGCGCAATGATGAGATCGCCGCGCTCGATGCGCGAGGCGATGACCGCCTCGCAGACTTGCTCGAAGCCGCGATAGCTTTTCGAGCCTTCGCCCGGCGGCACGACGATGTGCTGCATCGGCACGCCGGCATGGGCGAGCGCGGCCTCGGCGGCCGCAAGATGCAGCCGCGCGACGTTTTCGTCGGTCACGATGGCCGCCTTGGCGCCCGGGCGCAGCGCCGCGATGCGCGCCCCGAGTGAGGCAAGGAGACCACGCCCGATCACGATGTCATAGCTGCGGTCGCCGAGCGCGACCGGGACCATCGTGGCGTCGCTGCGCAGCGGCGCCGTCATGCGCCGCTCCCGTTGTGCGCGGGCACGCCGAGGAAATCCACGAGCGACTTCAAGATCTCCGTCACGATCGCATCATGCGGCGCTTCGCGCGACTGCACGGTGAGGTCGGCCTGCGCATAGACCGGCTCGCGCGTGAACAGGAGTTGGCGCAGCGTCTCCGCCGGATCGGCGGTGTTAAGCATCGGCCGCTCGTGCTTGCGCTTGGCGATGCGCCGCAACAGCACCTCCAGTTCGGCCTTCAGCCAGATCGATACGCCCTTCGCTCTGATCGCTGCGCGCGTGTCGGCATTCATCACCGCGCCGCCGCCGGTCGCTAGAACCTGCGGGCCGCCCTCCAGCAGGCGCGCAATCACACGCGCTTCGCCGCTGCGAAAATCCGCTTCTCCGTGGCGCGCGAATATGTCGGCGATGCTCATGCCGGCGGCCTTCTCGATTTCGGTATCGGCATCGACAAAGGGCAGCCCAAGCCGCGCGGCCAGCCGGCGCCCGATCGAGGACTTGCCCACGCCCATCATGCCAGTGAGCACGATCGAACGCCGCCCCAAGCGGGCAAGGATCGCGCTCGCCAGCGCCGCATCATCATTTTGTACTGCAATATCAGTCATTTACCTGTTCACTCGATCGCCAGCGCCGAGGCTCTCGATGACTCTCAATGCACGATCCAAATCCGTACATGCCTTATCAGATCGGCAGCGGGCGCGCTTGCCGAAACGGGCGCGAACCTGCTTGCCAGTGCGGCGCGAACATGATCGTACTGCCTCCCGCCCTCGGGCACCAAGGGGACAGGCGCAAGCGCCGGTGCTGCGGGATTTTGCGGAAACGCGTCAATGCCGAGCCTGCTTCGGTTGCTCACCGTCATTGCTGTGCTGGCCGCGGCCGTCTATGGCAGCCTCTACGCGCTCGCACATTTCGTTCAGCCCAAGCCACGTGAGATCAGCGTGACAATCCCCCCGGACAAGTTCTTCAAGGAACGCTGAGCCAGCCATGAGTCAGACGATGGCCAGATCCTATCCGGCCGCCAAAACCGCCCGCGCAAAACGCGCGCGAAATTCCGACGGACGGCTCATTGGGCTCTATCTCGACATGCTGGCGGCGGAGCGCGGCGCCGCTGCCAATACGCTTGCCGCCTACGGCCGCGATCTCGACGATTTGGCCGACTATCTGAAAGATAGCCGCCGCTCGATCGCCGCCGCGCGCACCGAGGATCTGCGCGCCTATCTCGGCGAGCTCGACCGGCGCGGCATGCGCGTTACCACGCTCGCGCGGCGGCTCTCGGCGATGCGCCAGCTCTATCGCTTTCTTTATGCCGAAGGCCATCGTGCCGACGATCCCGCGGCCGTTCTTGAAGGGCCGAGGCGCGAGCGCGCCCTGCCCAAAACGCTCACCCTTGCCGAAGTCGACCGCCTGCTGCGCGCGGCGAACGCCTACGATCCGGCCGCGCCGCTGCCGGTGCGGCTGCGCGCGGCGCGGCTCGCTTGTCTGGTCGAGCTTCTTTATGCGACGGGCTTGCGCGTCTCCGAGCTTGTCGGGCTGCCCGTTTCGGCGGCGCGCAGAGACGCCCGCGTCATCGTCGTCCGTGGCAAGGGCAACAAGGAGCGCATGGTGCCGCTCAACGAGGCGGCCAAGCGCGCCATGACACGTTACCTCGCGCTGCTGCGCGAATCCGCGCCGGGCGCGGAGTCGAAATGGCTATTCCCGTCATTCGGCGAGGCCGGCCATCTCACGCGCCAGCACTTTGCACGCGAGCTCAAGGCGCTGGCCGCGGGCGCCGGCTTGCGCGCGGCGCAGTTGAGCCCTCACGTCTTGCGGCATGCCTTCGCCAGCCATCTTCTGCACAACGGCGCCGACCTGCGTGTCGTACAGACATTGCTCGGCCATGCCGACATCTCGACCACTCAGATCTACACCCATGTCCTCGAAGAGCGCCTTAAAAGCCTGGTCCGCGATCTGCATCCGCTGGCGCGGGATTGATCGGCGCAAGCATTAACATGGAACCGCGCTCTTTCTTGACTTCGCCGCGCCTGGTGGGCGAGTTAGCCGCGCCCGCGGCGCCCGCCGTGCGACATTATGGTGCCGGTTGACCGTAGCGATGCGTTCCTATCTCGATTTCGAAAAGCCGGTGGCCGAACTCGAGGCCAAGATCGAGGAGCTGCGCGCGCTGCAAAGAAGCGGCGATGCGATCGCCATCGGCGAGGAAATCAACCGCATCGAAACCAAGGCGGCGCTGGCGCTGAAGGAGCTGTATGCCTCGCTCACGCCCTGGCAGAAAACCCAGGTTGCGCGCCATCCGCAGCGGCCGCATTTTCTCGACTACATCGGACAACTGATCACGGACTTCGTGCCGCTCGCCGGCGACCGCAAGCACGGCGAGGACGCCGCGATCGTCGGCGGCTTTGGGCGCTTTCGCGGCGAATCGGTCTGCGTCATCGGCCATGAAAAGGGCTCCGATACCGAGAGCCGGCTCAAGCACAATTTCGGCATGGCGCGACCGGAAGGCTACCGCAAGGCGGCACGGCTCATGGCGATGGCGGACCATTTCGACGTACCGGTCATCGCGCTGATTGACACCGCCGGCGCCTATCCCGGCATTGGCGCCGAGGAGCGCGGCCAGGCCGAGGCCATCGCGCGCTCGACCGAGGCCTGCCTTGCGCTCGGCGTGCCGAATGTGGCGCTGATTATCGGCGAAGGCGGCTCGGGCGGCGCGATTGCCATCGCTACCGCCAATCGCGTGCTGATGCTCGAACACGCTGTCTACAGCGTTATTTCGCCGGAAGGCGCGGCGTCGATCCTGTGGCGCGACACGACGCGCGCGCAGGATGCCGCCGCCAACATGAAAATCACGGCACAGGATTTGGTGCGTTTTGGCGTGGTCGACGCGGTCGTGCCGGAGCCGACCGGCGGCGCGCATCGCGACCCGGTGGCCGCCATCGCCGCGGCCGGCGAGGCGATCGGTTCAGCGCTCACCGAATTCCGCGGCATCGACCACGCCACCGTCCGACGCATGCGCCGCGACAAGTTCGCCGCGATCGGCCGCACTCTGGCATAGCGGTAAGGCGGTAACGGGCTCGCCGGATCGGCTCTTGCCACAATGTTGCCTTGATTTTTCCTCTCGCCGCAAAAACACTAATTTCTTGGTACTTAAGGTCAATTTTGCAGAAATTTTACCATTCTTGAGCACCGGCACGATCAATCCGCGCCGCGCCGAGCGGTCGCCTTGCGAAAGCCACCTCTTAGGGATATCGATTATCCAGTGATGGCACGGGGTGGTCCATCTGTCGGGGAATTCGCCGTTGATCCGCGCCTGCGTTGATCGCGCCCTGAGGCTGCGCGCACGGAGCCTGCGCGCGCTGGCGACCTTCGCCGCCCTCGGCGGCGCGCTGGCGCTTGCCGGCTGCTACGGCGACGAGGGCTATCAGATCCCGACCAGGGCGATGAAAGAATTGTCGCCGGAGATGCTCACCCTGCTCGAACAAAAGAACATGCCGAAGGATTCGCCGATCCTCATCCGCATCTTCAAGGAAGAATCGGAGCTTGAGGTCTGGAAGCAGGACACGACCGGCCGCTACAATCTTTTGAAGGTCTATCCGATCTGCCGTTGGTCGGGCGAGCTCGGGCCGAAAAAGGTGCAAGGCGACCGGCAGGCGCCGGAAGGCTTCTATTCGATCACCCCCGGCTTGATGAATCCGAACTCTAACTATTATCTCGCCATCAATATCGGCTTCCCCAACGCCTTCGATAAAGCCAACAATTACAGCGGCGCATTCTTGATGATTCACGGCGACTGCTCGTCCGCCGGCTGCTATGCCATGACCGACGAACAGATCGGCGAAATCTATTCGCTGGCGCGCGAGGCCTTTCTCGGCGGCCAGAAGGAATTCCAGATCCAAGCCTATCCATTCCGCATGACGCCCAAGAATCTGGCGCGGCATCGCAACAATCCGAACATGGCGTTCTGGAAAATGCTGAAAGAGGGCAACGACCATTTCGAGGTGACGCATCTCGAGCCGAAGGTCGATGTCTGCGAAAAGCATTATGTGTTCGACGCGCAGCCGCCGGAGAACTCGACCAAGCCGCTGGTGTTCAACCCGACCGGACGCTGCCCGGCTTATGAGGTGCCGCAAGACATCGCGGGGCCGGCGCTCGAGAAGCAGCGCAATGACGACTATCAGGTTGCGCAATTGAGCAATGTTACGCCCGTTGCGCCGGTCGTCATGGGGACCGATGGCGGCATGAATCGGGTGTTCGTCGCCAAGCTCCAAACCACCGGGCCATTCTATGACAATGACGGCCATCTGCACGCGCCGCCCGTTCATCCCGGCATGCCGGAGCCGACGCTCAGCGGCCCGCGCGAAGACCCGCTGGCGACCTCCTCGGTGGCGTCGTCGAGCAGCGGCGCCTCGCGCGGCCTGTTCAGTGCGCTGTTCGCAAAGCCGAGCACCCCGCCTGCGCCGCAAAACCAGGTTGCCTCCGCGGCGACCAGCGATCAGCCGACCAACTTCTTCGCGAGCTGGTTCAAGCCGAAGAGCGAGACCGCGCCGGCCGCGACGACGAATGCTCAGGGGGTGGCACTTGCAGGATTGCGGCCCGACGGCACGCCACGCAAGGCCGAAGCTCAGAAAGCCGAGCCGCAGCGGCCGACGGCCCAGAAGGCCGGAACACAGGGCGCCGAGACGCCGAAACCCAAGACAACCGCGCCGATCAGTGCGTCGGCCAGAGCGGCGCCAGACAAGCCGCAGCAGGACGCCGATGCCGCGACGCCGCCCGTAGCGGGCTTGATCAGAGGCGCACAGCCGGTAATTCCAGCCGGCAGTTTCGACAGCCGCTGGGCCGGGCTCCAGTAACCGGCCGGCAGAGGACGGACCACCGATCAGCCTCTATCCGTCTTCTGTCGCCTGTGCTCCGTCGTCGGCTATACGTATTTTCCGTGGCAATGCTTGAATTTCTTGCCTGACCCGCAGGGGCACGGCTCGTTGCGGCCGACCTTGCCCCAGCTTTGCGGGTCCTTCGGATTGCGCGCCGGCCGCGTCACGCGTGGCGAGAACGCAGCGGCCGGACCAGCGCCATGTGCAACGGCACTCGGTGCGCCGGCATTCGGCGCGGCGCCGATGCCATGACGCGCCAGCGTCTCGGCGCCGGCCATGGCCAGCGCCATTTCGTCCTCGCCGGTGGTCGGATCAACCTTGTGCGCTTCCATCGCTGGCAGCGGCGCCGGCTGCGCCAAAGGCTGTTGGGCGACGATCTCGACGCGCATCAGTTGTGCGGTCACGTTCTCGCGCAGACTCTGGCTCATCGATTCGAACAGGCTGAAGGCTTCGGCCTTGTATTCGTTGAGCGGATCGCGCTGCCCGTAGCCGCGCAGCCCAATGACCTGGCGCAGATGGTCGAGCATGACCAGATGCTCGCGCCAGAGATGATCGAGGGTCTGCAGCAGAATCGATTTCTCGATATAGCGGATGACATCGGCGCCCCACTGCGCGACTTTCGCCGCCATATGCTCGTCGGCGCGACGCTCGACACGGGCAAAAATCTCCTCGTCGGCGATACCTTCTTCCTTGGCCCATTCGTCGACCGGCAGATCAAGGCCAAGCACGCGCTTGAGCTCCTCGCGCAGGCCGGCGACGTCCCACTGCTCCGGATAGGCATTTTCCGGCACGTGCTTGGCGACAAGATCGTCGATGACGGTGTGGCGCATGTCGGCGACCACCTCGCCGACCGCCTGATCCTCCATCCATTCGACGCGCTGATCAAAAATGACCTTGCGCTGATCGTTCATGACGTTGTCGAATTTCAGGATGTTCTTGCGGATGTCGAAGTTGCGCGCCTCGACCTTCTGCTGCGCCTTTTCCAGCGCCTTGTTGATCCAGGGATGGATGATGGCTTCGTTTTCCTTCAAGCCGAGTTTTTGCAGCATGCCGTCGAGCTTGTCGGTGCCGAAGATGCGCATCAGGTCGTCTTCGAGCGACAGGAAGAATTTGGAATGGCCCGGATCGCCCTGGCGGCCGGAGCGGCCGCGCAGCTGATTGTCGATGCGCCGGCTCTCGTGGCGCTCGGTGCCGAGCACGTAAAGTCCGCCGGCGGCGAGCGCCTTCTCCTTCAGGCGCGCGACTTGGGCGCGGATTTCCGCCGCGCGCGGATGCTTCTCGCGCTCGCGCGGATCTTCGATGTCGTTAAGCTCCTGGCGGATGCGCATATCGGCATTGCCGCCAAGCTGAATATCGGTACCGCGGCCGGCCATATTGGTGGCAATTGTAATCGCGCCCGGCACGCCGGCCTGCGCAATGATCTGCGCTTCCTGTTCGTGATAGCGCGCATTGAGCACGGCGAACACTTTTGCCTTGGTGGCACCTTCGTCACCGCCATAGAGCGCGGCAAAAGCGTTGGGATCAGAAAAATCGTGCTGCTCCCAGCCGCTCTTGCGCAGCATCTCTGCGAGCTGTTCGGATTTCTCGATCGACGTCGTGCCGACCAGGACCGGCTGGCCGCGTTTTTTGCAGTCCTCGATCAGCGCAAGAATGGCGCGGAACTTTTCCGCCGACGTGCGATAGACCTCGTCGTCATCGTCGAGACGGATCATCGGCATGTTGGTCGGGATTTCCAGAACCTCGAGCTCGTAAATGTCCTGGAACTCGTCCGCTTCGGTCATCGCCGTGCCGGTCATGCCGGCGAGCTTCTCGTACATGCGGAAGTAATTCTGGAACGTGATCGAGGCGAGCGTCTGATTTTCCGGCTGGATCGGCTGATGCTCCTTGGCTTCGAGCGCCTGATGCAGTCCTTCCGAATAGCGCCGGCCCGGCATCATGCGGCCGGTGAATTCGTCGATGATCACGACCTCGCCGTTGCGCACGATGTAGTCCTTGTCGCGCTGGAACAGCTTGTGCGCACGCAGGGCCTGGTTCACATGGTGGACCACCGAGACATTCTCGACGTCATAGAGCGAATCCGATTTGAGGAGGCCGGCGTCGCGCAGCCAGTTCTCCATCTTCTCCATGCCGATCTCGGTAAGATTGACGGTGCGCTGCTTTTCGTCGAGCTCGTAATCGTCCTTGTGGAGCTTGGGAATATAGGCGTCGATCGTATTGTAGAACTCGGAACGGTCGTCGAGCGGGCCGGAAATGATGAGTGGGGTGCGCGCTTCGTCGATCAGGATTGAGTCGACCTCGTCGACGATGGCATAGACATGACCGCGCTGCACCATGTCCTCGAGCCGGTATTTCATATTGTCGCGCAGATAATCGAAGCCGAGCTCGTTATTGGTGCCGTAGGTGACGTCGCAATCGTATTGCTTCTTGCGCTCGTTATCGTCGAGGCCGTGCACGATGACGCCGACGGTCAACCCCAGAAAGTTGTAGATCTGCCCCATCCATTCGGCGTCGCGCTTGGCCAGGTAGTCGTTGACTGTGACGACATGGACGCCGCGGCCGGACAGCGCGTTCAGATAGACCGGCAGCGTCGCGACCAGCGTCTTGCCCTCGCCGGTCTTCATCTCGGAAATCTTGCCCTCGTGCAGGACCATGCCGCCGATCAGCTGGACGTCGAAATGGCGCTGGCCGAGCGTGCGCTTGCCGGCCTCGCGCACGGTGGCAAAGGCCGGCACGAGAATGTCATCAAGGGTGGCGCCTTCGGCGAGCTGCTTCTTGAATTCCTCGGTGCGGGCGCGCAGCGCTTCGTCGGACAGCGCCTCGAGCTCCGCTTCCAGCGCGTTAATGGCTTCGACGCGGGGCCGATAGGAACGAATCCGGCGCTCGTTGGCGGATCCGAACAGTTTGCGGGCGACAGCGCCGATCATTGCATCATCATCCTTGTTAGCGGCGGACGAACCGGCATCGCGACGTCCGGCCACCGCGCCTTTGGCGACTGCTGATTAATGGACCACGCTGCATTAAGCACGATCTTTGGCCGAAAACCGGTTCCCTTTTCGGATATAGTGCTCGGGGATCATAGTTGTTCCGGATTTGACGATCCGGATCGGTCGTTGTCTCGCAGGCGGCGGGGTCCAACCAGCGGAAAATGCGGCGCTATTCGGGCTGCAGCAAGGCGACTGAACGTCCCAATTTCCAGCCGAGAGATAAGAGGAGGTCGTTTTTTTGTCAATGCAAAGGGCTGAATTCACGCCCTCGTTAGGCGGTCGCGCCACTCTGCCATTGCCAAGGACAGGCGTTTCGGCGACTGTCCGCGCCGACCCGGACCGCAAGATAATCAAGGCGTCCGATATCCGGCACGAACCGGCGATTATTCGCCCTGGCAAAGGATCGCGTTCAATGGCCTCCATCTTTCTGCTCATGGTCCGCGCGCTTGGCGCGCTCGCGCTCGCTGTCTTGATAGCTGCACCGACCGCAGCTTCGCGCGCCCAGGACGCCGATCCTGTCGTTGCGCGCGCCAATGGCGTCGACATCCGGCAAAGCGATCTCGCCGCCGCCGAGGATGAGGTCGGCCCGAACATGCCGCAAATGGGCCCGGACCAGAAGCGCGATTACCTCATTACCTATCTCGCCGACGTGATCGTGCTGGCACAGGCCGCCGAGCAGCAGAAGCTCGCCGAGCGCGACGACGTCAAGCATCGCATCCAATTCGAGCGCAACAAGGTGCTGATGGAAACGCTGCTGCAGAACGCAGGCAAAGCGGCGCTGACCGACGACGCCATGCGCAAAGTCTATGACGAGGCCGTGAAGCAGCAGGCGCCCGAGGAAGAGGTGCACGCGCGCCACATCCTGGTGTCTACCGAGGATGAAGCCAAAGCGATCGAGGATCAGCTGAAGAAGGGCGCGGATTTCGCCACCCTCGCCAAGGAGCGATCGAAGGACCCGGGTGCCGCCGACGGCGGCGATCTCGGCTATTTCACCAAGGATCAGATGGTGCCGGAATTCGCCGACGTCGCGTTCAAGCTCGACAAGGGCCAGATTTCCGATCCGGTGCACACGCAGTTCGGCTGGCACATCATCAAGATCGAGGACAAGCGCATTAAGCCGACGCCGACCTTTGACGAGGTCAAGGGCCAGATCGAGAACTATGTCGCGCGCCGTGCCCAGGCCGATCTCGTCGCCAAGCTGCGCAGCGCCGCCAATATCGAGCGGCTCGACAAGCCGCAGGCTCCGGCCAATCCGTCGGCGCTCAATCCGGCCGCGCCGGCGAAGAAATAATTGAACTTGCGGGCCGCACAAAAACGCGTCATTCCGGCCCGAGCAGAGTGCGAGCCGGAATCCGCAACCCCAGCGCAAGCGCATAATTCTCTGCTCCGGGATTATGACCTCCGCTATCTCGTAAACGTGGCTTGCGCCCCGGAATGACGAACAATGTCCCCCACCATTTCTCCCCTCGCCCCAAAATCATTGCCCGACATGCCGGAAATTGCCGGCGTGCGGCTGGCCACCGCAGCGGCGGGAATTCGCTATCGCGACCGCACTGATGTGATGCTCGCGGTGTTCGACCAGGGCACCAGCGTCGCCGGCGTATTCACGCGCTCGAAGTGCCCGTCGGCGCCGGTCGAATGGTGCCGGGCGCGCCTGAAAGGCGCACGCGCGCGGGCACTTGTGGTCAATTCCGGCAATGCCAACGCTTTCACCGGCAAGAACGGGCGCGATGCCTGCGCCTTTACAGCGAAGCTTGCCGCCGCCGCCGTCGGCTGCAAAGTGTCGGAAGTGTTTCTGGCTTCGACCGGCGTGATCGGCGAACCGCTCCCGGCGCAGATGTTTGACGGAGTGATGACCAAGCTCGAAGCGCAGGCCACCGCCGACGGCTATGTCGATGCCGCCAGAGCGATCATGACGACCGACACATTCCCAAAGCTGGCGACCGCCCGCGCACGCCTGGGCGGCACCGATGTCATCATCAATGGTTTTGCCAAAGGCGCCGGCATGATCGCCCCCGACATGGGCACAATGCTGTCGTTCATCTTCACCGATGCGCCGATAGCCGCCCCAGTATTGCAGGCCCTGTTGCGCGATGGCGTCACCGACACATTCAACGCCGTCACCGTCGACGGCGATACGTCGACCTCGGATACATTGCTGGCCTTTGCCACCGGCAAAGCGCGCGCGCCGCGCATCGGTCGCGCGCACGATCCGCGGCTAGTCCCGTTCCGCAAGGCATTCAACGCGGTGCTCGCGAATCTGTCCGAACAGATTGCGCGCGACGGCGAAGGCGCACGCAAGCTGCTCGAGATTATTGTTGAAGGCGCTGTGTCAAAGCCCTCTGCGCGTCGCATTGCGATGTCGATTGCCAATTCGCCGCTGGTGAAAACGGCCATTGCCGGTGAAGACGCCAACTGGGGCCGCGTGGTCATGGCGGTCGGCAAAGCCGGCGAGCCGGCCGATCGCGACCGGCTATCAATCTGGTTCGGCGACATCCGCGTTGCGCACAAGGGCGAGCGCGATCCGGGCTACGACGAAGCCGCGGTCGCGGCGATGATGAAGAAACCCGAGATCACGCTCAAGGTCGCGCTCGGCCTTGGCAAAGGCCGCGACCGCGTGCTCACTTGCGATCTGACCAAGGACTATGTCGCGATCAACGGCGACTATCGCAGCTAGCACGGCGCCGCGATTGAAGAGCGCCGATAAGCCCGCATTAACCAATGCCGCGATTGCACTTATTCATACAATCGGGTTGAACCGGCTTTTACCATCTCTCGCTTAGATTGAGGCAGAGCGTGAGCGTCAAATTCGTGCTGGTAGCCGCTTGCGCGCTCATCGATGCCGACGGGCGCGTGCTGCTGGCGCGGCGTCCGGCCGGCAAGCCGATGGCCGGGCTGTGGGAGTTTCCCGGCGGCAAGGTCGAAGCCGGCGAGCGGCCGGAACAGACCTTGATCCGCGAACTGAAGGAGGAGCTGGGCATTGCCGTCAGAGAAGAGTGCCTCGCGCCGCTGACCTTTGCGAGCCATCTCTATCCTGACTTCTATCTGTTGATGCCGCTCTATGTCTGCCGACGCTGGGAAGGATTTGTCACATCGCTCGAAGGACAGGAGCTCACATGGGTCCGGCCCAGGAACTTGCGCAATTACTCGATGCCGCCCGCCGACGAACCGCTGATCTCGCATCTGATGACACTGTTATGAGAGAGTGCCAAAAGGCCAGGACGATGATCAAAATGCGCAATCTCGCCAAATGGCTCTCGCGCTTGAGGCGTGACGAGCGCGGCACAACCGCGATCGAATACGCTATGATCGCCTCAGGCATCAGCATCGCCATTGCAGCGATCGTCTTTGGGCTGGGCACCAAGGTCAATGCGCTCTTCTCCAGCGTGTCCTCGTCGCTGAAGTAATCGGCTGCGCTGAATCTTCGCTCTTTATGACCGGCCGGTCTTTTCGCCCGCCGAAATTTCCCGCGTGCCGAGCGCGTCCGCAAGACGGGCTTGCGCCGAGCCAGGCTTGAGCGGCTTTTGCTGGTCCGGATGCGGCGTCCACCCGGAAACCCAGACGATTTCAAAGGTCGCCCGCAGACGTCCGTCGGGATCGGCAAAGCGCTCGGCATAAATCTCGGCCATGCGCATGAGTGTGTCCCGGCGCAGCATCGTGCGCCGCCGCGCCGCCAGCGCATTGGTGGCGCCCATGCGGCGTAGATCGTGCATCAAGGCAAACACTGAATCGTATCTCGCAGTGATGCGATCAACATCGGTCACCGGCAGCGCAAAGCCGGCGCGCTGCAGCAAGCCTCCCAGGTCGCGCAGATCGGCAAATGGCGCGACGCGGGGCGAAATGCCGCCTTCGATCTCGCTTTCGGCCCCTGCGAACGATTGCCGCAGCTCGGTAAGCGTTTCGCCGCCTAGCAGCGCGCCGACAAATAACCCGTCAGGCTTGAGCGCCCGGCGAATCTGTATGAGCACGCCCGGCAGATCGTTGACGAATTGCAGCGCCAGGCCGGAGACCACGAGATCGAGCGAAACATCGCGGAACGGCAGAGCCTCTTCGTCAGCGGCGACGGCGTTTTGCCGTGCGGCCTCGCTCGCAATCGGCTCGGTGCCGACGATCGTGCCGATCGAGGGAAGCCGCGCCAGCGCCAAGCGCAGCGCTTGCGTCGGCGTGCCGAGATCGAGGGCAAGATCGAAACGGCGCGTCACTGCGGCGAGCCGCTCGGCCATGTCATCGGCGACGCGATCCAGCAAAAAAGTCGTCGGGCCGAGTCGCAGTGCACGCTCGCGGCGACGGCGGACGAGAGCGCGGTCAAAAATGATGGGACTTTCGCTCATGCCGAAAATCTCATGCCGCAACGTCGGCGATGACTTCGGGCCGGGACGACGCTAGCTTAAGGCCGATGCCAGCCACGCCGAACATGACCGTTCCGGCATCGATCCGACATATCGCCGATGCGGCGCGCGGCGCTTTGCATGCGGCGCTCGATCTCGCGCTGCCGCAGCTGTGCCCGGCCTGCCGAGAGCGCGTCCAAGGCCGCGGCCTGTGCGCATCGTGCTGGTCCAAATTGTCCTTCATCAGCCGGCCTTATTGCGAGCGGCTCGGCACGCCGTTTCTATATGACCCGGGGCCCGGCATCCTGTCCATGGACGCCATTGCCGAGCCGCCGGCCTACAACCGGGCCCGCGCCGCCGTGCGTTTCGACGAGGTGGCCCGCGCACTGGTCCACAGCCTCAAATATAGCGACCGCCTCGATCTCGCACCGATGATGGGCCGCTGGATCGCCCATGCGGGTCGTGAGCTGCTCGGCGAAGCGGATGCGCTGGTGCCGGTGCCGCTGCATTGGCGGCGGCTATGGGCCCGCCGCTTCAATCAATCGGCGATGCTGGCCAAGGCCATCGCGACCGAAAGCGGCGTACCGGTTGCCGGCGGGGCGCTTAAGCGTATCAAGCCGACGGCGCAGCAAGTTGGGCTGTCCCGCTCGGAGCGCGCCGCCAACGTCCAGGGCGCCTTCAAGGTCCCCGACGAGGGCAAAGCCATGGTCGTCGGCCGACGGCTCATTCTGGTCGACGACGTACTGACCTCTGGCGCTACGGTCGAGGGCTGTGCCAAGGCGCTCCTGCGCGCAGGCGCCGCCAATGTGGACGTGCTGGTCTTCGCCAGGGTTGCCGAGGCGGCGCGAACGTCCATATAAGTGTAGGTTTTTTGACGGAAAATACCGACCATCATGGCCGCGATCGATATCTACACTATCCCCTATTGTCCGTATTGCCACGACGCCAAGGACCTCTTGTCCAAGAAGGGGGTTTGCTTCAATGAGATTAGCGCCGCCGGCAATCGCGAGGTCCGCAAAGAGATGATCGTGCGCGCAGGCGGCCGTTCGACCTTTCCGCAGATTTTCATAGGCGGCACCCATGTCGGCGGCTGCGACGACCTCTATGCGCTTGATGAGGCGGGCAAGCTCGACCCGCTCCTGGCCCAGACCAAAGAAACGCCGAAGGGACAGCCTTAGGGATCGCACTTATGAACGGGAGCAGAAACTCGACGTTCAAGGTCGGCCTGATCCAGATGCGTTCTGGTCTCGACCCGCAGGCTAACCTTGCCGCGGCGCTTGGCCTGATCAAAGAAGCCAAGGCGGGCGGCGCCGATTATGTATTGACGCCGGAAATGACCAATATCCTCGCGCTCAAGCGCGAGCAACTCTTCGCCAATATCGTTGCCGAGGAACACGATCCGACGTTGGCGGGCTTGCGAGAAGTCGCACGGGCGACCTCGATCTATGTCCATGTCGGCTCGCTGGCGATCAAAGCCTCGCCCGACAAGGCCGTGAACCGTTCGTTTTTGATCGACCGCAAGGGCGACATTGCGGCGCGCTACGACAAGATTCACATGTTTGACGTCGATCTTGCCGGCGGCGAAAGCTATCGCGAATCCAACAATTACCGCGCCGGAGATGTGGCTGTGGTCGCCGATCTGCCCTGGGGCCGGCTTGGCCTCACGATCTGCTATGATCTCCGTTTTCCGGCACTGTATCGGGCGCTGGCCGAGGCCGGCGCGTCGTTCCTGGCAATCCCATCCGCTTTCACCAAGCAGACCGGCGAAGCGCATTGGCATGTGCTGCAGCGGGCGCGCGCCATCGAGAACGGCTGTTTCGTGTTCGCCGCCGCGCAAGGCGGCCGCCATGAAAATGGCCGCGATACGTTCGGTCATTCACTGCTGATCGATCCCTGGGGCCGCATTCTCGTTGAAGGCGGCATTGAGCCGGGCCTGTTCATGGCCGAGATCGACCCGGCCGAGGTGGCCGCCGCGCGCGCAAAAGTCCCTTCGCTGCGTCATGGCCGGCGCTTCGAACTGGTTGAACCTCTGGCGGAGCCGACCTATCTGCACGCGGTGCAGGAGCCGCTATGATCCGCTACGCGCTTAATTGCGAGAAAGGCCACACTTTCGAAAGCTGGTTTGCGAATTCCGCCGCCTACGACAGGCAGCGCAAGCGCAAGCTCGTCGCGTGCCCGGTTTGCGGCTCGGCCAAGGTCGAGAAGGCGATCATGGCGCCAAACTTGGCCGCAAGCATCGGAACCAAGTCGGATGCCGACGCGACCTTGCCGGCGATGCCGGCATCACCGCCGCCGGGACCGGCCGCCTCGCCAAGGACGGCGGTCGCCATGATGTCGGCGCAGGAGCGCGAGCTGCGCAAGAAGCTCAAGGAACTGCGCGATCACATCACCAAAAACGCCAGCTATGTCGGCCCGCGCTTCCCCGAAGAAGCGCGCAAGATTCACTACGGCGAGGTCGAGCACCGTTCGATCTATGGCGAGGCTTCCGCCGAAGAAGCCAAGGCGCTCTACGAGGAAGGCATCGAATTTCACCCGCTGCCGATCCTGCCGGACGATCAGAATTAATCGCGCCGGCCCTCGCGCGGGGAGGATGGTCAGGCCTTCTCCGCCACGACCATATAGTTCACGTCCATATCACTCGATATCTGCCAGCGATCGCCAAGCAGATTGTAGATTACGCCGGTCTCGTCGATGATGTGCAGGCCTGCGCGCTCGAGCGCGATTTCGAGCTCATTGGGCGTGACAAATTTCTCCCATTGATGGGTGCCCCGCGGCAGCCAGCGCAAAATATATTCGGCGCCGACGATAGCAAGCGCGAAGCTCTTGAGCGTGCGATTGATGGTGGCGACAAACATCAAGCCGCGCGGTTTGACCATTTTCGCCGCGACGTTGATAAACAGGCTGAGATCGGCGACGTGCTCGACCACCTCCATCGCGAGCACCACGTCAAAAATCTCGCCCGCTTCGGCAAGCGCCTCGGCCGTGGTGGCACGATAATCGATGGTGAGGCCCGATTGTGCGGCGTGATGTCTCGCTGCTGCGATGTTGTTTTCGGACGGATCGGCGCCGACCAGCGAGGCGCCGAGTCTGGCCAAGGGCTCGGACAGGATGCCGCCGCCGCAGCCGATATCGAGCACGCGCAGACCGGCGAGACTGTCAAGCCGGCTAGCATCGCGCGCGAAATGTGCAGCCGTCCGGTCGCGAACATAAGCGAGCCGCACCGGATTGAATTTATGCAGCGGCGCCATCGGGCCCTGCTGATCCCACCAATGGGCGGCAAGGCGGGAAAATTGCGCGACTTCGCGCTCGTCCACGGTGCCTGCCGATGTCTGCTGCCGGTCCATGCGTTGCCCGCCGTTGTGGACGATCTCCACCACGGGCCGATGCGCCGTTCAAGGGGGCGGCGTCGCAGCGATGAGGCGCTCAGCTGCGCCCAGAGGCGGTCACGGGCGGCTGCGAGGCGCTGCCGTACATCCGGGCGCGCGCCCCGCTCCCCCGCACCGCAAGCAAATGCTCGCAGACGAAATGGTGCCTTATCGAGCCGCCGAGCTCGCGGCGGTCAACTGTGTCACCGCCGCCATTTTCAGATGGACCAAATACGCAATCGCAGTGCGCCGCGCATCGCCTTGGTCAAAGCGGGCTTCACTGTGCGTCAGCGTTCCGTCATCGCCGATCTCGAACTTGTAGGTCTCGGCGGTGCGGCGACACTTCACAAAGATGAAAGGGTGCGCATAGTTGGTGACTTCAAACATGGCGTCATCCGTCCCAATTGCTCTGATTCCCATTACGCGCCGTAAAGATTAACCAGTCGTTAAGGCGCGTTAAGAAGCAGTGTCTCGCGCACTAGTCCCGATGCGCTGGCGGAGTGACCGCGTGGGTCTTGGCGAGGGCTGTGAGCTCTTCCCAGAGCTTGGGGGGGATTGGAATACCTTCACGGCGCCGTTTGGTTTCCGTACGGGTGGAACGCTCGCCGGGCAGAAGAATCTCCTCGAAGCCTGTCCGCCGCGGCAGGGCCTTGAGCAGCGATGCGAGCGTGTCGGCATCGTGGATAAAGTCGGCCAATGGCCGAAAGGCCGCAATATCAATGGCGAGAATCGCAAGATTGGCGGTATGGCGTTGGCGCCGTTCCGGCCCCAGCGCGCGCGCCTGGATCGGCGCGGCGGCGAGAACGCTCGCCAGCATTTCGAACATCAGGCTCAAGCCCGAGCCCTTGGGACCGCCGAGCGGCAGCAGGATTTCCGCGCTGCGCGGATCGATGGTCGGCTCGCCCGCCGCGGTGAGCACGGTGCCTTCCGGCAATGCTTCGTTCTTGGCGCGCGCCTGCAAGATCTTGCCGTTGGAGATAGTCGAGGTCGCCATGTCGAACACGATCGCGCCGGAGCCGCTCGGCACCGCCATCGCAATCGGGCTCGTACCGAGACTTGCGACACGGGCTCCGTGATACGCCATCAAGGTCTGGCCCGCGCCCATGACCAGCGCGGCACAGTCGCGCGCGGCGACGTATTGGGCGTAGCGGCCGATCGCGCCGGTATGCGTGGTCTCGCGCACAATCCCATAGCAGACGCCGCTTTGCTTGGCCCGCGCGACCGCAAGCGCCGCGGCCTGCATGCACGCGACTGGGCCGAAGCCATGGCCGCCGTCGAGGATGAAGGTTGTGCCGCGATCATGGACGAGCCGCGGCTGCGCGCTGGGATCGATCTCGCCGCGCGCCATCAGCATCAGATAGCGCGGCAGCCGCGACACGCCGTGGCCGTCGATGCCGCGCAGATTGGCCCATACCAAACCGTCGGCGACTTCGTCTGCATCGCCTGCGCCCGCGCCTTCGGCCGCAAGCAGATCGGCGATGAAGCGCTTTAGATCCTCATGGCCGACAACAATGCGGTCGCGGCTCATTGCAGCTTCACCGGGAAATACGCATCGAGCCAGTTGCGCAGCAGATTCCACACACGGGTGGAATTTTCCGCAAACAAAAAGTGGTCGAGCCCGCTGAACAGATGCAGCTCTGCAGGCTGGCCGGCGCGCTTGAACATTTCGATCGACTGCTCGGTCGGCGTCACCGAATCGTTGGCGGCGTGAATCAGCAACAGCGGCCGCGGCGCGATCCTGCCGACCACCTCCTCGGCGCGGAAGTCGAACATGCTCTGCGCCGTCTCGGCCGGAAACATTTCGACCGAGTTCGGCGCCAGCATGCCGATGTTCTGCCGCTCGAGCTTTTCGCGCACATGATCGGGGATCGGCACGATGTCATAACGCGGCACCATCAGCGATTTGCCGGTGCGCGCGCGATAGGCGCGGCCGTCTTCGAGCATCTTTGTGAATTTCGCCCACGCTTCCGGCGTTCGATGCTGGCCGCGGAATTTGCGCTCGCCGTGCCCCCACCCGCCGTTCGAGATGACGGCGGCAATGCGCGGATTGGTGCCGCCGGCATAGACCGCGACCGCGCCCCCGAAGCTCGAGCCGACGACACCGATGCGGTCCGGATCGACCGCGGGATGCGCGGCAAGGAAGTTCAGCGCATTGCCGAGATCCTCGACCTGTTCGAGACAGATGACGCGGCCGAACTCGCCTTCGCTCTTGCCGCAGCCGCGCATATCGAACCGCAGCGTGACATAGCCGAACTCGCTCAAGACGCGCGTCGGCTGCAGCACGTTGTTACCTTCGCTGTTGGAGCCGAAGCCGTGCAATACGATGAAAGCGGGACGCCGCTCCCCTTCACGCAAGCCGTTTGGCACGCCGACCGCGCCATGCAGGCGCAGGCCCGCGGATTGAAAGCTGATGACGTCTTCCTTCATGGGAAAACCGTGCATAACGGACGGGTTCTGGCGCCAGATCGAGCTGATGGTCTTGGCCAAGTAGTTTAAGCGAGAGCTTTACGCAAGATAATCGTGCACGACCTTGCCAAGCGGCAGGGTCAGATCGGCAACGATGTGCATGCCGGAGACGACTTCCAGGACTGGCAATTCGGCAAGCGGCGCGAGTGCATGCGACGACAGACTCAAGGCCGCCGGTCCGGTCCAGGCGCCCTTGAGGTTCACATCGGTCAATTCGTATTCGACGAGCTCGCAAATGCGCGGGCTGCCATCGACATGCGGCACGATCTTGAGCAGGAAATTCGGCGCCAGAAGCGACGCCATGACCGCATCATGATCGGCCGCCTTGTGCTTATAGCCCATGCTGCCGGTGGCGATCCGCACCGGCCCGTAATCGAGCGTGCCGACCAGCGTGTCGATTTCGTCATGCAGCGTCGGTTTGGCGAGCTTCTTCGGAAAGCCCCAAAGCTCGCGGCCGCCGGCAATCGGCGGATGGTCATCGAGGAACATGCAGTGCGAGTAGCCGCCCTTGCGGCCCCTGAAGGTGACTGGGATGACCTGGCCGCTTTCGGTGTAATCGCCAAAGCCGGTGGAATCCGGCATGCGGATGAATTCGAATTTGACCAGCGGCTCCTCAATCTGCAACGGCTCCGGCACCAGCTCGCGCAGTTTCTGTGGATCGGTGCGATAGGTTATGATGAGAAATTCCCGATTGACGAATCGATAGGGCCCCACCGGATAGGCCGGACTGGTGAGCGGCATGGCAAAGGCCCGCGCCCGCACATCGCTTTCTTTCATGGGCAAGTCCCCTCGTTGCAATGAAAGCAATACCGTCGAAGTTTCAGGCACTCCGGTGTCAGACCCGCTGTTCGCCGCAATCGAAGGTGCGGACTCCTTCCAGCCGATCCGGCAGCTTGAGCACCTCTGGATCGGCCAAGGTCTGCCGCGCATTGCGGTAGCCGGTCTGCCAATGCTCCTCCATGGTGCGGCGGGAGAATTCAAAGTCCTTGGCGATGCCCTCGTAGGGCCTCGCCCGGTAGATCAGATGGACGATGTTGCAGACTTTGTCGTCGGCCTCGCCGAGCAGAAGCTTGGCATCATCGCCATCACGTAACTCCGCAGGAACCTTCTTGATAAGATTGGCGAGCGCGATCCGCAGCTTCTGCATGTATTTGTAGCGGTCGGTGGCGGCGCGATTGCGGCTCGAATAGACGATCTCCTTGTGTCGCACTTCGACCTCGATCATGTCCTTCGGCAGCTCGCCGCGGGCGTTCCACAGATCGACCTGGAAGGCCAGCGTGTCGCGGCGCGGCCGCGCATCGAGCACCCATTCCAGCGGCGTATTCGAGATCAGGCCGCCGTCCCAAAAATAGCTGTCGCCAATTTTGGTCGCCGGAAAGCCCGGCGGCAGCGAGCCCGAGGCGACGACGTGTTCGTAGCCAATCTTGTGCGTCGTCGAATCGAAATAGGTGAAATTGCCGCTGCGAATGTCGACCGCGCCCACGCTGAAGCGCATCTCGCCGGCGTTGATGCGATCGAAATCGACCAGCCGTTCGAGCGTCGCGCGCAGCGGCGTATTGTCGTAATAGCTCGCCTTGTCGGGGCTGCCGGGCGGCCAAAGCGCCGGCGGCGGCATGCGCGGCACGAAAAAATTCGGCGCGCCGAAAAACAGCGTGTTCATGGCCCGCGCTTGATTGATGAGCTGATGCTGCATCTCGTCACCGAGTTTGAGAGCGCGGAAGTACGGAATCCCGAGCGGCGAGGCGGATACCGCGTGCCAGAAATCGCGCAGCGCGTCGACCCGGCGCTTGGCCGGATTGCCGGCGATGATCGCCGAATTGATGGCGCCGATCGAGATTCCGGCGACCCAATCTGGATGCAGATCGGCCTCGGCGAGCGCCTCATAGACGCCGGCCTGGTAGGCCCCCAACGCGCCGCCGCCTTGCAGCAGCAACGCGATTTGCTCGAATGGCGTGCGGCCTCGCGGCAAGGCAAGCCTCCTCACGGCTGTGTTGCACCGCAACAAGCCTACGGCGCCTACGCCCCCGCTCGCAAGTCGCTGCCGGTGCCGGACGCCGCCTGGGCCAAGGGCCAGCGTTCGTGCGTCAGCGGCACCAGCATTTTGACCGTGAGCCCCATGCTCGAATAATTGCGGATGACCTGCCCGTTCAGCTGCCGCTCGATCACCAGATCGATGAGCCGTGTGCCGAAACCCACGCGCCGCGGCCGCCGCGCCGGCGGACCGTTCTTTTCGATCCAATCCAACATTAACGTCATGCCGCGCTCGGTGCGATCAACCGACCAATGCACCTCGAGCTGACCCTTGGACCGCGACAGGCTGCCATGCTTGATCGCGTTCGCCGCAAGCTCATGCAGCGCCGCGCTCAGATTGAACACCGGATCGGGCTCGAGATCGATATAGGGTCCCTCGAGCGAGGTGCGATCGAGATAGGGACTGAGCACGACATGAAGCAATTCCTTGATCGGAATCGATTGCCAGCCGCCTTCGGTGATCAGCCGATGCGCATTGGCCATGGCCAGAACGCGGGCCTGGTATTTGCTGGTAAGATCAGGAATGCCCTTGGAGGTCCGTGCCGTCTGCGAGAACAGCGCCAGCAATTGCGAAAACAGGTTGCCGGTACGATGCCGCAAGTCGCGAATCATCAATTCATTGCGCTGCTCGAGCTGGCGGCGCTGGATGGCGCCGGTAAGAAGATTCGCAGTCGCCGCGAGAAATGCCGTGTCTTGGGCGATGAAACGGCGCTTGCGGCTGCTGCAGGCGCCGAGAATGCCATAAGCCCGGCCATCACGCCCGGCGATGGTCACCATCATGCCGCTCTCGCAATTGTGCTCCTTCAAGTACGGCGCGATCTCGAACCGCTTTTCCTCGGCGAAATCGCCGATCACGACGGGCACCGCGGAATTCAAGGTAAAACGCGCGAGGCTGTAGGGTGCGACCGTGCTCACCACGGTACCGAGCAGGTCCGATTTCCAACCAAAACCGGCGCGCAGCAAAAGCTCGGTGTCGCCCGGCAACAATTCGAGAATATGCACGAAATCGACCGACAGCGTCAGCGTGACGGTCGACACCGCGTCATTGAGCAGCCGTTCCAGATCGGGCTCGACCAAAGCGCGCTCGCCAAGCTGCGCCAGCGCCTCCTGCTGTTTCGCCCGGTTGCGCAGCTCGTTCTCGAGACTCACCCGCCCGGTAACGTCGTAGCAAAGCCCCGACATGCCCCGCGCTTTGCCGCCTTCGACGACAACTGTTCCGGTGGCCTCGAGCCAGCGCTCGTCCCGGCCGTTGTGCTTAGGAATCCGGTAGCGCGCGCGGAACGGCGTTTGCCTACGCATCGCCTCGCCGAGCAGCGCTTTGACAGTGGCACGATCATCGCTGTGAATACTGGCAAGGAAGCCGGATAGCGTGCCGTCGAAACTATGTGGCGGCATGCCGTGCAGCGATTCCAGATTGATCGACCAGGTCAGCTCATCGGTGCCGGCGTCCCACGACCACACGCCAATGCGCGCGGATTCCAGCCCGGCGCGCACCGTCGCAAAATTCGGAAAGAAGCTTGTTTCCCCTGCGGCCCTTTCGGCTTGTCCGCTCTTTCCGGACATGTTCTTGTCAGGCACATCCATGCCTTCACAGCTCCACCTTCCATCCCCTCTGTAAAGATCGTGATTGCCGCCGCAAATGGAAGTGGCCGACGAAGTGACGGAACTTCATTTGCTCGCAGCGGTCGCGCCGCGATGGCGATAAGCGCCCGCCGGCGAAGCGCGCAAGGGCGTTGGGCGCGTTCAGACAGCCGCGGATCCGCTCAGTAGATGCCGAGCGGGGCGTAGCGCGACGCGGAGGGAGCCGGCTGCCGATCGGCCGCAGGCAGGACCGGGACCTGCGCGGTCATGCGGCCATTGCCGGTCTGATTGATTGCGATCGCGCGGTTGCGCTCGGCGGAGAGGCTGTCATTTGCGGCACGCGGCGCAGTGGCGGGCAGAACAATAACCTTGGTGCCGATAGCGACGCGGTTGTAGAGATCTTCCACGTCGGCATTTTGCAAGCGGATGCAGCCGGACGACACGTTCTTGCCGATCGTCGAAGGATCGTTGGTGCCGTGAATGCGGTACTCGGTATTGCCGAGATACATTGCACGCGCCCCTAACGGGTTACCAGGACCGCCGGCGACCCAGCGCGGCAAGTATGGCTGCCGCGCCACCATTTCGACCGGCGGGATCCAATCCGGCCATTCGGCCTTGCGCGTGATGCGCTCGACGCCGGACCAGGTGAAGCCCTGGCGGCCGACACCGATGCCGTAGCGCATCGCCCTGCCGTTGCCGAGTGTCAGATAAAGAAACTTGTGAGCGGTATCGATGACGATCGTGCCGGGCGCTTCGGGAGTCTGATAGACCACGACCTGGCGCCGCAGCTCCGGCGGCAACTGATCGTCGTCGCTCTGCCGGCCCGCCTGCTCCTCGCTTTGCGGTGCATTTGGCGGTGCATATTGCGGAAATGCCGGCTGGTAGGCCGGCGCCGGCAGCGGCAGGAATGACAACGGCTGCGCAAGCGCCGGAACCGAGATGATCGTTAAGATGCCGGCGAACAGGCCGGCGCAAACAAGGCGGCAGGCATGCCGCGATCGGCCGATTGCCGACATGATTCGCTCCCGTGCTGAAATGCCCTTCTTATTTGCGTCAATTGCCGACGAGGCTTTCAGGTTCCATCCGACGCTTCACGGATCAGCCGGCAAACAAACAACTCGAAACAAATAAATGTCGAATGAAGGCGCGCCCGCGGATTGCGTGCATTGACGTTAACTTGTTGTCGATCGAGTCGCGGGCAGCGTGAGAACGATCACGGCCGCCGGCGCGCCGAGAGTGGCGCGATGAAACTCATTCGCAACACCGGCCCAGACTCTCGGGCGATATGGAAATTTCCTGCGTCGAGCCTTTTCAGCGGCAAAGCCGCGCCACCGCCCGCCGAACGCAAATCAAAAGTCAACAAGCACTAATCTTAGGTCGTGCACCGTCCAAACACATGAGCCAATTCCGGCGCGCTAATCGGCGAAAAGGCGCTGTCGCAGCCGACCGGCACGCGCCGCGGCGGCTTCGCTTGCTGCTGCGGGTCACCGCGCGAGATCGCGGAATTGATGTCCGATGGACCTGGCAAGCGGTCGCCTTTGAATGCGCGATTCACCAAGACCGCCGGTGTGCGGCCGACGCCGTTTGCGCCGCTCCAGTCTGCAGCGAAAAATGGAATGAGGGTGATCAACAAAAACGACAGCGAGAGGAGGGCCACCGCACTCGCCATGCGGATGAGCAGGGTCCTGGCCATCGGACTTCTCCAGCCACGCCTGCGCGGTCCAGCCGCGAATCGAGCAGACGCACCTAAAGCCCCCGAGCCGACCACATCACCAGTCTCATCAACTTTCCCTGCCCGGCCGTGTTCCACGATGCAGTCAGTGTTTGGTGCGCATTCACCGAGTCGTGAATGACCAGCGTCAAGACTGCTAGTTTGGATGACAGCCTGCGATCGCTTTGCGCCGTGGGGCGCAACGGGCGGTCCCGGCCGCGGCCAGGCATGACCGGTCCACCCTCGGAGTCCGCGTTGGTCCGGCCTCACTCTGAGCCTTGACCCTACCCCCCGCGGCTAACACGGGCGGTGATTTCCCGCGACCTCTCACGCAGACGTGACCGCCGACAAATTTTTCGTGACGGCTGCCAAAAATTGCCGCAGGAACAAACACAAGCGTGCTGTTTTGTTGAAGTGGACGGCCATTCTTTCCCCCCTCCCCCCGTGCTTGGCCGGCCACGTTGGGCGCAGCCGACATGCCGATCGGCTGCGCCCTGACTTTTGCTTGGAAGCCGGAGCCGCTTGTTTGGAGACAGAACCGCCTTGGGCGTAGCGCGAGCCAGGCCCAGCTAGGGCGCCGCCTCAAGCGATGGCCGGGCCATCGCCCGGCCGTCGCGAAAGATCAGATGACGCGCAGGACTATGGACTAGGCCGTCGCCTGCCGCTCGATCGGCTTGCGTTCGCGCTGCCGCGCCTTACGGCCGAAGAACAGCGCCTGGCTCACGACCGCCGAGACGACCGCGACCTGGAACGGCTTGGCGATCAGGAAGGCCGGCTCCGGCCGTTGACCAGTCAAGAACCGCTCCGGATAGGCGGTGATGAAGATGACCGGCACCTCGAACGAGCCGAGGAGCTCGTTGACCGCGTCGAGCCCCGAACTGCCGTCGGCGAGCTGGATATCGGCAAGGATGAGGCCCGGCCGCTTCTGTTTGGCCAGCGCTAGTGCCTCGCTGTGGGTGCGCGCGATGCCGATAACGTTATGGCCGAGGCTTTCGACCAAGGCCTCGATGTCCATTGCGATGAATGTCTCGTCCTCGATGATGAGAACGTCGGTGGCGATTTCGGCGGCAAGCTCGCGGCCCGATTCCTCCACCAGGCTGCGCAGCGTCGCAAGGTCGCAGTCGAGAACCTCCGCCGCGTCCTCTTCGGAAAAACCTTCGAGCGCCACCAAAAGGAAGGCCTGGCGCGGCCGGGGCGTGATCTGAGTGAGGTGCTGCTCGGGCGGCAGGATCACCTGGCTCGCCTCGGGTTTGTCGTTCACCGCGACCGAGTTCCAGATCTTGGTGAACAGGCGATACAAGCCGACGCGCGAAGTCGAGCTTGTTTCCAGGACTTGGGGGCTCGCAATAAGGGATTCCACGGTGGCGACCACATAGGCGTCGCCCGAGGCCTGACTGCCGGTCAAGGCACGGGCATAGCGGCGCAGCGACGGCAGGTGCTGGAGTACGGCTTGCGAAGTGGTCACGAAACCCTCCCCTTCCATGGTGCTGAGGTTACTGCGAAAAACGCCGCAGTGCAAAATTAGTTCCGGAACCCTTTGACGGCGGAACTTCGGGGGCTGTCAGAGCGTTAGCGCGCAATGAGAGTGAGGCAGGTCGTCGTCACCAAGGGCGGGCGGCACGAACGGGTGAATGGGGGAAGGCGAAAATGAAGCACCGCAAGACCAACGTTGAGCCGGTAGAGCCCGCGGGAGAGAAACCGGAACATCAGGAATCCATGACGCGCCCCGCTAAGCCCGAAGCCCGCCTCGGTCGGGAGGTGCAAGCCCGGATCGGCCAGCAATTGCGCGCGATGTACAATGACGTGGTCAATCAAGGCGTACCGCAGCATCTCGCCGATCTAGTCAGGCGGTTGAGTGACGGCGATCAGGACCAAGTTTGAAGGGAACGAGGCAGCATGAAGCTCGACCCTGCGATACGCGACCAAGTGCTCGCGACCGTGCCGAGTTTGCGCGCTTTTGCAATCTCGCTGTGCGGCAATATCGATCGTGCCGACGATCTGGTGCAGGAAACTCTGCTGCGCGCCCTTGCCCATATCGATTCGTTTGAACCCGGTACCAACATGCCCGCGTGGCTGTTCACTATTTTGCGCAACCTGTTCCGTTCGGAATATCGCAAGCGGCGGCGCGAAGTCGAAGACGCGGACGGGCGTTATGCGGAAACCCTCAAATCGCATCCCGACCAGACCGGCCGGGTGGAATTCGAGGAGTTCCGTGCAGCCTTGGCCAAGCTGCCAGCCGACCAGCGCGAGGCGCTGATCCTGGTCGGCGCTTCGGGCTTCTCCTATGACGATGCGGCGGCTATCTGCGGTTGCGCGGTCGGCACGATCAAGAGTCGCGTCAATCGGGCGCGCACACGGCTTGCCGATCTTCTGGCGATCGACAGCGTTGATGATTTCGGACCCGACCGCGCCACGCGCGCGGTGCTTGCCGGCGGCGGACGCAATTAACGGAGATCTATTAGCAGCAAGTGATTGCGGATCGGACGAGGCAATCCGGGGCATTGCGGCACTGGATTGCCTCTTTTGTTTTGGGGTTCTTAGGCCCGGAGAGATGGCGCCGCTCACGCCGGCCCTCAACGCACAAGCGCTTACCTGAACATATGCGACGGCAGCCACAGCGCGAGCGCCGGAAATGCAATCAAAATCACCAGCCGCACGATATCAGTCAAAATGAACGGCAACACGCCGGCGAAAATCGTGGCAAAGCTTACGTCCTGGACCACGCTTTTGATCACGAAGACATTCATGCCGACCGGCGGGTGAATAAGCCCAAGCTCGACCGTCATGACGATGATCACGCCAAACCAGATCGGATCGAAGCCGAGCTGCGTGATCACCGGGAAGATGATCGGGATGGTCAGGATGATCATCGCGAGCGAATCCATGAGGCAGCCGAGCACGATGTACATCACCATGATCAGCGCCAGCACGCCGTAGCGGCCGAGCCCAAGACCGGTCAGGAATTCCGTCACCTTTTGCGGCGTCTGCGTCACCGTCAGGAAATAGCCGAACAGAAGCGCGCCGATCAGCACGGTGAGCACGGCGGCTGCGGTCCGCACCGCCTGCAGTAGCGAGCGGCGAATCTCAGTGCGCTTGAGTCGGCCGCGCGCGACGCCGATCAACAGCGCCCCGGAAGCGCCCATGCCGCCGGCTTCCGTCGGGGTGAACAGCCCGCCATACAGGCCGCCGATCGCAAAGAGGAACAAAAGCAGCGTCGCCCAAATGTCGCGCAGACCGGCCCAGCGCTCCTTCCAGGAATGGCGCGGGGTGGCGGGAAGAAATTTCGGCCGCGCTTTGCCGATGAGCACGACGGTGAGCATGTCCATCGAGGCGGCCAACAGGCCGGGGATGATGCCGGCGATGAACAATTTGCCGATATCCTGCTCGGTGATGATGCCGTAGACCGCAAGCACGGTGGACGGCGGCAGCATGGCGCCGAGCGTGCCGCCGGCGGCGATCACGCCGGTGGCGAAGCTCTGCGGATAGTCGTAGCGCCGCATTTCCGGATAGGCGACCGTGGCAAAGGTCGCCGCGGTAGCCACCGAGGAGCCGGAGATCGCGGCGAACCCGGCGCAAGCGGCGATCGTGGCAATGCCAAGCCCGCCTTTGAAATGGCCGACGAATGCATTGGCGGCGCGGAACAGCTCACGGCTCATGCCGGAATTCGACACGAAGGCACCCATCAGCAAAAACATCGGGATGACGCCGAATGTGTAGTCGGTCACCGTGCGCATCGAGGTGAGGCCCACGCTTTTCAGCGCCGCGGTGCCGCCCACGACATAAGCAAAGCCGGAGACGCCGACGAAGCCCATCGCCATGCCAACTGGCACGCGCAACAGCATCAGCGTGAACAATGAGGCAAACCCGATGATCGCGACCGCGTCGGTACTCAAATGCACATGCGCCTCATCGGATTCAGGTCGGGAAACTGCGTCTTACTCGACCGGCTTGATCTGATACTGCCCGCCCAGGAGATCGGGATGGAAAATCAGTCGATAGGTGCGCACCGCGATCAGCAGCACGGCGGAGACATCACCGATCCAGGCGGCCAGATAGAACGGCCAGACCGGCAGCCGCAGATCGAAGGTCAGCACATGGTCGGCATAGGTGCCGCGCACCTTGTCGAACAGCGTATAGGTCTGCACCGTGACGACAAACAGCAGCACCAGGGTGGCAAAGACATCGATCACGCGCTGCACTCGCGGCCCAACATTGGCATAGAGCAGATCAACCGTGATGTGATTGCCGCGATACGACGTCGCCGCAATGCCCCAGAAGATGAGAATACCGAGCAGCAGACGACCGAAATCGTAGCTGTCGGGAATCTGCACCGAGAAGAAATAGCGCAGCATCACCGAGGCGAAGATATCGAGCGCAACGACGCCAACAAAGAAGGCGGCGATGAGTTCGATGCCGTCGATGAAGCGATCCATCGCATTGCGCGGCGCGGACCGGGGCGCGAATGGCACGTGCGGCTTTGCCATGGTGGGCTACTCGAATTGCGCCTTTTCGCAACGGCAAACGCAATGGCAAATGGTGGCGGCGGCAAGCCCCCGCACCGACCGGAACGCTGCTAGAAGCCCGCGTTATATTGCGTCAACGACGCCTGCAGCTCGTTGAAGATCGCGTCGGGATCGCCGCCGGCCTTCTTCACGTCGGCGGCCCATTTCTGCTTGAGCGGCTCGGCGGACTTTTTCCATTGGGCCAGCTGGTCGTCGCTGATCTTGTAGACCTCCTGATCGGGCTCGGCCTTCAGCTTTTCCAGGCCGGCCGCTTCGAAATCGGCCCATGGATCGGCAAAGCGTGCGGCCCATTCGCCGGTGCAGTGCGCATCGATGATCTTTTTCTGCGCGTCCGACATCGCCGCGTAAGTCGCCGGAGACATGAGCCACTGAAACATGACCGAGCCGAGCGGCTCATCCATGTGATATTTGGTCACCTTGTCGATGCCGAACAAAAGCATCGAGCCCCATGGAAAGGTGACGGCATCGGCGACGCCCTTGGCGAGAATGTCGCGCACCTCGGGCGCGCTCGACTGCACATTGGTGCCGCCGAGCTGCGTCACCCAGGCGGCGATCGTGCCCTGCGCCGGCCGAACCTTCATGCCCTTGATGTCGTCAGGCACCATGATCTTCTTGGTCGAGGAATGCCATGCCAGAGGATCGAGCACGAAGGAGAAGCAATAATGCACGTCCTTCATCTCGCTCGCGGCATATTTGCGATACCAGGCGTCGATGGCCCGATTGCCGCCTTTGGCGTGACCGACAAGGAACGGCAATTCGCCGGCCGCGATGATCGGAAAGCGGCCGGGCTGATAGCCTGGATTGACGTAGACAAAATCGGCGATGCCGTCGCGCGCCATGTCGTAATGATCGAAGGCTTTGCCGAGCTGCTGCGACGGATAGATTTTGTAGGTGATCGATCCGTTCGATTCTTTCTGAATATCGTCGCCCCAGTCCTGGATGGCCTTTTGCAGCGGATGCGATGGCGGCACCCAGTGCGAGAGCTTTAGCTCGATCGGCTTGTCGTCCGCCGAAGCGCCGGCGAGACCGACGAAAAGACCGAATACTGCAAGGCTGCAGAGCGCGGCCTGACGCACGCCATTAAGCCGAAAGCCCATATGTTTCTCCCCCATCGCCGATCGATCGCCCATTTGACCGACCGTTTCGCCATTTAATCGCAGAAACGGCGCGCTGTTCAAGCAATTCCAAACGCAATTGATAAAATTGTCGGCGCCGTCGTTGCGGTTGTTACACGGCGTTTTCGATCTTTCAGCGCCGGCTCCCCGCACCTTAACCCGCCGGCAGCGAGGCTAGGTTTACCGGGTCCCTGAACAACAAGCCGGGAGAGCGCATGCGCGGCTCATCCCGCCGTTCAGGGGCGTCACAATGTTGCTTCGCGTCGCGGCGTGGGGTCTTGCCGCGTTCATCATGGCCGTGCCGGCGGTTGCGGGGGTCGATCCTGATGCGATCGCGGCGGCCGGTGGCATCGCTGAAGCGGCGCCCGCTGCAAGGCCGCTCGCGGCACCTATTGAAGCTACCAAGATCGAAACCACCACGGCCGGCAACGCCGTTCAGGCCGCCGCAGTTGCCGTCGTGCCAGGAAGACTGGCGGCGCTCGAGCCGGCCGCGCCGCGGTCCGATTTGCCGCGCATCGACGCTCCGTTCCGGTTCTCGGTCGTGCCGGTGATCAGCGGTCAGGTGCTCGCCAAATGGAACGCCGTCGAGGCAGATATTCGTGCGCAAAGCGATGTCTTCGCGCGCTGCCGGATCAGCCCCGACACCTGCCCGCGCGCGGCCAAGAGCTTTCTTGATATTATCGACCAGGGCCGTGCGCTGACCGGCCGCGTCCGCATCGGCGTGATCAACCGCGCCATCAATCTCGCGATCCAGCCCACCAGCGACATGGCGCAATGGGGCGTGCCCGATCGCTGGAGCGCACCGCTCGACACATTCACCACGCGCAAAGGCGACTGTGAGGATTACGCGATCGCCAAATACGTCGCGTTGACCGAGGCCGGCCTTGCCGCTGACGATGTAAAACTCGTGATCGTCCGCAACACCGCCGCCAACGAGGATCACGCCGTCACCGCAGTGCGGCTCGACGCCCGCTGGATCATTCTCGACAATCGCTGGCTGCGGCTGGTCGACGACGTCGCCATGACGCAGGCGGTGCCGCTCTTCGTGCTGGATCGCGACGGCGTACGCCAATTCCTGCCGGATGTGCGCTTGGGCACGGCCGGTGCGGCAGCGCCCGCATCGCTCGACGACTATTAGAACATTCTCGCTCATTCCCGCGAAAGCCGGAGATCCGGCTCTTGTTAATAAAGCGACCTGGATCCACGCTGTCGCGGAATGCGCGGATTATAGGGCTCGTTTCGGTCAGGTTACTTCGATTCCGCCTCATAGACGCCGTCCCAATCCGGGCCCGGCGGTTTGGCGCGATAGGCGGCAATGCGCTCTTCGTACATGTCGTAGAGGCCGGCGACATCGAAGCCGTTCGCGCTCTTGCGGCAGCGCCGGATCATCGCAAGCGCCGCGTCCCATTCCTGCTTGCGGAAATGCGCCAGCATCTGCGCATTGAGCTGGCACAGCTCGATGAAGCGCGGGTCATTTTCGACTTCGGCGCGGCCAAGCACGGTGAATACGGCTTCGGGCTGCTTCTTGCCCTTCACTAGGATCAGATCGATTTCCATGATGGCGAACTTCTGTTTGGCCACTTCCGCCGTACGCGAGCCGATCGCCATCGGCAGGCGATAATCCTTGGTTCGCGATTCAAGCCGCGAGGCGAGGTTCACCGTGTCGCCAAGTACAGAATAGTTGAAGCGGAAATCCGAGCCCATATTGCCGACGACGCACGGCCCGGTGTTGAGCCCGATGCCGACGCGCAGCGGCATATATTCGCCGCCCGAAGCCTCGGCTTCCCGCTTGAGCTCGCCATTGAGCGCTTCCGCGCGCGCCAGCATTTCCAGCGCGGCGTCGCAGGCATTGGTTTCCTGCTCGGGATCGTCGACCGGCGCATTCCAGAACGCCATGATGGCGTCGCCGATATATTTGTCGATGGTGCCCTTGCGCTCGATGATGGCATTGGTGAGCGGGGTGAGAAAGCGGTTCATCAGCCGGGTCAAGCCCTGCGGATCGTCCTTATAGTGCTCGGAGATCGTGGTAAAGCCGCGCACATCGGAAAACAGGATGGTCATGCGACGCTCCTCGCCACCGAGCACGAGCTTTTCCGGCGAGCGGGCGAGCTGCTCCACCATGTGCGGCGACAGGTAATAGCCGAACGCCGAGCGAATCTGCTGACGCTGTTTCTGCTCGCGGAAATAGTTGACGAAGGTCAAGACCAGATAGATCAGCCAGCTTGAGATCAGGGGGTAGGTGAAATCGATCAGCAGATTGTGCTCGACGAACAAATAGAGCGAAAAGCCCATCAGACCGGCAATCAGCAGCGCGCCGACCAAGAGGTTGATGCTCGCCGACACCATTGGAGCCGCGATGATGATAGTGATGCCGAGCAGGACCGCGAGCACGAGCTCGGCACCGATGGCATAATTCGGATTCACCAAGAGCGATTTGGTGAGCACGCTTTCGAGAATCTGGGCGTGCACCTCGACGCCCGGGATCACCGGATCAACCGGCGTCGTCTTGATATCGAGAAGGCCAGTGGCCGAGGTGCCGATCAGTACCAGGCGGTTGCGCAAACGATCGGCGGGGATACGGCCCTGGAGCACGTCCTTGGCCGAAACGTAGCGGTCCGGATCATGCTTGTTGAAATGCACCCAAAGGCGGCCATTGCGGTCGGTCGGCACTTCCAAGCCGCGCACCGCGACCGACTGCACGCCCGCCTCGTTAACACGCACCAGGATGGCGCCGGCACCGGAGAGAACGCGCAACATTTCCATGGTGAGTGACGGCACCAACGTCTCCTGCGCCTCCATGATCACCGGAACGCGACGAATTATGCCGTCGGTTTCGGGCGTGATGGAAAACAAGCCGCGCCCGGCTGCGGCCTGCTCGATCGGTTGCACGTTGCGCAGCAGTCCCGGGAATGTCGCCAGATAAGGCGCGGGATCGGGGCCGAGCACGGCAAAGCCGGTCTGCAGCGCCGCTTCAGAGGGCGATCGCGGCTCGAAATGGGCGGCGCCGACCTGACCGACCACGACGCGCGAATGCTTGATCGCGTCCGCCAGCACGTCGTCGTTGTTGGGCATGCTGTCGAGCTTGGCCCGGGTCTCCTCATCGATACCGCGGAAGCTGTGCTCGGCGATGGCCGGCGACATCCGATCCGGCTCGGCGAAGATGATATCGAAGCCGATGGCGGCCGCGCCGAGCTCGGTAATCTTGGTGACGAGATCGGCCACGACCGTGCGCGGCCACGGCCATTGGCCGATTTCCTTGAGACTGTCCTCATCGATATCGACGATGACGACGGGGCTCGACGTCTGCTGGCGCGGCCACAGCAACTGAAGCAGGTCGAAGGTGCGCAGGCGCAACTCGGCGAGCGGCCGTGGATCGGCAAGCCGCAGCGGCACCAGCGCGAACAGCAGCACGAAGCATACCGCCCGCGCCACACCGAATTGTCGCGCCCAGCGGCCGATCCGGTTCATGGCCAGATGTCCTCCCCGCTTCCGCGATGCAGAAGTTTTATTTCTCCCGGAACGCCCGCATCAGCTGATCGTGCAGCGGCTTGACCAGATAGGACAGCATGGTGCGTTCGCCGGTCTGGATGAAGGCTTCGACCGGCATGCCGGGCGTCAGCTTCACATCGCCAAGGCGCTTGACCTCGTCCGCCGTCATCGCAATGCGGACGAGGTAATAACTTTGACCGGTGCGCTGGTCAGTCGACGTGTCGGCGGCGATCCGAACCACCTGGCCGTTGATCTCGGGCGTGGTGCGCGCATTGAACGAGGAGAAGCGCAGCACCACCGGCTGATCGAATTGGACCTGATCAATATCCTTGGGATCGACTTTGACCTCGACCTGAAGATTGTCGTTCTCGGGTACGATCAGCATGATCGGGTCGCCTGCGGTGATCACACCGCCAACGGTATTGGCTGTCGACTGGAACACAATGCCGTCCTGCGGTGCGCGAATGTCGGTGCGCTTGAGCTGATCTTCGGCGGTAACTTTGCGCTCGACATATTCGCCGATCTTGCTTTCGGTCTCGCGCAGCTCCTTGGCGACGTCGCTCGACAGGTCCTGGTCGACCTGAATGATCTGCAGCTGGATCTCGGCGATCTTGCCCTTGGCTTCGGCAGCCTGCGCCACAAGCTGGCCGCGCTCGCCCTGGATCTTGGCTGCATCGCGCTGCAGGGAGGTGAGCCTATTCAACTGAACCAGATTCTTTTGCCACAGATCGCGTACGCCCTGCAGCTCCTGCTCGATCAGCGCCAGTTCCTGGTCCTTGGCGTTCTGCTGTGCGGTGAGGCCAGTGATCTCCTGCTGCAGCTGCGTGATCCGTTCCCGCAATTGCTGTTTTTGACCGGCGCGATCCTGACGCCGCAGGTCGAACAGCTTGCGCTCGCTGTTGAGCGCTTCTTTTACGTCTGGATCGTTGACGTTACCGGCAAGCTCCTTCGGCACTGCAACGCTATCGGCGCCATCGCGCTCGGCGGCGAGCCGCGCCTTGCGTGCGTAAAGCTCGGTGAGCCCCTTGGTGACGATCGCAAGATTGGCGCGGGTCACCGTCTCATCCAACCGGATCAATACCTGGCCGGCTTTGACATGATCGCCGTCGTGCACGAACAGCTCGCCGACCACGCCACCGGTCGGGTGCTGCACCTTTTTCACGTTGGAATCGACGACGATCGCGCCTTGCGCGATCAGCGCGCCGGAAATTTGCGCGGTGGAGGCCCAGCCGCCGAGTCCAAAGGCAAGCACCGCGACCAGCATGCTGCCGGCAATAATGTGGCGGCGGATCGAAGCGTCCGCACTATCGGCGGGCGAGGTGTCGTGGAAAAGCCAAGATACCAGTGGCCCAAGCGTGTTCGAGAGCCGGTACACGTAATGCGACACCTGGCGCGGCAGTACCCAGGACGGCGCCCGGCGCTTCCGCGCTGTGCGCTTGGGCGGTACGGCCTGGTTGCCGCCGGCGCCGACCATCATTGCCCGCCTCCCTGCTCCGCCACCTTGAGCGCCCGCGGCGCCGAACTGGGCGCCGTGACGCGGGTCAGAATTTCTTCTTTCGGCCCGAATTGCTGCTGCCGGCCCTTGGCCATGATCAGAATGTAGTCGACTCCCGCAATGGCGCTTGGCCGATGCGCGACCACGACGACGATCGCGCCGCGCGCGCGCAGGCCAAGAATGGCGCGGGTCAGCGCTTCATCGCCTTCGGCATCAAGGTTGGAATTAGGCTCGTCGAGCACGACCAGGAACGGGTCGCGGTAGAGGGCGCGGGCGAGCGCGATGCGCTGCGCCTGACCCGCTGACAGTGCGCTGCCGTGATCGCCGACCACCGTCTCGTAGCCGTCCGGCAGATTGATGATGAGATCATGGACGCCGGCCGCCTGTGCCGCGGCGATGACCGCGTCCGCATCCGGCGGATCCTCGAAACGCGAAATATTCTGCGCCACGGTGCCGTTGAACAATTCGACGTCCTGCGGGACATAGCCGATATGACGGCCAAGGGATTCCGGCGACCACTGATCGAGCGTGGCGCCGTCGAGCCGTACCGTGCCGCGCGCCGGGGTCCAGACGCCGACCAGCATGCGCGCCAGCGAGGATTTGCCCGATGCGGTCGGCCCGATCACGCCGAGCGCCTTGCCCGCGGTCAAGGTGAAGTTGATATCTTGCGCGGCAATCTTTTGCACGCCCGGCGGCGCCACGGCGGCGTTGTGCACCACGAGCGTGCGCGCCGGCGGCTTGAGCGCCATCGGCGCGACAACCGGCGGCAGGTGCCCGAGCAATTTGGACAGACGCTGCCAGCCTTGCCGCGCCGCCATGAAGCCGCGCCAATTGGCGATGGCGAGATCGACCGGCGCCAGGGCGCGTGCCCCGAGAATCGAGCCGGCAATGATGATACCCGGCGTCGACATCTGATTGATCACCAGCGCCGCGCCGACCGCGAGAATGGCCGACTGCAGCAGCATGCGCAAAACTTTCGACATGGCGCCGAGTCCGCCGCCGACGTCGCTGGCTTTGCCGCTCGCCGAAATGTAATGGCGATTGAGGTCGTCCCAGCGCTTGGCAACACGGCCGACCATGCCCATGGCGGTAATGGCCTCGGCATTGCGGCGGCTTGCTTCGAGCAGCGCATTACGCGCCGCGGCAAATTGCGTCGCGCTGCGGGTCGGATGCCGCGTCTGCATTTCGGTCAGAATGGCGAGCGTCACAAGGACAATGGCGCCGCACAGTGCGGTCAGCCCGATATAGAAATGGAACAAAAAGCAGATCGCCAGATAGATCGGCATCCATGGCAGGTCGAAGAACGCAACCGGACCCACGCCGGAGAGAAAGCCGCGTACCGTATCAAGATCGCGGATCGGCTGGGTGCCCTCGCCTCTGTTGCCGACCTTGAGCGGCAAGCGGACGATCGCATCATAGACCCGCAGGCTCATCGCCTCGTCGAGGCTGCGGCCGATGCGCACCAGAATGCGGCTGCGGATCATGTCGATGACGCCTTGCGCACCATAGAGGCCGGCCGCGAGCAAGAGCAGCGCCACCAGCGTCGGGACGCTCCGGCTAGGCAGCACCCGGTCGTAGATTTCGAGCATGAACAGCGCCCCGGTGAGCATCAGCAGATTGCTCATCCCGGAGAACAACGCGATGGCGACGAATGCCCGCCGGCAAGCTGCGAGCGCGGCAGAGAGCTCGGAACTCACAGGCTGTTGCTGCGGGCGGCCGGGAAGCTGGTTCATGAGATGTTCGTGTCACCCTAATCGGGCTGCAAACCCGGTCCAGATTTTCGCGAACGGCTGTCGGCGGCCCTTTTTGGCGTTCAAACGGCGACAGCGCCGGCCAGCGACCAGGATGGTTATAACCGCCCGCTTTTACACTTTGTTACATCTTTATTGGGGCCGGTTCACCGATTTAGTTAATGTTGATCCCCCCTCATCAGCTGCTTGCCGCGAACCGTTGCGGATAACTTTCCTATAAACAATGCGCGGCGCTTTCGCAAACGCGCCGGTGCGCGGCGGCAGCACGGATACAACAAAAGCCCACAGGCATGCCGCAGCTGGCCGAGCCCGCTTCCGCAGGCCGGCGCCGGTCGACATGTGGAGAGCTGATTTGCCGCTTTAGGAATTTCAAGAACGGGAGTCGAGCGAGAGCCCGATGCTGAAGGCCTTCTGGCGCGTTGCGCCCTCGGTCCGTTTCAGCCTTTTGGCAATTTGTGCCGCCGGAGTCTTCTTGCGCGCCATTGCCTTCAGCTCACGGACTTCAGCTGGAGTCCACGCGCGCCGCTTCTTTTTCATCTTCGCCATAAAACCTCCCCTTTCAAGAAAGGCAACCTGTATCCCTTACCGGAGTGAATGGAATGCAAACAGATGAGATGGGGTCAGGGTTGTTAGCGCGTGAGCCTCCCCCGCACAAGCCTTTTTGCTTGATCAAAGTTTCGTGCGTGGACACCTGTTGCAACAATGTCAATGTCAGGAACAAGGGCCGGCCCCCGGCGCATCGGCCCGCGAGTTCTGTTTGGTTATGTTTTGTTCTGTTTGTCCGCGTCCTGCTTGTAATGCGCCATGCTTGTGTACGTCGCGTTCTCTTTGCCCCTGTCGCATAGTCGACCGGGTCAGTCGTTTTGGCGAAGCGGCTCGGCACGCGGGGCTTGCTCGGTCAACAAATGCTTTTGTTAGCTGCTCTTAGCGCGCCCGCGTTTCGGACGCAAATTCAATTATGCAAATCTGCTGCTCAAAAGGCTCGGGTCCAGCGCGGTACGCCCGCGATGCCAAGTCCGAGGAATATGTCCAAAGAACGTGGCGGAACGTAAAATAATGTCAAACCGAGCAGCAAAAATTGCCCGCCGGACATCATTCAGACCTATTGATCGGCAGAATCCGCAGCTATGAAACACCGCGATTCGGGGAACCGTCCGAGAGAAAAATCATGAGAACATTCTTGCAGGCATCATTGGTCTGGCTTGTGACCTGTTTCGCGCTGACGTTCGGCGCGCGCCCCGGCTTGGCCGCGGAAATGCGCTTTGCGCTGGTCATCGGCAATTCCCAATACAGGAATGCGACACTGCCCACGCCCGCCAATGATGCAGGCCTTGTCGCCGACGCGCTGCAGGCGGCCGGATTTACAGTGACCGGCGCCCGCGATCTGGACCAGGCGACATTGCGTGAATCCTTTCGTGAATTCATCGACCAGGTCGCCGCGGCCGGGCCGGACGCAGTAGCGCTGATCTATCTCTCAGGCTTTGGCGTGCAATTCGCCGGCGACAATTATTTTGTTCCGGTCGATGCCGCAATTCAGCGCGATGTCGACGTTCCGCTGCAAGCGATCCGGATTTCCGACTTTATGCAGCCGCTCGCCTCGCTTCCCGGTCGCGTAAAGATCGTCATTCTCGACGCCGCGCGGCAAAACGGATTCGCGCAAGGCGACCAGCCGCTGGCCGGCGGGCTCGCGCTGATCGACCCGCCGCCGAGCCTGGCAGTGGCGTTTAACGCTGCACCGGGGACGGTGGGCCCCGACGAGCGAGGCCCTTACGGCGCCTATGCGACCGCGCTCGCGGAAATGATCGGCACCGGCGGACTGAGTCTCGACGACATCTTTGCCCGCGTGCGTCTGCGCGTCAGCGAACTGACGCAAGGCGCCGCGGTGCCCTGGTACGCATCACAGATCGACGGGCCGTTCTTCCTCACCGAGCGGACCGCCAATGCGCCGCCGCCGCCGAACGTGTTGCCGTTGGCCGACATCCGCCACCGGCGCCTGCGCGACTTCGGTGGTCCAGACGACGCCTATGCCGCAGCCGTCGCACTCGACACGATCGACGCCTATGAGCAATTCCTCGCGGTCTATCCGGACAGTCCCTATTCGCAGCGCGTCGCGGCGATGCTCGCGGTGCGCCGCGAGCAGATCGCGTGGCGTCATTGCGTGATGGACGACACGCCGCCGGCCTATTGGTCGTATCTGCGCCGCTACCCGAATGGTCCGCATGTTTGGGATGCGCGCCGACGCCTGGCGCTGTTGCGCGCGGAGATGGAGCCGCCGCCGAGCTTTGTCATGATCGACTTCGGCGTTCCGCCCCCGCCGCCGGAGGAACTGATCTATGTCGACCGTCCGGTGCTGATCTTCGCCGGCCCGCGTTTCCGGCCGCCGCCACCGCCGCCGGTATTTTTCCTGCCGCCGCGGCCGCGCGAATTCGCCGTGCTGCCGCCGCCACCGCCGCCGCGCGAGCGTTACGTGCTGCCGACGCCCGCCACCGTCAATGTCAATGTTTTCGTCAAACCACCGCCGACAGTAGTGATGCAGGCTCCGGCATTGGGCGCGCAGGGCGCCCAAAACGGACCCGCCGCGCCGGGCGGCCGGCCCGCCATGCACGTGTCCTTGCCGACGGCTGTGACGCGCGCGTCGCAGGGCGGACAAGGCGGACCGGGCTCTCCGGGTGGGCCCGGCGCCCCGGGCACGCCGGGCACGCGCCCCGGTTTGGGCACGCCGCAGGCCAATGCGCCCGCTGCGGCGCCAGCCGGCGCGCCTTCTTCGCCATCACCCAATACGCTCGTGAAACCGCCGCCCCAGGCCTTTGAGAAGCCGGCCACTCCGCCGCCGCATCCGACGGGACCGAACCCCGCGCTGGAGAAGCCCGCGACGCCACCGCCACATTCCACACAGCCGACGCCAGCCTTTGAAAAGCCGGCGCCGCCGCCGCCACATCCGGGGTCGAATTCGGCGTTCGAAAAGCCGGCCACTCCGCCGCCGCATCCGACGGGACCGAACCCCGCGCTGGAGAAGCCCGCGACGCCACCGCCACATTCCACACAGCCGACGCCAGCCTTTGAAAAGCCGGCGCCGCCGCCACATCCGGGGTCGAATTCGGCGTTGGAAAAGCCGGCCACCCCGCCGCCGCATCCGATGCAGCCGACGCCGGCTTTCGAGAAGCCGCCGCCGCCACCGCCGCCGCATCAGAGCGGACCGGCGCCAACGGCGGCAAAGCCCACACCGCCTCCGCCGCAGAAACCAAATGCCGGCTGCCCGGCCGGCAAAACGGCGACACCGCAGGGCTGCAAATAGCCTGAGAGAAAGCGGAGTATCCGCTACACCGCGGGGCCGGCGAAGGTCGTTCGCCGGCCCGTACGTTTACAAGCTGTTTGGCAAGTTCTGGAGCGCCATCGGCTAGCTAACCTTTGCGAAAGGTCGACCCGTTAGCGTCCAGCACAGGCAAGGGGCGTTATGCAGACCATTCTCCTGAGCTTCCTGTTCGGTGCCGTGTGCAGCATGGTGCTTTGGGCCGCTGGCTCAGCCGCCCTCATGCGCGATCGGATTCTCATGCAGCTTGGCCGCGCTATGATGCGGTCCGAGGACATCTAATCCGGCAATGTCGATGCGCGGGTGCGCGCTGTGCTTGCTGATCCTGGCCGGCCTGGCAATGTCGGAGGCGCGCGCGCAGGCGCAAGAGGCCGGGCTCGTCTGCACCGGCAAACAAAGGTCGCGGCAGGTCGCCGAGCTTCTGTTTGGACGCGACATTGGTCGCAAAGTCGGCGTGAGCGAAAGCGCCTTCGCCCGTTTTCTGGCGCGCGAAATCACGCCCCGTTTTCCCGATGGCCTCACCGTCAGTGATGCCAGGGGCCAATGGCGCAGCGGTGCCGGCGGCGCGATCGTGCACGAGCCGACCAAGCGCGTCGAAATCGTGCTGTCAGGTACGCCCGACGATCAGGCGCGGCTTGATGCGGTGGTCAAGGCCTATAAGCGCAAATTCCACCAGCACTCGGTGACGGTGATCGTGCGATCGGCCTGCGTTTCGTTTTAGCGCATCGAGCCTCCAGGCCCGTTTTCAGGGGCTTGCGGCGCAAACACCGCCTTCCTAATTTCCGCATAGAAGCAACGGCGCGCCGGGGACAGGATGCCATGGATTCGTGTGAAGAGCTGAAGCTGGTCGCCCTCGATAGGGACGACGTCGAGGTCGTGTCGGCCCATGTGCAGGATGCGCTGGTCAAGGTTGCCGACATTTTCTGGAAGCCGCGCGAACACCGCTTTGTGATGGCCATGAACCGCTTCGACTGGATGGCCGCCGTCGAGGCCAGGCCCGACAGCAAGGCGGATTACCGGCGCTGCCGGACGGCTTTGCGCTTCGAGCGAGTGGCCAGCTGCAAGTGCCGCAATATCGACTGCACCAACAAGGAGGCGCGGCTCAATCTGCTCGCGGTGGAATTCGCCGAAACCGATGCGCCGGCGGGCACTGTGTCGCTGATCTTCTCGGGCGGCGGCGTGATCCGACTCGAGGTCGAATGCCTGGAAGCCGAGCTCGCCGACCTCGGCGAAGTCGCCCCGGTCGCCATCTGCCCGGATCATTTTGCGACAGGTTCGGCGACGGCCTAGAGCATTTTCCGGAAAAGTGGGTACCGGTTTTCCGTAAGGAAATGCGACAAAACAAAAGCTTCCGGAGCGCTTTCCGATTCCGTGGAAACGGAACGCGCTCTAGGCCATCTTCCGGAAAAGCGGGTACCGGTTTTCCAGATCGTCATTGCGCACGCCGCCGCCCGCACATGTGACAGTTACGCTGGAACGACGATTTCACGCCGTACGCGGACGCTGCTGCGCGGGGGCGGAAAACAGCTTCATCAGCACGATAATCACCGCAAGCGTCGTCGTATAGACCACGAGCTGCATCGCGGTGGGCTGATCGACATAGCCCACCAAGGTGTGCAGCGCTTTGCCGAGCAAGCTTGAATCCGAAAGGATCCAGGATGTGTCCCATACCGTCTGATCGAGCGCGGTGAGGATATTGGCCTGTTCGAGGAAGGCAATCGCCTGCGCCGCCATGCCCGCTGCGAGCAAAGCGATCAGCGCGCTGGTTACGCTGAACAAATAACGGGTCGGGATGGTGATCAGGCCGAGATAGGTCAGAAGACATACCGCGCAGCCGAGCACGAGCCCGACGATTCCGCCGCCAGCCATCGCCCAGCTGGCGCCGCCCTGCGCTGCCGCAACGCCGTAGAGAAACAGCACGACCTCGGATCCTTCGCGCAGCACCGCGACGGCAACGACGACGCCGAGCGCGAAAAGCGACTTGGAGCCCGCGACCACCGCTTCGCCTGCCGCGCGCAATTCGGCGACCAGCTCGCGGCCATGCGCCGACATCCAGACATTGTGCCAGATCAGCATCAGCACGGCGAAGCCGAGGATGGAGGCATTGAATACTTCCTGCCCACTGCCGCCGAACAGCGCCGACAATTCGCTGGTGAACAAGGCGACCACGCACGCGCCGAGTACGCCTGCGGCGACACCGCCGGAAATCCAAAATCCGCGGCCGCCGACGCCCTTGGTCACGGCCATGATGATGCCGACGACCAAGCCGGCCTCGAACACTTCGCGAAACACTATCAACAACGCGGCAAGCACGGGGACCTCACGACCTCTCGGCTTCTTCTATGAGCTGCGGATTTTGACAATTCATTCACATCTCTTGCCACCGATCATTGATAAGGGCCATGGCGCCGGACCATCGCGCGGATCTGGCATGGCCTCATTGCACCACGAGAGCGCCTTGGGTCTCGTGGTGGAAGTCGTCATAAAAATTATAGCGGCCGGGCTGCTGCGGTCGCACATAGACGACCCCTTCGTTACCAGGCGGCACGATCTTTTCGAAATGCAGTTCGCTGCTTTCGAACTCGGTGACGATCGGATTGAGATTTTTCACATGGATGGCGATCGGCTTGCCGGCCGGCGCATGCAGCTCCGCCGGATCGAACTGACGGTCCTTCATTGTGATCGACAGCGTGACGGTATCATCGGCGCGCGCGGTGCCGGCAGACGCAGCCAATGCGGCGGCAGCCAGCAATATCGGCGCGAGCCGAACAAAATTGCCTTTCATCAAGCGATGCGTCACGGCCGGCACAGCGCTTTTCCTCTGCAGTGGATTGATTACACAAGGAGTTGGGGAACATCGGCGTTTTTGTCAATCTAAAAGCCGAATATTAGAATTGTTATAATTATAGAAGGCTGCTACTGAGCGCGACAAATCGGCCGCACAAGCGAGCAAGCCTAACCAAGTCGATTTGCCTTAAAGCACAGTTGAGCAGACCTGACCGAGCACGTTTAACTTAACTCCCAATGGCCATTCGTCTCGACATTCGCTCCGGCGATTTTGCGCGGAAATTCCGCGCCTTTCTCGACACCAAGCGCGAGACCGCCTCCGACGTCGAGGCAACCGTGCGCGCGATCGTCGCCGATGTCGCGGCGCGCGGCGACGCCGCGCTCAAGGACTACACACGCAAATTTGACAAGCTCGATCTCGATCGAGCCGGAATTGCGATCGCGGCCGAGGAGGTCGATGCGGCGGTGCAGGCCTGCAGCCGTGCAGCGCTCGATGCGCTCAGTTTCGCCCGCGATCGGATCGCGGCCTACCATCGACGCCAAGTGCCGCAGGACGACCGCTTCACCGATGCGCTTGGGGTCGAGCTCGGCGCGCGCTGGACCGCAATCGAAGCGGTCGGCCTTTATGTGCCAGGCGGCACCGCGGCCTATCCGTCATCGGTGCTGATGAATGCGGTGCCGGCGCGCGTCGCTGGCGTGCCGCGGATCGTCATGGTGGTACCGGCGCCGGGCGGCGCGCTCAACCCGCTCGTGCTCGCGGCGGCGAGACTGGCCGGCGTCACCGAGATCCATCGCATTGGCGGCGCGCAGGCGATCGCCGCACTGGCCTACGGCACGGCGACGATCGCACCGGTCGCCAAGATCGTCGGGCCGGGCAATGCGTATGTGGCGGCCGCCAAGCGCCTCGTATTCGGCAAGGTCGGCATCGACATGATCGCCGGCCCCTCGGAAGTCCTGGTCATCGCCGACAAGAACGGCAATCCCGACTGGATCGCGGCCGATCTTTTGGCGCAAGCCGAGCATGATGCGAGTGCGCAGGCGATGCTGCTGACCGATGATGAAACGCTTGCGGCAGCGACCGAGCGCGCCATCGACGCCCAGCTCCGGCGTCTGCCGCGCGGCGAAGTCGCCGCCGCATCATGGCGCGATTTCGGCGCCATCATTTTGCTGCGCAACCTCGATGAGGCGCCGCCGCTGGTCGATGCGATCGCACCGGAACACCTCGAAATCGTCGCCGCGGAAGCCGAACAGCTCGCGGCGCAGATCCGCAATGCCGGCGCGATCTTCATCGGCCCGCATACGCCGGAAGCAATCGGCGATTATGTCGGCGGTTCCAATCACGTGCTGCCGACGGCCCGCTCGGCGCGTTTCTCGTCCGGCCTTGGCGTGCTTGATTTCATGAAGCGCACCTCGATCCTCAAATGCGGCCCCGAGCAATTGCACGCACTCGGCGGCGCCGCGATTACGCTCGGCATGGCGGAAGGGCTTGAAGCGCATGCCCGCTCAGTTTCGATACGGCTCAATCGCTGATGGCGCCCGCCGGCCGCGATAGAGAAAAGCCGCACCGCCTCGCCGCAGTCACCCTGGACGAAGCTTCACTCGGCACGTCGAGCGACGAAATCGAGCACGAGCGCCGTGTCGCGATCTACGATCTTCTCGAGCAGAACAAGTTTAAACCGATCGATCACGGCGGCGGGCCCTACGCGCTGCACCTTGGCATCAGCGGCAATCGACTGGTCTTCGATATTCGTCTGACCGACGGCACGCCGGTGATCGCGCATATGCTGTCGCTCGCCCCGTTCCGACGCATCGTCAAGGATTATTTCGTCGTCTGCGACAGCTATTACGCGGCGATCCGCACCGCCACTGCGGACCGCATCGAGGCGATCGATATGGCGCGCCGCGCCTTGCACGACGAAGGTTCGCGGCTCGTGGTCGAGCGGCTCAAACGCAAGGTCGAGCTCGACTTCGACACCGCGCGCCGCCTGTTCACCCTGATCACGGTCCTGCACTGGAAGGGCTGAGGGCCTCCATGGCTCGATCAATGGCTCGATCCACGGCCCCTTCCACTGCCGGCGCGATGGCGCGACCCGAGAATAGACCGCTGGCGGTGCTGTTCGCCTGCGGCCAGAATGCCATCCGTTCGCCGATGGCGGCGGCGCTGTTTGCGCAAATTTTCGGCAAAGCGATCTATGTCGGCTCGGCTGGCGTGCGCAAAGGCGAGCTCGATCCCTTTGCGGTGGCGGTCATGGACGAGGTCGGGCTCGATATTTCGCGGCACAAGCCGCTCACCTTCGAAGAGCTGGAGGAATGGGAAGGGCTCAATTTCGATCTGATCGTGACGCTGGCCCCCGAGGCGCATCACCGCGCCCTCGAAATCACCCGCACCAGTGCCGTCGATGTCGAATATTGGCCGACCGCCGACCCGAGTGCGGTCGATGGCAGCCGCGAGCAGCGGCTCGACGCTTATCGCGCGGTGCGCGATCAGATTCTGGCGCGGATCCGCCAACGCTTCCTAACCCGCGGCACGGGAAACGAATAGCCTCGCGCATGTCCCGAAAAGAGTGGGGACCGGCTTTCCGAAAAGGACATGCTCCCAGCCAATAAAGCCGGCGTTGCTCGCTTTCAGTCGCAGCGCTTGAAATACCAAGCGCGCTGTCGAGCGGGCAAATGCCGGTGAATGCGGTCAGCAGCGCAATCAGGCCGAGCCAACCCGCTCAATTCCGGCCGATGCTCGCAAACCCGACCGGAATGGCATCAGCGATCAGAACGAGGCCGATCACTGATCATGCGATCAAGCGTTCCCATATTGAAGCGCATTGCAGCCTCCATGCCGACATGCGCCAACGGATGCAAATCTGCGCAGCAGGGCGCGTTATGGCGTTGATTTAAGTCAAAGCGGCGGAGCCGCCGCCAATGCAGTTGTGGAGCGGCGCGCCATCCGCTAGGTTCCCGCGCAAATTTTGACGTGTTTGGCCGGCACTCTGGCCGAACGCGGAGATTCGGGCTGTAGGCTCAGGTCTAAGGCCGGATTCAAGATCATGGGATCAACATTGCCGGATAGCGAATGGCGAAAGAAGAACTCCTGGAATTTCCCGGTGTCGTGACGGAGCTGCTTCCGAACGCCACCTTTCGCGTCAAGCTCGAGAACGATCATGAGATCATCGCGCACACAGCCGGACGCATGCGCAAGAACCGCATTCGTGTGTTGGCTGGCGACAAAGTGCTGGTCGAGATGACGCCGTATGATCTGACCAAGGGCCGGATCACCTACCGATTCAAATGATCGGCCGACCAAAACTCGTGCTCGCTTCCGGCTCGCCGCGGCGACTCTCGCTGATTAATCAGATTGGCATCGAGCCGGACGCGCTGCGCCCGACCGACGTCGACGAGACGCCGAAGCGGGGCGAACTGCCGCGCGCCTGCGCGACGCGGCTGGCGCGGCTCAAGGCCGAGGCCGCGCTGAACATGGTGCGGATCGATGACGAGCTCAAAGGCGCCTATATCCTCGCCGCCGATACGGTGGTCGCGGTCGGTCGCCGCATCCTGCCCAAGGCGGAACTGCTCGACGAGGCGGCGCAATGCCTGCGATTGTTGTCCGGACGCAATCACCGCGTCCACACCGCCATCTGCATGGTGACGCCAAAGGAAACATTCCGCCAGCGCCATGTCGAGAGCCGCGTCCGCTTCAAGCGCCTGTCGGAAGAGGACATCGACGCCTATCTCGCCTCCGGCGAGTGGCGCGGCAAAGCCGGCGGCTATGCGGCGCAAGGCATTGCCGGAAGCTTTGTGGTCAAGATCGTCGGCTCCTATTCCGCCATCATCGGGCTGCCGCTCTATGAAACCATGTCGCTGCTCGGCGGCGAAGGTTTCCCGATCCATTTCGGCTGGCTCAATACGGTGTGAGCAAGCCTGCTTCCCCTCATCGCGAGGTGGCCGCGACGCGGCCCTCGAAGGATGAACGGCCGCGGCATGCGGGTCGGCCCTTCGAGACTCGCTTCGCTTGCCCCCTGGGGTGGCGGAATAGTTTGGCGATACCCGGCCCGCGCCCCATATTCCTTGGGCGCAGGGCTCCGACCATGGCCGAACTGAAACATCGCAAGCGCTGTCCGATCTGCGGCAAGCCGGTCGATGCCGTGTTCCGGCCGTTCTGCTCCAAGCGCTGCGCCGACGTCGACCTGCATCGGTGGCTGTCCGGCGTTTACGCAGTGCCGGTGACGGAAGACGAAGAAGAGGATGAGCGGCGCCGAGAGGACGACGGAACCGCCCGTTAGAGCATTTCCCGGAAAACTGGGTACCGGTTTTCCGGGAAGAAAATGCGACGAAACAAAAAGCCCTGGCGCGTTGAGACGCAGCCCATCTGCCGGCCGGAGGCGCCGCACCGGACCTATCGGACCGCATTCTGGACAGCTTCGGCCTCACCCTTTATAAGACGCGCCTTCGCAAGAGCCGCGTCGACGGCTGTGCGCAACGCCCGATCACGGAGCCAAGAAGGCTTAGGCTCAAAAGACTCTGGCCCAGGTAGCTCAGTTGGTAGAGCACTGCACTGAAAATGCAGGTGTCGGTGGTTCGATTCCGCCCCTGGGCACCATCACTTTCGCAAATCCATAGCTTTAAGCGCCGCCGGGATACGTCAGGATGCCGGGCGCCTGCACGCGCGCCGCCGTTGTGATCTTCGCCGGTTCGATATGTCCCGGCGCGAGGATGTGAAAGACCGTCTCGCCGGCGGCGAGCAGATAATCGGTGACGATCCGCCGGTGGCAGCGCCACCACACCGTCTCCGCGCACATGATGGCGCAGCGCCGGACGCGGCCCAATTCCATGAGCCTGGCCAGCCCCGCGCGAAAGCTCCGGCTCATGGCGTAATCGGCGTAGTTGTGAAAGCTCTCATTTTGCCAGAATGCATTGACGCTCGCTTCCACGCCGCGCTGCTTGCCGCGCAGACCGCCGAGCGCCGCTACATGCTCATAGCCGATGCCCGCCGCCTCGAGACTGCACGGCAGCGCATCGGCGTTATACTGCGGGTTACCGCGCGAACGCGGCACGGTGCGGATGTCGACGACCAGAGTCACTTCGACAGCGTGCAGCAAACTCACGAATTCGCCGATCGAGCGCGTTCCATGACCAATCGTGTGGAACAGGTACGCCATGACCGACCGCGGCTTTCCGATCCATCGACGCAGGCGACCCGAGCAAAAAGCCCGTCGGCAGGCCGCCGTCCCGATCCGGCCGGACTTGGATTTGTTTGGATTGTCGTAGTCAGACTATGGCAATCCATAACTCTCAAAATGGCGTCCGTCCCCAGTTCCATGCCGGCGTGGGGTCCGGATCAGCCATCGCACTCGCCGCTCCAGCAACGGTCAATGCGATTACTGATGGAAGTTGCGTTATAAGTGTCTCTCTTTGGCCGATGGTCAGTCGCACTTGGCCACGATTAGCGCACTGATCTCGCTTGGCTCAGCAAAGATCACGTCCGCCCGATCACCCATCATTCCAGCCCTGACCAGAGCTGGCGCTTTCTTTTCTGGGCCGTCGCTGCTTGAATCGGTCTTGAGGCGCAGATTGCGTTCCCAAAACTTGCGCTGCTGACCGTTTGCAGTGGTGACGATATAGGTGTCTTTGCAGTAAGTGATTGCTTGCACGCGCTCAGCGGCGTCAAGTTGCTTTAGGTTAGCAACGCTGTTGCCACCCATCATTCCCGTCATGCCGCCCATTGGACCTCCCTGCTGAGCCATCTGTGCCCTGCCGGGTGTTGTTTCCTGCTTTAGGAAAGCGAGTAAGTCGGCACGCTGCCGGTCATCCCTGATGCCGGGGAACATCATCTGATTGCCGGGGACCAAATGCTGCGGATCAGCGATCCACTCATCGAGCGTCTTGTCATTCCATTCGATATTTGAGGATTTGAGGGCAGGCGAATAGCGAGTGAAACTCGGTAACGTTCCGGCCTTCCGGTTCCAAATTCCCGCGAGACTTGGCCCCGTCATGTTTTGATCGGGCTGCAAGGAATGACATGCTGCGCAAGCGCCAAATATGCGATGGCCCCGAGCGGGATCGCCCTCGACAGCGAGGGCGTGTGAACCGATCACCAATGAAGTCAAGACTGCGCACGCGGTTAAACGAGAGCTGTTCATGCCGGTCTCCGGACTGCTGCAATGACAAGGACGCGACCGCGCCACGGTTGCGCGCTCGCGATGAAGTGTCCAGTTGCGATGTTCAGGCGGGAGGCGGATGCGTCGGCGGGCTTCTTATATGCCCGTGCAGATCGTTGACGGAGAGAGCAAGCGGGTTGGCGTGGGCTATGCGCGGCAGAGGGACGGTCTGGGGCAGAACGGCATTATAGGAACTAATGCATTTGACGGTGCACGCGACTGACGCCTTCGATTTTTCCTGGCTGTCGCAACACGGGCAGCATGGCACGTTGCCTTGATCCACCGACGCCATTTCAACGCTGCTAACCGTAACAGGCATAGCCATCGCCGCCGGGGCGATGGCAACGGACATGGCGACTAAAACCACGAAAATTGCGCGAAGGGCAGACATGGTTGCTTGAACTATCCGGCGATCCGCGTCGTGGGTCAACCTTTCAGGAGTGATCAACGCTTTGGCGGCCTATGTTCACCTTGCGCCGATCTGTAATGCGAAGTCCAGGGCCAGCAACGCGCATTCTAGTGGAAAGAATCAAACGGATGGGACCCTCACCAAAACCGCGGCCCTTGGCCTTCCGCCGATTGCCTCGGACTCTTCCGTCTGATTTTCCCCACTGGGATGGCGCTCGTCAGGTCAAGGTAGTGGCCCGTGCTGTCGGGCCAGCCTCAACCCATGCTCGGGAATACGCACAGCTTCTCCGCAATGTACGTCAGCACGCCAAGAGTCAGGCACGCTAAGCCAAAAGACCGGAATATTCGATGCCACTGGCACGTTGCCAGTCTCGTCTGTTTTCGCGTCGAGCTCAGCCGCGCAAACACCGGAGATAATATCGTAACGATGCCTGCAGGCTTCATACGTCACCAGGCCGCAACCCGCATCCAGGCGCGACGGGTCATATCGTCGGCACTACCGCGCGCGACAGGTAAAGAAACAGCGAGAGTCCCAACAAGCCGATCAGCACTGCGAGCGCGACATCGAAACGCTCGCCCGTGCTCGGCACCTCCGTCTCGGAATCGATTTCTTTGGTGGTCCTCGCGAAGCGAAAGCCCGCAATCACGATCATCGCCACGCCGATGCCGATGAAGGCGAGCCCGGCAATATTGGCGAAGAACTGTCCGTGGCCGCTGAGCTGCCGCTGCGCCAGCGCCGGCGCGGCGACCTGCAGGAACAGATCGAACCGCTCGATGACAAAACCGAAGGCCATGACCGCGATCGCGGTGCGAACCCAAGCCAAAAATGTTCGCTCATTGGCGGCATGGTCGCTGTAGCGCTTGATCATGGTTGCCTCGGGGTGCTGCGTCGATCTGGCGAAGCCGATTATAGCGTGCCATCCTGCAGACTTGCCGGAACGGCGGTAAGTGGGCAGGTTACCGGCCCAGAATCCGGCGGAAAGGACATCGCCGGCAAGTGAAATTGGCTGGGGAGCGAAACGAAATGTCAATCAATCAGTCCACGCCCGCGCGCGCCTCGAATGGCCGCTGGTACATCCTCCTGCTGATCAGCCTGATGTACCTGATCACCTATCTCGATCGCGTCAACATCTCGACCGCGGCGCCGGAAATCGTCAAGGAGTACGGCTTCGACAAGGTGACGATGGGCGTGATCTTCTCGGCCTTCGTCTGGGCCTATGCGCTGTTCCAGGTGCCTGGCGGCTGGCTCTCGGATCGCTTCGGCGCGCGCGGCGTGCTGAGCGCGGTTGTCGCTTATTGGTCGGTGATGACAGCCGCGACCGGCCTTGCCTTCAATGCCGCGTCATTCAAGATCATTCGCTTCCTGTTCGGCGTCGGCGAGGCCGGCGCCTTTCCCGGCGCCACGCGCGCCATGCAGCTCTGGTATCCGCGCAGCGAGCGCGGCTTCGTTCAGGGCATCACCCATAGTGCAAGCCGCGCGGGCGCGGCGCTGGCGCCACCGATCGTGCTTGCGATCATGCTCAATTTCGGCTGGCGTGCCGCATTCTTCGTCTGCGGCGCGATCGGCCTGCTTTGGGCGCTGTGGTGGGCCTTGAGCTACCGCAATCTGCCGGAAGACCACGGCATGGTGAACAAGGCCGAGCTGGAGCGCATCCGCGGCATCGACGCAAGCGGCGCAATCAACCCGCCGCCGGTGCAGAAGCGGACGCTCGTGCCCTGGGGCAAGCTCCTGCGCTCCGGCAATATGTGGGCGGTGATGTGCGGCTATTTCACCTACGTCTATTGCCTGTGGATCTTCCTCACTTGGCTCACGACCTATCTCATCGACGTACGGCACTTCACCTTGCTCAAAGGCGGTCTGCTTGCCTCGCTGCCGCTGTGGGCCGGCGTGATCGGCGACACGGTTGGCGGGCTTGCGACCGATTGGCTGCTGCGGAAAACCGGCAGCGCCAGGATCGCGCGCCGCGCCGTGGCGATCACCGGCTTGCTTGGCTGCGCCGTCTTCATCACGCCGGCGGCGCTGACCGGCGAGCCATATGTCGCCGTTGCCGGTCTCACCATCTCGATGTTCTTTCTGGAATGCACCATCGGTCCATCTTGGGCGGTGCCGATGGACACCGGCGGCAAATATTCCGGCACGGTGTCCGGCATGATGAACATGGCCGGTAATTTCGGCGGCGCATTGTCGCCGATCGTGTTCGGCTATCTTGCCCAGATCGGTGATTGGGAGGCGCCGTTCATCGTCGCGGCCTGCCTCCTCGTCGCCGGCTCGGCGGTGTGGGCGTTCTGGATCGATCCGGACAAGGCGATCTTGACGGACTGAGCGCGGCGCGCGGCGGGACGCCGCGCGCTTCATTAACGAAACCTAAATCGCCCGCTGTGTAATTTCGAGCTCGCGCGCCTGGACCGGATCGATCCGGGAGGCGACGCCTGGATCGAACTTCTGCCGGTTCCGCGATGCTCCACGACTGGCCTATTGTCGCCGCAGCATGCATTGGCGTTGTATTGATCGGCGCAACCGTTGCGCTGTATCGCCGCCACGTCGCCGCCGGCCGTTTGCTCGCGCTCACGCTCGACAATATGACTCAAGGCGTGGTGCTGTTCGATATTGCGGGTCGGCTGGTCGTCTGCAACAACCGCTATCTGCAGATGTACGGGCTGTCGTCGGAGGTCGTGAAGCCCGGTGCGGCGCTGATCGATATTGTTCGCCATCGTGCGCAGACCGGCAGCCTGCCGCGCGAGCCCGACCAATATTGCCGCGACCTTCTAAACAACATGGCCGCGGGTAAAGAGCTAAGTTTCGTCACCCACTCGGCCGACGGCCGCGCCATCTCCGTGGTCAATCGCGCGATCCCGGGCGGTCATTACTGGGTCGGCACCCATGACGACATCACCGAGCGCCGTTCGGCTGAACAAAAAAGCGCCCTGCTCAGCGAGCAGGAAGCCCGCCGCGCCCGGATCGACGATGCCATCACCTGGTTTCGCGGCAGCCTCGAAGGCGTGCTCAAGACGGTGACCGACAGCGTCGCCGCGATGAAATCGACCGCCTCCACGCTGTCGACGACATCCAACGATACCTCGGCGCAGACGAGCGGCGCGGTGCGCACTTCCAACGATGCGTTCTCCGGCGTACAGAGCGCCGCGGCGGCGGCCGATCAATTGTCCAAGTCGATTGCCGAGATCAATCGCCAGCTGGTCAGCGCCAGCGACGTGATGCGCGCGGCGAGCGGCGAGGCGCAAACAACCAATGCGCTGATCGGCGACCTCGCGCAGGCGGCGCAGAAGATCGACGACGTGGTCAAGCTGATCCAGAGCGTGGCCGGGCAGACGAATCTGCTGGCGCTCAATGCTACGATCGAGGCGGCGCGGGCCGGCGCCGCCGGCAAAGGCTTTGCCGTGGTCGCGTCCGAGGTCAAGGCGCTCGCGGTGCAGACCGCCAAGGCGACCGACGACATCGCCGCCCAGATTTCGGCGGTGCAGACTTCGACGCAAGCCGCCGTGCGCGCCATCGGCAGCATCGCCGGCCGCATGGAGGAGGTTCGCCAATTCACATCGGCGATCGCCACCTCGGTCGAGCAGCAGAACGCGGCGACCGGCGAGATTTCGCAAAATGTGACCGCCGCCGCCATGGGCACGAAATCCGTGGTCGCCGTTCTGGAGCGGGTGTCGGCTGCGATTTCCGATATGCGCAATTCGGCCGATACGGTGCTGACTGCCTCGGCCGCGGTTGAAAAGGCCGCCGAGAGTCTGCGCGAGAGCGTCGACAGCTTCTTGCACAGGGTCGCGGTGTAGAGTGGTTTTCCGATCCGATGGAATCGGAAAATGCTCCAGCGTTTTTTGTTTTTCCGCATCTTCACACGGAAAGCCGGCACCCGCTTTTCCGGAAATGTTCTAGGGAATCGGTTTCAGGATGAGCTGGCCCCCCGCCTGCGCGGAAATGAGCGAAAGCGATCACGCTTGCGACCAGGCTCGGCGGCGACACGGGCGAAGGTTGCAATGATTTTCAGACCGGCTTTGAGCGAGCCGCGCCAGGAGCCGGCCACTTTCGAGTAGCCGCCGATCCGGCGCCGATAGGCGGCCGGAATTTCGAGGACGCGTAGCCCCGCGCGCGCCGCCCGCAGCTGCATCTCCAAATTCCAGCCATAGGTCAATTCGCGCATGCCGAGCCCAAGCAGCGTGTCGCGGCGGATGGCACGAAACGCGCTCATATCGGTATAGCGCACGCCGTAAAGCAGCTTGGTCAAAAGACCGGCGGCAAAGCCGGCGAGAAGCTGGTGGAACGCGATGCTGCCGGGCTGGCGCTTGCCGGTCGCGCGCGAAGTGATGACAAAATCGTAATCGCCGCGGCGGATTGGCGCGATCAGATCGGGGATCATTGCCGGGTCGTCGGCGCCATCGCCGTCCATGAAGACGAGGATGTCGCTGCCCTCGGCCAACTCTGCGCCGGTGCGACAGGCAAGCCCATAGCCACGTGCCACCGTGATCACCTCGGCGCCGGCGGCGCAGGCGCGCGCCGCGGTGTCGTCGTCGCTGCCGCCATCGACAACGATGATGCGATCAAGATGCTCACGCGGCAGTTCGCGCAGCACGGCGCCGATGGACTCCGCCTCGTTGAAGGTCGGGATGACCACAGCCACGCCGCCAGACCGCAAGGGCATTCTTATAGACTCCAGCGCAGGCCGCAGCTGGCGCAGGCCTGCGGCGGGTGGTCCGATTTCAGCGCGTGGCGGAAGGCGCGGTAGGCGGGCCCGGTCCAGATCGCGCGCAGCGTCTGTTGGGTAGCGTCGCCAAGCGTGTAATTCTCGTAGCCGCGCTGCGAGAACGGCGCGATGCAGCAGGGCAGCGCGCGGCCATTGGCGGTGAAATACATCACCGTCCACGGCCGCCGGCATAATGCCCATGGCGAGCCTTCGTCGTGATCCTTGGCCTGCCGCTTGAGGCTGACGCCCGGCTCCGAGGCGCCGCCCGAGGCGCTGAAGGTGATGCCGAGCGAGCGCGCCAAGGCGGTGGCGCGATCGATATGGACGGCCTCTTCGCGCGAGAGCTGTTCATAGAGCGCTTGGTCCGGCCGTGCCAGGCCGATCGCATTCTCTTTGAAGAACACCAGACGCTGCAAATAGACTTCCTTGACCCCGGTCTCGGCGGCGACGCGAACGAAATCGGGTAATTCTTCGATGGTCTCACGCAAGCCGGTGAGCCAGGCCGAGACCCGCGGCCGCACATGGCCTTCACGCTCCTGCAGCTCGCGAAAGGCTTTGACGTTTTTCAAGATGCGATTGAAATAGTTCTTGCCGCGGATCGCGAGATAGGACTGCGCATTGGACGCATCGAACGAGACGCGCAGCTCGTCGAGACCGGCGGCGATCAAAGCGCGGCCGTTCTTCTCGTTGAGCACCGTGCCGTTGGTGTTGAACAGCACATAAGTGCCGCGGTCTTTCAAATAGCGCACCATGCGCGGCAGCTGCTTGACCAGCATCGGCTCGCCGACGCCATGCAGCACCGCCCGCTCCAGGCGCGGGATCTGATCAACAATGGAGCAAAAGAGCTCCCAGCTCATATCTGCGGGCGGCTCAAGCTCCTCGTAGGTGCGCGGGCATGTGGTGCAGAGCAGATTGCAGCGATTGGTGGTCTCAAGATAGAGGCAGACAGGATCGTGCTTCGGCACATCGCCGTCCGCTGCGACGTTCTCAAAATAACGTCGCGGATCGACCGTCCGCTGGGCTGCGCTTGTGGTGGCGCTTGGCATTATGTTTCCGTCCCAAAATGTTGCTTGTCGCTGCAAGCCGACAAAAGGCGCGCCCAAGCGCTCACGCGCTCGCTCCCGCGGCCTGCGGGATCTCGTCAATCCGGCCGTCAAATGCATGACGGCGCGCCAGTGCGGTCACCAGTCTCGCCGTGTGCACGGCGTAATGCGGCGGCTGCGACGATAATCGCGGGCGCACCGCAGTGTCGCCACACAGCTCGGCATAGAGCCGCACAAGATCATCGACATCATCGACATCGTACCAGGTCGGCAGCATGTGCAGGTCGAGGCCGATTTCGCCGGCACGCCGGCGCGTCTGTTCGGCAACGACGTTGGTGCTCCAGGCGATGCCTTCGAACATGCGGCGATGCGCGGATTTCAGGCCAAGGAGGTAATAGCCGCCGTCGCTCGACGGCCCGAGCACCGCGCGATCGCCCGGCTGCGCCAACAGCGTCGCGGCTTTGATCAAAAAGCCGGTCGGCAAGGTCGGGCTGTCGGCATTGAGCACCACCGCCGCGCTGTGTCCGCGCGCCAGAATTTCCGCGATCGTACGAAACAGGCAGTCGCCGAAATTCGGCAGCCAGGCGCCGATCAGGCCGATCGATCGCGGCAGCGTGCGCCCGAAAAACTCCTCCGATCCGGGCGGTCCATAGGCGGCATAGCCGGCGATGCCGGCGTGAGGCGGCGCGAGCTCGTCGCCATCGCAAGCCAGATGGCGCGCGGCAAGCAGCACATTGTCGGCGACGTCGCGCAGGAACGCGGTGTTGAGCGCCGCCGCTTCCGCAAAGCTCAGCGGCGGCACGAGCCGGGTTTTGGCGCGGCCGGGCACCGACGCCTTAGCCATGAAAGCAATCCCGCATGATGCAGGAATTGCCGGCATTGCGCGCCGCGAAACCCGGTCGAAGGCCTTGCCGGGCGAAGCTGATTTGGTTGCGCGAGACTTCGCGTCCAATCGATTTGCACGATGCATGCAACGCCCCCGTAAGATCAATGCAACTGATCAAGCAATGCAATTCAGGCGCAACACTTGATGCTTTGCCAAAGCAGCCGGCGAGACGCCAATCACGTCCGGCTCACCTCCTACAAGTCGCGGGACACCGAAAAGTTATCGGCTTCACCAAGTCGTGATCGTGGGTCCGTGCTCGGCGCGAACCCCGACTCAGCGCCGTGCCAACGCGATCCGAATCGTGTCATCGTTCTGTAACACCGGCGCGTCGGCGTTGCGCCAGGTCGGCGCTGCCGCGTAATCACTTGGCGGCATGTCAAGCGAGGCCACCTCGCGGCCGGCAATGCCGACCACCTCGATCGGAACCGCCACCGGTCGCGCGCCCCAACCGAGCCAGCCGCCATAATCGACGATCAGATCGATCGTGTTTTGCGGCGTGCGGACGACCTTGCGGATATAGCCGAGCGTGCGGCTGTCATTGTCGATCACACGCAAGCCGACAAGGTCGCCTACCCTTATCGGCTGCGGAAAGCGCCGCCGCATGCGTTCCGCGGCCGCCATATGCGCCGCCGCCATGGCCTTGTCCTGCTCGGTCATGCCGGTCGGCGGCATCATGGCCTGCGCAAGCACGACGCCGCCGCCCGCGCGCGCCGTACTCGTCCAAAGCGTGATCGCGGCGCCGGTCGCTGCGCCGATCAAAACAAGCAACGACCCCAGCGCTGTGCGTTTCCTTGTCATCTCGCGGTCACGTCGTTCAACACCGTCGCGCGATTTTGTGAAGCGATGTTGGTTGCGAACGACATTTTGCAACCGTAAGGTCAGGAAGTCGCATCAAGAAATCGTGTGCAAAGACTCGAGGGCCGCTCCCGCTCGACAAGAGAGACAATGGACCACATCTGCCAGAGCATCATTACAGCTTGGCGTTGAACCGTGATGATGTTGAACCATGGCCGCGGAGCTATGATGTCCCAATCAAGCGCAACATCAGCGGCATCCGTCAAAATTCGGCGTCTTCATCCGCTGCCGCTGCGCATCATGCACTGGATCAATGCCATCGCGATCTTCATCATGATCGGCAGCGGCTGGAAAATCTACAATGACGACGTGATCTTTGGCTTTCTGCATTTTCCCGATGGTATCGTGATCGGCAAATGGGCGCAGCACGGGCTGCAATGGCATTTCTTCGGCATGTGGATCTTCGTGCTCAACGGCATCGCTTACATGATCTATGGAATCGCGAGCCGGCGCTTTCGCCACAAGCTGTTTCCGATTTCGATGCGCGAGATTTTCGCCACCGTCGGCGACGCGCTGCACTTTCGGCTCAGCCACGATGATCTGACGCGCTACAATGCCGTGCAGAAAATTCTCTATCTCGGCATCATGCTGGTCGGCATTTGCATCGTGATGTCCGGGCTGGCGCTGTGGAAGCCGGTGCAATTTTCCGAGCTCGCGGCCTTGTTCGGCTCGTTTCAGACCATCCGCCTCGTGCACTTCCTGTGCATGGCGGCCATCGTTGCCTTCCTCCTGGTTCACGTGACGCTGGCGCTGCTGGTGCCGAAGAGCCTCGTCGCGATGATTACCGGCGGGCCGGCGCTCGAGGACGAGACGGCGCGCCCCGTTGTGGCGCCTTCGATTAACGCGGCGCAGTGACGCCAATCTCGCAGGGCAAGCCATGTCGATCCGAACACGAACGCCTTCCTTGTTCCGGCCGAATAAGCCGATCGATCAGAGCACCCTGCGCGACAGCCGCGCGCTCATCGAAGCCATCAATCGCCGCGGGCTTCTGCGCGGCGCGCTCAGCCTGGGCGCGCTCACGCTGTTGACCGGCTGCGACGTCACCGAGGAAGAGCCGGTGCAGCGAGCGCTGCGCGCGGTCTCGGCCTGGAATGACGGCGTACAGGCGCTGATCTTTCGATCGCAGCACCTGGCGCCGACATTCAGTCCCGCGCAGGTGATCAAGCCGCCGCGGTTCAATGCCTATTACGACATCGAGGACGTGAAGCCGGTTGACGGCGCGACCTGGACGCTCGAACTGGCCGGCCGCATCGCGGACAAGCAGCCGTGGACCGCGCAGCAGATTTACCGATTGCCGGAGCAGGAGATCATCATCCGGCATATCTGCGTCGAGGGCTGGGACTATATCGGGCAATGGTCCGGGCCGAATCTGCGTCAGTTCTTGCAGCGCGTCGGCGCAGACCTGACTGCCAAATACGTCTATTTCGTCTGCGCCGACGATTATACCGAAAGCATCGACATGGCGACCGCTTTGCATCCGCAAACGATTCTCGCCACCAAATATGCCGGCGATGTTTTGGCCGATCCGTTCGGTTTTCCGCTGCGGCTGCGTACCTCGACCAAGCTCGGTTACAAGAACGCGAAATGGATCAAGGCCATCGAGGTCAGCAACGATTTTCGCGAGACGTTCTGGAGCAAGCAGGGCTTTAACTGGTTCGCAGGGATTTGAGACGCTGCCGCCCGGGCACAGCGCAGAAGCTTTCGCGCTGCCCCGCGTCCGGGAAATGGAGCTTATTTTTTCACATAAATCTTCCAGTGCCCGTCGCGGAATTCGGCAAGCCGGTAATCTGCGCTCGAAGCGAACGGATCGTTGCTCCAGGCGCCGTCCTGCGGAACAAGCACGGCCGCATCGCAGCGATAGGTCTGCGCCATTGCGGCGATGTCATCCGGTGTGCCCTGGCCGGCAAACACGCGAATAAACCGGTCGTTTATCGCATCGCGTTGCTGCGGCGGCAACGGCGCAAGAGTCAGCATCAATTCGCGACCGGCATAACACGAGCTGCGATCGGCGAGCAGCGCCCAGGAAATATTGACCGGCCACGGCGTCAGGTCCTGCAGGTAAAGAGGATTATTGGCGACGCGCGCCGTCGGCGGCATGTGGCGGCGCACCGCCGCCCACAGGTCGGGCGATTGTGCGAACAAAGCCTCGCCCGGACGCGCCGTACCGTCGATATTCGATCGCAGCATTCTTGCAGTATCCGGCAGGCTGAGCACGAGACCGCACAGTGCCGTTGTCGCGGTCACAGCGCGCCAGCGCGCGCGCATGATCGCAGCGGCCACACAGGCGATCAGAACCATCAGCCCCGGCAGCACGGCGCGCAGCGTCAGGTCGCTGTTGTCGCCGAGGGTGCTGACCAGGAGCCATGACACGCACAGGCTGACCACCGTAAGCGCCGCGAGAACCAGGCACGCGGTCCGCTCCGGTCCCGCCGCGGTGGTACGCAGCGTCGCGGCAAGGGCAATGACGCCGGCGACAAAGGCGACGGGAAACTCGATCGGCAGCAAGATCAGCCAATAGGCCGGCAGATCGACAACGCGTCGCAGCTTCGTCGGCCACAAATCACCGAGCACTTCAAAGGGATGCAGCGCGATCGGCGGGCTGCCGCCGCGCCCCCCAACGGCGGCGAGCTGATCGCGAATGAATGGCTCCGCCAAGCCGAGCACCAACAGCGCCGCGAGCGCCAAGCTTGCGACAAAGCGCAGGCGCTGGGCGGGCGGAGCGCTCTTGAGCAGAATCGGCGCTGCAGCCAACCCGGCAATGGCAAAGGTCACGCCACCGACGTAGGTCGAGCTTTCGAAGCCGCCGGCCACCAGCAGCACAAGTGCAAAAAATCCGAGCGGGCTCTGTCGCCGCGCGAGAAAAATGAGCAGCAGCAAGCTTGCGATCACGCAGGCCCCCGACATGACGTGATGCGGCGCCCATGCCGTCTGAAACAGCCAACCGGCGAAGCCGGTCGGGGTCGCGAGAAATGGCGTCAGGCTGTAGGAACCGAAGATCCAGCTCAGCGCGACGCGCAGCGACGCGGCCGCAGCGACAAGCACGACAAGGAAAGCGGCAGCAGAACGCCCGCTCAGCCAGACTGCGACGCCCATCATCAGGACGAGCGATGCGAAGCCGGTGAACCAGGTCAAGCCGATATCGGCTTCCCAGCCGGTCGCGCGCACACTCAGCGCAAGCTCGGCCGCGCTGAAATGCCAAAGGTAGTAATAGACGAGCCGTCCAGCCGTGGCGAATGCCGGATCGACGGCGGGCAGGCCCTGCCGGATCAGCGCGTCGATGATGGCGATCTTCGAATGATCAAAAATCGGATCAGCGAGCCGCACGCCACCGGTCGAAATCTTCGGTACAATCGCTGCGGCGGGACCGAGGGCAAGGGCGGCGCTTGCCGCGTAGGCCCACAGCGGTATCATGGCCGCGGCATCGGGTTTGTCCTCGCGCGTGAGCAGAAGAAGCGCGCCGCCGAGAAGAGTCAGTGCGCCGAACGCGATCACAGCCGATGCTGTAAGGCCGATCCAGGTCAGGATGGGCAGCGATGCGGCGCTAAAGACAGCCCAGCCGAGTACCGGCGCCGCGGCGGCGGCCAAGGCCCGCGGCAGGAGCCGGCGGCCGATCGCGTAGCCGAGGACTGTCCAAAATGCGGTCCCAAGGAGCGCGCAGAGCGCAGCATTAGCAGAAGACGCCATGCGGGAATGAGGCCTTAGAGCCGCATCAGATTGCGTTTGCCGCGGGTGCGGCCGCTCACCCTGATTGCCGCAATCATGATCCGCTTCATCGCGCCTGTCGACGTTCATTGGGGTCGCGGTGACGGAACCTGACCGGAATTTCCTGGTTGCACGAGTGATATTCACCCCTGCAGGAGGCAATCATGAGCGCGGGTCGGTGGATCGCTTTTTCGGGTAAAAATCGCAAATTTGGACGCGGGCCGAGGCACTTCGCAATTTTCGTTCTGGCTGCAAGCGCGGCCTTGCTCGGCAATATGGGGGGTGCGCAGAGCGGACCCTGCAGCAAGCAGATCGCCCAGCTGGAGCAGCAGGTCGGCGCCGCCAAGCCCGGTCCGCAGAGCGGCCCGACGGCGCCGCAGAGTCTCGGCGCACAGCTGCATCATCAGCCGACGCCAAGCAGTGTGGGCCAGGCCGAGCACACCGCCAACAAGGACGGCGACGCCGCGCTCGAGCGCGCGAAACAGGCCGATGCCTCCGGCGATGCTGCGGCCTGCAATCAGGCGCTCGTCGATGCTAGGCGGCTGTATGAGATCAATCAGTAACCGCCTGCCGCATGCGAGCGAAGCGAAGCACCCCGGCGCTGACGCGCGGCACGGGATTCGCGTCGCCGCTGTGTCGCTCCGAACAATGACGCGCGCCTAGTCTAAGTCTAATACGCCTCTTCCTTGTAGATCGGATCGACCGAGCCGCGCCACGGGCCGTTGTACTTGGCGAGCAGCTCCTCGGCCGGCGTCGTGCCGCGCGCCAGGCGATCGTCCAGCACTTCGAGATAGCGTGTCTCGTCCTGACCGCTCAGATCGGGATATCTGCGCCGCGCCAGCCCGGCGCGGGCGAATTTGAGCATTTCGGTTGCAATCTCGAACACGGTGCGGCCGCGCAGCCTGGCGGCGAGCGCCTGCTTGGGCACATCATCGCGCAGCTTTTGGCGCTCCTCTGCCGTCCAGTCGCGGACCAGATCCCAGGCTGCGTCGAGCGACACCTCATCATAAAGAATGCCGACCCAGAGAGCCGGCAATGCAAGAAGGTTCGGCAGAGTACCGGAGTCGGCGCCGCGCATTTCAAGATAGCGCTTGAGCCGCACTTCCGGAAAGATCGTCGAGAGGTGGTTGGCCCAATCGGAGATAGTGGCGCGTTCGCCGGGCATGGCCGGCAGCCTGCCGGCCATCAGATTGCGGAACGACTGCCCCGACGCATCCACATAGGCATCGCCGCGCTTGACGAAATACATGGGCACATCGAGCGCGTAATCGACCCAGCGCTCGAAGCCCATGCCCGGCTCGAACACCCACGGCAACATGCCGGCGCGCGCATTGTCGGTGTGGCGCCAGATCTCCGAGCGAAACGACAGAAAGCCGTTGGGCTTGCCCTCGGTGAACGGCGAGTTGGCGAACAGAGCGGTAGCCACCGGCTGCAACGCGATCGCGACGCGCAGCTTCTTGACCATATCGGCTTCGGAGGAGAAATCGAGATTGGTCTGCACCGTGCAGGTGCGGTACATCATGTCGAGGCCGAGCGTTCCGACCTTTGGCATATAGGTCGTCATAATCTTGTAGCGGCCCTTGGGCATTTTCGGAATTTCCGCGCGGGTCCAGTCCGGTGTCATGCCAAGACCGAGAAAGCCGATGCGCAGCGGCGCCGCGACCTCGCGCACCTGGGCCAAATGTGCCATCAGCTCGCTCGACGTTTGATGCACGGTTCGAAGTTGCGCGCCGGAAAGCTCGAACTGGCCGCCCGGTTCGAGCGAGATCGCACCGCCGCCCGTGACGTCGGACAGGCCGATAATGTTCTCCCCTTCCATGATCGGCTGCCAGCCGAGCAGATGCTGCATGCCTTCGAGCAGCGCACGAATTCCGCGGCGGCCTTCATAGGGCACTGGACGATGGCCATGCAGCGTGAACACGAATTTCTCGTGTTCGGTGCCGATGCGAAATTGCGACTTCGGTTTGACCCCCTGCGCAAGCCAATCCACGAGATCGTCGCGCCGTTCGAGCGGCGTCAGGTCGACTTGGTCACGCGCCATGCAGGGTTCCGGAAAAAGCGGCCGCGACCTTATACGCGGCGCGCGGCAAAGAGCAATGCAGCCCGATTGGGATGATGTGACGAGTTATAGGTAATGCGCCGACCGCGCATGCAACAGCGTCCAGGCGCCAGCCGGCTATGCAACGGCCTTTCGCAGCTGCGGCGGGAAACGGTGGTAGAAGGTCTCGCCCGTTCTGGCCATGTCGAGCAAGAGCGCGCAGGGCCTAAAGCGCTCGCCGTAGTCTTTCGCAAGACCATTGCAGAGATCGGCAAAAGTTTTGGTGCCCATGCCATCGATATAGGAGATCGTGCCGCCGGTGAAAGGCGCAAAGCCGAAACCCAGGATTGAGCCGACATCGGCTTCGCGTACGTCGGTCACCACTTTTTCCTCTATGCAGCGGGCGGATTCGAGCGCCTGTATGGCGAGCAGCCGCTTCTTCACGATGTCGATGTCGATCGTTTCGAGATCGAGCTTTTTCGGCTGCAGATCGGCAAGCCCCGGCCACAGTCGCTTTGGTCCGGTCTGCGGATAGTCGTAAAAGCCCTTGCCGTTCTTGCGGCCATAGCGCGCACGCTTTTCGACCATCTCTTCGAGCAGCGCCTTCTGCCTGGCATCAACCATTTTCGCTCCGAGATCGGCTTCGGTCGCCTTCAAGATCTTCCAGGCCAGATCGACCGCGACTTCGTCATTGAGCGCAAGCGGACCGACCGGCATGCCGGCCATGCGCCCGACATTTTCGATCAGCGCCGCCGGCATGCCCTCGGTCAGCATCAGATGACCTTCGCGGATATAGGTGCCGACCACGCGCGAGGTGTAGAAGCCGCGCGAATCATTGACCACGATCGGCGTCTTGCGAATGGCACGCACGTAATCCAGCGCGACCGCCAGCGCTTCGTTGCCGGTTTCCTTGCCCATGATGATCTCGACCAGCATCATGCGCTCGACCGGCGAGAAAAAGTGGATGCCGATGAACCGGGCATGATCCTTGAACGCTGCGGCCAGCGAAGTGATCGGCAGCGTCGAGGTGTTGGAGCCGAAGATCGCCTTGTCGCCGATTACGTTCTGCGCCCGCGAAATCGCCTCGGCCTTGACCTTGCGATCTTCAAACACCGCTTCAACGACCAGGTCGCAATCTTTGAGTTCGACATAGTCGGCTGTGGGATGAATGCGTGACAGCACGAGGTCGCGGTCGGCCGTGGTCGCCGCGCCGCGATTGATCTGATCGGTCATCAATTTCTGCGAGTGCGCCTTGCCCTTTTCCGCCGTCTCCGGATCCCGGTCGATCAGAACGACTTCGAGCCCGGCGAGGGCGCTGACATGGGCGATGCCGGCACCCATGAAGCCCGCGCCAAGCACGCCGATCTTCTTCAACGGCCGCACCGGCACATTGGCCGGACGGCGCGCGCCCTTGTTGAGGTCCTGCATCGAGACGAACAGGGTGCGGATCATCGCCGCGGCTTCCGGCGAGCGCAGGATCTTGGCGAACCAGCGTGACTCCACGCGCAGCGCCTGATCCATCGGCAGCTGCAGGCCCTCATAGACGACCTGCAGAATGGCGCGCGCGGCCGGATAATTATCGTAGGTCTCGCGGCGGTAGATGGCATTGGCCGGCGGAAACACCATCATCCCGGCCTTTGAATAGACCGGGCCGCCCGGCAGCTTGAAGCCGTCCACATCCCAGGGTGCTTTCGCGCTCGGACCTGATTTGATCCACTCCTTGGCGGCTTTGATCAGATCCGACGGCGGCACCACCGCGTCGATCAGCTTCATCGCCTTGGCCCGATTGAGCCGTAGCTGATCGCCCTTGAGCAGCAACTGCAGCGCATCTGCCGGCGGTAACAGTCGCGCGATGCGCTGGGTGCCACCGGCGCCCGGAAACAGGCCGATCTTGATTTCCGGCAGACCAACGCGCGTCTTCGGATTGTCCGCGGCGATGCGGCGGTGACAGGCGAGCGCCAGTTCGAAGCCGCCGCCGAGTGCCGTTCCGTTGAGGGCAGCGACCCAGGGCTTGCCGCAGATCTCGATGCGGCGATAGAGCAGCGACAGTTTGCGGCTTTCTTCGAACAGCCGGGCATTAGCCGCCTCTTCGCCTTGCGATTTGACGAGCTCGGCAAAGGTACGGCTCATGCCTTCGAGCATGGTCAGATCGGCACCGGCGCAGAACGTGTCCTTGCCTGAAGTGATGATCACACCTTTCACCGCACCGTCCGTCGCAAGCTCTTCGACAATGGCCGACAGTTCGGCAATCATTGTCATGTCGATGAGATTCATCGTTGAGCCCGGCGCGTCCCAGGTGATGAGCGCGATGCCATCGCCGTCGACGCCGACGTTGAATTTGGTGTAGGTCATTCTTTGGCTCTCACTCATAAGGATCGCCATTCTTGTGCGTGTAGCGCGCACCCTTGCCGTCGCGCACGACCATCAAATCGGCTTCCGGATATTCGACGCGCTCGTGCTTGGAACGGGTGCCGATTTCCAGATAGACTGCGTCGCGACTTGTTCTGTTGATCAGATGATGACCGTTGCCGCTATTGGCCTTGAAAGCCGCGGCGTCGCCAGGCCTCAGCAGCGTCTCGCCCTGGTCCTCGATGAGGACCAATTCGCCCTCCAGCACATAGACGAATTCGTCCTCGCGCTCGTGCCAGTGCCGCAGCGCGGACGCCGCGCCGGGCTTCAGCGTGGTCAGATTGACGCCGAACTGATCGAGGCCCGCCGCATTGCCGAGGCGCTTGCGCTCGCGACCAAGGACGACGCGATCGTAGGGCGGCGGATAGCCGGTACGGGTATCGACCGGGACTTTCGCAATATCGATCTTCGGCATCGATGACTCTCTGTCCGATCAGACGCGCTCAATGATGGTCGCAGTGCCCATGCCGGCGCCGATGCACAGCGTGACAAGGCCGGTCGAAAGATTGCGCCGTTCGAGCTCGTCCACCAGCGTGCCGAGAATCATCGCGCCGGTCGCGCCGAGCGGATGACCGAGCGCAATGGCGCCGCCATTGACATTGACCCTGCTGGAATCGATGCCGAAAGCCTGCATGAAGCGCAGCACCACCGAGGCAAAGGCTTCGTTGATCTCGATGAGATCGATGTCGGAGAGCTGCATGCCGGCGCGCTTGAGCGCCTTCTTGGTGACATCGATCGGGCCGGTGAGCATCAGGGCCGGCTCGGAGCCGATATTGGCAAAGGCGCGCACCCGCGCCCGCGGCTTCAGGCCGATTTTCTGGCCGACTTCCCTGTTGCCAACCAGAACGGCGGCGGCGCCATCGACAATGCCGGAGGAATTGCCGGCATGGTGCACGTGATTGACGAATTCCACTTCCGGATGCGCCTGGATCGCGACCGCGTCAAAGCCGCCCATTTCGCCCATCTGTACGAATGAGGGCTGCAGCGCGGCAAGCGACTGCATGGTCGTGCCCGGACGCATGTGCTCGTCCTTCGCCAGAAGGGTCAGCCCGTTGATATCCTTGACCGGCACCACCGAGCGGTCGAAGCGGCCCTCGTCCCAGGCCGTCGCGGCGCGCCTCTGGCTTTCCACCGCATAGGCATCGACATCATCGCGCGAAAATCCGTATTTGGTCGCGATCAGATCGGCAGAGACGCCTTGCGGCAGGAAGTAATGCGGCACCGCGATCGTGGGATCCATGGCCCAGGCGCCTCCGGCCGAGCCGATGCCGACCCGGCTCATCGATTCGACCCCGCCGCCGACGGCAAGGTCCTGCTGGCCCGCCATGATCTGTGCGGACGCGAAATTGACGGCATCGAGGCCCGAGGCGCAAAAGCGGTTGATCTGCACGCCGGGGACGTCGTCGCCATAGCCGGCGACCAGGGCCGCGGTGCGCGCGATGTCGGCCGCCGCTTCGCCGACCGGATCGACCACGCCCATCACCACGTCGTCAACCAGCGTCGTATCGAGGTGATTGCGATCCTTGATGGCGCCGAGCGCTTGCGCGGCGAGATTGAGCGCAGTCACTTCGTGCAGCGCGCCGTCGACCTTGCCGCGACCGCGCGGCGTGCGCACATGATCGTAGATGAAAGCGTCGGGCATGAATTGCTCTCCGTCCCTCCGTCATTCCCGCCCGCGTCGCGCCGGCAGAAATCCATAATCACTGGCTTCGCCAGATCGACACGACCGGGATCATGGGTTACTGCGATCATGGGTTACTGCGATCATGGGTTGCTGCGATCATGGGTCGCCGCGCTCGCGGGGACAACGATTGTGATTATATAGTCACGTTAGAACGCTTCTGCCGGCAATGCCATCGTGCTCGCCGCACCGGCTTTGATACGGGCAAGATGGGTCGCCGAAGCCGGCAAGATCCTTTCCATAAAGAACCGCCCGGTTGTCAATTTCCGGCTCATGGCCGCGGTTGCACCATTGCCTGGCGCGGCTTTCGCTTTCGCCGCTTGCGCCATCAGACACCACATATAGCCGAGTGCGACCAGGCCGAAGAGATGCATATAATCGGTGGCGCCGGCGCCGGCATTCTCGGGATTGGCCAGCGCATTCTGCACAAACCACATGGTCGCCTGCTGCAATTCGCCGAGCGCTTGATTGAGCGGCGTCACATAGGGTGCCATTGCCGCGTCCGTGCTGTGCTCCTTGATGTAGGCGGAGACTTCGCCGAAGAAGGCCTGCAGCGCTCGCCCGCCGTCGCGCGGCAATTTGCGGCCGACAAGATCCAGCGCCTGAATGCCGTTGGCGCCCTCGTAGAGCATGGCAATGCGCGAATCGCGTACAAACTGCTCCATGCCGTGCTCGGCGATATAGCCATGGCCGCCGAATACCTGCTGAGCGGCGACCGCATTGGCAAAACCCTGATCGGTGAGCACGCCTTTGATCACCGGCGTCATCAGGCCGAGATGATCGTCGGCGGCTTGGCGCTCCTTGGCGTCTTCGGAGCGATGCGCGACGTCGCTTTTCAGCGCCGTCCACAAAACGAGAGCCCGCGCCGCTTCGTTGAATGCGCGTATGGAGAGCAGCATGCGCCGCACGTCGGGATGCACGATCAGCGGATCGGCCGGCTGCTGCGGAAACTTCGCGCCGGTCAAAGCGCGGCCGGCGAGCCGCTCCTTGGCATAGGCGGCGGCGTTCTGATAAGCGACCTCCGACATCGCCAAGCCTTGCACGCCGACGCCGAGCCGCGCTTCGTTCATCATCACAAACATCGCCTGGAGGCCGCGATTGGCCTCGCCCATCAGGAAGCCGGTGGCGCCGTCGTAATTCATCACGCAGGTCGCGTTGCCGTGGATGCCCATCTTTTCTTCGATCGAGCCGCAGGTCACCGCGTTACGCGCGCCCAGCCCGCCCTTGGCCGCGGGAAGAAATTTCGGCACGATGAACAGCGACAAACCCTTGGTGCCTTCGGGCGCGCCTTCGATGCGCGCGAGCACAAGGTGCACGATGTTGTCGACGAGGTCGTGCTCGCCGGCGGAGATGAAGATTTTGGTGCCGGTGATCCCGTATGTGCCGTCCGTCTGCGGCACCGCGCGCGTGCGCACGAGCCCGAGATCGGTGCCGCATTGCGGCTCGGTCAGGTTCATGGTGCCAGACCATTGGCCTGAAACGAGCTTCGGCAGATAGAGCGCCTTCTGCTCGGCCGAGCCGTGCGCGAGCAAAGCCGCGATCGCGCCCTGGGTTAGGCCTGGATACATGGCAAAGGCCATGTTGGCCGAGCAGAGAAACTCATTGACCGCCTGGGCCAGCGTTACCGGCAGGCCCTGGCCGCCGAACTCGGCCGGCGCCGCCAGCCCGATCCAGCCGCCGTCGGTGAGCCGCTTGTAGGCGTCCTTGAAACCGCGCGGCGTCGTGACGCTGCCGTCGTCGCGGCGGCGGCAGCCTTCCTTGTCGCCTGAGCGATTGAGGGGAGTCAGCACCTCTTCCGCGAACTTGGCGGCTTCCGCGAGCACGGCCTCGACAATATCGGGGCTCGCCTCGGCAAAGCCCGGCAAATTGTTGTAGCGCTCGACGTGAAAGACGTCGTTCAACAGGAACATCACCTCGTCGACCGGAGCCTTGTAGCTCGGCATAATGTCCTCCCGGCGTCCCGTCCGATCGCAGATCGATCGGCTTCAGCCTAGCCGATTCATGGGAAAGCGACGACGGCGATTCGGGACGGCTGATATGCCGTCGCGCCGATTGCACTTTTGCCGCGACGGGGCGCACCCCTTAACGACTTGTTTACTCTAATCCGGAAAAGTCGCTGTCCGAGGACACCCGCGCCCTCCGCTTCGTCTGTTACCGAGCCGCAAGCTCAAAGACAGGGCCATTCCGCTCCTCCCGAGGTGATTTGGGCGCGCAATGAAATCTGGCGGTCCGTGGAACCTGAGAGGCCTCCGTCCAGAAACGCGCGAAGCCGCCCGCGACGCCGCGCGCCGATCCGGCATGTCGGTCGGCGAATGGCTCAACGACGTCATCCGGCCCGAACAGGACGACGCACGCCTGCACGACGCTGACTTTCACGATGACGATCATGACGATTGGCGCGGCAATTTTCGCAGCACCCGTCGTGATCGCGAATCGGGAACCGGCTCGTTTGGCGAATCAGAATGGGAGCGCGACCGCGAGCCGCGCCGACCATGGCGCCGCGGATCGCGGTTCGACGACCGCGAGGCCCGGCGCGTTGCAGCCGGCGATCGGCCGCGACGCCGTGACCGGCCGCGCGACTTCGCGCCCAGGCTCGAGCGCGACGAACCGAATCTGCGCGATACTGAACGCGATGGCCCGCGCCTCCGCGACGCAGCGCGCGCGGCTGCCCGCGCCCGCCATGAGAGCGGCGCAGTCGAACAGGTGCGTGAATTTGCGCGAGCCGAGGCCCGGCACGCCGCCCGCGAAGAGGCGCGCCGAGCGGCGCGCGAAGAGGCCCGCGCCCAGCGCGCGTGGCGTGAAGCGCGCGAGGTGACGCGCGCGCAGGCGGACCTAGGCGAAGTGCATGCGCGCCTCGACCGGCTTTCACAGCAGCTCGAGCGGCTGTCGCGCCTCGACCTGCGCCTGACCGGCGCGCCGCCGGCGCCGCGCCGCGAACAGGGGCCGCTCAATGGCTCCCCTGCTGCTCACCGTCGCCCGTTGCCGAGCGACGGCACGCTCTCGGTCGACGACGCCGTCGCTGAGATCATGGCGCGGCAGCGCGTGCTTTATGGCGAACAGCAGGTGACCGCACCGGCGCTGGCGCCAGAGCCCCTATCATTCGGCGACAGGGCGCCGCGGCCGCTGTCGGACGTTGCGCCGGTATGGTCTGCCACAAAACCGTCGCCGCCCGGCGTCGCTGCCCTGCGAAGCGAGACTCCGTCACACAGCACCGTGCCGCTGCCCGAACCTGCGGTGCCGTCGGTGACGGCGAGCGTTCCCGCTGCGCCTGCGATCGACATTTCCAAGCTTGAGGATCAATTGCGCGACATCACCGCCAAACTCGAGACGCTGCGGCCGACCAACGACCTCGAACAAGCGATCAGCGCCTTCCGCAAGGATCTGACCGAGATCAGCCGGCAGCTCACCGAGGCGCTGCCGCGGCGCGCGGTGGAGTCGCTCGAGATCGAAGTCCAGGCGCTGGCGCAGCGCATCGACCATTCACGCGACAACGGCCTCGATTCGTCCGCGCTGGCCGGACTCGAGCGCGGCCTTGCCGAGGTTCGCGAGGCGCTGCACGGCCTGACGCCCGCCGAGAATCTCGTCGGCTTCGATGAGGCGGTACGCGCGCTGTCGCAAAAGGTCGACATGATCCTCGCCAGGGAGGATCCCGCGACAGTGCAGCAGCTCGAAACAGCGATTGATGGCTTGCGCAGCATCGTCGCGCATGTCGCATCCAACGACACTTTGGCCAAGGTCGCCGAGGACGTCCGTGCGCTGGCAGCCAAGGTCGACGAAATCGCCAATAGCGCGGCCAGCGGGCAGGTGGTGTCGGCGCTGGAGAATCGTATTGATACGCTCGCCAATGCGCTGAATGCCTCGGCGGAGGCCGGCCACGCGGTGCCGCGCGAGCTCGAAAGGCTGCTGGCCGGGCTCATCGAGAAGCTCGAATGGGTGCAGCTGACGCATACCGATCATGCCGCGCTGGGTCATCTCGAGGATCGCATTGCGCAACTGATCAAGCGGCTCGATGCTTCCGATGCGCGGCTCGGCAATCTCGAAGCTGTCGAACGCGGCTTGGCCGATCTGCTCGTGCATATCAACGAAGCGCGCGCCGGCGGCGCGCCTGGTCCGCAGACCAGGCCGGCGGCGGCCGCCGCCATGCAGCGCGATACCGCCGAAACGAAGCGCATCGAACGGCGCACGCAAGATTCGTCTGAAGCGGTTCATGGCACCGTCGAGCAAGTGGTCGATCGCCTGGCGGCGATCGAAAGCGGTACGCACGAAACCGGCGCCCGGCCGGCGGCTGCCGCACCCGCGCAACCGCAGGCGCAAGACGAATTGGCGGAGCCTAAAGTCGGCATGCCGGCAGCCGCACCGATTCCGCCTTCGGCGGCCCCATCTGCGGTGCCGGCATCTGCGGTCTTTCCGGCCACTTTGCTGGGCCCGGAGTCGCCGATATCAGCCCCGTCGGCCGACGCAACCGTGCGCCGCGCCGGGGCGCCGCGCGCGCCGATCGATCCCAATCTGCCGCCGGATCACCCGCTCGAGCCTGGTTTTGCCAGTGGACCGCGCGCGACACCCTCTGCCGCCGACCGGATTGCCGCGTCCGAAACCGCAGCGAGCCATGCCAAGCCGGCCGCCGCTCCTGAAAAAAACGAAAAGACTGACTTTATTGCTGCGGCACGGCGCGCCGCGCAAGCGGCTGCGGCGGCGCCGCTTGACCGCAAGGCGCGCAGCACGATCGCCCCGCGGGCCGGCGCGGCCGACAAGCCGTCGCGGCTGCGCAAGCTCCTGGTCGCCGCGGCCGCGGCGGTGATCGCGGTGATGAGCGTCCACATCGTGCTGCGCATGTTTCAGGACCCTAGCACGGCCATTGCGCCGTCACCGGCGCCGGAACACTCCTCGAGCGCCGCGCCCGACAAGGATCAGGGCGCCGCTCCCGTCCCGAAGGCCGCGCCGCCCGCGCTGGCTGTTCCAGCAGGCCCACCCGACACCACTCCTACCGCAACGCCCGATACGGAAGGATCACCGGGTCGGCCGCTCACCATCGCCCCGGATACGGAGCAGCCCGCGGCCAACCCGCCGGCCCAGCCCGCCCAACAGGCACCGCAGCGCCAGTCCGCGCAGCCGGATTCGGCCGACGTGACAGGTTCACTGCCTCGCCGTGTGCCGCCGGCAATCGCTGCGGCGTCGTTCACGAGCACGCCTCCTGCAGCGCCCATCGCGCCAAGCGACGCCGATAAATTGCCGGCCACAATAGGCGGGCCGAGCCTGCGCGCCGCCGCGATCGCCGGCGATATGGCGGCCGAATATGAGGTCGCGATGCGCTTTGCCGACGGGCGCAGCGTTCCCCAGAGCAGTCAGCAGGCCGCGCATTGGCTCGAGCGCGCTGCCGCACAGGGCTCGGCGCCGGCGCAATTCCGGCTCGGCGGACTCTACGAAAAAGGCATCGGCGTCAAAAAGGACCTCGCCAAAGCGCGCGATCTTTACGCCGCCGCCGCCGAAAAGGGCAATGCCAAAGCCATGCACAATCTGGCAGTGCTCTACGCCGAGGGCATCAACGGTCCTGCCGATTATCGCAACGCTGCGCATTGGTTCCGCAGAGCCGCCGATCACGGCGTCACCGACAGCCAGTACAATCTCGCCATCCTCTATGCGCGCGGCATCGGCGTCGAGCAGAATTACGCGGAATCCTACAAATGGTTCGTGCTCGCGGCCAATCACGGCGACAATGAAGCCGGCAAGAAGCGCGATGAGATCGCCTCCCATCTCGATCAGCAGTCGCTCGCCGCCGCAGAAGCGGCCGTACAAAAATGGACTGCGGCGCCGCAGCCCGACGATGCCGTGAACGTCAAGGCGCCGCCCGGCGGCTGGGACGCGCAACAGCCCGCGCCCAAGGCAAAGCCGCGTGCCGCCTCAGCCGGCAAGCCCATCGCGCTTCAGCCGAAGGCGAACTAGGCTCGGCGATTGCGGTGTCTGAGCCTAACTAATCCGGCAGACAGCGCGCCGCCGGCACGGCATAGAGCCGCCGCTCGCCCAGCATATGTGCGGTGAACGACAGCGCGCCGAACAGCGATACTACCGCGCCATCGCGCACATTGAGACCGCCGGCATAGGCGCCGAAAGCCGGCATGACCAAACGGCGGCCGTCGGTTGCAAAGCAACGCCGGCGCACGGCGCAGCCGCGCTGTGCGATACAGGCAAGCGGATGCAGATGGCCAGCGATCTCGCCGTCGCATGGATCGGCGGACGGTTCGTGTCGCAGCGTCAGCGCGCCCAGCACGATGACTTCAGCGAAGCGGCCGCCGATATTCCTTGCAGGGTCGGGGTCATGATTGCCGGCAAGCCAGATCCAGTCGCGGCCGCGCTGCAATGCCATCAGCGCGCTGCGACTTGGCTGCGGCAGGCGCGCCGGCCCGCCGCCGTCATGAAAACTGTCGCCCAGCGCAATCACCAGCGCCGGCGCGTAACGCCCGATCAGCTGGGCAAGGCGGGCTAGCGTCGCGGTCGTGTCATAAGGCGGCAGCAAGACACCACGTGCGGCATAGGCCGAGCCCTTTTCCAGGTGCAGATCAGCGACCAGCAGAAGCTTTTCGTCGGGCCAATAGAGCGCGCCGAAGCGATCGGCGATGAGCGTGGTGCCGGCAAGGACGATCTCGTCGTCCGCTCGTCCCGGCGAAAGCGGGGACACAGGCTGCTCGTCAAAAAGCGCCGGATCCCCGCTTGCGCGGGAATAAGCAGCTGTTCCCCCGGCCCTCACTGCATCGCCTCCCTGACCAGCTCCTCTTCGCTTTCGGCGAGCAGCGCTTCGGCGGCCTCGCCATAGACCGCCTCGCGCCCGATCTCGAGCATCACCGGCACCGCGAGCGGCGACACATGATCCAGCGCTTTATGGACGATTCGGCCCTTGATGCGCGAGAGCATTTCGCCGAGCCGGCGCACGTCGAGAAGCCCGGTCGCGGCGTCGGCCCGGGCGGCGCGCAACAGCACATGATCCGGCTGATGGCTGCGCAGCACGTCATAGACGAGATCGGTCGAGATCGTGACCTGACGGCGCGATTTCTCCTTTCCCGGAAAGCGCCGCTCGATCAGACCTGCGATAATGGCGCAATTGCGGAAGGTGCGCTTCATCAACGCCGATTCGGCGAGCCAAGCTTCAAGATCGTCGCCCAGCATGTCCTCGTCGAACAAAGCCGCGAGCGATAATTCACCGCGCGCGATGCGCAACGCCACATCGCCGAGGCCCCAGACCGCGAGCGCGTATTCATTAGCGACAAAGCCGAGCGGCCGCAGGCGTGCGCGCTCGAGCCGGCGCGTCAGCAGCATGCCCAGCGTCTGATGCGCGAGCCGGCCTTCGAACGGATAGCACACCAGATACGACTTGTTGGCGCGCGGGAACGTCTCGACCAGAAGCTCGCGCCGTCCGGGCACCTGCGAGCGCCATTTCTGGATTTCCAGCCACTCGCGCACCTGCTCGGGCAATTGCCGCCAGGCTTGCGGATCGGAGATGATGGCCCGCACGCGGTCGGCGAGATAGGTCGAAAGCGGAAATTTGCCGCCCTCATAGGCGGGCACTTTGGGGTCTTCGGAGGTGGTGCGCGATACGTAGACCTCCTCCTCGACCAGGGCTTCGTATTTGAGGACCTCGCCGGCAAAGACGAACGTGTCCCCGGGCACCATGGTCTCGACAAAATATTCTTCGACCTGGCCGAGCAGCCGGCCGCCGCGCGGAATCATCTTTGAGGCGCGCGAGCGAAGGAGCCGCACTTTGAGCATGTCGGCTTCGACAATGGTGCCGACATTGAGGCGATAGCGCTGCGCCACATTCGGATTGGCGACGCGCCAGGCGCCGTCCTTGCCCCGGCGGATGCGGGCGAAGCACTCATAGGCTTTCAGCGCATAGCCGCCGGTGGCGACGAAATCGACCACAGCATCGAAGTCGGCGCGCGCAAGCTGCGCATAAGGCGCAGCGGTCGTCACCTCGGCATAGAGTTCATCGCTGTGGAACGGCGCGCCGCAGGCACAGCTCAACACGTGCTGAGCCAGCACATCGAGCGCGCCGATGCGCGGCGCCGGCGTGTCCTGCGCATTCTCCGCGATCGCCTCAATCGCGGCGCGGCACTCCAGCACTTCGAAGCGATTCGCCGGAATGAGCACGCCTTCCGAGGCCTCGTCCATGCGGTGATTGGCTCTGCCGATACGCTGCAGCAGTCGAGAGGCGCCCTTCGGCGCGCCGACATTGATCACGAGATCGACGTCTCCCCAGTCGACACCGAGGTCGAGTGAAGATGTGCAGACAACGGCGCGCAGACGCCCGGTCGTCATCGCCGCTTCGACCTTACGCCGCTGCGCCACGTCGAGCGAGCCGTGATGCAATGCGATCGCGAGATTGTCGTCGTTGATGTGCCAGAGATCCTGAAAAATGCCTTCGGCCTGGCTGCGCGTATTGACAAAGACGAGCGTCGTGCGATGCGCCTTGATCAGCGCATAGATCTCGCCCAGCGCGTAGCGCGCCGAATGGCTGGCCCAGGGCAGATGTTCGCGTGAATCGAGCATGACGACATGCGGCGCGGCGCCGCCTTCGGCCATGATCAGATCGGCACGCGAACCGCCCGGCTGGTCCTGCGGCACCATGAAGCGGCAGAGATCGTCTGGCTCGGCAACGGTCGCTGAGAGGCCGATGCTCGCCAGATGCGGCGCCAGACGAAACAGTCGCGCCAATCCCAGCGACAGCAGATCGCCGCGCTTGGAGGTCACCAGGGCGTGCAATTCGTCGAGGATGATCCGCCGCAGCGCGCCGAACAGATAAGGGGCGTCCGCGGAGGCCAACAGCAGCGCCACCTGCTCCGGCGTCGTTAACAGGATGTCCGGCGGATCGCGGCGCTGGCGCTGCCGCTTCGAGGTCGGCGTGTCGCCGGTGCGCGTTTCGATACGAATGGGCAGGCGCATTTCGGCAATCGGCGCTTCCAGATTGCGCGCGATATCGACGGCAAGCGCCTTGAGCGGCGAAATGTAGAGCGTGTGCAGGCCGCCCGCGCGCCTCGCCTCGCGGCCCATCGAGATGCGACGCCGGCGCTCGGCCGGACGCTCTTGCGCTTGCGCCGCGCCGCTCAGCTCAACCAGGCTCGGCAGAAAGCCAGCAAGCGTCTTGCCGCCGCCGGTCGGCGCGATCAGCAGGACCGAGCGGCCGGCTTGCGCCTTGGCCAGAAGCTCCAGCTGATGGGCGCGCAGCCTCCAGCCACGGCTGGCGAACCAGCGGGTGAACGGCTCGGGCAGGATTGAGGCGCGTTCGAGAACAGTCACACGACAGAGGTAGCCCGTGCCCGCAGCGCGGTCGAGGGCTCCGCGACCACGGCGAGACCTTCGACCGGAACGCCCCTCTCCGTGCGCGCCGTGGCTGCGGAGAGGGTCAGCAAACTTAGTCCGGCGTCGGCAAGACATGCACGCAGATAGGCCGCGCCGTGCGCAAAGCGCAGCGTCGGGAGAAGTTTTGTGCCCGCGCCGGAATGGGTTTCGACCGTGAAGGCCAGCACGCCGTTAGGTGCGAGAATTCCGGCGATACCGGCAATGATCGGCGCAAGATCGTTGACATAGACAAAGACGTCTGCGGCGAGGACGAGTTCGTATTTCCCGCAAGCGGCATCCGCCAGAAAATCTTCGATCTTGGCGACGTGCGTCTGGTCATAGATGCGCTTCTCGTTCGCCTTGGTAATCATGGCGGGCGACAGATCGATGCCGACGAGTCGATCGACAAATGGACGAAACGCTTCACCAGCCAAACCTGTGCCACAGCCGAGATCAAGCGCGCTCGCGAAATGAAAAGGCCGGCCGCGCTCGCGCATGGCGCCTTCTATCGCCTGACACAGAATCGCCGGGCCGCGATAGTGCAGATGCTCGGTCAGCGCCGTGTCGTAGCGGGCGGCATATTGGTCGAACAGCCGCCGCACATAGGTTTCAGTCATGGCCGGCGCCGTGTCTCCACCATTCAGCCGCGCGAGCTGCAGCCGCGCACCGTGATAGTCCTCCGGGTCGAACTCGCTGGCCTGCACAAAGGCGGCGACGGCGCCCGAGCGATCGCCGAGCCGGTCGCGAATGGCGCCAAGCGCGAACCAGGCGGTGGCGAAGCGCGGCGCGATCTCGAGAGTTTGTTGCAAAATATCGGCGGCGCCCTCGAAATCACCCCGCGCGGCCAGATCGACCGCGAGCTTGTAGCGCCGGTCGGCGATCAGATCGCCGCAGGACACGAACAGAGGGCCGGTATCGGTCATCGAGACTCCAAAGCATCATTGCGGGGCCGGCGCAGCCGGAGCCCGCAATCCATCCTCACTGACAGGGCAAGTCCTGCGCCGGCGCGGTGGCTAGGGATTGCGGACGGCCGCTGAGGCGGCTTCCGGAAGGACGCGGAGAGTTTATCTAATCGGCATGCGCCCTGAAGACATCCTCCTGCCGACGGCGGCCGGCGTGTGCTGCAGCCGCGGCGGCTTTCATATCGACCCGACGCGGATTGTCGAGCGGGCATTGATCACCCATGCCCATTCCGACCATGCGCGCGCGGGCCACGGCGCCGTGCTGGCGACACAGCAGACGCTCGATCTGATGCGGCTTCGCTACGGCGACAATTTTGCGGGCCGCACGCAGGCCATCCGCTATGGCGAGAGTGTCAGGCTCGACGGCGTCACGGTCACCTTCCATCCGGCCGGCCATGTGCTCGGTTCGGCGCAGATCGCCGTCGAAGCGAACGGGCTGCGCATCGTCGCTTCGGGCGACTACAAGAACGTGGCCGATCCGACCTGTGCGCCGTTCGCGCTGGTGCGCTGCGACGTGTTCATCACCGAGGCGACCTTTGCGCTGCCAGTGTTCCGGCACGGTGACCCGGCTGCCGAGATCAACAAGCTCCTGCGCTCGGTGGCTTTGTTTCCGGAGCGTGCCCATCTGGTCGGCGCCTATTCGCTCGGCAAGGCACAGCGGCTGATCGCGCTGTTGCGCCTGGCCGGCTACACCGCGCCAATCTATTTGCACGGCGCCATGGAGAAAATCACGGATTATTACGTCGCGCGCGGCATTCCGCTCGGCGAGTTGCGCCTGGTGCGCGGCGCAACCAAGGCCGATCTCGCCGGCGCGATCACCATCTGCCCGCCCGCGGCCTTGAACGATTTGTGGACGCGGCGCTTTCCCGAGCCGCTTGCCGCCTTTGCCTCCGGCTGGATGCGGGTGCGGGCGCGCGCCCGGCAGCAGGGCGTCGCGTTGCCGCTGGTCATTTCCGACCATGCCGATTGGGACGGCCTCACCGCCACCATCGCCGCGACCGGGGCCGGCGAAATCTGGGTCACGCACGGCCAGGAGGATGCGCTGGTGCATTGGTGCACGGCGCGCGGCCTCAAGGCGCGGCCGCTCGATATTGTCGGCTACGGCGATGAGGATGAGACGGATGCGGCCGAGGCGACCAGCGAAGAGCCGTCATGAACCGTTTCGCCGAATTGTTGGATTGCCTTGCCTATGAGCCCGCGCGCAACGCCAAGCTCCGTTTGATCACCGACTATTTTCGCTCCGCCGGCGACCCTGAGCGCGGCTGGGCGCTGGCCGCGCTGACCGGAAGCTTGAGCTTCCCCCACGCCAAGGCCGGCCTTATTCGCAGCCTGATTGCCGAGCGCGCCGATCCGGTGCTGTTCGAATTGTCGTACGATTATGTCGGCGATCTTTCGGAAACCGTCGCGCTGATGTGGCCGGTACCGTCCGCCCCGGCTGGCGGCGGAGGAAACATCTCCCTCACCGCTGTCATCGAGACACTCTCGTCATTGGGGAAAGCGCAATTGCCGCAGCAGCTCGCGCGCTGGCTCGATGCGCTCGACGAGACCGGCCGCTGGGCGCTGATCAAGCTCGTCACCGGCGGCTTGCGCGTCGGCGTCTCGGCGAGGCTTGCCAAAGCCGCGGTCGCTGCGCTGGGCGACAAGGATCCGCACGACATCGAGCTGCTCTGGCCGGGGCTAGCGCCGCCCTATCGCGAACTGTTCGCCTGGCTCGAAGGCCGCGGCGGCAAGCCAGTGACCGCGGATGTCGCGCCGTTCCGACCGCCTATGCTGGCGCATGCGCTCGAGGAGGCCGATCTTGCGCAGCTTACTGCCGCCGATTTCATGGCGGAGTGGAAATGGGACGGCATTCGCGTGCAAGCGGTCGCGGCGCGCGGCTCACACGGCATGATCGCGCGGCTCTATTCGCGCACTGGCGAAGAGATTTCCAAGGGCTTTCCCGATTTGCTCGAAGCGCTGCACCTGCCCGGTGCTATCGACGGCGAACTGCTGATCATGCGCGAGCATCGCGTGCAGTCGTTCAATGTGCTGCAGCAGCGGCTCAACCGCAAAGCTGTCACGCCGAAACTGTTGGCCGAGTTTCCCGCGCATCTGCGCGCCTATGATCTGCTTGCCGACGACACAGAAGATTTGCGCGACTACTCCTTTGCCGAGCGCCGGAAACGGCTGGAGGATTTTGTTGCCCGGCTCAACGACGAGCGCGTCGACTTGTCGCCGCTGGTCAGATTCAGCACCTGGGACGAGCTGTTCGCGGCGCGCAAGAACCCGGCATCGGCGGGCGCCGGTGAGGATGCCGCCGCCGTCGAAGGCGTCATGCTCAAGCGCCGCGATGCGCTTTATCTGCCCGGTCGGCCGAAAGGACCGTGGTGGAAATGGAAGCGCGACCCCTTCGTCATCGACGCGGTCTTGATGTATGCGCAGCGCGGTCATGGCAAGCGCTCGTCCTATTATTCCGACTACACGTTCGGCGTCTGGACCAATGGCAAAAGCGGCGACGAACTGGTGCCGGTCGGCAAAGCCTATTTCGGCTTCACCGACGAAGAGCTGTTGCAGATCGACCGCTTCGTTCGCCGCAACACTGTCGATCGCTTCGGGCCGGTGCGCGAGGTCGTGCACGAGCCCGATCAGGGGCTGGTGCTCGAGGTCGCCTTCGAGGGATTGCAACGCTCGACACGGCACAAATCGGGCCTGGCGATGCGCTTCCCGCGCATCAACCGGCTGCGCTGGGACAAGCCGCCGGGCGAAGCCGATCGGCTGGAGCGGCTCGAGACCATGATCGCGCGCATCGAGCAGGGCCGATTGCACGAGCATGCGTCGTGACACCAGCCACGACGCGGCGCAATTTGCTGAAGCTTCGCCGCGCCGGGCCGCGCGATGTGGAGGCCATAGTGCGGCTTGAGCAAACGGCTTTTCGCGATCGGCGCTTTGCCGGGCATCTGCTGTCACGCGCAAGCTTCCGCCGCTTTCTCGTCTCGCGCAGCGCCGCTCTCATCATTGCCGATCTCGCCGGACAATTGGCCGGCTATGCACTGGTGCTGTATCGGTCCGGTTCGCGCGTTGCGCGCATCTATTCAATCGGTGTCGACCCGGCCTTCCGTAGACGCGGTCTGGCGCGAACGCTGCTGACCGCGGCCGAGCGACACGCCGCAGCGCGACATTGCCAAACCATGCGGCTCGAAGTGCGGGCGGACGACCCTGCCGCAATCGCGCTTTACAAGACATCCGGTTACCAGATGTTCGGCCGGCACGCAGGCTACTACGGCGACCGCGACGCGCTGCGCTACGAAAAGCCGCTCGCCCGGAAACAAAACCGCGGCCCTCGTATTGCCCCATAAATCGGCCTGACTTCGCACCGCGAATCGGCTTTGATGGCACGGGGTGTGCGCCGCGTTCTTAAAGATGGCATGCGCGCCGCGCTTGTTGCAAAGGCATGATCGGTCTCAGCTCGTCTTCTCGCTGTCACAGGAAAGGAATCCGCCCATGACCGGCTGGGTCATTTTGGTCGACCAGCCGCGCGATTTGCCTAACGCCGAGACCCCGCACAAGGTCATCACCACCAGCGAATATCTGGCCCGGCCGCGCCTGTTCGAGACCGGCCGGCCGAAGCTTGTCAATCTTGCCCGCTCCTATGCCTACCAGTCGAAAGGCTACTACGCCTCGCTCCTTGCCGAGGCGCGCGGCCATCGCGTCGTGCCTACCGTCGAGACCATGCTGGAACTGCGCGAGCAAAAACTCTACGAATATGCCCTGCCCGATCTCGAGGAAGAATTGAACCGTTGTGCGCGACGCACCGATTTTCAGCCGGACCGCGAGTTCAGGCTTCTGGTCTGTTTCGGGATTGCGCGCGACGAACGGTTCGAACCGTTCGGCCGCCTGTTGTTCGACACGTTCCGCTGCCCGGCGCTCGAGGTGATTGTCGACGCCGGCGGCACGTGGCTCGCGATCGAACGCATCCGGCCGCGCACCCTCATGCGGCTCGCCAACGGCGAGGCCGAGTTTTTCCGCGAAGCGCTGCACCACCACACCAAGCGCGAATGGCGTGATCCCAAGGCCCGCTCGATCGCCAAATATGATCTCGCGGTGCTGCTCGATCCCAACGAGAAGACCGCGCCATCATCGCCCGATTCGATCAAGCATTTCGCGCGCATCGCCGAAAGAATGTCGGTCGACGTCGAGCGCATCTCAAAGCGCCAGCTCGGCGAGCTTGCCGAGTTCGACGGATTGTTCATCCGCGAGACCACCTCGATCGACAATCACACCTATCGCTTCGCGCGGCGCGCCTGGCAGGAAGGCATGCCGGTGATCGACGATCCGATCTCGATGATCCGCTGCACCAACAAGGTGTTCCTGATGGAGCTGTTGCAGCAGAACCAAGTACCGATGCCGCCGACTGTGATCATCGGCGAAGACACCGACCTCACGAAAGCCATCGACGCGCTCGGCCTGCCGCTGGTCGTAAAAATTCCGGACGGCTCGTTCTCGCGTGGCGTGCATAAGGTGGACTCGCTTCCCGAGTTCAAGCGCATTTGCGAGGAATTATTCGAGGAAACCGATCTGCTGCTCGCGCAGAAATTCCTGCCGACCGATTTCGACTGGCGCGTCGGCGTGCTGGCCGGCGAGCCGCTCTTCGTCTGCCAGTACCGCATGGCGCGCGGCCATTGGCAGGTGGTGAAATATCGGCCCGATGGCTCCTGCCGCGAAGGCGGCTTCCGCGCTTTCGATCTCGACCAGGCGCCGGCCGAGGTGATCGACATTGCCGTGCGCGCGGCGCGGCCGATCGGCGAAGGCTTTTACGGCGTCGACCTCAAACAAACCGACAGCGGCATTGTCGTGATGGAGGTCAACGACAATCCGAGCCTCGAGCATGGCATCGAGGACGTCGCTGGCAAAGACGAGATCTGGCGCCGCCTGCTGCGCTGGTTCATCGATCGGTTCGAACAATAAATCCATGTAGTCCGCCCGCTCGTCCGCGCGAAAGCGGGAACCAAGAGCTGGATTGCCGCTTGCGCGCGCTTGTGCGGGAATGAGCGGAGATTTTTCCGCCTCTATTGCGCAGCCGCCTTATCGCCCTCCTTCGCCACCTGCGCCAGCGGCCAGCGCGCGTGCGGCGCGACGTCGAGCGGATCGGTCAGCCCCAGCGCAAGCCGCTCGGCGCCGGCCCAGGCGATCATGGCGCCATTGTCGGTGCACAGGGCCGGCGGCGGCGCCACCAGCTCGCTGCCGACTTCGAAGGCGACCCGGTGCAGCACTTTCCGGATCGCCTGGTTGGCAGCGACGCCGCCGGCGCAGACCAGCGCCTTGGGCGCACCGATGCGCAGCCGAAACATGCGCAGACCCGAGCGCAGGCGGTCTCTGACCACATCGACGATCGCTTGCTGAAACGATGCGCAGAGATCGGCAACATCCTGGTCGCTCAGGGGCGCAATCTTCTCCGCCTCCAGGCGCAATGCCGTCTTCAGCCCCGACAAGGAAAAATCGGCATCGCGCCGGCCGCTCATCGGCCGCGGCAGCGCAAAGCGCTGCGCATCGCCCTTCGCGGCCTCCTTCTCGACCAGCGGCCCGCCCGGATAGCCGAGCCCAAGCAGTTTCGCGGTCTTGTCGAAGCCCTCGCCGATCGCGTCATCAACCGTGCCGCCGAGCCGCAGATAATCCCCGACGCCGCGCACGGCGAGGATTTGCGTGTGTCCGCCGGAGGCGAGAAACAAGCAATAGGGAAATTCCGTCGCGTCGGTGAGCCGCGCCGTCAGCGCATGCGCCTCGAGATGATTGACAGCGATGAGCGGCTTCTCGTGGGCGAGCGCGATGGCCTTGGCGGTGGTGAGTCCGACAATGACGCCGCCGATCAGGCCGGGCCCGGCGGCGGCAGCGATGCCGTCGAGCGCGGCGAAGGACGCCTTCGCCTCCTCCATCGCTTTGGCTATGATGCGGTCGAGCGCTTCGACATGGGCGCGGGCGGCAATCTCCGGCACCACGCCGCCAAACTCGGCATGCTCGCCGATCTGCGACAATACGACGTTGGACAGAATCCGCCCCTTGCCGTCGGCGCCGCGCTCGACCACGGCGGCCGCCGTTTCATCGCATGTGGTTTCGATGCCGAGAACAATCATCGGTGTATTATATGGGTGGCATGACAGGACAGTCAGCAAGCAGCCCCTTATTGCGCATCGGCTCACGCGGGTCACCCCTGGCGCTGGTGCAGGCGCGCGCCGTGCAGGAGCGCCTTGCCAAGGCGGGCGGCCTCGACCCGGCGCGGATCGAGATCGTGGTGATCCGCACCATCGGCGATAAGATTCAGGATCGGCCGCTCGCACAAGCCGGCGGCAAAGGCCTGTTCACCAAGGAGATCGAGGAGGCGCTGCTCGAAGGCGTGATCGATCTTGCCGTGCATTCGTCGAAGGACATGGCGACGGTTTTGCCGGCGGGCCTCGTGCTTTCGGCCTTCCTGCCGCGCGAGGATCCGCGCGATGCGTTTATCGGCCGGCGCGCCAAGACATTGTACGATTTGCCCGCTGGCGCCGTCCTCGGCACGGCCTCGTTGCGGCGGCAGGCGTTGGCCCGGCATTGGCGGCCGGATCTGAAGGTCGTGCCGCTGCGCGGCAATGTCGAGACGCGCCTGCGCAAGCTGGAGAGCGGCGAATGCGACGCGACCATCCTCGCGCTCGCTGGCTTGAAGCGGCTTACCCTTCTCGACGTGGCGACGTCCATTCTCGACATCGATGAATTTGTTCCGGCGGTCGGGCAAGGCGCGATCGGCATTGAGACGCGCGAGGACGATACTACGACGCGCACGCTGGCGGCCGCGATCAATGATGCCGACACCGCCACCGCGCTCGCCGCCGAGCGCGCCTTTCTTGCCGTGCTTGAGGGCTCTTGTCGCACGCCGATTGCCGGCCATGCGCGCGTCGATGGCGAGCGCGTTCGCTTGCGCGGCTTGATCGCGAAGACCGATGGCAGCGCAGTTCTCGACGTTTGGCGCCAGGACAACCGCGACGAAGCGGCCAGGCTCGGCGCCGAGGCAGGCCGTGATCTGAAAGCGCGCGCCGGCACGGATTTTTTCGTCGGAGGCTGAACCGTGCGCATTCTGCTGACGCGACCTGCAGGCGACGCGCAGCGCACAGCGGCCGCGTTGCGCGCGCGCGGTCACGAGGCGATCGTGGCGCCGTTGCTCGATATCGAGATAATCGCTGACGCCGAATTGGGTGCCGGCCCTTGGTCGGCGGTCCTGGTGACAAGTGCGAACGCAGTGCGTGCGATCGGCGATCATCGGCAACGCGGCGCATTGCAGCAAACGCCTGTCTTCACGGTGGGCGATCGCACGGCGCAGGCGATGCGCGACGTCGGCTTTAGTGACGTGACCTCCGCGGGCGGCAGTGTGAGCGATCTCGCCAAGCTCGTGGCGGCGCGCTTCAAGCCGCCGGCGCGGCTGCTTTACCTTGCCGGCGAACAGCGTTCCGGCGATCTCGCGGGCGTGCTGCGCGCGCAGAATTTCGTTGTGCAAACGGCGTTGGTATATCGCGCAGTCGTCCTCGAAACGCTGCCAAAGCTCGCCGGCGATGCCCTATCGACGGGACTTGATGCCGTCCTGCATTTTTCGCGCCGCAGCGCCGAAGCCTATGTGAATGCGGCGCGCAATGCCGGGCTGTTCAACGCCGCCCTGGTCGGACCCGCCCATTTTTGTCTATCCGACCGGGTCGCCGAGCCGCTGCGCCATGCCAATGCCGCCAATATCCAGATTGCAGCGCGGCCGGACGAAGCCGCATTGATCGCGCTTTGTGGCTGATTAAGCCTTATTCCACTGTCTTTGCCGACTATCCGACATGTTGCCGCTGTGCCGGCGCCGTACTATGCCGGAGACCAGAACAGGATCCGCAAAGTGGAGACCGGTTTTCCGAGGAGATCATGCTCCATCAAAACGCTTGAGCCGGCTTCAGGAACACCATGACGGGCGAGTCAGACAGCACATCGGGCCGGCGGCCGCCGACGATCGAGCTTAAGGCGACCGAGGTCGAAGAGCCGAAGGCCGACACCGCGCGCCCGCGCGAGGAGGCGACGGCAGGCAGGTCCAGTGCCGAGACCGGAGAGCAAGCGGCCGCGGCGCAAGCGCGCGCAGAGCCAAAAGCGGCGGCGCGATCGCGAGGCCGCCTGCTGTTCCACGGCATGAGCGCGGCGATCGGAGCGATCGTCGCCGCCGTCGTGCTTGTCGGCCTTTGGCTCGCCAGCTTTACCCTTGCGCGCAACGTTATCACGTCGCCGCCGCCGAAAGGCGCGGCGACCGACGCCGCCAGTGCCGAACTCTCCGCGCGGCTCGACAGGATTGAGCGCGCCATCCAGGCGCAACGGCCCGAAACAGTGCCGCCGGAGCTGGCCAGGCGAATAACGGCGCAGGACGCGCAGACCAGAGCGCTCAACGATACGCTGAATGCGTTGAATCGGCGGCTCGACGCCATCGCCGCCAATGCGCAGACGGCGCAGAACCAAGCCGCCGCCGCAATATCGGCGGCGGATGCGGTAAAAAGCGCCGGCCAAAGCAATGCGCAGCGCAGCGACATTGATGCGCTGGTTAGCCGGATCGCGGCGGTGGAAAGCGCGGTCAAGACGCTGTCCGACGCGGTGGCGCATCCGACAGCCAGTCCCGATCCGGCGGCGCGCCTGACCATTGCCGCGCAAGCGCTGCGCGGTGCGCTCGAACGCGGCGCGGCTTATGACCCTGAATTGAAAGCCGTGCAGGCGCTCGGCGCCGATCACGATGCAACAGCTGCGCTCGCGCCCTTTGCCGCGACCGGACTGCCGCAAGCCGATACGCTGGCGCACGAGCTCGGCCGCCTGGTGCCGGCCTTGCAGCAGGCCACCCAACCGGCGTCCACCGACCACAGCTTCCTCGGCCGCCTGCAGGCCACTGCGAAAAAACTCGTGCGTATCACGCCGGTCGACGCACCGCCGGGCAATGATCCAACCTCTGTCATCACCCGGATCAGCGTCGATGCGGAGCGCGGCGATATTCCAGCTGCGCTTAAGGACGTGGCCGCACTGCCCGAAGCTGCAAAGTCGCTGACTGCCGATTGGGTCAAGAAAGCGCAGGCGCGCGAGGCCGCGCTGGCGGCGAGCCGGAAAATCGCGCTGGATGCGCTCGCTGCCTTGAGCGACCCGGCCGCGCAATGATCCGCGTCATCGTTTTTCTCATCATCGTCGGCGCACTCGCGCTCGGTGTCGCGTGGCTCGCCGATCGACCGGGCGACGTCGTCATCACCTGGCAGGGGCTGCGCATCGAGACTTCGTTGATGGTGCTGGGCGCGGCGCTGCTTGCCGCGGTGGTTGCTCTGTTAATTGTCTTCAGCCTTGTCCGCGCAATCGTGCGCTCGCCATTTGCGCTTTCGCGCATGCTGCGCCGGCGGCGCGGCGTGCACGCTTACCAGGCGATCTCGAACGGCCTGATCGCCGTCGGCGCCGGCGACATCGCCGCCGCGAACAGATTCGCGGCGCGTGTGAATCGGATCGCGCCCGGCGAGCCGCTGGCGCTCTTGCTCCGCGCCCAGGCGGCGCAGCTCTCCGGCGATCGCGAAGCCGCCGAACGCGTGTTCCGCGACATGGCGAGCCGCGAGGACACCAAGGCGCTCGGCCTGCACGGCCTCTTCATCGAGGCGCGACGCCGCGACGATGCCGCGAGCGCGCGCGCGCTCGCCGAGGAAGCCGCGCGCACGGCGCCGTCTTTGGGGTGGGCCAACCGCGCGGTGCTCGAGTTCCGCTGCGCCGCCGGCGATTGGGGCGGAGCCCTGGCGCTGCTCGATGGCAGCAGGAACACGCTCGACAGAGCCAGCTTCCGCCGCCAGCGCGCGGTGCTGCTCACCGCTCAGGCACTGGCGCTCGAAAATACCGACCGCGATAGCGCCAAGGACCTGGCGCTCGAAGCGCAAAAACTTGCGCCGACGCTGGTGCCGGCGGCGGTTCTCGCCGCGCGCCTGCTGGCTGAAAGCGGTTCGCCGCGTCAGGCGAGCCGCATCATCGACAGAGCCTGGCGCGCCAATCCGCATCCTGAATTGGCGCAAGCCTATGCCGAGCTTCGCTATGGCGACGCCGCGCGCGATCGCCTCAGGCGTATCGAAAGCCTGGCCAAGCAGGCGCCCGGCAATATCGAAGGCGCGCTCGCGGTGGCGCGCGCGGCGATCGACGCGCAGGAATTCGGCAAAGCCCGCGCCGCGCTCGCGCCTTATCTCGAGGCGCCGACCAAGCGCGTGTGTTTGCTGACGGCGAGGCTCGAGCGCGCCGAGCGCAACGACGAAGGCCGCGCCCGCGAATGGACCGCGCGTGCCGTGAATGCCGCGCCCGATCCGGCCTGGACGGCCGATGGCTATGTCTCCGATCACTGGCTGCCGGTCTCTCCGGTCACCGGACGGATCGACGCTTTCGAATGGCGCGTGCCGCTTTCGGGCGTGCTGACTGCGCCCGTGATCGAGCCTGAGCTGGACGCGGGCGGCACCATGGTCGCTGCGCCGCAGCCGCAGCCGGAAACTGCAGCGCCTGCCGGCGCTGCGAATGCCGCTGTGGCGCCTGCGCCCGCCGTGCCGCCGCAAGCCCAAGCGGAAACCGAATCCGAGCCGCTGCCGGAGACCAAGGTCGAGTCCAAGCCGGACATTGATCCCGAGCCGATCATCCCGCTGGTCCACGCCCCGGACGATCCCGGGCCGGACGGCGTCGACGACAGCGAGCCGGCCCCGGCCGCCTCGGACCACGGCTGGCGCAAGATTTTCGGCTAACGCACCGCCACCGCGCGGGCATTGCGGCCTTGCCGCTTCGCCTGCATACTTGGCATGAACTATAGTGCATAGGACCTTGCCGGTGCCCACCGCAAAGCCGAAGAGCCGCCCCAAGGCCGCGCCGCCCGCGCCGAGTGACCGCGCCGCCATGGCGGCGTTTCTTGCCCGCATCGGCAACGAAGTGCGGCGGCAGCGTGCCAAGCGCGGTATGACGCGCCGACAGCTTGCGCTGGCGTCCGAGACCTCCGAGCGTTATCTGGCGCAGATCGAAAGCGGCGCCGGCAATCCCTCCGCGAGCGTCTTGCGCGCGATTGCGCTTGCCTTTGACCTTCCCGCCGCGGCGTTGTTGCCGGATGTGGGTACAGACAGCGCAGCGCTCGCTCGCATTCTTGATCTGCTCGCGCAGGTGCCGGAAAGCGAGCTACCGCACATCGCCAAGCTGATCGAGGCGCGCATCGCGCGGCCGGGCCCGGCCGGACCCGAGCGGGCGCAGCGCATTGCCCTCGTCGGGTTGCGCGGCGCCGGCAAATCGACGCTCGGGCGCAGGCTGGCCGAGCACCTCGGCTGTCCGTTCATCGAGCTCGATCGCGTCGTCGAGGAAGACTATGGCGCCCGTATTCCCGATCTGATCGAGATGGCCGGCACAGCGACGTTTCGGCGCCATGAGCGCAGCGCGCTTGAGCGTGTCATCGCCGCGCACGCGGCGGCGGTGATCACCACCGCCGGCGGCATTGTCGCCAGCCGCGAGACTTATGCATTGCTGCTCCGCCGCAGCCACACCATCTGGATCAAGGCGCGGCCGGACGATCACATGAGCCGGGTGATGGCGCAAGGTGACTTTCGGCCGATGGCGCAGAACCGCGCCGCGATGGCCGATCTCGTCGCAATTCTTGACGCCCGCCGCGCCGATTATGCGCGCGCCGAAGCCGAGCTTGATACTTCAGGCGATACGATCGAGGCGAGCTTTGCCAAGCTGTTGCGCATTGTCACAAAGTTGATCGGGCCGCAGGCCAAGATGGATCGATGACAAGTCCGGCGATGCTTGCCGACCAAGGCTTTCTCGACATTGCGCCGTTGCGGCTCGAATACCGCATGATCGGGCCGCGGCCCGACACGGCGCCGACCATCGTCATGCTGCACGAGGGGCTCGGCAGCGTCGCGCTGTGGAATTCGTTTCCCGATGCGATCGCCAAAGCCACCGGCGCGGGCGTCTTTGCCTATTCGCGCGCCGGCTACGGCAAGTCGCCGCCGGGAAAAATGCCGCGCACGACTTCGTTCCTCGACGAGGAGGCGCGCGAAGTGTTGCCGCGCGTGCTCGCCGCGATCGGCTTTCGGCGCGGGCTTTTGCTCGGCCACAGCGACGGCGCTTCGATCGCGGCGATCTACGCCGGCAGCATCCAGGATCATCGCGTGCGCGGCCTCGTTCTGATCGCACCGCATTTCTTCACCGAGGAAAAGGGCCTCGCGGAGATCCGCCGCGCCGGCAAATCTTTCGCGACCGGCGCGCTGCGCGAGCGGTTGGCGCCCTGGCACGCCGATGTCGATGCCGCGTTCCGCTCCTGGAACGAGCCGTGGCTGCATCCGGATTTCGAGAAATGGGATATCACCGAGGCGCTCGGCTACATCCGTGTGCCGATCCTGGTCGTGCAGGGCGACGAGGATCAATACGGCACGCTGCGCCAAGTCGAGGTCGTGCAGGAAGAATGCTTTTGCCCGGTCGAGACCGCGATATTGCCCGGCATCCGCCACGTGCCCTATCGCGAAGCGCCGGACCTGACCCTTAAGACGGTCAGCGCGTTTATCAATCGCTTGCTGCGCGATCACCATGAGGCGGAGCTGCCGGCCAAATCCGGCATTGCCGCGTCATGAATTATAATGCATAATACGACAGATCGTGCGGTCGATATGCATTATAATACAATCGAAACGCGAAGAGCCCCTGGGGAGGCCGGAGGCACGTCATGGTCGCTGAAATGGGCGCAAAGAGTACCGTGCAAGCGCGCGATACCGACCATCGCAGTCTTGCAAATGGCAAATTGGCAAACGGCAAGGACCGCATCGATTTCCAGACCGAGCCCTCCCGCTATCGGCACTGGAAGCTTGCCGTGGACGGCGACGTCGCCACGCTCACCATGGATGTCGACGAAAAGGCCGGCCTGTTCGAAGGCTACGATCTGAAGCTCAATTCCTACGATCTCGGCGTCGACATCGAACTTGCCGATGCGCTCGAGCGGCTGCGCTTCGAATATCCGCAGGCGCGCGCGCTGGTGCTGCGCTCGGCCAAGCCGCGGGTGTTTTGCGCCGGCGCCAATATTCGCATGCTGGGGAGCGCGAGCCATGCGCACAAGGTTAATTTCTGCAAATTCACCAACGAGACGCGCAATGGGATCGAAGACCTGAGCGAAAATTCCGGTATCAAGTCGATCTGCGCCATCAACGGCACGGCGGCCGGCGGCGGCTATGAGCTTGCGCTCGCAACCGACTACATCATGCTGATCGACGACGGCTCGGCCGCGGTGTCGCTGCCGGAACTGCCGCTGCTTGCGGTGCTGCCCGGCACCGGCGGGCTGACGCGGATTTCCGACAAGCGCAGAGTGCGCCGCGACCTCGCCGACGTGTTCTGCACCACCGAAGAAGGCGTCAAAGGCAAGCGCGCGGTCGACTGGCGACTGGTCGACGCCGTCGTCCCCGGCTCGAAATTCGACCAGGCCATTGCGGCGCGCGCCGAGGAATTTGCCGCGCAATCGCCGCGTGCGGGTACGGGCCCCGGCATAAAGCTGTCACCGCTGAAACGACGCTTTGCGGCCGACAGCGTGGAATACGCGACGCTCTCGGTCGAATTCCAGCGCGCGGAGCGCATCGCGACGGCGAGCCTGCGCGGTCCGACCGCGCCGCCGCCGCACAGCGCCGAGGCGATGGTGGCGCAGGGCGCGGATTTCTGGCCGCTAAAACTCGCACGCGAGCTCGACGATGCGATCCTGCACATCCGGCTCAACGAGCTCGACACGGCCGCCATCGTGTTCAAATCCGACGGCGACCCGGTCCAGGTGCTCGCTTACGATCAATTCCTCGACGCCAACAAGGATCACTGGCTCGCCCGCGAGATCCGGCATTTGTGGAAGCGCGTGCTCAAGCGCGTCGACCTTACCTCACGCTCGCTGGTCACGCTGATCGAGCCGGGCTCGTGCTTTGCCGGCACGCTCGCCGAACTGCCGTTGGCGAGTGACAGGTCCTACATGCTGATCGGCCTGCGCGAGGGCGACAACAAAGAGCCGGCTGCTATGGCGCTTGCCGACGTCAATTTCGCCGCCTATCCGATGTCGAACGGACTGACGCGGCTCGGCTGCCGGTTTTTGGCGGATCCGGGTCAAGTCGAAGCGGCAAAAGCCGAGCGCGGCAAAATGCTTGATGCCGAAGCGGCGCAAAAGCTCGGCCTTGTCACTTTCGCGCTCGACGACATCGACTGGGACGAAGTGCGCGTGTTTCTGGAAGAGCGCGCGAGCTTTTCGCCAGACGGACTGACCGGACTCGAAGCCAATCTGCGCTTTGCCGGGCCTGAGACCATGGAATCGAAGATATTCGCGCGGCTCACCGCCTGGCAGAACTGGATCTTCCAGCGTCCCAATGCCGTCGGCGAAGAAGGCGCGCTCAAGCGTTATGGAACCGGGCAGAAGCCGCTATTTGATACGAGAAGAGTATGAGGACGGACGACAGAACGACAAAAACGGACGACAGGACGGCAAAAGATGCAAGACGGATGGTGACCGTGCGCCGAACGATTCTTATCCGTCGCCCGTCGTCGGTCACCCATAATTGGCCTCCGAGCAGGAGTGAGACATGAATATCCAGACCGTCGATTACACGACCAAGATTCCGAACAACGTCAATCTCATAGAGGACCGCCAGGTCCTGCGTGCGCTCGAGAGCTGGCATCCCGGCTATATCGACTGGTGGATGGATATGGGGCCGGATGGCTTTCAGGACGCCCTGGTCTATCTGCGCACAGCAGTTTCGGTCGACCCCAAAGGCTGGGCCAAATTCGATTACGTCAAAATGCCGGATTACCGCTGGGGCATTCTGCTCGCGCCAAAGCAAGAGGGCCGCACGATTCCGTTCGGCCGCCATTATGGCGAGCCGGCCTGGCAGGAAGTGCCCGGCGAATATCGCGCCATGCTGCGGCGCCTTGTCGTCATCCAAGGCGATACCGAGCCGGCTTCGGTCGAGCAGCAGCGCCATCTCGGCAAGACGGCGCCGTCGCTCTACGACATGCGCAACGTCTTTCAGGTCAATGTCGAGGAAGGCCGACACCTGTGGGCGATGGTCTATATTCTGCAGAAATATTTCGGCCGCGACGGCCGCGAGGAGGCGGCTGAGCTATTGCGGCGCCGCTCCGGCGATGCCGACAAGCCGCGCATGCTCGGCGCCTTCAACGAAGCGACACCGGATTGGCTGTCGTTCCACATGTTCACCTTCTTCACCGACCGCGACGGCAAGATGCAGCTCGAGTCGCTCGCGCAATCCGGCTTCGATCCGCTGTCGCGCACCTGCCGCTTCATGCTGACCGAGGAAGCGCATCACATGTTTGTCGGTGAGACCGGCGTCGGGCGCACAGTACAGCGCACCTGCGAGGCGATGAAAGAGGCCGGCATCGACGACCCCTACGATATCGACAGAGTCCGCGATCTCGGCGTCATCGATCTGCCGACCATGCAGAAGAAGCTCAATCTGCATTATTCGCTCTCGCTCGATCTGTTCGGCTCGGAGGTCTCAACCAATGCGGCGAATACTTTTACGGCAGGGCTGAAGGGCCGCTTCCAGGAGACCAAGATCAACGACGATCATAAACTCGAGAACGCGACCTATCCGGTGCTGAAACTCGTCGATGGCGAGATCAAGCGTGTCGACGAGCCGGCTCTGACAGCCATCAATATGCGGCTGCGCGACGATTACACCGCGGACTGCCAGCGCGGGCTCGATCGCTGGAACAAGATTTTTGACAAGACCGGCATCGCCTTCAAATTTAGGCTGCCGCATGTCGGATTCCATCGCCAGATCGGCGAGTTTAAGGACATCAAAGTCTCGCCCCACGGCCAAATCGTCGACGAGGCGACCTGGAAGCGCGATCAGGACAAGTGGCTGCCGTCACAGGACGACGGCGATTTCATCCAAAGCCTGATGAAGCAGGTCGTCGAGCCCGGCAAGTTCGCGAGTTGGATCGCCCCGCCGCGCGTCGGCATCGACAACAAGCCGGGCGATTTCGAATACGTGAAGATCGCGGCGTAATTGATCCCGCGCATCACTGACAGTGGAGGGGCGGCGCTGGTCACGCTGCCCCTTCTAACCTCTGCAGCAAATGCAGAGACCATGTCCTTATGAACGCCAGACACGCTTGGATTTGTTTACTCAGGCGAGCGGCCCCTCACGCAAGCGTGACAGGTCGAAGCGATCGATCTCGCGCAGCAATTCCACGAAAGCTTCGGCGCCGCGCGCGAGCGCCGCCTCGCCTTTCGCCGACGTTGCAAGCGTCGCGTCGCCGATGGCACCGGTCGGATGGATGTCCTGCGTCATCCAGGCAAAGCCGGCCGGCCTGTAAGCGCCGAGCCATTTGAATTCCTGCGCCATCGCGAGTGTTGCCGGAACGGCCTTCGGCGCTTTGTCGCCGCGCACGAGGTCAGGCTTGGCTGCAAGCATCAACGAGGTTTCGACATCACCGGCGTGAATGCCGTGTTTCTTTTCTTCCGCCGTGAACGCGCCCTCCGGATAGCCGAAGCGATGCCAGCCGACAGTGACGGCCAGCATGTTCAATCGCGTGCGCAGATCGCGCCCCACGATCTCCATCGCCGCGACATTGCCGCCATGGCTGGTGACCAGAACGAGCTTGCGCACGCCTGAGCGCGCTAGGCTCTCGCCAAGCTCAGTCCAGGCGGCAACCGCCGTGGTCGCGGAGAGCGTGAGCGTGCCGGGAAACGACAGATGTTCGGCGGAGACGCCGATGCGCTGCACCGGCAGGAACGTCACCGGAAGCTCCTGCGGCAAGATCTTCTGGACACGCGCCAGATAGGCCTCGGCAATGAACGTATCGACACCGAGCGGCAGATGCGGGCCGTGCTGCTCGATCGCCGCGAGCGGCAGCACCGCGATCCAGCGCACGGTCTCGGCGCCGGCGTCGGCAATGTCCTGCCAGGTCATGTCCATCCAGTTGCGTTTGGGCAGGGTCATGTGGGCATTGCTCATCGTTTGTCGCGATACGGATCAATAAGTATGAGAGACCGATTCAAAGCGGAGACCAATCCCTGCATTGCAGGGCTAACCGCAGCGCAGAGAGAATTTGGAGTCAAGGATGCGCGAAGCGCACCGTCTTCAGCGGCGACCCTATCGCCAGGGCGATGGGTCGTCCTTGAGTTCAATTTCTCCCTGCGCTCCAATACGACTATGCAATGTAAGGGAATTTTCCGCCGGCGGGCGTTTTTTAACTCGTTCATATGCTAAGTCTGCGGCACCGACATTGAGGAACAGCCGATGCGATTAACCGCAATCTCTCGCAAAGCCTTTGCAGTGCTCGCGCTTACAGCGGACGTCGCCACCGCACACGCTCAAGCTTTCGACAAGGTCTCCTTCGGCACCAACTGGCTCGCCGAGGGCGAGCAGGGCGGCTTCTACCAGGCGCTTGCCGACGGCACTTATCGCAAATACGGCCTCGATGTCACGATCGTGCCGGGCGGACCCAACACCAACAACCGCATCTTGCTGCCGGTCGGCAAGATCGATTTCTTTCTCAGCGCCAACACGCTGCAGTCGTTCGATGCGGTGGCACAAAACATCCCGACAGTCGAGGTCGCGGCGATGTTTCAGAAGGATCCGCAGGTCTTCATCGTCCATCCCGATCAGGGCATCGACAAATTCACCGATCTGAAAAATCTCACGCTGTTCGTGTCGCAGGAAGGCGTCGCAAGCTACTACCAGTGGCTCAAGGCCGACTACGGATTCAAGGATTCGCAGGTCAAGCCGTACACGTTCAACCCACAGCCGTTTCTCGCCAACAGGAAAAGCGCGATGCAGGGCTATGTCACCTCCGAACCCTTTGCCATCGAGAAGCAGGCGAAATTCAAGCCGAAAGTGTTCTTGCTCGCCGACCAGGGCTTTTCCGCCTATTCGACACTGATCGAGACGCGGCGCGATCTGGTCGAGCAGAAGCCCGATCTAGTGCAGCGCTTCGTCGATGCTTCGATCATCGGCTGGTACAATTACATTTATCATGACAATTCCGCCGGCAATGCGCTGATCAAGAAGCAGAACCCCGAGATGACCGACGACCTGCTGACCTATTGCGTCGCCAAGCTCAAGGAATACGGCATTGTCGATTCCGGCGACGCGCAGACGCTCGGCATCGGCGCCATGACGGACGCGCGCATGAAGGAATTCTTCGACGAGATGACGCGCGCCGGCGTGGTCAAATCCGGCCTCGACTTTAAGAAAGGCTACACGCTGCAATTCGTCGACAAGAAGGTCGGCTTGGATCTGCGGCCGAAGCAGTAAGACCACTATGCCGTCTGCGGACAAAGCCGCGTCTTCCATTCTCGCTTTGCGCGGCGTGAGCAAGACCTTTCCCAATGGAACCGCGGCGCTGGCCGGGCTTGATCTCGCGGTGCGAGCGGGCGAGTTCCTTTCGCTGCTCGGCCCTTCGGGCTGCGGCAAATCGACGGCGCTGCGAATCATCGCCGGCCTGAGCGAGCCCAGCGCCGGCAGCGTCGCGTGGCGGGCGACAAATGCGTCTGCCGACGGCCAACGGCGGATCGGCTTCGTGTTTCAGGAGCCGACGCTAATGCCCTGGGCCTCGGTGTTCAACAATGTGCTCCTGCCGCTGCGGCTTAAGCGGGTGCCTGCGGATAAGGCGAGCCGTTCGGTGGCTGCCGCGATCGAGCGGGTCGGCCTGCAAAGCTTTGCCAAGGCTTACCCGCGCGAATTGTCCGGCGGCATGCGCATGCGCGTCTCGATCGCCCGGGCGCTGGTGACAGAGCCCGATCTTCTGTTGATGGACGAGCCGTTCGCGGCGCTCGACGAGATTACGCGCTTTAAGCTCAACAATGATTTGCTGGAGCTCTGGCAGGCGCTGCGCACCACCGTGGTCTTCGTCACCCACTCGGTGTTTGAGTCGGTCTATCTGTCGAGCCGGATCGTGGTGATGACGGCGCGGCCGGGCCGCGTCTACACCGAGCTTACGAGCGATGCGCCCTATCCGCGCGCGGCGCAATTCCGCACCTCGGCCGAATATGCCGCGCTCTGCCGCCGTGCCTCGGAAGCGCTTGGGCAAGCGATGACGGTTGGAGGCGGATAATGGCGGCAAACGCACGGGCATCCGCTCGGTCCCGCGCAACCGCGAATCCGGAAGCTCGGTCTCCGCTTGCGCGGGGGCGGCCGGCCACGACAAACCGTGAGCATGTGCTCCGCGTCGCACTGCCGCTGATCGTCCTGGCGCTCGTGCTGCTGATCTGGGAGGCGACCGTCCGCGTCGGCAATGTTCCGCCTTATGTGCTGCCGGCGCCCGATCTCATTGCGCAGACCCTGATCACCGACTGGTCGCTGTTGTGGCAGTCGCTCCTGGTGACGCTGCTGACCACTTTCGAGGGTTTTTTGCTCGCCGCAGCCGGCGGCGTCGGCTTGGCCGTTCTGTTCAACCAATCGAAGCTTTTGGAATATTCGCTCTATCCCTATGCCGTGATCCTGCAGGTGACGCCGATCGTCGCGATCGCGCCGTTGCTGCTGATCTATCTGCCGCAGCCGCTTGCGGTGCTCGCTTGCGCCTGGATCGTGGCCTTTTTCCCGGTGCTGGCGAACACAACCCTGGGCCTGAATTCGACGGACCGCAATCTCGCCGATTTGTTTGCGCTCTACGGCGCCTCTCGACTGCAGATTTTGTGGAATCTGAAGCTGCCGGCGGCGCTGCCTTACATTCTCGGCGGCCTGCGCATTGCCGGCGGCCTATCGCTGATCGGCGCCGTGGTCGCCGAGATTGCCGCTGGCGCCGCCGGCGCCGGCTCCGGTCTCGCCTACCGCATTGCCGAATCCGGCTACCGGCTCAACATCCCGCGCATGTTCGCGGCGCTGTTGTTGCTCTCCGTCGCCGGCATCGTGATCTTCTATCTCTTGTCGCTTGCCAATTATCTCGCGCTGCGCCGCTGGCACGAAAGCGCGCTGGAGCGCGAGCAATAACTGATCTTGCGCGGAGCGCAGCGACGAAGCTGTCCAGGGCCGCACCGCCGCCCAGACTGTTTCGCTGCCCGGCATGACGGTTGCGTTATGGCAACGCCATCTCCAGCACCCGCGCGACGTGAACGGCCTCGCGTCCGGCGCCGTCATAAATCTGGTGCCGACAAGATGTGCCGTCGGCGACGATGATCGCGTCGTCAGGCGCCTTGCGTACGGCCGGCAGCAAAGACAATTCGCCCATGGCGCGCGAGACCTCGATCGTATCGGCATGGAAGCCGAACGCGCCGGCCATGCCGCAGCAGCTCGATTCAATCGGCTCGACCTGAAGATCAGGAATAAGCCGCAGCGTCCCTTCGACCGCGCCCATCGTGCCGAATGATTTTTGATGGCAATGGCCGTGCAGCAGGGCGCGCTTCTTCAGTGGGCGAAGCTTAAGGTCGAGGCTGCCGGTTTCAGCTTCCTGCGTCAAAAATTCTTCAAACAAGATCGCGCCGGTCGCGGCTTTGCGGGCCACTTCGTTTTTCAGCAATGCCGGGATTTCGTCGCGGAAACTGAACAGGCAGCTTGGCTCAAGGCCGATCACGGGCATGTCTTGCGCGAGAAAGGGTGCGAATGCGGCAAGCGTGCGCTCGGCCTCATGACGCGCTTGGTCCACTTTGCCGATGGCCAAAAAAGTGCGGCCGCAGCAGAGCGGGCGCCCTCTGTCGGCCGGCGGGGCGAAATTCACGCGATAGCCGGCAGCGGTTAGCACGGCGATCGCGGCATCGATATTTTCGCGCTCGAAATAACGGTTGAAGGTGTCGGCAAACAGGGCGACGTCACCGCTTCTGCGGCCTTCATGCCGGTGCTTGCCGCGGGCATCCGTCCCTTTGCGCGCGGAAGCCGTAGGTGGCCGGGACATAGGCGAGCGCAGCGACGCCGTTCTTCGAACGGACAAGCCCAGCCCTGACGGCTCCGCCTCTCTGAAATAGTCCGCACGCCACTTTGGCACGCTCCGCTGAGCGCTGAAGCCAGCGATGGCTTCCGACAATCTCGCCGCGCCCGGCAGGGCGTTGCGCAGATTGAACAGCCAAGACAGCCGCGCCGCATAGGGCGCATAGCGCGGCAGATAGCCGATGAGCCGATCATGCAGCGACAGGCCGCGTTTGGCCGCGCGCGCGGCCAAAAACTCGATTTTCATCCGCGCCATGTCGACGCCGGTCGGGCATTCCCGGCGGCAGGCCTTGCAGGAGACGCAAAGCTTCAGCGTCTCAGCCATGTCGTCGGAGGTGAAGGCGTCCGGCCCGAGCTGGCCGGTGATGGCGAGCCGCAGCGTATTGGCGCGGCCGCGCGTGACATCACGTTCGTCGCGCGTCACCCGATAGCTCGGGCACATCACGCCGCCTGCGCGTGCGCGGCAGGCGCCGTTATTGTTGCACATCTCGACCGCGCCCTGGAACCCGCCGCCGGCGCCCGGATAGGCCGACCAGTCGAGCGCGGTCGCCATCGACTGCGCGCGGTAGCCGGGGGCATAGCGGAAATTGCCCCGGTCATCGAATCTCGGCGCCCGCACGATTTTGCCGGGATTGAACAGCCCCTTTGGATCGAAACGATCCTTCACCGCCTCGAAGGCATGCACCAGCCGGGCGCCGAACATTTTTTCATGAAATTCCGAACGCACGATGCCGTCGCCGTGCTCGCCGGAATGCGAGCCCTTGTATTCGCGCACAAGCGCAAACGCCTCCTCGGCGATGGCGCGCATGGCGCGCACGTCCTTGTCGAGGCGCAGATTGAGCACGGGCCGCACATGCAGGCAGCCGACCGCGGCATGCGCATACCAGGTGCCGCGGGTGCCGTTGCGTGCAAACACTTCGGTGAGCCGCGCCGTGTAGTCGGGCAGATGCTCGAGCGGCACGGCGCAATCCTCGACGAAGGAGATCGGCTTACCTTCCTCCTTCATCGACATCATGATGTTGAGGCCCGCGGTGCGCACCTCGGCGATGCCGGACTGCAATTTCGCGTCGAGCACGTCGACCACGCCGCCGCGGGCGGCGCCCGACTTGTCCCAGGCGATGCCGAGATCGCCGATCAGCTCGCCGAGCGCTTTCAAGCGGCGCAGATTTTCCGCTTCGTCCTCGGCGAATTCGACAAACAGGATCGCTTCCGGATCGCCGCGCAGAAACGCGTCCACGGTCGGCTTGAACATCGCGATGTCGCGCGCCAACGAAAGCATGGTGCGGTCGATCAGTTCGACCGCGATCGGATTGAGCTTGACGATATGTTGTGCGGCGCTCATCGCGACATGGAAGCTGCCGAAATGACAGGCGCCGACGGCGCGGCGGTTTAGCTGCGGCGACAGCTTCAGCTCGACCCTGGTCGAAAAGGCCAGCGTGCCTTCGGAGCCGACCAGGAGATGCGCGAGATTGATGTCATTTCTTCCCACGACCAGCGCATCGAGATTGTAGCCGCCGACGCGGCGCTGCACTTTGGGAAAGCGCCGCGCGATCTCGTCCGCCTCGCGCGCGGCGATCGCAAGAAGATCGCGCACAAGAGCATCCGGCACGTTCACGCCCGGCTCGCCGACGCGGCCGAAATGCGCCGGCGTACCGTCGGGCAATAGCGCATCAATTGACAATACGTTCTCCCGCGTATTGCCGTAGCGCAGCGAGCGCGCGCCGCAGGAATTATTGCCGACCATGCCGCCGATCGTGGCGCGCGAGGCGGTGGAGATGTCGACCGGAAACCACAGGCCGGTCGGCTTCAGCGCCCGATTGAGATCATCAAGCACGATGCCCGGCTCGACCACGCAGCGCCGGTTTGCGACATCGACGTCGATTACCTTGTTCAGGTGCCGCGAGCAGTCGATCACCACGCCATGATTGACCGTCTGCCCGGCCTGCGAGGTGCCGCCGCCGCGCGGGGTGATCGGCACGCCCTCTTCACGGCAGATCCTGATCGCTCGATCAGCGTCCTCGATCGTGCGCGGCGTCGCAACTCCGAGCGGCATGATCTGATAGTGCGAGGCGTCGTTGGCATAGCGCCCACGCGTGAAGGCGTCGAAATGCACGTCGCCGGCGCGTTCGGCGGCAAATCGCCGTTGCAGGCTGCGCTCGAGCGCCGGCATTAACCGCGCCGTCACCTTGTTCTCCCTCGTGCCAATGCCCGAATTCGATGCGATAACAACGCGCCAATGGTCACGTCAATCGGCGCATTGCCCGGCCAGAGCGGAAACCGGTTTTCCGACAAGGACATGCACAAATGAAAAATCCAGAACGCATGCCGGTTCGGTCAGACCGGCATGCGTTCTGGACTTGACCGCAATATCGAATTCGCTATTCAACGCCACCAGCCCACACCACCAGCCACTGGCGCTTTCGGACACGGCGCCGCCGGGGCCTTTTACGAGTCCGAAGGAGACTTCCTGATGCCGCAGAATGCTTCGCGCGCGGCCGGCCGCCATTTTCTTCAGATTCCGGGACCGACGCCGCTGCCCGATCGCGTGCTGCGGGCCATGGATACGCCGGTCATCGATCATCGCGGCCCGGAATTCGCCAAACTGGCCAAGCGCTGCCTCGACGGCATCAAGACGATTTTCAAGACCGCCAATCCGGTGATCATCTACACCGCCACGGGCACGGGCGCGTGGGAAGCGGCGCTGGTCAACACGCTTTCGCCCGGCGATCGCGTGCTGATGGTCGAGACCGGCCAGTTCGCCACGCAATGGAAGACCATGGCCGAGAAGCTCGGCCTGAGACCCGAGTTCATTGCGGGCGATTGGCGCACCGGCGCCGATCCGGGCAAGATCGAGGACCATCTGCGCAAGGACAAGGCGCGCGAGATCAGGGCGGTCTGCGTGCTTCACAACGAAACCGCAACCGGCTGTCTCTCGCCGATCGAGCCGATCCGCAAGGCGATCGATGCCGCCGGCCATCCGGCCTTGTTCATGGTCGATACGATTTCCTCGCTGGCCTCGGTCGATTACCGCCATGACGAATGGGGCGTCGACGTCACGGTCGGCGGCGCGCAGAAGGGCCTGATGCTGCCGCCCGGCATGTCGTTCAATGCGATCAGCGACAAGGCGCTCGCCGCATCAAAGAATTCCAGGCTGCCGAAATCATTCTGGGCCTGGGACGACATGCTGGCGATGAACAAGGTGGGCTTCTTTCCCTACACGCCGGCGACGCAGATGCTGCAGGGGCTGGCCGTCGCGATCGACATGCTGCACGAAGAAGGCCTCGACAATGTATTCGCGCGGCACGCGCGGCTGGCCGAGGCGACGCGGCGGGCGGTGCGCGCCTGGGGCCTCGAAATCCTCTGCCGCGATCCGAAATATTATTCGCCTACGATTACGGCGGTGCTCCTGCCCGAGGGCCACGACGCCGACGCGTTCCGCGCGCTCGCGCTCGACGCGTTCAACATTTCCTATGGCGCGAGCTTCGGCCCTTACGCCAAGCGCTATTTCCGCATCGGCCATCTTGGCGATGTCAATGACGGCTGGCAGCTCGGCGCGCTGGCGGTGACCGAAATGGCGCTGTCGCTTGCCGGCATTCCGCACAAGAAGGGCGGCGTGCAGGCGGCGATGGATTACATCACCGCGGCGCATTCCGCCGGCTCACGCGCCGCGGCGGAGTAATGTCTGAAAGGCCGTCGTCCCGGACCGCGCCAAGCCTTCAGTGTTCGTGCGCCTGCCATTTTGCCCGAGGGCAATTTGAACTCGAAACGACTGCCCGTTCGGGGCCGCCTGCGCTTCACGTCAACGGCACGCTCGCAACCTGCGCCGCGAAGGCGGCCCGCGCGGAGATCGCCGCATACCAGCGCTCGAAATTGCGCAACGGCGGCCGGTCCGGCACGAGCTGACGATAACGATAGGCCATGATGCCGAGCGGAATGTCACCGTAGGAGAACGCGTCGCCAGCGAGATAAGTCGTCTTGCCCAACTGCTCGTCAATGATCGTCATCGCCGCAGTGCTCCTCCTTTTCCCCTCCTCGATCTCGGCGTGATTGCGCTTTTCCGGCGGCGTGCGGATCAAGCCCCAGAACACCGGTGTGAGCGCCGGCCCGGCGACGGAAAGCTGCCAGTCCATCCATTTGCTGGCGAGCGCACGGATCTGCAAATCAGCGGGCTCGAGCACGCTTGCTTTATGCTTGGCGGCGAGATAGCGCACGATGGTGTTGGATTCCCACAGCAGAAAGCCGTCCTCTTCCTCGAGCGTCGGCACGAGCCCGTTGGGATTCATCGCCAGATACGCCGGCTCGTGATTTTTGCCGAACGGCCCGCCGATATCGATGCGCTCGTGCGGCAAACCGATCTCGGCGACTGCCCACATCACTTTCTGCACGTTCGACGAGGTGTTGCGCCCCCAGATTTTGATCACGATTGGTCTCCGTTTTTCTTGATCGGTCATTTTTGGCTCGTCATTGCCGGGCTTGACCCAGCAATCCATGCGGCAGCGACATCGTTTCCGCAAGGCGGCACAGACCCCCGGTCATGGGCGAGCGAAGCAACGCCGTTCTTCGAACGGCTATGCCCGGGGTTGACGAAACAGGAGTTAATCGATCCGCCGCGCTTCTTCCGGCAGCATAATCGGGATGCCGTCGCGGATCGGGTAGGCGAGTTTTGCCGCGCGCGAGATCAGCTCCTGGTTCTCCGCGTCATATTCCAGCGGCGTCTTGGTCAGCGGACAGACCAGGATCTCCAGAAGCTTTGGATCGACGCTGTCGGCGGGGTGGTCGGTCATGGCGCAAACTCCGCGTGAACTGGCCTCGTTATAACATCTCGCGCGATGAGTCGGTGTCTCACATCATCGTCATTGCAAGCGAAGCGAAGCAATCCACGCGGCGGCTCGGCTGGTTGGTTTCGTGGCGGCGCCCCTCACCACGGGCGGGCGCTTGGCGCCGTCACTGCAACGGCGTTTCACCGGGCGTCTTGCTCTTGGCCAACTCGATCTCGGTGACCGCAACCAGAATCTCGGCGCGCGTCTTCAGATCCGGCGCTTCCAGCATCGCCTGTTTCTCGGCCGTGTCATAGGGCGACATCATGGCGAGCGCATTGACCAACGCCTCGTTGGGCGCGTTCTCAATGCCCTCCCAATCGGCCTTGAGATTGTTCGCCTTGAGAAACGCCGTAAGCGCGCGCAACAGCGACCTGCGATCGACCTGCTCTTCGCCCTTGCGCGCAATGAAATCATCGGCGAACGGCCGATAGGTCACACGGCATTGCCGATAGGGCGTGGCGACGGGCAATTCCTCTTCGATGCGAAAGCGCGTGATACCGGTGAGCTGAATGAGATAACGGCCGTCGCCGCTTTCGGCGAATTGCGTCATGCGCCCGACGCAGCCGACCTTGAACAGATGCGGCCGATCTTTGTCGGGACCAGGATGCGCCGGATCGGGCTGGATCATGCCGATCAGGCGATGCACGGTGCGCAAGGCGTCCTCGGTCATCGCCAGATAGCGCGGCTCGAAAATGTTGAGCGGCATCTGCCCGCGCGGCAGCAACAGCGCGCCCGGCAGCGGGAATACCGGTATCACGTCCGGCAGATCTTCCGGTCCCTTGTAGATCACGTTCATCGGCATGCCGTACTCCGCCTCGCGACGGCATCCAATCTATCGTTCCCGGAGCATGATCTTATCCGAAAACCGCTATCCGCGCTTCGGGTATGCTCCTTACGCGAACAAAATCGACGACAGCTTCCTGCGCCCTTCGATGGTCGCTTCGTCCGTCGGGCCCCAGGCATCGAAGAACTGCACGAGCTGCTTGCGGGCGCCGTCGTCGTTCCATTTGCGATCGCGCTTGACGATGGCGATCAGCTGCTCGAGCGCGTCCTGCCGCCGGCCCTTGCTGTTGAGCGCGAGCGCCAGGTCGAAGCGGGCCTGGTGATCGAGCGGATTGGCCGCCACCTTCTGCTCGAGCTCGCTGATCGGCCCGATCTTCTTGGCCTGCTCGGCGAGCTCGAACGCGGCGCGCGCCGCGGCAACCGCGGCGTCATTTTGCTTCGCCTCGGGCACCATGGCCAGCGTCTGTTTGGCCTGGTCGAGCGCGCCGGTTTCGACATAGGCGCGGGCGAGCCCGGCCAGCGCCGGCACATTGGTCGCGTCTTCGGCGAGGAGTTGCCCATAGATTTCGGCGGCGCCGGCGGCGTCGCCGTCGGCGAGCGCCGCCTCGGCTGCGTCAAGCAGATCCTTGGTTTCGCCGCCGATGCGGTCCTTGGTCAGGCGCTCGAGAAAAGACACGACCTGACTCTCCGGAAGCGCGCCCATGAAACCGTCAGCCGGCTGACCGTTTACGAAGGCGATCACCGCCGGGATCGACTGGATGCCCATCTGGCCCGCAATGGCCGGATGCTCGTCGATGTTCATCTTGACAAGCTTCACCTTGCCCTTGGCGGCCTTCACGGCCTTTTCCAGAACCGGCGTCAGCTGCTTGCACGGCCCGCACCAGGGCGCCCAGAAATCGACCAGAACCGGCTGACGCCGCGATTCGTCGATGACGTCTTTGACAAAGGTCTGCGTCGTCGTCTCCTTCACGACGGCGGCATCGGCGGCGGCTGCTGGTGCTTGCTGCAACATGATCCCTGCCCTGACGCCTGACCGCCGAAAAACCGCGGCCCGGACGCGATCCGGGGGCGGCTTTCGGCAACGACCAGGCCAATAAAAAATCGCCCTCCCGCCACCGCCGCCCGTTTCGGGGCGCAGCGGACGGGGCTTGCTCCATTCGCCCGATTAAATGGGAGGAAAACCCGCTGAATGCAATGCGGGGTGGGTGGGTGCGGTTGGACCCGCAAGGGACGTCGACCCGAGGCAGACTGTTGCATCGATTGTACGCCTGCACGGTGCAAGGTGACGCCGGGCGCGCGCCTCATCGGCGATGCCGAGCCGGCACGCCGGAGCCGCTACCCCCCGCCTCCGCAAGCACCTCGATCCGCGGCCGATGCCCGGTCGCTTCCAGAAACCGTACCAGATCGTGCCGCGATATCGTCGTTGTTCCCGTATTCACCAGCGGATGAAAGTTGATCGCCTCGTGCTTCATCAGCGCCGCGTCGAGCACCACGGTCACACGCCGTCCGGTGTCGTTGATCACCGCAAACGGGGTGACCGAGCCCGGCTCGACGCCGAGCAGCTCGCGCATTAATTCCGCCGAGCCGAACGAAAGCCGCCCGCTGGCGCCAAGAAGCCGATGCAGCGATTTGAGTTCGATCGCGGTATCTTCCAGCGCGACGACGAGAAAGGCCGCGCCCTTCTTGTCGCGCAGAAACAGGTTCTTGGTATGACCGCCCTCGATCACGCCGCGGCTTAACCGCCCCTCCTCCACGGTGAAGACCGGGGCATGCCAACTGGTCTTGTGCGCGATACCGAGACGATCCAGATAAGCGAAAAGCGCTTCAGGCGAGGCGGGCATCGGATGCGTTAATAGGCTTTCAGCATGATCCGGAAAAGCCCGCCCTTGAACTTGAGCGGGGGTGAACGCGGTTTTCCGCCTTGGCGATACCGCTGCGGCGGGCGAAGCAAGCAAGATCATGCGCGGCTGCCAAGCATGATCTGGCATTTCGACCGTGGTTGCAAAGCCGGGCGGTCTTTGGCATAGCTTTCCGTGCGCTCCCGTCGATGCGGGCAGCCGCCTTGCCCTTCTCGGATGCGGGTGTAGCTCAGGGGTAGAGCACAACCTTGCCAAGGTTGGGGTCGTGGGTTCGAATCCCATCGCCCGCTCCATTTTTACTCTTGTCCGGCCCGGAGACATAGGTGACGGTTCATACCGGAGACATGGGTAACACTTTTGGCCCGAAGGGGTTTGCAAGTGGTTCAAGCCTGCATGTCTCGTCGTCGATATAGCCGAGATCATGGTGCATGAAGCTGACGAGCCAAATCCGGTCGTCGGTTTGTTTATGCGCACGGTCCGGCCAGCGAATACTTGGCTCAGATCAATTGAGCCCTTCCAGACCCTTCGCACTGTAACGCGTGAGAGTTTTGCCGCCGGTCTTGCGGGAGACGCCGAACTCCCGGCGCAGGGCGGCCATTTGCTCGCCGTCGAGCCGGTGGACAATGAACTTTAGGTAACTCATGTGTCCGGAATGAACTGTCACCCTTCCCTCAGGAAGGGCACATTTTTTCCGCGACGTTGTACGACCGGTCGCCGTTCCGGCGTACCGCCACGACACGGTCGTTAGGCTCCTCTCCTGATGGCGAGGCACAGGCCCCGATTGAGGTCCCGGATGGTGATCCTCATCGGTGCGAATGGGCCGGGTATCCGTTGCCACCTCTGGAATTGCGATGCCGTGTTTCCATAATGCGAACGGGCGGTGTAATACGCACCATTTTGCTGCGGCGGTATCATTGCGCCGGGCGCTTAACAGGAGACCTCCGTGCCCGTGATGTCCGGAAAGCGCGCTTTGCTTGATCTGCTCAAACAGGAGGGCGTCACGGTCATGTTCGGCAATCCGGGCACGACCGAACTGCCGCTGATGGATGCCTTCGCGGTCGAGCATGAGATCCGCTACATCCTGGGCCTGCAGGAAGCGGCGCTGATGGCGATGGCGGACGGCTATGCGCAGGCGTCCGGCGGACTTGCCGTGCTCAACCTTCACGTCGCGCCCGGGCTCGGCAATGCCATGGGCATGCTCTACGACGCGCAAAAGGCGAATGCGCCCGTGCTGGTCACCGCCGGCCAGCAGGACCTCGAATATCTGGCGCAGGAGCCCATCCTGAGCGCCGACCTGCCGACGCTGGCGCGGCCGTTCGTCAAATGGGCGGCCGAGGTGCATCGCGCCGAGGACCTGCCGCTCTATGTGCACCGCGCGGTGAAGACGGCGTTGGCGCCGCCGGCCGGTCCGGTATTTCTCGGCCTGCCCGGCGACATACTCAAAAATGACGCCGAGATCGATCTCGGCGAACCGACGCGGATCGCGCCGCGCATCCGCGGCGACGCTGCGGCAGTCGATGCTGCCGCCGAGCTGCTCGGTAAGGCCGAGCGCCCGGTGATCATCGCCGGCGACGTGGTAGCGCAGAGCCGCGCGCATAAGGAGCTCATTGCGCTCGCGGAAGCGATTGCAGCGCCGGTCTATGTCGAGTTCGTGCCGAACAGCGCCTCATTTCCGGCGTCGCATCCGCTCTATCGCGGGATGATGACGCGCACTCAGGCCGGCGTGCGCGAGGTGCTTGAGAAGCATGACCTTCTGTTCTCGGTCGGCGGCGACCTGTTCACCTGGTCGCTGCCGTCGAGCATCGATCCGTGGCCCAGGGGACTGAAGCTCATTCATCTCGATACCGACCCGTGGCAGATCGGGAAAAATTTTCCGGCGCAAGTCGCGATCCTCGGCGATCCGCAGGCAACTTTGCCCGAAATCACCGCGGCAGCCACCGTGCGCATGAGCGCAAACGCCAAGAGCGCCGCAGCGCGGCGGCTCAAATCGCTCACCGAGGCGATCAGAAAAGAGCGCGAGGCATTTTGCGCCAAAGCGCGCGCGCTTGCCGGCAAGACGCCGGTACAGCCGCTGGCGCTTTTGGAAGCGATCGGCGCCGTGCTGCCGAAGGATGCGGTCGTGATCGAGGAAATCTTGTCGTCGGCACCGGGCATTCGCTCGCTGATCACCAGCGACGATGCGCAGAGCTATTTCGGGCTGCGCGGCGGCGGCATCGGCTGGGGCCTGCCTGCGGCGATCGGCATAAAGCTTGCGCTGCCCGACAGGCCTGTCGTGGCGCTGGTCGGCGACGGCAGCGCGCTTTACACGATCCAGGCGCTGTGGACAGCGGCGCACTACCGGCTGCCGGTCGTGTGGGTGATCTTCAACAATACGAGCTACCGCATCCTCAAGCAGCGGCTCGTGATGCTGCGCGGGCTCGCCGAACAGGCCGATACGTTCGTCGGCATGGAGCTCAATGATCCGCCGATCGATTTCATTGGACTGGCACGCTCGCTCGGCATCGATGCGCATTGCGCCAAGACCGTGCATGACGCGACCGATCTCATCGGCAAGGCCCTGGCGAGCGACACCGCGATGCTGATCGATGTCGATATGGAGCGCGGCTACAAGCCGATGTGAAGCTCACCAATGATCCTGAGGCGGCCGCCAAAGCTAGGCGTCGCCACCGATAGGCATGTCGGCGAACAGCTTGTAGCTCTGCGACTTCGGCTTCGCCCTGTCCTCTTGGTTCAAATATTCGATCGAGCTTTTGCCAAGCAATGCCCGCGGCAAAATCATCACGCGGATGAAGCGCGTCGGCCGATCGAGGGCGGCCTGCGCAAAGACCGGATCGGGGCCGGTCTCGTACCAGGCGCCGCCCGGGCCGTAAGAGGTCGACTTGCCGTGGGTATCGATGCGGATGCCGCCTTCGATCACGCAGCGGATGCCCGGCCCTTGATGCCGGTGCAGATAGGCGCAGCCGCCGGGCGGAAACGCGACGCTGTCGCCGCGCAACAGAAGCGCCCCCTCGGGCAGCGTCTCGAGCGGCGCGGCAAGCTTTTCGCGCGAGACCAAGCCGTGCGCGCCGATGGCGCCCGGCGCGCCGGTCAAAAACTCGAAGCGCCACAGCGTGGCGCCCTCGCGGCCGGCCCTGAGTGTGACGGCGTCTTCGCCGCTGAACGCCGCTTCGCCGTGCAGCGCGCTAGCGTCGACCGTAACAGATCCGTGCACGACAAAGATCATGCGCGGTCGCGGCGGCAATGCAGTTTCAGCGCCGTTCGACATCACGTCTTCGGTGAGCCGCAATGTTGCGGGCATCGTCCCACTCCTCCCACTCGCGGCACGTCATGCACGCGGCGGCTGTCTGTGTTGACCGTCGCGCGCGCAGCGGCATTTACACGCGCTTTCCGGCATTGCTAAATCGCGCTCGGCGCACCGCGTCAAGCGCGGCAAACAAAGCGCGACAGGGAGGAAAGCATGCAGCGAACGGTACCGCCATTCCGCGCCGATCATGTCGGCAGCCTGTTGCGCACCGCACCATTGAAAGAGGCACGCGCCAAACGGGCGCAGGGCGCGATCACGCCGGCCGAGCTCAAAGCAGTCGAAGATCGCGAGATCGAGAAGATCATCAGGAAGCAGGAGGAGATCGGTCTCAAGCTCGCAACCGACGGCGAATTCCGCCGCTCCTGGTGGCATTTCGATTTCTTCCGCGGGCTTGACGGCGTCACGCCCTATACGACCGAGGGCGGCATCCAATTCCACGGTGTGCAGACCAAGGCCGAAGGCATTAAGATTACCGGCAAGATCGGCTTCTCCGGTCACCCCATGCTGGAGCATTTCGAATTTCTGAAAAGCCACACGCGGGTGACGCCGAAAATGACGATCCCGGCGCCCTCGACGTTTCACTTCCGCCAAGGACGCGCCTCGATCAGCAAGGAGGTCTATCCGGACCTCGACGCATTCTTTGACGACGTCGCCGCCGCCTATCGCGTCGCGATCCGCGCCTTTTACGAGGCCGGCTGTCGCTATCTGCAGCTCGACGACACCGCCTGGGCGATGATCTGCGACCCGAGCGAGCGAGCGCAGTCGCGCGCGCGCGGCGACGATCCGGACGCGTTGCCGGCCCGCTATGCACGCCTCACCAATGCGGCGCTCGCGAATAAGCCGGCCGACATGGCGATCACCATGCATTCCTGCCGGGGCAATTTTCGCTCGACTTTCATCGCCTCGGGCGGCTACGAATTCGTCGCCGAGCAGCTTTTGGGCAATACCAATCTCGACGGCTATTTCCTCGAATACGACACCGAGCGCGCCGGCGGGTTTGAGCCGCTGCGGTTCTTTCCCAAAGGCAAGAAGCAGGTGGTGCTCGGGCTCGTCACTTCCAAGAGCGGCAAGCTCGAGAAGAAGGATGACATAAAGCGGCGGATCGACGAGGCGGCCAAATATGTGGCGCTCGATCAGCTGTGCCTGTCGCCGCAATGCGGCTTTGCTTCGACCGAGGAAGGCAACGTGCTGGCCGAGGACGAACAGTGGGCGAAGCTGCGCATGATCGTGGAATTGGCGGGCGAGGTGTGGGGCCGCTGAGCGGCCTTCTCTTCCCGCTTGTGACCGCTTGTTGGGGAGAAGTGAACTTGCGGCAATGGGAATGATGCATGAGTGAGCGTAGCAAGCCGCCATTTCGCGCCGACCATGTCGGCAGCCTTCTGCGTACTGCATCCTTGAAAGAGGCGCGCAAGAAGCGCGCGCGCGGCGAGTTGGCTGAGGACGACTTCAAAGTGATCGAAGATCGCGAAGTCGAAGGTGTGATCAAGAAGCAGGAAACGGTCGGACTGAAATCCGTGACCGACGGCGAGTACCGGCGCATCTCCTGGAACATCGATTTTTTGGAACGGCTCGACAATGTCGAGTCTTATGTCGGCGAGCGCAAGGTCAAATTTTCGTCCAGCGGGCCGCAGCCGCGCCAAGTGCTGCTGCGCATCACCGGCAAACTCGGCGGCTACAGGCCGCATCCGATGATCGAGCACTTCAATTTCCTCAAAGCCCATACCAAAGCAACGCCCAAGATGACGATCCCCTCGCCCTCGTCGCTGCATTTCCGTTATGGCCGCGACGCGGTGCCGACGTCGCTATATCCGGACATGAACGATTTCTATCGCGACCTTGGCGAGTCCTATCGCAAAGCCGTGCACGCGTTTGCCGATGCCGGCTGCCGTTATTTGCAGCTCGACGAGGTCAATCTGACCTATCTGTGCGATCCGTCGCTGCGCAAATTCATCACCGATCGCGGCGAAGATCCGGCGACGCTGCCGGCCAGCTATGCCACGATGATCAATGCCGCGATCGCCGGCATCCCTTCCGGCATGACCATCACCATGCATCTGTGCCGCGGCAATTTCCGCTCCAACTTTGTCGCCTCCGGCGGCTACGAGCCGGTCGCCGAGATCCTGTTCAACGCCATCAATGCGCACGGCTATTTCATGGAATACGATACCGAGCGCGCCGGCGGTTTTGAGCCGCTGCGCTTCGTGCCGAAGAACAAGATCGTAGTGCTCGGGCTGGTCACATCGAAGAGCGGCACGCTCGAAGCCAAAGATGCGATCAAGCGCCGCATCGAACAGGCGACAAAATTCGTCGACATCGATCAGCTCTGCCTCTCCCCACAATGCGGCTTCGCTTCGACCGAGGAGGGCAATGTGCTGGCCGAGGACGAGCAATGGGCGAAGCTGCGCATGATCGTGGAACTGGCCGAGGAGGTGTGGGGCCGCTGATAACGGGCATGGCGGTGTCGAACGCATCGGAATGGCCGAAATACGCTCGGCCATGTGCAGGCCAGGACAGGTAGGAGAACCAATCAATGACTCAACGAACCAAACCGCCGTTCCGCGCCGATCATGTCGGCTCCCTGCTGCGGCCGACTGCGCTGAAAGAGGCGCGCGAGCGGCGCGCCAAAGGCGAGATCGACGCCGCGGCGCTGAAGGAGATCGAGGATCGCGAGATCAAAGACGCTATCCGCAAGCAGGAGGCGGCCGGCCTGCAGTCGATCACCGATGGCGAATTCCGTCGCTCCTGGTGGCATCTCGATTTTCTCTGGGGCCTCGACGGCGTCGAGCGTCATCTCATGAATACCGGCGTCGCCTTCGCGGCGGTGACGACGCGCAATGAGGGCGTGCAGGTCACCGGCAAGATCGGCTTCTCCGGCCACCCGATGATCGAGCATTTCAAGTTTCTCAAAGCCAATACGTCGCGCACGCCAAAGATGACCATTCCGGCGCCGTCGGCGCTGTATGGCCGGCCGATCATGACGCCGATCAACAAGGCGGCTTACCCCAACACCGACAAAATGTTCGACGATCTCGGCCAGGTCTACAAAAAGGCAGTGCGCGCCTTTGCCGATGCCGGCTGCCGCTATCTGCAGCTCGACGAGGTCTTTATCGCCATGCTGTGCGATCCAAAATATCGCCAGCAGATGAAAGACCGCGGCGACGATCCGGACGCGCTCGGCCCGCTCTATGGCGATCTCATCAATATCGCGATCTCGGACATCCCGCCCGACATGACAGTGACCATGCATCTGTGCCGCGGCAACTACAAATCGACCTTCATGGGCGCGGGCGGCTACGAGGCGATGCAAGAAGTGCTGTTCGACCGCATCAAGGTGCACGGCTATTTCATGGAATACGACACCGAACGCGCCGGCGGGTTTGAGCCGCTTAAGCGGCTGCCAAAAGGCCGCCTCGCCGTGCTCGGTCTGGTCACCACCAAGACCGGCACGCTGGAGGCCAAGGACGCCATCAAGCGACGCATCGAAGAAGCGGCAAAATTCACCGATCTCGACCAGCTCTGCCTCTCCCCGCAATGCGGTTTTGCCTCGACGGAAGAGGGCAACGTCTTGGCGGAAGACGAACAATGGGCGAAGCTGCGCATGATCGGTGAGGTCGCCCGCGAAGTGTGGGGGTGAATACTTCGCGCAGCGGCGCAGAGGGAACGGAATGTCCGACATTGTCGCCGGCAAAGTTGCCATCGTCACCGGCGCCGGGCGGGGCATCGGCCAGGGCATTGCACTCCTCATGGCGCAGGAAGGCGCAAGCGTTGTCGTCTGCGACATCGGTGCGAGCCTCGACGGTGCCGGCGCGGACGCTCGACCGGCGCATGCCGTCGTCGAAGAAATAATCAAGGCCGGCGGCAAAGCCGTCGCTTCGACGCTGTCGATCAGCGAGCCGGGCAATGCCGACAAGATCGTCGCCGCCGCACTCGATGCCTTCGGCCGCGTCGACATACTGGTGAACAATGCCGGCATCCTGCGCGATCGCATTTTTCATCGCATGAGCTGGTCGGATTGGTGCGAGGTGATTGCCGTGCATCTCAACGGCAGCTTTCTGATGAGCCGCGCCTGCGCAGCGGTTTTCCGTGCGCAGAATTCCGGCTGCTTCGTGCATATGACCTCAACTTCGGGCCTGGTCGGGAATTTCGGCCAGGCCAATTACATGGCCGCGAAGCTGGGCATCGTTGGCCTGTCGCGCGGCATTGCCCTCGACATGGCGCGGTTCAATGTACGCTCGAATTGCGTGGCGCCGTTTGCCTGGACGCGGATGATCGATTCGATCCCGGCGGAGACCGAGGCAGAGAAGGCGCGCATCGCCGCCTTCCGGCAGATGACGCCGGAGAAGATCGCCCCGCTTGCGGTCTACCTGGCGTCGGATCGCGCCCAGGGCATCAGCGGCCAGATTTTTGGCGTCCGCAACAACGAGATTTATCTGTTCAATCAGGCGCGGCCGATCCGCACCTTGCACCGCTCCGACGGCTGGACGCCGGATAAGCTCGACAAGCAGCTCAAAGGCGCATTCGCGGCCTCGTTCACGCCGCTCGATCGCTCGAGCGACGTGTTCTCGTGGGATCCGGTGTGACGCGACACGCGTCATCCCGCCCGGAGCGAGCGCCGCGGGGACGAGCCGTGAGCCATAATCACGCTGCTACACTTTGGGCACTGCATGTGATTACAGTTTTCCGGCGCTCGGCCGCAATGACGAAGAAATCTGGATGACCATCGTCTATGAAAAGCTCCTGGCACTGAAAGTGCCCCCGGTCGAGCAGACATACGGGCCAAAGGACTGCATGCTCTATGCGCTTGGCGTCGGCTTCGGCCATGATCCCACCAACGAAGACGAGCTGCCGTTCGTTTATGAAAAGAACCTCAAAGTGCTGCCGACCATGGCGGCACTGCTCGGCAGCCCGGGCTTCTGGCTGCGCGACTACGACACCGGCGTCGATTGGGTGCGCTTGGTCAATGGCGAGCAGGGCATCACGCTGCACCGTCCCCTCGCCGGCCACGGCACCGTGATCGGACGCTTGCGAATACTCGAAGTGATCGACAAAGGACCGGGCAAAGGCGCGCTGATCCTGAGCGAGCGCGAGGTGTTCGACAAAGCGTCCGGCGTGGCGATCGCGACCGTGACGCAGACGACGTTCTGCCGCGCCGATGGGGGGTTTGGCGGACCCGCGCGGAGAGCGCCGCAGCCGCATCCGATCCCGACGCGCGCGCCCGATATGGTCTGCGATCTCGGCACGCGTCCGGAGTCGTCGCTGATCTATCGGCTGTGCGGCGATCACAATCCGCTCCATGCCGAGCCCGCGGTGGCGCGCGCGGCCGGATACCCGCGGCCGATCACCCATGGGCTTGCCAATATGGGCGTCGCCGGACATGCCATCTTGAGGACGTTTTGCGGCTATGATCCAAGCAGGATCACGTCCATCGCCTGCCGCTTTACCGCGCCGATGTTTCCCGGCGAGACGCTGCGCACGGAGATGTGGCGCGACGGCAACGTCGTGAGCTTTCGTGCGCGCGTGGTCGAGCGGGATGTGATCGCCGTCAATCATGGACGCGCCGAGGTGTTGTTGTGACCGACGCGAACGAGCTTGCGCAAATCCGCGAAGCGGTGCGCGCGCTGTGCAAGGAATTTCCCGGCGAATATTGGCGCGCACTCGACCGCGAGCGGGCCTATCCGGAAAAATTCGTCGCCGCTTTGACCAAAGCCGGGTTTCTGGCCGCGCTGATTCCTGAAGAATTCGGCGGCAGCGGGCTGAGCATGTCGGCAGCCGCGGCAATCATGGAAGAGATTCAAGCCTCAGGCTGCAACGGCGCCGCCTGTCACGCGCAGATGTATACGATGGGCACGGTGCTGCGGCACGGCAGTCCGGCGCAAAAGGCCAAATATCTGCCGGCGATCGCGCGCGGTGAACTGCGGCTGCAGGCCTTTGGCGTCACCGAACCGACCTCCGGCACCGACACGCTGAGCCTGCGCACGACGGCCGTGCGCGAGGGCGACTTTTACGTCATCAACGGGCAAAAAATCTGGACCTCGCGTGCCGAACATTCCGATCTTATGCTGCTGCTCGCCCGCACAACGCCGCGCGAGCAGGTCAAATCGCGCACGGCGGGCCTTTCTGTGTTTCTAGTGGACATGCGCGAGGTCAAGGGTAAAGGGCTGACCATTAGGCCGATCCGCACAATGATGAATCACGCTACGGCCGAAGTGTTCTTTGAGAATATGCGCGTGCCCGCCGAAAACCTGATCGGCGAAGAGGGCGCCGGCTTCCGCTATATTCTCTCCGGCATGAATGCCGAGCGCATTCTGATTGCCGCCGAATGCATCGGCGACGCAAAGTGGTTCATCGAAAAGGCGACCGCCTATGCCGGCGAGCGCGTCGTGTTCGGCCGGCCGATCGGGCAGAACCAGGGCGTGCAGTTTCCGATCGCCAAGAGCTACATTGCCATGCGCGCCGCCGCGCTGATGGTGCGCGAGGCGGCGGCGCTCTACGAGGCCGGCGAGGATTGCGGCGCCGAAGCGAATATGGCCAAGCATCTTGCCGCCGAGGCCTCCTGGGCCGCCGCCGACATGTGCGTGCAGACGCATGGCGGCTTCGGCTTCGCGGAGGAATTCGACATAGAGCGCAAATTCCGCGAGACCCGGCTCTATACGGTCGCGCCGATCTCGACCAATCTGGTGCTGTCCTATATCGCCGAGCACGTGCTCGGCCTGCCGAGGTCGTATTGAGCAATCCGCTGCCCCTCTCCGGCCTGCTCGTCGTCTCGCTCGAGCAAGCGGTCGCCGCCCCGATGTGCTCCTGCCGCCTTGCCGACGCCGGGGCACGCGTGATCAAGATCGAACGCCCGGAGGGTGATTTCGCCCGCGGCTACGATGATCTGGTGCATGGCGAGTGCAGCTACTTCGTCTGGCTCAACCGCGGCAAGGAATCGGTCGTGCTCGATCTCGGCAAAGCCGAGGATAAGGCGCTGCTTGCCGCCATGCTGGCGCGCGCCGACGTTTTCATTCAGAACCTCAAACCCGGCGCGGTCGCCAAGCTCGGCTTTCCGATCCCGGAATTGCGTCAGCGCCATCCGCGCCTGATCTGCTGCTCGATCTCGGGCTTCGGCGAAAGCGGACCGCTCGCGCAACGGAAAGCTTACGACATGCTGATCCAGGCCGAATCCGGTCTCGCCTCGATCACCGGCACGCGTGAGCCTTCCCGCGTCGGCGTCTCCGTGGTCGATATCGCCTCGGGCATGAATGCCTATGAGGCTATACTTGAGGCGCTGATTGCACGCGGTCGCACCGGCGAAGGCGCCGCGCTGTCGATCTCGATGTTTGATGCCATGGCGGATTGGATGACGGTGCCGCTCTTGCAGCAGGAAGCCGGCGCGCCGCCCAAGCGGATTGGGCTCGCGCACGTCTCGATTTCACCCTATGGCGCATTCAGGAGCCGTGATGGCGTCGACATTCTCATCTCCATCCAAAGCGATCGGGAATGGCGGGTGCTCGCGGAAAAAGTGCTCGACGACCCGGCGCTTGCCGCTGATGCCGATTTCGCCACCAATGTCGAGCGCGTAAGGCGTCGCGCCGAGACTGATGGACGAGTCGCGGCCGTGTTCAGCGCGCTTGATGCTGATGTGCTCGAGCAAAAACTCGCCGCTGCCGATATCGCGTTTGCCCGGGTCAATACGCCGGCTGAACTCGCGCATCATCCGCATCTGCGCCGTATCACGGTCGCGACACCGAGCGGACCGGTGTCTTATCCGGCGCCGGCGGAGCGACATGCCTCAACGACGCGGCGCTATGGTTCGGTGCCGGCGCTTGGCGAGCACACGATGAAGGCGCGCGCGGAATTCATCGGGCAGCAGACGACGGGCGCGTCTGCCTCCTGACGTCATGACCGGGCTTGTCCCGGTCATCCATGTCTTTATCCTTGTGCACGCAAGGCGTGGATGCCCGGCATAAAGCTGGGCATGACGGTCAGAAAAGTCGGCAAGGACGGGTGTCATGGAAATCGGCTTCATCGGTCTGGGCAATATGGGCGCGCATATGGCGCGGCGGCTTGTTGAAGCCGGCAACAAAGTGTTCGTCTATGATACGCGGCAGGAAGCGATCGGCAATCTTGCGGCGCGTGGCGCGATCGCCGCGCGTTCGCCGAAGGAAATCGCCGACCTCGCCGAGACGGTGATGGCGAGCCTGCCGACCCCGGATGTCGTGCTCAAAGTTGCGACCGGGCCGGACGGCGTTATTGAAGGCACGAAGGTGCGCCGCTTTGTCGATCTCTCCACCACCGGTGCGGCGATGGCGCAGCGCGTCTTCAAGCTGCTAGCGGCGCGCAACATCGTGCAGATCGACGCGCCGGTAAGCGGTGGCGTGCGTGGCGCCGAAAAAGGCACCGTCGCGGTGATGGCATCAGGGCCGCGCGCCGAGGTCGAGAAGGTGGAGCCTGCACTCAAGGTGATCGGCAAGTTCTTCTTCATCGGCGAGCGGCCGGGTGCCGGTCAGACCATGAAGCTCTGCAACAATGTGCTTTCCGCCGCCGCCATGGCGGCGACTTCGGAATCGATGGTCATGGGCGTGAAGGCCGGCCTCGATCCGCGTGTCATGCTCGACGTGATCAATGCCAGTTCCGGCCGCTCAACCGCGACCGAACAGAAATTTCCCGAAGTTGTGGTGCCGCGCAAATTCAATCAGGGTTTCACCGCCGGCCTGATGCTCAAGGACGTCAACCTGTTCATCGCCGAAGCCAAGGAACTCGGCCTGCCAATCAATGTCATCGAGGCGGTCGCCGCGCTGCTCAAGCTCACCTGCGAGGAGCTCGGTCCCGACAAGGACGTCACTCAGATCGTTCAGCCGATCGAGAAGCGCGCGGGTGTCGAGGTGCGCGCGCCAAGCGCTTAGGGCCTTTCCCGGGCGACATCGTGCAAAGCTTGCGTCTCAGCCGCGGCGAAATTTGCGCCGCGGCTGCAATCTGGCTTTGAATCAGCCGCTTACATCAAAGCGATTTTGTGTGATCTGCGTCACTTTGCATCCGGGGCAAAGGTCCTAGTACTGACCCCCGATGCGATTGGACGCCATCAGGCCGGTCCCCCCGAAGCCCCCGATGGCCTGAGACGTCCGAGGGGTGCACTCGGTCCCCATACACCCCGATGACCCGCAAGCGAGGGTCACAAGCCCGCCCGGTCCCCGCCAGGCGGGCTTTTTCTTTGTCGGCGCAGAACTCGCGGTCAAAACAGAATTCATGCGCTTGCTCTGTGATCGAGGTCACCCGTCAATGGCGCCCAGAGCTGATTAAACTTGCCGCAATTGCACTTTCAGGCTTTCTGCCGCATGTTCCTACTGCGGATCAGAGAACCGGCCCGAACCACAACGCGATTATCGGGCGACACGCTTATCGGGCATCATGGCTGCCACGCGCACGAATTCGAGCCTGCTGTCGGGTTTGCCCGAGCATCTTTCGGCAAACCTGTTCGCGACCGCAACGCCGTCGCGCTTGCGTGCCGACGAAGTCCTCTTTCTGGCTGGCGATGCCGGCGACGGCTGCTATCGGGTCGAGGACGGGCTCTTGAAGGTCACCATGGTGTCGCGCTCCGGTAGCGAGCGCATTCTCGCGTTTCTCGGGGCCGGGGCCATCGTCGGCGAGCTGTCGATCATCGATGGCCTGCCGCGCTCGGCTTCCGTCGTGGCGGTTCGCGACTCGACTTTGAGCTTTCTCAGCCGCGCCGCATTCGAGGACTTTGCCAGGGATCATCCGGAAATCTACAAGTCGCTGGTGACGCTGCTGGCGACGCGCTTGCGCGAGGCCGACGCCGCGCTGGCCGCGGGAAGCTTTCTGCCGCTGCGCGGCCGCGTCGCGTGCACGCTGCTCGAACTGGCACAAGACTTCGGCCAGGATGTCGGCGCCGGCCGCATCGTCATCCGCCAGAAGATCGGCCAGAGCGACCTCGCCGCCATGGCCGGCATCGCGCGCGAGAATGTCAGCCGTATCCTTAACGACTGGAAGCGGCGCAAGCTGGTGAGCCGCCTGTCGGGCTATTACTGTTTGGAAAACAAAGCGCAGCTGCAAAACGAAGCCGAGCTGTAACCGACTGGAATTTTTGGGTGTTCACACGTTTCGGTGTCATGCTTTAAAACACCGGCCCATGAATAGGCCGCAAAGCACGCCTCGGCTCACCGACTTCCGCCGTATCGTGGTCAAGGTCGGCTCCTCGCTTCTGGTCGACGCCGAAGCCGGCCGGCTCAACGATGCCTGGCTGAAATCGCTGATCGCCGATCTCGCGGCCCTGTACCGCGGCAAGCGCGATCTCCTGGTCGTCTCCTCGGGAGCGATCGCGCTGGGCCGCAGCGTGCTGAAACTGCCTTCCGGCCGGCTCGAACTTGAAGACAGCCAGGCCGCCGCCGCCGTCGGCCAGATCGCGCTCGCCCATACCTGGAACGAGGCGCTGTCGCGCCATGGCATTACGGCGGGACAGATTTTGGTCACGCTCGGCGACACCGAAGAACGCCGACGCTATCTCAATGCGCGCTCCACGATCGACAAGCTGCTGGAATGGCGGGCGATGCCCGTCATCAATGAAAACGACACGGTCGCAACCAATGAAATTCGCTACGGCGACAATGACCGTCTGGCCGCGCGCGTCGCCACCATGGTGAGCGCCGATCTGTTGATCCTGCTGTCCGATGTCGACGGCCTTTACGAGGCGCCGCCGGCGCTCGTCCCCTCGGCGCGGCACATTGCTTGTGTCGAGCGCATCACGCCGGAGATCGAGGCCATGGCGGGCACCGCCGGTTCCGATCTGTCGCGCGGCGGCATGCAGACCAAGATCGAGGCCGGCAAGATCGCAACGGCATCCGGCACACACATGGTTATCGCCTCGGGCCGGATAAAACATCCGCTCGATGCAATCGCCAAAGGTGCGCGGTGCACATGGTTCCTCACCACCGGCAATCCGGTCACCGCGCGCAAGAAATGGATCGCAGGCTCGCTCGAGCCGAAGGGCACGCTGAGCATCGACGCGGGTGCTGTCGCCGCGCTGCGCCGGGGCAATAGCCTGCTGCCGGTCGGGGTGGTGCGGGTGGAAGGCGAATTCGCGCGCGGCGACGCCGTAGTCATTCGCGGCCCCGATGGCGTCGAGATCGGGCGCGGGCTGAGCGCCTTCGACGCCGAAGACGCGCAGAAGATCAAGGGCCGCTCCTCCGCGGATATCGATTCAATCCTGGGCTTTTCCGGGCGTGCCGAGATGGTTCACCGCGACGACCTGGTCGTAGGGCGGGAATAAGTGGAGGGCCGCCGCCACCCAATCGGGGTAAGGTAGAGGACTTTCACTGTAAGCTGTCGTTCATACTCGCCACGCCAAAAGGGAACCCCGGCCACTAACGTGGCCGGGGCTCGACGCCGGGTGATTGAGGGTGAGGGGCTGGGGGGCTTCGCCCGGCGCCTACCCGTCAACGGCCATGTCGCCGGGGGGTTCCGGCACCCACCACAATTTTCTTCACTCGCCCGGCATGCCGCCGCTTGCCGGTATTTTGGCTCGGAGTTTCGCCGCGGCTCCGGGACCGGCGCGCCCGGGAGGCGGCGGGACCGCCGAAATCGCCGCCAAGGTTGATGCGTTGGCCGCCCGGCAGCACTACATAGCGCGAAAATACCCATAAGTGTCCGTTCGCGCCGCGGCGACCCTCGACGACATAGGTCGTGCCCACCGGAAAGCGCTTTGGCAGCAGGCGGCTCGCTTTTCGGCCCGACGACAAGTGCATGGCACCCTCTCGCTCGCTGAAGTCAAAGTTGAGAACGTCAATCGATTTTGCGAGGTTCCTCGAATTCTGTGACGACCCCGCGAAATGCTGTGGATGACTGTGGGTAACCTGTTGCCAAGGCACGCCTCGCCGTAGCCGCGGGGGCGTGTTAGAAAGTTCCGCGAATGCGCGACGGATCAAGACCATGAGGGCAAAGTGAGGCGCCGATGAACGCCCCGCTCAAGGCGGTTCCCGACACCGAAAAACCGGCGGTCAAGCGCGATGTCGAGCTTGAATCGATGATGCGCCGGATGGCCCGGGACGCGCGGCAAGCGGCCCGTGTCCTGGCTCTGGCGCCGCCAGCGCAAAAGAACCGGGCGCTCGTTGCCATGGCGGCAGCTATCCGTCGTTCCCGGCAGGCGATCCTTGCCGGCAATGCCGAGGATCAGGCGGAGGCCAGACGTGCCGGAGCCACACCTGCCTTCCTGGACCGGCTGGCGCTGACTGCCGCGCGTATCGAGGCGATGGCAGCAGGCCTCGACATGATCCGCAAGCTGAAGGATCCCATCGGAAGCGTCACGGCGTCATGGCGGCGGCCGAACGGTATGCGGATAGAGCGCGTACGGGTGCCGCTCGGCGTGGTCGGCGTCATCTTTGAAAGCCGCCCGAATGTCACCGCCGATGCCGGCGGGCTGTGTCTCAAAGCCGGCAATGCCGCGATCCTGCGCGGCGGTTCGGAGAGCTTTCGCTCCTGCCGCGCCATCCATGCGGCACTGGTGGAGGGCCTGCGCGAAGCCGGTCTGCCGGCAGCCGCCGTCACGCTGGTGCCGACACGTGACCGCGCAGCGGTCGGGATGATGCTGCGCGGCCTTGATGGCGCGATTGACGTGCTCGTGCCGCGCGGCGGCAAAGGCCTGGTGGAGCGCGTCCAGGCCGAGGCGCGGGTACCGGTCTTTGCGCATCTTGAGGGCGTGTGCCACGTCTATGTCGACGCCAAGGCCAAGCTGAGCATGGCAAAAAAGATCGTGCTCAACGCCAAGATGCGCCGCACCGGCGTCTGCGGCGCGGCCGAGACCCTGCTGATCGATCGCGCCGGCGCGCAGCATTTGCTCAAGCCGCTCGTGCTCATGCTGCTCGAGGCCGGCTGTGAAATCCGCGGCGATGCAACGGTTCAGGCGGTGGACCGCCGCGTCAAGCCGGCCAGCGCAGCCGATTGGAGCACCGAATATCTCGACGCCATTCTCACCGCGGGCGTGGTCGACGGCGTCGATGCCGCGATCGCGCATATCGAGCGCTACGGGTCGCATCATACCGATGCGATCGTCACCGAAGACAAAAAGACGGCGGAAAAATTCCTGCGCGAAGTCGACTCCGCCATCGTGCTGCATAATGCCTCGACCCAGTTCGCCGACGGCGGCGAGTTCGGTTTCGGCGCCGAGATCGGCATCGCCACCGGCAGGCTGCATGCGCGCGGCCCGGTTGGCGTGGAGCAACTCACCAGTTTCAAATACCGCATACGCGGCAGCGGGCAGACGCGCCCGTGAAGCAGCCATCACACGCGACGAGACGGTCATGAGCATGACAGCTAAGGCTCGACTGCAAACTTGATCTGCGGGCCGATGCCGGTTTCGATCATGCTCAAAACAGAAACTGCGGCGGACGCGGGAGGGAATTTCGTTTCAAAGATCATGAATTATGAGTTCCCTCCCCGGCGTCCGGCCGTCGTGCGGCCGATCGGCCGCAGCCGCAAACGTATCATTTTGCCGCCACACGCGCCCGGCATGCGCATCGGGCTGTTCGGCGGCACGTTCGACCCGCCCCATGCGGCGCACCGTGCAGCCTGTCTGTTGGCCATGCGCCGGCTCGGTCTTGATCGGGTGTGGTGGCTGGTCACCCCGGGCAATCCGCTGAAAGACACGGCTGGCCTTGCGCCCCTGGCCGAGCGGGTGGCGGCGGCGCATCTGCTGGCGCACCACCCGCGCATCGATGTGACCGATCTCGAGGCCGATCTCGGCTCCACCTACACTTTCGTGACCCTCAGATATCTGGTGCGCCGCTGCCCCGGCGTGCGTTTCGTCTGGATCATGGGTGCGGACAATCTGCGCCATTTCCATCGCTGGCAGCGCTGGCGCGATATCGCAACGCTGGTGCCAATCGCGGTGATCGATCGGCTCGGACCAAGCCTCTATTCGGCGGCCGGCGTTGCCGGCCACGCGCTCGGTTTCGCCCGGCTGCCCGAGGCCGCGGCAAAAAGTCTGCCAAACCGCAAGCCGCCGGCCTGGCTTTATCTGCACGGGCTCAAATCGCCGCTGTCCTCGACAGCGCTGCGCGCCGCCCGCGCCATGCCGCCAGCACGAGACATTTCCTTGAAGTCCGGAGGTTGAAACTGTTAACTCGCCGTGACTATCTTAGACGGGTGCCCCGGATTCGGTGTGGCTGGGGCTGAGAGTCAGCGGTAATCGGTGTAGAAGTCAGTGTAACTGTAATCGGTGTCACGACGTCTGAGTCGATCACCTGCCGGCAAACGCAGTTGCATCGGTGCCCCGCGAACTTTCAAAGACCTGTGAAACCAGTGTCATCTGAAGCAGTCACACCCGAAAACGGCAAGCTTGGAGCGAAAGGATAAGCAACCCTGTCCCCAGTTGTAATCTCCCGGGCCGAACGTCGCGCGCCCGAAGCGGTCTCCGGAATGCGTATTAACGCCGAGGAGATCCTCCGCATGGTCCTCGCCCGCCTCGACGACATGAAGGCGGAGGACACTCTCACCATCGATCTTCGAGACAAATCAACCATCGGCGACTACATGGTCGTGTCCTCCGGCCGGTCGCAGCGCCATGTCGGTTCGGTGGCCGACAGGGTGGTCGAGGATCTGCACAAAGCCGGCGTGTCCACCCGCGTCGAAGGCATGCCCCATTGCGATTGGGTGCTGATCGATGCCGGCAATGTCATCGTTCACGTCTTCCGCCCGGAAGTGCGGGATTTCTATAATCTCGAGAGGATGTGGATGACCGGCAGGGCGGCCCGGCGCGCGAGCTAACCGCGACGTCCGATCCGATTTTCGTCAGATTGGGGTCGAGCGGGGCGGTGTGTTTTGAACGAGGATGCAGGACCGTTTTCACCCGTGTGGCTAGCGTCGTCCTCGGCCGCCGTTTCATTCTGTTGTCATGCGTATTGTCATCGCTGCGGTCGGCCGCCTTAAAGCCGGGCCGGAACGCGAGCTCGCCGACGCTTACCGCAAGCGCGCCGAAGCGACCGGGCGCAGCCTCGGCCTTCGCGACATTGAAGTCGTCGAGATCCGCGAGAGCCGCGCGCAGGACGCGGAGCGGCGGCGCACCGAAGAATCGATTGCGATCGCCAGTATCATTCCCGAGCGCGCAATCCTCGTTGTGTTGGACGAGCGCGGCGAAAATCTCGACAGCGCGGCGCTGGCGGCACTGCTACAGCGCTGGCGCGCGGAAGATCGCCCGGCCGTGTACTTTGTGATTGGCGGCGCTGACGGGCTGGCACAGACGCTGCGCGAGCGCGCCAAGCTGAAACTTGCCTTCGGCGCAGCCACCTGGCCACACCAGCTGGTGCGGGTCATGATGCTGGAGCAGTTGTACCGCGCGGCCACGATTCTGGCGGGACATCCCTATCACAGGGCCTGACGATCAGCCGCAAGATCTTTGAAAAGTGCTGTTTCTTTAAAGCCTTGCGCCGCTCGCCACCGAATTGTGGCGCCTGTGCCCCGTCAGCGGCGCAGATGCGTCTTAATGCGGTCCAGCTCGGGTGCTTTTGCTTGCCTTCGCGCGGGGCCGCCTTACCTTTGAAGCCGATGATTCTCCGACGGTCGAGCAGAATCGACCCACATCTTGTGCTTGGCTCGGCTTTGGCATTGGCCCTGCCGTTGAGCGTGGACCTTTCGTCTCATTCAGGCGCTCTCGCGCAGATCGCGCCTTCGCCGACAGTACCGCAGCAACCGCCTCAAGCCCCGCCGCCCGCACCGTTGCCTAAGGTTCGCGACAGGCAGCAGCCCGCCGGCCAGGCGGTGCAACCGGAAAACAGCGCAGATGCGCTGAAGCAGCGCGACGAGGAGCTGGGCGCGATGCTCGCCAAACAGCGCGAGTCGGTTGAGGCGCAAGCCAAGCTCAAGAGCGAGATCGCGGCGCTCGCTGAGGACCGGCGCAAGTTCAATCAGCAGCTGATTGATACTGCCGGGCGCATCCGCGATGTCGAAGCCAATATCGAGGCGACGCAAGCGCGCTTGCAGCCGCTGGACATGCAGCAGGCTTTGTTGCAGAAATCGCTCAACGAGCGGCGCGGCACGATCGTTGAAATCCTGGCGGCGCTGCAGCGGATCGGCCGGCAGCCGCCGCCAGCTCTGATGGTGCGGCCTGAAGACGCGCTGCAGGCGGTGCGCACCGCAATCACGCTCGGCGCGGTCGTTCCGGAGATGCGCGCGCAAGCCGACACGCTGGCCGGCGACATCGCCGACCTGCTCCGCGTGCGTCAGAAAATCGTCGACGAGCGCAAGAACTTGTCGAACGATCTCGATGTGCTTGGCCGCGAGCAACTGCGCATGACGCTGCTCATCGATGAGCGACAGAAAAAGCAGGCGGCCGCCGAACAGGCGCTGGACGCCGAGCGGCAGCATGCGGCCGAGCTCGCACGCCAGGTCGATAACATCAAGGATCTCATCGCCAAGCTCGAGCAAAGCCTCGACCCGGCGACGCGCGCGGCGCGTGATTCGGCGCGCTCGATCGCAAGCGATGCGACCAGGCCGAATCTTGCGGCGCTGAGCGATCCGGGCCGCCTTGCCCCCGCCGTCGCCTTCGCCGACATGCGCGGGCGGCTACGGCTGCCGGTGAACGGTACGCGAATCCGCGAATTCGGCGGTTCCGACGGTTCAGGTGGAACTCAAAAGGGGCTTTCCATTGCCACCCGGCCGGGTGCGCAGATTACGGCGCCCTGCGACGGTTGGGTTGTTTACGCCGGCGCGTTTCGGAGCTACGGGCAACTCTTGATCCTCAATGCGGGCGGCGGGTATCATGTACTCCTCGCGGGGATGCAGCGGATTTCCGTAGATCTCGGCCAATTTGTGCTGACGGGAGAACCCGTGGCGGTGATGGGCGATGCGTCGGTAGCTTCCGCGACCGCCACAACTGTGCCCAAGCAACCTGTTCTATACGTGGAGTTCCGCAAAGACGGCACTCCCATAGACCCCAGCCCGTGGTGGGCAACAAACGAAGGCGAAAAGGTTCGCGGATGATGCGCAAAACTTCCTTGGTTTTCCTAGGTGCCGTGGCCGGCGCCGTGGCGACGCTGGCACTGACCCAGCCCTATTCGATGTCGGTCGGCTCGGCGGCGCGAGCAGCCGCTTCCGATACATATCGGGAGCTTAATCTGTTCGGCGACGTGTTCGAACGCGTGCGTGCGGATTACGTCGAGAAGCCCGACGACAGCCAGCTCGTCGAATCGGCGATCAACGGCATGCTGGCCGGGCTCGATCCGCATTCGAGCTATATGGATCCGAAGAGCTTCCGCGACATGCAGGTGCAGACGCGCGGCGAGTTCGGCGGCCTCGGCATTGAAGTCACCATGGAAGACGGCCTGGTGAAGGTGGTCGCGCCGATCGACGACACCCCTGCCGCCAAGGCCGGCATCATGGCCAACGACATCATCACCAAGCTCGACGATGACCAGGTTCAGGGCCTCACCCTCAACCAGGCCGTCGACAAGATGCGCGGGCCGGTCAATACCAAGATCAAGCTCACCATCATGCGCAAAGGCGTCGACAAGCCGATCGAAGTGACGATCGTGCGCGACGTGATCCGCGTGAAGTCGGTACGCTCGCATCCGGAAGGTGGCGACGTCGCCTATATCCGCATCACGCAGTTCAACGAGCAGACGACCGATGGGCTGAAACAGGCAATCAACGATCTGAACAGCCAGCTCGGTGCCGACAAGATCAGGGGCTATATCATCGACCTGCGCAACAATCCGGGCGGCCTGCTCGACCAGGCGATCTCGGTCGCCGACACGTTCCTCGAAAAGGGCGAGATCGTTTCGACCCGCGGCCGCAATCCGGAGGAGACGCAGCGCTTCAATGCGCGGCCTGGCGACATGACCAAGGGCAAGCCGCTGATCGTGCTGATCAATGGTGGTTCGGCGTCGGCCTCCGAAATCGTCGCCGGCGCATTACAGGACCACAAGCGCGCGACACTGATCGGCACGCGCTCGTTCGGCAAGGGCTCGGTGCAGACGATCATTCCGCTTGGGGCTGGGAACGGCGCGCTGCGGCTGACGACCGCCCGCTACTACACGCCGTCGGGCCGGTCGATTCAGGCAAAAGGCATCACGCCTGATATCGAGGTGCTACAGGATGTGCCGGACGATCTGAAGGCGCAGACCGACTCCAAGGGCGAGGCGTCGCTGCGCGGTCACCTCAAGGCCGAAGGCGCCGAGCAGACCGGCTCGCAGTCCTACGTGCCGCCGGACGAGAAGAATGACAAGGCGCTGAAAATGGCGATCGACCTTCTGCGCGGGACCGCCAGCAATGCGGCCTTCCCGCCCAATCCGAAGGCTGCCGTTCCGAACTAAGCCGACGACCTTATGTCTGTCCGGGCGTAGGGCGGCCCCCAGGGCCGCCCTAGTCTTTTGAGGCTCTCGCTGGGAGTCCCGGACAGAGGGTGCTCAAGCGCCGTGCTAGACTGTCGTGCATGATTCGCAAGCTTCGCAATGCCGTTCGCAGCCGTTTTGGCCGCACGAATCGCTTTTCGGGATCGAGGATCGGCGGATGGCGGTGGACGACTTAACCGCCCCGCTGGGCCGCCAGCCGAAAAGGCGCCGCAAGATCAGGCTGCCGGCGCTGCCGACCATCGGCGGCGCGCTGGCGCTGTTTCTCGCCATTTTCGTTTTATGGGCGGTGGTGGCCGATGATCCGTTCGGCGGCGAACCTATGGCCGTTGTCCCGGCAAACATTCAGCTCACGGCAAGGCCGGATCCCTCCGTGGCAGTCGTGCGGCCAAATGCAACCGATGCGGCCGCGCCGACGGCAGGGGCTTCGCCCGCACCAAGCAATCAGCAGCCCGCCAACCAGCCCGCGATGGCGGCGCCGAACATGACCACCATCACGATCATTGACGGCAAGACTGGCGAGCGCCACGACGTTGTCGTGCCGGGTCCTGCTGCTGCGACGTCGCCGCCGATCGATTCGAAATTCGTGGAGATGACCCCGCACGGCCCGGTACCAAAGATCGCGGCGGACGGCACCCGCCCGGCGGACGCCTTCGCCCGACCAGTGCAGCCGCTGCCCGGCAAGCCCGACGCACCACGTGTAGCGCTCATTGTCGAGGGCCTTGGCGTGAGCGGGAATGCGACCGCGGACGCGATCGCAAAGCTTCCCGGCGCGGTGACGCTCGGCTTCGTGCCATACGGCAATGACGTCGCCGCGCTTGCCGCACGCGCGCGCGAGGGGGGGCACGAGATTCTGCTGCAAGTGCCAATGGAGCCCTTCGACTATCCCAACAACGATCCGGGCCCGCAGACACTGCTCACGACACTGACGCCGCCGCAAAACATCGACCGGCTCTACGCGTTGATGGGCCGCTTGCAGGGCTATGTTGGACTGACCAACACGATGGGCGCAAAATTCACCGCGTCAGAGGACTCGCTCGCGCCGATCCTGCACGAGACCGCCAAGCGCGGGCTGATCTATGTTGACGACGGCTCCAATCCGCGCAGCCTCGCCGGCCGCATCGCCGGCGCCAACAACCTATCCTTCGTGCACGCCGATGTAGTGCTCGACTCGGTGCCGACGCCGGCCGAGATCGACAAAGCGCTGGATCGCCTCGAAATGACGGCGCGGGAACGAGGCTTTGCGGTGGGTGTAGCCTCGGCGCTGCCGGTGTCCATCGAGCATATCGCGGCGTGGGCCAGGGCGGCGGCGAATCACGGTCTCCTCCTCGTGCCCGTCACGGCAGTGGCGGCCAAAGGCAAGCAGATCTGACGACCGGAGCAGACCACGGACGACGGAGGAGCGAAGAAATGATAGACCGCAGCAGATCGGTGATCTGATCTATTGTCGGTCGTCAGTCATCTGCAATGCGCTTCGAGGACCTTCCCTATCGGCCCTGCGTCGGCGTCGTGGTGCTCAACCGCGACGGACTTGTCTTTGTCGGCCGCCGCATCGGCGGGCCGGAACATGTCGACCTCGCGCATTCCTGGCAGATGCCGCAGGGCGGCATTGATCCCGGCGAGGAGCCCTGGCCGGCGGCGCGGCGCGAATTGCGGGAAGAGACCAATATCCGCTCGGTCGAGCGCATCGGCGAGATTGCCGATTGGCTCACATACGATATTCCGCGCGAGCTCGTCGGTCAGGCCTGGAAAGGCAAATATCGCGGCCAAAAGCAGAAGTGGTTCGCGCTGCGCTTTACCGGACCGGATAGCGAAATCAATGTGGCTCATCCGGCCGGCCGCCACGAGGCGGAGTTCGCGGCATGGCGATGGGAGCCGCTGCAGAACGTCCCCGATCTTGTGGTACCGTTCAAACGCGCGGTCTACGAACGTGTGGTGCGCGAGTTTTTGCCGCTGACGACCTAACTCGTCGTACCCGGCTCTGCGCCAAAAGGCGGCCCCTGTTTTCCGAAAAATGACACGCAAATCCAATGAATCGACGCGAGGGTATCCGCCACCGATATTACGAATGTCGGCCGAACAGAAACGTGAAACTTGGTCGATCGCAGTGTAGTCCGGACAGGCCAAGCCTGCGAAAGTTGGTAAAATGAAATTACGCCGCCAAGGCCGCCTGCAGCGTCATTAATTGCTCGAGATGCCGCGTGAGCTTGTCGCGCTGCGCGTCGTCTTTGGCATCGGCGATGTCTTCCTCGGTATCTTTGATGTCATTGGCGAGCGTCGCCATGTCGAAGTCGTCACGGGCGACCGCGCGGTCGGCAAGAATGGTCAGGCCCGAGGGACTCATTTCGGCAAAGCCGCCGATGACCACGACCGGCTCGCGCCGCCCCTCGCGGATAATCGTGACGATGCCCGGCCGCAATGACGTCACCATGGGTGCATGGCCGGGCAGAATGCCCATGTCGCCTTCGCTTCCGGGCAAATCCACCTGGTCTACCTCGCCGGAGAACAAGACGGTTTCCGGCGAGACAAATTCGAAATGCAGCGCGGCCATGCTGGTCCTCACGCTTCGGCGGCGAGCTTCTTGCCCTTCTCGACCGCCTCCTCGATGGTGCCGACCATGTAGAAGGCGGCCTCCGGCAGGTGATCGTATTTGCCCTCGACCAGGCCCTTGAAGCCCTTGATGGTATCCTGCAGGTCGACGAGCTTGCCGGGCGAGCCGGTGAACACTTCGGCGACATGGAACGGCTGCGACAGGAAGCGCTCGATCTTGCGGGCACGCGCCACCGTCAGCTTGTCCTCTTCCGACAATTCGTCCATGCCGAGGATGGCGATGATATCCTGCAGCGCCTTATAGCGCTGCAGAACCTGCTGAACCCTGCGCGCCACCTGATAATGCTCCTCGCCGACGATCATCGGCGAGAGCATGCGCGAGGTCGAATCGAGCGGATCGACGGCCGGATAGATGCCTTTCGCTGCGATATCGCGCGACAGCACGGTGGTGGCGTCGAGATGCGCGAATGATGTCGCCGGAGCCGGGTCGGTCAGGTCGTCGGCGGGCACGTAGATGGCCTGCACCGAAGTGACCGAGCCCTTCTGCGTGGTGGTGATACGCTCCTGCAGCGCGCCCATATCGGTGGCGAGCGTCGGCTGATAACCGACCGCCGAAGGAATGCGCCCGAGCAGCGCCGACACTTCCGAGCCTGCCTGCGTGAAGCGGAAAATATTGTCGACGAAGAACAGCACGTCCTGGCCCTGGTCGCGGAAATATTCGGCGACCGTCAGGCCGGTAAGGCCGACGCGGGCGCGCGCTCCCGGTGGCTCATTCATCTGGCCATAGACCAGCGCGCATTTGGAGCCTTCGACCGAGCCCTCCTTCGGGTCCTTGTTGACCCGGGACTCGATCATCTCGTGATACAGGTCATTGCCCTCGCGGGTACGCTCGCCGACGCCGGCGAACACCGAATAGCCGCCGTGGGCCTTGGCGACATTGTTGATCAACTCCATGATCAGCACGGTCTTGCCGACGCCGGCACCGCCGAACAATCCGATCTTGCCGCCCTTGGCATAGGGCGCGAGCAGATCGACGACCTTGATGCCGGTCACGAGAATCGACGCTTCGGTCGACTGATCCGTGTAGGCCGGCGCATCCTGATGGATCGCGCGCGTGGCCTCGCCCTTGACCGGGCCGGCTTCATCCACCGGCTCGCCGATCACATTGATAATGCGGCCGAGCAGCCCGGGACCGACCGGGACCGAAATCGGACCGCCCGTATCGCGCACCTCCTGGCCGCGCACCATGCCTTCAGTCGTGTCCATCGCCACGGTGCGCACGGTGCTTTCGCCCAATTGCTGGGCGACTTCGAGGACCAGTCGGCGGCCGTGATTGTCCGTTTCCAATGCGTTCAGAATCGGCGGCAGATGATCCTCGAAATGAACGTCGACGACCGCGCCGATGACCTGGGTGACATGTCCGACTGGTTGAGCCATGGTTGATTCCTGTTGGTGTTGATGCGCGCTGTTCGCTATAGCGCCTCGGCTCCGGAAATGATCTCGATCAGTTCCTTGGTGATCATGGCCTGACGCGTGCGGTTGTAGAACAGCGTCTGGCGGCGAATCATATCGCCGGCATTGCGCGTGGCGTTGTCCATCGCCGACATCTGCGCACCGTAGAACGAGGCTGAGTTCTCAAGCAGCGCGCGGAAGATCTGCACCGCGACATTGCGCGGCAACAGCTCGTGCAAAATGTCCTCTGCCTCCGGCTCGAACTCGTAGGCCGCGCCGGCTAGGGCGTCCGTAGCCTTGGCATCGAAGACCGGCGGAATGATCTGCTGCACCGTCGGAATCTGCGCGATCACGGAACGAAAGCGCGAATAGAACAGGTGGCAGATGTCGAACTGGTGCTTGTCGAACAGCGCGATGACTTTTTCCGCGATCATTTGTGCATTCTCGAAGCGCAACACGCGCACCGCGCGCAGATCAACCAATTCGACGATCTGCGTCGGGAATGTGCGGCGCAATTGGTCATAGCCCTTGCGGCCGACGCAGAAGAACTTGACGCTTTTTCCTTGGTTGGCCAGAGCCAGCGCGCGTTCGCGGGCAAGTCGCACGATCGCCGAGTTAAATGGGCCGCACAGGCCTCGCTCGGCCGTGCAGACGAGCAACAGGTGCGTCTGATCGCCGCCAGTGCCGCGCAGCAGCCTGGGGGCGTTCTCGTGGCCGGCAACCGACGCCGCGATATTGCCGAGCACCGAATCCATGTGGCTGGCATAAGGCCGCGCCGCTTCGGCCGCGGCCTGCGCGCGGCGCAATTTCGACGCCGCGACCATCTGCATGGCGCGGGTGATTTTCTGCGTCGCCTTGGTGGCGGCGATGCGGTTACGCAGATCTTTAAGTGAAGGCATGAGTTGATGACGGACGACGGAGGACAGGCAACGGACGACGGCAAAGTCACCGCCCTTCGCTCAGGTGTCGTAGCTCATCCGTCCTCCGTTGTCTGTTGTCTTCGCCCGCCGTTCGATCACGCAAAAGTCTTGGCATAATTGTCGACCACGCTCTTCAGCTTGGCTGAGGTGGCATCATCCAAATCGCCCGACTTGCGGATCGCCTCGAGAATGTCGCCGTGCTGGCTATGCAACAGGCTCAGCAGGCCCTCCTCGAAGGCGCGCACGCGCTCGACCGGGAGCGGATCGAGATAACCGTTGACGCCGGCATAGATCACGCACACCTGCTCTTCCATCTTCAGGGGCGAGAATTGCGGTTGCTTGAGCAACTCGGTGAGCCGCGAGCCGCGATTGAGCAGGCGCTGCGTGGTGGCGTCGAGGTCGGAGCCGAATTGGGCAAAGGCCGCCATCTCGCGGTATTGCGCGAGCTCGCCTTTGATGCGGCCGGCGACCTTTTTCATTGCCTTGGTCTGCGCCGAGGAGCCAACGCGCGACACTGAGAGACCGACATTCACCGCCGGGCGGATGCCCTGATAGAACAGATCGGTCTCGAGAAAAATCTGGCCGTCGGTGATGGAAATGACATTGGTCGGAATATAGGCCGACACGTCGTTGGCCTGCGTCTCGATGACCGGCAGAGCGGTGAGCGAGCCCGCTCCGTTTTCATCGTTCATCTTGGCCGCACGCTCAAGCAGCCGCGAGTGCAGATAGAACACGTCGCCCGGATAGGCTTCGCGGCCCGGCGGACGGCGCAGCAACAGCGACATCTGACGATAAGCGACGGCCTGTTTGGACAGGTCGTCGTAGATGATCACCGCATGCATGCCGTTGTCGCGAAAATATTCGCCCATAGTGCAGCCGGAAAACGGCGCGAGATACTGCATCGGCGCCGGATCGGACGCCGTCGCTGCGATCACGATCGAATAATCGAGCGCGCCGTTCTCCTCGAGCACTTTGACGAATTGCGCGACGGTGGAGCGCTTCTGGCCGACCGCGACATAGATGCAGTAGAGCTTGATTTTCTCGTCGCCGGTCGCGTTCAGCCCCTTCTGGTTCAGAATGGTGTCGAGCGCGATCGCGGTCTTGCCGGTCTGCCGGTCGCCGATGATCAATTCGCGCTGGCCGCGGCCGATCGGAATCAGCGCGTCGATCGCTTTGAGCCCGGTCGCCATCGGCTCGTGCACCGACTTGCGCGGAATGATACCGGGTGCCTTCACGTCGACGCGGGAGCGACGCTCGGTCTTGATCGGGCCTTTGCCGTCGATCGGCTCGCCGAGCGCGTCGACGACGCGGCCAAGCAGCGCCTTGCCGACCGGCACTTCGACGATAGCGCGGGTGCGCTTGACGGTCTGGCCTTCCTTAATCTCGCGGTCGGAGCCGAAGATAACGACGCCGACATTGTCGTTTTCGAGGTTAAGCGCCATGCCGCGCACGCCGCTCTCGAAGGCCACCATCTCGCCGGCCTGCACATTGTCGAGCCCGTAGACGTGGGCGATGCCGTCGCCGACCGAGAGCACCTGGCCGACTTCGGAGACCTCGGCTTCCTGGCCGAAATTCTTGATCTGCTCTTTGAGGATTGCGGATATTTCCGCGGCGCGGATGTCCATTAGCGAGCCTCTTTCATCGCGTGCTTGATGGCATTGAGTTTGGTGCGCAGCGACGTGTCCACCATGCGGCTGCCGAGCTTGACCACAAGCCCGCCAATGATCGCGGGATCCACCTTGATGTCGAGATCGACATCCTTGCCGCTCACCGATTTGAGCGCCGCGCGCAGCGCCTGTGCATGTTCGTCTTTGATCTGCTCGGCGACGGTGACCTGTGCGGTGACTTCGCCCTTGTCCTGGGCGACCAGCGCGCGGAAGGCCGCGATCATGGCGCGCACCGCAAACAGCCGCCGGTTCGCGGTGACGAGCCTGAGGAAATTCGCTGCGAGGCCGCCAATGCCGGCGCGGCCGAGCACGGCATTGAGTGCCTGCTCTTGTTCCCGCGCCGAGAACACCGGGCTGCGCACCAGGCGATTGAGATCGTCGCTCGCCGCCACTAGCGCATCAAAGCGATCGAGATCGGCCTTCAGCGCGTCGATCGCATGCGCCTCTTTGGCGAGATCGAACAGAGCGGTGGCGTAACGGCCCGCCATGCCGGAAACGCGTGGTCCTTCGCTAGCCAAAATTCTGCTCGTTTGTTGCCGGTTCGGCGTTCTTGTGGAGCATTTCCGCAAGCCCCGCAACCGGCGCGGAAGGCCGGCAACAAGCCCCTGAGATTTAAGTGGATTTAATCGGGACTTGGTTTCAGCGGAACTTGGAATTCGCGCAGGCCGCGGCCCCAAAAACCGCGCTCACGCAAAATCGGCGCGTTGCTAACATAGAGGCTACGCGCGTGCAACAATGCGGAACCCCGGACGCCGGCACCGTGCGGCTGGCGAAAGATCGAGCGCCACTTCCGCCCGCCGTGTTCTTTGCCCACGCCGAACGTCGGCAGGCGCTGTTGGCCGAATTTCGCGACCGCCGCAGACGTGTCGCCGATCAGAATCTTGGTCAGACGTTCGGTGGCAAACCGCGCGTCGCTGCGCACGATCGCTGACATCGCCTTCTGCGCGGCGAGCGCGTCCGGGAACACCGAGCTTCCAGTCTTAACCGAATGCTTGGGCGCAATATACAGCAATCGCAGCGTGTTGCAGGCGAGCCGCGGCAGCGCGTCGCGATTGTCGGAACGGTCATTCGCGGAATTGAGCGTCGCAGCGACAATGCCAAACCGCGCGCCGCTGCGCCACCTGATTGCGAGTAGGTTCGTTCTATCTTCGTTCTCAGCCCTGTCGGGGCTCAAAGCGACTTTTGGCCGAGGCGTTTCGAGCTGCAGCCCGAGCAAAATTGCGCGTCCGCCAGTCGGCGCCTTCTCTTGCGGTGGCCCGCGCAGTGATGCACGGTCCACCGCCAACGCACGCCTGCTTCATGCAATTTGCCCGAAATCCTGCAATCTCCGCTGCGCGCCCGTCCGTCAGCTTGATCAAGCCACTCGCGGCACTGTGGCTCGCCGGCGTCGCCATGCGCATGACCATCCTGGCCATTCCGCCGGTGATGCCCCTCGTGCATAGCGAATTGCACATGTCGGAGACGCAGGTCGGTCTCCTTGTCGGCCTGCCGCTTCTGATGTTTGCGCTCGCCGCCATCCCGGGATCACTGCTGATCGCACGGGTCGGCGCCACACTTGCTGTGATCTCCGGCATGGTGATTGCGGCACTGGCCGGCGCAGCGCGCGGAGCGGCGCTCGATGTGTGGACGCTTTATGCCGCCGCCATAGTGACCGGATTCGGTGTCGCCATTATGCAGCCCGGATTGCCGACATTGGCGCGCGAATGGCTGCCCCGCCGCATCGGGCTCGCCACCGTCGCCTATACCAGCGGCATGATGATGGGCGCGACCTTTCCGCCGCTCCTGACCAACGCATATGTTCTGCCGCTCGCTGCCGGATCGTGGCGGCTTAATCTTGTGCTCTGGGCCGTGCCAGCCCTTCTCATTGTACCGATATTCCGGCTGTTGAGCCCGCAGCAGCGCTCTCGCGCTGCGGCGAAACCGGCGAATCCATTGTGGTGGCCTGATTTCAAGAATCCGGTGGTCTGGCTGCTCGGCCTGACCTTCGGCAGCAACAACAGCCCGTACTTTGCGATCAGCGCCTTCCTCGGCGACTATGTCGCCGGCCAGGGCAGACCAGATCTGCTTGGCCCGACCTTGGCCTGGCTCAACGGATCGCAGATCGTCTCACTCGTGGTCTTGTTTGCGCTGGCCGGCCGATTGCAGCGTCGGGCCTGGCCGTTCTTGATCTTCGGTCCGATCCTGCTTGCAGCTTTGCTGATGATGATCCTGGTGCCGACCGGCTTGGTCATCATGGGCGCGGCCGCCCTCATCGGTTTCGCGACCGCCATGACATTTACCCCGGTCATGACCTTGCCGCCTGTTCTCTGCTCGCCCGCCGATCTGCCGCGCACCGCCGCCGGCATGCTCACCGTCGCCTATACCTGCGCCATCATCATCCCGACGATCTGCGGCGCGTTGTGGGATTTGACCGGAAGGCCGTGGACTGCTTTCGCTCCGCTGTGCCTGTGCGCGGCAACGCTGACAGTGCTGGGTGCCGCGGTCACGCGATATCGGCCAGCGCAGGACGTATCAGGCGAGACATTTGTCGGCCGATGACCCGGAATGCTTTCGAAACGATGGGGAGGAATGAGTCAGCAATGGCCAAGCTCGCACAAAAGAAGCCCGTCTCGAAAAAAGCCGCGCCGCACAAGATATCGCCGCGCGGGCCGATGCTGCCGACGGATCGCCTCGTCTATTCGCCGATCACCGAGCGCCCGCCGCTAAAGTTGCCGAACGGCGCCCGCATGGCGGTATGGGTCGTCGTCAATGTCGAGGAGTGGGATCCGACGCAGACCATGCCGCGCACCGTGCTCACGCCGCCGGCCGGCGGCGCGCCGATGCCGGACGTGCCAAACTGGGCCTGGCACGAATACGGCAACCGCGTCGGCTTCTGGCGCTTCGTCAAGGTCTTTGACGAATTCGCGATTCCCGGCGTGATTGCCATCAATGGCTCGGCGCTCGCCGCCTATCCGCAGATTGTGCGCGCGGCCGTCGAGCGCAACTGGGAATTCATGGGGCATGGTTTTACCCAGCGCAATCTGCAGAAAGTTCCCAACGAGCGCGCCGATATCCGCAGAGTGCGCGAGGTCATCGCCAAAGCGACCGGCACGCCGCCGCGCGGCTGGCTCGGCCCTGGGCTTACCGAAACTTGGACCACGCCGGACGTGTTGTCGGAAGAAGGCTACGACTATGTCGCCGACTGGGTGCTCGACGATCAGCCGGTATGGCTCAAGACGCGCGGCAGGCCGATCCTCAATCTGCCCTATACGCAGGAATGCAATGACGTCGCAATGATGCTGATCCAGCATCATAAGGCCTCGGAATATTGCGAGCGCGCGCTCGATCAGTTCGAGCAGATCTATGCCGACGCCGCCGACTCTGCGCGTATCATGGCGTTGTCCGTCCACCCCTACATCATGGGCGCGCCGCATCGCGTCAAATACTTTCGCCGCATCTTCGAAGTGATCCGGCAGAAATCCGACGTGCTGTTCTGGACCGGCTCCCAGATCGCCGATTGGTTTCTCGCCGTCGGACCGAAGGCCCCGTGAACTTTCAGGCGAAAAACGCCGCGCCGCCGCATGACGCGCATGCGCGCGCCGATGTCGGGGCGCGACTCATGCTGGCCACATTGTGCTTCATCTGGGGCACGACCTGGTCGGTGATGAAAGTCGTGCTCAATGAGGTTCCGCCGCTGAGCATGCGCGCCGTCGTCTCCGGCATGGGCGTGGTGACGCTTTATCTGCTGTGCGTGTTCATGCGGCGAAGCATGCACCTGCCCTCGCGCAAGGCCTGGGTGCATGTCACCATCGCTTCGCTTCTCAACATCGTCGGATTCTGCCTGTTCGGCACGTTCGCGCAGCTCAGCGCGGCGACGTCGCGCGTGACAATACTCGCCTATACGATGCCCGTCTGGTCGGTCCTTCTGGCTTGGCCGATCCTCGGCGAGCGCCCCAATGGCCTGCAGGCCGCCGCGCTCGCACTGTGCGCCGCGGGACTCGCGATCCTGATCTATCCGCTGACCGGCAACGGTCTTCCGCTCGGCATCGCGCTTGCCGCCCTGACCGGCCTGAGCTGGGCCGCCGGTACGGTCTATCTGAAATGGGCGCGGCTTGAGGCCGACCCGATGGGCGTGGCCAGCTGGCAAATGACCATCGCCTTTGTGGTCATCACCGCTTTCATGTTCGCTTTTGAAGGTTGTCCGGATGTCAGCCACGCCCGCACCGACGGCTGGCTCGGCATGGTTTGGACCGGTGTCGTCGGCAACGGCGTCGCCTATGCACTGTGGTTTCCGGTGGTGCGCCGCCTCTCTGCCGTGGCAGCATCGGTCGGTGTGCTCGCCGTGCCGGTGATTGGTGTCGTGCAGGCATTTTTGATCCTGGGTGAAGTGCCGACCGCCCCCGACATCATCGGTTTTGCCCTGATCTTCGCCGCCTCGGCGCTCGTCTTGCTGACGCGGCAGGCCAGTGCTGAAGCGACGCCGTAGAACGCACTATAGATGTGAACTTTCAGGAGTTGTCCATTCGATCCTGACCGGAACGCTGATGTTGCCACACCTCGGTGCGTCGCGGGGGATGTCTGTGGGGAACAGAGCTGGCTCCTCGCGTTTGCGACGATGCGCGCAATATGATGGCGCCCGAGAGGCAATCCTGAGCATCACTTGATTGCAAGCGCCAGCTCCGCCGCGCGCTCGGTCATCATGCTCTGTGGATCGGCGAGCGCGTCGATCACCGTGAAATGATTGGTGCCGGCGATTTCCTCATAACGCGTCTGAGCGCCGGCCTCTTGCCAAGTTTGTGCGAGCGCGCGGCTCTGTCGCTTGAACTCACTCGATTCGAGGCCGCCGCAAACAGCATCAAAAATGCGGCCGCGCACATTCGGCCACGATAGCGGCGAGAGCCGGCGCGCTTCGGCGGCATCGAGCCTAAGGTCCTGATTGACGCTGATGCCGACGAGCGGCGAAAGATCAAATACGCCTGAAATCGCATAACCTGTCGGCACCAGGCTGGCTGGGGCCTTTGGATAGAGCGATGGCCAGTCGGTCGCGACCATGCAGGCCGCGAGGTGGCCGCCGGCGGAATGGCCGACAAGGAATATCGATCGACCATAGCGCTGCCACAGGAATACGCAGGCGCGGCGGATCTGCTCGATGATGTCGCCTATGCCGAGATTCGGGCAAAGGTCGTACCCGACGACCGCGACAGCAATGCCGTGCACGTTGAGGCCGCGTGCCATTTGGCTGAACATTGAGGCGTCCAGCGAACGCCACCAGCCGCCATGCACGAACATTGCCAGCGGCGCCGCCTCACCCGCTTGCGGGAGGAACAGATCGAGGGTTTGTCGCGGGGTATCGCCATAAGGCAAGCCGAGCCGTGCGCGCTCGGCTTTGAGCGCTTCGGCCCGGAAATTCTCGGCCTCGAACGCCCAGCGCGCAAAAATCTCCGGATGCTCCGGAACGCGCGCGCGATTGTTGTATTCGACCTCGTAGTCAATCGGAGCCACCGGCGTCTCCCCGTGGTTTTGCAGGACATTGCGGCATTGCCATCCTGCGGGCAAGAGCAGGAGCCCGGCCCAACCCCTCCAGGATCGACAGGTCCGCAAAATCTGGCAAAATCTGCTAGGTGGATCGCATGAAAGTCGACGGCAAGCCCATGCGCACGATCTGGCTCGAGCCGGATGGCTGGTCGGTGGGCGTCATTGATCAGACAGCGCTGCCGCATCGATTGGTGACCGCCCGGCTGACCTCGCTCGAAGCGGCGGCGCATGCGATCCGGTCCATGGTGATCCGCGGCGCGCCCCTGATCGGCGCGACTGCCGCCTATGGCATGTGTCTGGCGTTGCGGGCGGATGCCTCCGACGAGGCGATTGATCGCGCCTATGCGATGCTCCTGGCTACGCGGCCGACCGCCATCAATCTCAAATGGGCGCTCGACGAAATCCTGGCCGTAGTGCGCAATCGGCCGCGTGCCGAGCGCAGCGCGGCTGCCTACAAACGCGCCGCGGAAATCTGCGAGGAAGACATCGCCATCAATATCGGCATCGCCAAGAGTGGGTTGCCGGTCCTCGAAGCCATCGCACAGCGTAAAAAACCGGGTGAGCCCGTCAACGTGCTCACCCATTGCAATGCCGGCTGGCTTGCCGCCGTCGATGTCGGCACCGCCACCGCGCCGATCTATATGGCGCACGACAAGGGTATTCCCATTCACGTATTCGCCGACGAGACGCGGCCGCGCAATCAGGGCGCCTCTCTTACCGCCTGGGAGCTTGGGCATCACGGCGTGCCGCATACCGTGATCGCCGACAATACCGGCGGGCATCTGATGCAGCACGGGCTGGTCGACATCGTGATCGTCGGCACCGACCGTGTCACCGCCAATGGCGACGTCTGCAACAAGATCGGCACCTACCTGAAAGCGCTCGCCGCGCGCGACAATAACGTGCCCTTCTATGTCGCGCTGCCTTCGCCGACCATCGACTTCACGGTCGCCGATGGCATCGCCGAGATCCCGATCGAGGAGCGCAGCGCGGATGAGGTTGCGACCATGACCGGGCGCACCAACGACGGGCGGATCGAAACTGTGCGCATCGTGCCGGAGGGCTCGCCGGTCAGCAATTATGGCTTTGACATCACGCCGGCCCGCCTGGTGACCGGGTTGATCACCGAGCGCGGCGTGATCGCGGCCTCGCGCGCCGGCCTGGCCCGGGCTTTCCCCGAGCGCGCCGGCGCGGCACAATGAGCAGTTGAGTCGTCGCCGGGTGGGAGCTGCAGTGTGCGTAAGCTTGCGTGTCGGCCGCTGTCGAACCCGCCTCTGCCAGGAATGCTTGCCGTGAATCTGAAGTCACTCGCGCCAGCCGTGCCGGTCGATGGCCGGCAATCGCCGACTGCACTGGCGATCGCGCGCGGCACCGCCCGCTATCTGCACGCGCTCGGCTATTGCGTGGTCTCGGAGTTGCCCCTGCCATCAGGCCGGCGCGCCGATCTGGTCGCGCTCGGCAGCGACGGCGAAATCATCATCATCGAGATCAAATCGTCGGTGGCCGATTTCCGCGCCGACCAGAAATGGACCGACTATCGCATGCATTGCGACCGGTTGTTTTTTGCCACCGTGGTCGACGTGCCTTGCGATATCTTTCCGACCGATGCCGGTTTGATCGTCGCCGACGCGTTCGGCGCGACCATCGTCTGCGAAGCGCCGGAGCATCGGTTGCCGGCGGCGACCCGTAAGAGCGTCATGCTGCGATTTGCGCAAGCCGCGGCGCTGCGCCTGCAAGCGCTCGCCGATCCGCAGGGGCCTTATGCCGGGCAAATGTTCTAGGCGCTAAGCCGCAACCGGAGCGGTCTGTCGGCTGCGCAGCCGCTCCAAGACGTGGCGCAGCATTTCGAGATCGACCGGCTTTGCCATCGTCTCGCAGATATTGAGATTGAGCGGCCTGGCGCTCTTCAATGTCTCACGAAAAGTCGCCTCGTCGCAGCCGCTGATGATCACGATCGGCGCGCGGCAACCGATGCCGCGCAGATAGTGCAGCATGTCGAGGCCGGCATGCCGGCCGAGCGACAGATCGAGGCTGATGCAATCGAACGGCGTTTCCAGCGCAAGCCGGGCGGCTTCCTCATAGGTCGCCGCCCCTGCCGGCGCGTATCCCGCCTTGGCGCCGACCCGGCAGATGATCTTGCGATGCAGATAATCGTCGTCGATCACCAGCAGCCGCGGCAAAGCCGAGTCCTCGGACTGCGGCGCCTGCGGCGCGGCAACGGCCAAGCTCTCGTCGATGGCCCGATATGATCGCGTCGGCCTGAGCATGCGCTCCACCGTTCCGATTATCCTTGCTCGTTGATATTCGCGGGCCGCAAAAATTTGATTTAATCAGTTCGCTAAAAATTGAATCAGCTCGTGACGGCAGGGGCCGGCTCCGTCGGCACGGTTAGCCCGCGGTAAATGCAATTGCGTGATCGTGCGACGCGTTTTTTGCGCCGCCTATTTCGGCGCGCGCTTGGCAAGGATGCGCTGCAGCGTGCGGCGATGCATGTTGAGGCGGCGCGCGGTCTCCGAGACATTGCGGCCGCACAGTTCATAGATGCGCTGAATGTGTTCCCAGCGCACGCGGTCCGCCGACATCGGATTTTCCGGTGGCTCGACCTTCTTGTTGTCGAGCGCAAGCAGCGCCGCGGCCACATCGTCGGCATCGACCGGTTTGGCGAGATAGTCGACCGCGCCAAGCTTCACGGCGTTGACGGCGGTGGCGATATTGCCATAGCCGGTCAGAATGATGGCGCGCGCGTCCGGGCGGCGCTTTTTCATCGCCGAAATCACATCGAGCCCGTTGCCGTCGCCAAGCCGCATATCGACTACGGCGAAGGCCGGTGGGGCCTTTTCCACCTGCAGGAGACCGTCGGCCACCGACTCGGCGGTGGTCACCGCAAAGCCCCGGCCTTCCATGGCGCGTGCCAGCCGCTGCAGAAATGACTTGTCGTCTTCGACGATCAACAGCGAACGTTCGCCTGGAACCTGTGTGGGCGCCGCAATGGTCATGGCAATCTGCTCCATCAATCAAAATACCGATACGGAGTCGCCCAATGAGCCAACCGGTATCTGACAATTAAGACGTTGCGACTACCGGCTCAAGGGGAGGCGCCGGCATGGGGCGCTCGAAATCGGCGCGATTCCAAGTAATGGTAACCGTGGCGCCGTGCAGCGGCGGCGATTGATTTATCAGCGATAGCTTGGCGCCAGAGCGCTCGAGTAGCGTCTTGGCGATGAAGAAGCCCAAGCCCAACCCGAATGCGGTCTCCTCGTCGCCTTCCGGCCCGCGCGCGCCGGGCTTTCGGTGCGTGACATAGGGAGCGCCGATACGATCCACGACCTCCGGCGCAAAACCAGGTCCATCATCGCTGATAATGATAGTGACCTCATCGGCGTTCCACTGCGCAAAAATCTCCACCCGGCTATGGGCAAAATCGACGGCATTCTCGATCAGATTGCCGAGCCCGTAGCGGATCGCGGGGTTGCGCGCGCCGACCGGTTCGCCCGCCCGGTTGGGCGGATAGGTGACTCCGATGGAGACGCCGAAATTGCGGTGCGGCGCCACAGCCTCTTCGATCAGAGCAGAGAGCGGCATGCGGTCGAACGGCTCGCCAGCCGGCAGCTCGGTGATCTTGGCCAGAATTTCGCGGCAGCGCTGCGCCTGCTCGCGCAGCAATTTGACATCTTCGGAATAGGGTGAGTTCGGCTCGAGCGCACGCTCGATTTCACGGATAACGACGGTAATAGTCGACAGCGGCGTGCCGAGCTCATGCGCTGCAGCGGCGGCGAGACCATCGAGCTGAGACAGATGCTGTTCGCGCGCCAGGACGAGCTCGGTGGCGGCAAGCGCATCGGACAGCTGCCGCGCCTCTTCGGCGATCTGCCAAGTGTAAACGCCGATATAGCCGATCGCGAGCAGGATCGAGAGCCAGACCCCGACCATGTAGATCTCTGGCAGTTCCAACGGGTCCTCGGCGTCCCAAGGCAGATTGTAGTGCAGAAACACCAGCACCGTGGCACAAAACATCGCGAAAGTGCCGATGAGCAGGGTCATGCGCGGCGGCAGCGCGGTGGCCGAGATCAGGACCGGCCCGAGCAGCAAAAACGAGAACGGATTCTCCAGGCCGCCGGTTAGGTAGAGCAATGCGGTCAGCTCCGCGATATCGAAGCCAAGGAGCCAGGCGGCGCGGTCGGGCTCGAGCCATTGGGTCTGATGGAAGCCGATACGAAGCGCAATGTTGAGCAGCGCCGCGAGCGCAATGACGGCCAGGCACGGCCAGATCGGGACCTCGAATTCGAGGCCGAAATATACCACCAGCACGGCTGCAAACTGGCCCAACACCGCGAGCCAGCGCAGCCGGACCAGCGTGTCCAGCCGGACATTACGCGGACGCTCGTTGGTGCGTGGCAGCCCGAACATGCGACGAATGTAACGATTGACGGGGCGGTATCAAACGCCCCTGCGCGGCCGGCGACCGGCTTGATGGGCTGGCGCTCGCCCCAGCCTTGCGCAAGAATACCGGCGACCACGTGATCCGAGGGAGTGACTGCGATGGCCTATGAGCTGGACCAGTTCGTTTCAGATTGCCGCTCCATTCTTGCGTGCGACGGAGGCCCGCAGGGTCGCGAGCAGGTGCGCAGGCAGCTGGAAAAGCTTCTGCAGAATCCGGAATTCGTCCGCAAGCATTGCGAAGAGGCGCCGCGCGGCCTGCATGTGCTTTACGAGGATCCCGAGCTGGGCTTTCAGATTCTCGCTCACATCAACGACAAAGCGCGCGTCTCGCCGCCGCACGATCACGGAGCGTCCTGGGCAATCTACGGTCAAGCCACGCATTATACCGACATGACCGAATGGGAGCGCGAGGACAATGGCAGCGATCCCGGCCATGCTAAGCTCAAGCCGGTAAAGAAATATCGTCTGATGCCGGGGCAGGCCGGCATTTATCAGGACGGCAAAATTCATTCGATCGATTATCCCGATCATGCCAGGTTTGTGCGCGTGACCGGAACCAATCTCGACCGCATTCCCCGCGTGCGCTTCGATCTTCAGACCGGCGAGGTCAAGCAGATGACACCGCAGCAGGCGACGTGATCTTGCGACTGTGAGTTGCGTTAGAGCATTTTCCGGAAAGGTGGGTAGCGGCTTTCCGCAAGAAGATGCGACAGAACAAAAATTCCCGGAACGTTTTCCGTTTCCGTCGAATCGGAAAACGCTGTAGCCCGCACGACGTGCGGGCAATGATTGCGGATGGCGGCGAGCTTGCGCTGGTCGATGTGCGCGAGGAGTTGATCTTCTCGCAAAGCCACCTATTGCTGGCGCGCTCGGTGCCGCTGAGCCGGTTCGAGCTGAATTTTCCGGCGCTGGTGCCACGCCGCGCTACCCGGATCGTGTTGTGCGACGACGACGATGGGCTCGCCGTGCAGGCGGCGACAGTCCTGTCCCGCAACGGTTATAGCAACGTGCAAGTCCTTGCAGGCGGTATCGCCGCCTGGGCCGCAGCTGGGTTTGAGCTATTTTCCGGGGTCAATGTGCCGAGCAAAGCGTTCGGCGAATATATCGAGCACGTCGAAGACACCCCCAATATCACGGCGCCGGAGCTGGAGCGGCTGATCCGTGACGGCGCCGACCTGGTCGTGCTCGACAGCCGGCCATTTGACGAATATTCACGCGTCTCGATTCCGACGGCGACCAATGTGCCAGGCGCCGAGCTGGTGTTGCGGGCGCGCGAAATTGCGCCCTCGCCTGCCACGATAGTCGTGGTCAATTGCGCCGGCCGCACGCGCAGCATCATCGGCGCGCAATCGCTCATCAATGCCGGGCTGCCAAACAAAGTAATGGCCCTGCGCAACGGCACGATGGGCTGGAGCCTCGCCGGCTTCACTTGCGACAGCGGCAAGAACCGGCGCGCGCCAGCGGCTTCGGCCAAAACTCTCGAATGGGCGCAGCAGGCGGCATGGCGGGTGGCGCAGGCTTGCGGCGTCAAACGCATCGATCGCGCTGCGGTCGAGCAATGGCGCAAAGATGAAACCCGCACTCTTTATCTCTTCGATGTGCGCGACCCAGGCGAATACGAGGCGGGTCATGTGCTGGGCACGCGGTCGGCACCGGGCGGTCAGCTGGTGCAGGCGACGGACCAATATATCGGCACGCTTGGTGCGCGCATCGTGCTGGTCGATGAGGCCGAAGTGCGCGCGGCGATGACCGGCTCATGGCTGCGGCAGATGGGCTTTGCCGATGTTTTTGTCCTGGCGGAGAACGGCAGCGAAACCGGCTGGCCGCCGGCGCCGATGCTGGAGGTCGATTCTCCTGGCTTGGATGCGGCGATCAATGCCGCTGCTCTGAGCGAATTCCTCGCCCGGGACGCCGCGACTGTCATCGACCTTTCGCTGAGCCGCAATTATCTCCACAAGCACATTCCCGGCGCGTGGTTTGCCATTCGTACGCGGCTTGCGCGCGCCCTCGAAAGAATTCCGCTGCGCGGCACGCTCGTGCTCAGCTCCGAGGACGGCACGCTGGCGCGCTTGGCCGTCGCCGAAGCCGCAAGCCTGACCGACAAACCGGTGCGCTATCTCTCCGGTGGCAATAGTGCATGGCATGCGGCCGGACAGGCTTTCTCGGCCGAAGCCAAGATGGCTGACGACGCCGTCGACCAGTGGCGCAAGCCGTATGAGCGGGCGGGCGACGTCAAAGCCGCGATGCAGGATTATCTGGCGTGGGAAGTCGATCTCCTGCCGCGCATCGCCCGTGATGGGTCATTGCAATTCGGCCGCTTCAAGCCGCAGCTTCCTCGAGAAGCGCGGTGAGCCGCTCCGGCGCGTCCACCATCACATCGTGGCCGCACGAGATTTCGTGAAAGCGCCAGGACGGATCAGATTTCACGGCTGCCGCTGCACGATCGAATCCCGGATTGGCATAGCTCCTGGCGCGAATGTACATCTTGCGCGAAATCCTATCGCGCGCGCCTGTGAGCTTTATTTTGTGCGTGAAGGTCCCAATCGGCTGCGGGACGCACAGGCTATCCACCCACGCGCGGTCCGCTTCGTTGACGCCGAACAATTCGGCGGGACGGGGCGGCATGCCGAGATCGCCCCGCTGCAATGCAGCGCGAATGCCTTCTTGGACCGCGGGACTGGTCAGACTTTGCGGCGTCTCCCCGTTCTGCGGAAGAAAGGCATCCAGGAACACGATCGCGCGAATTGCGGCGGCCATTTCTTCGGCCACGCCGGAAATCACAAAGCCGCCATAGGAATGGCCGCACAGCACCACGTCGGAGAGCCGCTCCCATTTAAGAACATTCACAACGTCGGTGATGTGCGTGCTGATGTCGATGCCGGGACCCGCCAGATGCGACCGCTCGCCAAGCCCCGTTAGCGTAGGTGTGAACACCCTATGCCCGCCCGCACGGAGCCGGTCGGCGACCCGCCGCCAGCACCAGCCGCCATGCCAGGCGCCGTGCACCAGCACGAATGTATGGGCCATGAACATTTCCCCCGCAGCGCGCGCTCTTACGGCTGCCAAACCGCCTGCGCAATGTTCGGCTCGGCATTCTCACGGCGCGCCTTCTCGATCACTTTGAACAGAGCGCGCAGCACCTCGTCAACGCCCTCGCCGCTAACTGCGGAAATGACGAACGGTGTTCGTTTCGCCGCGCGTTTCAGGCGCGCCGCTTGTTCCTTGATCTGTCCGGCTGTCAGCGCATCGGCTTTGTTGAGTGCGACGACCTCGGGCTTTTCTGTCAGCCCGTGGCCATAGGCCTCAAGTTCAGCGCGCACGGTGCCGTAGGCGACGCCGGCGTCTTCGGCCGTGCCGTCGATAAGGTGGAGCAGCACGCGGCAGCGCTCGACATGGCCAAGAAACCGGTCGCCGAGGCCTGTTCCCTCATGCGCGCCTTCGATGAGGCCGGGAAGATCGGCGAGCACGAATTCGCGGCCGTCGATGTCCACGACGCCAAGCTGCGGATGCAGCGTGGTGAAGGGATAGTCGGCGATTTTCGGCTTGGCGGCGCTGACCCCGGCGAGGAACGTCGATTTTCCGGCATTGGGCAGTCCGACAATCCCGGCATCGGCAATAAGCTTCAGGCGCAGTCGGATCGTCAATTCAGTTCCAGGCTGGCCGGGATTGGCATGACGTGGCGCGCGATTGGTCGAGGTCTTGAAATGCGCATTGCCGAAACCACCATTGCCGCCGCGTGCGAGCACCGCGCGCTGTCCCGGCGCGGTAAGGTCGGCGAGCAGGGTTTCGCCATCCTCCTCGTAAATCTGGGTGCCTACCGGGACTTTGAGCACGGCATCATCGCCGTTGGCGCCGTGGCGGTCCTTGCCCATGCCGGTGCGACCGTTCTTGGCAATAAAGTGCTGCTGGTAGCGGTAATCGATCAGCGTATTCAGTCCGTCGACCGCGACAGCGATCACATCGCCGCCCTTGCCGCCATCGCCGCCGTTCGGTCCGCCAAATTCAATGAACTTCTCGCGCCGGAACGACACGCAGCCATTGCCGCCGTCGCCGGAGCGGATGTAGACCTTGGCCTCATCGAGAAATTTCATCGTAATGACTTCAGTTGCATGCGGCCGACGCGGGTACAATCGGCGATTATCGCCAAAGTTTACCTGAAAACATGGTCGCTATGGCCTTCCTGATATAATGTAAATATTCAAAAATGCGGCGGCTGTTTGCGCCGGCTTTCGCGTGGAGAGTGCAGGGCGTGCGGAGCTTATTAAGGCTTGCAGGACGGGCGGCGATCTGGCGCACGACCCATGATCCGCCGCTGGTGCGGCTTCCGGTTCTTCTTGGCCTCTGCCTCGTGACCGCGGCTACGCGGATCGCGCTGCAATTCCCCGCCGCCGGCCCTTCTTACGGTTTCAATCTCTACGGCCTCAACGCCGTTGTTGCCTGGATCGCGCTCGAACTCGCGGTCGCGGCCCTGTTCGTGCGGCCCGACGGGCGCGTAACGGCTTTGTCTGCGATGTTCGTTCTCTCGATCATCGCAGATATTGTGACCTCGGGAATCAGGCTCGGCTTGCCCTTGCTTGCACCGGACGCGGCGGAGAGGGTGCCATGGACCAGCCCCATCGCCGGCACGGCGATTTTCGCCTTGGCCGTAGGGTGGTGGATCGGCGCCATGGCCTGCGTGCTCGGTAGTCTCGAGCCGCGGTCGCGGTTTCGTGTTTTGTCCCGCGCGGGCACGATGTGGGTGGCGCTGTTCGCGGCGAACGCGCTCCTCCCGCATGCGCCGGTTTTTGTTCCGCCCGATTTCGATGCGCGCAATGCAAATTGGTGGGAGGTTGCCTACGCCTATTATCGAGAAAAGAACGCCGCTAGCGCTTCGGCGGAAGCAACGCAGCTCGAAAAGGCGCAGCCGAAACTGCTGAACGCCGAGGTCGCTCGTCTGGCGCCGCCGCGCAAGGGCACAACCAATGTCTACGCGCTCGGTATCGCCGGCTGGGCGGAGCAAGACGTTTTCATCAAAGAGCTCGACGGCGGATTGCAGGCCATCGGCGGCGTGCTGCCGATTAAGGACCGCACCGTCAGGTTGATCAACAATCCGGCGACCCTCGCCAATGTGCCGCTGGCCACGCCGCAGAATTTCGCGGCAGCCGTGCACGCGATCGGTCAAATCATGGACAAGGACCAAGACGTACTGGTGCTGTTCATGACCTCGCACGGCGAAAAGAGCGGCTTTGCGCTGCAAGCCCCCGGCAGAATGCTCGAACTCACGCCGTGGGAGGTTGCATCCGTGCTCAACAATGCCGGCATCAAAAATCGCGTTGTGATCGTATCGGCGTGCTTCTCCGGAATTTTTGTGCCGCCGCTCGCCAACGACAGCACCATCGTCATGACGGCCGCTGACGCCACGCATACCTCGTTCGGCTGTGCGCCGGAGCGCGAGTGGACCTATTTCGGCGACGCCTTTTTCCGGCAAAGTCTGCATCCCGGCGCCGACTTCCCCAGCGCCTTCCAGCATGCGCGCGTTCTGATCGAAGGCTGGGAACTGATGGATCACGATCCGCCGTCCAACCCGCAGGCGCATTTCGGCCCGGCCCTGGTCGCCAAACTGGCGCCATTCTTTGCCGCGCCGCGGAGCCCGGGCGGTGCCGATCCAGCGCGTTAGAACGGGACGGCGCGGGCCGCTCATCGAACGGCAAGTCCGCGCCTCATGCGCCGAGAGCAAACCTCCGCAAGCCGGCCTGATCACGCCACCTGCCGGACCCGGCCCCAGGTCTTGAGCGAAGCCCAGAGTCCGCGGTCGAGGCGGAAGCGATCGAGCGGCGCCGAGGAATTGATGGCGCGGATGCGGTAGAGGCCGACGCCGGTCCACTGGAAGCCGCACTTCTCCAGCACGCGGCGCGAGGCCGGATTGCTGACGCGCGCGCCGGCTTGGAGCACCGCGTGGCCGAGACCGCCGAAAGCATGATCGATCACCGCACGCACCGCCTCGGTGGCATAACCGCGGCTCCAAAAGGGCACGCCGAGCCAGTAGCCGATCTCGGCCGCCGCTTCGCGCGGCTCGACACCGCACATTCCAATCGGCTCGCCGTCAAGCAGCACGACAAAGGTCGCTTCGCCGGCCCGTTGATTGACCGCACCGATGAACTCTTTGGCGTCGTCGAACCGATACGGATGCGCAAGCCGGACCGTGTTCTCGGCGATGCGGCGATCATTGGCAAGGCGGGCAATGGCTTTGGCGTCGCCCTGACGCGGCGCGCGCAATACCAGCCGCTCGGTCTCGAGCACGGGAATGCAACGCGCGGAAGAGTGCGGCGCGAAGACTTCGGTCGCGAACAGTTCGTTCGCAAACGCTTCGTTTGATTGAGTCATCGCCTGGGCTCCTGCAAATAAAACCGAAGGGAGAGCCGGCATCCCGGTCTCCCCCTGTTCGGAGCCCATTTGGACCCGCCGGTTCGACTGGATGCCGGCGGACCTCATATGATCCACCGTATTACTGAGCCGCTGCCTCGCTCATCGGAAGCACAGAAACGAAAATGCGGCCTTTGGTCTTGGTACGAAACTCGACTTTGCCATCGATCAATGCAAACAACGTGTGGTCCTTGCCGAGGCCTACGTTACGGCCGGCATGCCATTTGGTGCCGCGCTGACGCGCGATAATGTTGCCGGCAAGCACCGTCTCACCGCCGAAGATTTTGAGCCCCAGGCGCTGACCGGCTGAATCACGGCCGTTGCGCGAGGATCCGCCCGCTTTTTTGTGTGCCATCGCTGGCCTCTCTCCGAAACTCTCTAGCTCTTAGTTATACAGGATTCGTGACAAAACCATCACCCGGTCACATCACTTCTTTTTGCCTTTGGCTGCCGCAGTTTTGCCTTTTGCCGGCGCCTGAGGTCTGGACTCGGCCCGGCCCGGCGCCTTGGCTTTAGGCTTGGAACTGGCTTTGGCCTCTGTCGCGGCTGCCGATCCGCCTGCAACGCCCGCCGCCGTTTCCGCTGCAGGCGCGGGAGCTGTCGCCGCAGGGGCGCGCTTCGAACTGGCCCGGGCTTCCTTATTCGGCTTCTGACCGTCGGTCAGAATTTCGGTAATGCGCAGAAGCGTGAATTCCTGGCGGTGGCCGATCTTGCGACGCGAATTTTTGCGCCGGCGTTTCTTGAACGCGATGATCTTCGGCCCGCGGCCTTGTTCGAGCACCTCGGCTGCAACCGTGGCGCCGTTAACCGTCGGAGTGCCGAGCTTCACATTGTCGCCGCCGACGAGCAAGACCTCGCCGAATTCAACGATCTCGCCGGGTTCGCCCTTGATCTTGTCGACCTTGAGCACATCCTCGGCAGCAACCCGATATTGCTTGCCACCGGTCTTGAAGACTGCGAACATCTTTCTTCCTCGTGTTCATGCCCGATGCTCGGACTTTAGGTCCGGACCGGCTTTTTCCAGTCGATTCTGCTGATAGTTAGCGGCCTGATCCCGGCCTCGCGCAGGCCGAAGCGTGCGACCGCGCGCTGCCCGGCGCTCTTATGGCGATCCCATAACGTCCTGTCAAGAAATGTGAAATAAACGCGGCCCGTGGCCGTCAAGCGCGAGCGCCTTGTAGTCGCGCTGCGGATCGGCCCTGACAATGGCGGCGCTGTCTTTTATCGCAAAGTCGCGGTTCTGCGCGCCTAGTAGGTGCCGGCGCGTGCGGTGACTCTGATTTGAAAACGGATATTCCGCGCGCGCCCGAAAGCGGTCAAGATAAGGTCGTTTCAACAGCTACAAGCAAAGAGGAAACGGCCATGACGTCCAAAACCGCGATGAGCGCGGCCCCGCCGAGCCAGACCTCGACGCATCTGTCGCGCCGGAGCCTGCTTGCCGCAGGCCCGGCTTTGACGCTGGCCGCGGTGAATTGCCGCTCTGCCGCCGCGCAGGACGCCGAGGATTATCCAAACCGTCAGGTTTCCTTCATTGTGCCGTTTGCCCCGGGCGGCGGCACCGACACGCTGGCGCGGCTCCTCTCGGACAAGCTGCAGCAGCGCCTAGGCAAGCCCTTCGTGGTCGAGAACCGGCCGGGCGCCGGCACCGTCATTGCCACGAATTTCATCGCCAAATCGCCGCCGGACGGCTACACGATCATGATGTCGGTCTCGTCGCTCGCGATCGATGCGACGCTCTACAAATCGCTGCCCTACGATCCGGCGAAGGACCTTGCGCTGGTTGCGCTGATAGCCACGGTGCCCTTTGTTCTGGTCGTCAATCCATCGCTGCCGGTCTATCAGGTCGCCGATCTCATCAAGCTCGCCAAGGAGCGACCGCTCAGCTACGGCTCCGGGGGCATCGGCGCGTTTCACCATCTTGCGGCCGCCCTTTTCACCAATATGACCGGCATCAAGATGACGCATGTGCCATATCGCGGCACGGCGCCGGCCCTGAATGATCTGATCGGCGGCTATATCCAGGTGCTGTTCTCCGACCTCGGACCGGCTTTGCCGCAGATCAATGCCGGAAAAGTTCGTGCGCTTGCGGTGACAACCAAATATCGGGTCGCGGCGCTGCCTGACGTGCCGCCGCTCGCCGAAGCTGGTGTGCCGGACTATGACGCCGCCGCCTGGCAGGGCGTCATTGCTTCTTCACAAGTGCCGCAGCCGGTGCTCGCCAAGCTCAATGCCGAGCTTAACGCAATCATGGCCATGGACGATGTCCGCACCCGCATCGAGAATTTCGGCATGATCCCGAGAGGAACCGGCTCGGTGCCGGAATTGCGAAGCTTCCTGGAATCCGAAGTCGTGCGATGGGCCAAGGTCGTCGAAGATGCCGGCATTGCGCACACCGAGTGAAGCTGCAGCCGGCCTGGTTTTGGCTTTTCGCCACAGCGTGCAATAGTTGGCGGCACGATCGAGGCGCGCTGTGCACAGTCCGACCCCAATCGACGCAGATCGCAGAACCGCATGGCCGGACGCGATTCACGCGCAATTCCGCCGAGTCGGCATTCGCCAGGTCGGCTACGTGCCGGACGCCGGCCATAGTCGGCTCATTGCGCTTTGTCAGAACGATCCGAACATTATCGACGTCGTTCTGACCACCGAGGAGGAAGGGGTCGGCCTCGTCGCCGGCGCAGCGCTTGGCGGGCAGCGGGCCGCGCTGCTGATGCAGTCGAGCGGAGTGGGCAATTGCGTCAACATGTTTTCGCTGCTGCGCAACTGTGGTTTCGGCTGCGTCGTCCTCGTCACCATGCGCGGCGAATTCGGCGAGTTCAATCAATGGCAGGTGCCGATGGGCGCGATCACCGAGGATCTGCTGCGGCTCTGCGGTTTTCTCACCTATCGGGTGGAGCGCGCCGAGGAGGTCGGCGAGATCGTCGGCGCCGGCTGCGACATGGCATTCGATGGCGATCTGCAGATCGCCGTTCTATTGTCGCAACGGCTGATCGGCCGCAAGCAATGGACGCGATGATGCTCGAGCGGCGCGAATTTGTGCGCGAACTGTTACGCGACCGCGGCGATCTTCTGGTCGTTTCCGGGTTGGGGTCCGCCACTTACGATGTCGCAGCCGCCGGCGACCACCCGCTGAATTTTTATCTCTGGGGCGCGATGGGCGGCACCGCAATGATCGGGCTTGGGCTTGCGCTGGCGCGGCCGGATCGGCGCGTCGTGGTAATCACCGGCGATGGTGATTTTCTCATGGGTTTTGGCAGCCTCGCCACGATTGGTGTCAAACAGCCGGAGAATCTTGCGATCGTCGTGCTCGATAATGCGCATTACGGCGAGACCGGCATGCAAGCGAGTGCCACGCATGCCGGTATCGATCTGGTCCGCGCGGCTGTGGCCTGTCGCTTCAAACAGGCGCGCGCAGTGTCGCGCATGGATGAGGCGGCGACGGTGCGCATGCTCCTTCATTCCGGCGAAGGGCCGCTTCTCGTCAGCGCACGGATCAAGCCCGAGGATACCCCGCGCGTCCTGCCGCTGCGCGACGGCCATGCCATCAAGCAGCGTTTCATCGCGGCGCTGAACGCCGTCTGATCGGAAAACCGGGGCAGACAGCGATTTTGCGATCTCTGATGACCGAACTGCCCATCTCGCTGCGCGACCCGCTGCCGACCGACGAGGCGGACTGGCGAGCGCTCTGGGCTGCCTACAACGCCTTCTACGAGGCACCTATTCCCGAGCGCGTCACCGCGCGCACCTGGCAGCGCATTCTCGATCCGGCCTCACCAATTTTCGGGCGGCTTGCCACCGTCAAGGACAGGGCCGCCGGTTTTTCCGTGAGCGTGTTGCACGAGGGCACGTGGACGATCGCGCCGATCTGCTATCTGGAAGATCTGTTCGTTGCGCCGGAATTGCGCGGCCAGGGGATCGGGCGCATGCTGATTGCGGATTTGGTCAAGCGATGCCAGGCGCATGGCTGGTCGCGGCTTTACTGGCATACGCGCGCCGACAATTCGGCTCGACGGCTCTATGACGAATTCGCTGCGGCGGACGATTTCGTGCGCTACCGGTTGATCTTTTCCGACACGTAGGCTGCCTTTGCCGCGCGCTTTACCGCCTCGATGATCTCCGGATAGGCCGCGCAGCGGCAGAGGTTGCCGGAAAGATAGTGGCGGATATCGTCATCGCTCGGATCGGGATGCGCTTTAAGCAATTGCTGCGCCATTAGCACAAAGCCCGGCGTGCAGAAGCCGCACTGAAATGCGCCGCAATCGATGAAGGCCTGCTGGACTTTCGAGAGCGCGCCGTCGGCGTCGAGATGCTCGACGGTGGAGATAGTCTTGCCGTCGGCCCAGACTGCGAAATAGAGACAGCCGGACACCGCCACATCGTCGACCAGAACCGTGCAGCAGCCGCATAGGCCTTGACCACAGCTTTCGCGGGCGCCAAACAGGCCGAATTGCTGCAGCAGCTCGACCAGATTGCGGTGCGGCTCGGTCGTGGTCGAAACCGGCTCGCCGTTCAAAGTGAAGGTGATGGTGCGTGCGCTCATCATCTATCCAATCATTCGTCGTCGAGCGGCCGGCCTTCCTTGGCGCGCAGCGCCCGCAGCACCGCCTCCGCGGTGATCGGCAATTCCATGATGCGCACGCCGACCGCGTCATGGATCGCGTTCGCGATCGCCGGCGAAACGCCGAACGTGCCGGACTCGCCCAGGCCCTTGGCGCCAAAAGGACCGTTATGCTGCTCGGCCGTCACCAGCTCGCATTCAATCGGCGGAATGTCGGCCATGCCGGGAATTTTGTAGTCAGCAAGCGATGCATTGGTGACCTGACCGCCGTCGAGATGCATTGCCTCGGACAGCGTGAAGCCAAGCTGCATGATCGCGGCGCCCGAGAGCTGCGTGCGGGCCACCGCCGGATTGATCGGCTTGCCGCAATCGGCCGCGTTGACCAGCCGCAAAACGCGGACATGGCCGGTTTCCGTATCAACCTCGACTTCTGCGCCGGCGCCACCCACCATCCAGAATGGGGTCACGTTGCTGGAGAGGCCTTGCGCATCCGGCGGCGAATAAGTCGGCAGAAAGGTCGCCGTGCCGATCACATTGCCGGCCTGCATGCCGTAGCGCTTCTTGAAGATTTCGACCGGCGGATAATTGGTGCCTTCGGGCAGGCCGGCTTCGGTGGCGAGCGCCCGCAATTTGCCGCGGGCGTCTTCGGCCGCAAGCCGCACCGCATTGCCCATGTGATAGAGCGAGCGCGAACCGAGCGTGCCCATGTCATAGGGCGTCACGTCGGTATCGGAATGCACAACGCGCACATCCTCGGCCGGCACGCCGAGCACTTCGCCGACGATGAGCGCATAGGCCGTATCGGAGCCCTGCCCCATATCGACGCTGCCCGTGAACAGCGTGATGCTGCCGTCGGCGGAAATATTGATGACCGCGACCGAGGTGGTCGGTGAAATCACCGCTTTGAGCGCGATGGCGATGCCGCGGCCGCGGCGCAATATGCCGGCGCCGCGATCAAACGGCGCATCCCAGTTCATGCGCTTGACGAGCGCTTGGAAGACCTCGGGAATGGCGGCGTCTTTCAGGATCGTACCGCTCGCCTGCGGCCGGCCGTTGCGCAGCAGATTCTTGTGGCGGAATTCTACCGGATCCATGCCGATCTCGCGCGCAATGAGATCGGTATGGGATTCGTAAGCCCACACCAGCTGCGGAATTCCGAAGCCGCGCAGTGCACCGGCCGGTGTGCGGTTGGTGTACATCTCATAGGAATCGACGCTGACATTGTCGATGTCATAGGGACCGGCGGCAGTGAAGCCGGATTTCTGTGCCACGCGCGGACCGATGTCGGCATAGGCGCCGCCGTTCCAATGCACCTCGCAGCTGCGCGCGATGATCCTGCCATCCTTGGTGACCCCGCTTTTGATGCGGAAGGTCGTCGGATGTTTGGTGATCACGTAGAACTGCTCTTCCATGGTCAGCGCGATCTTGACCGGCCGTCGCACCAGCATGGCGAGCGCCGCGACCAGCGCTTCGAGCTTGATGTAGAGCTTGCCGCCGAAACCGCCGCCGACATACGGCACCTTAACGCGGACGCGATTCTCCGGCCAGCCGAACAGGCGCGCGATCTCAATGCGCACGAACGACGGCGACTGGTTGGCGGTGTAAATGGTCAGCTTGCTGTCGCCCGGGTCGGCCACCGACACGAACGGCTCGAAGGCGACGTGCAGGCATTGCTGCGTCTTGAACGTGTGCTCGATCACATGATCGGCCTTGGCCAGCGCGCCATCGACGTCACCGCGGCGCAGGTGATAGTCGAGCGCGACATTGGTGCCGCCACGGTCCTTGAGATGTTTCAGATCGGCAAAGGTGCCGGCCGGCTTGAGCACTTCGTGGACGAGAATGTCCGGCTTCATAGCCTGGACTTCGTCATAGACCGCCGGCAGTTCCTCGTACTCGGCTGAGATCAGCTGCACGCCCTGTTCGGCGACATGCGGATCGCTTGCCAAGACGACAGCGACCGGCTCGCCCACGTGACGCACCTTTTCGAGCGCCAGGATCGGCTGGTCGTGAAAGGCCGGACCATAGTAGGGCTCCGGAATCAGTTTCTTGATGTCCTCGCCGGTGATCACGCGGTGGACGCCGGGCAGTTTTCTTGCCGCTTCAGTGTCGATATGCAGGATGCGCCCGTGCGGCACGGTGGAGCGAAAGACTTTGCCATAGAGCATGCCCGGCAGGCGCAGATGATGCGTGTATTCGGCGCGGCCGGTCACCTTGGCGCGGACTTCGAGCCGCGGAAAATCTCGTCCGACCTGGTTCATGGCCGCACCTCCGCATCAGCAGACAGCGCCTTGCGCACCGCCCGGCGCAGACAGACTCGGAGAAGCTCGCGCTTATAAGCGGCGGTGCCGTGCGCATCGCTGAGAATCGAAGCTTCATCGGCCGCGGCATCGCCGGCGCGGTTCAGGGCGGCGTCTTCCGCGGCTCTTCCCTGCAACAGTCTTTCGGCATTGGCCATGCGCGTCACTTTTTCAGTTGCGGCGCTCACGACCACGACCGGATCGTGGATGGCACCGTTCTTGACCGCGAAGGACACGGCAACACCGAGCGCCGGCCAATCGTCCGCCGTGCGCGAAGTGACCTTGATATAGGCCGCTTTGCGGCCGTCAAGCGCCGGCACTGTGACCGTGGTGATGAGCTCGTCTTTGTTCAGCACAGTCTCGTAATAACCCGCATACAGCTGTTCGAGCGGCAATTCGCGATTGCCTTTGCGGCTTGCAATGGTGATGCGCGCGCCAAGCGCGGCGAGCACCGGCGGCAGGTCCATATGCGGATCGCCATGGGCGAGCGCGCCGCCGACACGGGCGACGTTGCGCACGCGCGGGTTGGACAGCGTCCGCAGCGTCCGTTTGAGCACGGGAAAGTGCTTGCCGACATTGACGTCATATTCGAGCTGGCTCAGCGTCGCCATGGCGCCGATCTGCAATGCGCCGCCGTCTTTGATTGCAATGCGCGCGTAGGACGGCTCGATCCTGTGCAGACAGACCAGGCGGCTCGGTTGGAAGACGCCGGCCTTCATCATCAGCATCAGCGCCGTCCCGCCGGCCACCGGACGAACGCTCCCATCCTCGGGATCGAGCAGCGCGATCGCCTCTTGCAGCGAAGTCGGCTCCACCATGTCGAAGGGAATCACGCCGGTTTTCTCCCAGACACTTTCTTGGTTGTGCAGCGGCGACGCGCGCCTTTGCTTGAATAGTCTTGAAAAGGTTAAATCACAGTCGGGTTCGCCGCGTCGAGCCGCCCGCGACAATGCAGCCTGTCAATTCCGCATGGCATCAGGCTGGCATTCGCGCGTGTTTGGGACGTGGGCTCATGAACCAGGCGCCCGCGACCAGCCCGAGCGCCAGTAATCCCGGGACGATGGCAAGACAGAGACTGGCGGCCGCGACCGCGGCTGTTGCCGCCCAGCCGATGGACGAAAACGCCTCGGCAAAGGTGGCAAAGCGTGAAGAGACTTGTCGGCGGCGAAATTGGCTGCGTTTGGCTTGCGTGCGAAACCAGAGCTGGATCGCTGTCGCGGCCGCGGCGGCCGCAGCAATGCCGCCGCAGGTCGCCAGAGCGTGCCGCGGCGAGACAATCGCGAGCGCGGCAACGAGTGGCGCAAAGACCACCGCGACGATGCCGAGCACGGCTTCAATTTTGGCCCGCACGACATAGCGCGTGGGAACCGGCGCTGTGGCGACAAGATCCGGGGCATCCTCGCCGGAGATGGCAAGCCAGGCGAGACCTCCGGATAATTGCCCTGCCGCCATGACCAGAACCGGCACCAGCAGCTGATGGGCGCCATTGCCATCGCCAAAGCTGCGCCACAACAATACGGCCGGCGGAATCAGATAAAGCATCTGCATCAGCGTCTGCGATGCCAGCCAGGGATCGCGGCGCAGCAGCAGCCATTCCTTGCGACGCAATGCGGCGCGCGGCGATCCCGGCTGGGAGAAAGCGGATGAACGCATGCGGCTGCTGCCAACCTGGCCGACGGCCGAGGCGGATACTGCATAGGCACCAAAGCGCGGCGCAACGATCAGGGTGACAACGGCGAGCGCTGCAAAACTCGCCGTGAGCACGCTAAGGAGCGCGAAACCGTCACCGAGCGCGGCGCGCGCCGGCCACCAGATCGCGCTGTCGAGGCCGGGAGCGAGCGCGAGCGTCGTCGGCGATTGCAGCACCGATGAGCGCGACAACGTGCCGTAAGACAGAATGGCCGCGACTTGCAGGCCGATGACAAAAGCGGCGCCGATCACCGCAGCGGCAACTTGCGCCAACAGACGCGTGCGTTTTGCGCCGACTATGCGGAACAATGCAACCACAATCGTCACCGCCAATGCCGTCGCCGCGGCGCCCATGGCGAAAATCAGCCCATAAGCGCCGAGCCATCGGATGCCGCCGAACGTGATCAGCATATCGATGAACGGGGCCGCCAGCGGCAGCGCCATCAGCGGCAGCAACACCGCAATGGTCGCGATACGGACCGCAAACAGCTTTTCGGCCGCGACCGGCGACGCCAGTATGAGATCGAGATCGGAGCGCGAATAAAACGCTCGTGTCACCGATTCCATGGCTTGCGAAATCATCAGCAGCCACGACAGGAGCGCGCTGGCACCGATTGTAACCAGCGTCGCCTTGTCCGCGGCGGCCTGCGCATAGCGGGCAACCATCCAATAGGCGACCACATGCATGAAGATGACGAAGGTCGTCACCGCCATGATGGCGCGCGGCAGCCGCTCGCGGCGACCTGCCGTGATCATGGCGAGCCAATCGCGCCAAGCCAGCCGCATCTCGTGCTGAGCGAACCAGAAAACCGTGCCCGGGCGGGCGCTCATGCTGCTGCGGCCTGTTCGGCAACCAATGTGAGGAACGTGTCTTCGAGCGTTGCGGCTGCGGTTCGGCCGGTTGCGGCAGGATCGGCATGTTTGCCGGCCTGCTCCCGCAGTTGCTCAAGCGTGCCCTCGGCGATCAGCCGGCCGTGGGCGATCACGCCGATGCGGTCGGCCATGCGCTCGGCCACTTCGAGAATGTGCGTAGTCATGATGACCGTACAGCCGGCACCCACCCGCTCGCGCAAGACACTCTTGACCGCGCGCGCCGCGCCGGCGTCAAGGCCGGTGAGCGGCTCGTCGAGAATGATCACCTGCGGTTCATGCACCAGCGCGCCGGCGAGCGCTACTTTCTGCCGCATGCCCTTGGAAAAGCCCTCGCAGCGTTCGTGCGCATGCGGCAACAGATCGAGCCAATGCAGCAATTCGTGTGCACGCGGCTTGGCAAGTTCCGGCGCGATGTCCCACAGGCCGGCGACAAACTCCAAATATTCCTGCGGCGTCAGCTTGTCGTAGATCATCGGCTCGTCGGAGACCCATGCCATGACCCGTTTCGCCGCAACCGGGTCGGCGAGCGCATCGATGCCGGCGACGCGGATTACGCCGGCGTCGGGACGAAGCAACCCCGCAATCATGCGCAGCGTGGTCGTCTTGCCGGCACCGTTCGGACCGAGCAGGGCATAGAACTCGCCGACGCGCACCATGAGATCGAGATGATCGACCGCGGGGCGATCGAAGGATTTGACGAGGCCGCGAATCTCGAGCGCGAACAGATCGGGGACGAGGGGTGCGAAATGCGACATGAAACCCAAACCGCACGTGAACCGTGGGCGAGAGCCGCGGCACGCTAGCCGGCCAGAAGTTTCGGCATGGTGAATTGATTGTCGCCATTCTCGCGACAAGCACGGAAAGGTTAACGCCGCAAGGCCGTTCAGGCGCCGACGTTGAAGGCAGCCAGTGCCGCCATATTCACGAGTTGCGCATCATTCGCCGACAGCGGCACGATCTGCACCGAGCGGTCGAGACCGACCAGCATCGGGCCAATCACATTGGCGCCGCCGAGTTCCATCAGCATCTTGGTTGAGATCGAAGCGGAGTGAAACGCAGGCATGACCAGAACATTGGCGGGACCGGACAGGCGGCAGAACGGATAAGCCTCGCGCAGCTCCATGTTCAGTGCGACATCGGCGGCCATGTCGCCGTCATATTCGAAATTGACGTGCTGACGGTCGAGGATCTGCACCGCCTCCTGCACACGCGCTGAGCGTTCGCCAACCGGGTGGCCGAAAGTGGAAAACGCGAGCAGCGCCACGCGCGGATCGTAGCCCAGCGCGCGCGCAACCCGCGCCGCCTCGATCGAAATCTCCGCGAGATCGTTGGCCGTCGGCATTTCGGTCACCGCGGTGTCGGCGATCAAGACAGTCCGGCCGCGCGCCAGCACCAGCGAAATACCCATGACGCGATGCCCGGGTTTGGGATCGATGCAGCGCCGCACATCTTCCAACGCCACCGAGAAGTTGCGGGTGACACCGGTAACCATGGCATCGGCATCGCCGAGCGCAACCATGCAGGCGGCAAAGTGATTACGATCCTGATTCACCAGCCGCTGACAATCGCGCTGCAGGAAGCCCTGCCGCTGCAGCCGTTCGTAGAGATAAGCGGCATAGGCGGCATTGCGCGACGACATCGCCGCATTGATGATCTCGATGCCGTTTTGAGTGCCTTGGCCGAGCTCAAGGCCGAGGGCTTGCGCGGTCTCGCGCACACGCCGCTCGCGGCCGACCAGAAGCGCCGTGCCGAGACCCTGGTGCACAAAAACCGCCGCCGCGCGGATGACCTGCTCCTCTTCGCCTTCGGCGAAGACGACGCGCCGCGGCCGCCGCCGCAGACGCTCATAGACACCGGTCAATACGCCGGCGATCGGATCCAGCCGGCTGCGCAATTGCTGGCGATAGGTCTCCATGTCGGCGATCGGCCGCCGAGCGACTTTGGAATCCATTGCCGCTTTGGCAACGGCCGGAGGAATGTCCGAGATAAGCCGCGGATCGAACGGCACCGGAATGATGTAATCCGACCCGTATTTCGGCCGCGCGCCATAGGCAACCGCGACTTCGTCGGGAACGTCCTCGCGCGCCAGCGCGGCGAGCGCATGCGCGGCAGCGATCTTCATCTCCATATTGATGGCGCGGGCGCGCACATCGAGCGCGCCGCGAAAAATGTAGGGGAAGCCCAGCACATTGTTGATCTGATTCGGATAGTCCGAACGGCCGGTCGCCATAATGGCATCGGTGCGCACTTCAGCGACTTCTTCGACGGTGATCTCCGGATCAGGATTGGCCATGGCGAAAATGATCGGCTTGTCGGCCATCGATTTCACCATCGCCTGGGTCACCGCGCCTTTCGCCGAAAGCCCGAAGAACACGTCCGCGCCGGTCAAAGCTTCAGCCAAGGTGCGCGCCTTTGTTTTCACGGCGAAAGCGGATTTCCATTGATTCATGCCATCGCTGCGGCCCTCATAGATCACGCCCTTGGTGTCGCAAAGGATCAGGTTCTCCGGGCGGAAGCCGATCGCGCGCAAAAGCTCGAGGCAGGCGATGCCGGCGGCGCCAGCGCCGTTGCAGACGAGCTTGGTGCTTTTGATCTCACGGCCGGTGAGCTCGAGCGCATTGATCAGGCCCGCGGCCGCAATGATCGCGGTGCCGTGCTGATCGTCATGAAAGACCGGAATGTCGAGCAACTCACGCAGCTTCTGCTCGATGATGAAGCATTCCGGAGCCTTGATATCTTCGAGATTGATGCCGCCCCAGCCCTTGCCGAGCAATTTGACGCAATTGATGAATTCGTCAGGGTCCTCGGTCGACACTTCGATATCTATGGAGTCGATATCGGCAAAGCGCTTGAACAGAACGGATTTGCCTTCCATCACCGGCTTGGCGGCCAGCGCGCCGCGATTGCCAAGCCCAAGAATGGCGGTGCCATTGGTGATCACCGCGACGAAATTGCCTTTGGTGGTGTAATCGAAAGCCTTGGCCTCGTCGCCGGCAATGGCGAGCACCGGCACGGCGACGCCGGGCGAATAGGCGAGCGAGAGGTCGCGCTGGGTCGCCATCGGCTTGGTGGCGACGACTTCGAGTTTCCCGGGCCGACCTTGGCTGTGAAACAGCAGGGCTTCCTGGTCGGTAAAGGTCGGGCGGTTCGAGGCGGCGCCGTTCTTGCCGCCATTTTTGGAAGCCATTTCAATTCCCTACGGATTAATGCACAGCGGCGAATGGCGGGGGAGCGGAACTTTAGCGAAAGCAACGCCCCCTGCTCAAGGGGAATACCGGGGTCGACTTGAGGTCCAGGCACAACGCAGCGGTGCAAAAATCGCCGCATTGAAGTCGCATTGAACAAGAGCGCCCGGCAGGGTAATGCCTGTCGCGCGATCACCTAGTGGAAAGAATCAAACGGTGGAACCCTCACCAAAGCCTGCGGCCCTTGGCCTTCCGCCGATTGCCTCGGACTCTTCCGTCTGATTTTCACCACTAGCTTGCCGAGAGAACACGCGGCCGAATGGTGCCGTCCGCACTTCATCCATAGCCGACCTTCGATGATCCGATTCCTGCTTCGCTTCCTCGGCCTCTGTCTGCTGGCGACCGCCTTTGTATTTTTCGTCTATGACGGCACCAAATCGATCGCCAATCACAACCTGGCCTACACCAGGCTCGACGATATGTGGGCCATCATCGATCAAAATAGCCTCAATCTGGTGCAGAATTGGCTGAGGCAGAAATTCGCCTGGGCCTGGGATCCCTACCTGCTGCGGGGCTTCGACCTGCCGGCCTGGGGTGTTATCGCGATCGTGGCGACGATTCTGATCCTGCTTGGCCGCAAGAAGAAACCGCTCATCGGCTACGCGCGCGACTGAGCAGAACGATAGCTGTACCGTGATGACGTCAGGCGCCGCGGTGGGGTCCAGCGCAGAGAGCATTTCCTTGCGACGCCTCGCCAGGTCGCTGGCGATTGCTGTCGTCGCCGTGATACTCGCGCCCTATGCCGTCGCCCCGTTCTACCGCTTCATCGATCCGGTCTCGACACCGATGCTGTGGCGATGGGTAACCGGCCAGCGCGTCGAGCGCATCCTTGTGCCGCTCGGTCACATCGCGCCGACACTGCCGCTTGCCGTCATCGTCGCAGAGGACGGCAGCTTCTGCCGCAACCGCGGCATCGATCTGGGCGCCATGCGCGAAGCCCTGCGACAATATGACGAGGGTGGTGACGCGCGCGGCGCCTCCACCATCACCCAGCAGACCGTCAAAAACCTGTTTCTGTGGGAAGGCCGCAGCTACCTGCGCAAGGCGCTGGAAATTCCGTTGGCGCTTTGGCTCAATCTGGTCCTGCCGAAACGGCGCATTATGGAAATCTATCTTAACGTCGCGGAATGGGGACCGAACGGCGAGTTCGGCGTTGAGGCCGGCGCGCGCTTCGCCTTTGGCAGATCGGCGCGCGATCTCGATACCCACGAGGCTGCGGAACTTGCCGCGATCCTTCCCAATCCCCATTTGCGCAGCGCCAGGATTCCCGGCATTTTGGTCCGCCGGTTGGCGGCTCTTTATCAGCGGCGGGCCGAGGAGTTTCCCGGCCGAGCGGCTTGCCTTAGAAGCGGCTGAACAGACCGGATTGATCAGGTTGAATTTTGGCCTCTAGCATTACCGCGGCTGTTCTTTTATAAGCCCGAAATTCCAAGCAATACGCGAGTTGGTTTACAGGAGATCGATCCCTATGGCCGTGCCGAAACGAAAAACCTCGCCGTCGCGCCGCGGCATGCGCCGGTCGGCCGATGCCCTGAAGGCGCCCACTTATGTCGAGGACAAGGACTCCGGCGAATTGCGCCGGCCGCATCATATCGACCTCAAGACCGGTATGTATCGGGGCCGCCAGGTGCTGACCAAGAAGAGCGAGACCTAAGCTTCCCTCATCATCCGCGAACAAGGCAGGCGCGGCTAGCAGAGCCGACAATCAAAAAGCCGAGCGGCTGAAAGCCATGTGACGAAAGACCCCCGTCATGTTCGTGCTCGGCTTCCCACTGCTGCTCCTGCCCTTCGCCTTCTACAACATGATCGCGTTTCTCACGCCGGGAGTGAGTTGGACCGCGCCGGTGACGACCGTGCACATGATGTCGGGCCAGGACTGGGTGTTGACGTGGGAAGACATTCTGATTGCGGTCTCGATCTTCTTGCTCTGGGTCGAGATCATCAAATCGACGCGGATGGGATCACGCAGCGTAATGGACCACATCCTGGCCATGGCGCTGTTCATCGGCATGCTGGTTGAATTCTTGCTGGTGCCGCAGGCTGCAACTTCGACCTTCTTTCTCCTGATGGCGATCGCGCTGGTGGACGTGCTCGCAGGCTTCATCATCGGCATTCGCGCAGGCCGGCGGCAGATTGAATTCGAGGGACCTGGCGCCGCCTGACGCTCAAAGCGAGCGCGACAACAAGCGGCCCGACGCTATCGAGCGGCGGTCCACTTCGCAATAGGCCGCGATCGCCGCCGCAGGCTCGGCGCGACGGCGGGCCCGAGTCTGCGGCGCCTGTGCCGATGTAGCGATGAGGTGCGCGACAAAATCGGCATGCGCACGACCCGCTGGGTGCGGCGTCTCGCATTCGCGATTGCTAAGCTGCGCTGGGACAAGAGCGTTGCGCACCGGCATTCCCTGTCCCGAAACGGGACGTTGCTGACCGTTGAGTCGGGACCTCGCAAGCGGCATGCCGGTTGGACTTATTTTTACCAATTCGTTTAAGGTCTTGGCGCTATGGTAAGCGCCGATCTCGCATTGCCGATCGCAACGTCTCAGAGTCACGTCGAAATGGATGCAGAAGCGGGCTCCGCCAACCGCGCAGCCGAAACACCGCCATCAGCACAGTTCGATGCGGCCCAAATCCTCGCCTCGGTCGGCGAAGTCGCCTACGATTGGCGCATCGAGACGGATGTCCTGCTTTGGGGACAGAACGTCGCGCAAGTGCTCCTGATCCACGATCCTTCGAGGATCGCGACCGGCCGCGCCTTTGCGGAGCTCCTTGAAGCCGAAAATGTACAGGCACGCTTCGATGCTGTCATGCAATCGCGGCAACGCGACGAAGGGCACGGCGTCGGCTATCAGATTCAATATTGTCTTCGGCCTGAGGCTGGCTCCGAGACAAAACTCTGGATCGAAGATACGGGGCGCTGGTTTGCCGACGCCACCGGGCGGCCCATTCGCGCACTCGGCGTGCTGCGCGTCATAAACGAGCGGTATGAGCACGAGCGCAAGCTTAGCTTTCTTGCTCGCTGCGACGGTCTCACCGGCGAACTGAACCGCCACCGGCTCACCGAAGTCCTCGAAGACACGATCGAGGAGACCCTACAGTCTCGCTCGTCCTGCGGATTCTTGCTGGTCGGCGTCGACGATCTGACGCGCATCAACGATGCTTACGGCTTCGATGTCGCCGACCAAGTCATCGCCGCAATCGCCAGACGGCTGCGCAGCCGGATGCGCGGCAAGGATACGCTGGGCCGTTTTTCCGGCAGCAAATTCGGCCTGGTCCTGCGCGATTGCACGCCTGACGACATGGCGATCGCAGCCGAACGTATGCTCGCGGGCGTCCGCGCCGACATGATCCCGACCAGCGCCGGGCCGATCGCCGCGACTGTCACAATCGGCGGGGTCACTGCGCCGCGTCATGCGCGCAGCGCCGCGGAGATGCTTAGTCGTGCGCATGAGAGCCTCGACGGCGCCAAAACACGGCGGCGCGGTTCCTACTCGCCCTATCGGCCGAATATCGAACGCGACGCGGTACGCCGCGAGAACGCACGCATCACCGAGGAAATCATCGCCGCACTCAACGAGCGACGGGTTTTTCTCGCCTACGAAACCGTGGCGACGGCGGCCGATCGGCGACCGGCCTTCTATGAATGTTTGATGCGCATTCGGCGCAGCGACGGCAGCCTTCTGCCGGCGAGCAACATTGTGCCAGCGGCGGAGCGGCTGGGCTTGGTCCGCCTCCTCGATTTTCGAGTGCTCGAATTGGTCGTTGACGAACTCACTGCCGCGCCGGCCTTGCAGGCAAGCGTGAATGTGTCGCCGGCATCGACGGCCGATCCGGATTGGTGGGCGGGTTTGGCATCGCTATTACGCGCGCACACGGGACTCGCCGGGCGCCTGATCGTGGAAATTACCGAAAGTGCCGCGATCCAGGACATCGAGGAGACACGGGGCTTTGTTGCGCGCGTGAAGGATCTCGGCTGCCGCATTGCCATCGACGATTTCGGCGCCGGCTACACCTCGTTCCGCAATCTGCGCAGGCTCGGCGTCGATCTGGTCAAAATCGACGGCGCTTTCGTGCAGGATATTATGCGCGCGGAAGATGATCGCGCTTTCGTGCGCACGCTCCTCGATCTGGCAAGCCGGCTTGGCCTCAAGACCGTCGCCGAATGGGTGCCGGACGAGCCGGTCGCGCAGACATTGCAGATGTGGGGCTGCGATTATCTGCAAGGCGCCTGGATTGGGCTTGCCTCGACCGAACGGCCCTGGATTGCAAGCGGTGCGGCAACGATCGCGATTTAGTCTTTTTGCGTCAGGCGATCGACCTTTCGCTGCATCTCCTCAAGTTGTCGCTTGAGATCGTCGATATCGCCGGACTTTTGCGCCGGCCGTTCGTGTTCCGGGGCAGTCTCGCTGGTCTGGTTCTCCCGCCGAGCGAACGGTGCGAACATTGCGAAAGTGCGCTCGAACATTTCCATGTTTCGCCGCACCTGCTCCTCGAGCGAGGTGAAGGCGCCGACTCCGAACGCCTGCGCCATCTGCTGGCGGAACTTTTCTTGTTCGCGGGTGAGCGACTCGATGGACACTTCGAGATAGCGCGGCACCAGCATCTGCATGCTGTCGCCATAGAAGCGGATGAGCTGCCGCAGAAATGTGATCGGCAGAAGATTTTGGCCCTGCTTGTTCTCCTGCTCGAAAATGATCTGCGTGAGCACCGAGCGCGTGATGTCCTCGCCGGTTTTCGCATCATAGACGACAAAATCTTCGCCGGTCTTGACCATGGCGGCGAGGTCTTCGAGCGTGACGTAGGTGCTCGTACCCGTATTGTAGAGCCGCCGATTGGCGTATTTCTTGATGGTGACCGGCTCAGCGGTCTTGGTCATGGGTTCGGACATCAGGACACCGAAACAAAGCAACCTTCAAGATAGGCGGTTTTGCGCGACGGGGCTACCGTTATTGTGACACGGCCGGCGAAAACGGACGTTGCTCGTAAACGGGCGCCTAACCTGCGTCCATTTGGCATGCCAGAGATGCGGGCTTTTCCAACCTTGTCGGCGGGCGGGCGTGTCCTCTATGACATATATCCGAGAAAGCCAACGGCGCTCCCCCCGCCCGAGAATAAGCCCAAACCGGAAGGATTTCCCGATGAAAGACGATGTTGTTATTGTCAGCGCGACGCGTACACCGGTCGGTGCGTTCAACGGCGCATTCGCTAACTTGCCCGCGCACGACCTCGGCAAGGCCGCGATCAAGGCGGCGCTTGAGCGCGCCGGCGTCGAGGCGCCGCGCGTTTCCGAAGTGATCATGGGGCAGATTCTCACGGCGGGACAGGGCCAGAACCCGGCCCGGCAGGCTTCCATTGCAGCTGGTATTCCGGTCGAGACACCAGCCTGGGGCGTCAACCAGCTTTGTGGCTCCGGATTGCGCGCGGTAGCGCTCGGCTATCAGGCCATCGTCAACGGCGATTCCGAGATTGTGGTCGCCGGCGGCCAGGAGTCGATGAGCGTTGCGCCGCACTGCGCCCACCTACGTGGCGGCGTGAAGATGGGGAATTTCGAAATGATCGACACGATGATCAAAGACGGTCTGTGGGACGCATTCAACGGCTACCATATGGGCAATACGGCCGAGAACGTCGCACGGCAGTGGCAAATCACGCGTCAGCAGCAGGATGAGTTTGCCGTCGCCTCGCAACAGAAAGCCGAGGCCGCACAAAAGGCCGGGAAATTCAAGGACGAGATCACGCCGGTCACGGTCAAGAGCCGCAAGGGCGACATCGTCGTCGATACCGACGAGTATCCTAAACACGGCACTACGCTTGAAGCGATCAGCAAGCTGCGGCCGGCGTTCGACAAAGAAGGAACCGTAACCGCGGGGAATGCCTCCGGGATCAATGACGGGGCCGCCGCCATCGTCCTGATGAAGGCGAGCGAAGCGGCCAAGCTCGGCAAGACGCCGCTGGCGCGTGTCGTCTCCTGGGCGCAGGCCGGCGTCGACCCGAAGATCATGGGCACGGGTCCAATTCCGGCATCCCGCGCCGCGTTGAAAAAGGCGGGCTGGAATGTCAGCGATCTCGATCTTGTCGAGGCCAACGAGGCGTTTGCAGCACAGGCCTGCGCGGTAAACAAGGACCTCGGCTGGGACACGAGCAAGGTGAATGTCAACGGTGGCGCCATTGCCCTCGGCCATCCGATCGGTGCGTCCGGGGCCCGCGTTCTGGTGACGCTGCTTTACGAGATGCAAAAGCGCAACGCCAAGAAGGGGCTCGCCACGTTGTGCATCGGCGGCGGCATGGGCATTGCCATGTGTGTCGAACGATGAGGGCGTACAACAGGGCAACGTGCGTTTGTTGACATAGGACACGGCCGCGCATCGGCCGGGGCCATTATGGCCGGCTCAAGTGGAAACTTGCGCCGGCCATCAGCGTCTTTAGGCTGGCGCCAAGACCAGGATTTGGATTTCGGCCGGAACGGTTTGCACACGGGCGAATGGGCCGGACGCAGAAAGTGGTGCGGACTGGATTTGAAACAGGGAGGAGATTATGCCCCGCGTTGCATTGGTTACCGGGGGAACGCGCGGTATTGGCGCGGCGATCAGCAAGGCGCTCACCGCGGCCGGCTACCGGGTCGCGGCCAATTACGGCGGCAATGATGAAGTCGCCAACAATTTCAAGCAGGAGACCGGGATCAATGTCTACAAATGGGACGTCTCTTCATTTGACGCCTGCGCCGCCGGCGTGAAGCAGGTCGAGGCCGATCTTGGCCCGGTCGAGGTGTTGGTAAACAATGCCGGCATCACGCGCGACGCGCAGCTTCACCGCATGAAACCCGAGCAATGGACCGAGGTGATCAACACCAATCTCGGCTCGCTGTTCAACATGTGCCGCAATGTCATCGAAGGCATGCGCGAGCGCAAATTCGGCCGCATCATCAATATCTCGTCGATCAATGGCCAGAAAGGGCAGTTCGGTCAGACCAATTATTCCGCCGCCAAAGCCGGCGAGATCGGCTTCACCAAGGCGCTGGCGCAAGAGGGCGCGCGGGTCGGCGTCACTGTCAATGCGGTGTGCCCCGGCTATATCGCCACAGACATGGTGAAGGCGATGTCGCAGGAAGTGCTGCAAAAGAACATCTTGCCGCAAATTCCCATCGGCCGCCTGGGCGAACCCGAGGAAATCGCGCGCTGCGTTGTGTTTTTGGCGTCGGACGAGGCGGGCCTGATCACCGGCTCGACGCTGACTGCCAATGGCGGCCAGTATTTCGCCTGACACGAAGCGGCCCTATATAGCGCGGAGCCTTCCCCGCACGGGTCGAGAGTCGGCACACCATGGCGTCGCCTCCCAAGCCGGTCGCCGAGCAGCGACGCGATCAGATGTTCCCCGATCTCGAGCCGTTCGAGATCGAGCGCATGCGCCGCTTCGGCGAGTGCCGCACGTTTCAGCCCGGCGACAAGCTCTTCACCGCCGGCGAGATCGGCCCCGGGCTGGTTGTCATACCTTGCGGCAAGGTCGAAATCAGCCAGACCGACAGTTCGGGAAATCGGCGGCTTATCGTCACGCACGGCCCCGGTCAGTTCCTTGGCGAATTGGCGCAAATGGCCGGACGGCCGTCGCTGGCCGACGCGACCGCGATCGAGCCGGTGCACGGCATCATCATTCAGCCCGATCGGTTGCGCGCGCATGGCCAACATCGAAGTCGTGACCGGCGCCGCGGTGAGCGCGCTCGAAGGCCGCAACGGTGTGCTGGAAGCGGTACGCTGGCGCCATGGCAAAAACGGCAACGAGATGCGGCATCCGATCGATCATCTGTTCCTGTTCATCGGCGCGGAGCCGAATACCGACTGGCTTGCCGGTTCCGGCGTCAAGCTGGACGCCAAAGGCTTCGTGCTGACTGGCGAGGCAGCCGGCGGCGACCGTCATGCGCTGGAAACCAGCCACGCGGCGTCTTCGCCATTGGCGATGTCCGCGCCGGCTCGATCAAGCGCGTCGCCGCCGCAGTCGGCGAAGGCGCGCAGGTGGTGGCGGCGCTGCACGGCTACTTGGCGGAAACAGCCGGCAAGCCGCCGACGCTAGCGGTCATGGTGACCAATCCTTCGGCGCCAGTTCAAACCCACTGAATTCAAAGCCCGGTGCCGCAGTGCAGCCGACCAGCGTCCAATCGCCGAGCGTCCGTGCGGTTTGCCAGGCATGACGAGGCACAACCGCTTGCGGCCGTTCGCCGGCGGCAAGATCCGGACCAAGGGTCACGCTCTCAATGTGCCCTTCCCGTTCGGAGATTTCGAGTTTTAAAGGATCACCGGCATGCCAGTGCCACAGCTCGACCGAATCCATCCGATGCCAGTGTGAGCGCTCGTGGCGCGCGAGGAGAAAATAAATCGCCGTGGATAGGGCACGGTCTCTGATGGTCTTTTGGCTGTCGCGAAAGGTTTCGCGAAAATGGCCGCCTTCGGGATGCGGCTTGAGATCGAGCAGCCGGATGACCTGCGAAGCTGAGAGCGCGTTCACAACCGTCACTCAGAAGCGGTTCTTGCGCTCGCGAATCTCGGCAAAGACCTTCCAGGCCGGACTGCCCGAAAGGCCGAGCGATTTCGCCAGTTCGGCATCATCGGCGCGCAGGAACGGATTGGCCGCCTTTTCCGCGCCGATCGTTGCAGGGATCGTCGATTTGCCCGATGCGAGCAGCCTGCGCACTTCTTCATCGCGCGCCGCCAACGCCTTGTTGTTGGAATCAATGGTTTTGGCGAAGCGAATATTGGCCGCCGTATATTCATGGCCGCAATAAAAGCGCGTGTCCTCGGGCAAGCCGCGCAGCTTGAGCAGCGATTGCCACATCGTTTCCGCATTGCCTTCGATGACCCGGCCGCAGCCGATCGAAAACAGGGTGTCGCCGACAAAGGCGATTTTCTCGGCCGGAAAGAAATAGGAGATATGACCGGCAGTATGTCCCGGCGTTTCGATCACGCGGCTTTCGAGACCGCCGACGTTCACCGTATCACCTTCGCCCACCGCCTTATCGACATGCGAAATGCGCCGCGCCTCGCCGCGCGGTGCTACGACGCGGCAGTTGTGCCGTGCCTTGAGCTCGCCGATACCCGCAGTGTGATCGGCATGGTGGTGCGTGACAAGGATATCCGTCAGCCGCCAGCCGGTTTTCCTGAGAGCGGCTTCGACCGGGGCGGCCTCCGGCGCGTCGATGGAGGCCGTCGCCCCACTCATCGGATCGTGAATGAGAACGCCAAAATTGTCGGTCAGGCACGTAAATAGATAGGTTTCGGCCGGCATGTGATCGCAATCCGAGAATGACTGAGGCCCAAAGGTAGGCGCTCGGCCTTGTTAACCGCAAGGCCGACGCTGCGACGATTACTCGCCGCTCGGCACGGCACGCGTTGCAATGACGTGCTATTTTGAGGGTATGGACGTTGTCGACCTGCGCAATTTCTATGGCCAGCAGCTCGGCGTGGTGGCGCGCCGCTTTATCGGGCGCGGCATCCGCGCGCGCTGGAGCGACACCCGCGGCATGCGCGTCCTGGGAGTGGGTTATGCCACGCCTTATCTCGGTTTGTTCCGCGAAGAGGCCGAACGCTGCCTGGCCCTGATGCCTGCGCCGCAAGGCGTGGTGCGCTGGCCCTCGACACGGCCCGCTTTGGCCGCCCTGGTCGAGGAGGACGAGCTACCGCTGACCGACTCTGCGGTCGATCGGCTGCTCTTGGTTCACGCGCTTGAAATGTCGCCAGATCCGGTCGAATTGTTGCGCGAGGCTTGGCGGGTGTTGGCGGCCGGCGGGCGCCTGCTCGCGGTTGTACCGAATCGGCGCGGCCTGTGGGCGCGGATGGACACGACGCCATTCGGCCAGGGACGGCCCTATTCGCGCTCGCAGATCACTCATCTCCTTCGCGACACCTGGTTCACGCCAACCGGCTGGGGCGAAGCGCTTTACGTGCCGCCGATCTCGCGCCGATTGTTTTTGCGCTCAGCGGTCGCCTGGGAGCGCACCGGCGCTAGTCTGGCAGCGCCGTTTGCCGGCGTTCACATCGTCGAGGCCACGAAGCAAGTTTATCGTGCCATCCCGGCTCGGCGGGAAAAACGCAGGCTGGTTCCAGCGCTCAAGCCGGTCCTGGTACCTTCGCCGGGTGCGACGGCCATTCACAGCTAGGCGGCCGCTCACTTCGGCCACGGTTCAGCGGTTACGGAAGCAGCGTCGGCACCGACATAATCGGTGAGATTTTGCGCGCCGTCGCGTTCGAGCGCGGCAAGCAAGGCGTGCTTGATCTCGCCTACCAGGCTGAGCCCTGCAAAGACCAGCCCCGAATAAATCTGAATGAGGCTCGCGCCGGCTCGGATCCTGGCAAGCGCGCTGTCGCCGGTATCGATGCCGCCGGCGCCGACCAGCGGGAACACGCCCTCGACCCGCACATAAGTCTCGGCCAGCATCCGGTTGGCAAGTGGCAGGAGCGGACGGCCCGAAAGGCCACCCTCCTCCCGCGCTTTGGCGCGTTCATGCAGGTCAGCGGGCCGCGATACCGTGGTGTTGCCGATGATCATGCCATCGACGCGCCGCGCGCGGGCGATGCCAACAACCTCATCAAGGTCAGACAGCGACAGATCCGGCGCGATCTTCAGAAGCACCGGCGTCGGCCCGGCATTGCGGGCAACACGCTCGCGCGCCTCGATCACGCGTGTCAAGAGATCGTCGAGTGCCGCGGCCTGCTGTAGATTGCGCAGTCCGGGCGTGTTGGGTGAGGAGACATTGATCGTCACGTAGCTCGCCACCGGAGCGAAACGTTCGATCAGTTTCACATAATCGCCAATGCGATCAGCCGAATTCTTGTTGGCGCCGACATTGATTCCAACAATGCCGCCGGCATTGGCGCGCAGCGCGAGCCGCTTCAGCGCTGCTTCCGCGCCTTCCGAATTGAAGCCGAGCCGGTTGATGACGCCGCGATCGGCGTCGAGCCGAAACAGCCGCGGCTTTGGATTGCCCGGCTGCGGCAGCGGCGTGATGGTGCCGACCTCGACAAAGCCGAAACCGGCGCGCAACAGCACGTCGGGCACTTCCGCGTTTTTGTCAAAACCTGCCGCAACGCCGATTGGATTGGGGAAATTCAGCCCAAAAACCCGCATCGCCAGCCGCGGGTCGTCCGTCGCGGCCGGCGGCAGCGGCGCAAATTTGAGCATCTTGATGGCGAGCCGATGGCCATCCTCAGGATCAAGTGCATGCAGAAGCGGCCGCGCGACGCGATCGAACAAACTGATCACGGCGCAAGCTCCGGAAATGCACGCTGCCCGTCGATCTCGTCGGCCAAAGGCTTGACCCAGCACACTGCGCTTAGCGGGAGCTCTGCATAGAGATGGGGGAACAAATCGCCGCCGCGCGAAATTTCCCATTTCAGGCCGGAGCCCAAGCGATCACTGTCGGCTGCGATCAGCAGCAAGTCGGTCTGCGCAGCAAAATGTTCTGCCGCGGTCTCGCGTACCTGCGCCGCGGTGGAAAAGTGGATAAAGCCATCGCGCCGATCAACGGCCGATCCGTAATAACAGCCGGCGCGCTCGGCCTGTTCCCATGCTGCCCGCTCGCAGATTTTGTAGATCATTGGCAAGTCAGTAACCGTCCGGCGGCGTTCAATTGCGGGGCGACCCTATCGGCGCCCCCAGCTGCGTTCAAGGCAACCGGTCGGGCCCCGCCCCCTGCTCGAGGCGGCGCCTGTGGGCGAAAGAACTTGCGTGTCCAGGTAAATATTCCTATGATCGAACGAAAACCGGTTCCCGGTTTTGAAATCGTCAAAATCGGGTTTTACGCTTTTCTGCTGGGCATGATCGCTCCCGAAAACATCAGCTGTTGCCGGACACCGGCAGGGCTGTCGGGATCGCGTAGGGATCGGGGTGGGGATGTTGACGCACGCGCAGGTCTGGTCGGCCATCGATCGCCTCGCCGCACGCGCGGGCCTGTCGGCTTCCGGACTGGCCAAGCGCGCCGGTCTTGATCCGACTACCTTCAACAAGTCAAAGCGTATTACGGCAGCCGGCCGTGCGCGCTGGCCTTCGACGGAATCGATCGCCAAGGCGCTTGCGGCGACCGGCACGTCCTTGGACACTTTCGTCACCCTGATCGAACCGGCAAGCGGCAGTGCAACGACCGAGCAAGTGCCGCTCCTCGGCTTTGCCCAGGCGGGGGCGGGTGGATTTTTCGACCAGGGCGGTTTTCCCGCCGGCGACGGCTGGGATGAGATCGCCTTCCCATCGCTGAATGACGAGCATGCGTATGCGCTGGAGATTTCCGGCCGGTCGATGGAGCCGGCCTATCGCGACGGCGACATCATCGTTGTTTCGCCGGCGGCCCCGGTCCGCCGCGGCGACCGCGTCGTGGTGCGCACCCGCGACGGCGAAGTGACGGCGAAGGAGCTAAAACGCAAAACTGCGAAGTCGATCGAGTTGAAATCGCTCAATGCGGCGCATGAGGATCGGATACTGCCGCTGTCCGATGTGCTCTGGATGGCGCGTATTGTGTGGGCGAGCCAGTAGGTCAGGCTGAGCGCGCCAGCGCTCCGTCGATCATGTCGATCGTGTTCTGCACCCCATAAGCCGCGACGAAAGAGCCAAAGCGGGGGCCTTTCTCCTGGCCGAGCAGCACCTGATAGAGCATGTTGAACCAGTCGAGCGACACGCCCGGCTTGCCGTCCCTGGCTTTTTTCCTCTCGTCCAGAAACGGCTCGCGCCGGCCCACCTCGTAGACGACGTCTTGAATGCTTTCCGGTGAAGCTTCCGCCGGCAATTGCGACAGCGCGTCGCGCAAGTCGATCAGCGCCGCGCGCTCGCGCGCATCCGGTTCGCGGAACTTTTTGGTCGGCGCGACGAAATCCCGATAGTAATTGATCGCGTAGTCGACCAACGCCGCCAGGCGCGGGTTGCTCTGTCTGGTCACCCCGGGCCGGTAGCGGCCGATGAAGCCCCACAAAGTGTCGGCATTGGCTGCGTTCGAGGCCGTGACCAGCGACAGCAGCATGGCAAACGGCACCGGATTGTCCGGCGGCGGCGGCGCGCCATTGTGGATGTGCCAGACCGGATTGCCGAGCCGCTCCTTGGGACCCTGTCGCGGATAGGCGTCGAGATATTGCAAATATTCGTCGACGTGACGCGGAATGACGTCGAAATAGAGCCGCTTTGCCGCCTTTGGCTCGCGATACATGAAAAGCGACAGGCTTTCGGGACTGGCATAGCGCAGCCATTCCTCGATGGTCAGCCCGTTGCCCTTCGATTTCGAGATCTTTTGGCCGTTCTCATCGAGAAAAAGCTCGTAATTGAAGCCTTCGGGCGGCGTACCACCGAGCGTGCGGCAGATTTGGCTCGACAGCTTCACCGAATCGATCAAGTCTTTGCCGGCCATTTCATAGTCGACGCCAAGCGCGAACCAGCGCATCGCCCAGTCCGGCTTCCATTGCAGCTTGCAGCGGCCGCCGGTGACGAGCGTTGTGACCCGCTCACGCGTGTCCGGGTCCTCGTATGTGATGGTGCCGGCTTTGGCGTCGTGTGCAACGACCGGCACTTGCAAGACCACGCCGGTCTTGGGATCGATCGGCAGAAATGGCGAATAGGTCTGTGCCCGCTCTTCCCGCAACGACGGTAGCATCACCGCCATCACCTCTTCGAAATGCGCGAGCATCGTCAGCAGCGCTGCATCGAACCGCCCCGACGTGTAACAGGCGGTTGCCGACATGAACTCGTAGTCAAAGCCGAACTGATCCAGGAAAGCACGCAGCCGCGCATTATTATGGGCGGCGAAACTGTCATGCGTGCCGAATGGGTCGGGTACTTTGGTGAGCGGCTTGCCAAGATGCCGCGCCACCATATCCTTGTTCGGCACGTTGTCTGGGACTTTGCGCAGCCCGTCCATGTCGTCGGAGAACGCGATCAGCCGTGTCTTTATCTTGTCATCGGTGAGGACACGAAAGGCATGGCGCACCATGGTGGTGCGCGCGACTTCGCCGAATGTACCGATATGCGGCAGGCCGGAGGGGCCGTAGCCGGTCTCGAAGATCAGCTCGTCTTTCGGCTTCTTCTTCAGGCGCGAAATGAGCTTGCGCGCCTCCTCGAACGGCCAGGCATGCGACAGCTCGGCGAGCTCGCGCAGGGCGCTCGGATTTTCGGCGGTCGCCGCGGTGGTCATGGCCTCGTGCTTTGCAGGTTTCATCACAATCAAAACGGGCTGATCGGGAAGTAACGGAGCCACAGATCGGTATAGCTGCCTTTTTCCCACAGCCGAAACAGCGCCCAGTTGAGCGCCTGACGCAGCAAATCGTTGCCGCGTTTGACTGCAATGCCCACCCCCTCGCCAAAAAACCGGCTCTCTAGATAAGGGCCCCCGCGAAAGGCGCAGCAGCCGTTCGAATCACTGCCGTTGAGCCAGAACGCGAGCGAAATGCCGTCACCGAACAGCAGATCGACATCCTTGTTGCGAAGCGCATCACGTGCCGCTTGCGCGTTGGGATAGGGCCGGATGTCGGCCTGGGTGAACATCTCTTTGAGAAAGGCTTCGTGCGCGGTGCCGGCGACAACCGCGATCTTTTTGCCCTCGACCAGTTCTGGCAGTACATCAACAATCGCGCTTTCGGTGCGGGCCACAAAGCGCGCTGGCGTGCGGTAATAAGGGTCGGTGAAGTCGGCCTTTTGCCGGTTCTGCGGCGTCGTCGCAATAGACGCAATAACCGCGTCACCGCCCTGTTTGTCGTTGAGCGCATCAAGCAGCAGATCGAAGCGGCGCGCCTGAATGGTGCAGGTCGTGTTGATCTCGGCGCAGATCAGCCGCGCCAGATCGACATTGAATCCGGCTGGATTGCCGTCCGGTCCGGCATAGTCGAAGGGCGGATAATCAAAGTCCGTAAGAAAACGGATGCTCTGGATCCGCGACAGGTCAGGCCGCTCAGGGCGACGGCGTGGATCCCAGAAGCCAGGCACCGCCGCCGACGCGGCGGCGGGCGGCGTCTCTTTGGCAAGCGGCGATTGCGTTAGGCCCTGCGCTGCCGCGGCCCATATCGCGGCAGCGGTCAGGCACGCCCCGGCCGCTGTCGTGACCCGCAAGGGGTGCCAGAATGCCGGGGCGTTGTGGCGGGACATTGCCATTGCGATCGTAGCGCCTGAGTTCGGTATTTGGCCGGAGTTTCAACGCGACGACACCGACCTAGCCGCGGCTTGCAAAAAAGTCGAGACGGACGGGGACGCCACGGAAAGCGCCATGGACGGTCAGAAATAGCGCCGCAGGTCCGCGGCCTCGGCTTGCACCGGCCGGCTCATGTCGAAGGGGGCGACGAAATGGCCGTCTTTGTCCATCAGATAGACGACCGCGGTGTGATCCATCGTGTAGCCGCCGTTCTCGAGCGGAACCTTTTTGGCATAGACCCGATAGGCCCTGATCGCGGCATTGACGGCAGCCGGATCACCGGTCAAGCCGCGCACATGCGGGTCGAAATTGGAGAGGTAGTCCTTCATCACTTTGGGCGTGTCGCGCTCGGGATCGACTGTGATGAACAGCGCCGCCGTGCGATCGGCATCGGGTCCGAGCTGTTTCATGAGCTGCGACATCTCGAACAACGTGGTCGGGCAAATGTCCGGGCAATGGGTGAAGCCGAAAAAGACCAAAAACGGCTTGCCCTTCATGTCGGCGTCGGTGACCGGCTTGCCGTTCTGGTCTTCAAGGTGGAAGGGGCCGCCGACGGCAGCGACAGCGGGGCCGATCGGCGAGGGCGCTCGGCCGGTGACGAACAGAATGGCGCCGATGAACAGCGCAAGGCCACTGAGGAAAGCGCCCAACACCAGGAGTATGCGGGATGCCTTTGCGTTCACGACAGTCCCATCAACCGAAACAGGCTGCAAATCCGGCGCGGATCGTCTCAAAAAATACCGTAGTTCCGTAATGCGCCCACAGTAAGACGCTGCCGGCGAGCGCCAACGCGACAAAAGCGCCGAACACCACTATCACTGGGGCAGCCGATGCGGCCTTGGGGGCAATCTCGGGCAGGGTCTCCGGCATGGGCTGTAGATAAGCCGGAATCCCGATCACGGCAACGCCGCAAAGAGGTGCGGCCCCCTCGGGACGGGGCCGTTGCGGGCCGCCCCTTCGGCCCGCAAACCATGGGCTGGAGGCTACTGACAGGTCGAATACATCGCGCTCAATTCGCGGCCGCGCAGCGCGATGATGGTTGGCCTCAGCCCGCCATGCCGATTGATCCACGATCTGATCGCCGGCGGGTAAAGCCGCATCACGACGCGGCTGCCGGCCCTGGTAGGGACCAGCGAACGTGAGACATCGTCATAGTACGAGGCCGCATGGAAGCCCAGCACGGCGCGGCTGGTGACGCAGACCCGATCCCGCGGAATAATGCCGGTAAAGAGCGTGCAGGCTGAAAGGCACGGCCCATCGATAACGATACGGTCACCCGAGGCACGCAGTTGCTCGAATCTTTGCACATAGGAGGACACCTCGCCCCCCGGATCATTAACGATGCGCACGACGGCAAACGCTTTGCCTGCAAGGGCCGCGTCTGCAAATGTCACGCATGTCAGCAGCGCCGACGCCAGCGCGCCGGCCACTATCGCGTTCAACTTCATTGGAGTACCCCTCCCGCTCAACCACGTGTGCTATCGCCGGCCTTTGTGGCAAGACTTCGGGCATTCGTGAGCTTTCTTTGGAAAAGACGACCGCACATCGCGCTGGCGCGATGCGGACGGGGGGCGCGGAGGATGCTATAAGGAACCGCCCCAGGCAACGCAACAACTCGCCCTGCTATCTACGGAAATTACAGATCGTCATCGGCAAAAAAACAACGAGTGCAGAGAACCATGGAAACGTCAGCCGCCCGCAAGACCAATGTTCCAGATTTTGCAACCGCCTATTATCTGCTCGAAGGCTTGAACGAGATTGGCGTCGACTATCTGTTTTGTAATTTTGGGACCGATCATGCCCCGATCATCGACGAGATGGCGCATCGGCGCAAACGCGGCGAGCCGATGCCGAACGTGGTGCGCTGCCCGCATGAGAACACGGCGGCCCACATGGCGGCCGGCTATGCGCTGATCACCGGACGCGGCCAGGGCGTGCTGGTTCATGTCGACGTCGGCACCGCCAATACCGCCAACGGGATGCACAATTTGTTCCGCAGCCGCCTGCCGGTGCTGCTGATGGCAGGCAAGGCGCCTTATACGGTCAATGACGAGCTCGTCGGCTCGCGCGACACCTATGTGCATTTCGTGCAGGAGCCGTTCGATCAGGCGAGCTTGGTGCGTCCCTATCTGAAATGGGAATGGACATTGCCATCGGGCGTGGTGGTCAAAGAAGCGCTGCGGCGCGCGCACTCGATCATGCAGAGCGAGCCGCGCGGGCCGGTCTATCTGATGATGCAACGCGAGACTTTGACGCAGCACTGGCGCGCCGATGAGATTCGCCGCTATCCGGCCGAGCAATTCGCCGCAACCTCGGGCGGCGCCGCCGATCCGAAACTCGTTTCGGCCTTAGTCGACAGGCTTTTGTCCGCGGAGCGACCGATCCTGATCACCGGGTATGCCGGGCGGCACGTCCATTGCGCGCGCGCGATTGACGCGTTGGCGCAATTCGCGGGCATCGCGGTCTATGAAGCGAACATGACCAACAACATTTCACACACCAGCCCCTGCTTCGTCGGCTTTTCGGCCGACAAGGCGATACCGCAGGCCGATGTCGGCCTGCTGATCGACGTCGACGTGCCCTGGTTCCCAAGCGACGTGCAGGCAAGTGAGCGGACGTTCTGGGCGCATATCGATATCGACATTCTCAAGCCGGGTTCGCCGATGTGGACCTTCCCGGGCAATGTCCGCATGCAAGGCGACAGCGGGCGAATTCTCGATCAGGTCCTTGACGAGCTCAAAGGGCGAGCGACGCCGAAATTCAAGAATGCGGCGGCAGCGCGCCTAAAACAAATCAAGGCGCTGCGCGATGAGCGCCTCGCGCATGCCGCGAAGCTTGCGTCGGACAAAGGCCGACCGGGTGCCGTCAATCCGCATTATCTGATGGCGGAGCTTGGCAAATTGCTCGACGACCAGGACATGATCTTCAACGAGGGCGTGACCAATGCGGCGCCGGTCATGATGCAAATCCCACGGCCGCTCCCCAACACGACCGTGCGCGCCGGGGGCGGCGGGCTCGGCTGGTCTGGCGGCACGGCGCTTGGCGCCAAACTCGCCGCTCCCGATCGGATGATGGTGCAGATTTGCGGCGATGGCAGCTTCTATTTCAACAATCCAAGCTCGGTCTTCGCTGTCGCCCATCATTACAAGATTCCCTTTCTCTCCATCGTGCTCGACAATTCCGGCTGGAATGCCGTGAAGCAATCGACGCTGCGGGTCTATCCCGAAGGCGAGGCCAAGGCCGCCAATGCTTTCGAGGCGGAGCTCGCTCCTGGCGTTCACTTTGCCAAGGTCGCCGAGGGGTTTGGCGCCTATGCCGAAGAACTCACCGATCCGGCCGAGGCGCCGGCGGCGCTGGCGCGGTGTGTCAAAGCGGTCCGCGGTGGCCGCGCCGCCCTGCTGCACGCCCGTGTGACGAAGATGTGAGGATAAAGACGTCTTGAGCCGGGAGCGTTTTCCGATTCGATGGACGGAAAACGCTCCAGATTTCTTGTTTGATCTCTTGTTTGTCGCACCTTTTACGGAAAACCGCTACCCGCTTTTCCGGAAAATGCTCCAGCTCGGTCCAGCCTACGGGCTCGCGTGATTGATGAATTTTTCTGGCGGCGCCTCGCCCCATTGCGAAACCAGCGCTTCTTCGGCCGGCACCAGATTGGAGCCGTTGGTCAGATTGAGGCGATCGCTGTCCGCCCAATGCTCGTGCACGCGGCCCCAGGGATCCGCCCAATAATCGTAAACCTGGCTGCCAAGCACGTGCCGGCCGATGCCCCACATGTGCTCATAGGTGCCAAAACTCTTCAGATAATCGTGGCCCATGCAGACGTCGTCGATATCGGGCACTTCGAAGGAAAGATGGTTGAGGCCGGTCTTCTCGTGATTGAGGCAGAAGAACACGTGATGGTCGACATAGGTGTCGCCGCGATCGCAGCGATTGAATGAGCCGATGATATTGTCCTGCTTTTCAACATACACGTCATCCGAGCAGACAAAGCCAAGCATTTCGCGGAACCAGTCGACCGTCTCGCGAAAACGCGGCGTCATCAGCACGCCGTGACCGATGCGCTTGACGTGCGCAGGTCCCTTGGGAAGCCGCATCAATTCGCCGGCGCGCGCCAGCGGCGCCTCGCCTGAATTAAGCTTCTGCCGCTTGACCGTGATTTCCTTGACCGGTGCAATGCCGCAGACCACTTCGATTTGATAGCCGTTCGGCTCGGTCAACCGCACGCGCTTGCCGCCGCCGGGCTCGTCGATGTTTTCGATTGCGGACGCACCGGGCGCTTTGGCGAGGCGTTTCAGATCGTCTTCGCTTTCGACATAATAAGCGAGGCCGACAAATTTCGGATCACCCTTCTCGGTGATGTGGATGTGATGATTGGGATCGGTCCCACGCATATAGAGCGCATTGTTGGTCCGCTCGGCGCGCCGCATTCCGAACCGCGTCAGAAACTCCTCCATGACGTCGAGATCTGGAGATCGCAGACGTCCATAGGCGATGTCGGTCGCCTTGACCCAAGGCATTTTCTTCTCCCTCGATATTGGCTCCGCGCGCGGCCATCGCCGTCGCAGCGTTCCAATCTGCCACGATCGGATCGCCGGAGCTACCGCGTTGTCGCGCGCCGAGACCCGGTGCGGGGCCCCGAGCCGGGGCGCCGAGGCGGTATCTGCCGCACCTCAGGGGCGGTAATCGGCCGCTTTCGTCTCGTCGATTCGCACGCCACCCATGGCGTTGAATACGGGCGTGAGAATGATCACGACAAGCAGATTGAGCAGAACGGTGTAGAGGGCGGTGTAGCCTGGGACGGTATAGCCGCCGATCGCGAGCGGATAATTCGGCGTGAGGTTGGCGGCGATGAACATCCAGATGCCGATCACGGTGCCGACCGCCCAGCCGACCAGCAAAGCCCAGTCATTGAACCAGCGGGTGTAGACGCCGAGCATGACCGCCGGCAGTGTCTGAATGATCAGAATGCCGCCCAGCAGTTGCAGATAGATGGCGAATTGCGTCGGCACGAAGATGATGAAAATGAGCGCGCCGAGCTTGACGATCAGCGACACCCATTTTGCCATTTGCGCTTCCTGCTTATCGGTCGGATTGCGGTTGATGAACTCCTTATGGATATTGCGCGTGTAGAGATTGGCTGCAGCGATCGACATGATCGCCGCCGGCACCAGTGCGCCGATGCCGATCGCAGCAAAGGCGATGCCCACAAACCAAGACGGGAAGCTGTGCAGGAACAGTGCAGGGACGGCAAAATTGTTGCCGAACTGCTTGAAGCCGGCAGCAAATTCGGGCGCGCCGCCCAGGCCGGCCGCTATGGCGAAGAAGCCGACCAGTGCCAAAAGACCGAGCATGAACGAATAGCCTGGCAGCAGCGCAGCGTTGCGGCGGATGGCATGACCGCTGCTCGCCGCCAGAATGCCGGTGACCGAGTGCGGATAAAGAAACAGCGCCAGCGCCGATCCTAAGGCAAGCGTCGCGTACACACCGTATGAGCCGGTGGTGTTGGCGCCGGGAACAGCCAATAGCAGTTTAGCGGGTGGGACCGCCGCGAAGATTTTGCCGAACCCACCTAATTCGATTGGCACAACGATGACTGCGGCAAATGCCGTGGCGTAGATCAGCAGATCCTTGACGATAGCGATCGATGCCGGCGCGCGCAGCCCGCTTGAATAGGTGAAGGCCGCCAGAATGATGAAGGCGATAATCAGCGGCACGTCGCCGGCGTAGCCGGTGCCGGAAATGCCCATGGCGCCAATGACGACCTGGAGACCGACCAATTGCAGCGCGATGTACGGCATCGTGGCGACGATGCCGGTGACCGTCACTGCCAGCGCAAGCCAGCGATTGCCAAAGCGGCCGCGGACGAAGTCGGCCGGCGTGATGTAATTGTGCCTGTGACAGACATACCAGAGGCGCGGAAAGACCAAGAACAGAATCGGATAAATCATAATCGTGTAGGGGACCGCGAAGAATGCGATCGCGCCCGCACCGAAGGCAAGCGCCGGAACGGCGACGAATGTATAGGCCGTATAGAGATCCCCGCCGACCAGAAACCAGGTGACGAGCGTGCCGAAGCGGCGGCCGCCGAGGCCCCATTCGTGCAGCAGATCGAGATCACCCTTGCGCCATTGCGCCGCGGCAAAGCCCAGATAAGTGATCAGGGCGAACAGCAGCACGAAAACGACAAGCGCGGTCCAATTTATGTCCACCACGATAGCCTCTCCACCCTAGTTCTTTGCTGCGTTTCTTGTACGCACGATGCGGAATGCGAAAGTTGTAAAGTTGTCCGGTGAACGCTGTTCAATTTGAGCGCCGAAGCTTCTGCGGCAAAACGGCCGGCTGATAAGGCTGAGCGGCCGCACTCACCGTCGATATTGGGCATCAGTCGCGAAGTAGACGATCGCTGTGAGGATGGCACCGACGATCACCCAGAGCAGCTGATACCAGTAGAAGAACGGCATCCCTCCCAACGACGGCTCGACCTTGTTGTAAAAGGGCGGCCATATCACTGCGACGAACTGGACTAGAAACAGGAGATACCACCAGCTCCAGCCCGGGTTTGCTTCGCCTCGTTCGTCGTTGGTCCGCTGCGACAGATTGAGTGGGGACGTATTTTGTTGGCTCATAGTTCTTTGGCTCAGGGCTGTATCCCGCAAAGCCATCCCGGCATGTTTCGTGATGAGTACAATGATGGTAACACAGTCTTCAGCGCGCACTATAATCGCTGCACCCGCCGTATCAAAGCAAAATGGATGCCCCCTCGCAAGGCCAGCGGTCTGTTCACAAGGCTGATCGGGCGGGCGAGGAGTTGCGATACAGCCGGCTGCAGCGCCGTGGCAGTGGAGCGGGCGATGGGAATCGAACCCACGACATACAGCTTGGGAAGCTGTCGTTCTACCACTGAACTACGCCCGCGTGCGGGCCGAGCATAATAGACTGCGGCCGATGGCGGAAGAGTAGTCGGTGCGCGCCTCAGGCGGCGCGGACCGCGGCGAGCAGGTTCTCCATCTCGGACGACAGGCGGTTGCCCTCCTGGGCGAGCGATTTTGCCGACGCGAGAATCTGTGCCGAAGCCGAGGTGATCTCGCTCGCGCTGTGATTGACCTCACCTAGGTTGGCGGCGACATGCACTGCGCTGCCGGCGGCGGCCTGAACATTTTCGGCAATTTCGCGCGTTGTCGCCGCCTGAAGCTCGACGGCAGCGGTGATGGCACCGGCGATCTCGGCGATCCGCGTGATCGTGCCGCCGATGTCCTTGATGCTGGCGACGGAGTCCTGCGTCGCCGACTGAACGCCGGCGATTTGCGTACTGATCTCGCCGGTCGCTCTCGACGTCTGCGCGGCCAGCGCCTTGACCTCCTGCGCCACCACGGCGAAACCTTTGCCGGCCGCGCCGGCGCGCGCCGCCTCGATGGTGGCGTTGAGCGCGAGCAGATTGGTCTGCTCGGCAATTGCAGTGATCAGCTTGACGACATCGCCGATGCGCCCGGCGGCGCGCGTCAATTCGGCGATGCGGCCGTCGGTCTGCTCGGCCTGCGCCACCGCCTCGCGCGCGATCCGCGTCGATTCCTGGGCCTGCCGGCTGATTTCGCCGACCGAGGCGATGAGCTGTTCGGTAGCCACCGAGACCGACTGTACGTTGTCGGCGGCCTGTGTCGAGGCGGCCAGCACTTTGCCGGTCATGTCCCGGGTCGCTTCGGCCATGGTGCCGAGCGTCTGGGCGGCGGCCTCGAGCTCGGTCGATGATGACGACACGGAACGCACGACGCTTGCAACCGTCTTCTCGAAACGGCCGGCGATGCCGTGGATATCGGCGCGACGCGCCTCGGCCATGCGCCGAGCCATTTCCTTTTCGGCGATTTCCAATTGTTCGATGCGAATGAGCTTTTCCTTGAATGCTTGCGCCGCGCGCGCATTATCGCCGACTTCGTCTCTCCGCTCACGATAAGGAATTTCGATGTCCTTGTTGCCCTGGGCGAGCGCGCGCAGTACATCGCCAATGCGGCGGATCGGACGAGCCAGGGGAACGTCGCCGAACACGGCGACCCCGGCGAGGACGAGAATAACGAACAGGCCGATGCCGAGATTGATGCGGCCGACACGCCTGCGCTCGATGCTCGCCTGCGCGTTGCGGTCCTCGGCATCACCGATCAAACCTTCGGTTGATTGCTCGATGAGAACATTCATTTGTCGGCCGAGATTGAGAGCGCGCTGGATCTTGGCGACCGTGTCGCCGTAGTCCTTCGCCGCAGCGGCAAGCTCAGCGCTGACGGCGACGTAATCCTTGGCAAGGCTATCGATTTTTTGCAGCTGCTGCTTATCGTCCGTTTCGTCGCTGAGTTCTACCGCGGTCGCGATGTGCTGGCCGGCCGCCGCGGCATTGGCGCGCAACCGCCGCAATGCGCGATCGATATCTGCCGGCGCAATCGACAGGCGCATCTCGCGCATTTCGACCTGCATATTGCCGAGGTCTTTGGCGGCGCGGAGCGCCTCGATCGCGGCAAGCTGCCGGTTGCCGGCAAGCGCGCGCTGCTGCTCGGCCCAACGGTCGCCGACCTGTTGCTCAGCCAGCATCCCGGCGACGAGCGCGATGCCGAGGCCCGACCAGATCGCGAGCTTCGTGCGAATTGGAAAATCGAAGCTCGGCATTTCCGGCCCGCTTTGCTTGCCGGGGTATGATTAAGAGCGGAGGTTAATTCGACGTAAAATTTTGACGGAACATGAGTTCAAAGCGAAGCCCGCACCTCTGAAGAAGCCTGCGCCTTTCAATATGTAATGATCCCGGACATTACGCGGCGTGGCGCGCTGCGGGCGAAGCAGACGCCGCGACCTGCGCGGCTTGATCGGCATCGCTGCGGAAATAATGCGCGCGCTCCTCCATCCGCGCCGACTGCTGCTCGAGTGTTTTTGCACTGGCTGCATTTTCCTCAACCAGGGCCGAATTCTGCTGGGTGACCTCGTCCATCTGTGCGAGTGCCTTGTTCACCTGCTCAATTCCCGACGCCTGCTCTGCGCTGGCATTGGCAATATCGCCGACGATGGTGGCGACCGCCTTGATCGATTCGACAAATTCGTTGAGCGCGGCGCCGGCGCCATTGACAAGGTCGACGCCCTCTTTCACCTGAGCATTGGAACTGGTGATCAGATCCTTGATATCCTTGGCAGCCTGTGAGGAGCGCAGCGCCAGACTGCGGACCTCCGACGCCACCACCGTGAAGCCGCGACCGGCATCGCCGGCGCGGGCGGCCTCGACCGCGGCATTGAGCGCCAAGAGATTTGTTTGGCGGGCGATCTCGTCGATGACGCCAATAATGTCGACGATCTTTCGCGACGATTCGTCGATCCGCGACATCGCTTCGACGGCCTGCGTCACCACGACGACACCGCGGCTGCCGGCATCCTGTGTCGCGGCAGCCAATTGGCTGGCCTGCCATGCGCTGTCGGCGTTCTTTTTCACCGCCGCCGAGATTTGCTCCATGGAGGCCGAGGTCTGCTCCAGACCGGCAGCCTGTTCTTCCGTGCGCTGTGAAAGGTCGGTCGTCGCGCTGGAAATCTCGACCGCTGCGTTTGCGACCTCCTTGGCTGCCGTCTTGATTTCCGCGATCGTTTCCGACAGCTGCCGCGCAGCAGTGTTGGCATTATCCCTCATATGGCCGAGCGCTTGAGCAAGGCAGTGATGCGCTTGCTCTGGCCGAAGCTCTCGTCATAGACGCACCGGAACATGGCGAGCACGGGTTGGACACTTTGCGGACTGGCTGGCTAATCGGCCATGCGCCGCTTTGTCCCGCTATTCGGCTGCAATTCTGCGGCCGGCCGCCGCTTCAATGTCGTTCAAGCACTTGGCCAGCGCTTCGCCGTCCGGATCAAGCAATGCGGCGGTGCGCGCATTGGCGATTGCTTCCGCCGCCTGACGCGGCGCCATGCGGCCGGCGAGCGTCGGACTGATCAATTCCTTCTCGATGAGGTCATAGTTGGAGCTGCCGCGCTTATGCGTGTCGCCATAACCCTTGATGAGGCGGGCGCATTCGGCAATTTCGAGCGCCAGTTCGCCCGATAAGCCCGCCGCTTGTACAATCAACCGCAGCCAGGCTTCGATGTTCTGCTGCTCCTTAAGATAGCGGAACGTCTTTGGACGGTACGGCTTCAGCTTGGCAAGCAAAAAGAAGCGTAGATAGCCAAGCACCGACCGCGTGTTGATCTTCATGCCCCAATGGGCGCGGCCAAGTGCGGGATAGCGCGCCGCAAGTTTCAATACGGGCCGTGCCAACCAGGGCGGCAGCACCGAACAAAATTCCTCGACGCCGGGCTTGAGAAATTCGCTGATGGTGAAAGTCTGCCCCGATCCAAGCCCCATGTCGGTTTCAATGCGCGCAAATCGCACCGGATCGATCTTGACTTCAGCAACCCGGATCACATCCTCGTAGGACATGCGCACGGCAAGATAGCGCGCGGTCTCAGCCAGCAATTTGCCGCCCATCGCCGCCTTGGCGTCGGCATCCCGAACCGGGGCGAGTCGATCGAGATAGAGTCGCGCATAGACGCGATCTTGATAGGCCGCCAGACGGCGTATGCCTTCCGTCACGAAGCCGCGCGCCGCTTCTGGCATCGCGGCGATTTCGTTTTGCAGATCGGCCGACAATGGCAAGGCGACGAGTGGCCGCTTGACCGGGTCCGCGCGGGGCTGCGAACCACGTCGTGCCGCCTGGAAACCAGCGCGAAAACCGCGCAGGTTTGCCTCGACCGCCTTGCCGTCAGCGCGGATCGCCGCCTCAAAGGCCTCGGCAGGAATTGGCAGCGCGCCGGCGCCCGCGATGGCGCCGAGCATCACCGCATTGATCATTGCGCCCGATTCCCGCGCGATCGCCTCGAGATCGAGCAGCAACGCCTTTTGTGAATTTTTCTCCACCGCCGCGATAAGCCGACCCTGATCGTAGCGGCCGTCGCCCATCGCTATCTTCTCCGTCACGAGATAAGAGCGGCTCAACGAGGCGATGGTCATCGTGCGGTCGGGCGTAATGTAGCCGCCGGCGACGGCGCGGCCGGCTTCCAACAATTCGCTGGCGACGACGAGGTCGACATCGCCGATGCCCGGGGCGAGCCCGAGCACGGGGCGGCGTGGCTCGCCGGGAGACCACGGCGCCGGCACAAGTTCGATGTGATAGGTCGTGGCGCCGGTACGCTGCGCGACGCCGGGGATCGATGTCGACTGAACGGGGAAATTCTGGCTGACCGCCGCCGCAACGATCCAATCCGTGAGCACACCGCCGCCCTCGCCGCCCAGTGCGGCAATGAGGATCGTGAGGGGTCGTACCTCTTGCGGCGGCAGGCCCACGCGAGCCATCTTCCCGCTTTGAGGAGAAGACCGGGATAATGGGGCTTGAGGTTCCTCGGCGACAGTACTGATGTGCTGTCGGGGCTGGAAAGAAGGCGCAGCAGCGGCGCCACTGATCCATCCGATCACGCGACTGCGGCGTTCCTGCAGTTTGCGGTCCCACCAATTCGGATTGCTGACGACGTCGACGCGATAGAATGACGGGCAGAGGACAGCGGCATGCGCGACTTCTCCGCACAGGCCGCAGCCGACACAGCTTTCGATCACGGTAGCTACCGGATCGGTGCGCAGCGGATCGGGGCTGGGCTTGATGGTCAATGATGGACAGCCGGAGAGCCGGATGCAGGAATGGTCGCCGGTGCAGATCTCGTCATCCACCCCATAGCGCGTCTTCACCACGCGCTCGCCGCGCCTGAGTTTTTCGGCGTCGACGACGCGGAGGCGGCGCTGGCGCGCCAGCATGCATTCGCCATCGGCGATGATGACCTTGAGCCCGCGCTCGGCCGTGCGCATCGCCTCTTTCAGCGTCGCCACCATCTTCGCCACACTGTAGGTACGTACGGTGCGCAGCCACCGCACACCGAGCGATCGCAGCGCCTTCTCGATGCTGATGCCGGTCGGCGTGCCGCTGCGATCAGCCTTGCTCGACGGCAGATATTGCTGGCCGGTCGCCGAGGCGTAGCCGTTCTGCATCACGATGAGGACGCCGTCGCCCTTGTTGAACATGTTGGATGCGACGCCGGTGATCAGGCCGTTGTGCCAAAACCCGCCGTCGCCCATGACCGCGATCGGGCGCTTGTCCATATTCGGGCCGACCGCAGCCGCGCTCGCGAGCGACATGCCATAGCCGAGGATCGAATTGCCGAGCGAGAACGGCGCGAAAGTCGCAAAAGAATGGCAGCCGATGTCGGCGCTGATATGCGTCGGCCCAAGCTCGCGCTGCGCAAGCTTGATCGCGGCGAAGACCGGTCGCTCCGGGCAGCCGGTGCAGAAATTAGGCGGCCGCGGCGGAATGTCCCCGACGACGGCAACGGCGGCCGGCCTGTGCGCCACCAGGGTCTGGACGCGCGCCACAATGGCCGCGCTGTCGACGCCGACCGGCTGCGCCTTGACTAAAAACGCGGCAAGACCGCGCAGAAAGATTTCCGACGTGTAATCGCCGGTCGGCGGCAGGCAATCCTTGCCATGCACGCGCGTGCCGCTGCCGGCGCCGCGAAGAATGACGTTGATCTGCTGTTCCACGTAATCCGGCGAGCCTTCCTCCACCACCAGCACGGCGCGCTTGTCGGCGCAAAACTCCTTCACCTCATCGGGCACCAGCGGATAGGCGACGTTGAGCACGTAGATTGGAATGCGGGACGCGCCGTAGAGATCGGCGAGATCGAGCCGTGCCAAAGCCCGCAACAGGCCGTTGCTCAGGCCGCCGAGGCTAATGATGCCGATGTCGCCAAGTTCGCCGGCGATGATCTCATTGAGCTGTTGCTCGCGGATGAATTTCTGCGCGGCGGGCAATCGCTGCTCCACCTTGAGCCGCTCCTGCGAGAATATCACCGGCGGATGGGCAAGACGGCCATATTCGAATCTCGGCGGGCCGGCGAGCCGATGCCGGCCGCTATAAGCGCCGCGCTTGTTGTCCTTGGCGATGAATTCGCCGGTCACGTGGCAGGCACGCACTCGCAGATCGAGCATCACCGGCGCGTGGCTCGCTTCCGAGAGATCAAACCCCTTTTCGACCATATGCACGATGGTCGGCAGATCGGGCCGCGGGTCAAGCAGCCAGATCGAGGATTTCATCGCATAGGCGTAAGAGCGTTCCTGAATGACGCTTGCACCTTCGCCGTAATCTTCGCCAAGGACAATCAGCGCGCCGCCGATGACGCCGGGCGAGGCGAGGTTGGACAGCGCGTCGGCCGCAACATTGGTGCCGACGATCGATTTCCAGGTCACTGCCCCGCGCAGCGGATAATTGATCGATGCGCCGAGCATGGCCGCCGCCGCAGCCTCATTGGTGCAGGTCTCGACATGCACGCCGAGGTCAGCGAGCAGATCTTCAGCATCCACCATGACGTCGAGCAGGTGCGAAACCGGCGCGCCTTGATAGCCGCCGACATAGCTCACGCCCGATTGCAGCAGCGCCTTGGTGACGGCGAGGATACCCTCGCCGCGAAACACTTCGCCGGCGCCGAGCCGCAGCGCATCGACCTCTTTCCTGAATGAGCGTTCCATCCGGTTTCCGGCGCGTTTGGGATCGTCAGACTGACGGGACTTCTATACCTAGTTTTGCGACATCCCGCCAAACGTCTCACAAACGGACGCGACGCGGCAATTCTACTCGCACAAGCGCCCTTGTCCTTCCGGCGCGGTCGGTTAGGGTGCCGTCGGGGAAGGTATTCGAGCGATCCGTTTCGATGCCTTGGGGAACAAAGGGCAGGCATGAATGGACGGCCAGGCTCAGATTGTCGTCGAGCGGGTCAATCACACCTATCGGCCGCCGCGCGGGCGGCCTGTGCTCGCGCTTTCCGACATATCTCTGGACATTCGGCCGCGCGAGTTTCTGGCTCTGCTCGGGCCGTCGGGCTGTGGCAAATCCACGCTGCTTTATCTGGTCGGTGGGTTTCTGCCCATTGAGGCGGGGCGCATTCTGGTCGAAGGCAAGCCCGTAGCCGCCCCGGGTCCGGACCGCGGCATCGTGTTTCAGCACTTTGCACTGTTTCCCTGGAAGACGGTGCGCGGCAATGTGCTGTACGGCCTGGAGCGTCAGGGCCTGCCGAGGCCGGAGCGGGAAAAGCGAGCGCAGGCGTTCATCGACATGGTCGGTCTGCACGGCTTCGAGGACAGCTATCCGTCGCAGCTGTCCGGCGGGATGCGACAGCGTACCGCGATTGCGCGCACGCTCGCCATCGATCCGAGCATTCTTCTGATGGATGAGCCGTTCGGCGCGCTCGACGCGCAAACACGCTCGCTGATGCAGACGGAGCTGCTCAAAATCTGGCAGCGCTCGCCGAAGACGGTGATCTTCGTCACCCATGACGTGCAGGAGGCGGTCTATCTCGCCGAACGCGTCGCGGTGATGTCGGCGCGTCCGGGGCGCGTTAAAGCAATCGTCGAGACAAAATTTCCCAATCGCGATCCGAGCATTTTGCGCAGCAAGGAGTTCGTGGAAAAGGTCGATCAGCTTTGGAATATGGTGCGCGACGAGGCCATCAAGGCTCAAGAAGCGACGGGAAGTTGACGACGGGGCGGCGATGGAAAACGTGGCTAAGACGGCCGTGCGCTATCTGCCGATCGTGATTGTGATGGTCGCGTGGGAGGCAATCGCTCGCCTCAATCTCGTCGATACCCTGGCGCTGCCGCCCCTGAGCAAAGTGGCGGCAGCCTGGTTCGATCTCATGCGTGATGGCGAGCTCGTCAGTAACGGCGCGTCATCGCTCTATCGTGGCAGCGCCGGGCTTCTGCTCGCCGTCCTGATCGGCGGCACGCTCGGCATGATCATGGCGCGCTGTCGGATTTTCGACATGTTGATCAATCCGCTGGTTGAGCTGTTTTATCCGCTGCCGAAATCGGCGCTTATTCCGGTGACCGTGCTGTGGCTCGGCTTCGGCGACGGCTCAAAAATTCTCCTGATCTTTCTCGGCTGCATGATCCCGGTCACCATCGGCGCTTATAACGGAGCGCGCGGCAGCGATCACGCGCTGCTTTGGTCGGCGCGCAGCATGGGCGCCGGCAGTTTTCGCATGATGTGGGACGTCGTGCTGCCCAGCGCCCTGCCTGAACTGCTCAACGGCATTCGCACCGCGCTCGCGCTTGCCTTCATTTTGCTGGTCTCCTCGGAGTTGATCGTCTCGCAGAGGGGCTTTGGCTATTTGATCGGTTATCTCGGTTCGACGGGCTCCTATGAGGGCATGTATGCGGTGGTGCTCACGGTCGCGCTTCTCGGCTTTGCCGTCGACCGCATCTATCAGCTTCTCATGCAATGGTTGCTGCGATGGCGGGATTAGAAGGGCAAGCCACGGACCAGGCAACGCTCGCCGAAGCGGAAGCTCGGATTTCGCACGACGCGCTGCGCCGCTTTGACGACATCTTCAGGCGTGGCGCCGGAGCTTTTTCAATACTGGCGCTGCTGGTCGCTTGGGAAGTCTTTGCCCGCAGCGGCAAGGTCACACCATTTATGCTACCGCCGTTTTCCGTGGTCGCCGAGCGCATCTACACCGACGCATTCCACGGCGATCTGTGGATCAATCTCGGCCTGACTTTGTATCGCGCGCTTACCGGATTTTTCATCGCTGCGATCGGCGGCGTCACCCTCGGCGCCTTGATGTCACGCAGTCGGTTGGTGCGCTGGTTCTTCGATCCGCTGATCTCCGTCGGCTTTCCGATGCCCAAGATTGCTTTTCTGCCGATCATTATTTTGTGGCTCGGCCTCTATGACATCTCGAAAATTTCAATGGTGGTGTTCGACGCGATCTTTCCGGTGGTGACCGCGACGCTTGCCGGCATTGCCGGCGTCGACAAGGCGCTGATCTGGTCCGGACGCAATATGGGCGCCGGCGAACGCCAGATGATGTGGCAGATCATATTGCCGGCCGCCTTGCCACAGATTCTTACCGGACTGCAGGTGGCGCTGCCGATCGCGCTCATTGTCGCGATCATCGCCGAAATGGCAATGGGCGGCTACGGGCTCGGCGGCGCGATGATGACGGCGTCGCGCTATGCCAATTCCCCCGGCGTATTCGCGGGCATCGTTGAAATCGCTGTCGTGGGCTACATCCTGATCAAGGCTATGGCGTTTATCCGTCGGCGGCTGTTGGTCTGGCACACCGAGACGGCGCCCTCCTAACTGTTTGCGGCCGGCTATTGGCCGGCCGCCGCCCCCGACATCTTTGAGAGTCAGCTCACCAGCACATTCTTGAACTGCCAGGGATCGCGCGTGTCGATATCCTCCTTGAACAGCCCGGGGCGATTGGTAATCGGCGTCCACTCGGTATAGGTGCCGATCACCGGGCCGAGATAGGGCATCTGTATTTCGAGACAGCGGCGGAAATCCATCTCGTCGGCCTCGACAATGCCGGCATTCGGATTCTCCAGCGCCCAGACCATGCCGGCGAGCACGGCCGAGGTAACCTGCAGACCGGTTGCGTTCTGATAGGGCGCGAGCTGGCGCGTCTCATCGATCGAAAGCTGCGAGCCATACCAATAGGCATTCTTCTTGTGCCCGTAGATGAGCACCCCGAGCTCGTCGATCCCGTCCTCGATCTCGTGCTCATCGAGAATATGGATCGCTGGCTGGCGCTTGCCGCCCTGACCGAACAGTTCGTGCAGCGACAGTACCGCATCATTGCACGGGTGATAGGCGTAGTGACAGGTCGGCCGATAAATGACCTTGCGCCCATTGCGCAGCGTAAAATAGTCGGCGATCGAGATCGATTCGTTGTGCGTGACCAAAAAGCCGTATTGCGCCTTTGCGGTCGGTGTCCACGAGCGCACGCGCGTATTGGCGCCCGGCTGGGCCAGATAGATCGCCGCCTGGCAGCCGGTTTTGTGCCGAAAGCCGTTCTTCGGCATGTTCTTCTCATGCGTACCCCAGCCGAGCTCGGCAGGCTGCATGCCTTCCGAGAGAAAACCTTCGACCGACCAGGTATTGACGAAAACTTCCATCGGCTTGGGCTTCTTGGCGCGCTGCGTGTCGCGCTCGGCGATATGGATGCCTTTGACGCCGAGCTTTTTGGCCAGTTGGCCCCATTCCTCACGCGTCTTCGGCTCCTTGAACTTGAGCTTCATGTCGCTCGCGATGTTCAACAGCGCCTGTTTGACGAACCAAGAGACCATGCCCGGATTGGCGCCGCAGCAGGAAATCGCCGTGACCCCGCCGGGCTTCTTGCGGCGCGCCTCGAGCACCGTCTCGCGCAGCGCATAGTTCGAACGCTTCTCCGGACCGAGTTTTGTGTCGAAATAGAAGCCGGCCCACGGCTCGACGACGGTATCGATATAGAGCGTACCGATCTCGCGGCAGAATTCCATGATATCGACGGACGATGTATCGACCGAAAGGTTGACGCAAAAGCCCTGGCCGCCACCGTCGGTGAGCAGCGGGCCCAAAAGCTTGCGGTAATTGTCGCGTGTCACCGCCTGGTGGATGAAGCGGATGCCGCGATCGTCCAGAAGTTTGCGGTCCTTGTCCTCAGGATCGATGACCACAAAGCGGGCTTTGTCATATTGGAAATGCCGCTCGATCAAAGGCAGCGTGCCCTTGCCGATCGAGCCAAAGCCGATCATCACAATTGGGCCGGTAATGCGTCCATGAACGGGCCATGAGGTCATTATTGTTGCTCCGAAGCAAATGAATGGATGGTTGATTGCTTCAGGCCTCGATCAAATTCAATGGGATCGGGGCCTGTGACCGAGGGATAGAACCTTACGCGGCGCGCCGTGCCGCGGCGTGACGCGTATGTTCGCTCGCCGCAATGAGCGCATTTAGACCAGACTTCGGCTCGAGCAGGCCGGTGGGGCCGATCATTCCGCGCGCGCCCTTGAGCGCTTCGGGCTTGAGCTCAAGCGCCAAGAGCCGGCCGCGCTCGAAACCGCCCGGCATCCACAGCTCGCGGGTGCGCGCTGCAGAAAATCCGAGGCGGCGGTAATAGGGCGCATCCCCCACCAAAAGAATCGCACGATGGCCGGCAAGGCGTGCACGCGCGATGGCACGGCGCATCAATGTCGTTCCAATGCCGCGATTGCGATAAGCGGGATGGACTGCGAGCGGTCCGAGCAGCAACGCCGGGCATCCCGGACCAGCGCTGACATGCCACAGCCGCACCGTGCCGACGACTCGCCCGCGATCAACCGCTACCAGCGACAGGCCATCAGCCGGCCGACGGCCCTCGCGCAGCCGCTCCGAGGTTTTGCTGAAACGCCCGGGGCCGTAGGCCTCGTCGAGCAGGGCTTCGCGCGCCGCGATGTCCGCGACCCTTTCTTCCCGGATGGTCACCATTGATCCGCTCCTTTTGGTCATTGCGCTCGGGCGCCGCCGCCGTTCCTTCCTCCGCTTGCGGCGACTGGGGGGAGGGGAGCCGGCAAGGCCCGAGCCAGAGGGGTCAGATGTGGAAGGTACGCAGCGGGGTGAAGCCGTTGAAGGCAACCGCTGCATAGGTCGCGGTATAGGCGCCGGTGCCTTCGATCAGGACCTTGTCGCCGATCTCAAGGCTGACCGGCAGATCGTAAGGTCGCTTCTCGTACAGCACGTCGGCCGAATCGCAGGTCGGGCCGGCGAGCACGCATGGACCGACCTCATCGCCGTCGCGCGGCGTCTTGATCGGGTAGCGGATCGACTCGTCCATCGTCTCGGCGAGCCCGCCGAATTTGCCAATGTCGAGATAGACCCAGCGCGCCTGATCCTGCTCGCTCTTCTTGGCAACGAGCACGACTTCGGCTTCGATCACGCCGGCATTGCCGACCATGCCGCGCCCCGGCTCGATGATCGTCTCCGGGATGCGGTTGCCAAAGTGCTTGCGCAGCGACCGAAAGATCGAACGGCCATAGGCCTCGACCGCCGGCACTTCGCGCAGATACCTGGTCGGAAAGCCGCCGCCGAGATTGACCATGGACAGGTTGATGCCGCGATCGGCGCAGGCGCGAAAGATCGCCGCCGCCGCCCGCAGCGCCTCGTCCCAGGCCGCGGTGCGGCGCTGTTGCGAGCCGACGTGAAACGACACGCCGACCGGCTCGAGCCCCATCCGCTGCGCATGATCAAGCACCTCGACCGCCATCGCCGGATCGCAGCCGAATTTGCGCGACAGCGGCCATTCCGCGCCCGCACAGCCGAACAGGAAGCGGCAGAAAACCTTGGTGCCAGGCGCGGCGCGGCTGATCTTCTCGACCTCGGCTTTGGAATCGACCGCGAAGAGCCCGACGCCGAGCGCGTAGGCGCGCGCGATGTCGCGCTCCTTCTTGATCGTATTGCCGAAGGAGATGCGTTCGGCGCCGGCGCCGGCGGCAAGCACCATCTCGATCTCAGCGATCGAAGCGGTGTCGAAGCAGGAGCCGAGCGATGCCAGAAGCGACAATAGCTCCGGCGCTGGGTTTGCCTTCACGGCATAGAACACCCGGCTGTCCGGCAGGGCCTTGGCGAAGGTTTGATAATTCTGGCGCACAACGTCGAGATCGACGACGAGGCAGGGACCATCATCCTGGCCCGCTTCGCGGCGGCGGCGCAAGAATTCGCGGATGCGCTCGGTCATCAGAGTCGCTCCTTCTTCCAGTTCACGAGGCCGAGCTCGCTGCTGAGCGTCGACCCGCGTTGAAATTCGGCCGAAGCGCCGTTCGCGCCGCGGTCGGCCTCGACGGCTTTGAGCGGCTCGGGCTTGATCGTGCGTTGGGGACACGGTGCAAGCGCGCGGCTCTCACGCCGCAGATGCTGCCTTGGATTGGAGCGGGAATTCCCGTTCCGCACGCCGGCAAACAAAGATGGACAAGCCTCTTCGGTGTTGACCTTTGGACAGCCAACGAGACCAAAAAAGCCCGCTCCGTCGTTGCTTTAAGCCGCGTCCCCCGTTGAGCGCGGGGTGCGCCGGTTTCGCCTCCGGCTGCCGATCACGTAGTGAGGCGACTAAACCAAAGTCTCCGTCGCGGAGTCTTCAGGGCCAACCTCAGGCGACTGTCCGGCCTCTTGTCCGGATGCCTACCGATCGACACACGGCCACAGGCACGTGCGAATTTGGGCGAGCGGCACATAGGCGCCCTCAACATGCATTGCAAGAAAAAACGACGCGATGGCTGAAATTTTTTGCGCCTGTCGTGCGGACCGGCGAGCGAGGTACGACGCATGGAGGCCTTGAGGCGCTCTGCGGGGAGCATTGCGCCGCTCGCGACGCGCGAGATGACGAGGGCAGCGCGGCCGTGATAGGTGCGCAGGCGCCACTCCGCGAACGCTTTGCAAAGGTGCTGTGATGCCCGCTCTGCCGATGACTTTTGCCTGCGGCCTCTATGACCGCATGCTCGCGCTACAGACTGGCGAGATCAAACCCGACGGTATCGATCTCAACTTCCTGGTCATGGACAATCCACGGGAAATCTTTGATCGCATGTCCAGCCGGCTCGAATTCGACGCCTGCGAGATGTCGGCGTCTGAATTCATCAGCCGCTTCGCCGCAAAGAAACTCCCATTTGTGGCGCTGCCGGTCTTCGCCTCGCGCGTCTTCCGCCACGGCTTCATCGTGGTGAACCGCAAGTTCGTCGCCTCGCCCAAGGACCTCCCCGGCAAGCGGATCGGCGTGCCGCTCTACACCCAGACCGCCGCCATCTTCGTGCGCGGTTTGATGCAGCACGATCTCGGCATCGATCTGTCGACCATCGAGTGGGTGCAGGGCGCGGTCAATGAGCCCGGCGGCTATGGCAATCCTGCCGTGATGCCGCTGCTTGGGCCGGCCAAGATCACGCCGAACCGGAGCGGCAAGTCGCTGAGCGATCTCCTGGCTGCCGGCGAGATTCAGGCGATCATCGGCTCGAACCTGCCGCGCGCGCTCAACCGGCATCCCGACGTGATGCGGCTGTTCCCGGATTTCCGGGCGCGCGAGCAGGACTATTTCCGCCGCACCCGAATCTTTCCGATCATGCACCTGATCGTCATCCGCAACGATGTTTATGAGCGCCACCCGTTTGTAGCGACCAGCCTGTACAACGCCCTCTGTGCCGCTAAAGACCGGGCCTGGGAGAAAATGCGGAACTCCGGGACGCTGCGCTACATGCTGCCGTGGCTGCCCGACCATGTGGCCGAGATCGACGCGCTGTTCGGCGGCGATTGCTGGCCGTACGGCGTCGAGCCGAACCGTCCGACGCTCGAAGCGCTCGTGACTTACATGGTCGAGCAGGGCCTGATCGCCGCACCCATCCCGATCGAGAAGCTGTTCGTGCCAACTTACGGCTAGATGTGAACTTTCAGGAGTTTTCCGCAGGAAAATGCGACAAAACACAAGAGCTCCAGGCTCGGCGCAAGCCGTCAATCGGTATTGTTCAAGTCACCCCGCAGCACTGCGCAGCGCGCGTTCGACCATGACGCCGATCAGGTGCTTGCGGTAGGCGCCGCTGGCGTGAATGTCATCGGCCGGATCAACCGCGGCCGAGGCGGCCGCTTCGGCCCTCGCGATCGTCGCATCATCCAGCGCGCGACCGTTGATGACGAGTTCGACTTGCGCGAGCCGCAAAGGCGCATCGGCGACGCCAATGGCGCCGATATGGGCATTGTGGACATGGCCGGCGCCATCCGGGTCATAAAACACCGCCGCCGCCGCAAGCGCAAAATCGCCCCGCCGGCGGGCGAACTCGCAAAAGCCAAAACGCCGCCGTGCCGGCCAGGCCGGGAGGTGGACCTCGGTGATGATCTCGTCCGCCTTCAGCGCCGTCATCAGCGGACCGCGAAAGAAATCGCGCGCCGCGATCACGCGTTCGCCGGCCCTGCCGACTACAGTGATATCCGCATCACAGGTTACCGCGACGCCCGGCAGTTCCGCTGCCGGGTCTGCATGAGCGAGGCTGCCGCCGATCGTGCCACGGTTGCGGATCTGATGATGCGCGACGTGCTGGACGGCGGCGACCAGGAGCGGGTGCGCCGCGTGCAATTGCGCATGCGCGAGAACGTCGCGCCAGCGTACCATCGCACCGATGGTAACCCCCTCGTCCGCGACTCTGATCTGCCGCAACTCAGAGAGCTTTCCCAGATCGACAAGCAGCGATGGCGCCGCAACACGAAAGGCGAGCATCGGCAGCAGGCTCTGGCCGCCGGCGAGAAGCTTGGCTTCGCCGTTATGTGCGGCCAAGAGAGCAACCGCTTCAGCTATTGTCGCGGGGCAGGCATACTCAAATGGCGGGAGTTTCATGACGAACAGCGACCGGCTGCATCTGCTTTGCACCGCAGGAAAAATCGCTGTCGGACGCTAGCACCCGGCTCCACGAAGGGTCAACGGCAGCGCGAGTTTCACGTGCATCCGGCGCAATTGCTGCTAGGCTTGGCGCAAAGCCGCGGCCGGCCGATAGACCTTGGCCGCCGCCGCTGCCAAGAATGTTTGCCGAGTGGAGGACGCCGATGTTGAAAAGAGTGCCGCGCACCGGAAACGGTCGCAATAAAATACCGGCCGCCGGCAGAAACGGCAGTAAGAATGGCAAGAACACCGCGCGCGTCGCCGTGCTGCCCAAGATCAACAATCTCACCGACACGCGCCACATTCTGGCTCACGCGGCCAAGGACGCCAAAGCGCACGATTACTTGATCGTCGACGTCGATGCTCATGTCACCGAGACGGCGTTCTGGTCGGAAATCGTCGATCGCATGGACAGCGATGTCTATCGGCAGATGGCGCGCGCCTTTAAGGAGCGTGGCGGCTCGCCGCCGGGCCTGCTCAATGCCACACCGGGGTTTTTGCATCAGGATGTGTTCGGCCGCATTCCCCATCAGCAGCGGCTTGGCGAGCCGGTGCCGGGCGGCCGCACGCACGCGCAGGTGACACTCGTCCGGCGCGCCATGGATTCCATGGGCATTGACTACATGGTGGTGTTTCCGACGCCAATGCTGGTGCTCGGGATGCACCCGCAGATCGAAATGGAAGTGACAATCGGCAACGCTTTCAACAAATGGCTGACGGAGGAGATTCTACCACAGGACCGGCGTATCAAGGCGATGTTGTATCTGCCGTTCAATCATCCGGAGGAGAGTGTCAAAGCGGTGGAGCGATACGCTGATACGCCGGGCGTCATTGGCTACTCGGTCACGTCGACACGCTACCGCGCGGTCAATCACGACAGCTATATGCCGCTTTACTCGGCCATTCAGGCGACCGGAAAGCCGCTGGCCTTCCATTCCGGCTTCCACTGGGGCGACCAGTCGATGCAGCAGTGCAACCGTTTCATCTCCATGCACTCGATCTCGTTCGTCTACTTCAACATGATTCATCTGACGAACTGGATCATCAACGGCCTTCCCGAACGTTTTCCGAAGCTTAAGGTGCTTTGGATCGAAAGCGGGCTCGCCTGGGTCCCGTTCATGATGCAGCGGCTTGATTCCGAGTACATGATGCGCTCGTCGGAAGCGCCGCTGCTCAAGCGCCGGCCGAGCGAATATATCGCCGACATGTATTTCACCAGCCAGCCGCTGGAGCGCTCGAATATGCAGCTCACCGAGGCGACCTTTGACGCGATTAAAGCGAAGACGCAGCTCTTGTTTGCTTCGGACTGGCCGCATTGGGATTTCGATCTGCCGTCTTCCATCACCACGCTGCCGTTCCTGGACGAGGAAGCAAAGCGCAATATTTTGGGATTGAACGCAGCGCGTCTGTTCAACTTGGAAATTCCAAAACACAAGCTGATCAAGAGCAGCAGGGAGCCGGCGAGTCGCGTGGCGGTAACGGCGTGAGCGGCAAGAATTCTCGCATGGTAAAGGCTCGCAAAGCGGCCAAGCGCATGTCCGTCGCCGCTGGGCGAGGCGGCACGAGGTCGCGCCGACAAATCGCGAGCAGCCAGCCTGGCAATCAGGGCACAGACTTTTGCGCCGCTGCCCGCGCGGCGCTCAAGTGCGGCGAGCCCGACGCGATTTCTGATGCTGCTCTGCAGCGGATACTTTCCGCGGCGGTAAAGCTCTATGCCGCAAAAGTCGAGCGGCGCGGCCATAACCTCGCACCGTTCCCGCATGGCGCCGTGACCGCGACCGAGACTGTAGTGACCGCCTGCGGAATGATCCGCGCCGCCGATCTCAACATGTTCGACGTGGCGATCTGGTTTCATCGCCCGCCTGGAATTGAGTGACGGAGCAGCACAGAAGGTGGATGTCTATGCAGGAAGTTGCAGTCGGGAAGCTGAGCGATATCGCCGACGGCGATTACCGCGTTTTTGCCCTCGATAATCTCGAAGTCGGCATCTTCCGCACTGGCAGCAAGGTGCTGGCCTACGAAAACATCTGTCCGCACGCCGGCGGCCCGGTTTGCCAGGGCAAGATTTTTCATCAGGTCGAAGAGATCATCACGTCGGATAAAAAAAGCGCTGGGCTGCGATTTGGCAAGCAGCGCCACATCGTCTGCCCCTGGCACGGCTATGAGTTCGATCTCGCCACCGGTTGCCATCCGGGCGACGCGTCGGTGCGCCTGACGCCGGTGCCGGTCGCCGTCCGTGACGGCAAAATCTACGTCAGCGTGCCGGACTAGCTTCACAGCTAGCTTGCCTTGCGTGAATTAGCTCTGAGTCTTGGCAAGCGCGGCAACCGCCGCAAACAACCCCGTGACGTCGCCTTCGGCGATATTGCGCGTGATGAACACGAGGCGGCTGACGCGATCATCGTCAGAAGCCGGCCAACGTTCCAGCTCGACCGGCGGATGCGATAGATGCTGCACATATTGCACAACGACCGGGCCGCGGCAGCCTGCGACGTTGAGAATGCCTTTGGCGCGCAGGAGATCCGCGCCGCGCAGTGCGATCAGCGTCTCCATCGCCCGGGAGAATATCTGCCAGTCGACCGGCTGATCCTGTACGATCACAAAGCTCTTAATGCCGTCACCGTGCTCGGCTTCAGCGACAAAGCCGCTGCGTTCGCTCGTGGTCGGCTCGACGATATGGCTCGGCTCAAGGGCGCCGGCAACGGCGATGTCGATCGCCGCGCGCGGATTGAGCACCCTCAGGCGGCGTGTCAAAGTGCCGACCGCCGTCTCGGTCGCGAGATCGGCCTTTGAGATCACCAGCCGATCGGCGAAGATAACCTGTTTGCGCGCCTCGGCGGCGCTCTCCAGCTCGGCTCTGCCATTGACGGCATCGACGACCGCAAGCACGACATCGATATGGAATTCGCCGCCGAGCGCGCGATCGGTCGAGAACGTCTGCAGAATCGGCCCTGGATCGGCGAGACCCGACGTTTCGATGATGACCCTGCCGAATGGCGGAACCGTGCCGCGCTCGCGGTCAAAAACGAGCCGGCGCAGCGCCAGCTGCAAATCGGTGCGGGTGATGCAGCAGACGCAGCCATTGCCAAGGAGAACGGTTTCTTCGGCGCTGTCGCGAATGAGCGCATCGTCGATACCGACCGCGCCGAACTCGTTGACGATCACCGCGGTGCCGGCGCCGTCCGGCGATTGCAGGAACCGGCGGATCAGTGTCGTCTTGCCGGCGCCGAGAAATCCGGTGACCACGGTGACCGGAATGCGCGCGCCGCGCTCGCGCTTAAGCCGCCGCCCGAACGGGCCGGCCTCGCGCGAGGGGAAAAGGTCGAGCATCGGTCGCGATCAGAAATCCATCTCCAGAATGTACAGCCCGCCGACATGGCGATCGACGGCATAAACGATGCCTCGCTCATCGACAAAGACATCGTTCATCTGGATCGTGCCGGTCGGCGCGCCGGGCGGCGCCGGCGGCATGAACACGCCGACTTCCTTCGGCTGATACGGATTGGAAATGTCGTAGGCCCGCAAGCCGCCATTGAAGAAGGTGCCGAGCACGATCTGATCGGAATGCCACGCCGTGGGCAGCGGAACGTTCTCATGAATATTATGCGCGCCGAAACGGCCGGCTTGAGCGTAGACAGCCGGATCGGGCAGCGGGCAGGTCGCGATCGGCACCAAATTGGTTTCCTCGCGGGCGTCGAGCACCCAGATCAGCTTCGGCCAGTCCTTGGCGTTGTTCTCCGTCGACTCGTCGGTGATCAGCATCAGGCCGCGGTCGAACAGCGGCACGATGGTGTGCATGAAGCCGGTATAGGGCGGTGAATTGGTCCACGACGACACTTTTTTCGGATTGGCCTTGTCGGAAATGTCGAGCACGAACATGCCGCCGTCAATATAGGCGAGATAGCAGCGGTCGCCGCGCTGCGGATAGACGTTGCAATTGTGGGCGCGGAACCCCTTGTCGATCGGATGCCGCGACGGCGGCATCACGTTGTCGCCCTGGCGCGTGCCCGGCATCCACCACCGGCCGACCTCGACCGGCTTCGACGGATTGCGCACATCGATACAGCGATAGAACTGATCATCGAGCGGGTGCGTCGGCACGAAATCGCGGGAACCCGACGAGCAATGAACATATTCGCCGTCGCAGAACCACAGCTGGTGCACGCCGCGCGAATGCGGGCCGGAGCAGTCGAAGAAGGAAATCGACTTCGGATTCTCCGGCTTGGAAATGTCGAACAGCTCGAAACCGGCAGGCTGCGAATTCTTTTTGGAGGTCTGATAGGCAACGGCCATTAGATTGCCGCAGGTCTCCAGTGAGTTCGATCGCATATTGGCATGCGGCAGATCCGTCTGGCAGACCACTTTCGGCTTGCGCGGATCGCTGACATCGACCGCGGTAAAATTTTTCGGCGCGCTCTCATGCGCAAGCCAGATGATGCGCCGCCCGTCGGGGGCGATCTGCACCGACATGCCCTCACCCATGCCGCCGAAGCCCGCGAGCATGTCGTGCGCCAAGAGCTTGAAATTCCAGATTACCGGTTGATAGCCCTTGGTCAGCGGGCTGTTTTCGGCGACCGACATTCCTCTCTCTCCTGTTCAATTCTTCTCTGGTTCGACAATCGGCCTTAGGCTCCGCTACGGGCGCGCTCCATGAAGTCCGGGCGCAGCGCCTTGCGCCAATCCGGAACGGCATTGATCAGCTTGCTTTGCATCAAAATTTCCGCCTGCTGCTGCATATAGGGTACGAGATCGGTCGGAAAGCCGGGATCGACTTCGACGCGCGACAGCGCCTGCGAGAACGTGTCGAGCGACATGTTGTATCCCTTGCCGGTGTAGAACGAATAGATCACATCGGCGACCTTTTTCGGATTGTTCTTGAAATCCTTGGCGGCGTCGAGCCAGGCTTTGAGATAGGCCACGACGACGTCCGGCTTTTGCGCGACGAGATCCGGCGTCGCCGCCATGAAGACCGGCATCGGATCGACACTCGAAAAGTCCATTAAGTCGGTGCCGATGCCCTCGGCGACTGCAATAACATTGTACGGCTCGACATTGACCATGGCGTCCACGGTCTTGGCAGCGAGCGCGGCAACCATATTGTTCACGTCCATCCGGACTTCCTGGTAGTCGCCCTTCTTAAGCCCGTGCTGCGGGGCGATCACGTCGACGAAGACATTGCCGACCGACGAACCGGTCTGGTTGGCGATCTTTAACCCGCGCAGCTGTTCGACCTTGGTGATATTGAGATCCTTGCGCGCGGTAATGCGGGCGGTCTTGCCGACATGCTCGATCAGCGCGATGGCCACCAAACCACCTTTGGCATTGCCGATGATGAAAGACTGGGCGGCATAGGTCCCGACATCGACCTGCCGCGCCACCATTTGCTGCATTGTGAGGTTGCCGGACGGCACCGGATATTGCTCAACGGCGAGACCGTGCCTCTCGAGATAGCCGGACTTCATCAAATAATAGGTCGGCATGCCCCAGATATTGGTCTGGTAGCCTTGGCGGATGGTTTCCGCCGCTCTTGCCTCTCGTGTCGTACCAAACCCCGCCGCCAGCACGCCGGCGCTCGCAGCCGTGAGGCACTGCCGTCGTGTAAGTGTCATCAGCGTCATGGCTCATCCTCCCGCTTGCGCAGCTCTATTCCTGGTCCTGTTGCATGCCGAATTCTTGAACGCTCGCGGCAACGTCATCCGACGTGTTCTTGATTACGGCGCTCAGTTCTTGCGGCGTCGACGAGATCGCGATCTGCCCGCCATTTTCGATCAGACTGTGGTAGTCCGGCTGGGCAACGATCGGCACAATCTTGTCGTGCAGCGTCTTGATGATCGATGCCGGCGTGCCGGATGCCGCGCAGATGCCAAGCCAGCCGAAGCGTACAAAATCGATGCCTTTTTCGCGCACGGTCGGCACTTCTGGTAAATTGGCCAGGCGTTGCGGACTGGTCGTCGCCAGGATTTTGATCTGCTTGGCCCGGTAGGACGGCACAATCGCCAGAGTAGGCGAGACATAGAAATCGACGCGGCCCGCCATCATCTCCTGCACCACTTGCGGTCCGCCGCGAAACGGAATCCGGTTCATGGTGATGCCGGCCAGCTTTTGCAATTGCCGCGCCATGATCTCCTGCGCCGAGCCGGCGCCAATCGTCGCATAGGTGACATCGCCGGGATGTGCTTTGGCGTAGCTGACGAAAGTTTCAAATGAGTCCGCCGGAATCGTATTGGCGAGCGCTAAGCCATAATAATATTCGGCTATCAGCGAGATCGGCGCGAGCTGATCCAATTTGAACCCGACGTTGCGATACATTGCGACGTTGATCGGATCGAAATGGGTGCACAAAAGCAGCGTGTAGCCGTCCGCCGGCTGCGCCAGCAGATCGCGGGTCGCCATGATCCCGGCCGCCGCCGGCTTGTTCTCGACCACGACACGATGCCCAAGCGCATCGCTCAATTTGTCGGCCACGTACCGCGCCGGGATATCGGTCGGCCCGCCGGCGCCGAAGCCCACCAGGAGGCGGATCGGCTTGGTGGGATAATTGTCTTCCGCAAAGGCGCCGCGCGCCGCCGAAACGAGGATGCCGGCGAATGCGATGAGAAGATACCGCCGCATGGCGGTGCGACCGCGCGGGGCAAAAAGCGGCAATTTCACGCGTGTTTCTCCTGACCCAGCAAATGCAGCAGCTCTTTTTGATAGCCGAGAAATTCGACGCTCAGCGGATCACGCGGCCGTGGCAGCTTGATCGCAAGTTCGGTCTTGACCGTGCCCGGATGGGGGGTCATGACCACGACGCGATCGGCGAGATAGACCGCTTCGGCGACATTGTGGGTCACATAGATCACCGTCTTGCGCGTCGTCCGCCAGACATCGGCGAGCAACTGCTGCATGTCGTCGCGGGTGAGGGCATCGAGCGCAGCGAACGGCTCGTCCATCAACAGCACCGCCGGGTTGTAAGCAAGCGCGCGCGCGATGGCGACGCGCTGCTGCATGCCGCCGGATAGATGATGCGGATAGGACTTTGCAAAATTTTCAAGCTTCACCAGGCGCAGCTGTTCGAGCGCGATGGCCTCACGCTCGGCCTTGGGTACGCCCTTCATCTCAAGGCCGAAAGCGACATTGCCGAGCGCCGTGCGCCAGGGAAACAGCTGGGCAAAGTCCTGGAACACGACGCCGCGGTCCATGCCCGAGCCGTTGACCGGCGCGCCGCCAATGCGAATTTCGCCCGACGTCGGCGTCAGGAAGCCCGCAATGATATTGAGGAGCGTCGACTTGCCGCACCCGCTCGGCCCGACCACGCACAGAAATTCGGAGGCCTCCATGGCGAAGCTGACGCCGCGCAGGCCCGGCACGGTGCGCCCCGGCGTGTCGTAAACAAGCGTTATGTCGCGCGCCTCGATATGGGCCATCGCCCTTTCCGCCCGTCTCTCCGGCTCGGTTTGCCGAGACCCTTATTTTCCCCGGTTGCGGTCCGGGGCAGGTTTTGGAATTTATGCCTTTATGCGCTTCTGACGGCGCGCAGGCTTTGTGCCAGATGCCGATCAGTCAGAACAAGGGGGAAACGGGCCATGAAATGCTTGCTCGCGCTTCGCGCCATTTTGGCCCACTGCCCCGTCCGCGCAATCTCGGCTGCTGTGCTGATGCTTGGCCTTGCTCTTGCCGCGCCGCCGGCCTGGCCCGATGCCTATCCGAGCCGTCCCATTCATTTGATCGTCAATTTCGCCCCGGGCGGTACTGGAGACATCGTCGCACGGATCGTCGGCAGCCAGCTTTCGACCGAGCTCGGGCAATCGGTGATCGTCGAAAACCGTCCCGGCGCCGGGGGCACGGTGGGCGCCCGCGATGTCGCTAATGCCACACCCGACGGCTATACGATGACGGTCGCGCAGACGCCTGAGATCGCCATCAACCCGTATTTCATGAAAGGCGCGGGCTACAACCCGCTGAAGGATTTGCAGCCGCTCGCGCTTGCCAGCCTGGTGCCGCTGGCGCTGGTCGTCCCCGAAGCTGCGCCGTATTCGACCATGGCGGATTTCGTCACATTCCTGCGCACCACCCAACAGCCCGTCACTTTCGCTTCCGCCGGCGTCGGCACTCCCGGCCATCTCGCCGGCGAATATCTGAAGCTCAAGCTCAACAACAGGATGACGCATGTGCCGTATAAGGGCGCCGCTCCCGCGTTGAACGATGTGGTTGGCGGGCAGGTCGATTTTTACTTTCCTGGATTTCCTGCCGCGTTACCGCTGATGCAGGGCGGCAAGGTCAAGCTGTTGGCCGTCTCCTCCGCCAAGCGCGCACCAACGGCATCTGAAATTCCGACCGTCGCCGAGGCAACGGGAATTGCAAATTTCGATTTCACGCTGTGGGTCGGCTTCTTCGCACCGCACGGCATTGCACCGGAACTGGCGGCGCGGCTCAACACGCAGATCAACAAAATCCTGCTCGAGCCCGCCATCAAATCGCGGCTCGAAAACGACGGCGCGCAGATCGCCGCTTTGTCGATCGACCAGTTCACCGCTTTCGTGCAGCGCGAGATCGACAAGTACAAAGATGTCATCAAGGCCGCCGACATCAAGTCGGAGTGACCACGCGCGCGCGTCCCGGACGCGGCGCGGCATGAAACCGGTACGCCGCCGTTGCGGACCTTCGCAGGATCGACGCGCGTAACTATCCCGGGCCTGCAGCGCTGATTTCGTGCTGCGTTGCGCCCGAGGAAACAACAAAGCGCTAATTTAGCTCTTCGCTGCGCGTGCCATGCCCCAGCGATAGATGGTGGCGCGCTCGATCGAGCCGAACACCAGGCGCTCGGTGAGAAAGCCGATCAGGCCGATAACGACAAGGGACGCGAGCATCATATCGGTGTTCAAGAACTCCTTGGCGTCGAAGATCACCCAGCCCAGCCCCCAATTCGACGCCGCCAGCATTTCCGCGCCAATGACCGCGATCCATGCGCGCAGAAAGGCTTGCCGCAACCCTGCGATGATAAAGGGCGATGCGCCGGGAATGATCACTTTCCAGAACAGCGCCCGTTCGGTCGCCCCCATCGCGCCGGCGGCACGCAGCCAGAGCGGATTGACGGCGCGAACACCCGACCAGGTATTGAGCAGCATCGGAAACAAAGCGGCGTAGAGCACGATCAGGATCGCCACCGTGTCGCCCAGCCCGAACCAGAGAATGAAAACCGGGACCCAGGCAAGCGAGGGAATCGGCATTAGCGCGCTCAACAGCGGCATCACGAAATTTTCCACGGGGCGAAAGCGGCCCATCATCACGCCCAAAGGCAGGCCGATCGCGACCGCAAACGCGAAACCCACCAGCACGCGATACAGCGTCGCCCCGGCATGCGCGATCATGCTGCCGTCGCGAAGCGACTCGAACAGAGTCTGCGCCACCGTGCCGAGGGTCGGCATCAGCGCCGGCGCGAAGTAGCCGCTGCGCGCCACGGCCTCATAAGCGCCGGCGAGAATGAGCAGCGTGAGGATGCCGCGGCGCAGCGCGGCGTAACGGCGGAAAACGGCATGATCAGCGGCGGCGGTCATGTCATCATGCCCCAGCGCACCACCGTGAATTGCTCGAGTCGCTCAAAGACAAGCTTCTCCAGGCCCAGCCCGATGAGCGCGATTACTGCGATACCCGCGAGCATCACGTCGGTATCCAGAAATTCGCGGGCGCCGAAAATCAGCCAGCCGAGGCCCCATGGCACGGCGGCCAGCATTTCGACGGCAACCAGGATGCGCCAGGCCTGCGCCAGGCCCAGGCGCAATCCGGTCAAGATATAGGGCAGCGCGCCAGGCAGAATGACATGCCGAAACAGCCGACGATCGTCGGCGCCCATCGCATGCGCAGAACGCACCCAGATGTCTTTCACCGCTTTCACGCCAGTCCAGGAATTGTAGATGATGGGGAAGGCCGACACGAAGGCCACGAGCAGCACCGAGGCAACATTGCCGAGCCCGAACCACAGCAGAAAGAGCGGCGTATAAGCGAGCCCCGGAATCGGTGCGCCGATACTGATGACCGGCAGAAAGATATCCTCGGCACGGCGCGACCGTCCCATCAAGATGCCGATCGTGACACCGACGATTGCGGCCAGCGCAAATCCGGCGCTGAGGCGGAGCAAGGTATCGAGCGCGTGATGCGGCAAGACGCCGCTCAGTGTCAGGCGAATGAATGCGCGAGCGACCGCTTCCAAGGGGGGAAACAGGCGCCGCGGAAACAGGCCGAGATGCGCGACGATCTCCCAAATTCCGCCGACGACGATAAACGGAAAAATATTCTGCCAAGCGCGCCGCCAAGGCAGCGGCACATGCGCTCGCCCCGCCGCCGAACGCTGCTCACCCGCCGCAACCGCGACATGACTCAGCTGGCGACGCTCAACGAGGTCCTGCATGGCACTTTAGCATAATGCTGCGCCGTCGCGCGGCACAAGACGCGATCTCGATACGGCCGTTGCAGTGTTTGCGGCCTGTGCTAGAGCATCTGCCGGCAGGCGGACTGAAGGAGCTGAGAATGGCCTCCAGGAATGCGCAGAAGATCGGGTGGATCGGCATGGGCCGCATGGGCTACCCGATGGCCGAGCGGCTCATCAAAGCAGGCCATGACGTCTCTTGCTGGAATCGCACCAGAGCCAAGGCGGAGCCGCTCGAAAAGATAGGCGGCAAGGTGGTCGATCACTTGTCCGACCTGAAGTCTGTGGATGTGCTGTTCTCGATCGTTGCCACGGGCGCGGACGTCCAGGATGTGCTCTACGGCAAGAACGGCGTGTGCAGCCAGGGCGGCAAGATGCCGCCGGTCGTCGTCGACTGCTCGACCATCGCGGTGGAAGAATCGGCGGCGATCCGTCGCAAGCTTAAGGAGCTTGGTGCCGACTTTGTCGCGGCGCCGGTCAGCGGCAATGCCAAAGTCATCAAAGCCGGCAAGCTCTCCTCCGTCGTCTCGGGCCCGGAGGCCGCCTGCAAGATCGCGATGCCGCTGATCGAAATCTTTGCGCCGCGCGGCGTGTCCTATGTGGGTGCAGGCGAGCTCGCGCGCGTCTGCAAGATCGCCCACAATGTCATGCTCGGCGTCGTCATCGAGAACCTGATCGAGATCACGCTGCTCACCAACAAAATGGGTGTGCCGCGGCATGCCTTTCTCGCTTTTCTCAACAATAGCGTGATGGGTTCGATGTTCACCGCCTACAAGACTCCGGCTTTGGTCAACCTCGATTGGGCCACGACATTCACGGCGGAACTGCTGCGCAAAGACCTCGACCTCGGACTTGAGCTCGCGCGCGAAATGGACGTGCCGATGCCGGTGACCGCGGCGACGCGTGAGGTGCTGCAGAGCCATTTCGGCGCCGCGATGCTGCAGAAAAATCCCGCAGAATATCTGTCCAAGGATTTTGCCGCTTTGGCCGAGACTATGGCACTGGCGGCCGGCATGAAGCTTGAGAGCGAGAACAAGAACGTTCCAACAGGCCTGGAGAACTGAGACGACGGTACAGCAGCCGTTGCGACCAATAAGGGAGGAAATGATGGGGCGGAAGCCACGCTGGTTCTTTGTGGTGGCAGGAATTGCGGCTGCGCTTGCGGCTACCTTCCGGTTCGCGGCAGCTGCAGATTGGCCGACGCGCCCGGTCAAATTCATCCTCACGCTCGGCCCCGGGAGCGGCGCCGACATCGAAGCCAGGCTGTTCGCGGATCGGCTCAGCCGGCGCTGGGGTCAGCCGGTCGTGGTCGAGAACCGGCCTGGCGGCGACGGCATTATTGCCATCAATGCTTTTGTCGCCGCCCATGACGATCATGTGCTGCTTCTGACTCCAACATCGTCGTTTACCGCGCATCCCTTTCTGCACGATCATCTGCCCTATAAGCCGACCGACCTTGTGCCGATCGCGCGCATGTCCAACACTTTCGTTGCGGTCTCGGTGCCGACCAGTCTCGGTGTCAGTTCGCTCGACAAGTTCGTCGCGCTGATCCGCGCGGAGCCTGGCAAGCTCAACTGGGCCGGCGTGACCGGCGCGCTCGATTTCTTGTTGGCCGGCTGGCTGCAGCAGGAAAACCTGAGCATGACCAAGGTGGCCTACAAGAACCCCGTCGACGCCGCCAACGACCTCGCTGAAGGCCGCGTGCAGCTTTACGAATCGGCTTTCGCGATCGTGCGGCCGCAGCTCGAGAGCGGCAAAATCACCGTACTTGCCGTGACCAATACGGTGCGCGCGCCGAGCATCCCGAATGTTCCGACGGTGGCCGAGGCCGGCCAGCCGGCGCTGACAGTCGACGGCCTGGTCGGACTATTCGGCCCGACCGGAATGCCGGCCGAATTGCGCCAGCGTATCGCAGGCGACATCAAGGCAGTGGCCGACGACACGATCAGGGACCGTTTAGCGGCCACCGGCCAGCTGCTCAATGTCGGCGGCCCGGATGAATTCGCCAAATCGACCGAGCAGCAGCGCAATCAGGTCGCGCAATTTGCCAAGAAGCTCGGTATTGTTGAGCTGCCGCAAGACTAGAGGAAATCTCACTGCTTGACCTCGGTCTCGACATCGATCGCCAGAAGCCACTGACCGCCGCGCCTAGTCCACACACTTGCCGCCCGATAGGGCGGCCGCGGATTGTCCGGTGAAACATGGTCGGCGATCATCGCTGCACCATCGCCATAGACCGCGAGCCGCATGGTCGCGACCTCGCTGACGGTCACGGCGAGATTGGACTTCTTCTCGCGCTCGATAGTTGTGACGATCTCCGATTTTGGCACCGGCGGGTAGCCGGACCGGTACAGCATAAACTCGTCGGCGACATGCTTGCCCCATTCGCTGGAATTATGCGTCAGAGTGGCTCTTGCGATCTCCTGAAAGGCGGTGACGATCTCCTGTTCGGCCGGCGAGCGAACGCGATAGGGAATCGCGTCGCAGGGGTTCTTGCATTCGTAAGGCTTGCCGTCCGTTTTGGCCTCCGGCTTGGCCTCGGTATCGGGCGGCGTTTCAGACCTCGCCGGATGTCTGTCGCTTGTGCCAAGCGCCACCTCCTGCATCGTCAGTGCGCGCCAGGAGCCCTTCTGTTTGGCCCAAACATCGAGAAAGAACGGCTCGCCGCCGGCAGCCGGCCTGCGCGTTCCGGTCGCTGCGGCGACGAGGCCATAGACCTTGACCCTCACCTCAGCCGTGGGACCCGCGGCGGCAACGTTCTTGAGTTCGGCGAGAAATTCCTTGCGCGGAATGGTTTTGCCGTTCTCGTCGGTGAAGGTGAATTGCAGTGACAGGAGCTTGCGTGCGGCCGATCTGTCGGCCGTGCGCAACGCCTCGCTCAGCGCGGTTTCGGCTGCGCTTACCGATGACTCGTCACTCGTCGCCGGCTGCGCCCGCGTTTCGGCAAGCACTACGACGAGAATGGCGGCCGCGAGGATGGCGGGCCAAAGCCGCTCTGCGGCCCGGTGCCCCGCTGCTGGTGACGCCGCCGACATCTCAACCGCAGTGATGGCAACGGCGGTGTCTGTATTTGTGGTGCGCGGCGGCCCTCCGCCCGCTGGCCATGGCAAGGCGGCAGGGCTGGCTCAGCTGCGAGTATTTGGCCTTCATGCAGGCGGTAACCTTGGCCACGTCAGGGATGGCGTCCTGGCACAGCCGCATCGCATCGGACGTGCAAGCCTGGCGCTCGGCATCGGTGCCTTGTGCGACCGCAGCGTCGATGCCGTAAAGGCTCAAGCCGTTGAATAAGGCCGCCAAACAGATGAAACGGACGATCCGCATATGCATGTCCCGGTTCCTACAGATGCTGTGTGCTGGGTTGCAAGACGCGCAACCGCGGAGCAGTCTTAAGTCGATCACGCGCCGAGCTTTTGAGGGATCGCAAACTAGCCGCGACAAGGCACGCCGTCGATAGGAACCGGCGAAAAAGTTATGAGCTGCGCAAGGCCTGATCGCACTCGCCGCCCTCCTTTACCTCGATATTCGCCTTTTGACGGTAAAATTTTGACGGCAAATAAAAGGCAGCGCGGATCGGGAGTGCCGATCTCGGGCACAGCACCATGCAGGAAAATCTCCTAGACGAAGGCCTATTGTTGGTGGCCCCAGGCGAAGCCTCGGGGCGCGCTCGGCGCAATGCCGCCCCGGGCGATGTCACCTTTGCATGGCTCGACGGCGCGCTCAACGACATCGGCCGTCGCATTATCGAACGAGAGGTGACGGCAGAACCTTCCGTCGCGCATGGTCACGACAACTTCGCCAACCGCGCCGGCATCGCGGGCCGCCAGGGTCGATCGCAGCAGCGGGTCCATGGCAGCATGGCCGCCAACCAGCACGGCGGCAGCGAGCAACGCGACAAAGAGGGAAAAGATGACGACCGCGCGGCTGGATGTGACGCCGTCTTCGTCAAGTTGTGGAGCTTTGCGCGGCGGCGGAGTCGCCTTGGCGTGGCCCGCCTTTGCAAGCAACACTGCCGTTCTCGAATTTGGCCGCCTCTCCCCGCGCATTTTGCGACAGAACTACAAAACCGTTGAACTGCCGATAAACAAATGTCTCTGATTTGATCGAATTGCTGCGCATCACTTGGAAAGCGCGTCTTTACGCCTCTTTACCCTCGCCGCGGCATGGTGAAAAACTGGTAAAATGCCGACGAGACGTCGCCACCAATTCAGGAAGACGAACAAGAACGAGGAAAGCCCAACCGCATGCGAACGCAAGTCGCCATCATAGGTGCCGGCCCGGCGGGTCTGTTGCTGGGTCAGCTCCTGCATAAGAGCGGCATCGACAACGTGATCCTGGAGCGGCAGACCGCAGATTACGTGCTCGGCCGCGTCCGCGCCGGAGTCATCGAACAGGTGACGAGGGATCTGCTCGATCAAGCCGGGGTGGGCGCGCGCATGCATAAAGACGGCTTGGTGCATGACGGCGTGCAGATCTGCGTCGACGGCAAGCGGCATCATTTGTCGTTCAAGGAACTGACCGGAAAATCGGTGTTGGTCTATGGTCAAACCGAGATCACCCGGGACCTAATGGAAGGCCGCGCAGCAGCGGGCGCGAAGACGATTTATTCGGCGCATGACGTTGCGCTCCATGATTTCTCCCGCTCCGCGCCGCGCGTGACGTATAGTGTCGACGGCAAATCCGAGGAGATCGTTTGTGACTTCATCGCCGGATGCGACGGTTTTCACGGCGTTAGCCGGCCGAGCGTGCCGGCAGGCGCGATCAAGACCTATGAACGCATGTATCCGTTCGGCTGGCTCGGTATTTTGTCAGACACGCCGCCCGTTTCCGAAGAGCTGATCTATGTGCGGCATCCGCGCGGCTTTGCGCTGTGCTCGATGCGCTCGCATACGCGCAGCCGCTACTACATCCAGTGCAGCCTTGACGATCACATCGATGCCTGGCCAGACCAGCGCTTCTGGGATGAAATCCGGCCCCGCCTCGACGAGCAAGCCCAGGCCGATCTCATCACCGGCCCTTCGATCGAGAAGAGCATTGCTCCTCTGCGTAGCTTCGTCGCTGAGCCGTTGCGCTTCGGCCAGCTGTTTCTCGCCGGCGACGCCGCTCATATCGTGCCACCGACCGGGGCCAAAGGCCTCAACCTTGCGGCGAGCGATGTACAATATCTGTGGCGGGCCCTGGTCGAACATTATGCGGATAAATCGGACGCCGGCCTTGCACATTATTCCGACCGTGCGTTGGCCCGGGTATGGAAGGCCGAACGCTTCTCGTGGTGGATGACAACAACATTGCACCGGATGTCCGACAATCCATTCGACCATCAGCTGCAGCTGGCCGAGCTTGATTATCTGTTCCGATCAAAAGCTGCCGCGACCGCTTTTGCGGAGAATTATGTCGGGCTGCCGTATTAGAGCATTTTCCGGGAAAAGCGGGTACCGGTTTTCCGTAAGAAAATGTGACAAAACAAAACCCCTGGAGCGTTTTCCGATTCCATCGAATCGGAAAGCGCTCTAGGCAGCATCGGACGGTCGGATCAGCATCGTCAGCTTGAGGTCGGGCTGGCGCGCCAGATTGAACGTGATTTGCTCATAACGGAGAAATCCGTCCGCCGGATGATTGAAGGTGCGCTCACCGCCTTCACGGCCCAAAACGGCCTGCTGGTCCCAATATTGCGCAAACTCTTCGCTCTCCTGCTGCAGCTCGGCAATCAGCACACGGAGCTTCGGATCATCGAAATGCGCACCGGAAGCGGCGCGAAACTCCGCGGCAAGACGGCGCGCCCGCACCGGCCAGTCGCAGATCAACGAACGCGCGCCCGGACAACAAAATGTGAAGCGCAATAGATTGCGCTCGCCGCCGGTATCGAGCCAGCCGACGAACAGGTACGCGGCAGCCGCGTTCCAGCAGCGCGCATTCCAGAGGCGATCCAGAACATAAGCAGGAGCAGTGATCGCATCGACGCAGACGGCCAGAGCCGCGGAGATGGTCTCGGCATCGGAACAGTCCTGCTCCGGGTCGCGCTTGCCGGCGAGATCGAAAAGATAGGCGCGCTCAGCGCGGTCAAGCCGCAACGCTTCGGCCAGGCGGGACAACGCATTGGCCGAGACCGAGACATCACGGCCCTGCTCGATCCAGGTGAACCATGTCGTGCTCAGACCGCACAGTTGCGCGAGTTCCTCGCGCCGAAGTCCCGGCGTTCTGCGCCGTGTACCGGCCGGAAAGCCAAGTGCTGCCGGCGTCATCCTTTCGCGGTGCGCGCGGACGAAGTCGCCAAAGGCACGGCGTTGCGCCGGAGACCGTACTGTGGTCATGGTGGATGTTATACCAGCATAAATGGCTCTCTTAAACCGGGATGTTCGTCGCGCTAATTTGGTCGTGCTTCAGCTGATCTCTTCGAGGCAAAGGGCGATGACTGAGACCAAGACACATGAGGCGTTAGTCGGCGGACAATTCGGCGCCCGTGCCGCGGCCTATCTCGGCAGCGCCGTGCATGCGCAGGGCGCGGATCTGCAAGCGCTCGCCGGGTTGGTTGAGCGCCGGAGCCAGGCGCAGGTGCTCGATCTCGGCTGCGGCGCGGGGCATGTCAGCTTTCACGTCGCCCCGCATGTCGGCGCGGTGATCGCCTATGATCTGGCGCCGGAAATGCTTGATGTGGTTGCGCAGACCGCAACAAAGCGCGGCCTGGCGAATATCCGAACACAGCAGGGCGTGGCCGAGTCCCTGCCCTTCCAGGATGCGCGCTTCGATTACGTGTTCAGCCGCTTCAGCGCCCATCACTGGCGTGATCTCGATGCCGGGCTGCGCGAAGTCGCACGCGTCCTTAAGCGCGACGGCGCGGTCGTCATCATCGACAGCATCTCGCCCGGCGTGCCGTTATTGGACACCTATTTGCAGGCGGTGGAGCTCCTGCGCGATCCATCGCATGTGCGCAGTTACTCATGCGCCGAATGGATCGCGGCGCTGGCGCGTGCCGGCCTCGCGCCGATCGCGACAAGTCACTTTCGCCTGCGCATGGATTTTCCGGTTTGGACGGAACGGATGCGGACGCCGAAAGTTCAATGCGACGCGATCCGCGCATTGCAGCGCGCGACGTCGAAGGCGGTGACGAGTTATTTCAACATTGACGACGAAGGCAGCTTCGATCTCGACATTGCGTTCATGCACGCCGCGCCTGAGCGCGGTTGATCCAAAGACCGGCTGCAAGATTGCGACTCGAACAAATCAGGCTGCGCCGCGGCGGCGGGCGCCGAGAAGGCCGCGCGGGAAGAACAGCACGACCGCCATGAAGATCACGCCGATGAAGGACATCCAATTGACCGTCATCGAGGAAATGTAGTCTTGCAGGACGACGAATACCGCAGCGCCAAGAAGCGGTCCCCAGAAGGTGCGCATGCCGCCGATCACCGTCATCACGAGAAAATAGCCTGACAAGGAATAGTGCAGCGCCAGCGGATCAGCGAAATTATTGAGGAGCGCATAGAGCGTGCCCGCGAGCGCAGTAAAGAAGCAAGAGATAGAGAACGACAGCCAGATATGCTGCTCGACGGGAATGCCGAGAAAGCGCGCGCGACGCTCGTTTTCGCGGATTGCGAGCAGCGTCCGGCCGAAGGGCGAGCGCAGCAAAAAGCCCATCAGGGCCACGCCGACCGCAAAGACTCCGAGCAGAAAGAAGTAGAACGTGGTACCGCCGCTCTCGATATCAAGACGCAGCGGACCAAATCCGATCGCCTCGCGATGAAAATCGCGCAAGCCGTCGAACCCGCCGGTAAAACTGTTCCAGCTATAGGCGAGATAGTACCACAGTTGGCCGAATGCGATGGTACACATGGCGAAGTAGACGCCGCGCCGGTGTACGATAAGCAGGCCGAACAGCGTGCCCGCGAGGCCGCCGAGCAGTGTGCCGGCGAGCATCGCAAGCGGCGTCGAATGCACGAGGTAGCGCAGGGTCAATCCGGCACCATAGGCGCCAAGCCCGAAATAAGCGGCATGGCCGAAGCTCAGCACGCCGGTGAATCCCAACAGCATGTTGAGCCCCATGGCGGCCAGCCCGAACACCAGCACACGGCCAGCCAATGCGGTGTAGCCGCCGAGGAGCGGCAGCCATAGCGGTACTGTGATCAATGCGCCCCAGATGGCGATTAGCATCAGCACGCGCCGGGCCGCGGCCAACTGCTCGGCGGACGCGCCGGTCTCTTTGCCGGCGACAAGGGCAGTAGTCATGACATCATGCCTTCTTCGCCGACCAGACCGCGCGGCCGCAGCAACAGGACAGCCATCATGATGGCGTAGATCACGGCCTCGCTCGCGGCAGGATAGAAGACCGTTGTCAGCGCCGCCGCCATGCCGATCAGAAGGCCGCCGAACAGCGTGCCGACCAAGCTGCCGACACCGCCGACGATGATGGCGATGAAGCTCGGCATCAGAAGTTCGTCACCCATATTGGGATTAAGTCCGATCTGCCCGGCGGCGAGCACGCCGCTCAGGCCGGCCAGCATGCAGCCGACGGCAAAATTGAACGTACGCAGATTGCGGACATTAATGCCGAGCGTCGAGACCGTTTCGAGGTCGAACGTGCCGGCGCGGATGCGCAAGCCCACGCGCGTATAGCGCAGGAAGGCAAACAACCCGATCACGGAGACGATCACGATCGTCACCATAAAGACGCGGTACCAGGTGATGAAGAAGAGATTTTGCGTGATCGGCTGCGCCAAAATGTCGGGCAGACCGAGCGGCAGGCCATTCGGCCCCCAAATGTAGCGCGCGGCGTCCTGCATCACAAAGGCGAGGCCAAAGGTGAGCAGCAGGCTATACACCGGATCGCGGTTATAAATGCGGCGAACCATCAGCCGCTCGACCAACAGGCCAATCAACGCGGTGAGCAGCGGCGAGACCAACAGCGCACCCCAATACCCCAGCGTGGGCGACAGCGCGAAGGCGAGATAGCCGCCCAGCGCCAGGAAATTGCCGTGCGCGAAATTGATGACGTTGCTCAGATTAAGAATGAGCGACAGACCGAGCGCCATCAGCACGTAAAACGCGCCGATGATCAGCCCGTTGGTGACGTTGAACAGTATGACTTGCGCCATCTGCCGCTCTGTGCCGTAACCTCGTGCGGCAGATCAGGTTGGTCGCACCATGTTGCAGCCGGTATCGGCGACCGAACCCGCCGCCTGTTCGCCGGCAACCAGTTCAGCCGTCGTGAATACGTCGCTTGCGTCGCCTTTAGGCGGATGCACTTCGCCGACAAAGATGTTCGGCATGAGCTCGTGATCGCCGGCGCGATAGAACACCTTGCCGGGCTGCAGCGCGACATCGGGCGGCAATTCAAGACCCTCCAGTGCTGCGGCCAGTTTTGGACCTTCGAGCGATTTCGCCTTCTCTGCCGCAAGGCGCACTGTTTGGACCGATACATAACCGAACCAGTCGCGAGCGGACGGCGTCTTATTGTTGTTGGCAGCGCGATAATCGGCGACGAATTTCATCACCTCCGGCACATTGGGCTGATTCCACCACCATTCCATGGTCCACCAGCCGGTCTGCGCATCGGGCGGGCAGCCTTTGATGCTTTCCAGCTCGAACAGCGCGCCGCCGAGCGCCATTTCCTTCTGCATGCCGAATTGCGTGAACTGCTTCATGCAATTGATCTGGGTGAGCCCGCCCATATTGTTGAGCAGCACGTTGGGCTTGTAGGCCTTGGCCTTGATCAGTGTTGCTGAAAAGTCGGTATTGTTGATCGGCAGCATATCGCCATCATAGGTGCCGCCGAGCTTGGTCAGCGCCTTGACGAACGCATCCTGCAGGGTGTGGCCGTAAGCGTAATCCGGCGTGATGAAGAACCACTTTTTGCCAAACCGCTTCACCAGTTCGGGCGTAATGGCGCTGGCGTCCATTGTCGTCGTGTTGCAGACACGGAAGACATTCCATTTGCAATTGGTGCCGGTGATCGGGTCGGTGTGACCGCCAGGCACGACGTGGAACACCTTCTTCTCGTTGGTGACCTGCGACATGGCATAGGCAATGCCGGAATTGACATCGCCCAGGATCACGTCGACCTGGTCGCGATCGATCAGCTTGCGGGTCTTCTGCACGCCGGTGCCGACGTCGTTGGCGGAGTCTTCGACCAGAAGCTGCACCTGGCGACCAAGGATACCACCCTTCTTGTTGATCTCGGCTTCGGCATATTTCGCGCCATCGACCTCGCTTTGCGCCAAAGCCGACAGGACGCCGGTCAGCGGATTGACCATGCCGATTTTGACCGGCTCTTCACCACGCGCTTTGATGATGAATGGCGCGCCAATGACTTGGCTGGCGCCTAGCGCTAGACCCGCCTGAACAAATGTGCGACGGGGTACCGAAGTTGCAAGCTTCGACATATCGAGCCTCCCATGTCGTGGTCATTTTTGTTCTTGCCGGGGTCGGTAGGCGAATTCGCGGCAGGCATTGACGCGGGCATTTCCACGCCCCTCTGGAGGGGCGTCGTCAGCACAGGCAGGAGGCCGAGCAGGAGGCCGCATGACCGCGCCAGACGGCGGACATCTTCTACTGGCCTTTCGGCGCGGTCAAGAAAAAGCGGTGGGACGGCTTATGGCCGGCGACAACACAGCGGTCAATCAGCGCTCCGTCCGCTCAGTTCTTCGCGCTTTGGCTTGCGCCGCGAGAAACCGCGACAGCCGCGCGCGCACGGCGTCGGCCTGTTCGGGCGTCCATTTGCGCATGCCTTCGCCGGTCTTCATCCCGAGCTTCCCGGCTTTGACTTTTTCGCGCAGGAAAGGATGTGGGCCCGGCGTCGCGTCAAGGTCGCGGTAGAGTACTTCGGCGATATCGAGGGTGAGATCGACGCCGACAAGGTCGGTCTGCTCCATAGGTCCGAGCACTGCGGTGCGCGCGCCAAAGCCCTCGCGCACGACAGTGTCAATCGTCTCGGCGTCGCAAACGCCGGCGGCGACCAGCGCGATCGCTTCGCGCTTCATGGCGTGCTGCAAGCGGTTTCCGACAAAGCCGGGCACATCGCGGCGCACATGAACCGGCGTCTTGCCGGCCGCGCGCAACAGCGCCATCGTCCGCTGCACGGCGTGCTGGCTCGTCATCTCGTTTTGCACTACCTCGACCAACGGCACGAGATGCGGCGGATTCCAGAAATGCGTGCCGACCACGCGCGCGCGATGCTGCAAATGACGGCCGATCTCAGTTGAAGGAATGGCCGAACTGTTGCTGGCGAGAACGGTATCCGGAGCAACGAGCTTTTCCAGCTCAGCGAAAATCTGCTGCTTGAGCGGGAGCTTTTCCGGAGCGGCTTCGAACACGAAGGTCGCGCCCCGCACCGCAGGCGCAAGTGCATCGTGCCAAGAGATACGGTCAAGAAGCGCCGCATCATCCTCAAGAAGGTCGGCGATGGCTTGCAATCGTTGTCGGAGCGAGACGCGCATGTCCGCTGCCGGCTCATATATCGCCACACTGTGTCCAGCGGCGGCGAGCAAATAAGCGATGCCGTGGCCCATCAGGCCGCCGCCCACGATTCCGATTTGTTCGCCGGTTCGCTCACTTGCTGTTCGTTCCATATGCTCACGCCTATTTTTTTGCCCAAATCGGGAACTTGCCGCGGCGTATCGCCGGAACTGTGACGCAAATGAAATCGTTGTCCGTTCGGCGATGAGAAGCGACCGACCCCGTGGAGGAGAATGGTCATGCCCGCCCTGCTTTGGGTTGCTTTTTGGTCCGCAATGATGGGCGCCGCTGCCAGTCTAAGCGAGGCAGTCCAGCCAAGACATGCGCGGCGGCCAAGTCAAGACGACTGATCGGAACATCAAGTCTATCTTTATATTCCACCCGTCCGGCTTCACGCGCTCTGATGCGCTCAAGTAGCTTTGTCCTTGCTCGCCGCAGCTCGCAACGAGCGCCGCGGAAGCCATTCATTGGACTATATTGCCCGTGGCGGACCGCGCCGTTATGAATACGCGCCCTTTCGCGCCGGTAGATGTTTGTGGCAGCCGGCGCACTTTCACATGAGCGCGCGAATACCTGACACCATGGCTCGGCTCGTCATGAAATTTGGCGGCACGTCGGTTGCCGATATCGACCGCATCCGCAACGTGGCGCTTCACGTCAAGCGCGAGGTTGACGCCGGCCATGAGGTCGCGGTGGTGGTCTCCGCGATGGCGGGCACGACCAATAAGCTGATCGAATGGTGCCGTGAGGCCGCGGCCTTGCATGATGCGCGCGAATACGATGCGGTCGTCGCCTCGGGCGAACAAGTGACCGCCGGCCTGCTCACTATCGTGCTCGAAGGGTTGGGGATCAACGCGCGCTCCTGGCAGGGCTGGCAAGTTCCGATTCTGACTGACAATGCGCACGGCGCGGCCCGCATTATCGAGATCAATGGTGCCGAACTGGTTCGCCGTTTCAAGGAGCGCAAGGAAGTGGCCGTCGTGGCCGGTTTCCAGGGCCTGCACAAGGAGACCGGCCGCCTCACCACGCTTGGCCGCGGCGGATCCGATACGTCTGCAGTCGCGATCGCGGCCGCAATTCGGGCCGACCGCTGCGATATCTATACGGACGTTGACGGCGTCTACACGACCGACCCGCGCGTCGTGCCGCGGGCGCGCCGGCTCGACAAGGTTGCCTTCGAGGAAATGCTGGAACTTGCCTCGCTCGGCGCCAAAGTGCTGCAGGTCCGTTCGGTCGAACTCGGCATGGTGCACAATGTGCGCATCTTTGTGCGTTCGAGCTTCGATCGGCCGCAAGACATCGACCCGCACGATAGCCCGCCTGGAACCCTGATCTGCGACGAGGGGGAGATCATGGAACAACAGACTGTCACCGGCATCGCCTTCTCCAGAGATGAGGCGCAAATTTCGGTCCGTGAAGTCCTCGACAAGCCGGGGGTCGCTGCGGCGATTTTTGGCCCGCTCGCTGAAGCCAATATCAACGTCGATATGATCGTGCAGAACGTCTCGGCGGATGGCAAAACCACGGACCTGACCTTCACCGTGCCCGCGGCAGACTACCAGCGTTCGCTCGATGTCGTCGCCAAAGCGCGGTCGGCGATCGGCTATGCCCGGCTCGACGGCGCCACAGACGTCGCGAAGATTTCCGTTATTGGCATCGGTATGCGCAGCCATGCCGGCGTTGCGGCAAAGGCCTTCAGTGCGCTGGCGGAGCGCTCCATCAATATCCGCGCCATCACCACTTCGGAGATAAAGTTTTCGCTTCTGATTGACGCGGCTTTTACCGAGCTTGCGGTCCGCACGCTCCATTCGCTTTATGGGCTGGATAAAGCGGCACCTTAGCGGCCGCTTTATCGTCGCTCGCTGCAACGCACAATGGCGATAACGGGAATTTCCCGCCGCAACCGGGGCTCTGGCTTGCGGTTTGCCTAGCGCATTCGATATAGGCTTGGGAACGATCGCCGCGGGCCGGGACCCAGGCGAATTCCTCTTTGATTGAGGCCTTGAGCGGCAACGCTCCGGCCAAAGCCACGCCCGAGGGACCCATGCGCGGCGCGCTCGGTGGTCCGCGCGTGTTGTTGCGCCGACTTCGCGAAGTGATGGCGGAGCCGGTCAGCGCGCAGGAACGCCTTGACAAGATTGTGGTGCTGATCGCTGCGAATATGGTGGCGGAGGTGTGCTCCGTCTATGTGCTGCGCGTCGACTCCACGCTCGAACTCTACGCCACGGAAGGCCTCAACCGCGATGCGGTGCATCGCACCGTCATGAAATCCGACGAAGGCCTGGTCGGCCTCGTCGCCAGCCAAGCAAGCCCGATCAACCTGTCGAACGCGCAGGCACATCCGGCCTTCTCCTACCGGCCGGAGACCGGCGAAGAGATCTACCATTCCTTCCTCGGCGTGCCGATTTTGCGTGCCGGCAATACGCTTGGCGTTCTGGTCGTGCAGAACCGGGCGCGGCGCACCTATTCTGAAGAGGAAGTCGAGGCGCTGCAGACCACCGCCATGGTTTTGGCGGAGATGATCGCGTCCGGCGAATTGTCGGCGCTGGCGCTGCCCGGCGCCGAGCCTGCGGCGCGACGTTCGGTTCATCTCAAGGGCTCGGCGCTCAGCGAAGGCATTGCGCTCGGTCATGTCGTGCTGCACGAGCCGCGCGTCGTCGTCACCAATTTCATCGCCGACGACGTGCCAAAGGAACTTGAGCATCTGCGCAGCGCTGTCGAGACGCTGCGCTCGAGCCTCGACCAGCTGCTCGAACACGGCGACGTGGTCGATGGCGGCGAGCATCGCGACGTGCTCGAAGCCTATCGCATGTTCGCCTATGACCGCGGCTGGGTGCACAAGCTCGAAGAGGCGGTGATGACCGGGCTCACTGCGGAGGCCGCGGTCGAGCGCGTGCAATCCGATACGCGCGCGCGCATGCTGCGACAGACCGATCCGTATCTGCGCGAGCGCCTGCACGATCTCGACGACCTGGCCAACCGGCTGATGCGGCAGCTCACCGGCCGCGATCACGCGCCCGCGCGCGAGAGCCTGCCGGAAAACGCGATCGTGGTCGCCCGCTCGATGGGTCCGGCGGCGCTGCTCGACTATGATCGCAAGCGGCTGCGCGGCCTTGTCCTGGAGGAGGGCGGGCCGCATTCGCATGTCACGATTGTCGCGCGCGCTCTCGGCATTCCTGCGGTGGGTGAGATCGACAATGCGACTGGCCTTGCCGATCCCGGCGACGCCATCATTGTCGACGGCTCGACCGGCGATCTGCACATCCGGCCGCTGCCTGACATGGAAGCAGCCTATGCCGAGCGCGTGCGGCTGCGCGCCCGTCGGCAGCAGCAATATCAGGCGCTGCGCGACAGGCCGTGCATCACAAAGGATGGCGAGGAAATACAGCTCCTGCTCAATGCCGGCCTGAGCGTCGACCTGCCGCATATCACCGATACCGGCGCCGGCGGGATCGGCCTGTTCCGCACCGAGCTGCAATTCATGGTGGCGCCAAGTTTCCCGCGCACCAGTGAGCAATATGCGCTCTATCGCTCGGTGCTCGACGCGGCGGGCGAAAAGCCGGTGACCTTCCGTACCTTGGATATCGGCGGCGACAAGGTGCTGCCCTACATGCGCAATGAGGAGGAGGAGAACCCGGCGCTAGGCTGGCGTGCGATCCGGCTCGGGCTCGATCGGCCGGGGCTGTTGCGTACGCAGCTGCGCGCCCTGTTGCGGGCTGCCGGCAGTCGCGCGCTGAAGATCATGTTCCCGATGATTTCCACGGTCCAGGAATTCGATCAGGCCAAGGAGCTCGTCGAACGCGAGCTGACCCATCTGCGCCGCCACGGCCACAAGCTGCCTGATCAAGTGGAAGTGGGCAGCATGGTCGAGGTGCCATCGCTGCTCTATCAGCTCGATGAGTTGTTGGAACGGGTCGATTTCCTCTCGGTCGGCTCCAACGATCTGGTGCAATTCCTCTATGCGATCGACCGCGGCAATCCGCGGGTGTCAAACCGCTTCGATGCGATCTCGGCGCCGGTATTGCGTGCACTCAAGGAGATCGTCGACAAGGCGCGCGAGCACGGCAAGCCGGTCACTTTGTGCGGCGAGATGGCTTCGCAGCCGATCGGCGCGCTGGCTTTGGTCGGCATCGGCTACCGCTCCCTGTCGCTGACGCCATCGGCGATCGGACCGGTCAAGGCGATGTTGCTCGATGTCAACTGCCGCAACACCGCCGATTTTCTCCGCCCCCTGATCGAAAAGCCGAATCAGAGCATTCCGATTCGGACGCAACTGGAAAAATTCGCGGCGGCGAGCGGCTTGCAGATATAGGCCAATAAGTCATACCTGAGAGCCAAATACGTCGTATCCGAAAGGCAGGCGTCCGGCCGGCTGCGCGACCAACCGGCTCCTTGCGAAACGAAGGCGATGCTACCTGATCAAAAACTCAATGCGGTCGTCGCCCGGCATGCGGCGCTGGAACGCGATCTCTCCGGCGTGTTGCCGCCGGAAATCTATGTAAGACTATCGCGCGAATTTGCCGAACTGACGCCGGTCGTCGAAGCGGTCAAGTCCTATCGCGCCGCGCAACGCGAGCTCGACGACCTTGCCAGCCTGATCGCCGATCCGACAACCGACGCCGAGATGCGCTCGATCGCGGAGGCTGAACGGCCTGATCTCGAGGCGCGCCGCGCGGCGCTCGAGCAGCAATTGCGGCTTGCGCTGCTGCCCAAGGACGCCATGGACGAGCGCAACGTCATCCTCGAGATACGCGCCGGCACCGGCGGCGATGAAGCGGCCCTGTTCGCCGGCGACCTGTTTCGCATGTACGAGCGCTATGCCGCCCAACAGGGCTGGAAGGTCGAGATCGTGACCGCAAGCGAAGGCGCGATGGGCGGCTACAAGGAGATCATCGCCGAAATTCGCGGTCGCGGCGCCTTCGCCAAGCTGAAATACGAATCCGGCGTGCATCGCGTGCAACGCGTGCCCGATACCGAAGCGTCAGGGCGCATCCACACCTCGACGGCGACGGTGGCGGTCCTGCCGGAAGCGCAGGAGATTGATGCGGAGATTGACGACGCGGATTTGAAGATCGACACGCTGCGCTCGAGCGGCGCCGGCGGTCAGCATGTCAACAAGACCGAATCGGCGGTTCGCATTACGCATATTCCCACCGGCATTGTTGTCATGATGCAGGAGGACCGTTCGCAGCATCGCAACCGCTACAAAGCCATGGCGGTGCTGCGCACCCGGCTCTACGATCTCGAGCGCCAGAAACAAGAAGCCGCGCGCGCCGCCGAGCGCCGCGGCCAGGTCGGCACCGGCGACCGCTCCGAGCGCATTCGCACATATAATTACCCGCAGGGCCGCGTGACCGACCATCGTATCAATTTCACGCTCTACAAGCTGCCGCAAATCATGGAGGGCGAGGCGCTCGGCGAAATCATCGATGCGCTCGTCGCGGAGCATCAGGCGGCGCAGCTCGCGGCGGAGGAAGCCTGATGCCGGCCGGCGCTGGCGTGGCGACCTCGCAGGCGCGCACGATCGATGCGGCACGGCGGGCCTGGGCGGAAGAATTTCGCGCCTCAGGGGTCGAATCGCCGCAGCTCGATGCGCGGGTCCTTGTCGGTCATGCCCTCGGGCTCGATCACGCCGCTTTGGCCGCCTCCGCCACGCGCCTTTTGAGCGCGTCCGAGGCGAACGCGATTGCCGCGCTGACACGGCGCCGGCTGGCGCGCGAGCCGGTGGCGCGGATCGTTGGCATGAAGGAGTTTTGGGGCCTCAATCTGCACATCAATGACGCGACTCTGGTGCCGCGACCGGAGACCGAAACGGTGGTGGAGGCGGCGCTTGCGGCCGTTGATCGTCACGGGCCGCGTCGGCGCGAGCTGCGTATCGCCGATCTTGGCACCGGCTCGGGCGCCATTGTGCTTGCGCTCCTGAGCGAGCTCGACAATGCCCTCGGTATCGGCACCGATCGTGATCCGCGCGCCCTTGCAGTAGCGCGTCACAACGCCCGACAACTCGGTCTGCGGCGCGCTCGCTTTGTTGCGTGCGATCTCGCAGCCGCCCTGTGCGGACCGTTCGATCTTATCGTCTCCAACCCGCCCTATATCCCCTCGGCTGATATCGCCGCACTTTCGCCAGAGGTGCGGCTTTTCGATCCCCGCGCCGCGCTCGATGGCGGAGCCGATGGGCTTGAGTTTTATCGGGCAATTGCCGCCGCAGTACCTGCATTGCTCGGTGTCGGCGGTGCGATGGTTGTTGAGATTGGGATTAACCAGGCCGAGCCGGTGACCGGATTATTTGCCGCCGCAGGTCTTGCGCTGCAGCCGCCGCGTCCCGATCTTAACGGCGTGCCACGCGCCCTCGTCGCGGAAAAATGCGCATGACGCGCGCGTATTGGGGCCCGGCAAAAAAGCAGAACCGGTCTGGCAAAAAACACTTGGAATGTTGGTCGGAACCGACTAGCTTGCACTCACGGAATCGGCCCTAAATGAGGGCGCCGCGTCGCCGTGAAGGGGTGGAGCAAGACCCCGGAGAGTGTTGCGCCAAGGGCGGTTGCTCCGGAGAGCTTGGCTCCCGAAAATAGGCTTCCAGAGGTTGGCAGCGCGGGCCGGATAGATATAGGCCATAACGACAGGTCCATACGGACAGGCCAGATAGTCAAGCGAAAGCTGGCAAGCAGAAGCGGGATAGCGAAGGCCGAATTGGACGGCAGACGTGATCGCGAGATTCAGACCGCCAAGGTTCAGGCAGTGACCATTATCTGTTTTTCGGCAAGGCTGCGCGACAGTCGCGCGTGGAGTTAAGAGTCTATCATCGGGGGTGCGCGACTTGCTGAAGGGTTCGTGACGTTCACGAGGGGGTTTGTGGAAGCGGTTCGTAATCATGCGGGCCTTGAGAGGACCTTAAAACAGTCTTTGTCCGGCCAGTCTTTTTGGAGTCCTGGCCGGTATGGCGCTTTGAATGACATCAGGTGACCACGAAGCGGCGGCAGCAGTGCCGCCGCAAGTAAGGGGATTGCGGAACAGCTAATCATGAGAAACGGTCAGAATAAACGTATGCGCGGTCGCAACCGTAAAGGCGGCCATCATCAGAATCCGCTGTCGCGTATGTACGAGTCGAACGGGCCGGATGTAAAAATCCGCGGCACGGCGTCCCACATCGCCGAGAAATATCTGCAGCTCGCGCGCGACGCACAAAGTTCCGGAGATCCGATTGCAGCCGAAAACTACTATCAGCACGCCGAGCACTATTTCCGCCTGATCGCGGCGGCGCAGGAACAGCTTCGCCAGACGCAGCCCTATTATCAGCAGCAGCCGGTCGAAATGCGCGGCAATGCCGCCGAGGACGATTATGACGAGGGTGACAGCGATCAGCCGAGCATGGGAGGCGAGCCTTTCGCGCCGCGCGAGCAACCGTTCTATCCGCGCGAGCAGCAACCTCAGCCGCAGCAATTCCAGCCGCAACAGTCGCAGCCGCAGTCCTATCAGCAGCGACCGCAGCACAATGTGCCGGTCAACGACAGCGACATCGACCGGCTGCCGTCCTTCATCACGGGAGGCCAACCGCAATATCAGCCTCCGGCGCAGCAGAACCAAGGCGGCAATGGTCAGAACGGCTATGACGGTTCACCCGACCGCTTCCCGCTGCATCGGCGTCGACGGCGACATCGCGGCAATGGCCCGCGCGACCACGCTGTCGATCACTCCCTGTCCGGGGACAACGACACCCCGCCCGGCCACCGCGACGAATAAAGCTTGCCGCCCGCGTCGGCGCGCCGCATGCGGCTTGATGACGGGCTCCGCGCGGCGCCCGGAAGGACGGATCAAAGTCCGCGTGGCGCCTTGGCAAGTCGCGTGAGGAACCAGATCGGCACAACGATAACCGCGCCGAGCAGGAAATAACGCCAGAGCCAGCGCACGGCGTCGAAGCCCATATCCCATAGCCGCAGTAGCAGCCGCTGCACCGACTCGATGATATTCCAGGGATCGAGGCCGAGCGCCGCGAGAATGACGCCGACCAGGATCGACAATAGAACCAACCGGCCGATCACGGCGAGGGGCGGACCGCCAAAGAAGCGGTGAATGTAGTCCTGCGGCCCTGATTGCCGGTCCGCCTGGGGACCGACCTTCTGTGATTCCAATGACTGCTGGCTCATCTGAATCTCCCGCGTGCTCGGCTCAATTAGGAACTTGATCGGCGACGCGCAAGCTTCGCCCGCCCGTTCGGGAATGCCGCCCACCGCCGATCCCCGGTGAGCGGGAAAGCGACCAGAACCCGGCGCCGGTTGGCCGCCCGGATGACATTGCCTCGCCTTTGCAACTGGCGCTAAGTTGCGGGCCGCCCCTGGTCTAGGGGGCAAGCCCAAGGATAATGCCAAGGATTATTCATGGCCAAGCTCGAGGACCGCGCGCTCGCGCCCAATGCTCAGCTGAACGATGATATCGGCGAAGAAACGCGGCTGCGCATGTATCGCATGCAGGTCGAGATCAGAGAGGCCGAGCAGCGCGCCTTCGACCTGTTCCTGCAGAATCTGGTGAAGGGCACGAGCCATCTGTCGCTCGGCCAGGAAGCGGTCGCCGCGGGCTGCGCCGCCGCGATGAAGCCGGGCGATCTTTCGTTCTGCACCTATCGCGGTCATGCGCACACGCTCGCGCGCGGCGTGCCGATCGAACAGGTGCTTGGCGAATTGATGCAGCGCGACAACGGTCTGATGCGCGGCAAAGGCGGCTCGATGCATCTGACCTCGGCCGACCACGGGATCATGGGCTCTTATGCCATTATCGGTGCGCATCTGCCGATCGCCTGCGGCGCAGCCTGGCGCGCGCAGTACAAAGGTCAGAAGGACGTCTCGGTCTGTTTCTTTGGCGACGGCACCACCAATATCGGCGCTTTCCATGAGGCGTTGAATTTGGCCGCAGTGTGGAAACTGCCCGTGATCTTCGTCTGCGAGAACAATCTCTACATGGAATATACGCCAATCGCCGATGTCACCGCGGTGAAAAATCCGGCCGCCGATCGCGCCGCTGCTTACGGCCTGCCGCGCATTGTGATCGACGGCAACGATGCCGATATCGTTTACCGGACCGCAAGCGAAGCTTACGATAAGGCGCGCGCCGGCGATGGGCCGTCTTTGATCGAGTGCCTGACCTATCGCCATAGCGGCCACTCGCGCGCCGACCCGGCCAAATACCGGCCCGAGGGCGAATTGGAAAGGTGGAAGGAGCGCGACCCGATCAAAATCTATCGCGAGCGCCTCAGACAATTCGGCGTCAGTGACGACGTCATCGTCGCAATCGAAACCGAGGCGAAGCGGAAGGTCGACGAGGCGACGGAGAAGTGCAAGGCCGCGCCGATGCCGCCGGCCGAAATCCTCACCACGGACGTTTATGCCGACGGAGGCTTTGCATGGCGGAACTGACCTATCGCGATGCGGTGATCCGCGGCATCGCGCAGGAGATGACGCGCGATCCGGACGTCGTCTTTTTGGGCGAAGATGTCGCCAAGGCGGGCGGCGTGTTCAAGGCGACAGTCGGACTTTACGAACAGTTCGGCCCGTTGCGTGTGCGCGACACGCCGATTTCCGAGCAAGCGATCATGGGCGCTGCGATGGGCGCCGCCATGACGGGCCTGAAGCCCATCGCCGAAATCATGTTCTCGGATTTCTTCGCGGTCTGCTTCGACTACATCGCCAACGAGTTCCCGAAAAGCCGTTACATGTCGAACGGTCAGCTGAAATGCCCGCTGGTCGTGCGTACCGGCAACGGCGCCGGCTCGCGTTTCGGGGCCCAGCATTCGCAGAGCGTCGAGAACTGGTGCATGATGATTCCCGGCCTGAAAGTCGTGGCGCCGTCGTCGCCGCGCGACGTAATCGGGCTCTTGGCGGCCTCGGTGCGCGATCCGGACCCGGTGATCTTCCTGGAACACAAGTCGCTGTATGCGACCAAGGGCGAAGTGCCCGACGGCGAGATTGTCGACCAGCTCGGCACGGCGAGCATTGTACGCCCGGGCCGGGACGCAACCATTCTTGCTTTGGCGCTCATGGTGCCCCGCGCGCTCGCGGCCGCTGAAAAGCTCAAGGGCGAACACGGCATCGATTGCGAAGTGATCGACGTGCGCTCGCTGGTGCCGCTCGACACGCGGACCATTTTGGGCTCGGTCGCGCGCACGCATCGGCTGTTCACGGTCGAGGAGAATCCGCGGCTGTGCGGCTGGGGCGCAGAAATCGTCTCGATCGTCGCCGACGAAGCGTTCTACGATCTCGACGGTCCGCCGGTGCGCATTACCACGCCGCACATTCCGCTGCCCGCCGCCGATGTTTTGGAAGATCTCGCATTGCCGAGCGCCGATCGCATTGCCGAACGGGTGAGGCGATCGCTGGAAAGTTAGATCTTTCCGCTCGTCCCCGCGAAAAGCGGGGACCGGCTCTTTCCAGCAAGGCGCTGCAATCCCGCCCGCGCGGGAATGAGCGGAATAAGCGCAAGGGACGGACAACACCATGGCCATGTACGATAATCTTCTTGCCAATGTGCCGACCGATCTGTGGATCGGCGGCAAATGGTGCAAATCATCCGACGGCGGCCGCTTCGATGTCATCGATCCGGCCACCGAGAACAAAGTCGCCTCGGTCGCCAGCGCGACCGTGGAAGACGCCAAAGCGGCGATCGATGCGGCAAGCGCCGCTTTCCCGGCCTGGGCGGCGAAGAAGCCACGCGAGCGCGGCGAGATTTTGCGCAAGTCGTTCGAATTGATCATGCGCGACGCCGAGCGTCTGGCAAAACTGATCACGATCGAAAACGGCAAGGCGTTGCCGGACTCGCGCGGCGAGGTGGCCTATGCCGCCGAATTCTTCCGCTGGTATGCCGAGGAAGCGGTGCGCAATATCGGCCAGAATTCCGTCGCGCCGGCCTCCGGCGCGCGCATTTTCGTGCATCACAAGCCGGCAGGCGTCGCCGTACTGGTCACACCGTGGAATTTTCCGGCAGCGATGGCAACCCGCAAGATCGGCCCGGCGCTGGCCGCCGGCTGTCCGGTGGTGCTCAAGCCGGCGTCCGATACGCCGCTGACCATGTTGGCGCTGATGCCGATCTTGGAGGAAGCCGGCGTGCCGGCCGGCGTCGTCAACGTCATTCCCTCGCGCTCCTCCGGAAAGGTCGTCAGCGCCATGCTGCACGATCCGCGCGTGCGCGTCGTCTCGTTCACCGGCTCGACCGAGGTCGGCCGCAAGCTTCTGCACGAAGCTGCCGATTGCGTGGTCAAGCCGGCTATGGAGCTTGGCGGCAATGCGCCCTTCATCGTGTTCGACGACGCCGATATCGATGCGGCAATCGACGGCGCCATGGTCGCCAAAATGCGCAATATGGGCGAAGCCTGCACCGCGGCCAATCGCTTCTATGTGCACGAAAAGGTGCATGATGAGTTTGCCAATAAGCTCGCCGCAAAAATGGCCGGCTTGAAAATGGGCAACGGACTCGACGACGGTGTCGCGCTCGGGCCATTGGTCAACAAAGACGGGCTCGACAAGGTCATCGAACTGGTCGAGGACGCGGTGGCAAAAGGCGCCAAGGTGCTCACCGGCGGCAAGGCGCCCACCGGCCCTGGTTTTTTCTACCCGGCCACTGTGCTCGACAATGTGTCAGACGATTCCAAAATGCTGAATGAGGAGATTTTCGGCCCGGTCGCATCGATCCAGACGTTCAAGTCGGAGGACGAAGTGATCACGCGGGCCAATGACACCGAATATGGCCTGGTCGCCTATCTCTACACCAAGGATTTGAGCCGCGGCATGCGCGTGTCGGAGAAGCTCGAATTCGGCATGGTCGGGCTCAATCGCGGACTGGTGTCAGATCCCGCTGCTCCATTCGGCGGCGTCAAGCAATCCGGCCTCGGCCGCGAGGGCGCGCATGAAGGGCTGATGGAATTTACCGAGACTCAATACATCTCGGTGACGTGGTAAGACGGCAATCAAGAACCGGCGGCCCGTCATGAGTGAAGGCGAGATCGCGAAAAGACTGATTGGCGCGTGGCGTTATGTCGGCACGCGCATCAATGGCGGCAATTGGGATCGCGGCTCCGACCCCAAGGGCATGATCTATTACGGCCTGCACGGCGAGATGGCGGTGCAGATTGCCCCTGACGTGAAACGCACGCGCGCCGGCGATGTGATGACGCCTGAGGAGGCCAAGATCGCGCTGACCGACTACATCGCCTATTTCGGCACCTACACGATTGACGAAAAGGCCGGCACCGTGACGCATCATCGTCTGGCCAGCATTCAGCCCGGCGACAATGGCGACTTGGTCCGCCGCTATGAGTTTACCGGCAATCGGCTGGTTCTGCGGCCACCCAATTCGACCATGGAAGTCACCTGGGAGAAGATCACGTGAGGCGGGACCGGGAATGGTGCATATGGATATCCTGATGCCGCAGCTCGGCGAGACGGTCGCCGAGGGCAGGATCACCAAATGGTTCAAAGCCGCCGGCGATGCCGTGAAGCCGGGCGACAACCTGTTCGAGATCGAGACCGACAAGGTCTCGATGGAAGTGCCGTCGACCACCGCCGGCGTGCTCAGCGAAATTCGCGTGGCCGCTGGCGAAGTCGCGCCGGTCGGCGCGGTGGTCGGCATCATTGCCGGCGGGACCGGCGCCACAGCAAATGCGCCAGCCGAAGCCTTGCCCTCACCTTCGGCCGCAAAGCTCGCGCCGGCTAGTTTTTCCGAGCCGCCCATCGCCGTGGCGGAGGCAGCCAGCGTCACGACGCCCGCGGCCGCACCCAAGACCAGCTTCACTGGATCTGCGAGCGCTTATCCGCTCAAAGCTCAGCTTGGGGCCGCTCCGATCAAACTCGACCCGTTCTTCGAAGTCCGCACGCCTGAGCGCAATTACGGTCCGGCACAGCTGCCGGGCGGCATCTTTGTGACACCGCTGGCGCGGCGCCTTGCCGGCGAAGCCGGCATCGACCTGTCGCGCATTCGCGGCTCAGGTCCGCACGGTCGCATCGTCGCCCGCGATGTCGAGCAGGCGCCGCGGCCACAGCGTCCCCCGATGCCACCTGTCGAAGGGCCGAGCGCCGCCGAGATTAGGGCGCTGTACACGGCGGGCGGCTATGAGGAGGTGCCGCTCGATGCCATGCGCCGCACCATCGCGACGCGGCTCACCCAGGCGGCGGCCGTCCCGCATTTCTATCTGATGACCGACGTCGTCATCGACCGGCTGATTGCGCTGCGCGATGAGGCAAATGCGGCTGCGCCGACGGACAAGGACGGCAATCCGACCTTCCGGCTCTCGCTCAATGATTTCGTCATCCGCGCGCTGGCGCTGGCGCTGCAGCGCGTACCGGCGGCAAATGCGATCTGGGCCGGCGACAGAATCCTGCGCTTCAGGCATTCTGACATTGGCGTTGCGGTGGCGCTGGAGGGAGGCCTGATTACCCCGCTCATCCGCAGCGCCGAGACCAAATCGCTGAGTACGATCTCGGCCGAAATGAAGGACCTTGCGGCCCGCGCTCGCAACAAAAGGCTGCAGCCGTCGGAATATCGAGGCGGCGCGTCGGCGATCTCCAATCTGGGCATGCACAATGTGCGCGCGTTCACCGCGATCATTAATCCGCCGCACGCGACGATGCTTGCGGTCGGCGCCGCGCGCCGGCAGGCGATCGAGAGAGAAGATGGCGGCGTCGCCTTCTCGAGCATGCTGAGCGTGACGTTGTCTTGCGATCACCGTGTGCTCGACGGCGCGCTCGGCGCCGAACTGTTGACGGCGATCAAGACGCTGCTCGAGTCACCGGTGAGTCTTCTGGTGTGAGAACGCGGAATGCCCAGGCAGAAACCGGATGTCATCCTGATCGGTCCTTTGAAGCCGTTGATCGTGAAGGGCCTGGAAGCGGCTTGCACACTGCACAAGGCGGCGGAAGCCAAAGACCTTGATGCCTTCTACGCTGAGCACGCCGATGTCGGTGCGATTGCCATCTGCGCCACCACAGAACTGATCTCTGACAAGTTCATGGCGCGCTTCCCCAGGCTGCAGATCATATCGAGCTTCGGGGTCGGCTATGATCATATCGACGCAAAATCGGCGGGCGCGCGCGGCATCATTGTTACAAACACACCGGAAGTGCTGACCGAAGAAGTGGCGGATACAGCGCTTGGTCTGCTTCTTTGCACGGTGCGCGAGCTGCCGCAGTCGGATCGCTTCGTGCGGGCCGGCAAATGGGCCCAGCAAGGCTTCCCCCTGACCAGGGCGACGCTGCGCAATCGGACCGTCGGCATGGTCGGCATGGGGGCGATCGGCAAGGCGATCGCGCGGCGGCTCGACGCTTTCGGCGTGCCTGTCGTCTATCACGCGCGCAACAAGCGCCCCGAAGTCCCCTATCGGCATTATCCGAATTTGCTCGATATGGCGCGCGACGTCGATACGCTGATGGTCATCGTACCGGGCGGCGCCGCGACCGCCAATCTGATCAACGCGCACGTGCTGGATGCGCTCGGCCCGAACGGCATTCTCATCAATATGGCGCGCGGCTCGGTGGTCGACGAGCCGGCTCTGATCAAGGCGCTGCAGCAGAAGCGCATAATGGCCGCGGGCCTCGACGTCTATGCCAAGGAACCGCATGTGCCGGCCGAGTTGATGGCCATGGAGAACGTCGTGCTGTTTCCCCATGTCGGCTCGGCTTCGGTCTATACGCGCGACAAGATGGATCAGCTTGTCGTCGACAACATCGTGGCCTGGGCCGCCGGCAAGCCGCCGCTGACGCCGGTTGCAGAAACGCCCTGGACATCCTGGCGGAAAGCGTGAAGGGCGCGCCCGGCAGTCACACGCCTGTCGTGCCCGGCATCGACATGACGGCCCGACGCTGTCGTGCTAGCGTCGGAGTTCACTGGTGAGGCAGGCCGGCATGGCGCGCGGCTTTTTCATGACAGCGGCGATTGCGGCAAGCCTGCTTGCCGCAACCGCCCGCGCCCAAGATGGGCAAAAGGACACCCCTGGGCCGACGCCGGGCGCGTCCGATGCGTCCGAGCAGGTCGCCGAGCCGCAGAACGCGGCCGATAATCTCGTCCGCAACATCGTCGGTGCCTGGGAATTTTCCAACGCCGACCACGACAAGATTTGCCATTTCAATTTCCGCGCCGATCCGGCGCAAAACGGTTACAAGCTCGATATCGACAAGAACTGCCCGACCCTGTTTCCATCGACCAAGAACATGGTCGCCTGGGCGGTCGACAAATATGGCAGCCTTCGCCTGCTCGACGCATTTGGCAATTCGATTGTCGATCTGAGCGAAGTCGAGAACGGCATGTATGACGGGTTCAGGCCGGAGGAAGGCCGTTACATCCTGCAGACGGCCGCCGCGGCGCCCGAGCGCTCGGCGGCTGATATCGCCGGCGACTGGGTGATGACGCGCGGCTCCGGCAAGCCGATTTGCATGCTGACTTTGGCGAATAATCCGCTGGTCGGCGACGTCCTGGCGTTGCGCATCAAGCCGGGCTGCGATGCCATGGTGACGCGATTCGGCCCGACCGGCTGGCGCATGGACGAGGGCGAATTGATGCTGATGTCGCCGAACGGTCAGACCTGGCAGTTCGAAGAGAACGACGCCAATACCTGGCAGCGGGTGCCGGAATCGTCCGACCCTGTCCTGCTGGTGCGCCGATGATGCGGCCCGCAGCTGCGGCCGCACCGAAGCTGGCTTGCGAAGCGATCGCCGGTTCGCCGCTGCCTATGGTGATACAAACTGGGCGTCCGTGCCGACCCAATATTGCGGATCCATGGCGCTTTCGGCAGCCACTTCGACCAGCGCGCCGAGCGTGAGCACAATGAGGACCGCAACCACCCGAATGATTGTTCCGAGCGACGCCCGAAGCTCGTCAAGTCCATCGCTTCTCCTGGCCCGGCTGATCATCGCGACTTTGGAGCGTGGCGCTGGTGTCAAAGTTGTCGGCATAAGGGCCTCCTCTTTCCGACGGACCGTCCTTGGTAACCGTGCTGGCACTGCCGGTTCAGAGTAGAGCCGTCGCGGCCGCGAGGAGGTGACCCAGGTCACGGAAAAAATTCGGTCTCAAGCCCAGTTCTAATTTCCCCCTTGCCGCGGCGTTTCTTGCTGGCACGACGCTTGGCGCGCTTTCGGCTGGCTTCCAGATCGCGACGCGTTCCATATGTTCGCGACAAAGGCGCGGCGACTGTCGCACAGCATCGTCTCATTTGCCGTCAGATCGACCTTGGCGCATGATCAGTATGGCGATCACAGCTTCCAGGCTGGCGAATAAAGGCGGAGGGGCGATGGCGGACATCCTTACTTATCGCGGTACCGTATACCCATGGCACTGCGATCATATCGGCCATATGAATGTCATGTGGTATGTCGGGAAATTCGATGAAGCGACGTGGCATTTGTTTGCGCAGATCGGGCTGACCCCGTCTTATTTCCACGCCAGCGGCCGCGGCATGGCAGCGGTGCAGCAAAACATCAGCTACAAGCGCGAGCTCCTGGCCGGCGACATCCTCGAGATTCGCAGTCGTATTCTCGAAGTCCGCGACAGAGTGCTCCGCTTCGCCCATGACATGATCAATGTCGACGGCGGCGAGGCTGCCGCGAGCTGCGAGCTGACCGCCGTGCATCTCGACCGGACGGCGCGTCGCTCGACCGATTTCGAAGCGAATATCCGCATGCTGGCGCAGAAGATGATCGGTTGACCCGATGCTAAAGAGCTTAGCTTAGCTTAGCTTAGCTTAGCTTAGCTTAGCTTAGCTTGCGCCTTGTGGCGCGCACGTCTAAGCCGGCGGATGCTTGGTGGCTAGATCAACTTCAACCCCTTCAAGCTCGCGTGTCCCTCCTTGCCGACGATGATATGATCGTGCACGGCAATGCCGAGCGGCTTCGCCACATCGATGATCGCCTTGGTCATGTCGATGTCGGCATGCGACGGGGTCGGATCGCCGGAGGGATGATTGTGCACCAAGATCATCGCGGTCGCCGACAGTTCGAGCGCGCGCTTGACCACTTCGCGCGGGTAGACCGGCGTGTGATCGACAGTGCCGATCCCTTGAATTTCGTCGGCGATCAGCTGATTGCGCTTGTCGAGGAACAGAATGCGAAACTGCTCCCGATCGGCGAAAGCCTGCGCGGTTCGGCAATAATCGAGCACGCTCGTCCATGACGACAGGACGCGCCGCTTGGTCACCGCGCCGCGCAGAAACCGGCTGGCAGCCGCCTGCACGATCTTCAGCTCGGTGACGCCGGAAGCACCGAGCCCTTTCACTTCGGCAAGGCGCGACTGCGGCGCCGCAATGACTTCGGCAAAGGAGCCGAATTTGTCCAGCAGCAATTTTGCGAGCGGCTTGACGTCGCGTCGTGGCAGCGCCCGAAACAACAGCAGTTCGAGCAGCTCATAGTCCGACAGCGCGTCAGTGCCGGCCTCGCGAAAACGCTGGCGCAGGCGCTCGCGATGGCCGTGATAATGCGGCGCTGGCTCGGCGCCGCCGCGGGCGTTATCGGGCTTCTTGTCTGGCATGCCTCGGAATCGAATGCCACCCACTGTCGCAAAGGCCGCATGGCGGTCTTTACCAGCATTGCCAGGATGCCCGGATCAGAGGAATTTGCAATCAGCAGAACGGCGACGCCGCTCAAGCCTGAGCCGTGCGTATATTTTCCGCAAAACCGACGATCCGCTCGTGAATGGCCTTGGTCTGAGCGGCAAGATCGACCGCCGACTGCCGCAGCCCAGTCGTTGCGGATGCGGCTTGATCCGCCGTTGCCGCGATGCTGCCGATCGACTCGGCGACATGACCGACACTCGAAGCCGCGGCGTCGACATTTTCGGCGATTTCGCGCGTGGCGGCAGCCTGCTGGTCGATGGCACCAGCGATGCGAGCGGACAGCAAATCCAGTTCGCGCACCATGCCCAGAATCGCGGCAATGGCTTGCGCCGAGCGACCGGTCGCGTTCTGAATTCCCGCGGTTTTGCTCGCGATATCTTCGGTGGCCTTGGCGGTCTCCGCCGCCAGAACCTTCACCTCTTGCGCGACGATCGCAAAGCCGCGTCCGGCGGCGCCGGCGCGCGCCGCTTCGATCGTGGCGTTCAACGCGAGCAGGTTGGTCTGCGCGGCGATGCGGTTGATCAGACCGGTCATGTCGCCGATCTCGCTGGCCGCCGTGGTCAGTTCGGCGATGGTCTGTTGCGCGGTATTGGCCAAGCCGACCGTATCGGTGGTCAGGCGCGAGGACTGCGTCACCGTCGCCATGATTTCGGCAATGGTCTTGGTCAATTCCTTGCCGGCTTCGGCGACGGTATTGACCTTGGCTGTCGTTTCGACGGATGCCGATGACGCCGCCGCGACCCGTTCCTTCGCGCTGCTTGCCGTGGTGCCGAACGTGTCGGCGCTCTGTTCGAGCTCATAGGCTGCGCGGTTGAGAACATCGATCGAGCGCGCCATCTCCGCCTTGAAATTCCCGAGCAGAGCGCCCATGGCTTCGGCGCGCTTGCTGGTGGCGACAAGGTCCTGCTGACGTTCGCCGCCGATGCGCTCGAGCTCGGCAACCGCTTTTTCGGCGCGCTGCCGGGATGCCGCCGCTTGAGCGAAAGCATTGCGGATCGTCCGCCCGATGAAGATCAGCATCGCCACTTCGACGACGACAATGATGGCATGAACGCTGACCCGCAGGACGTCGGCGCCGCCCGGATAGACGGCGTCGGGCACAATGAAATTGAGCGACAGGTGATGCAGGCTTACGAGAACGGCGGCGAGCGCGAGCACGCGCCAGTCGCAAAAACCTGACAGCATGGCAAGGACAGCGAAGTAATAAAAATGCATCTCGACTTGCCAGGGATGCCCGCTGAACGCGAGCACCAGAAGCGAGGTCTGGCCGACCAGCGTGACGGCAAGCCCGAACGACACGATGGTGATCGGACGGCCGGCATAGAGCAGCGCGACCGGGATCATGGCAAATGCCGCGCAAGCGCTCGTATTTGCGACGACGTCACGGCCCAACAGCGCGCAGATCACCGCCAGCATGGGCACATGGACGAGGCCAAGACCCGTCAATGTCTTTGCGACGGTGAGCTGAAACGAGCGTAGATCGCTTATGACCCTGCTCATCGGACGTCAGCCCTGCGGAATACCGGCTCGAGCAGACAGCCTGCGAGCACCTGCGGATCGACCGCGAGAAACGCGGAGCCGGCGAGAGCGCGCTCAACATAATCCGGCCGTACCGGCATCACGATTGCGATGAAAGGCAGGCCGCCAAAGCGGACAAAACGTGCGCCTGCGGCGACCGACCTGCGGAGCGTCTCACCGGCGCTGGTCCATGGCGCATAGATCACGGCGACGCCTGCTTCCGCGTTGCGCGGCGCAAGACCGATCCGCAAAATGGCGGCAAAGCTTGCAGCAACAAGGGTTGCAATCAGCGCCACATCGAGCGTCCGCGCTAACGGCCGTGCCTTTGAACCGGATCTCATAGGGAAATTCTGGCTAAACCCTCGCGCCGTGGACGTATGCTGTCAGTCAGAGCGCCGCGTCGCATGAATGAGTTAAGGTCAACCGGGTAAACGACCGGTGAACGGCAACCTGTCCAATCAGCGCAGAATCGGCGCTACCGAGAGTGAGGCTTCGTTGCGGGCGAATGGTTTGACGAGGGCTCACCGACCGCCGGTCCGCTTCGGCCGCCGCGCCGGCAATCGTGGCAGCTTCACAGGCGGTATGGCGGCTTGTCCAAGCATTTGGGTGAGAGCGTAAAAATCTCAACGCCGGTCTCGGTGACGCCGACTGAATGTTCGAATTGCGCCGAGAGCGAGCGATCACGGGTTACCGCGGTCCAGCCATCGGACAGCACTTTCACGTGCGGACGGCCGAGATTGATCATCGGCTCGACGGTGAAGAACATGCCGGGCTTGAGCACGATGCCTTCGCCGGCGCGGCCAACATGGACGATGTTCGGCTCGTCGTGAAACAGTTGGCCAAGGCCATGGCCGCAGAAATCGCGCACCACGCTCATGTGCTGCGCTTCGACAAAAGACTGGATGGCGTGCCCGATATCGCCGGTTGTGGCGCCCGGCTTGATCGCCGCAATACCGCGCATCATGCCTTCATAGGTGACCTCGATCAGCCGTTCGGCGCGCCGCGGAATCTCACCGACCGGATACATCCGGCTTGAATCGCCGTGCCAGTGATCGAGGATCAGCGTGACATCCACATTGACGATATCGCCTTCGCGCAGCGGTTTTTCGCTCGGAATGCCGTGGCAGACCACATGATTGATCGAGGTGCAGGTGGCCTTGCGGTAACCGCGGTACATTAGCGTCGCCGGCATGGCGCCATGGTCCATGCCAAACTCGAAAACCAGCCGATCGATGCGCTCGGTGGTCACGCCGGGCTTGATCTCGCCGGCCAGCATGTCGAGGCACTGGGCGGCGAGCCGCCCGGCTTTGCGCATGCCTTCAAAAGCGCTGGCGCCGTGAATCTTGATCTGGCCGGTCTTGCGCAGCGGCGCACAGGCCGCGTCCACATAGGTCATCACGGGATTGAACAAAGGGGATTGGATGTGCTGTCAGCAATGTAAGCATAAGTGCGGCCAAGGCAAGGAAGACCTCGCGCGACGCCGGCGCGTGGCCGTGGAACCGGCCGCCTTTGACACTTTTAAGGCATCATTGCTGAGATAGCCGCCCTATGCGGTGATCTTCCCGCCTAGCTCGTCCTCGATATGGGCGCGGATGATCTCATCGAACGACGCTTCCACGCTAAAGCCGAGCCTGAGCGCCCGCGCCGGATCGAATCGGCGCGGCCAGCCGGCGACAATGCGGCTCACCAGCGGATCGGGTGCGCGGCGGATGCGGGACGCAACTTTGTCGCCGGCGATCCGGCGCAGGGCCGCAATCTGCTCGGCCACGGTGCAGCAGACGCCGGGCATGGTCAGGTTGATGCGTGGGCCGAGTGCTGCGGCGTCGAGCCCCGCAGCATGGATCAGAAAGCCAACGGCGGAGCGCGGACTCGCATGCCAGTGCAAGACACTGTCCTCGACCGGCAGCACCGCTTCCTCGCCGGCAAGCGGCTCGCGGATGATCGAGGAAAAGAAGCCGGACGCGGCCTTGTTCGGCCGGCCCGGCCGCACCACGATGCTCGGCAGCCGGATGCCGACACCGTCGACAAAGCCGCGGCGGGTGTAATCGGCAAGAAGCAGCTCGACGATGGCTTTCTGCGTGCCGTAGGAGGTCAGTGGCGTAAGATGAAAATCATCGGCGATGGCCTCGGGAAACGGCGCGCCGAAGACCGCGATTGAGGACGTGAAGACGAGCCGCGGGCGGTAGTCCTCGCCGGCAGTCCGGATCGCCTCGAGCAGGGCGCGCGAGCCGTCGAGATTGACGCGCATGCCTTTCTCGAAGTCGAGCTCGGCCTCGCCGGAGACAACGCCGGCGAGATGAAAGATCACGTCAGGCCTGCCGGCAATCGCCGCCTGCGCCCCGCCTGGAGCGGCGATGTCGCTGGCTAAGGCTTCAACCTTGCCAGGGAACTGTTCCGGTCGCGGCGGCGCGCCGACGTCGATCAGCGTGAGCTTTTCTATACGCTTGTTGTTGAGGGCGCCAAACGCAACGAGGCGCGCCGTGAGCTTCCGCCCGATCATGCCGGCAGCGCCCGTGATGAGGACGTGCATGTCTCCTGCCCTGACAGCTGGCCCTGGAAGGCGACCGCAAACACATAGATGGCCGGGACAAGCCCGGCCCTGCGGGGTTACGCATGTCTGCGGCCCTCCAACGGAAAGGGATTACAGCGCCATCCCGCCGTCGACGAGATGGGCTTGGCCGGTAATGTAGCTCGCTTCGTCGCTGGCAAGGAAGAGGGCAAGGGCAGCGACCTCCTCCGCCTTGCCAAGCCGGCCCATCGGCTGGCGATCGATAAAAGCTTGGCGTACTTCATCGCTGGACGTTCCCGTCGCCTTCGACTGGGCGGCGATACGCTCCTCGAGCGAAGGGGATTCGATCGTGCCGGGACAGACCGCATTGCAGCGGATGCCTTGCTTGATGAAATCGGCGGCGACCGCTTTGGTCAGTCCGATTACCGCGGCCTTGGTCGCGCCATAAGCATAGCGATTGGGCACGCCGCGGATCGAGGACACCGCGGAGGAAATATTGATGATCGAGCCGGATCGTTTCGCCAGCATTCCCGGCAGAAACGTCTTGATCATGCGGTGCATCGACTTGACATTCAGATCAAAGGAAAAGTCCCAATCCTTCTCCGTGCAGTCGAGCACCGAGCCATTGGCGACATAGCCGGCGCAATTTACCAGAATATCGAGCGCGCCGAACTCGCCGGCGACGGATTTCGCCAGCGCTTCGATATTGCTGTCAGACAGCACGTCGAGCTTTGCGCGCTTCTTGGCCTTCAGATCGGCGAGCTTGTCGTCGGCAAGGTCAGTCGCGATGACAACGCCGCCTTCGGCAATGAGCGCTTGGGCAATGGCGCGGCCGATGCCTTGGCCGGCCGCCGTGACCAATGCGACTTTGTTCTGCACTCTGCTGCCCATATTGCGGCTCCCGATCAAATGTGTTGCCCGTTCAACGCGGCCAGGCTGATTTTCTGCCGGCCTTGGTCGTCGAAATTTTCCGGCGCCAGCCAGCGCTCGAAATTGCGCTTGCGCGCCGGCCATTCGCTGACAAGCATCGAGAACCAGGCATTGTCGCGGTTGCGGCCCTTGGCGATCATGTGCTGGCGGAATGTGCCTTCATGGACGAAGCCATAACGCAGCGCCGCGCGCCACGACGCCGCATTCAAAGCATTGCATTTCCACTCGTAGCGCCGGTAGCCTAAAGTTTCGAACACGTAACGCGCCAGCAGATATTGAGTTTCGGTCCCCAGCGGCGTGCGCTGTAGGGCCGGCGAATAGAGCACGTGACCGACTTCGATCACCCGCATTTCCGGCTCGATGCGCAGCAGTGCCAGATAGCCGACCGCGCGATCGGCAAGGTCGATAACGGCGTAGGCGTAGGGATCATCGGCCGCGGCGCGCCGGGCGATAAAAAGAGCGAATTCCGCCTCGCTGGCAAAGGGTCCATCGGTCGAAATGTACGTCCATACTGCGTCGTGGCCGGCAAACACCTTCCAGAGGTCTGCCGCATGTTCAGGCCGCAGCTTTTCGAGACGTCCGTAGCGGCCCTTCAGCGTCACCGCACCCGGACGTTGCGCCGGCGTGCTATCGACCGGAAGCCCGATCGGCTGGCCGGTTTGCGGATGCGGCTCCGATTCGGTCATGATGGACGGCCCTTGCGATCGGCGGCAAAAAATTGGTTCAGCTCGGCATTGCTGATCAAGCCGGCGAAACAGTCGAAACGGCCGTCCTTCGCGATTTGCGTCGCGGCGCGGATAAAGGCCTGCATGGCGACACGCGCCAGCGAGCCGCCGACGCTGATCCGGCGCACGCCCATGGCCGCGAGGTCGTCAACACTGAAGCCGAACGCGCCGCTATTGAGGAAATTCACCGGCTTCGGCGCGACCGCCTTGACGACGGCTTCGATCTGCGCGCGCTCCCTGATGCCAGGCGCATAGAGACAATCGGCGCCGGCATCGGCATAGGCCTTGAGCCGCCGGATCGTATCGTCGAGGTCGTTGACGCCGCGGATGAAATTTTCCGCACGCGCGGTGAACACGACATCACCGCCGGCACGGTCGATAGCGCTACGCGCCGCCTTTACGCGCGCGACCGCAACATCCAACTCATAAAGCGGCTTTACACTGTCATTCGGGGAATCCTCGATCGACAGGCCGGCGACGCCCGTCGCCACGCAGCGCGTCACATTCTCGGCGAGCGCGCCGAGATCATCGGCAAGGCCGTCCTCAAAATCGGCGTTAAGCGGCACGTCGGTCGCTTCCGCCATTTCGCGAAAATGCGCAAGCACCTGGTCAGGGCTCTGTGCACCGTCGGCATAACCTTGCGCATGCGCATGGCCTGAGCTCGTCGTCGCCAGCGCCTTGAACCCTAAGCTTTGCAGATAGCGCGCGCTGCCGACATTCCACGGATTGGGAATGACGAAGCAGCCCGCTTGGTGCAACTGCCGAAAGCGCCTGCGCTTTTCGGCCGTCGTCGGACCGGACGTTGTCCCCGCAACATTCATGTTCATCAGTGATTATCCCGCGGCACGAACTTCTGCGCCACCCGCTGATATTTGACGGCGGGCTTTAGCACCATGCCGTTGCCGAGCTGATCGACCATGGCGCGCTGGATTTCCTGCCAGGGCGTCTGACTTGACGGATAGGGATAACCGCCGCTGCTCTCCAATGCGGCTTTTCGTTCCGCCAGCTCGGCCGCCGAGATCAGAATGTCGGCGGTGCCTTTGTTGAGATCGATGCGCACGCGGTCACCGGTTTTCAGGAGCGCCAAGCCGCCGCCAGCAGCGGCTTCGGGCGACGCATTCAGGATGGAGGGTGTGCCGGACGTGCCCGATTGCCGCCCATCGCCGATGCAGGGCAGCGCGGTGACGCCGCGTTTGAGCAGCGCCGCCGGCGGCTGCATGTTCACGACCTCGGCGCTGCCCGGATAGCCGATCGGGCCGACGCCGCGAATGAACAAAATGGTGTGTTCGTCGATGGCGAGTACCGGATCGTCGATGCGCTTGTGATAATCCTCAGGTCCGTCGAACACGACGGCACGGCCTTCGAAGGCGTTCGGATCTTTCGAATTGCTCAGATAGCGCTGGCGGAACTCGTCCGAGATCACACTCGTCTTCATGATAGCGTTATCGAACAGATTGCCGTGCAGCACCTTGAAGCCGGCATGCGGCTTCAGCGGCCGGTGATAGGAGCGGATGACATCGCGATTGAACACCTTGGCCAAGGCAACGTTCTCCGCAACGGTGCGGCCGTTGACGGTGAGTGCGTCGCCATGCAGCTTGCCGGCGGCCAGCAACTCGTTCATCACCGCCGGCAGCCCGCCGGCGCGAAAATAATCTTCGCCAAGATATTCGCCGGCCGGCTGCATGTTGACGAGCAGCGGCACGTCGTAGCCGACCTTTTCCCAGTCGTCTATTCCGAGCTGTACGCCGATATGGCGCGCGATCGCATTGAGATGAATCGGGGCGTTGGTGGAGCCGCCGATCGCAGAGCAGGCGACGATCGCGTTTTCGAAGGCGGCGCGCGTGAGAATGTCCGACGGTTTGAGATCCTCGCGCACGATCTCGACCGCACGAAGACCGGTGGCATAGGCGATCTGTCCACGCTCGCGATAAGGGGCCGGAATTGCCGCGCAGCCTGGCAACGACATGCCGAGCGCCTCGGCCATTGCATTCATGGTGGAGGCCGTACCCATGGTGTTGCAATGGCCGATTGATGGCGCGGAATCGGCAACAATGTCGATGAACTCCTTGTAACCGATCTTGCCGGCCGCCTGATCTTTTCGCGCCTGCCAAATCAGGGTGCCGGAACCCATCAGCTTGCCGTCCCGCACGTGATTGAGCATCGGCCCGCCGGATAGAACGATCGCCGGCGTGTTCACTGTCGCCGCCGCCATCAGGCAGGCCGGCGTGGTTTTGTCGCAACCGGTCATCAGCACGACGCCGTCGAGCGGATAGCCGAACAACACTTCGACCAGGCCGAGATAAGCCAGGTTGCGGTCGAGCGCTGCGTTCGGTCGCTTGCCGGTCTCCTGAATCGGATGCACCGGAAATTCGAAGGCAATGCCGCCGGCGTCGCGAATGCCGGCGCGCACGCGCTGCGCCAGATCGAGATGATGGCGGTTGCAAGGCGACAGATCCGAGCCGGTCTGCGCGATGCCGATGATCGGCCGGCCGGAGGTCAGCTCTTCACGCGTGAGCCCGTAATTGAGATAGCGCTCAAGGTAGAGCGCGGTCATGCCGGGATTGTCCGGATTGTCGAACCACAATTGCGAGCGTAGCGGCCGGTTCATCTGCCCTTTGCCGTTCTTGCTCATGCTGTCTCCCCAAAATCTCGCGGCCGCAATTCATCGCCCTACGCTGCAAATGCCCGCAATGCGCATTTGCCGAGCGCGCCCGACTAGGCTCTGCGGTTATGTCGATTTAACGCCGGGACGGCAGAATAATCTGCACGGTGCCGAAGATAAAATTTGGGCCGCATCGGCCCAACGCTTTGGTCCGTTTGCGCGTCCCAAAATCTGCTTATTGCGCCGCAGAATCGTGCATAAACCCGCACATAAAAGTCACATTAAGACATTGATTAACATAACCATATTGTGAAGACGCGCGGATTGTGCGGCGCAAAATTGCGATTGGCTGGCGGGCAAGGGTGACTGCAGATGGAGAACCGGTAATGATATCGCGCAATGTTAAACTGGCGCTTTCGGTTGTCGCCGTCTCAATGCTTGCGACACCAGCCTTGGCGCAGCGCCAGCACCAGCGTTTCCCGAGCGCGCAGCTGCAGCAGATGCGAGGCTATATGGACGGCGCCGATCCGGCGGCGGCGCCGCTGCATTATCCGAATGGCGGCGCCGATCGCACCGGAAGCCTGGAGTCGCAGGAATCCGGTGCCGCGTTCAATCTCGGCCGTTAAGCCTTTTGCACGCACCATCTCCCTTGCGTGCTCAAGGAGAAGCCCCGGACATCGTGCGGGGCTTCTCTGAGGCGCCGGCGTTCGCTCGTTCTATTTGCATTTGGCGATCGATTAGGCTGAACTCCCCCAAAACAATGCCGGGGAACCTCATGCTGAAAACCGTCGCCGCTTTTGACCGCATCGGCGAGGAGAACGCATTTGCAGTGCTGGCGCGCGCCATGCAACTTGCCGCGCAAGGCCGCGACATCATCAATCTCGGCATCGGCCAGCCCGACTTTCGCACGCCCGACTTCATTGTCGAAGCAGCGGTGAAGGCGCTGCGGGACGGCCATCACGGCTATACGCCGGCGGTCGGCATTATGCCGCTACGCGAGGCGGTCGCCGCCGATCTGCATAAGCGCTTCAACGTCAGCGTGTCGCCCGACGAGATCATGATCATGCCTGGCGGCAAGCCGACCATGTTCATGACGATCCTGATGTTCGGCGAGTCGGGCGCGGACATTCTCTATCCGGATCCGGGCTTTCCGATTTATCGCTCGATGATCGAATATACGGGTGCGCGGCCTGTTCCGGTGCCGATCCGCGAGGAAAACAATTTTGCGTTCTCGGCCGAAGAGACCCTCAAGCTGATCACGCCGCAGACGCGACTGCTCATTCTCAATTCACCGGCCAATCCGACCGGCGGCGTCACACCGAAGGCCGAGGTCGACAAGTTGGTTGTCGGGCTTGAGCGCTTTCCTCATGTGGCGATCATGTCGGACGAGATTTACGACCACATGGTCTATGACGGCGAGACACATGTGTGCCTGTTGTCCTATCCGTCGATTCGCGATCGGCTGATCCTGCTCAACGGCTGGTCGAAGACTTATGCCATGACCGGCTGGCGGCTCGGTTATGCGGTCTGGCCGGGCAAGCTCTACGACTATGCCCGCAAGCTCGCGGTCAATCTGCATTCTTGCGTCAATGCCTCGGCGCAATATGCCGGGCTTGCCGCGCTGACCGGCCCGCAGGACGAGACGGCGAAGATGATCGCGGAATTCGACAAGCGGCGCAAAATCGTAGTCGCCGGCCTCAACAAGCTTCCCGGCACATCCTGCGCAACGCCGAAAGGCGCGTTCTACGCCTTTCCGAATATCAAGCGCACCGGCTGGAAGGCGAAGGCGTTGGCGGCGGCGCTGCTCGAAGAGGCGGGCGTGGCACTGATTGGCGGGCCCGATTTCGGGGTGCTGGGTGAAGGCTATGTGCGCGTCTCTTATGCGAATTCGGCGGAAAATATTTTGCAGGCGCTCGAGCGCATAGGCGAGTTCCTGACGAGCCGCAAGGCAGCGTGAGGCTACGCCTTCTGTGTCAGCCGGAAGCCAACGAGCACGATCACAAGGCCGGCCAGTTGCGAGATGCTGGGGATTTCGCCGACGGCAAAAGCGCCAAGCAGCAGGGTGAACGGCGGCACGAGCGAAGGGAACAATACGGCCCGGCTTGCGCCGAGCAGGACGACGGAGCGAGTGAACAGGTAAATCGCGCCGGCGCCGGCGAGCGCGCCTTGCACCACGGCCTGCATCAAATTTTCCAAAAATCCGGCGGCGACCATATTGCCGAATGTCCAGAACAGCATCGGCAGTCCGGCAAGCGACAGCACGCTTGTGATGGCCGCGGCGCGCATTGGCGGAACGAGCCAGAGCCGCAGCAGAACGCCGAAGACGGCAAAGCAGCTTCCGGCGGCGACGAAGAGCAGATCGCCGAAAATTCCCTGCGCGCCCATCGTGCGCAGCGCTTCGGCGCCGATCACGCAAAGCCCGACAAGAATCACACCGGCACCAAAGATGCGGCGCGCCGGCAAAGGCTCTTTCAAAAGCAAGCGCGCGAGAATGAGCCCGCCGAGCGAGGCGCAGGAGGGCTGAATGACCGCGCCATGGCCGAGCGGGACCAGCACGTAGCCGAGATAGCTGAACAGGGCGAGCGGCAGACCGCCGAACAGCGCAAGCGCAATCGCCCGCCGCCAGCCGAGGCGGCGCAGATCGCGGAAATCATTCGCCGTCACAGTCGGCAACAGCGCCAAGCCTGGCCAGATGAAACGGTGCAGCGAGAGAATGAGCGGCGACAGCCCGATGAGTACGCCGTGCCGGGCGGCGACAAACCCCAAAGCCCAGCATAAGGCCGCGCCGGCACCACAGATGACGCCCCAGGCGGTTGCGTGTTTAGGCGAGGATTGGCGGGCCTGCGGCGAGGAAAGGTCCATCACGAATCATAGTCCGGCCGGCTTGCGCACGACAACACGCGAATGCGCAACAGGGCCTTCACTGATCGTGAAGGCTCGCGTTACGCGAATAAATCGGCATCGACATCCTTGAGAAGCTCGAGCCCGCCAGTGGCGACGACTTGCCCGGCATCGAGCCGCACGACAGTGGTGGCGATGCGGCGCAGCTCGGCGGCGGTGTGGCTGACATAGACGATGGGGATTCCGGCATCATCGCGCAGCCGCAGCAGATAGGGCAGGATTTCGCGTTTGTGGCCGACATCGAGCGAAGCGAGCGGCTCGTCGAGCAGAAGCAGCTTCGGCTGCATCAACAGCGCGCGGCCGACGGCGACGCGCTGGCGTTCGCCGCCGGACAGCTTGCCGGGCCGACGATCCAGCAAGTGGTCAATATCGAGCAGCGATACGGTCCGTGCGAATTCCGCGTTATCCCGCGGACAGCCGCTCATGCGCCGTCCGTAGTCGAGGTTCTGCCGCACCGAAAGGTGCGGAAACAGACGACCCTCTTGGAACACGTAGCCGATGCGACGGCGATATGGCGGCACATCGATAGCTCGCGTCGAATCGAACAGCACGGTCTTGTCGAGAGAAATCGCGCCGCGATCGGGCGCCAGCAGGCCGGCGATCATATTGACGACCGACGTCTTGCCCGCGCCGGACGGGCCAAACAAAGCGGTCGCACCATGCGCCGCCTTAAATTTCACGCGGAGCTGCAAGCGGCCAAGCTGCTTCTCGACGTCGACCGCGAGCACGCTCAGTCTCCGTGAAAACGAATCGCGGCGCGCCGGCTGAGCCATTCCGACGCGAACAAGGCCGCGAAGGCCAATATGATCGAGATCAGCGCGAGACGGCCCGCCGCCGCGTCGCCGCCCGGAACTTGCGTCAGCGTGAAGATCGCCGCCGAAATCGTTTGCGTCTGGCCAGGGATGTTGGACACGAAGGTGATCGTGGCGCCGAATTCGCCAAGCGCGCGCGCGAAGCACAGGACAATCCCGACGATAATGCCCGGCATGGCGAGCGGCAGCGTGACGGTGAGCAAGACCAGCGCATTGTTGGCGCCCAGGGTCGAAGCCGCGGCTTCGAGTTTCCGGTCGATCGCTTCGAGGGCAAGCCGGATCGGCCGCACCATCAGCGGAAAGCCCATCACGCCGCAGGACAAGGCCGCCCCGGTCCAGCGGAACGAGAACACGATGCCGAAATAATCGTACAGGAATTCGCCGATCGGTCCGCGCCGCCCAAACGAGATCAACAGCAGATAGCCGGTGACGACCGGCGGCAGGACGAGCGGCAGATGGACCAGTCCGTCAAGCACGGACTTGCCCCAAAACTCCTTGCGCGCCAGAAGCCAGCCGAGCGCAATGCCGAATGGCAGCGCGCAGACGGTCGCCACGATCGCAATGCGGATCGTCAGCTCGACCGCGGTCCAATCGGCAGGCGATAGATCGAACATCTCAATTCGCCGTTAGCTGAAGCGCGACACAGGGCGTCGCGCCTCGAGAAGCAGCGCCTTGCTCCATTTTCATCACGAGGTCGGCTTGACGAGAAAACTGAAGCCGTAAGTCTCGAAAATCGATTTGGCCGCTTGCGAGTGGAGGTAGTCCAGATAGGGCATCGCCTCCGGGCTCGCATGCGTCGTCGCCGCCACTGGATAGACGATCGGATCATGCGAATCGTCGGGAAATACCGCGACGACTTTCACGCCGGGCTCCACCTTGGCATCGGTGGAGTAAACGATGCCAAGCGGCACCTCGCCGCGCGCAACCAGAACAAGCGCGGCGCGCACGTTTTGCGTCAACGCCATTTTCGGCTCGGCGGCCGCCCAAGCGCCAAGCTTTTGCAGCGCAGCCTGCGCATAAATCCCGACCGGCACGGCTTTGACGTCGCCTGTGGCGATGCGGCCATCGCCGGCGAGCTTGGCGATGTCGAAGCCCGATTTGATGTCAACATGATCGATCTTGGAATCTTTTGGCGCGATCAGAACCAACTGATTGCCAAGCAGATTGATGCGCGTATCGTCTTTGATCAGTTTTTTCTGCGTGCCATAGTCCATCCATTTAAGATCAGCGGAAAGGAATACATCTGCCGGCGCGCCGCCTTCGATCTGCTTCATAAGGGCCGAGCTCGCATCATAGCTGGCGACCACTTTGATGCCGGTTTTCCTGGTGAAGGCTGCATCGACATCATCGAGCGCGTTTTTCATCGAGGCGGCGGCAAACACGGTGATGGATTTTTCTTGCGCGGCAGCGGCGTTGAGTCCGATTGCCAGAGCCAGGAGCGCAAGCATGGTTGCTTTCAGCACGACGGTTCTCCAATGCAGTCAGGCGCGCATACGCCCGCGGCGGATGGCGCGCCGATCAAGAGCAGGAAAGGGCTGATGCGACTCTCCCGAGAACCGTCGTTCCAGGCTGATCCGGCGCACGTACGGCGCGCCGCATGTCGCATTGCTATAATAGGGCCTCGGCTCCGGGCGGACAAGTTTTTGGTCCGGCGCTGGCGGTGATGCTACTATCCTCCGTAAAGACATGAGGGAAGCGAATTGCCCGACGCAACCGTCATTTCCGGCGACTACGACTACATCATTGTAGGCGCGGGTTCGGCTGGCTGCCTGTTGGCCAACCGGCTTTCGGCCGAGCCCGACAAGCGCGTCCTGGTGCTCGAAGCCGGCGGTCGCGACAACTGGATCTGGTTCCATATTCCGGTCGGCTACCTGTTTGCGATCGACAATCCACGCTCGGACTGGTGCTTCAAGACCGAGCCGGAGCCGGGACTGCACGGCCGCAGCCTCAATTATCCGCGCGGCAAGGTGATCGGCGGCTCGTCCGCAATCAATGCCATGATCTATATGCGCGGCCAGTCCGCCGACTACGACCATTGGCGGCAGCTCGGCCTGTCGGGCTGGGGCTGGAGCGACGTGCTGCCGTTTTTCAAGAAGCACGAGAATCATTTTCTCGGCGCCAGCGACGCGCATGCGACCGGCGGCGAATGGCCGATTGCCGCGCCGCGGGTGCGTTGGGATTTGCTCGACGCGTTCCGCGCCGCGGCCGAACAGGCCGGCATCAAGTCGATTGCCGATTTCAATTGCGGCGACAACGAGGGCTGCTGTGCTTTTCATGTGAACCAGAAGAACGGGCGGCGTGTGTCGGCGGCGCGCGCATTTCTCAAGCCGGTTCTGCATCGCGCCAATCTGCGGCTCGAGATCGGCTGCTTGGTCGAGAGCATCGCGTTCGAAGGCAAACGCGCCGTCGGCGTGCACTGGAAGCAGAACGGCGAGAGCCGTAAGGCGCGCTGCCGCGGCGAGGTTATTCTCGCCGCCGGATCGATCGGCTCGACGCAAATTCTGCTGCTTTCGGGCGTCGGACCGGGCGCGCATTTGCAGGAGCACGGCATTCACGTCGTGCTCGACCGGCCGGGCGTGGGCGCCAATCTGCAGGATCACCTGCAGCTGCGGCTGATCTATAAAGTGCAGGGCATCACGACGCTCAACGAGCGCTATCACGCGCCGCTCGGCTTTGCCCGCATGCTCGGCGAATACGCGCTGTTCCGGCGCGGGCCTTTGACCATGGCGCCCTCGCAGCTCGGCCTGTTCACGCGCTCGGACCAGGATCAGGACCGCGCCAATCTGCAGTATCACGTGCAGCCGCTGTCGCTCGATAAGTTCGGCGACCCGCTGCATAAATTCCCCGCCTTCACGGCAAGCGTCTGCAATTTGCGGCCGACGAGCCGCGGCACCGTGCGGCTGCGCTCGCGCGATCCGGCCGACGCGCCGGCGATCAGGCCGAATTATCTGTCGACCGACGAGGATCGCCGTATTGCGGCGCAATCCATTCGGCTCACGCGTCGCATCGCGGCACAGCCGGCGCTCGCGCGCTATCATCCCGACGAGTATCTGCCGGGGCGGTCGGTGCGCGACGACGACGAAACGGCGCTCGTGAAAGCCGCCGGCGATATCGGCACCACGATCTTTCATCCGGTCGGCACCGCGAAAATGGGACTGGCCAGCGATCCGATGACGGTGGTCGACGAGCGGCTGCGCGTCGCCGGCATCGAACGGCTGCGCGTGATTGACGCATCGGTGATGCCGACCATAACGTCCGGCAACACCAATGCGCCGACCATGATGATCGCCGAGAAGGGCGCCGCCATGCTGCGCGAAGACGCAAAGAGCGGCGCTGCGAGCGCCGGCAGCAAGAGCGTCGCCGCATGAAGGCAATGCGGCGCGTGCAGGCGGTGCTGGTCGATCCTTGCGCCGAATGGACCTTGATCGAGCAAGAAAGCGCCGATCCGAGTTTGCTGCTGGCGCGCTATGTGGCGCTGCTGGCGATCATTCCCAGCGTGTTCGGCTTCATCGGTGCCTGCCTGATCGGCGAGATCGCGCCTGGCAGGGGAGTCGTGCGGGCGCCGCTGATCGATGGACTGTTCGGCGCGGTGTTCTGCTACGTGGTGACTTGCGCCACCGTCTTGATGCTGGCACTGATCATCACGCTGCTCGCGCCAAGATTTGGCGGCCGGCGGAGCTTCGACAGCGCTTTCAGACTCGCGGCCTATTCGTTTACGCCGGTCTGGCTCTGCGGAATTTTTCTGGTGCTGCCCGGCCTGCATTTTTTGCTGCTCTGCGGCTTCTACGGCACGTACATTCTTTGGCTCGGCCTGCCGCGACTGATCAAATTGCCTGAACAAACATCGCTCACCTTTGCACTGACGATCGCCGCCTGCGCGTGCCTTCTTGTCATTGTCGCCGGCACGGCCCAGCGCGTGATTTTTGGCACGCCGGGGCTTTGATTCTTGATCGCTCGCTCCGGCGAAAGCGTACGCCCGGATTGGCGATGCAAAGCGGTCGCGCCATGCACGCCGCCGGCTCCCCGCTTGCGCGCGCTTGCCCGGGAGTGAGCGGTCCACGAACCAACAAAGCGGCCCACGGCGTCACGGCGCCTGCACCAACTGCTTGCAGGCGGGCGGCAGGGCCGCCAGCGTGAGCGGCGGCTTGGGCTTCGGCGGCACCGGCGGCGGCTTTGGATGCAGCGTCGATTCCTTGAACCAGAAATCGAGCTCATGCCCGCAGCCATCGCCCGGCTCGGGCGGCGGCTGCGGCTTGCATTGCGGACTGTTGGCCGGACAGGCAAGACGCACATGGAAGTGCTCGGCATGGCCCCACCACGGTCGAATCTTGCTGAGCCATTCGCGATTGCCGGCGGTCTCGCTGCACATTTCCTTCTTGATCGCCGCATTGACGAAAATGCGCGTAACGGCAGAATCCTGCGCCGCGACCTCAAGGAGCTCGGTGCGTTCGTGCGTCCATGTCTTTGGGTCGACGCCGAGCCCGTCAGGCGCCACCATATTCACAGCGCCATCCATCTCGCGCTCCTCGCGACTGAGCACATGGTCGGGCATCGGCGTGAACCAGATGTCGGCGTCGAGCCCGATCTGATGACTGGCATGGCCGGAGATCATCGGTCCGCCGCGCGGCTGTGACATGTCGCCGACCAGAAGGCCGTTCCACACTTTCTTGGCGCGCGTGGCGAAGCGCTCGAGGAAATCGATCAGCGCCTGATTGCCCCAGTTGCGGTTGCGCGACGGCCGCATGACCTGCCAGGCGGGCCCGGTAATCGGCAGCGCGACGCCGCCGGCGAGACAGCCGTCGGAATAGCCGCCGATCGATCGCGCCGGGCCGGGCAGCGGCGTCGTCTTGCGTGCGAACAGCTCTTTGGCCGGCACGGTCGGCGAATTCGGGTCGGGCAGCGGCGGCAGCGGCTGCGGATTGAGCGTGCCCGGCGGCGTCGGATCGGCATTTGGCTGCGCCAGCGCCGGCAGGGCGGCGGCAAGCGCGCAGGCGGCAACGGAGATCAGGAGCAGGCGGCCAGGCATCATCGCTTCTCGGTCGCAACTTTCTGTCTTGCCGCCTTGGCGGCCGGCTTGGGACGATAGCCAACCGCGCGGGCGCGGCGAAAATACGCTGCCGCGAGTCGTTCAGCCTGTCCAGTTGCGAAGAGATCGCCACCCTCCAGCGCCAACAGCCGCTGCTCGGTGACACGGTGCGGTTCGATCGTACCGTCGTAGAGAATATGACCGATCGCAAGCCCGCGCGCCGCCAGTGCGCGCGCCACCAGCAGACAACGATGGCAATCGAGCGGCTCGCGCTCGGAGCACATGATGCAGACGGGACGACGCGCCGCCGCATCGGTCAGGCGATCAAGCGCCGTCAAAAATTCCCGCTGCCGTGCCACCGCTTGGTAGTCGATGACACCATCGCGATAAAGCGACGGATCGCGGGGCCGGCCGCCCAGCGTTTCACCATAGGACAGATAGCCGATGCCCGCATCGGCCAGGAGCGGCGCGAGGTTCTTGGCCGAAAACCACGGGCAAAAGCGCGAGAACGGTGTCGAACGCACGTCGGCAACCGCCGATACGCCGGCAGCGCGCTGCATGGCGATGAAGCGCGTCGCCGAAATATTGGAATGGCCGATGGTAAACAGATCGAACGCTGCCATCGTCAATTCATGTGCAGATCGTTTTGCCGGTCGGCCGATTTTTGCCGGGCCGGTTAACGTTTCAGATGCTTTCACTTTACAAGCGCAGGCGCTTTCACGCTAATTTAGGACACGCGGCGTACGGCTGGGGACCGTCATGCGTCGATTTGCTCGTCTGAGGCTGATCTTTCTCTTGACCGCGCTCGGCCTTCTCGCCCTCGGCGCGGCGAGTCGGGCGGACGCCGCGATCATGGTCCGGATCGATCGCGCGACCCAGCGCATGCATGTCACCGTCGACGGCATGCCGCGCTATGACTGGCGCGTCTCGACCGCGCGGCGCGGCTATATCACGCCGCCCGGCGTCTATCATCCGCAGATGCTGGCGCGGCGCTGGTATTCGAAGAAATACTACAATTCGCCGATGCCCCATTCGATCTTCTTCTATGGCGGCTTTGCTATCCACGGCACTTACGAAATTTCGCATCTGGGCGGACCCGCGTCTCACGGCTGCGTGCGGCTCGACCCGGGCAACGCGGCGCTCCTCTACGGCCTGGTCGAGCGTGAAGGCATGGGCGCAACGACGATCGTGATTCATTAGCTTCCATCTTTATCGTTCAGCTCTTCCGACAAACGCTCCCGTTCCCGCGCCGCGCCTTGGCGCGCGCGTGGCGGTGTGACGCCGGTGACCTGAAGGCGCGAAGGAGGCGGCGCAAGGAGAAACAAGGGGTGGGGCCTTCGTTTCAGGTTGCGCCGATGCCCACGTCGCGGTCTCGTCATTGCACGGAGCTAGGCTCACCGCGGCACCGGATGGCTTCGCCGACGCTTGGCAATGCCGAACAAACGCAAAGGAAGCGGAACGCCGACAGACGCAAATTTCCAACCTGCCGTGCTGCGGCACGGCCGCGCATCGTTGGCGATGCGCACGCCTATCGGCGTCCCACCGCGGCTCTTGCCAAAGGGAGCTTGTCG